>ERZ791931.33-NODE-33-length-163102-cov-42.279974_pt1 | contig 163102 bp, 125 predicted proteins | sample MGYA00510127_ERZ791931 | MGnify/ENA primary metagenome ERZ791931 (study PRJEB30046, sample SAMN00792067) | human gut metagenome | study: EMG produced TPA metagenomics assembly of the A metagenome-wide association study of gut microbiota in type 2... | reverse complement strand
ATGCATATCGCTGCCATAAAATTATTTTTGAATAAAATTTAAACAGCTTCTAATATAATAATAGTTTTCATCATCGTCATCCAGGCAAGATGACAATCCCATAATGCTTGTCAGTGCTGCTGCCATTATAAATCCCTTGCAAAATGGAAAATGAGTTTTCATGATATATGTTTTTTTGTTGAACATTAAATAGCTTTTTACTCTCTAAATGATGAATTGATATGAATCCTGCATGGTTAAATGTTAAAATTCTTCAATAAAAATTTTATTTATTTTTCTCTATAAACTTGTGCAGTAATACTTGTTACCTGGCATTTTTTATGTGTCAGCTGATAAAACTAGTAATTGAAGTTTCAAACGAAAAATTAGAGAAATGAAAAAACAAATTAAACTGAACCGTTTATTTATTTCCATGCTGATGCTTGGATGTTCTTTGGGCTTTGTAGCTTGCAGTGATGACGACGAAACAACTCCGACACCTCCTGTCGAAGTGACAACAGATCATATGTTTGGCAATTATACAGGAAAAATGTTTTATCTGACTGAATCTTCTACAACGGAAGACGGAACTGATGGAGGAGAAGATACTCCTGAGGGCACAGATGTTGCGGTAAAGGTGGACAATGATACTGTTTATTTTGACAGTTTCCCGATAAAAGATATTGTACTTGATATTGTTGGTGATGAGGAAACTGCGAATAAGATTGTAGAAGCAGTAGGTGATGTAAGTTATAAGATAGGATACGAACCGGAACTGAATACAGAAAAAGATAGTATTTTATTCGTTCTCGATCCGAAGCCTTTGGAACTGAATGTATCAATTCCGTCGGAAACTGAAGGTGGAGAGGCTCAGAATTTACATATTGAGGTTAAAGTATCTCCGGTTGATGGAGCGAATTACGAAGTAGAAACAACAAATCTGAAGTTCAAGATTTATGTCCCTGAAGTTTCGTTGGGTGAAGGCGACAATGAACCTGTTGCATTGCCTGGTTTTGTTCCGGCAACATTCGATTTTGAACTTAAGAAAAACTGATAAGGTTATGCTTCTATTTTTAAGATAATGCCCGATTTTTACGGGCATTATCTTTTTTCTTTTCAGGCGTGCATTAAATTATCTTTAGATTCAGTTTTTGCAGATTCGATATTTTCTTGATAAATTGCATTTTAAATTCAATATTAAATTAATAAAAGTTATGAAGAATCTTATTTGGATAAGCACAATGGCTTTAGGTTGTATGGCTTTACTTCCGGCATGTAACGGAGCCAGTATAGAAGGTGCATGGGTTGAACCTGTACCGGGTATGGAAAATATGCAGCAGGGTTTTGTTCTTGAGCCCGATGGAACAGCTTCTTCTATAAATATGGCTACTCTTCAGTATGAATCATGGAAAAAAGAGGGGGATGTACTTATTCTCGCCGGTAAAAGTATTGGCAACCACCAGACGATTGCTTTTTCTGATACATTGGTGATTAAAGATTTGTCTGATAAAACTTTACTTTTGGAGAAAAACGGTACAGTATATTCCTATTCCAGAAGTGATGAGGCACAGACCTCTCAGACAGTATTGCCTGCACAACAAAAAGAAACAATTTCTGTAAAAGGAGAGCTGATTATAGCTCATGAAGTCCGGTCGTTTGTTGCTGATGGAGATACTGTCTGCTATTGGGTGATAGACAAAACCGGAGAGCTTTACAAGCAGTATGATGAACTGACTAAAGGACAAAAGAATGGAGTACCTGTGCATGCAGAACTAGAGGTAAGAGATATGGGTAAATCGCAGGAAGGTTTTGCTGCAGAGTACGATGGAGTGTACGAAGTTGTAAAAATCGACAAACTTTCTGCTAAATAGTTGCAGCAGAAAACTCTTTTATCTGATATATATCAAAATCCCGGCTCATTTTCTATTAGAGAGGAGCCGGGATTTTGCTGATAATTGCTTACCTGTTTATTGAGGATGAGCCATATTGGCAGACGTAGCATATAGCCCAATCATATTTCCTGTAAATCCGCCAGCTACATTAGTTGAGAGAATATCTCCGGAAACAATACCTCCTAAATTTTTAAAAGAATGTCCATCGGTAGAATAGTTGAATCTGTATTTATCTCCTTCGGCTTGTATCTGTAAATATAAGGGTTGTTGCATATCGACAGGAGTATTAGCAACGATTTCCGATTTTCCATTATTTGTACGCTGAAGCAGTAAGTAACATTCATTTCCTTTTCGGGTTATCCCGAATACATAATTAAACGATTCTTTCTGATAACACACCATTCCGGCAAGTTCATTTTCTGCTGTCGGTTTATATTGCAGGTTTACAGAAGCCGTAAAGCAGTTGTGTTGCTGGCGGAAAAAAAGTGTTGAAGTTGGTCTTGCCTCTGTTATGTCAGTAGCATAAGGAGTTATTTGTAATCCGTTTTCTCCTATTGAGATAAATTTTTCACGAGCATCACGAATGCCTACCCATCGGTTATCGAGTGGGAGTGAATTCAAGTTATCTGTAAATGTGAAGTTTCCGTTGGGAACAAACCCGTTTGTTCCCGTCTGGTTTATTACACCATCAGGCATTTTTAATTTGGGTTGCAACGCTTGCATGCCACCTTCGAAAACGGGAAACTCTCCCGACCAGTCGACAGGCAGTATATAGGTTTCTCTTCCAGTATTAACTCGGTTGCATTCATTAGGGCGTACAGCTAAAAATACTCCGTACCATTTTCCGGAAGGAGTGTCTGTTATATCGGCATGTCCTGCCCAGTCGACCTTATCCGGACGGTTTGCCGGAAGATGTCTTTGCGAAAGAATCGGATTCTGTTTTGACGGAACAAACGGTCCGGTAGCACTGTCACTGATAAAAATTACTTCCGAATGGTTGTCGCCCGTACCTCCTTCTGCACACATCAGATAATATTTGCCTTCTTTTTTATATAGGTGAGGAGCTTCTATCCATATTGGTTTTTTGGTGATGTCAACACCTCCATTTACTATAACCTTGTCTGTTCCGGCTATTATTTGGTCTGTTTGCACGTCATATTCCCAGATTTTAATTACTCGATGTCCTTCATATAAAGCCTGTTCGGGAGCGTCATTATGCACTATATAAGCTTTACCGTCGTCATCGAAAAAGATAGACGGATCTATTCCGTCGAAGTTTAGCTTGATAGGATCGCTCCAGCCTTTTGCCGGATCGGATGTTTTCACAATGATATTCCCCAATCCTCCTCCGATATGGGTCGTAATCATATAGAAAGTATCGTTGTATGGATTATATCGGATAGTGGGGGCATAAATACCTTCACTGATCTTGCAGTTTTGTAGTTTTAGTTGTGAAGGACGTTCGAGGACGTGACCTATCGGTTTCCAGTTTACCAGATCAGTAGAATGGAATATAGGTACTCCCGGATAGACGGCAAATGAAGAGCATGCCAGATAATAATCATTTCCTTTTCGGCAAATGCTAGGATCTGGGTAGCATCCTTGTAATATGGGACTATAAAATTCATTTGCTGAAAGCCTGTTATCGTTATAAACTTTGTCCTGTCCGGTATAGGTGAAATGACTGAAAATGGCATTATCGGGTGATGAAGCCTGAAGCTGGTTGCCATAAGTAAATCCTGCCAGACTTATGGCTGCTAATGTGAGTAGACGGATGTGTTTTTTCATTGTTGATTTGAATTAATGTTTGTTGCAAAAATATGGATTTATGTTGTTGGAGATTGACAGCTATGTTACAAATATTGTTCTATTGATAACATTATGTACCAGCGTGTCAGGTAAATATTGAGGATATGTACGGTATTTGAAAAAATAAGTAACATAGATTATACTCTGTTCTATCGGACGTGAAAACTGTCTTTTTATAGTTATTTATACATACGGATTACTTTGTTTTGTAGAAATGTTCTATTTTTGGGGACTGTTTTTAGGATATTTAGGAATTGGAAAATTCAACAAACGAGTTATTATGAAACAAATTAAGTGTATTGGTATCCTGACATCAGGTGGTGATGCATCAGGAATGAATGCAGCGATTCGTGCTGTGACTCGCAGTGCCATTTGTAACGGTTATACTGTGAAAGGTATTTACAGAGGGTATGAAGGTTTGATCCGTAATGAGATTAAGGAGCTTACGACTCAGGATGTCAGCAGCATTATCCAGCGTGGGGGAACAATCTTGAAGACTGCACGTTCGAAAGACTTTATGACTCCCGAAGGCCGTAAGGTGGCATACGATAATATGGTAGCTGCTGGTATTGATGCATTGGTTGTAATCGGCGGAAACGGTTCATTAAGCGGAGCGCAGATATTTGCCAATGAGTTTGATGTGCCTTGCATCGGTTTGCCTGGAACTATTGATAATGATTTGTATGGAACGGACTCTACTATCGGATATGATACAGCCTTGAACACAATTGTAGACTGTGTGGATAAGATTCGTGATACAGCAACTTCACACGATCGTATTTTCTTCGTTGAAGTGATGGGACGTGATGCCGGTTTTCTGGCACAAAACAGTGCGATTGCTTCTGGAGCAGAAGCAGCCATTATTCCTGAAGACCAGACTGACGTAGACCAGCTGGAGAAATTTATCGGTCGTGGCTTCCGTAAGTCGAAGAACAGCAGTATAGTCATCGTGTCGGAAGCTCCGAAAAACGGAGGGGCAATGTACTATGCAGAGCGTGTGAAAAATGAATATCCGCAGTACGATGTACGTGTAACAATCTTGGGACATTTGCAGCGAGGTGGTTCTCCTAGTGCTTACGACCGTATTTTGGCTAGCCGTCTGGGAGTAGGAGCTATCGAGGCTTTGAAAGAAGACCAGCGTAATGTTATGATAGGTATCCGCAATGATAAAATTGTGTATGTTCCTTTCACTGAGGCTATCAAGAAAGACAAACCTTTGGATAAGTCGCTGATTGAAGTGCTTGACGAACTTTCTATTTGATAACAGTTTTTTGTTTTGCCACAGGCTGTATGATTATTGCAGCCTGTGGCATTTTTTATTCTGCCAGATATTGTAGTATATCTTCAGTCCGGTCGGCTATAAAATCAGGATGGTATGCTTCCAGTTCCGTGCGTGGACGGAATCCCCAGCTTACTCCTATGGTGGTTACTTCTGCATTTATTCCGGTCTGCATGTCTACACATGAATCTCCGAGATAAACGACCTCTTCTTTTTTTACTCCCGTTTTCTCAATAATTTCGAAAATGACACTGGGATCGGGTTTGGCTGGTACTCCTTCTCTCTGTCCGAATACTTGTGCGAATGTTATTTGCGGGAAATATTGTTTGATCAGTTTGGAGGTAGCTTCCTGATATTTATTAGAGGCTACTGCCAGCATCATACCTTTGCGTTGCAGTGTATCCAGTACATCGGTTATACCCGGATAGGGTTGGCTAAGATCTGCATTGTGTATATTATAATAAGGTATAAACAGAGAACGTATTTTCAGAATATTCGCTTCACTGCGTTCATTTTCGGGTAAGGCACGTTCAAAAAGTTTGTTTATTCCGTTTCCTACAAAATAGCGGTAGGCATCTGTTTCGTGTGTAGGAAATCCACATTCCTGCAATGCGTAATTGGTTGCTCCTGCCAGGTCGGCAATTGTATCAATCAATGTTCCGTCAAGATCGAATATTGCTAGTTTTTTCATAATCTGTATGTCTTGTTTTTATGCTTTGCAAAGATACAATAAATGAATGAATAAAGTTCATTTAGATTTTGGGGGAGCGAATGAAAAAACATCATGAAATGTTTGCGAAAACTTGCTGATGTTTTTTTTAAAATTGAGCAATTTTTCAGCTAAACTTGCTGATGTTTTTTTGAGGACTATTCTTCGGATACTAAAAGCTAATTTGTTATCTTTGTATTCTTTCTGGTTAACGCTGATAATTGTTTGTGGCATGAAAAACATAATAAAGCTTCTTATCCGTTTAGTCTGTATGGTGTGTCTTACTTTTATGGCCGTACATACAGCCTGTGCACAGTCGGATGAATTTGCCACATGGACAGGAGTCAAATTAAATTATAAAGTGACGAGCCGCTGGAATCTGTCGGGGGTGGCAGAGTTTCGTTCGAAAAACCATCTGAAGGAAGCCGATCGTGTAAGTCTGAATTTGGGGACTGGTTACAATATATTGTCTTTCTTAAAGTTGGAAGGACTGTATGAAGTACATTACCGGAATAGAGGTAGTGAAGGGTGGAAGTTCAGACATCGTTATCTTGCCGGAGCGCAGGGATATCTGAAATGTCATGATTTTAAATTGTCTTTACGGGAATTTTTTCAGCAGACCTTTTTCGAAGGGGATGTAGAAAGCAGGCTTCGCTCGCGGATAAAGATCGATTACGCACCTGTATCCTGGAAAGTACAACCCTATTTTTCTGTAGAACTTTACCAGCCGATAGGAGAGGACGTATTTTTCAGCATAGCGCGTATGCGTTATCGTCCGGGAGTAAATGTAAAACTGTCAAGTCAGTGCTCATGTAATGTTTTCTATTGCCGTCAGTATGAACCGAAACGGTCTGCCAATATCGTAGGAATCGAATTTTCAGTCAGCATTTAGTATGCATTCGACTTTTCTGTGCGGATATGCCGAATATATAAAAATCCAGACGGATACTTTTTTGTGGAAATAACTTTCGTTATTTTTGTGATTGAAATCTTTAATTGTTTGATAAAATGAATTTTCTGGAACTTGTAAAAGCACGTTATTCAGTAAGGAATTATGAGGAACGTCCGATAGAACAAAACAAGCTGGACTATATAATGGAGTGTGTGCGTCTTGCACCGTCGGCTGTAAATTTCCAGCCTTGGAAATTTACTGTAATAACCGAAAAAAAATTGTTGGAAGCTTTGAAATCTGCCTATCCTCGTGAATGGATAAAGACAGCTCCTTGTATCATTGTAGCCTGTGGCGACCATAATGTAGCATGGCATCGTAAGTTAGACAACAAAGATCATACTGACGTGGATGTTTCTATTGCAGTAGAACATTTGTGTTTGGCTGCAGCTGAACAAGGATTGGGTACATGCTGGGTATGTAATTTCGATGTACCTCTCTGTAAAGAGATATTGGGATTGCCTGCAAACATAGAGCCGGTAGCCCTTGTTCCGGTAGGATATCCTGCCTCGCAAGAGATTCCGGAGAAGAACCGCAAGCCTTTACAGGATATTTTATTCTGATAAATTTACATTATTTAATAGCAGATATTTACGATTTGTAATCTGAATCCGTAATTTTGGGACACTCTTTAGAAACTAGTTTTCTGGAGAGTGTTTTTTTGTGTAATTAATAATTTATTTATATTATGGAGAACATCGGAGTAGGATTATTGTTAATGGTGGTCGGAATGTGCACCGTTTTCTTGATTCTTCTGATTGTTATCTGGATAAGTCAGTTCCTTATTTCTGTGGTGAATAAGATAGCCCCTGAAGAAGAGCCGAAGAAGAAGCCTGTTACAAGTGGGCCTTCTACAGATGCCGGGGCAATGGATGCTATTAAGGCCGCTGTGGAAATTCTGACTGCCGGTAAGGGTCAGGTGATAAAGATTGAAAAATTGAAATGAATCTGTTAAAGAAAAACACATTACTTTTACAATGGAAAAAGAAGTAAAATTTAGTCTGGTCTTTCGTGATATGTGGCAGAGCGCAGGAAAATATGTGCCTCGCGTAGACCAGTTGGTTAAGGTGGCCCCAGCCATTATCGAAATGGGGTGTTTTGCTCGTGTTGAAACAAATGGGGGAGGTTTTGAACAAGTTAATTTGCTTTTTGGAGAAAACCCGAATAAAGCTGTACGTGAATGGACAAAACCGTTTCACGAAGCAGGTATTCAGACACATATGTTAGACCGTGCCTTGAATGGCTTGCGCATGAGTCCGGTTCCTGCCGACGTACGCAAATTGTTTTATAAGGTAAAAAAAGCTCAGGGAACAGATATTACACGTACCTTCTGCGGACTGAATGATGTTCGCAATATTATCCCTTCAATCGGTTATGCTCACGATGCTGGAATGATTTCTCAGTGCTGTCTGTGTATCACATATTCACCGGTGCATACCGTAGAATATTATCTGGATATGGCAAAGAAACTGATTGAAGCCGGATGTGATGAAATCTGTATCAAGGATATGGCAGGTATCGGACGTCCGGTTTTCTTAGGTAAGATCGTTGCCGGCATCAAGCAGATAAAGAAAGATATTACTATCCAGTATCACTCTCATGCCGGACCTGGTTTTAACATGGCTTCTATCCTCGAGGTATGTAAGGCCGGATGTGACTATGTAGATGTTGGTATGGAACCTCTTTCATGGGGTACAGGACATGCCGATGTAATCAGTGTGCAGGCAATGTTGAAAGATGCCGGTTTTAAGGTTCCTGAAATCAATATGCAGGCCTACATGAAAGTACGTTCGCTGATTCAGGAATTTATGGATGATTTTCTGGGCTTGTATATCAGTCCGCGTAACCGTCTGATGAACTCATTACTGATCGGTCCGGGACTTCCAGGTGGTATGATGGGTAGCTTGATGGCCGATTTGGAAACCAATCTGGAGTCTATCAATAAATATAAGGCAAAACGTAATTTGCCGTTTATGACTCAGGATGAACTGCTTATTAAGCTGTTTGATGAAGTGGCATATGTATGGCCGCGTGTAGGTTATCCTTGTCTGGTTACTCCGTTTAGCCAGTATGTAAAGAATTTGGCTATGATGAATGTTATCCAGATGGAAAAAGGTAAGGAACGCTGGGGTATGATTGCCGATGATATCTGGGATATGATTTTGGGTAAGGCAGGACAGTTGCCGGGCAAGCTGGCTCCGGAAATTGTGGAAAAGGCTGAACGTGAAGGACGTAAATTCTTTACAGGTAATCCTCAGGATAATTATCCTGACCAGCTGGATAAATATCGTCAGATGATGTGGGAAAAGAAATGGGAAACCGGTCAGGACGATGAAGAACTCTTCGAATACGCTATGCATCCGGCTCAGTATGAGGCCTACAAGAGTGGAAAGGCTAAAGCTGATTTCTTGGAAGATGTGAAGAAACGCCGTGAAGCGAAGGAAGAAGTACACATGGCCAACGATCAGACTAAGATATTGACTGTTGATGTCAACGGCCAGCCATATCGTGTGACAGTAGCCTTTGGTGATGTTAATCCTGCAACTTTGCATGGTGCTCAGGCAGCTGCTCCTGCAGAACAGCCTGCGGCAGTTCCTGCTGGCGAAGGTAAAGAAGTGCTTTCACCGCTTGAAGGTAAGTTCTTCCTGACCAAGAATGCTCAGGAAACTCCGCTGAAGGTAGGAGATAAGGTGAGCCAGGGCGACGTAATATGCTACGTGGAAGCCATGAAGACTTACAATGCGATACGTGCCGAGTTTAGCGGAACCGTAACTGCCATTTGTGCTAATTCGGGTGATTCCGTATCAGAAGATGATGTATTAATGAAGATATTATAATGGAAGATATATTTGCAAGATTATATGATATGACTGCGTTCAGCAATATTGTTGCTGATCCGCGGTTTCTCATCATGTATGCCATTGCTTTTATTCTCCTTTATCTGGGTATCAAAAAGCAGTATGAACCTTTGCTGCTTGTGCCGATAGCTTTCGGGGTATTGCTAGCCAATTTCCCGGGTGGCGATATGGGAGTTATACAGGCTGATGAGAATGGCATGGTGATGGTGAATGGTGTGATGAAGAACGTCTGGGAAATGCCTCTGCATGAAATTGCTCATGAGCTGGGCTTGATGAACTTCATTTATTATATGTTGATCAAGACAGGATTCCTTCCTCCTATCATCTTTATGGGAGTAGGTGCATTGACCGATTTTGGACCGATGCTTCGTAATCTTCGTCTTTCTATTTTTGGAGCGGCTGCTCAGTTGGGTATTTTTGCTGTACTGCTGGTTGCTATCCTGATGGGATTTACTCCTAAGGAAGCTGCTTCACTGGGTATTATTGGTGGTGCAGATGGTCCGACAGCTATCTTTACAACAATCAAGCTGGCTCCTCATTTGTTAGGTCCTATTGCTATTGCGGCTTATTCGTACATGGCTTTGGTTCCGGTTATCATTCCGTTGGTTGTTCGTATCTGGTGTACTAAGAAGGAACTTTCTATCAATATGAAAGAACAGGAGAAGAAATATCCTTCGAAGACAGAAATCAAGAACCTGCGTGTGCTGAAGATATTGTTCCCTATCGTAGTTACAACCATTGTAGCTTTGTTTGTTCCGAGTGCAGTACCTTTGATCGGTATGCTGATGTTCGGTAACCTGGTAAAGGAAATCGGTAGCAATACTTCACGCTTGTTTGATGCAGCTTCCAATAGTATTATGAATGCAGCAACTATCTTCCTGGGTATTTCAGTAGGAGCAACTATGACAACAGATGCTTTCCTGAATTGGACTACTATCGGTATTGTAATTGGTGGTTTCCTTGCCTTTGCATTGTCTATTTCAGGTGGTATTTTGTTTGTGAAGGTTTTCAATCTCTTCACTAAGAAGAAGATTAATCCGCTGATTGGAGCTACTGGACTGAGTGCTGTGCCTATGGCAAGCCGTGTAGCCAATGAAATTGCTTTGAAATACGACCCGAAGAATCATGTGCTTCAGTATTGTATGGCAAGTAATATTTCAGGTGTTATCGGTTCGGCTGTTGCTGCCGGTGTGCTGATTTCTTTCTTGGGATAAGACTCTTGTATTATAATAAAAAACTCCTTTTATACACTGCTCTGGGCGGGTATAAAAGGAGTTTTTTTATTAGGTGTATATCTGTATTTTATTTGTTTTATTGCTGTCCGGTAGAACTTTTACGATTGTTGGCATTTGCTTGAATATAGTCGTTTGAACATTGTTTTAATAAAACGGGAAATGCCAGTGTAAACATATCTTGGTCTGATACATAATAATTTATAGAGTAATGTTTATACAGAAAAACAGCTCTTTCAAAGTAGTATGATGACCAGCTCTTTTTCAAACGGTCTATGAAGGCTGATGAAGATTTCTTATCGGGCAGCAATAATAACTGTAATGCCAAAATGAAAAACGTGTTGCTCGATGTATGAAAAAAGAAAGAGGACAATCCTCGGAAGAGAATTGTCCTCTCATATAACTCTTAGGTATAGAGTGTTAGTCTAAATTATTTGTCGCCACGGATAGCTGCGATACCCGGAAGGATTTTACCTTCGATAGCTTCCAACAAAGCACCACCACCAGTAGAGATGTAAGAAACCTGATCAGCCATACCAAACTTGTTGATACAAGCTACAGAGTCACCACCACCGATCAATGAGAATGCACCTTCTTTTGTAGCTTCAGCAATAGCTTCTGCAATTACTTTAGAACCACCTGCGAAGTTGTCCATTTCGAATACACCAGCAGGACCATTCCACAAAATAGTCTTTGCACCCTTGATAGCTGCTTTGAATTCTTCACGAGTCTTAGGACCTGCATCCAATCCCATCCATCCGTCAGGAATGTTCTTGTCGTCGCAAACCTGAGTGTGTGCGTCGTTTGCAAATGCATCAGCAGCTACACAGTCGCAACCCAAAACCAAGTTAACACCTTTAGCTTTAGCTTTAGCCATGATGTCAAGAGCTAAGTCAAGTTTGTCATCTTCAACCAATGAGTTACCGATCTTACCACCCTGAGCTTTTGCAAAAGTAAATGCCATACCACCGCAAAGGATCAAGTTATCTACTTTGTCCATCAAGTTTTCGATAATACCGATCTTAGTAGAAACTTTAGAACCACCCATGATAGCAGTAAACGGACGTTTGATATCTTTCAAAACGTTGTCTACAGCTTGAACTTCTTTTTCCATCAGGTAACCCAACATCTTGTGATCAGCATCGAAGTAGTCAGCGATAACTGCAGTAGAAGCATGTTTACGGTGAGCTGTACCGAATGCATCCATTACATAGCAGTCTGCGTAAGAAGCCAAAGTTTTAGCAAATTCTTTCTGAGAAGCTTTCATAGCTTTCTTTGCATCTTCGTAAGCAGGATCTTCTTTTTCGATACCTACAGGTTTTCCTTCTTCTTCAGGATAGAAACGCAAGTTTTCGAGCAACAGAACTTCACCTGGTTTCAAAGCAGCAGCAGCTTCCTGAGCTTTAGCGCAATCTGGAGCAAACTGAACTGGAGTACCCAAAGCAGCAGCAACAGCGTCTACAATCTGGCTCAGAGAATATTTAGCGTTTACTTTGCCTTTTGGTTTACCCATGTGTGACATGATAATGAGAGCACCACCATCAGCCAATACTTTTTTCAAAGTAGGCAGAGCACCACGGATACGAGTATCGTCAGTAATTTTACCTTCTTCGTTCAAAGGTACGTTGAAGTCAACGCGAACGATTGCCTTTTTTCCGGCAAAGTTGAATTTGTCAATAGTCATCATAATCTCAATATTTTTTGTTTAAAGTTGTTTGTAATCTCTTTAAGATGCAGCGCAAAGTTAAGAAAAAAAAATTACGAAGTTCAATCTCTTTCAGCTAAATTCATTGGGGTGTGTTATTTTCTATTAAAAAAATGAACTGCACCCTCAAAGTTATATGTAAAACTTTTAGGGAGCAGTATTCATTTTCTTTATGGTAAAAAAACAAAAAGCCTGTCATTAATTTTATCGACAAACAGATGATAAAATCAATGACAGGCGAAGAGAAGAGAATATTTAGCTTCCCCGAAAATATATCTTACTTTTTAGAAATGATAATTCAGACTCAGACCGAATACTTTATTCGTACGGCTATATACATCTGTACCTTTTACTCCGGTATTATTATAACTTTCTGTAGTCTTTGTATAATCATCATAGTTAGTCCAGAAATATGCAACATCAATACTCCATGATTCATTGAAGTTGACTCTTGCTCCGAATCCTAGTGAGTATGAACTACAGTAGAAACTTGTATCTGTTTGGAAATCATTACTTAATCCATAGTTCGTTTTCTGGAAACCTCCACTGATAGTTAATTCCTTGATGATATCCCATTCTATTCCGGCAAGGTATTCGTGTGTTCCGTGCTTCAATGTCTTCTGACGGTCATTCAACATACCGGCATGTTTGTCATCAAAGAAGTGGTATTCTACCGAAGCACGCAGGTTGTGTAAAATTTCGTATCCGGCAGCTACACTCAGAAATGCAGGAATATCGCTGGGAGTCTGTTCTCCATCAGCATAAGGTTTAAGAACTTCTTCCGGTACCCCTGGAGCATCTAAAGTATTAGTCTTGTTTTCGATATTTAAGTTTGTTTTGATTTCATATTTGGCAGCCAAGTTCCATTTTCCAAGTTTTACGTCGGCACCGATTATCGGAGTAACTCCCCAACCTGTCTGCTCGCAGTCGAGTGCCAGATTCATTAATTGCGCTCCTCCGAAATCTTGTTTTAACTGTGCTTTCAGATATCCTTCATAGCCGCTTTTTACATAGTTCATACGTCCTCCGGCGTATACACTCAGCCAGTCGTTGATTCTATAGCTTAATCCTAGCTGTACACCATAAATATATTGTTTACCATCCATTGCGGTATTGATATCATACATATTAGGAGTAACAGGTTTTCCTATTAAACCAGCCAGCTGTTCGTTTTTATAAATTCCCCCAATTGCCAGAGAGTTAAACATTGGCAGACCGTTGTCGAAGGAAGCTTTTCCTCCTCCTCCTGTTATAGCAAAACTTGCAGAAACAGCCCAGTTCCCATCTTTATATACACCATGGAAAGAAGGGATGAACGGTGCTGATGCTGTACCTTTATAATTTTGTGTTGTTTCTTTGCCATCTAATGTCCATAATCCTGTAGTGGCAGCAATTTCACGAGTTTGATATGCACTTTGTCCGGTTAGTGAGAGGTGAAAACCATCTTTTTGTAAAAAGGCTAGTCCGGCTGGGTTGCTATATACACCGTCTACATCAATAGAGGCACCACGCGCTGCCATACGTAAAAAGGCGGCATGTTGATTGGTATTAGTTAAATAATCTCCTGCAAAAGTTGGATTTGAAACGATTAGCGTCGCTGCGCCGATAAGTAGAAATTTCTTCATTAAAATACATTTTTGATAATTTAAAGCCGCAAAGGTAGCTTTATTTTATCTGCTTCACAAACTTTTGGTGATTTTATTTGTAAAAGAAATAGTTTTAAAAGAAACTAATATGTGCGATGCGTTGAGAAGTAATGAAGGAAAAGCACATCGATTCTATAAAAATAATCCTTCACTACCTTTTATTACCGACAGTAAAGAAAATAAAGATAGTGAAGGATATTGGGGATAAAAATTATCAATGTGAGTATTATTCTTTTTAGAATAAGCTCCAGGATACAGTCAGTCCTGCCATGACAATAGCTACCATGCTCATCAATTTAATAAGAATATTCAAGCTGGGGCCTGACGTGTCTTTGAATGGATCGCCTACTGTATCTCCTACTACTGCTGCACGATGTACTTCGCTGCCTTTACCTCCGAAGTTACCTTCTTCTACATACTTCTTGGCATTATCCCATGCACCGCCGGCGTTTGCCATAAAAATAGCCAGAACAAATCCGGAAGACAATCCTCCGATAAGCAGTCCGATTACTCCAGGGACCCCGAATAATAATCCGGTGACAATTGGAGCTATTATGGCCAGAAGTGATGGAAAGACCATTTCGCGCTGGGCTCCTTGGGTAGAGATTTGTACACAGCGTGCGTAATCTGGCTCTGCCTTACCTTCCAGTATACCCTTTATTTCACGGAATTGCCGGCGAACTTCTTCTACCATGCTGGCAGCAGCACGTCCTACGGCATTCATAGTCAGACCACAAAACAGAAAGGCCATCATACTTCCGATAAACATACCTGATAATACCTTTGGGTTCATCAGTGTTACGTCGTAATACATCATGAAATCTGTGAAACTAGCCTCGCGGATTGTTATGCTGATGCCACCTGGAAGTTCGAGAAGTGTTGTTCCGATACGTTCCAAGCCGATACGTATTTCTTCAATGTAGGAAGCCAGCAAAGCAAGTCCTGTCAGTGCAGCCGAACCGATGGCGAATCCTTTTCCTGTAGCAGCTGTTGTATTTCCCAAAGAGTCGAGTGCATCGGTACGGTGACGTACTTCTTCGCCCAATCCACTCATTTCGGCATTTCCTCCTGCATTGTCAGCTATCGGACCATAAGCGTCAGTTGCTAAGGTGATGCCTAATGTCGAGAGCATTCCTACAGCGGCTATACCTATACCGTATAGTCCCATACCGATATTGGTGAAATCGAAGCCCGATGCCAGCCAGTAAGAAAGGATGATTCCGGCTACAACTGCGATGACTGGTATTGTTGTAGAGATCATTCCCAGCCCGATTCCGGAGATAATAACAGTAGCAGGCCCCGTTTTTCCACTTTCCGAAAGCTTTTGAGTCGGTCTGTACGATTGGGATGTATAATATTCGGTAGACTGTCCGATAATGATTCCTACCAATAGTCCTACTACTACAGCAAAGGCAATATTAACCCAATTGGTTATGTTTAGTATCCAAAGAATAAGGAATGTGCCTATTACGATGAGAACAGAACTGAGGTTTGTTCCGGTAGAGAGCGCTTTGAGCAATTCTTTCATGCCAGCGTTTTCCTTTGTACGTACAGCGAATATGCCAATAATGGAAAGGATAATTCCTACTGCTGCTATCAACATCGGAGCAATAACAGCCTTAAATTGCATTTCTGTATTGCCTGTTCCGATGAAGGCTGCTGCTCCTAGTGCAGCTGTTGCAAGTATTGATCCGCAATACGATTCATACAAGTCGGCTCCCATGCCAGCTACATCACCTACATTGTCACCTACATTGTCGGCTATTGTTGCCGGATTGCGTGGGTCGTCTTCGGGAATTCCGGCTTCCACTTTGCCAACCAAATCAGCTCCTACATCGGCAGCTTTCGTATAAATACCTCCTCCAACTCTGGCGAATAAGGCTTGTGTAGAAGCTCCCATTCCGAATGTAAGCATTGTAGTGGTGATGACACATAATTTAGCAGTCGGATTCATGGCATCTACCGGAATACATTTGTCCAGAAGAATATACCAGAAGGATATGTCGAACAACCCTAGTCCGACTACTACGAGTCCCATTACTGCTCCGCTTCGGAAAGCAATCCGTAGCCCGCCGTTCAGTGAATTGCGTGCAGCATTGGCAGTACGTGCCGAAGCATAGGTCGCAGTTTTCATTCCCAGATAGCCCGACAGTCCCGAGAAGAATCCTCCTGTAAGGAAAGCAATCGGAACCCAGTGATTTTGCAGATTGAATCCGTATGCCATGATGGCAAACAAAATAACGAGTCCGATAAAAACAAGCGTAACAACTTTGTATTGTTGTTTTAAGTACGACATGGCTCCTTTGCGAACATGGGCAGCTATTTTCTGCATTTCAGGACTGCCTTCGCTTTCCCGCATCATTTGCTTGTAGAAATATCCGGCAAAAGCCAATGCCAGAATTGATGCAATGGGAACCAACCAAAAAAGATATGTTTCCATAAGATTTGATTTTAAAGTTGTTTCCCAAATGTAATAAATAAAATGGAAATAAACAGCTGTAAACCTTACTTTTATTTCTTTTCAGACATTACCAGCAGTTTATCTCCGGCATGAAGTTCTATCTGTCCGTTAGGAATAATAAATTCGTTTCCTCGTTTGATAAGCATCACGAGTGTGCCTTTAGGAATATTCATGTCGGCTAGCCGGTTTCCGGTTGAGAGCATATCTTCTGTAAGCGTGATATCATCCAGATGGGTATCAATTTCTTCCGGAAGTTCTACACCAAATTCATTACCTTCTTTTTCTTCAGGCAAGTCAAGCTTGAGCCAGCGTGCCATTTTCGAAATAGTCATTCCCTGTATAGTAAGCGATAACAGAGTAATGAAGAATACGATATTGAACAACTGGTTTGAGCCGGGAATTTGTGCTATTACCGGATAAGTTGCAAAAATAATAGGAACGGCTCCTCTTAGTCCTACCCAGGAAATAAAAACTCGTGCCTTATTAGTGATTCCTTTAAATGGAAGCAGGCACAAAAATACACTGACCGGGCGTGCTATCAGAATCATAAAGACGCCGATAAGCAGAGCTGTTACAGAGATATCGAGCATTTCATGAGGATTGACCAAAAGTCCCAAAGTCAGGAACATGATTATCTGGAACAGCCATGTCAGTCCGTTCATGAACGTATTGGTTTCTTTCCGGTAAGCCAGTCGGGCATTTCCAACAATCATTCCGGCGATATATACTGCCAAATAGCCGTTTCCTTTAACCAGGTCGGTAAGGGTAAATGTGATGAAGACCAGACTAAGCAGAAGAATCGGGTAGAGAGCACTGTTGGAAAGTTCTATTTTATTGACAAGCCAGACAGCGAACTTACCGAAGGCATATCCTATGACTCCTCCGAACAGAAACTGTATAAATAAGTCTTTCAGTATGACTGTTACGTCGAAATTGCTTCCGCTGCCGATAACCTGAATCAGTACAATGGTAAGCATATATGCCATCGGGTCGTTACTTCCACTTTCCAGCTCCAGCATGGGGCGGAGATTGTATTTAAGGTTCATACGTTGTGAACGCAACAAGCTGAATACCGAAGCCGAGTCTGTAGACGACATGGTCGCAGCAAGCAACAAAGAAACCATCAGAGTAAGTTCTATGTTGGCATGCGTGTAATGCGAAAGGAAGAAAATAAACAATCCGGTAAGCAGTGTGGTGATCAATACTCCCACAGTAGAGAGTAGTATACCTTGCTTTAAGACTGGTTTGATATCGGCGTATCGGGTATCCATTCCTCCCGAGAACAAGATGATGCTGAGTGCCATCATGCCGATAAACTGAGCGTCTGAAGCACTGTTGAACTGAATGCCGAGACCGTCACTGCCGAAAGCCATACCTACCAGCAGGAATAACAGCAGGGTAGGGATACCGAAACGATATCCGGTTTTGCTGATTAGAATACTTGTAAAGATTAAAATAGACCCGACTAGTAAAATATTTTCTGCAGTAATCATAGATGATATCAACTTTTAATATAAACACAAAGTAAACAAATAAAATTGGATTTTGGTTCACCTTTTATTGCATTATAAGTACTTATTGCATATATTTGTCACAGTTTTGTTCCGTCAGGCTTCCGATTGGTATATGCGAGGCCACGGATGAAAAGGGAATCGGGTGAAAGTCCCGGACAGTCCCGCTGCTGTAAGCTCCTTTGTAAAGGTTTGTTTACTACTTCAGGCCACTGCTTTCTTCTGTTTGAGAAAGTGGGAAGGCATAACAAACCGGAGTAAGTCAGAAGACCTGCAAAACGAAATCATGCTTGTGCTCTCGAGGAAAGAGTAGCAAGAACTATGTTTTTACTATGTTAATATTGAGGAAGCTGATGTGAGAATGATTATTTCTCATATTGCTTTGTTTATTGTAGACCGATAAATTCTTATAATCATGAGAAATGAATTGAAAAAATACATACTATCTGCCCATATAGTACTTATGGTCTTGCTGTTTTCCGCTTGTAACGGGAAGAGCAAGACCTCTTTTATGCAAGAAGGAGGTGATACACTGAATTTACGCTATGCAGAGAATCTGCAAATTGTAAAATACCAGCATTATACTCAGGTTACCCTGCGTAATCCCTGGGACACACTGAAAACGTTGCATACATATTTGTTGGTTAATAAACAGGATTCGTGTCCTTCATCCTTGCCGGAGGGTACAATTGTTCGGGTTCCTTTATCAAACTCCCTGATATTCTCGTCTGTGCACTGCGGACTTTTACAGGAGTTGGGCGCACTGGATAAAATAAAAGGAGTATGTGATTTGCAGTACATCCGTGTTCCTGCTATATTGGAAAGTTGTCGGAAAAAAGAAATAACCGATGCGGGGAGCAGTATGAATCCGGACATAGAGAAAGTGATAGACATGCATCCCGACGGTATCTTGCTTTCACCTTACGAAAACAGTGGTGGTTACGGACGTATAGAAAAGCTGAATATACCGATTCTTGAATGTGCCGACTATATGGAAACTTCAGCATTGGGGCGTGCCGAATGGGTACGTTTTTATGGGTTGCTGTTTGGAAAAGAGGCTGAGGCAGACTCTTTGTTTGCCGGAGTAGAGGAGGCCTATCTTTCACTCCGGAATCAAGTGAAAGACATAACACCGAAACCGACTGTCATTACAGAACTGAAAACCGGTGGTACATGGTATGTGCCGGGGGGAAACAGTACAATGGCAAAACTGTATGCCGATGCGGGGGCACGGTATATATTTGCCGATATTCCTCAAAGCGGTTCTGCTTCTTTGGCTTTTGAAACAGTATTCGATAAAGGACAGCACGCCGATTTCTGGCTGATAAAATATAATCAGCAGGTGGATAAAACTTATAGAGAACTGAAGAGTGATTATGCGCCATATGCCAATTTTGATGCGTTCCGCAATCGTCGGGTATATGGATGTAATACCAGCCGCATTTCTTTTTATGAGGAAGTACCTTTTCATCCAGAATTGTTGCTTAAGGATTTGGTAAAAGTATTTCATCCTGATATCTTGAAAGATTATACTCCAAGATATTTTACTAATTTAGCGGAGTGATATCTCAGAAAGTGTGTGCATGAAGACAAATAGAGGATATATATATGGTTGTGTACTTGCTGTAATGATTGTGCTGCTTATGGCAGCCAATTTGGTTTTCGGTTCGGTAGACATTCCGCTGAAAGCCGTAGCAAACATCCTTTTTGGCGGAGAAGTAGAAAAAGACAGCTGGCAGTTTATCGTATGGGAGTCGCGTGTTCCTCAGTGTATCACAGCTTTGCTTTGTGGAGCGGCTCTTTCTGCGTCGGGCTTGATGCTGCAAACCGTATTTAGTAATCCGCTTGCCGATTCTTCTATTTTAGGTATCAGTTCGGGAGCAAGTCTGGGAGTTGCACTTGTTCTGCTGGCAGGTGGAGGAAGCATCATTGCCGGAGAGTTTGTACTTTCAGGTTTTCTTTCTGTAGTAGCTGGAGCATTTGCCGGTGCGGCTTTGGTGATGGCAATCATTTTATCTCTGTCTGCTATAATTAAAAATACGGTGATGTTGCTTATTGCCGGTATTATGATAGGTTATGTAGTTTCTTCCATCATCTCATTATTAAACTTCTTTTCTACAGCCGAAGGGGTACACTCGTTTGTACTTTGGGGAATGGGAAACTTTGGTGGCGTATCGATGAAGCAGCTTCCCGGCTTTTCCATCATAACGCTGTTGGGATTGCTTATCGCGGTGTTGATGATAAAACCTCTTAATGCTCTGTTGCTTGGCATTCGCTATGCAGAAAATCTGGGTGTAAATATACGCAGGGTACGCAATTGGCTGCTGATTGCTACCGGATTGCTGACTGCGGTAACTACAGCCTTTTGTGGTCCGATTGCCTTTATCGGACTGGCGGTTCCTCATATGGCGCGGCTAATGCTGGGTACATCCAATCATAATATGCTTATGCCGGTAACGTTGCTTACAGGAAGTGCTGTCGCACTGTTGTGTAACCTGATTTGTATTTTACCCGGAGAAGCAGGCATTATTCCACTCAATGCAGTGACTCCTCTTTTGGGAGCTCCGGTCATTATTTATGTTATTATCAATCAGCGTAAGATTCAGTATTTTAATTAAAAATGAAAGTACAGTCTGTTGTCATAGAGGCCAAGGATTTAACTATCGGTTATCGGCATGGTAAGCGGGGAGAAGTAGTTCATAGTCATTTAAATTTTGCTTTGTGCCGTGGTGAGCTGACTTGTTTGCTTGGATCAAACGGTGCGGGAAAGTCGACACTTCTTCGTACGTTGGCTGCTGTCCAGCCTCCTTTGTCGGGGGATATTACTTTACTAGGTAAGCCGTTGGCCAGTTATTCTCCTAAAGAGCGTTCCCGGGAAATTGGTATTGTTCTGACGGATAAGACACAGGCTGGAGGATTATCCGTACGTGAACTGGTTGCCTTGGGACGTCAGCCTCATACCGGATTCTTCGGACGTTTGGGAAAAGAAGATCATGAAATCATCGATCATGCGCTGGAAGCAGTCGGCATGGTGGAAAAAGCTTCAAAATATACAGCGGAACTGTCGGATGGAGAGCGTCAGAAAGTGATGATAGCCAAAGCATTGGTTCAGGAATGTCCGTTGATATTGCTTGATGAGCCGACTGCCTTTCTTGATGTGGTAAGTCGCATTGAGATAATGACATTGCTCCATCGCCTGGCTTCGGAGGAACAGCGTGCTATCTTAATGTCTACTCACGATATAGAACAGGCGCTAGTGCTTGGTGATAAACTCTGGCTGCTGAAAAAAGGAAAAGGACTGGAATGTGGGGTAACCGAAGACTTGATACTGGCTCACAGAATGGATACACTGTTTCCTCACGAAGACATTCGTTTTGATTCGATGCATGGCATTTATTCTCCAGAAGTAAAGGGAGGAAAATCTATTTATTTGTCGGCTTCCGATGAAATTCTCCGCCATTGGGCGCAGAATGCGATGAACCGTAATGGCTTTTTATGTCTTGAACTGCCGGGAGCGGACAGAAAGGCATGTTTGCCCTTGCTCGAAGTGGAATCTGCTAATCATCTGATATTAAGGACGGAAAGAAATACCGAAGTTTATTGTTCATTCGAAGCCTTGTTTGCTTCTTCTCAGCTTGTCTGTGAATCGTGAGAGGGTATCGGGTTACTGTATCCGGATGTCTTAAAAGAAGCTGAAATCATATGAAAAGTTTGTACGAAAAAATAAAAAACATCAGCATGTTTTCCTAAAAACATGCTGATGTTTTTTATTAATTTCAGCAATTTCTGATTGTGTTATTGAGGGGTGAGAATATATCCGAAAGTTACATAACCGATAATACCGCAAATTACTATCAGCAGAATCGGATTTACTTTATAGCGATACGACGCTATGAATGTGCCGGCAAACAGTATGATGCTTGTGAGAATCTGCCAGTTGTATGTTCCAAAGTTTTCTCCGTTCATCAATACCAGTGCTGCAGCAGCCAGCAATCCGACAACACCCGGGCGTAATCCTTCGAATACGGAAGCAATAATCGGATGTTTCTGATATTTCAGAAAAAACTTGCTTATCAGTACCATCAGAATGAATGACGGAAGCACTACAGAAACTGTAGCGATAGTAGAACCTAAGATGCCTACTGCATGAGAATATCCAGCATTGACAACAGCTGAATAACCCACATAGGTAGCGGAGTTGATTCCGATCGGACCGGGAGTCATCTGGCTGATAGCTATGATGTCGGTAAATTCATTAGAACTGAGCCATTCGTGGCGTGTCACTACCTCGCCTTGGATCATCGAAATCATGGCATATCCGCCTCCGAATCCGAAGAGCCCTATCTTGAAAAATGTATAGAATAATTGTAAAAATATCATAGCTGTTTATTTTACTTCTGTTGGTTTTGTTTATTCTTGTATCGTCCGTACAGATATCCTCCTAGTCCACTTAGTATGATAACGTAGATAGGAGAGAAATCGAGCAGCCAGATCAGCAGGGCAGAAACACAGGGAATCCAGATATTATACCGGCTGATCTTTGCCGATTTGGCCATTTTAAATGTTGGAGCAGCAATGAGTGCTACAACTGCGGGACGGATGCCTTTAAAGATATTTTCTACTGCCGGAATATGCTTGAACTGCTGGAAAAACAGTGCAATGGCAAGCATGATGATAAAAGAAGGAAGGATCGTTCCCAGTGCCATCCAGAAAGCCCCCCAGAACTTTTTCAGTTTGTATCCGATGAAAATAGCTATATTGACAGCAAAAATACCCGGTACGGTCTGTGCCAATGCCATCAGGTCGAGAAAATCTTCTCTTGATATCCATTTTCGTTTGTCTACCAGTTCGTTCTCTATCAAAGGAACCATGGCATATCCGCCTCCTATGGTAAATGCTCCGATACGGGTAAAAATCAGAAACGATTTGATGTAAAAATTCATTGTCTTATACTTATTGTTTATTCTTCATTTTTCTTGTATATGCTAGGTGGTACGCCATAAAATTTCTTGAACGTATCGGTAAAATATTTAGGATCTGCAAATCCCATCATGTCGGCTACTTCGGCTACAGTATACCGCTGGCTTTTGAGAAGAGCAGCTGCCTCTTGCATACGTATATTTCTTATAAAATCATTTGGAGCCATTCCTGTAAGTGCTTTTATCTTGTTATAGAAACTGGTACGGCTCATATTCATTCCAGCGCAAAGGGTATCTACCGTGAGGTCTTTGCCTAAATTTTCTTTTACCAGTACGGTAACCTTTTGCATGAATTCGTTGTCCAGGTTGGTCGGCATCGGTATATCTTCTGTTTTAGACTCGATATTGACTGACGCTTGCTGAAGTTTCTTGCGTATGATTTCTCTGTTCTCCAATATGTTGCTGATATTGGCTCTCAGCACCATCAGGTCGAAAGGCTTGGTAATGTACATATCAGCCTTTGTTTCCAGTCCGCGGAGAATATCTTTCTTGTCGCCTAAAGCTGTCAGCAGGATGATAGGTATGTGGCTGGTTTCGATATCCGACTTCAGTGTACGGCACATCGTTTCCCCGTCCATAACCGACATCATAACATCCGATATAATCAAGTCGGGTTGCTGAACTTTTATCTTGTCTATTGCCTCCTGACCGTTCTCGGCTCCATCTACCTGATAGATATCCGACAAGCTTTTCATCAGGAATAGACGAAGGCTGGCATTATCTTCTACTATCATGATTCGAGGACTGTCAGGATGAGCCGTAATTTGTGTCTGTTCTGCTTCGGGCATAGGGGCAACTATACCATCTTGCAACAAAACGGTTCTGAGATTCTGATCAACACCTTCATTTCTGTATTGATAATGTTCGCTCTGAATCGGGAAGCTTAACTGGAATGTTGTTCCTACATTTTCTGTACTGCTGAAACTTATTTTTCCTTCATGGTTTTTGATAAGTCTGTAAGTAAGTAGCATGCCAACTCCAGATCCGGTGATAAGCTGATTGGTTGCATTTTTTCCCCTGAATAAGAATTTGAATAATTTTTTCTGGTCCTCTTTAGGAATTCCTATTCCGGTATCTTTTATAGTCAATATCCACCGGTTCTTATTATGGTCCGTTTCTATGGTGACACTTCCTCCTTTTGGTGTATATTTTAATGCGTTGCTCAGCAGATTTTGCAAAATAGAATCTATCTTGTTTTGGTCTATCCAGACTTCCAGACTGGTAAAGCTACTTTTATACTGGAAGTCTATTCCTTTTTGTTCTGCATATGCTTTGAACTGTTGCATATAATTTTGTATATATTGATTCAGTTCATAGCGCACTACTGATATCTTGGAGCTATATAATTCTTCCTTCTGGAAGTCCATCAGGTTGTTTGCCAGCTCCGAAAGATTATCCGTGCTTTGTATGGCAAGGTTCAGGTTGGTTGTACCTTGTTCTGTAAGTTGTTCATTCTTCAGGATTTCTCCTAACGGTGCTTTTATCAACGTCAGCGGCGTACGTATGTCGTGTGCCGTTTGCATGAAAAAGTTGATTTTGGCTTGTGAAATCTGCTTGTCGCGGCGTATCATCTGGTAACGGATAATAGCATAGCTAATTCCGATGATAATCAGGGCGTACAATAGGAATGCCCAGAATGTCATCCAGATAGGGCGTCCGATTAAAATTTGTATTTCACGTTCCTCCAGAATCTGATGGTTGTCCATCAGTATAGCACGCACGCGTAATGTATAATTTCCCGGTGACAGGTTGGTATATCTTATCAGGTTATCGCTTGAAGGCGGTGACCAGCGATCATAAAATCCTTCCAGTTTCCAGCTGTACATGATGTTGGAAGGATTGTCGAAGTTGATAGATGATACGTTCATCGAAAATGTATTCTGATCGTAGTCCAGCTCAATGCATGAAGTTTTGTCCAACGCCTGAGTAAGGGGAGAATTTTTTTCTCCCGGATGTACGGTACGATACATGATACTCAGATCAGAGAATATCATGTGGCTGGAAAATGTTTCCGGAAGCTGGATACTATCGGGTAATACGATGACTCCTTCATTGCTTCCGAATATCATGTAACCGTCGCGCGAATGTATGGCTGCGTTAGGATTAAAGCTGGCAGCCAGCAATCCTTGTTCTTTGGTCCAGTTGATAAACTTGTTGGCCTTTATGTCAAAAAAGGACAGTCCATTTTCTGTTCCAAGATAAAGATTTCCGTTTCTGTCTGGCACAATGCTGTATATGTTGTTACTGATCAGTCCACAGTTTTCGTCGTAATATCGGGTTACTTTTCCTGTCTTCTTTTCGAAAATAAATAATCCGTCACCGTAAGTACCGAAATATGTATAGTTTCCTGACGGATCATTGTATATCATGTTGATACATTGAATATCAAATTCCGTATCCAGAGGTATTGCTTGTTTTTTTAATTTATCGAATACAAAGACTCCATTGATTGTTCCTATCCATAAAGAATGCTCATCTTTTTGAGTAATACATGTAATAGGATAACCAATGTTGTATTCACAAACCTCCTTTGTCGTCAGGCTATATGATTTTAGTCGGTAAAATCCTCCAATCCAGATATGTCTTTCATTGTCGCGGTAAATGCTGCGGATATACTTATCTGGCCCTTCTCCTTGCCGGATGTTTTGTTGCTGGAAAAAGGTTACTTCTTTTGTTCTTTTGTCTATTTTATAAATGCCGGACATGTATCCTCCTGCCAGGATGATACCAGGACTGCTTTCGCATAGTGACGTAAATATGTGATTCTCACTTCGTTCTCCATTAGGTGAATGCGATGGTGAGAAGTTTATCCATTTGTTTTCACTTACATCAAAATAACATATACCGTTGCTCGTTGCATACCAGGAATCACCTTCCGAATCTTCCATAACTCCGTTTATACAGTTGTTTGCCAGCGAATTAGTGTAATTGGCTGAGTGCATGAACCATTCGTAAGCAGGATATTTTTCGGTGTATATGGTGATACCTGTTGGATAGATAACATTCCAGATTCGGTTGGCACTATCCATATAAATATCTTTGATGATACTTCCGTTCATCTTATTAGGCTTACGGGTATCTTCTTTCAGAAAGTGATTTAACGTTAATTGTTTCAAGTCCAGTTTATATACTCCGTCACCGTCTGTTGCAATGAGGAGGACATCTTTCTCTTTCTTGCTTGGAATGATCTTATTTACTCCGATGTCTTTCATGGAGTTGCCCATGCTTTCCAGTTGTTTTTCCTCGATATCGTATATAAACAATTTGTCTAGCAACGTATTTATTATCAATTGCTTGGTCGGGCTATGGTAATATATGTGGTCTATCAGATGAACATTGGGAAGTTGTATCTTCTTTATTTCAGTGAGTTGTTCTCCTTTCAGTTGTACTTCGTATAACAAATGTTCGGATGCAAGATAATATTTGTTTTTCTCAGCCTGAGTTATGCAGATAATTTTATCTGAAATAACAGGTGACAACTGATAATTTTTACTTTGATGATAGTTATATATGTATTGGCTTTGATTTGTGCAAAACCAAATATTTGCTTCTGAATCCATGTAAACACTGGATATAGGAGCTTTTTTCAGTGCGGGAAATGTTGCCCGTAAGTCGAATGCTAGTTGGAAGGAATCTCTTTGTTCGTCGTAACGAAAAACGAATCCATCTTTGCCGACTTCCCAAATAGTACTGTCTTTATCTGTATAAAGAAAATTCAGATTGGGATAGAAGCTGAGAGGATTGTTGCATCGGTGGAGTTGGTAGTGCTTGAATTGCTTTCCATTATACCGGTCAAGACCTTTGTGAGTAAGAATCCATATATAATTTTGTTTATCTTGCTGGATAGATAAAACTCTTCGGCTGCTGAGTCCATTATCCATATCGATATATTCAAAAATCTGGGCTTGTAGCGGAAGGAAAAACGATAGTAATAAGCACGTTATAATTAGAGTCGTTCGTTTCATTATTATTTGTTTTGTTCCGAGAATGAAATTATGCAAATGTCGGGAAAAAGGCTGATTTCTCAAAACAAAACGAAGAAAAATAAAAGGTGCTGTTTCTTCTGGTAAAAGAACAGCACCTTTTTATAAATCAAGTGATATTTTTATTTCTTATGAGCTTCTACCCATTTGCGTGCATTGACAAAGGCTTCCATCCACGGAGTGATCTGGTCATTGTCTTTGCGATCAAGCGGATAGTATGCATTGTTCCATGGGAAGCATGCACGTTCCAGGTGTGGCATCATTGCCAGATGACGTCCATCCTGAGAAGCGATACCAGCTACGCTGTAGTCTGAGCCGTTCGGATTACCTGGATATTCGTCATATGAATATTTCAATACCACGTTGTAGTGATCTTCCGGATAAGGCAATGAGAACTTACCTTCTCCGTGAGCTACCCAGATACCCAGTTTTGAACCACTCAAAGATCCGAACATTACACTGCGGTTCATCGGTACTGTTACACCCAAGAATGCTGATTCGAATTTGTGAGAGTCGTTGTGCAGCATCTTGCCTTTTTTCTTGTCTTCCGGAGTAATCAGACCAAGTTCCATCATCAACTGGCAACCGTTGCAAACACCCAGTGACAGCGTATCTTCACGAGCGTAGAATTTGTCGAGGGCTGCTTTAGCTTTCGGATTAAACAAGAAGCTTCCTGCCCAACCTTTTGCAGATCCTAATACGTCTGAGTTAGAGAAACCACCACAGTAAACTACCATGTTGATGTCTTCCAAAGTTTCTCGTCCGCTTACTAGGTCAGTCATGGTAACATCTTTCACATCGAATCCAGCCAAGTAGAGCATGTATGCCATTTCGCGTTCACCGTTGGTTCCTTTTTCACGGATAATGGCAGCTTTGATTCCACTTGGTGTGCGACGGTCGGGATTAAGGCCGAACTGTGATAATTTACCAGTGAATGATTTATCGAATACAACTTCCAAAGGTTGTTGCTTATAGTTTTCGAAACGTTTCTTGGCACATCCGTTCATACTCTGTTTGCGGTCGAGCAGGTATGAAGTAGAATACCATACATCGCGCAGATAATCAATGCCGAACTGATAAGTTGCATCGTGTTTAGTTACTAAGATATGACGTTCTTCTGTAGGAACACCAATCTTGACATAACCTACACCGGCTTCGTCCAGAATCTTCTTTACTTCAGATTTGTGTTTGTCTGCTACCTGAATAATAACACCTGGGTTTTCAGCAAACAAAATCTTGACGATATCATCGCACTTAATCTTGTCGAGGTTGATTTCCATACCACCTTCTGTGTTAGCGAAACACATTTCAAGTAAAGTAGTAATCATACCTCCGGCTGAAATATCGTGTCCGGCAAGAATTAGTTGTTTGTCTACCAGTTCTTGAATAGCAAGGAAGGCATCGCGGAAATATTCCGGATTCTGTACGGTTGGTACGTCGTCACCAACTTTATTCAGTGACTGAGCGAATGCAGAACCACCTAAACGAAGTTCGTCAAAACTGAAGTCGATGTGGTAGAAAGTTGACTTGTCTTTGTTGACCATAACTGGAGAAACAACTTTCTTGACATCCGAAACTTCTCCTCCTGCAGAAACTATAACAGTTCCCGGACTGATGATTTTTTCTCCGTTCGGATATTTCTGAGTCATTGACAAAGAGTCTTTACCGGTAGGCACATTGATTTGTAATGCGCAGCAGAAATCAGACAGAGCTTTTACTGCTGTATACAAACGTGCATCTTCACCTTCCTGTGAGCGGCAAGGCCACATCCAGTTGGCTGATAAAGAAATACTGTCGAGACCTTCTGCCATAGGAGCCCATACAATATTGGTCAGAGCTTCTGAGACAGCAAGTACAGAACCTGCAGCAGGATTTGCCAATGCAGCCTGAGGTGCATGACCTAATGCTGTTGCAATACCCTTTTCTCCACGATAATCAAGAGCTACAACACCACAGTCGCTCAACGGCAACTGGAGTTCACCCTGGCACTGCTGGCGTGCAATCTTACCTGTAACTGAACGGTCTACCTTGTTGGTTAACCAGTCTTTACAAGCTACTGCTTCCAATTGCAGTACCTGACGGATATATTCATTTAATTTTGCAGTATCGTATGATACATTTTCATAATGACGTTCTACAGTCTTGTCTACCATGTATGTTTTAGGAGAAGAACCAAACATCTGGTCCACTGCCAAGTCGAACGGACGTACGCCATCAGCTTGTTCGAATGCAAAGCGGTGATCGCCTGTTGTTTCTCCAACAACGTACATCGGAGAACGTTCGCGGTCGGCAATCTTCTGTACATGTTCGATTGCTTTTTCATCAATCAGCAATCCCATACGTTCTTGAGATTCGTTGGCAATAATTTCTTTTGCAGACAATGTTTCGTCGCCGATAGGAAGCTTGTCCATGTGAATCAGACCACCACAATCTTCTACTAACTCAGACAAACAGTTAACGTGTCCGGCCGATCCGTGGTCGTGGATAGAAACAATCGGATTTTCATCTTCTTCACACAATGCGCGTACTACGTTATAAGCACGTTTTTGCATTTCTGCATTGGCACGCTGTACAGCGTTCAACTCGATACCTGAAGAATAACGTCCTGTTTCTACAGATGATACAGAACCACCACCTAAACCGATGCGGTAGTTATCACCACCCATCACAACTACTTTATTACCAGCTTCGGGAGAACCCTTCAGGCAGTCGCGTTGTGTACCGTATCCAACACCTCCGGCAAGCATGATTACTTTATCGTAAGCATATTTTTCATTGTTTTCCTGGTGTTCGAAAGTAAGTACAGAACCACAAATCAGTGGCTGGCCAAATTTGTTACCGAAGTCAGAAGCACCATTCGACGCTTTAATCAGGATTTGTTCAGGAGTCTGATACAGCCATTTGCGTACAGGAAGGATATTTTCCCATTCACGGCCTTCGTCTGTACGTGGGTATGAAGTCATATAAACAGCAGTTCCCGCAATAGGCCATGAACCTTTACCACCGCCCATACGGTCACGGATTTCTCCTCCTGTACCTGTAGAAGCACCATTAAATGGTTCTACGGTTGTCGGGAAGTTGTGTGTCTCTGCTTTCAGAGAGATAACTGTTTTTATGTCTTTGATGATGAAATAATCGGAAGTTGAGTGATCCTTCGGAGCAAATTGTTCTACTACCGGACCTTCAGCAAATGCCACATTATCTTTATAGGCAGAAATGATTTTGTTAGGATTTTCTTGAGTGGTTTTTTTGATCATCTGGAAAAGTGATGATTCCATTTCCTGTCCGTCGATGATAAATGTTCCACCAAATATTTTGTGGCGGCAGTGTTCTGAGTTGATTTGTGCAAATCCGAAAACTTCAGAGTCTGTCAGTTTTCTACCCAGGTCTTTTTCTACTTTCAGCAGATAGTCCATTTCTTCACGTGAAAGTGCAAGACCTTCCTGTTCGTTATATTCTTCTAGGTTCTCAATGTAAACGATTGGCTGAGGCTTAATGTTTACATCGAATATTTTTTGATCCAGCCCGTGATACATACGTTGCAGCATCGGGTCATGATCTGCGTTTTCATCTTTTACCGGAAAATATTCCTCGATACGGCGGATGCCTTCCAGACCCATGTTTTGAGTAATTTCGACGGCATTTGTACTCCACGGAGTAATCATTTCACGTCGTGGACCGATGAACCAGCCTTTAAGGTTTTCTTCCACTTCGACAGTAGCGTCGCTGTACAGCCAACATAATTTCTTGATGTCTTCAGAGTTCAGTTCTTTACTACATTCGGTAGCAATTACACTGTTAGTGGGTGTTCTGAAAAATAGAATCATAGCACTTGTTTATGTTTGTTAAAATGATAATCTTATTATCGGAATAATGCAGTGCAAAGTTACATAAACTCCTTTTTGTACGAAAGAAAAACGAAACGAAATATAGGTACTTTATAAAAAAAGTAGCATCTTTGCACTATGAATTGGATAGAACAGGTTACTATACTGGATTTATTGGTGAAAGGGTTTATTGTTGGGGTAGTGGTTTCAGCTCCTCTTGGACCTGTGGGCGTGCTTTGTATTCAGCGGACACTGAACAAGGGACGCTGGTTTGGTTTTGTAACAGGTTTGGGAGCTGCCTTAAGCGATATATGTTACGCCTTGATAACAGGGTACGGCATGAGCTTTATGGATGAGCTGATTCTTAAACACCAGATTTTTCTTCAGATTGTTGGTAGTATAATGTTGCTGGCTTTCGGTATATATACTTTTCGCAGTAATCCGGTAAAATCTCTTCGCCCCACTTCTGCCAATCGTGGTACTTATCTTCATAATTTTATTACTGCTTTTTTTGTTACATTCTCCAACCCATTGATAATCTTTCTCTTTATTGGTTTGTTTGCCCGCTTCTCGTTTGTAATGCCGGGTAGTCCGTTGGGATTTCAATTGGTGGGATATCTCGCTATTATCATAGGAGCCTTGACATGGTGGTTTGGCATTACCTATTTTGTAAATAAGGTACGTACACGCTTTAATGTACGAGGTATTTGGATTTTGAATCGTATTATCGGCGTGGTAGTGATAATTGCTTCGATTATTGGTATCGTATTGGCTATTGCAGGAAAATCTTTATCTTGATATGTATATTTCTCAACAATTAAAACAACAGAATATTGCCGAATACCTGCTGTATATGTGGCAGGTGGAAGATTTGATTCGTGCTAACGGTTTTGATATAGAGCGGATTAAAAAAAATATTGTAGAGCCTTATCCTTCATTGTCTGAAGAGCAGAAAAAAGCATTGATACAATGGTATGCCGATCTTATTAATATGATGCATGATGAGGGTGTGATGGAAAAAGGGCATATCCAGATTAATAAAAATATAATCGTCTGGTTGACTGATTTGCATTTGCGTTTGCTGGCTTCTCCTAAATTTCCGTATTATAGCGCAGCTTATTATAAAGCCTTGCCTTTTATTGTGGAATTACGCTCAAAAGGAGCCGATAAAGATGTGCCTGAACTTGAGACTTGTTTTGATGCCATGTATGGTGTCCTGATGTTGAAGCTTCAGAAAAAGGAAATTACCGAAGGCACACAGAAAGCATTGAAAGTAATAGGAGATTTACTGGCTATGCTTGCCGGATATTATATAAAGGATAAACAGGGAGAACTGGATCTGGAATAAATCAAATAGTGAGATGAAGAATATTTTGATTACAGGAGCAAACGGACAATTGGGTAATGAAATGCGTTTGCTTGCAGAGGTTAATAAAGAGTATACATACTTTTTTACAGATGTTGCTGAACTGGATATATGTGATGAGCAGGCTGTGATGAATTTCGTAACTGATCATCAAATAGATATTATTGTGAATTGCGCAGCATATACTGCTGTTGATAAAGCGGAAGATGATAGAGAACTTTGTGACAAGCTGAATCATTTTGCTCCGGGATATTTGGCAAAGGCTATTCAAAGCCGTGGAGGATATCTGGTACAGGTTTCTACCGATTATGTTTTCGATGGTACTGCGCATATTCCTTATAAGGAAGAACAGGCTACTTGTCCTGACTCTGTTTATGGAACGACTAAACTTGCCGGTGAACAGGAGGCTATGAAATATTGTTCCAATACGATGATTATCCGTACTGCGTGGTTATATTCTACTTTCGGAAATAACTTCGTGAAGACTATGATTCGTTTGGGTAAGGAAAAAGAAGCATTAGGAGTAATATTCGATCAGATTGGAACTCCTACTTATGCGCGTGATCTGGCTGTTGCTATTTTTGCAGCTATCAATAAAGGCATTGTTCCAGGTATATATCATTATAGTAATGAAGGAGTTTGTTCGTGGTACGATTTTACTCAGATGATTCATCATCTGGCTGGTATTGGAACTTGTAAACTTAGACCTCTTCATACGGAAGAATATCCTACAAAGGCGAACCGTCCTCATTATTCTGTACTCGATAAAACGAAAATTAAGGATACGTATGGCATAGAAATTCCTTATTGGGTAGACAGCCTGAAAGAATGTATCGATAAACTGTTATCAAGATAAATAAAAAGGTAAATAGATAAATAAGAATGAACGCTGAAATAGAAAGAAGACGTACATTTGCGATTATTGCGCATCCGGATGCCGGTAAGACTTCGTTGACTGAAAAGTTATTGCTTTTCGGTGGACAGATTCAGGTGGCTGGAGCTGTTAAGTCGAATAAGATTAAGAAAACTGCGACATCCGACTGGATGGACATCGAAAAGCAACGTGGTATATCTGTAACAACTTCTGTGATGGAGTTTGATTATCACGACTATAAAATCAACATTCTGGATACTCCGGGACACCAGGACTTTGCGGAAGATACTTATCGTACACTTACTGCTGTAGATAGTGTTATTATTGTTGTGGATGGTGCAAAGGGTGTGGAAACGCAGACACGTAAGCTGATGGAAGTATGTCGTATGCGTAACACTCCTGTTATTATTTTCGTCAACAAGATGGACCGTGAAGCAAAAGATCCGTTCGACTTGTTGGATGAACTGGAAGAAGAACTGGTTATCAATGTTCGTCCTCTGACATGGCCTATTGAAAGCGGTCCTCGTTTTAAGGGGGTATATAACATCTACGAACAGAAGTTGAATTTGTTTCAGCCTTCCAAGCAGGTAGTAACTGAAAAGGTAGAAGTTGATATCCATACAGAAGACTTGGATAATCATATTGGTACACCACTTGCTGATAAATTGCGTGGTGAGCTGGAACTGATTGACGGAGTATATCCGGCTTTCAATGTAGACGAATACCTGAAAGGCGAATTAGCACCTGTATTTTTCGGTTCTGCATTAAATAACTTCGGTGTGCAGGAATTGTTGGATTGTTTCGTCGAAATTGCACCTAGTCCTCGTCCAGTACAAGCAGAAGAGCGTGCTGTAATGCCAGATGAGCCAAAGTTTACAGGTTTTGTTTTTAAGATTACGGCAAATATTGACCCGAACCATCGTTCATGTGTTGCTTTCTGTAAGGTTTGTTCGGGTAAGTTTACTCGTAATACGCCTTATTTACATGTACGCCATAACAAGACGATGCGTTTTTCTTCGCCTACTCAGTTTATGGCACAGCGTAAGACTACGGTCGATGAGGCTTGGGCCGGTGATATTATTGGATTACCTGATAACGGAACATTTAAGATCGGAGATACGTTGACCGAAGGAGAAGTGCTTCATTTTAAAGGCTTGCCCAGCTTCTCTCCTGAAATGTTCAAGTATATAGAAAATGCTGACCCGATGAAAACCAAGCAGTTGAATAAGGGTATTGATCAGCTGATGGACGAAGGTGTTGCTCAGTTGTTTGTCAATCAGTTTAATGGTCGAAAGATTATCGGAACAGTAGGTCAGTTGCAGTTTGAAGTTATTCAGTATCGTCTGGAGAATGAATACAATGCTAAGTGCCGTTGGGAACCTATCAGTCTGTATAAAGCATGCTGGATAGAAAGTGATGATCCGGCTGAACTGGAAGCCTTCAAGAAACGTAAATACCAGTATATGGCGAAAGACCGTGAGGGACGTGATGTATTCCTGGCCGATAGCGGTTATGTTCTTCAGATGGCTCAGATGGACTTCAAGCATATTAAATTCCATTTTACGAGTGAGTTTTAAAGGAAACAATGATTTCAAATTTTTTGTTCTTCCTATATTTTATACCCCGAAAAAATTCGGGGTATATTTTTATGCATTTTAATAAGACTTTTCTATATTTGTTGAACTGTTATTTTTTGTAAAAAATATCTGCTTGCTTTAGGAATCATTCGTTGGTGATTGTCCTTTAATAAAAGGGGTTATTGTATTTAATATGGAAGAAAACCAAAATAATATGGAGGATTTGCTTCTTGCTTATTATGAAGGGCAAGGAACAGAAGAAGAACGGGCTAGAGTTGAATCATGGATTCATGAGTCAGAAGAAAATCACCAAATAGCTCGGCAAGTCGGGATGCTTTGTCTGGCAACTGATACACTTAAGATGAGTGAAAAAATAGATACAGAAAAAGCTTTAAAGAAGGTAAAGAGGAAGATTACGGTTCAAAAGAGAATAATTAGATGGGACTGGTTGCAGCGTGCTGCTGCTATACTTTTTCTTCCAGTACTTGCTGCCTTATTGATGGAGTATTGGGTGCATAGAGATAACGAAATTCAAATGTTGGAAGCAAGAACAAGTCCTGGTATGACAGCTAAAGTTGTTTTACCGGATAGTTCTGTAGTATGTTTGAATTCTAATTCTGAATTACGCTATCCTTCTTCTTTTCGAGGGGAAGAAACGCGTAAAGTGGAATTACAAGGAGAAGCATATTTTGATGTGTATAGAAATCCTGATAAAAAATTTATAGTATCAGCTCCGGGTAAAACTCAAGTAGAGGTTTTGGGTACTAGCTTTAATATAGAAGCATATCAAGAGGAGCCGGAAGTGACAGTTACATTGGTAAAAGGTAAAGTTGTTTTTGGTTATAATTTGTCAGGAGAAAGTAAGCGGATATCCTTAACTCCAGGACAAAAAGTAATTTATGATGTTAAAAATGCTGCTGCAAAGCTAGATAAAACATCTTGTCTAGTGGAAACGGCATGGAAAGACGGAAAGGTTATATTTAGTAATACACCTTTAAAAGAGGCATTACATGCTTTAGAAAAACGCTATAATGTGAAGTTCATATTAAGTAATCCTCATTTAGATGGAGCTTTTACTGGTACCTTTACAAATCAGCGTTTAGAAACAATTTTGGAGTATTTCCGGATTTCATCTGCTATACAATGGAGATATGTAGATAGTCATGATAAGTTGAATCAAAGAACTGAGATAGAAATATATTAAAAAAAGGAAGCATACCTAATTTTACATAAGGGTATGCTTCTTTTGTAATTGATTTTATGGAAATGTTGTTTGGCGCCAAACATTTCCTATCAATTCTAACTTTAATTCTCAAGTATAAAGGTAAGCATTTGAATGATGTATTCCAAATTTTGAGAAACTATTTATTGTTTTATTTCAATACTAAAAGCCTGTTTGATTTTATATACAAAAAAGCGTATAAAACTAAACAGGCTTTTTGTATTTTATAACTCAGAAATCAAAGGCTTTTAGTAATAAAAAATAAGGCTGGTTTATTTTTTTATGAAAATGACAATTTTATAGCAAATATTTTTTTCTTAGATAAAGTACTGTATAACAAATGTTTAATAATATATTTTTTAAGAAAGTAAAAAAAACTTCATATTTGTTTAGGAACAGTTGGTTGTTCTTTGTCATATATATGTAAAGACTTTCTTAAAAAAACAATAATGGAAAGGTAGATAATAAGAAAGTTAAAAGTTTAATAACCTATAAAAAATATTTATGATAACACATTTATTGATATTAGTAGATACTTCTTAAGCCTAATCAGTTTCCGGTTATTAAAATAAGATATTGGCGTATCTTTCTTTAATATACTCAACGTTGACCGGTAGTGATATGAAATAATCAAATCTAACTTTAATTCTCATTTAGAACAAACAATGAAAAAAGAATCTACTAACTCATTTTCGAGGTTAGGAATTTCTAGAAAAATTCAATGGCTTACCTCGATAAAATTTTCACGAACTATGAAACTATCTGTTTTCTTATCCCTTTGCTCTTTGGGAGTAAGCTATGCTTCAGGTTTATATGCCCAAGGGGTAACAGTGAACATAGAAGCAAAGAATGAAACAGTAGCAGAAATTCTTAAAGATATTGAAGCGCAGTCGGGATATGATTTCTTTTATAATAATAAACTTGTCAATGTAAATCGTCGTGTTTCTGTTTCATCAAAAAAAGGAGATATATTCGATGTCTTAAATCAGGTGTTTGATGGAACCAACGTCACTTATTCCGTACTTGATAAAAAGATTGTTTTATCTACAAAAGAGATAGACTCTCGTGTTACTTCTTCGAGTTCGCAGCAATCTTCTCGTCATACAGTAAAAGGAAAAGTGGTAGACGCTAATGGCGAACCTATAATTGGTGCTACTATTGTAGAAGTTGGTACTACAAACGGTACAGTAACCGATTTTGATGGTAATTTTACTTTAAATGTATCTGATACAAATGCGAAGTTGGATATATCCTATATTGGTTATAAGAAAGTTGTACTATCGGCAACATCAAAGTCATTGTCAAATATTGTATTGAAGGAAGATACGGAAGTACTTGATGAAGTGGTGGTTGTTGGCTACGGTACACAGAAAAAAGTAAATTTGACAGGTGCTGTTAGTCAGGTTACGGAGGAGGTTTTCCAATCTCGTCCGGTACAGAATGTGTCACAGGCTTTACAAGGTTTGGTTCCTGGTATGACATTTGGTCTTGATCAGAACGGTGGTCAGTTGAATAATACTCCTTCTATATCTATTCGTGGTGCTGGTACAATCGGTAAAGGTTCCAAGGCTGCTCCTCTTGTTTTGATTGATGGTATTGAAGGAGATATGAATTTATTGAACCCACAGGATATTGAGAATATTTCTGTATTGAAGGATGCATCTGCTTCTTCTATTTATGGATCAAGAGCGCCATTTGGGGTTATTCTGATTACTACCAAACAAGGAAAAATAGGAAAACCTAAAGTCAGTTATAATGCAAGCGTGAGATTTAATTCTCCGTTGGCGGATTATCATACGATGGACTCTTATGAATTAGTTCATTTTATAAATGATGCTCGTACTAACGGAGGACAGCAGCCATATTTTACAGATCAGCAAATTCAAAATGTATTAGATTATAAAAATGGAACGTCTGGCATTATAATGGGTTTTAAAGATGATACTCATTTTGAACCAAGACAGGCAAATGCAAATACGGATTGGTATGATTTGTATATGAAAGATGTAGTTACATCACAAGAACATAGTTTAAGCGTAAGTGGAGGTACTGATTGTTTTTCATACTATATATCAGGTAATTTTTTGGGACAGGATGGTCTATTCAATTATGTAGATGAAACTTATAAACGTTATTCGTTGAATGCGAAGATTAATGCAAAAATAAATCAATATGTAAGTGTTTCATATAATACAAAATGGTTTCGTTCTGACTATAATGCTCCATCAGGTTTAGCTCAGGTGTTTTTTCATCAACTTTCAAGAAAATGGTCTACTATTCCTTTGACAGATCCTAATGGATATTATACTGAAACAAGTGGTGTAATTGAGTTTCAAGATGGAGGTCGTCAGAAACAAACATTAGATACAAACTTCCAAACTCTTCAGCTGGATATTAATCCGTTAGATGGTTGGGGCATTCATTTGCAAGGAACCTATAAGATCAGTACTAATTTTACCCATAAAGATTATCAGGCGATTTATAGTCATGATGTAAATGGAAAGCCTTTCCCAATGGAATTTACTGGCTTTACTAAGGCAGGGCAGTCTCGTGTATCTGAATTAGCGAAGAAATACGATTATTATACAGTTAATTTATTCTCAGATTATTATCATCAATTTGGTGATCATTATTTGAAAGTAATGGGAGGTTTTAATGCGGAACATAATAACGCTCGTGATTTAAGTGGTCAGCGAGATGGTATAATGGTTTCTGATTTGCCAACTTTGAATACTTCTTCTGATCTGGATTTAGCCTCTGGTGGATATAGTCATTGGGCTACAGCAGGTTTTTTTGCTCGTTTAAATTATAACTATAAGGAGAAGTATCTTTTGGAAGTGAATGGTCGTTATGACGGTACTTCACGTTTTATGAGAGATCAGCGTTGGAACTTATTCCCATCTTTTTCTTTAGGGTGGAATATATCTAGAGAAAATTTTTGGAAGCCATTGGAGTCTGTTGTAAATCATTTTAAAATAAGAGGTTCTTGGGGAGAATTGGGAAATCAAAATACTGATTCATTATATCCATTTTTTGAGACAGTACCAATTAAGATAAATTCTGGTAATTGGTTGGTTAATGGTAAAAAAACAAATACCGCTGATATTCCAGCTTTGGTTAGTACTATGTTAACTTGGGAAAGAGTACAAACATCGAATATTGGATTTGACTTTGGAGCTTTTTCTAATCGTTTGACAGGTTCATTTGATTATTTTGTACGTAAAACTCTTGATATGGTAGGACCAGCTCCTGAATTACCTAGTGTTTTAGGTATTGCTGTACCTAATACTAATAACGCTGATATGAAATCGTATGGATTTGAGTTAGAGTTATCTTGGCGTGATAAGATTGGTGCTGTTGATTATGGGGTGAAATTTAATTTAGCAGATGCAAAGCAAAAAATCCTTCGTTATCCCAATATGACCAATCGTTTTGAGGATTGGTATGTTGGCAAAATGAATGGGGAAATTTGGGGATATACTACTATTGGCATGGCAAAGTCCCAAGAAGAGATGGATGAACATTTGGCTTCTTTACCTAACGGTGGACAGAATGCTCTTGGAAAGAAATGGGGTGCAGGAGATATTATGTATGCAGATATTAATGGTGATGGAAGAGTTGATGGAGGTAAAGGTACTTTAGCGGATCCGGGTGATAAAAAAATTATAGGAAACTCTACTCCTCGCTATAATTTTGGTTTAGTATTAGATGCTGCATGGAAAGGATTAGACATATCAGTATTCTTTCAAGGAGTAGGTAAAAGGGACTATGCACCAGCAGAAAATACCCAAGGTGCTATGTTTTGGGGAGCTGTTGAAAATATATGGCAATCTGCAACTTTGGAAGACCATTGGGACTATTTCCGTCCTGAAGGACATCCAATGGGGGCTAATTTAGATGCTTATTATCCGCGTCCTGATTTTACTACAAAAAAAAAATCATTATAGACAAACTGGTTATTTGCAGAATGCTGCTTATATTCGTTTGAAAAATGTTCAGATAGGGTATACATTGCCTAGAATATGGATGGATAAATTACATGTGAATCGATGTCGAATTTATTTGTCTGCTGATAATTTATGGACGGGAACAAAATTAGCTAATATGTATGATCCAGAAACATTATCTGCTGGTGACTGGGGAACTGGTAAAACTTATCCATTGTCGAGAGTTATTTCTTTAGGAGTAAATTTAAATCTTTAATTATAAAGTATGATTTTGAAAAAAAATATAGTAATGTTAGGAGTATTGTTGTGTACTTCTACTACATTTATTTCGTGTAATGATTTTTTGGATTGTGAACCTTTAGATAAAATTACCCCTGAGGTTTACTTTAACACTGAAGCTGATTTAGCTGCTTATACAATAGGTGCATACGATTTTAAAACTTATTCAGGGTATAGTAGATCACCGTTGGATACAGACAATAACACAGATGATATGGCAGCTACCGATGGATCTACAAGCTTATGGGTGCCTGGAGAAAAACGTACTCCGGAGAAAGATGGTGAATGGAATTTTAATAATATTCGTAAAGCGAATTATTTTTTTCAGCAGGTACTACCTAAATATGAAGCAGGTTCTATAAAGGGAAATCCTGTTATGATTCGTCATTATATCGGTGAAATGTATTTTTTACGTGCATATGCTTATTTTTCCAAACTAGTTAGTTTAGGAGATTTCCCTATTGTTACAGAAGTTCTTCCAGATGAAAAGGGAGTATTAATGGAAGCAAGTAGACGTCAGCCAAGAAATAAAGTCGCACACTTTATTTTGGAAGATTTAGATAGAGCCATAGAATTAATGTCTAATGAGACAGATAATGGTAAGAATCGTTTAACTCGTAATGTTGCTTATTTATTCAAATCAAGAGTGGCTTTGTTTGAAGGAACTTGGTTAAAGTATCATCAGGGAACAGAGCGTGTACCTGGAGGTCCAGGATGGCCAGGAGCTAAAATGGATTATAATAAAGATTTTACTATTGATATAAAGGGTGAGATTGATTTTTTCTTGGGAGAAGCAATGAAATCTGCTGCTCAAATAGCAGATGCAATTCCTTTGACACCCAATACAGGTGTATATAATCCTACAACAAATCCTTATGGTTGGAATCCATATTTTGAGATGTTTTCTGCTGTAGATATGGAGCCGATAGAAGAGGTTTTGTTTTGGAGAGCATATGATTTAGCAAATGGTGTATCTCATGCTTTAAGTTCATATCTTGCGAGAGGAGGAGGAGATATGGGATACACCCGTTCGCTTGTAGATGCTTGTCTGATGAAAAATGGATTACCTATTTATGCTTTAAATTCGGGATATGTTGGTGATTTGACAGTTGAGAACGTAAAAACAAATAGAGATGATAGATTGCAGTTGTTTATGGCTGCTCCAAGTGATATAATGAGATTGAATCCTGTACAACATTATGGTATGCCTGAAATCTTAAAACAAGCAGCAGATAGATGTACAACGGGTTATATTGTGCGTAAATGTTTATCTTATGATCCTGCTCAGGTGGGAACTGGAGAGGGGCAAATAAATACATATGGATGTTTGATATTTAGAGCAGCAGAGGCTTATTTAAATTACATAGAGGCTTGTTATGAGAAGACACATACATTAGACGATAATGCGCAGAAATATTGGAAAGAAATTCGTAAACGTGCAGGTATATCAGAAGACTTTCAGGCAACGATAGAAGCCACTCAACTAGAAAAAGAAAATGATTGGTCGAAATATTCAGGTGATCAATTAATTGATAAAACTTTATATAATATTCGTAGAGAAAGACGAATTGAATTAATGAGTGAAGGAACTCGTATGAGAGACTTAAAACGTTGGCGTTCTTTGGATAAAGTACAAAATTATCAGGTAGAAGGGTTCAATTTATGGGGAGGAGAAATTGAAAAGCTATATGTAGATGAAAAAGGAAAATCTCTTTTGGTTCCAGAAGGTACTCCGGATAAGCAGTCTAATGTATCTAGCAAAGAAAATGGACCATATTTACGTGTCAATCAAATAGTAAAAACTAATAATTTATTATATAATGGATATACTTGGGTTCCTGCTAATTATTTAGAACCAATAGCTGCTATTCATTTTAGTACTACTGCTTCTAATCCTGATGATTTAGAATCATCTACTATTTACCAGAATCCAGGATGGAGTAAGGTTGCTAATCAGCCTGCTATAGGATATTAATGTGATTAATATGTTCTTTGGTGTAAATTAAAACATATAGATTGGATAAAAGGTAATAAAGATTGTTGTTACATTGAATGAAAAAGAGACCTGGACTATGGTCTGTATATACATAGTTTTAGGTCTCTTTCTTTATGTCTTATAATAAATTTTGAATACATATGAAGAACATTTTAATTATACTTCTGTTGGTTGTTAATTTGTCTATGGTTATTTCTCAACCTATAACTGCGAAAGAAAAGGATTTTATAAGTTTGGCTTACGTATCTTTATCTATGTTAAACATGCATAAGCTAGAGGCTTCAGAAGTGAAACCTTTACTTGATAAGTATAACTGGAACGGCATTTCGGATGTAGCATTGATAAATGGTGTTTTTATGACTGGGAAAGATGGAAGTATTATTACTTCTTGGAATAGAGATGAATGGCCTGCCGTATTCGATGGAATAGATTATAAAGGTGATTCTATTGATGAACAAAAACAAAGGGAAATGCTTTGCTCAAAGAAAGTTGTAAAGGAAGTAGTGAAGTATTTTAAAAAGAAGGGTATTGACATTTGGCTTAGTCAAACTCCTTATTGTTGGTTGACGGGAGGCAGTCTTGGTGCGGTGTTGGAAGATCATGAAAAGACTATGCTTTACGCTCATCGCTTGAATCGTTTTGCACGTAAATTTGGCTGTGTTGGTTTGGACTTTGATTTTGAATTTCCTCCAACAGAACGTCAGGCACAAGGATATAGAGAATTGATGCAAGAAAGTAAACGTTTGGGTATGAAAGTTTCTGTATGTGCGATTCAGCCAACTGTTGATAAGTCTTATCAAGATAATTGTTTCCCGGATGATGCCGCTGTAAATAGTCACGAGGGGAAGTATATGAAATGGGAAAAGATTGTAGGTGAAGGAATTGTAGATAATATTAATGTTATGCAATATTTGGCCTACAATCCTAAACAGAAGCAGATGGATGTAAATGTTAAGTATGAGAAAATGAGCATTTGGGAGAAAGCTTATCCAGAAGAATTTACTTCTGGCAGGAAAGTTAACATGCTATGTGGTATAGGTTATTATTCGTTTATGCTTCCTGAAGCAAAAGTTGGTAAAAATATTAGAGGAAAAGGAACTTTGAATTTTAATCAATTATATGAAAAGTATGGACAGGCTGCATATACGGATGGATTGGTAGGAGGAGAACATGCAGTGTGGACTACAGACGATGTACGTGATATCGTAAGAACAGCCAAGGCAAAAGGATGGAAAGGAGTTTTTACATGGTTAGTTACTCATGATTTTACGTTAGAGCATCCATTGAAATATAACAGACAGCAGGCTTTAGCTGAGGAGGTTGAGAATATATGGAAAGATAAATAAATTGAAATATGTTGGAGAATTGTATTTTTCACTTATTAAAAATAAGAAGTCAGTTCATTCCGAATAGTTTGCAATGTACAATAGTTTTTGTTATAAGTTTGTCACTCTCTGTATCTGCACAGACATTACAAGTACAGGGATTTGTACATGAACAATCAAAGATGACTGATTATGTTTGGCCAACTGATGGAAAAGTATTAGAAAATTTGGGTAAATGGCGTGATCAAAAATTTGGTGTACTATTACATTGGGGGCTTTATTCTGTTCCTGGGATTGTGGAGTCATGGTCTATTTGTTCAGAGGATGTAGATTGGATAACACGTAAGGGAAATATGGATTATGATGAGTATAAGAAATGGTATTGGGGATTAAAGGATAGTTTGAACCCAATTAATTTTAATCCGGATGCATGGGCAGATATAATGAAAGATGCTGGTATGAAATATATGGTGTTTACAACAAAACATCATGATGGATTTTGTATGTTTGATTCAAAGTATACAGACTTTTCAATTGCTCATGGACCGTTTTCTGTTGATTCACGAAAGGATGTAGCTTGGTATGTGTTTGATGCATTTAGGAAAAAAGAATTTATGATTGGTTGCTATTTTTCTAAACCAGATTGGCATTGTCCTTGGTTTTGGAACCCTTATTTTGCAACTCCACAGCGTGGCATCAATTATAAAAAAGAAAGACATCCTGACTGGTGGAAGAAATATCAGGAATTTACTGCAAATCAATTAGATGAGTTGACTTCAGACTATGGGCATTTGGATATCCTTTGGTTGGATGGAGGCTGGATAACGGGAAGTGATATAAATTTGGATGAAATATTGAAGAAAGCACGGGAAAGACATCCGGGATTAATTTCTGTAGATCGAAGTATCAGAGGAAAGAATGAAAATTACCAGACTCCGGAAAGAGGTATTCCGGATGAGCAATTGGATTATCCATGGGAAAGTTGTATTCCATTAAGTAATGATTGGGGATGGGTACCCAATGCCTATTTTAAATCTCCACGGAAAGTTATTACTTTATTAGCGGAAATTGTAGCAAAAGGTGGTTGTTTCCTTTTAGGAGTAGGACCAACTCCAGATGGGCTTATTGAAAAATCTGTAGAGAATTGTTTACATAAAGTAGGAAACTGGTTACGAGTAAATGGGGAGGCTATATACGGAACTTGTATTATACCGATGTATCATGATGGAAAAGTTTGGTTTACAGGTAATAAAAATGGAAAAACGATTTATGCTATTTATACGGTAGAAGAGGGGGAAGGCTTGCCTTCTGTTATTTCGTGGACAGGCAATCTTCCTAAAGGGGAAATAGTATTGTTACAAAATGGGAAAAGAGTTAATTATAAAGTGGAGAACGGTAGGGTTACATTGCAAGTACCTGAAGGTATTTGTGTGGAATCTTTGGCTTTTCGTTTTGAAAAGAAATGATTTTGAATTTCAATACTCTAGGGTTTGTTTCGGACTCAATAGATTGGGCTTATTTAATGTTTAATTCGTCCCTAATTTTTTTGTATACAAATGACAGTGAATAATTTAAAAGCAATTTAGGAGGCTGGACTGAATAAAAGGTGTCTTAAATCTGTTTAATATATAGGTTGAGGGATAAAATGATTGGAAATGATTATAATAGTATTTACTTATATAAAATGAGAACTATATTTTTTATATGTACAGTTTTGTTTTCTGTATGCAGTGTGTTTGTTGTATCGGCAAAAGATTTGCCAAACGGAGAGATATTTAAAGATACTATTTATGTATCGAGTAAGGGAAATGACCATAGAGGCAATGGAACATCAGACTTTCCTTTTTATTCATTGAATCGCGCATTGGAAAGTCAATATTCAGTGGGTGGGGAAAAAGACACATTATTTGTTCTTGTTGCTCCTGGAGATTATTATATGGAAGAACCATTTATTGTAGAAAAGGCTTTGAATCGTCCTGTAGTAATTAAATCTCAAAGTAAGGAGAAACCTCGTTTGATGGGAGGTATTCGTATTTCGAATTGGGAGAAACAAAAAGACGGACTTTATAGAGCGTACGTTCCAGAAGTGAGGAGATACGGATTGGATTTTGAGCAGTTTTATGTAAACGGCAAACGGGCTGTATTGGCTCGTACCCCTAATACGGAATGGTTCTTTGTAAAGTCGTCTAAAGAACAATCTTTTGTAAAAGGAGGAAGCATAGCTGAATATGCTGTTCAGCAGATTGATTTCGAACATTCAGACTGGAGTTCTTTAAAAGGCGTTTCCAAGAAAGAATTGAAGAATATGAAGTTTCGTTTTTATCATAAATGGGATATCACAAGAAAGGCTCCTGAGTATGTAGAGATTGATTCAGCACGAATCTATATGGAGGGAAAAGGAATGAAGCCTTGGAACAGGATTCAGAAGGGGGCACGATATTTTATGTACGACTATAAAGCTGCATTGGATAGTGTGAGCGAATGGTATTTGGATAGAGAAAACGGTTATCTTTATTATATGCCTTGCGAAGGAGAAGATATGAATACCGCTTTATGTGTGGCTCCTGTGTTGCATCAGTGGGTTTCTGTAAAAGGTAAATATCAAGATCCGGTTAAGAATATGAAGTTTGAAGGTCTGTCATTTCAATACTCTTCATATATGATTCCGAAAGATGGAGAGGAACCGATGCAAGCTGCGGCCAATTCGGAAGCTGCTATGCAATTCGATTTTGTAAATAATGTATCATTGGTAGACTGTGAAGTATTGCACACCGGAGCCTATGGAATCAGTTTTGGGCAGGAGTGTGTGAATAATAGAATTGAACACTGTTATATATCTGATTTGGGGGCTGGTGGAATTAAAATAGGTGAGCCCTATTTCAGAGTACCTATGCGTAAGGTTACTTATGGAAATGTAATAGATAATAATATTATTACCAATGCAGGATACGAACAGCCTTGTGGTGTGGGGATAGCCTTGTTTCATACTAGTGATAATCAAGTTACCCACAATGAAATTTCGGATATCCTTTATTCTGGTATTTCTGTAGGATGGGTTTGGGGATATAATAAGACTTCTGTGACCGAATATCCTGCTTTAGATGAAAAAGGGGACATGACTTTTGTGAAAATGCCATTGAAAAGCCCTTCGGTGCGTAATCAAATTATGTACAATCATGTGCATCACATAGGATGGGGTGAACTCTCCGATATGGGAGCTATTTATACCTTGGGGGAATCAGAAGGAACAAAGGTCTGTTATAATGTAATTCACGATGTGCTATCGTATGACTATGGCGGCTGGGGATTGTATACTGACGAAGGCTCTACTGGAGTAGAGATGACTCATAATTTAGTATATCGCTGTAAAAGCGGAGGCTTTCATCAACATTATGGTAAGAATAATAAGATAGAAAACAATATATTCGGATTTGGATTTTATCATCAAATACAGTTGACCCGTGTGGAACCTCATCTGTCTTTACATTTCAGGCATAACATTATTATATTTGACAAAGGAGAAACATTGGTGAAGGTATGGGATAAAGCGAATGTAGATATGGACTATAATTTATACTGGCGTACAGATAAAACTCCTATTACTATACATGGTAAAAATTTTGATGAATGGAAAAACAAAAAGGAACCTCATTCACTGGTCTTAAATCCATTGTTTAAAGATGCGGTAGAAGACGATTATACATTCCGTTCGAAAAAAAATATCCGTAAGATTGGTTTTGAACCATTTGATTATTCCAAGGCTGGCGTGTATGGAGAGAAAGTTTGGACGGAGAAGGCTCGGTTGTCTGCTCAGAAGGTAGAAAAGTTTAAAAAATTAGCTTCCTTAAGATTAAGTACTCAGGAATAATGAGAAATTTTATAATTTACTTGGCATACTTATTGATAAGCATAAGCCTCTATGCTTCAAGTGGAGGCGATTTACGAGTGATGTCTTACAACGTAAAAAATAGAATAGGAATTGAGAAAAAGCAAAATTTTCAGCGTGTGCCAGAAATCATATTAAAAGTAAATCCAAATGTAGTAGCTGTACAAGAATTGGACAGCATAATTTATAGAAGTAATTTGAAAGGTTATAGTAGATACGATTTTAAATTTAATAATCGTCAAATTACTATAGTGTTACCTCATAATCCGGCAAAAGGAAAACCATGGATATGGCGTCCGGCATTCTTCAGCACTTTTTCTGCAGTGGACGAAATGCTACTTCAAAAAGGGTTTCATGTAGTTTATTATGATTTGACAAATTTGTGTGGTAACCCTTATGCTATAAAATTAGGAACGGAATTTTATAATTTTGTATGTAGTCATTATAAATTGTCTGATAAGGTTACATTGGAAAGCTTTGGTCTTGAAGGATACTTTACATTCAACTGGGCAATAACTAATACTGATAAAGTATCTTGTATTTATGTAGATATACCGATATGCGAGATGGCGACTTGTCTGGATTCTAAAAAAGAAAAAATATGGGATGATTTTTGTACGGAGGGAACTCTTACAGACAACGCTGTGGTAAACGATCTTCTTGGAAATGTATTCCAGCTTGCGGATAAGTTAGCAGAAGCGAAAATACCGATAATAAGAGGAAGCCGTAAGAATGATAAAGCTGTTGTATGTAATGATATTCTGAAGAAGATAGCGGAGGAATGTCGTTTAAAAGGTGGATTTGTGGAAAGTGTAAATTTCCAGGAAGGTGATCATTTTCAAACATTATGTCAAACAGAAGCAATAACGGATTTTATTGTGCGCTATCAAAAAGGATATTCAGATAGTCAACATATAAATTTTCGTCATGGATTGACAAACTCATATTATAAATTTATAAAAGAAAAGAAGGGTTGTGTGGCGTTCCTTGGAGGATCAATAACTGAAATGCGAGGATGGAAAGAACAGATAAAAGAAGACTTGCATCAGCGTTTTCCCGATACGGATTTTATGTTCATTGATGCGGGAATAGGTTCTACTGGTTCTGTACCACATTCTTTCAGAATAATGCAAGATGTTTTTGAAAAAGGTACTCCAGATTTAATGTTTGTAGAAGCAGCTGTAAACGATTTTACAAATACTCCAGATCATGTGCAACAGTTGTATGGAATGGAAGGAATAATACGTCATGCACGTATGGTGAATCCTTATATGGATATTCTGATGATGCATTTTATCTGTGATGGTTTTATTGATTATTTTCATGATGGAATTATCCCTGATGTAATAATGAATCATGAAAGAGTTGCTAATTACTATTCTGTTACATCTATAAATTTAGCACAAGAGATAGTTGAGAGAATGGATGCAGGTGATTTTGATTGGAAAACATTTGGCGGAACGCATCCTTCATGGTTTGGACATAAATTTTATACAGCCGCCATTAATAAAGTATTAGATAATAGTTGTATGTCTGTAAGTAAGTTGGTGCAAAAGGCATATGTTATGCCTCAAAGTCCTATTGATAATAACTCATATTTTCCTGGATGTTTTTTAGATATTAGAAATGCGAGAAAACTGAAAGGCTTCAAAATTGTTGACAAATGGATACCAGAGAATCCGAAGGGAAAAATCAGGAAGGGATTTTGTAACGTACCGATGCTTGTGGGTCTGGAGGAAGGCTGTACATTTGAACTGGAGTTTACGGGAAGAGTAATTGGATATTTTGGAGTGTGTGGACCGGATGCTGGAATTATGTCATATAATATCGACGGACAAGATTATAAGGATATTAATACTTATACTCAGTGGAGCAATTCTCTTTATATACCATGGTTGTACGTCATGGCAGATAATCTTTCGGCAGGGAAACATATACTTAAAGTAAAAATGAAGAAAGGTACAGGAGGAAGTGCATGTCATATACGTAACTTTGCTGTCCTTGACAATGAATGTATTTATGATAAAGCAAATCTCATGGAACATAAAGAAAGTAAATCTTATTATTTTGAGGACTATGAGAAATGATAATAACATAATTTTCTATACATATATTGTTTTGCTTCGAAACTTCATTATAGTTTCTGTTCCTTTTGTACAAAAGAAGGTTGTATTTGTACAAAATATAGAGAAATATCGAGAAGAATTGTCTGAAAATACACTAAAGGTTTTCAATAGAATAAATAAATCATACTTATTAGCCCTTCACACCCTTCACACATTGCTCCAATTTAATGGAAAGTGAAGGGCGTGAAGGGCTAATAAAACAATTAAAAATACATTAGTTATAGTTTTTGTGAATAAAATTCAAATTTTATTCAGTATGACAAAAATTTCGTGTCTTTACTTTAGGAATGTATGCTTGTGATTTGTCATATAAATGAATCTATGTGGAGATTTATAAATGCCTTTTGTCTGAAATATTTTAAAGTTAGCTTGTAAGTTTAATAGATATGAAGAGTAAATTCTTTGATGGAAGATAATGATCAATTATTAGAATTATATAGAGGAGTTATTTTATTTAGGATAGCATCCTCGAAAATATAATTCTTTTTCTGTAAAAAAAGAAATACTTATGAATGTGAAGAAAATACTTTTAGCGGGAATATGTTTTTGCACGGTACAACTTTTTGCTGTACCCCGCCATACTATTTATGTATCTCCCAATGGTAATGACAATGCAGTTGGATCTTTGTCAAAACCATTACGTACTGTAGAAGAGGCACTTCGTCAAGCCAAGGAAATAGATGTGAATGTTCCTGTAGATATTGTCCTTCGTGCTGGAGTATATGAACAAGCTAAAACATTAGAAGTAAACAGAAGTAACCTTGCCATATATCCATATGGAATAGATAAAGTAATAATATCAGGAGGAAAGAAACTACTTCCATCTAATTTGAAGAAGGTGAAAGATTCTGATGTATTGGAACGCTTGCAGCCACAAGTACGGAAATATATAAAAGAAATTGATTTTGCTTCTTTAAATGAAAAGCTGATAGGGCTTCATGCTGTGGGATTTGGGCGTCCTAGTATTTCTGCATGGACAGAAGTTTTTATAGGCGGTAAGCCTTTGAATTTATCGCGTTGGCCTAATGACTCTACTGTGCTGATAGGGAAGATTAAGGAGTCTGGCATTGCAAAAAATGGGGAAAAGGTTTCTTTCCCAATATTTAGTTATTTGGAGGACCGGCCTTCTTCATGGAAGAACTCTGATGAGTTGTGGATTGGTGGATATTTTGCCCATGGGTATGCAGATGATATGATTAAAGTAGAACGAATTGATACCATTTCCAAAATGATTTATACGGCTCAGCATACATTGTATGGTTTTATGACTGGTGCTCCTTTTCGTAGATGGTTTGCTTTGAATTTATTGGAAGAGTTAGATATGCCAGGTGAATATGTTGTAGATGAGAAGAGACAAAAGATATATGTTTACTTGGCGAAAGACAGAGTGGAAGATGTGCAGTTTTCTTTTTTGGATGCTCCCATTATGGCAATAGAAAACTGTAATAATGTGAAAATTAAAGGCATAACATTTGAGTATGGCCGTCAGATTGGAATATATATGGAAAACACCAACCGGGTAACAGTTTCAGGATGTACGGTACGTAATATGGGAGGTACAGGTATTTGTATTGGACGAGGAAGTTTGCTTGCAGGAAATGTAGAAGGAAATAAGAAAGGAGGAGAACCTTTATCCCGTCAGATAGGTGATTTGATGGGAAAAATATATGATAACCCTCTTTTTGACCGCAAAGCTGGAACTGAAAATGGAATTGTAAATTGCCTTATTTATAATGTTGGTGCTGGAGGTATAAATATGGGAGGAGGAAATCGTACGACGTTAGAGCATGGTAATAATTATGTGGAAAATTGTCGGATTCATTCTTTTAATCGAATTGAGAAGTCTTATCGTCCGGGTATATGGTTGGATGGAGTTGGAAATAGAATATCAAAATGTGCTATTTATGATGCGCCTAGTATGGCTGTTTTATTCCATGGAAATGACAATATTATAGAGTTATGTAATATTAGTCGTGTATGTAATGAAATAGATGACCAGGGAGCTGTATATTATGGACGTGACCCGTCAGAGCAGGGTAACGTGATACGTTATTGTTATTTTCACGATTTCAGCACTCGGCATCGAGTTTCAGCTACTTATCACGATGATGGTGCTTGTGGAGCAGAGGTTTATGGAAATATTTATTGCAGAGCAGGGTCTGTTCCTGTCTTAATTGGAGGAGGACACTACAATCATTATAGAAATAATATATTCATGGAGTGTCCGCTTGCTATACATATTGATGCTCGTATGCAGAAGTGGGGAAAATTTATGATTGAAAAAGGAGGAGTGATAGATAGTCGTTTAAACCGAGTGAATTATACACAGCCTCCTTACAGTGAGGCTTATCCGAATTTGGTGTCTTACTGGGATATGGATCCATCTTATCCGCAGCATAATATAATAGAGGGAAACTTGTTTTATAATATAAACAATGTGGTAAGAGGAGAAACTCAGTGGTTGGAACTGAAAAACAATTGGGTTACTTCTCTAAATCCAGGTTGGGTGGATGTGACTGATCCGCTGAAAGGATTCAGGCCAGATGCTCTTGTATATAAAAATATTCAGGGTTTTGAGAAAATACCATTTGATAAGATAGGATGTGATTTGCCTTATGAGATTTCGGAAGGAAATCGTATAGTGAGAATCATGTCGTATAATGTACATAATGCAATTGGTATGGATGGTAAAACTGATTGTAAGAGAATTGCAGATATAATAACATCGGTTAATCCTGAAGTTGTATCTATTCAGGAAGTAGATAGTATGACCATTCGTAGTAAAAAGAAAGATATATTGGGTGAAATTGCAAAGCAAACAGGAATGAAAGCAACATTTGCTGAAGCTATTCCATATCAGGGAGGAAAATATGGCATTGGTATTTTATCGAAAGAAAAACCAATTCGAGTGAAACGGGTTCCACTCCCAGGTAGAGAGGAGGCACGGACGATGGTGTTGGCTGAGTTTAATGATTATGTTTTTGTTGCTACTCATTTTTCTTTAACTAAAGCTGATCAAGAGTTGTCAATACCTCTGATTTTAAATGAATTAAGACCATATAATAAACCCATATTTTTTGCAGGAGATATGAATTCCGTACCAAATTCTAAAGTACAAAAAGATTTGCGTAAGTATTTTAACGTATTAACCGCAGGTGATTGGCTTACTTGTAATGGTACTTGTATTGATTTTATTTATGAATATAAGGAAAATGCGAAAATGTCTCCAGTATTATATAAAGAAATGATAAAGGATTATATGGCTTCAGATCATTGTCCGATATATGTAGATGTGATGTTAGCAAAGTAATAAAATTAAACTTTGTAAAGATAATACTTTAGGTAATTCTCTTTATAACAAGATATGATTAATATAAGTTTTAAATTTATGATAATATGAAAAGCATAAAAAAACTAATTTATGGTAGTAGTGCTTTGCTTGTGTTAGCAAGTTGCAGTACAAAGCAACAAATGGAAAACAAGCCATTGAATATTGTATATATCATGACAGATGATCATACAGCGCAGATGATGAGTTGCTATGATACTCGTTATATGGAAACACCTAATCTTGATCGCATAGCTGCTGATGGAGTACGTTTTACTAATAGTTTTGTTGCTAATTCGTTGAGCGGTCCTAGTCGTGCTTGTATTTTGACGGGTAAACATAGTTGTCAGAATAAATTTTATGATAATACGACTTGTGTGTTTGATACAGCTCAACAGACCTTTCCAAAACTTTTACAAAAAGCCGGATATCAAACGGCTTTATTTGGTAAATTGCATTTAGAGAGTTTACCGGTAGGATTTGATTATTGGGAAATATTACCAGGACAGGGCGATTATTATAATCCGGACTTTATCACAATGGATAATGATACGGTTCAGAAGCATGGTTACGTGACGAATATCATTACTGATGATGCTATTGACTGGATGGAAAATAAGCGTGATAAAAATAAGCCTTTTTGTTTGATGATTCATCATAAAGCGATTCATCGTAACTGGATGGCTGATACGTGTAATTTGAAATTGTATGAAGATAAAACATTCCCGCTTCCAGATAATTTCTTTGATGATTATAAAGGACGCCCGGCTGCTGCAACACAAGAAATGAGTATTGTGAATGACATGGATATGATTTATGATTTAAAAATGTTACGTCCGGATAAAAAGACTCGCTTAAAATCATTGTATGAACAATTTATCGGTAGAATGGATGAGGCTCAACGTGCAGCATGGGATGCTTTTTATGGTCCGATTATTGATGACTTTTATAAGCTGAATCTACAAGGAAAGGACTTGGCAAATTGGAAATTTCAACGTTACATGCGTGACTATATGAAGACTGTCAAATCGTTGGATGATAATGTAGGACGTGTGCTTGATTATTTGAAAGAAAATGGATTATTGGATAATACATTAGTTGTTTATACTTCTGACCAGGGATTCTATATGGGTGAGCATGGGTGGTTTGATAAACGTTTTATGTATGAAGAGTCTATGCATACCCCTTTAATTATGCGTTTGCCGAAAGGGTTTGATCGTAGAGGAGATATTACAGAAATGGTTCAGAATATTGATTATGCTCCTACATTTCTTGAATTAGCTGGGGTAGAAGTACCAGAAGATATTCAAGGTGTGTCATTGCTTCCATTGTTAAAAGGTGAGCATCCGAAGGATTGGCGTAAATCTTTATATTACCACTTTTATGAATATCCCGCAGAACATATGGTAAAACGTCATTATGGAGTGCGTACAGATCGCTATAAATTAATTCATTTTTATAATGATATTGATGAATGGGAATTATTTGACTTAAAAAACGATCCTTTTGAAATGAATAATTTGATTGATAATCCGGATTATGCAGATGTGTTAGACAGCATGAAAATTGAATTGAATAAATTACAAGTTCAATATAAAGACGTGGTATTTGAGAAGTAATAGTTATGAAGAATTATATAATTGGTTTATTATCGGGGCTGCTGTGTGTCGCTCCGGTAATAGCCCAAAATAGGTTAGCTGAACCATCTCGAGTACAGTTGGAGTGGCAACGGATGGAAACTACTGCTTTTGTACATTTTAGTGTCAATACTTATACGGATATGGAATGGGGATATGGGAATGAATCTCCTCAACTATTTAATCCGGAAAAGTTGGATTGTCGTCAATGGGCACGTACTTGTAAAGAAGCAGGTTTGCAAGGGGTTATTCTTACAGCTAAGCATCATGATGGTTTCTGTTTATGGCCTTCTGCTTATACTGAGCATAGTGTGAAAAATTCTCCATGGAAAAATGGGCAAGGAGATTTGGTTAGAGAATTTGTAGATGCTTGTCGGGAGTATGGCTTAAAAGTTGGACTTTATCTTTCTCCGTGGGACTGTAATCATCCGGAATATGGAAAACCTGAATATATCACTTACTTCTGTAATCAGTTACGTGAATTATTGACTAACTATGGGGAATTGTATGAGTTTTGGTTTGATGGTGCAAATGGTGGACGTGGATATTATGGGACGGACTCATTACATACCCGTAAAATTCCTGCTGATTATTATCCATGGGAGAAAATTACTAAGATGGTTTACGAGTTGCAACCCAATTGTGTTGTTCATGGAGGTGATTTGGCTAATATTCGCTGGGTTGGAAACGAAGAGGGATATGCGTTAGAGGAGCATTGGAGTACAGTACGTGAGCCGGAACTTTATGATAAAAATGTACAAAAACGTTTTCAATGGATGAAAGGACATGATGATGGCACAATATGGATGCCTTCGGAAGTTGATGTTTCTGTTCGTCCGGGGTGGTATTATCATGCTTCGGAAGATCATAAACTGAAGTCTTTGTCGAAATTGACCGATATTTATTACGAAAGCGTAGGACGTAATAGTTTGTTATTATTGAACTTGACTCCAAATAAAGATGGTTTGATTCCAGCTCAGGATTCTATTCGCTTGTGTGAATGGCACAAAAGATATACTTCGGAATTAAGTAATAATCTTATGTCAGACCGGATGAGGATTTCAGGAGGAAAAGATACGAAAAGGTTGAGATGCTTATTGGATGGTAACAGAGAATCTTATTGGGTAGCGGATACAAAAACACCCGTGGTTGAGGTGGATTTTGGAAAGAAACTTCGTTTTAACCGACTTCTACTCCAAGAATATATAGAGAAAGGACAACGAGTAAAAGCTTTTACTATAGAATATTGGAAAGATGGAAAATGGATAGTATTGGATACTCAAACAACGATTGGTTACAAACGCATTCTTCGTTTTCCTGAAATTGTTTCTTCCCGTTTACGTATTTGTGTAAAAGATTCAAGGGATATTCCATATTTATCGGAAATACAAATCTATTTAGCTGAAACTGTACCCGATGCTCCTGTTATTTCTCGTAATCAGAAAGGGGAAGTTAGTTTGACTTGTTCAGATTCTAATGCTGCTATTTTTTATACATTGGATGGTAAAGAGCCTACTGTATCTGATGGGATACAGTATCAGAAACCATTTGTTTCTGATGGAGATTGTATAGTAAAGTCAATTGCAGTGAATGGCAATAGAATTTCCACTACGGCCATTCGTCAGTTTGAAGGTAGTAAGGCGATATGGACTACGATACCGGCAAAAGCGGCTTCTCGTATATTTGATGGGGTAGAACATACAGCCTGGGTAGGAACTAATCCGTTGGTAGTAGATTTAAACGCTGTTTGTAAATTGAAAGGATTGACTTATCTACCTGATCAATCTCGTTGGGCCAGTGGTCTTGTGGTGAAATATGTAATAGAAATTTCGAAGGATGGTGATTAATGGGAAGAAGCGATACGAGGTGAATTTGCAAATATGCAAAATCATCCGGTGGAACAACAGATTCTTTTTCCGAAAGTATGTGAAGGATGTTTTATCCGTTTTCGTGCATTGTCTACGGTAGATAACAGTGATAGACTAGGAGCAGCCGAGTTAAATGTTATATTGTTTAAATAAAAAATACATGAAGAAATATCAAAGTTTTGCGTTTTGTCTGGCTGGTGGAGCTAGTTTGTGCGCTTTGCCTGCGTATACCTATGCCCAGACAAAGAAGCATCCGCATATCATTTTAATTATGACTGATCAACAACGTGCGGATGCCATGGGATGTGCCGGCAATGAAGCGGTGATTTCGCCGAATCTGGATCGTTTGGCTTCTGACGGACATTTGTTCTGTAATGCGTATACAGCAGCTCCGAGTAGCACTCCTGCTCGAGCGGGGATGCTTACTGGAATGTCACCTTGGCATCATGGCTTGTTGGGATATGGGCAGGTAGCGGAACATTATCGTTACGAAATGCCTCAAATGTTGAAGGATTTGGGATATCATACGCTAGGCATCGGTAAGATGCATTGGCATCCACAGAATGTTTTGCATGGTTTTGAAGCTACATTAATTGATGAAAGCGGTCGTGTAGAATCTCCTTATTTTATGAGTGATTATCGGAAGTGGTTTAATATACAAGCATTTGGATTAAATCCGGATAGTACAGGAGTGGGGTGGAATGCACATGAGGCGAAGGCTTATGCATTACCTGAGCGCTTGCATCCGACTGTTTGGACAGGAGATAGGGCTGTAGAGGCTATTCGTGGTTATTCTTCTGAACAACCATTATTTTTAAAAGTGTCATTTGCCCGTCCACATAGTCCGTATGATCCTCCTCAAAGATTTGTAGATATGTATGAAGGAAAAGATATTCCGGCACCGGTTGTAGGTGATTGGTGCAGAAGCATGCCGATAGATACTCATCCTGAAAAAAATCCAGAAGCTGCGATAGGTAATTTTGGTGATGAATATGCAAAAAAATCCCGTAAATACTATTATGCAGCTATTACTTTTATTGATGAGCAAATTGGACGCATCATTAATGAATTGAAAGCAAAAGGTATGTATGATGATGCTTTGATTTGTTTTGTTTCCGATCATGGAGATATGTTGGGAGATCATCATATGTGGAGAAAGACATACGCTTATGAAGGTTCATCAGCTATTCCTTTTATAGTGAAGTTGCCTTGTAGTATAGAAACAAAGTTAAAACCTGGTGAAGTGATAGATGCTCCCGTAGAACTTAGGGATTTACTCCCTACTTTCTTAGAAGCTAACGGAGAAAAAGTTCCGGAGGAAATGGATGGCCTTTCGTTATTACCTTTACTATATAATGAAAAAGCTCCATGGCGTAAGTATATTGATATAGAACATTCTATAGCTTATTTTTCTGATAATTATTGGTGTGCCTTAACAGATGGAAAGATAAAATATATTTGGTTTTGCCGTACAGGTAAAGAGCAATTATTTGATTTAAAAAGAGATCCGTATGAGATACATGATTTGTCAGAAGATATTTCTTGGAAGAAAAAACTAAATGAAATGCGCCGTGCAATGGTAGAACATTTGCGTGAGCGAGGTGAGGAATGGGTTAAAAATGATAGTTTAGTGATTCGTAAAAATAATTTATTGTATAGTCCCAATTATCCAAAAAATAAATAGAATTTATGATGAAAGCACAAATTTTGATTTTATTATTATTTACGACAAGCTTAAAAGCTGCGGTGTCAATTATTCCAATACCACAAAAATGTGTGGAAAGAAAAGGCAATTTTATTGTGAATGAAAAAACGACGATAGTTATTCCTGAAAATGACAAAGATATACGTGATGCAATATCTGTTTGGAATGATTTGTTTACTACTGTTGCGGGATTTCCGTTGGAAATAACAACTTTAAAGCAGAAAACTAATTTTATTCAATGTAGCTTAAATGCTTCTTTAGAAGAAGAGGCTTATAAATTAAAAGTTTCTACTAAAGATATACGGATAGAAGCTAAAACTGCTAAAGGAATTTTTTATGCATTCCAGACTTTACGCCAACTACTTCCTCCTGCAATAGAAGGAAATGTACGTGTCGAGAATATTGAGTGGAATATTCCTTGTGTAACGATAGAGGATAAACCTTCATTTTCATATAGAGGAATGATGTTGGATGTGTCTCGTCATTTTATAGAAAAAGAAGATATAAAGCGCTATATAGACTTGCTTGCTTTTCACAAAATGAATGTTTTTCATTGGCATTTGACTGATGACCAAGGGTGGCGTATTGAAATAAAGAAATATCCTAAATTAACTTCTATTGGCGGATATCGCAATAAAACCATTGTTGGGTATATGTGGGATAATCCTACTGAGTGGGATACAAAACGTTATGGAGGATTCTATACTCAAGAAGATATTAAGGAGGTGGTTGCTTATGCCCAGAAGCGTTTTGTAAATATTATTCCTGAAATTGAAATGCCAGGGCATAGTTTGTCAGCTTTGGCAGCTTATCCTGAATATTCCTGTACAGGAGGTCCTTTTGAAGTAGAAGGGCGCTGGGGAGTTTTTAATGATATTTATTGTACTAAAGAGGAAACATTTAAATTTTTACAAGATGTTCTAGATGAAGTAATAGCTTTATTTCCGTCAGAATATATTCATTTGGGAGGAGATGAAGCTCCGCGCATACGTTGGAGAAACTGTGTACATTGTCAAAAACGTATGGAACAGGAGCATTTGACTAAAGAGGCTGAATTGCAAACTTATTTTATTAATCGTATTGAAAATTATTTGAATGAAAAGGGAAAGAAAATTATTGGTTGGGATGAAATTCTAGAAGGTGGAATACCACAACGGGCAACTGTTATGTCATGGAGAGGTGAAAAAGGAGGAATTCATGCTGCAAAAGCAGGGTATGATGTAATTATGTCTCCCAATATATATATGTATTTGAATAACCATCAATTGGGAGTTAATGATAAAATTGGAATAAAAAAACGATTGATTTCATTAAAGAAAGTCTATGATTATCATCCTGTACCTGCAGAGTTAGATAAAAAGGCTGCTTTGCATGTCAAAGGTGTTCAAGCAAATTTATGGACAGAATATTTGGATACAGCTGAAGAATTTGATTATTCTCTTTATCCACGTATGGCAGCTGTAGCTGAAGTTGCTTGGAGTTTAGTGGAAAATAAAAGTTATGATAACTTTTGTATCCGTTTGATGGATATAGAAAAGCATTATGATGCATTTGGCTTGTCTTATTGTAAAATGATATATGATAAATAATCTTTTCTAGTATGCTTAGGTTTATATTAATATTTTGTGTTGCTCTTCTTTCGTGGAAGAGCAACTATGCTCATAAGAGATATAAGGGAAAGGCTGTTGATTTACAAATTGAAAAATGGGATAATTCTGAAATGGCTGTAGGTTATTCGGCGTTTTCAATAAAAGATAAATTTGTTTGGTGTGGTTCGGCCATTCGTTCCAAAGAAGATGGTAAATATTATTTGTTTTATTCTGCAATGGATAGTGGGGAAAACTGTCCGCCTTTTATTGATTCTTGGGTATTAGGGTCAAAAATAGGTGTTGCTGTTTCTGATTCCCCATATGGTGGTTATAAAGATTTAGGGATTTTTTACAATAAAGACGGGTATATTCCAGATAATTCTTCTTGGGATGCACAGACTGTTCACAATCCTCATATTAAATATTTCAATGGTAAATATTATTTGTATTATGTCGGAGCTGTTGATCCGGGGGCGAATGCTTATGTAAAAGGACATTTAAATAGGAGAGATCGAATACAGCAAAATCTGAAATTAGGAGTAATTTGTTTTGAAACTATAGAAGACTTTCTGACTGGAAAAGTTAGTTGTAATGAACAGCCTCTGCTTGTGCCTCGTACCCGTGTCAAAGCAAATAATGTACTGGAACCTTCGGCAGAGGGGACTGTTATAAAACCTGATAATCTTATTATGGTAAATCCTTCTGTTGTGTATCGTCCTTCGGATAGAAAGTATTTACTTTATTTTAAAGGAAATGTATATGATCCTACGTGGCGAGGAGTACACGGTATAGCTATAAGTGATAATCCGGAAGGTCCTTTTAATGTGCAGGATGACTATGTATTTGAGTTTGAGACACCAGATGGAAGTAAATTGAATGCTGAAGATCCGTTTGTTTGGTATCATCGGAAAGATAAGTGTTTTTATGCTGTATTCAAGGATTTCACAGGAGGATTTACGAAAGGTAAACCGGGACTGGCTATCATGTATTCAAAAGATGGAATAGACTGGAAGTTACCCCAAAACTCTTTATTTATGGAAAAGGGAATTATATTGAAAGATGGAACTCATATATCGGTAGATCGGTTGGAACGCCCACAGTTAATACTTGATGATAACGATAATCCTATTGTGCTTTATGCTGCATGTTCAATAACACCTGTCAATCAGAAAAAGGATGGAAGTTCATTTAATATTCAGATTCCAATAATGCTCCAAGAATGATTATATGAAAAATGAACTTTATATTTTCCAAGTAAACAGCAAATAGATTAAAGGTAAATAGTCTTTTAATTCTATGCGAAGTTGTTTTAGTGCTTGTTGTATACGGTAGTCCACTGTTTTTGGGGAAATATTTAGTTGTACAGCAATTTCCTTATAGCTCATATCGTGGAAGCGATGCATGATGAATGCTTCGCGATATGAAGAGGGAAGTCGCAAGATTGCCTCTTGTATTTGTTTTTGCAGTTCTTCTATTTGGAAAAGTCCTGCATCTAATATTAGTTCCTGAAATTCTTGAGAAAAATATTTTTCTGCACGTATTTTGGTTTCTTGTTGAGAAATACGGTTTAGAGAACGATGATAAACAGCCGCAAATAAATAATGACTTAAGGAAGATTGGATAATAACTGATTCTCTATTTTCCCAAAGCCAAAGTAGTGTATCTTGAGCACATTCTTCGGCATCTTCTAAACTCACCATTTTATGGCTATAAGCACATAATGCAGGATAATATTTCCGAAATAACATGTCGAATGCTTTTTCGCTTCCTGTCTGTATGGCTGATAGCAATTTATGGTCTTCCAAGGGTAGCATTATTGGTCTTTTTTATTGTTCAACAAAAATATATATTTTTTCATTATGAAAAAAATGTTTCGTTGATATTGAGGGCTTTATTGAAATTGTTTTGATGTTTTATTTTGGAAAATTATTCATGATTAGGATTTATAATAAAGAAATATACAGAATACATTCTTGATATAAATCAAGTAAAATATGCTAATACTTGATTTTTAACTATTTCTATTTTTATAAATGCTTCATTAAATTTTATCTTTGCGGCGCAAAACTAAAAAACTTAACAAGATGTCAGAAAACAAAACTGTAAAGTATCATATTCCGGAACAAGGAATATATTTGTATGCTCGTACAAGTGAAGGTAAAACAGAAATGATTGTCTTGAACAGTACGGATAGAGAGCAAGTTCTGCCAAGTAGTCATTATCAAGCTTTGACAAAAGAATCTAAGGAAGGAAAGATTGTTTCAACAGGTAAGAAAATTGATTTTACAGAGAATCTTACTTTGTCTGCTCGTCAGTCATTGGTAATCGAATTTTAATAAGACTGATTAGATTTATATAAAACAGAGAGGTGAAAGGAATCTTGAAAAAGATATTTTTACCTCTCTGTTTTTATTATACAATTGAGATTAATCTCCCCGATAATAATATAATAAAGAATGTCTGGCTATGAAGTCTGCGTTCTGCTGTACCAGTTCTTTTTCTGTTCCGTCGGGTAGTTGTGCGTCGGGAATAAGTTTGTTGTTTATGCAGTGTACTAATAGGTCGGGTGGACAAAGCATTTCTTCTGTAAGCATACGGAAAGCATTTGCTTGTGCTTTTTTGCTGTCATAAAGTGGGTTTTCCCGATCAGCAATATATTCACAGATATCTTTCGCAAGCAATACCCCTTTTTCTGGTTCTGTCATTAAAATGAAATTTTTATATTCTTTCATTTGAGGGAGAGTATGGTTGTCATCATCCTGCCATTTGAGGACATTTACCAGAAAGCGGCGTAGTTCGGTGTAACCGTTCAGATAAACAATTCTCTTGCCATTTGTGCCTTCAATAAAATTACGGTATATTTCCCGATTCTTGTCCTGAATTTCTTGTGGAATTTCAGGGTTACCGGTAAAGAGTCCGTTTATTTGTTTCCAGGCATCTGACGTTGTAAGCAGGGAAATCCATTCATGCAGGAACAATGCCAGTGGGCCGACAGGCACAATAAAACGGTCATTTGGGGCAATTTGTTCGATATAAGGCAGCATCGAAGGCTCTGTCAGGTAACTATGTCCGAATAGCCATGTCAGTTTACGGTCTGCTTCTACAGTGGTGCCCGGATGGTCGAAATAATGATTTAAGGATTCATTTTCGGGAGCATTTTCATAAGCCTCCTCCAAGATTCCGTAAAAGATTCCTGCCTGTTCTTCAATAGCGTGTTCATTGGGATTTATATATGTCTTTTCGTGCAGAGAAGCTGCTTTCTGCCATGTATTCCAAATGATAAAACGGATATCTTCCTCGTTTATTTCATCAGCTACGTAATTGGAGTTTGTAGGGTAAAAGGGAAGATACTTGCCGTACAAACGTTTGTGTTCGGCTGTAAAACTTTGCCATAATCCTAATTCTGATATCTGATCTTCCAGATAGGCAGCAATGTACATACTTAATTTTTTACGGAAAATATCCGGTAGTGTGGTTAATGTACAAGCACCATATAGTTTGTTCGACAGGTTTACAAAATAGCTGTCTGAAGGTTGTACGGCTGTATATGGATGTATTTTCAGCCAGTCGTTGGTATAAATCTGAAGCTTATTCATGGCAGTGAAAATGAATTAATGTTTAGAAAAGGCAGTAATCAGTAATGAACAACTTGCCAGACAGATACCTACACCTGTAACTCCAGCCCATCCAAACTGGTGCCAGAATGTACCGGCAAGGAATGTTCCAAGTGATCCTCCCAGAAAATATGTTGTCATGAAAATAGTATTGACTCTGTTCGAGGCTTGTGGAACGAGCGACAATGCACAAGTCTGATTGCTTATCTGTACACACTGCATACCGATATCAATCAGAATAATACCGGCTATGATTCCGATATAGCTGTCCTGAAAAAAATAGAGGATAAGCCACGAGAGAATCATGATGCTGCAACCTATGTAATTGAACATTCTAATTCCCAGTATACGTACAAACTTACCGACAAAGGAAGCAGTCATAGCTCCGGCAATACCACATAAACCAAGCATACCGATGACATTGTTTCCGGCGTAGAAAGGAGCTCCGCTCATTTTAAAGGCCAGGCATGCCCATAAAGTAAGAAAACATCCAAAACAGATTCCGGCACGTAGAGAAACCAGTCGCAGTGTAGCATTTTCCTTTACCAAAGTAAATACAGATTTCATTAGTCCGGTGTAAGTACCTTTATAGTTAGAAGGCATGTCAGGCAATATGCGGACAATAACGAATATGCAGATAAGCATTAATACAGAAGCAATGTAAAAAATGGTTCTCCATCCCCAGTATTCTCCCACAATACCACTTACAACCCGCGAGCCAAGGATTCCTGTCAGCAGTCCGCTTACCAGAACTCCTACATTTTGTGCTTTCTTTTCCGGCTGTGAAAACTGTGCTGCTATCGGAATGAAAATCTGTGGCATGACAGAGCAGATGCCCGTAATCAGCGAAGCCAGTAAAATAAAATAAATGTTTTGGGCTACAGCAAATCCCAGCATGCTTACGGAAAGTAACAGGAAGTTGATAACAATGATGTTACGGCGTTTATATAAATCTCCAAGGGGAATAATGAATAACAATCCAAGCGCATAACCGATTTGGGTAGTCATTGGAATCAGGTTCGCTGTAAACTCAGAAACCTGTAAGTCCTCACTTATTTTATTTAGCAATGGTTGGTTATAATACAGATTGGCAACGGATATTCCCGCAATAATAGCCAGCATCCACAATAGTGATGCTGGGATTCCTTTATTTTCTTCTAAAACTCGTTTCATGCCGCAAATTTACGTATTTTTTGCGAGCTTATTCTGTTTTTGTCTCGATAGGAACTGTATTTTCTTTGTATGCGGCAAATCCTTTTACCTTTACCCGTTCTTTCTTTTCTTCTTCTGCTACGGCAGTATTGCCCAGTTGGTTCATGTATTCTTTTATAGCATTGTGGGTGTCGAAGAAATAGTCGAGCAACATTTTTAAGTGGTCTTCCAGTTCACCTTCGTTGGGTGAGAAAAAAGTGTGGCAGTGTGAATGGATTCCTACGGTCTTTTCATCTTCATCTACCATAAAAACTGTGGTAACCAATGAATTGACATTGACTAGATTGATGATTTCTTTCAGGTAAGGAAAAGCCTCGTTGTCAGTATTGATTGATCCCCACCAAGGATTCCATATCATGATGAAACGGTTTTCCTCTTCGGCAGCGATATAAAAATCATCTCCCTGATATTTAAATGTAACATGTCCTTCATTGTTTATTTCAGGCTGGCAGCCGATTTTTTTCAGCACGCTGATAACAAGTTCTTGTGTACTTATGCTCTCTAGCTCTGTCTTTGTCATACGTTCTAAATGTTCCAGACGTTTCTTCCGGATGTTCATTGTTTTCAATACGAGCAGGACTACGGGCCACATGGCCAGTGCGATGACGGCTATCAGGATGGTGATGTCTGTTATGTTATTCATAATTAGAGATTTTTAGGTTACACATAAAAGATTGCTTTGTGTTTCTCTAAAGATACTAATTATAAATGTGAAAAGAATTTTTTATCAGGCTTTTATACTTTTTTAAATGATATGTATGCAGCAAAAGAGCAATATATTTGTTTTATAATTGAAACTTTTAAAAAGAAGAAGCTTATGAAAAAGATTGTATTATTTATGATAATGACCTTGACCTTATTGGCGGGGCATATTCAGGCACAAGACACAGAGAAGAAGTTGTCTCGTGAAGAGAAAAAAGCTTTGCAAGAACAGTTGGATAGCTTGTTTGCTGTCGAAGCTATACAGGCTATTAATGAAAAGGCTTTTACATTGGAAGCTGACCAGGTTGTATTTAAATACGGCAATATGGCTTACGTTAATTCGAATACGAATTTTGTTTCCGTAAAAGGCGATAAAGCTGTAGTGCAGGTGGCATTCAATATACCTGTCAGTGGTCCGAACGGAATAGGTGGCGTAACTGTTGATGGCAGTGTTTCCGATTATGAAGTAAAGACTGATAAAAAAGGAAATCTTTCACTTTCGATGAATGTAATGGGAACAGGTATTTCTGCCCGGGTAAATATCAGTATGCCGAAGGGAACAAACAAAGCTACGGTGGAAATCAATCCTAATTTCAACTCCAACCGAATGACGTTGAACGGAGTGGTTTTGCCTATACAGAAAAGCAGTGTCTTTAAGGGACGTTCATTGTGATATTTGTAAATATAATGAATTTAAGACTTATGAAAAAGATTTTATTTATTATGGCTTGCATGACGGGAGTATTTATGGCGTCGTGCGAAAAAGATCCAGATATGGGAGAACTGGATGCAGATCTGGTGGTATATACAGACCATGACAGTAATACAGACTTCAGTAGTTTTCAGACTTATTTCTTGCCGGATAGTATTTTGGAAGCAAGTGGAGTACATGCTTCATACTGGAAGGATGAGAATGCTAAAATGATTATCAGCGCGGTAGAAAGTCAGATGAATCGTCGGGGATATGAACGTATTACTGACCCGGAATTAAAAGATCAGGCAAATATAGGTTTGCAGCTCTCATATGTTTCACAAACCAATCAGGTGATAACTGGTGGTGGCTATTGGGGCGATCCGTTTGGCGGCTGGTGGAGCAGTGGCTTTTGGGGACCCTGGTGGAGTGGATGGTATTATTCATATCCTGTAACTTATAGCTATGATACTAATACTCTGGTTATGGAAATAGTCGACTTGACTGATAAAAGTGAAGATGGCACTCAGAAAAAGCTTCCGGTTGTATGGTATGCCAGTGCATCCGGCTTCCAGTATAACAATAGTAAAATAAACATGCAGCTATTACTGAATGGAGTTGATCAGGCTTTCAATCAGTCTACTTATATCAATACTGAAAAATAATGGAGGATGTTAATAATGAAAACAAATAGTATATTCAAAAAACTGGCCTTGGCATTCTGTGCTTTGGCTATGTTTGCAACGCAAAGCTACGCTCAGTGGGATTCTCAAAAGGCACATCTTATTGTTGATTGGCAGATGAATGCACCGGTTTCTACAGATTTTGCCGATAAGATAAGCGGATGGGGAATGAATTTTGAAGGGCTGTATGAGTTGACACCTCGTTGGTCGGTAGGAGCCTTTATTAATTTTCATACCAATCATAAATATATAGGCAGACAGACACTTCAGCTATCTCCAACTGAGGCGTTGACAACAGATCAGCAGCGCTCAGCCTATCAGTTACCTTTTGGTGCAAGTGTTTCCTATAGTTTGTATAACGGCAGATATGTGAAACCGTATGTTGGTGTAAAACTGGGAGCTGCTTTTACTCGTTATACTACATACTACGGTACAGGAGGAGTATACGATGACGGATGGGGATTTTATGCCTCTCCAGAACTTGGCTTAAAAATATATCCTTCTCCTTATCGCCGCTTTGGTTTCCACATAGCAGGATATTATAATTATATGACTAATGAAATGTCAACGCTCACTGGAGATGTGACAGGACAAAGTAATGTCGGTTTTCGTTTGGGTGTAATCTTTTAATTCCTGAGATTTACACGTTTTTATAAAAGGCTCTATCATTCCAACAAGTGGGGAACTGATAGAGCCTTTTGGCTTTCTGTAATTTCAGAAAATACTCAGTTTATTTCTATGTGTGTTATATTTCAGACTGTCTTATTTTCTTATTCTTTTTTGCCATTGAGCATATTCTTTATAAACATTTTCTCCAGATCGGTTCAGCCAGCTGTATCCATTACGACGCTCATAGCCGATTTCGGACAGATGATAGCGCTTTATACCATCCCGGTCGCAGAAAAAAGGACGGTTAGTTTCTAGTTCATAAAATCTTGCCCACATTGGCTTACAGTTTTCACATGGTGCTACACGGCGGTCTTTCTTTCCATCCTTATTGATGAAGGATTCTATTTTAATGCCTTTTATCTCTGAATCTTTGAACCATTGTACTGCTGATTCTATACTTTGAATAACCTCTGCTGAAGGATTAGGAAGCTGCATTAAATAAATTACGATATTAGCCGATTCTGCTCCACTCAGTGACGGAAGCTCATAAGCTCGCGCTTTTGCCGGAGCAAATGTTTCACGGTCGTGCTGTGCGCACCAAACGGTAAGTTTACCATGCTGTTTAACCTGTGTTTTGAGTATACATTCTACTCCTTTATCTATTGCTTTCTGAGCTTTTTGGCGGGTTGATTCTGGCAGGTAGGTGAAAGGGGATTTTCCGTTACTTACATCGCGAAGCAGATTCATTACATTTATCATGGCGTTATCGTTGTAAGTTATTTGGACATAGTATCCTTTAGGACGCGGATAAAACTGAGGCCACCCACCGTTTTCGTATTGAGCTTCGAACAGATAGTCCAGTCCGCGTATAGCCGCTTCTTTATATGTTTCGTCGTGAGTGGCATTGTATAATCTGGAAAGATAGATTATTTCTGTTGTGGTTGCTCCATTGTCAATCGTACTGGCATTGATGTCATTTTTGATTTCCAGAGCTTTTTCTTTGTTGTCGGGTGTCTGAAAAAAATTAATGTTTTTGGGCCATCCGCCTGTAGGTTGCTGGTATAAAAGAACAGTTTCTGCCACTTCTTTTGCTTTGGGAGTAGTGAAAAAAGAGTCTTCCAGCCGAGGAGCTTCTTTTACCCACTTTTTGTAACTTATTTCTTGTGCTTGTATGGTATTGAGACTGCATACAGCAATGACTGTGAGAATTAGATTTTTCATAGATTTGTGTGTTTTTAGAATTGTCGTTTGTTTTAAATGTGTATACAAAAGTACTAAATCCATCGGATTGTGCAAGTGTAAATAAAAACATCCGGCTAAATCTATGTGTACAAGATCTAACCGGATGTTTTTTATTGTGCGTTTATTGTCTTTTAGTTCTGTTGAGGTTCTGAACCTTTAGGTGTCATATCACCTTCGATGTAAAGACGTACCACCTCTTGTTTGGCATTGGTACGTAATGTAATCGACTTGCGGAAATGACCGGGAAATTTTCCGGCTCCGTTGTAAGTAACTGTTATTTCTCCGCTTTCACCAGCCTTAATTGGTTCTTTAGGATATTGTGGTACTGTACATCCGCATGATGCGATAGCTTGATGAATTACCAGCGGACCATTTCCTGTATTGGTGAATTTGAATTTGCAAGTGACTTTAGGGTTATTTTCTGAAAAAGCTCCAAAGTTATGTGTTGTCTTTTCGAACTTGATTTCGGCTGTACCCTGAGCGATGACCATCAGTACTGCCACAACTAAAAGTAATGTGGTTAAGATAGTTTTTTTCATTTTTCTTCAGATTTTAAAAAAACGCCCTAAAGATATTGATTTTCTTTGTATTTCATATGCCATAATTAGGTTTATTAACATTTGTTACGCCTGGGTAATGAAGAAAAGAAGAGTGGAATTCTGGACTTGTATGCTGATGAACTAAAAATAGTTGTATACATGTTCAGAAAGTTTGTACAGAAAATAAAAAAAATTCTCGATAAATTTATGAAAATATGCCCAAGTTTTGTGCATAACTTGGGCATGTTTTTTAAAGGCTGAAAAGGAGGCAGAAATGATTATCCACGGTTTACTTGTTTCACCCCTTTTACGGTCTTTATTTTTTTGATGAGTGATTCCAGTTTTGAGGTATCATCTACCATGACTGTAAGCATTCCCGAAAAGAGTCCGTCGTGTGAGTCGATGCTGATAGAACGTAACAGAATATTATCCTCTTTATTGATGATGGAAGTAATGTTTGTTACGATACCTATATCATCGTGTCCCACAATACGGAGTGTGATGGGATATTGCTTGCCCTGGCTTTTTCCGGCCCATCGTGCACGGACTATGCGATAGGGGAAACGAGCTTTCATCTCTTTTGCATTCGGGCAGTCACAACGGTGTATCTTGATTCCTCCTGATATTGTCACGAAACCAAATACATCATCTCCGTAAATCGGATTACAACATTTAGCCAAGTTGAAGTCAAGTCCTTTCAGATTCTGGTCTATAACCAATACATCATCTTTGTAGTAATCTTTTCCTTCAGTTGTCTGTTGTATGTTGAAACCTTCAGCACTTCGGTAGCTTATTTCTTCCCGTTGTTCGGTTTCCTTACGTTGCATTTCGACATATCGGTCGATAATGCCGTTTATTTCCATCGTTTCGTTGGCAATACTCTGGTAAAAGTCTGTCACAGTCTTAAATCCCAGTTTCTTGATAAGGCGCATCAGGATAGCTTCATCATATTCCAGTTTGCGGTTCTTGAATTTACGTTCCAGTGTTTCCTTAGCAAATTCAGTCTGCCGTGCTACTAGTTCTTTCAGTGCCTGCCGGATTTTAGTCTTTGCTTTCGACGTAGTTACAAAGTTCAGCCAGTCACGCTTCGGAGTTTGTGTGCTTGAAGTAGTTATTTCTACCTGGTCGCCACTGTTGAGCGTTTGTTTCAGCTGCACATTTCTTCCATTCACTCTGGCACCGATGCATCGGCATCCCAAATTGGTATGGATAGCAAAAGCAAAGTCGAGCACAGTAGCACCTTGCGGCAGTTTATATAAATCTCCTTTAGGAGTGAAAACAAAAACTTCATCTTTATATAAATCCAGTTTGAACTGATCCATAGCCTCCAGGTCACTGTCTGCATTTTCCAGTGTTTCGCGAATAGAGTTCAGCCATTCGTCCAGACCACTTTCCCCTTTGATACCCTTATATCTCCAGTGAGCAGCAAGTCCTTTTTCGGCTATCTCATCCATACGTTCAGTACGAATCTGTACTTCTACCCATTTACCTTCAGGCCCCATGACAGTTATATGTAATGATTCGTAGCCATTACTTTTAGGCACAGACAGCCAGTCGCGCAAACGTTTCGGATTGGGCAGATACATATCTGTTACGATAGAATAGGCCTGCCAGCATTCTTGTTTTTCCTTATCAATCGGAGAGTCAAGTATGATTCGGATAGCAAACAAATCATACACACCTTCGAACGGGCATCCCTGCTTTTTCATTTTCTGATAAATGGAATGTATGGATTTGGTACGCCCTTTGATATGGAATTTCAGTCCTGTCTCTTCCAGTTTCTTTTTTACCGGTTCGATAAAAGCATCAATATATCGGTCGCGGGCAGCCTTTGTGGCATTCAGCTTATCCTTAATGTGGTAATATACATCATGTTGAGTATATTTCAGTGACAAGTCTTCCAGTTCCGATTTCAGTTTGTATAGTCCCAGTTTATGAGCCAGTGGGGCATACAGGTAGGCAGCTTCGTTCGAAACTTGTAATCTGGCCTCTTCATTCGAACAGTCTTTGATTTGGCGCATCAAGTTTACACGGTCGGCTATCATAATAAGGATAACTCGCATGTCTTCGGCAAACGAGAGCAGCAGATTGCGGAAGTTCTCTGATTCTATGGTCGGACTTTTGGCATAAAGTTCATTTATCTTTACCAGCCCGTGTATGATCCCAGCTACATCCTCGCCATACATTTGTTTGACTGACTCTAATGTGCACAGATTATATTTTACGGATTCATGCAACATGATGCCTAGGATAGAGGCACGTCTCATACCGATTTCTTCTGCTACAATAACAGCTGTCTGCATGTCTTTTATAATCGGATTCATACCAAAGGCATTACGAGGTATGCTTCCCGCCGACATGACTTTAACCAAATGTTTTTTCAGATTGCAGCAGTCGTTTTTTTGCAGAGTGTCTCCTGATAGTTGCAGTAGTCTTTTGTATAGCGCTATTAGCTGTTTATGTTCGTCCGGTGTAAAAAAAACTTGTTCATCCATAGTCTTTCTAGTTTTGTTGAGAACCTGTTTGTTGCAAATTGAAATCCTTTTTTAATTTAAATGGGTAAAAAAGAAGTATTCCAGCCAGCTTCTGTGGGTAAAGATAGTTTTTTTCTTCCTTTATTGTTACAAACTTGATGGTTTTTTTATACTTTTGAGGTGGATTCAATTTGTAAACGAATATTTATCACTTAAATTTATCACAATATGTTAACACACGAAGACAAAGAATTACTGGCAAAGAAAGGTATTACTGAGAAGCAGATTGAAGAGCAACTGGCTTGCTTTGAAAAGGGATTCCCTTATTTGCAACTGGCTGCGGCTGCATCTGTAGACAATAATGGTATTATGATTGCCGATGCTGATGCCCAGAAAAAATATCTGGCAGCATGGGATGCTTATAAAGACTCTGATAAGAAAATCGTGAAGTTTGTGCCAGCTTCTGGAGCGGCAAGCCGTATGTTTAAAAACTTGTTCGAATTCTTGGGTGCTGATTATGACGTGCCTACTACAAGTTTTGAAAAGAAATTTTTCGATCATATTCATAGTTTTGCTTTTTATAATGATTTGAATGCTGCTTGCCTGGATAATACAGGTAAGGATATTGAGGCTCTTTTGTCGGAACATAATTATAAGGCTGTAGTAGCTAACTTGCTGGAATCTGCAGGATTGAATTATGGTTCTCTGCCGAAAGGTTTGCTGAAATTCCACCGTTATGCTGATGGCGTACGTACTCCGTTGGAAGAGCATCTGGTAGAAGGAGCATTGTATGCTGCCGGAAAGACCGGAAAAGTGAATGTGCACTTTACTGTATCGGGTGAACATCGTGCTTTATTCCAGAAACTGGTAGATGCTAAAGCTGCCGAATATACCCAGAAATATGGTGTGGAATATAATATCAGCTTCTCCGAACAAAAGGCAAGTACTGATACCATTGCCGCTGATATGGAAAACAAGCCGTTCCGTGATAATGGCAAATTGCTTTTCCGTCCGGGAGGTCATGGTGCTTTGATTGAAAATCTGAACGATCTGGATGCTGATATCGTATTTATCAAGAATATTGATAATGTCGTACCCGACCGTTTGAAAGACGATACTGTAACTTATAAAAAACTGCTTGCCGGTGTGCTGGTTACTTTGCAGAAACAGGCTTTCGATTATTTGGAATTGCTGGATAGTGGTCATTACAGCCATGATCAGCTGGAAACAATTATCCGTTTCGTTCAGCAGCAGTTACGTTGTCGCAAGAGCGATATCAAGGATTTGGAAGACGCCGATTTGGTTATTTACCTGCGTAAGAAACTGAACCGTCCGATGCGTGTTTGCGGTATGGTGAAGAATGTAGGTGAGCCGGGCGGTGGTCCGTTCCTTGCTTATAATCCTGACGGAACTGTTTCGCTTCAGATTTTGGAAAGTTCTCAGATTGATATGAATGATCCGGAAAAGAAGGCTATGTTCGAAAAGGGTACACACTTCAATCCGGTAGATTTGGTTTGTGCTGTACGCGACTATAAGGGAAATAAATTCAATTTGTTACAGTATGTAGATAAGGCTACAGGATTTATCTCTTATAAATCTAAGAATGGTAAAGATTTGAAAGCTTTGGAATTGCCGGGATTGTGGAATGGTTCTATGAGCGACTGGAGTACAATCTTTGTAGAAGTTCCATTGAGCACATTCAATCCGGTAAAGACTGTAAACGATTTGTTACGCGAACAACATCAATAAGCTAATGGAAAGCTAGAGAAAGACATCTCTTTTCCTAAAAATATTACATCCGGCATAAAAGCAATATACGTTTAAAGCTTTATGCCGGATGTTTTTTATTATACTTCCCATTGGTCTATTTGGTGGAAAATGCGTGTAAGAGAGGAGTGGCATGATTCCGGATAAAAAAGTGTATACGAAAACCATAATTTTCGGTTGCGTACGTATTTGGCGTAATAACGGTATCCTTCTATCCGCTTTCCATTTTCATAATGTGGACCGCTGAGAATAAACGAGTCACGTAATAACTCTTGCTTTTCGGCATGTAGTTGTGTTGCCAATTCTTTCATTTTTATCTTTACCGGACTTGAGTCCGGAGCTTTCAGTACAGAGCATTCAATAACGAATCGCTCATTGTCCCAATATCCTAAACGTACAAAACCTTTGTCGGTTATTTCCTGAGAGAAAAACTCCGGATAACGGATGCTGTATCCGTAGAAACTGTCGCGGTAGGTTTTCATTGGAGCATCGTTGATTAACTCGGTCAATACTTCCTGATAGGTGCGGAATCCTTTTTGATCCCTCGACAGGTTTATTCCTATCGTGAAGCCAATGAGTATGATGATTACAACAAGCAATTTTCTCATGGTTCTGTTTTTTACTGAATATTCAAACAATGATGAAAGTTAGATACATCCTTTACTGGAGGGAACTTCATAGTGGTAGATATCCCTTTTGACAGCCATTTTGATGCTTCGTGCCAGTGCCTTGAATATCCCTTCTATCTTGTGATGTTCGTTCTGACCTTCTGCCTTGATGTTCAGATTCATGCGTGCGGCATCACTCAGTGACTTGAAGAAATGAAGGAACATCTCTGTCGGCATTTCGCCTATCTTTTCACGTTTGAATTCTGCATCCCATACCAGCCAGGCGCGTCCTCCAAAGTCAAGAGTTACCTGACACAGGCAATCGTCCATAGGAAGGCAATATCCATAGCGCTCAATACCTCGTTTGTTGCCAAGTGCCTGATATAGACATTCTCCCAAAGCAATAGCAGTATCTTCGATGGTATGATGTTCGTCTACTTCAAGATCTCCTTTTACCTGAATTGTAAGATCCAGACCTCCATGCTTGCCTATTTGTTCCAGCATATGGTCGAAAAAGCCTAATCCGGTATTTATTTTACATGTTCCGCTGCCGTCCAGATTCAGACGGATATAAATATCAGTTTCTTTAGTCGTGCGGCGTACTTCGGCTATACGTTCTCCGGCAAACAGAAACTCTGCTACTTTATCCCAATCGGCTGTTGCAAGTACGCAGGTGTCTTGCAGTTTTTTATCTTTTAGTATAGAGTCGTCTTTTTGTAAAAGAATGGCCTTACAGCCCAGGTTATATGCCAGTTCCACATCCGTAGCTCGGTCGCCTATCACGAAACTGTTTTCCAAATCGTATGCATCATTATCGATGTACTGGGTAAGCATACCTGTCCGGGGTTTACGGGTGGGAGCATTATCTTCCGGAAAACTTCGGTCTATCTGTACATCATCGAAAATAATTCCTTCGTTTTCGAACGTTTTCATTACCAGATTATGTACAGGCCAGAATGTTTCTTCAGGAAAAGATGACGTACCCAGTCCATCCTGATTGGTTACCATTACAAAGTCGAAATCAAGCTTCTGTCGGATAAAAAACAGGTTACGGAATACCTTCGGATAGAATTCCAGTTTTTCGAAAGAATCCAGCTGGTAATCTATTGGAGGTTCGATAACCAATGTTCCGTCACGGTCTATAAATAAAACTTTCTTTTTCATAGGGTAATCAGGGTTTATATTTTCTCAGGGCCTCAAGCAGTGCATCGTTTTCTGGACGAGTACCAATAGTTATTCGCAGGCAATCCTGACAGAGAGTTATGCCGGAACGGTTACGTACGATAATGCCTTTATCTACCAGGTAATCGTAAATTGCCTTAGCATTACATACTTTTGTCAGGAAGAAGTTGGCATCAGTCGGGTAGATATGCGTACAACATGAAAGTTTGGCAAATTCTTTTATCATGCGCTCACGTTCATTAAGTAATGACTGTACCCATCTTTGCACTTCATAATGTTTGTGCATCATCTGAATAGCTTCCTGTTGTGTCAGTCGGTTGACATTATACGGATATTTGATTTTACTCAGTATGCCGATAATGTCAGGTGAAGCGAATGCCATGCCCAGACGGATTGCTGCACATCCCCAGGCTTTCGAGAAAGTCTGAAAGACGATCAGGTTTGGATATTGTTTTAAATCTCCTATAAGGGAAGGTTCGTCAGAAAAATCGATATAAGCTTCATCTACTATGACAAGTCCCTGAAACTTTTCAAGTAAAGTAAGTATTTCTTTGCGGCACAGATTGTTGCCTGTGGGGTTATTGGGAGAGCAGAGGAAGATGAGTTTCGTATTTTCGTCTGAAGCCGCAAGCAGTTCATCTGCTTTGAACTGAAAAGTATTGTCAAGCAGAACCTTGCGGTATTCTACATCGTTCACATCAGCACATACCTGATACATACCGTATGTCGGATCTATGGCAACAACATTATCGATGCCCGGACGGCAAAAAGCACGAAATACCAGATCTATAGCTTCATCACTTCCGTTACCTAGAAATATTTGTTCAGGGGTGACCTTTTTTACGAGAGCAATCATATCTTTCAGCTCGCGTTGAAGTGGGTCAGGATATCGGTTATTGGGAGTGTTATACGGATTCTCATTGGCATCCAGAAATACTGAAGCCTCTTTTCCGCTATATTCGTCACGTGCCGATGAATAAGGTTTTAGAGCCCATATATTCGGTCGTGTCAGCTCTTTCAGCGATTTCATAAGCGTTTCGGTTAAAGTTTTTCATTAAGTCGTACTGTGATAGCATTCTTATGGGCATCGAGATGCTCGTTGGCTGCCATTACCTGAATAGCAGGTCCGATGGTAGCGATTCCTTCCCGGGTAATTTCCTGGAAAGTAATTTTGCGGATAAAGCTATCCAGGCTAACTCCACTATATGCTTTGGCATATCCGTTGGTAGGAAGTGTATGGTTGGTTCCCGAAGCATAATCGCCTGCACTTTCAGGAGAGTATGATCCTAAGAATACAGAACCTGCATTGATGATTTTTTCGGCTATATCTGTGTAATCTTTCGTTTCGATAATCAAGTGTTCAGGGGCATATTCGTTTATCATGTCAATAGCCTCCTGCATATTTCTTACGAGGATAAGTTTGCTCGACTGGAGGGATTTCTCCGCGAGAGATTTACGAGGTAATTCAGATAACTGACGATCGACTTCTGCTGCTACTTTGTCAATCAGAGTTTCGGATGTTGTAATAAGTATAGCCTGACTGTCTGCACCGTGTTCTGCTTGAGAAAGAAGGTCGGAAGCAACGAATGTCGGGTTGGCTGTTTCATCAGCAAGAACGGCTACTTCCGAAGGACCTGCAGGCATATCTATCGCAACATCACGTAAAGCAACTTGCTGTTTGGCTACTGTAACATATTGGTTTCCGGGGCCGAATATTTTATATACTTTCGGAATACTGCTGGTTCCGTATGCCATTGCTCCGATAGCTTGTACACCACCGGCCTTGAATACTCTTTTTACTCCTGCTACCCGTGCTGCATATAGGATTGCAGGATGGATTTTTCCTTCACGGTTGGGAGGGGTACACAAAATGATTTCCTTGCAGCCGGCTATTTGTGCCGGAGCGGCAAGCATCAGTACTGTTGAAAATAAGGGAGCCGTGCCTCCTGGTACGTAGAGTCCTACTTTTTCTATGGCAACGGCTTTCTGCCAACAGGTTACTCCTGGAAGTGTTTCTATTTTTTTGCTTGCAAACTTTTGTGAAGAGTGAAATGTCTGTATATTATTTAATGCCAGCATGATGGCTGCTTTAAGTTTAATATCTACTTCTTTTTCAGCTTCTTCGAATTCTTTTTCTGTCACTTCCAGTGAGTTTAATTTTACTTTATCGAACTGCTCTTCATAACCGATTACTGCACGGTCGCCTTGTGTCCGTACTTTTTCCAGTATTTCACAAACTGTTTCACGAAGAGATTCTGTCTGTAGGGCAGAGCGTTTCAGCAGGAAATTCCATTCCAGACGTTCTGGATAGCGTATGATATTCATGGTGTTGTTGGTTTTCTGTGATACTTCAATTATAAAATCATTTTCTCAATGGGAAGAACCAAAATGCCTTGTGCTCCCAGCGCTTTCAGTTTTCCGATAATTTCCCAAAAACATTTCTGATCTATTACCGTATGTACACTGCTCCATCCTTCGGTTGCAAGTGGCATGATGGTAGGACTTTTTACTCCAGGAAGGACTTTGATTATATCTTTTACTTTATCGGTTGGTGCATTCATCAGCACATATTTCTTGTCTTCTGCTGCTTTTACTGCCTCAATACGGAACAAGAGCTCTTCCAGAATTTCTTTCTTTTCTGGTGTCAGATTGGGGTTACCGATAAGCAAGGCTTCACTTTTCATAACAATTTCCACTTCTTTCAGGTTGTTACTTATCAAAGTGGATCCGGAACTTACAATATCAAATATGGCATCTGAAAGGCCTATTCCGGGAGCTATTTCTACAGATCCGGTAATTACATGAATATCTGCATTTATCCCTTGTTTGTCGAGATAAGTTTGTAGAATGCCGGGATATGATGTGGCAATTTTCTTCCCGTTGAACCATGATGGTCCGTTATATTCTTCTTCTTTATGGACTGCCAGTGACAACCTGCATTTACTGAATCCCAGTCGGTAAATGATATCAGCTTTTTCCTTACGTTCTACAAATTCATTTTCTCCTACAATACCTAAATCGGCCACTCCGCTTGCTACACTTTGTGGAATATCATCGTCACGCAGGAACAAGACCTCTATCGGAAAGTTGGACGATTGTGTGAGCAACGTGCGTTTGGACGTAGAAAGTTTGATGTCTGCTTCTGCAAATAAGGCCATTGTGTCTTCAAATAAACGGCCTTTTGATTGTACGGCAATTCTAAGCATATTCTGTAAAGTTTTAAGTTATCAAACAAAAAAAGGCTTACCGAAACGGCAAGCCTTTGATATTTTTGTAGCTATACGACACCTCAGCCTACCGTATGTTAACGTCAGGAGAATGATGATGGCGAATAGTTAGATTATTGTTCATAAATATTTCTTTTATTTGTATATGGCAAATGTAAACTGTTTAAATGTAAAATCCAAATATTTATCAGAAAAACTTTACTTTTACTTTCAATTTTATTATTGCTTTATTCGTTGAGGTATTCCATTGGATTGATTTCTCCACTTTTTATTTTCAGAAAAATGTCTTTTGCCAGCTCGTAGAAATGTTCGTCGGTTTCGAAAGGAGATAATACTGGTTCTTCTTTCTTCAATGAACTGGAAGAAAAGACGGCCCCTCGTACAAGATAGGTAAAAGTCAGTTTTTCTTCTTTCATACGATAATAACAGTATGCTATCAGATAATAGTTACTGTGCATGGTATCTGGATTTAATTCTTCTTCTTTTCTCAGATACTCCAATGCCTGTTCCCAATATTCATTATGGAAATAGGCTGTACCTATATAAGCTGCCGCTTCTGCTTCGTCCTCGGCAAACAACTCACCATAGTGAAAGGCTGTTTGTGCATCTTCTAGCTTTTTTTCATCCAGATGCAATTCACCTTTCAGTAGATATAATTCACTGCTGTGATTGTCGTAAGCCAGACCTTGTTCTACATCTTCTTTGCAGGCAGATTGATTCTCGAGTCGTAAATGAGAAATTCCTCTTTTATGATACAAGGACGCCATTTCAAAATAAGGAAGTTTGCCGCTGGCTATTATCTTGTCAGAATACTCCAATACTTTTTGGTAATCTTGTACGATGAAGTATATTGACATGATAATATTTTGAATATATGGCTTTTCGGTAGTATGTTTTTCTATATAAAACAGACATTCAAGTGCCTGGTCTATTTCGTTTTCCAACAAAAGACAATTGCTTTTCAGTTCCCAGGTTATCAGATTTGTGTCATCTATGGCCATAGCAAAATCTATTGCTTCCATCGCTTTTTCTGATTGGTACATACGGATATAGCAGCGTATCAGATTGTGCCAGAAATCGAGTGTATAGGGAGCTTCGTCAAGTAGCTGGTTATATAGTTTCACGGCTTCTTCCGGATTGCCGAAACTGAAGTGGTATGAAGCCATCTCCTCCAATACTCCTATGTTTTCCGGAGCTTCGCTGTATGCCTTTTCCAGCCAGTAATGGGCTTTTTTCTTCTGGTGGTCGTCCATATACACATGTGCAATGTCGAGCATTGTGTCTATGTCTTTTTCTTCTTGGTAAAGCTGATCTAGCAGTGCATCAGCTTCTTGAGTACGCTTTTGTGCCAGATAAAGTTCAGCCTGTAGCAACCTGACTTCGTAGTCGTTTTGGTCGGTTATAGTATTTAATATGCATTGAGCATCGTTGGTATTACCTTTTGCTATAAGATTATGACATTTAAATATCAGTATATCTAAATTATCGGGATGAAGTGACAGCCCATAGTCCACTACTTCTTCCGAAGCCTTTATATTTCCCATGCTTGCATAGAATTCTGCCAATAGGGTGATTTCGTCGGCTTCAAAATAAACACTGGTATGATTGTCCAGCATATCTGCATATTTAGCCAGAAGTTCTTTAAATTCTGGTTTGTGGAAAATAGAAGACAAGTCATCTTTCATGGTTGTTATTTATTTAAAAGGTAAAATAAAAAACGCAGATTATGCAAATTGTTCCGTAGTCAGGAGGAATGTATTTTGTCAGAAAAATACGCCCTTCTACGTAGTGCTTTGCATAATCTGTGTTTCTGGTTTTATGAATATGTCTATATTTTATTTGTTGATCTTACTCCAGGTATCTTTAAGTGATACAGTACGGTTAAATACCAAGTGTTCAGGGGTAGAATCTTTGTCGACATTAAAGTATCCGATACGCTGGAACTGCAAGTAGTCAAGCGGTTTTGCATCTGCAAGGAACTTTTCTACATAACATTCCTTCAAAACTTTCAGCGAGTCTGGATTTATCATTTCCTGCATAGCTTCCAACGCTGAACAGTTCTTGGCTTCGCGGATAGCAGCCATTTCATCACGAGGATTTTCTACTTTCCACAAGCGGTCGTACAAGCGTACTTCTGCTTTCAGGCAATGATTGCAGCTTACCCAGTGCAGTGTACCTTTCACTTTACGGTTAGCTTCTGGCATTCCGCTCTTGGTGTTCGGATCGTATTCGGCGTATACTTCTACGATATTTCCGTTTTCGTCTTTCTTGCATCCGGTACATTTTACGATATATGCATTTTTCAGACGAACTTCCTGTCCCGGAGTCATACGGAAGAATTTTTTTGGAGCATCTTCCATAAAGTCTTCACGTTCCATCCACAATTCACGGCTGAACTCAATAGTATGAGTAGGAGAGTTCGGATCTTCCGGATTATTGATGGCTTCCATTTCTTCTACTTTTCCTTCCGGATAGTTAGTCAAGATCAGTTTTACCGGATTCAAAACAGCTGATACTCGTGTAGAACGTGCATTCAAGTCTTCACGAACAGCACTTTCCAGCAATGCGAAATCGTTCAAGGCATCGTAGGTGGTATAACCGATCTTATCGATAAACTTGCGGATAGACTCCGGAGAATATCCTCTGCGGCGGAATGCGCAAATAGTCGGCATACGAGGATCATCCCAGCCGTTTACCAGTCCTTCTTTTACTAGAATCAGCAAGTTACGCTTACTCATCAGCGTGTAGCTCAAATTCAGCTTGTTGAACTCATACTGGTGAGGACGGTTATCGTCAAGATCTTTTCCGTCTTTTACCCAATCGACGAACAAGTCATACAACGGACGGTGTACAACAAACTCCAACGTACACAATGAGTGAGTTACTCCTTCGAAGAAATCGCTCTGTCCGTGTGCGAAATCGTACATAGGATATGCTTTCCATTTATCACCCGTACGGTGGTGAGGAGTTTTTACTACACGGTAGATAATAGGATCGCGGAAGTGCATATTAGGATTGGCCATATCTATCTTGGCACGGAGCACCATTTTACCTTCCTCTATTTCGCCGTTATTCATTTTCTGGAACAATTCAAGGCTTTCCTCTATCGGTCGGTTACGGTATGGACTTTCTACTCCCGGTTGTGTAGGAGTTCCTTTTTGGGCTGCAATTTCTTCTGAAGTTTGTTCGTCTATATATGCTTTACCTTCCTTGATAAGACGGATGGCAAAGTCCCATAATTGCTGGAAATAGTCGGAAGCATAATATTCATTTCCCCACTGGTATCCCAACCACTGAATATCTTCTTTTATCGCTTCTACATATTCTACATCTTCTTTTGTAGGATTTGTATCGTCAAAACGCAAGTTGCATACTCCACCATATCGTTGGGCAATACCGAAGTCCATGCAAATAGCCTTAGCATGGCCAATGTGTAAATATCCGTTTGGCTCAGGCGGGAATCGGGTTTGTATTCTTCCTCCGTTTTTTCCCTCCTTTAAATCTTTTTCAACAATCTGCTCAATAAAGTTCAGGCTTTTCTTTTCAGAACTTTCCGTTACGTTCATTTCTGTCATAGCGTTTTCGTTTTACACTTTTACTTTTTTGCGTTTTCGCGCTTTTGTGTGCAAAAATAATGATTCTTTCCTGAACTACCTATAAAAGAGAGGTGATACTGTTTATTAAACTATAAAATAAATTCTTTTTTATAAGGTAGCAAATATGTATTATTTTTACAAAAGAGAGAAAAAAGGCTGCAAACTCTTTATTTTAAGAAAGATTTTATATCTTTGTCATACTATTGAGGAGGGGGAGTTTGACAGAATGTAAACAAAGAAAAACGATAAACATGTTTTAAGACATAGTTTTTTATTTGTTTAGTTCAAAAAAAGCCCTCATCTTTGTAGCGTTATCCTGAAAACAATCTTTTTACCTTAAAAAAAACTAATACCTATTGAAAACTTAAAAAAGCTTCTTTGTGAAAAGAGGCTTTTTTTATTGCCTTTTTGTGAACTTTCTAAAAGAATAATTTCTTATTTTTGAAAAACTTTTCTCAATATAATACAAGATACAGGAAATTCCAAAAAATAGAATATTATGGCTCAACCATTGGCTGAACGCATGCGTCCGAAGACACTGGACGACTATATAGGACAAAAACATTTGGTAGGAGAAGGGGCGGTGCTGAGAAGGATGATTGATTCCGGACGCATCTCTTCTTTTATTTTATGGGGGCCTCCGGGCGTGGGAAAGACTACGCTGGCACAGATTATTGCAAACCGCCTGGAAACTCCTTTTTATACATTGAGTGCAGTTACGTCGGGAGTGAAAGATGTACGTGATGTTATTGATAAGGCACGGAGCAATCGTTTTTTTTCGCAACAGAGTCCCATTCTTTTTATCGATGAAATACATCGTTTCAGTAAATCGCAACAAGATTCGTTACTGGGAGCAGTAGAAACAGGAGTAGTTACCTTGATAGGGGCAACAACTGAAAATCCTTCATTTGAGGTAATCCGTCCCTTGCTTTCCCGTTGCCAGCTTTATGTATTGAAATCTCTTGAAAAAGATGACTTGCTTGAACTGTTGCATCATGCGATAACTACGGATGTTATTCTGAAAGAGAAACAAGTGGAATTGCGTGAAACAGATGCTATGCTACGTTATTCGGGAGGAGATGCCCGAAAACTGTTGAATATACTGGAGCTGGTAGTAGAAGCAGACGATAACGTGCCTGTTGTGATAACAGATGATAAGGTTGTGGAGCGTTTGCAGCAGAATCCGCTGGCTTATGACAAAGATGGAGAAATGCACTACGACATTATTTCTGCTTTTATTAAGTCTATTCGAGGAAGCGATCCGGATGGGGCATTGTACTGGCTTGCACGTATGGTAGAGGGTGGGGAAGATCCTGCTTTTATTGCGCGCCGTCTTGTCATTTCTGCTTCCGAAGATATCGGTCTTGCTAATCCAAATGCATTGCTGCTTGCAAACGCAGCTTTCGATGCCGTGATGAAAATCGGTTGGCCGGAAGGAAGAATTCCGTTGGCTGAGGCTACAGTTTATCTGGCAACAAGTCCCAAAAGCAACTCTGCCTACGAAGGGATTAATTCTGCTCTTGAGCTGGTTCGTCAGACAGGGAATCTTCCGGTTCCGCTTCATTTGCGTAATGCTCCGACTAAGCTGATGAAGCAGTTAGGATATGGAAAGGAATATAAGTATGCTCATGCTTATAAGGGCAATTTTGTGAAACAACAGTTTTTACCCGATGAAGTATGTCATAATCGTCTTTGGCATGCACAGGAAAATCCTTCAGAAGCTAAATTAAAAGATCGTATGGTACAGTTGTGGGGCGATCGCTTTAAAGAATAAATTTAAGATATATTTTATGAAAATAGTTGTTTTAGATGCTTATACACTGAATCCGGGAGAAAGAAGGTGGGAGGAATTGGAAGAACTGGGAGAAGTCGTAGTGCACGATAGGACGGCTCAATTGGATGTGGTTCGGCGTGCAAAAGATGCGGAAGTTGTGTTGACTAATAAAACGATACTTGATGGATTTATTTTGAATTTATTGCCAAAGCTGAAGTATATAGGAGTTTTGGCAACAGGATATAATGTTGTTGATCTGGATGTGGCTCGCCAGCGTGGAATCGTTGTTACCAATATTCCTGCATATAGTACACAATCGGTTGCCCAGATGGCTATTGCGCATTTGTTGAATATTACACAACGAGTAGCTCATTATGCACATGAAGTGCATAATGGAGTATGGAGTGCACAGCCTGATTTTTGTTACTGGAATACACCATTGATAGAACTGGCCGGAAAGAAAATCGGGATTGTTGGTTTTGGAAATACAGGTCAGGCTACGGCACAAATAGCTGAAGCTTTGGGGATGGAAGTTTGGGTGTATACCAGCAAGCCAAAGAAAAGTTTGCCTAAGAAATACCAAAAAGTGACACTTAATGAATTGTTTTCTGCATGTGATGTCGTTAGTTTACATTGTCCTTTGACGGCAGAAAACAAAGAAATGGTAAATTCATTTCGCCTTTCACTAATGAAGCAAGGTGCGATACTAATCAATACAAGTCGTGGAGGGTTAATAGATGAAAAAGCTTTGGAACAGGCTTTGCTGAGCGGCAAGTTGTTGGGAGCCGGACTGGATGTGCTTTCTTCGGAACCTGTGCCTAATGGTAATCCGCTTCTTAAACTGAAGAATTGCTTCATTACTCCTCATATAGCTTGGGCTACCCGTGAGTCGCGCATGCGTTTGATGAATCAGGCTGTGGAAAACCTGAAAGCGTGGATGGAAGGAAGAACAATTAATAATGTACTTGAAATATGACAAAAGAAGAACGTATACAGAAAGCTGTAAACTTTTTTAAGGAAGGATATAACTGCTCACAATCGGTTGTAGCCGCTTATGCAGATTTATATGGTTTTACGCATGAGCAGGCTTTGCATATGGCAGCTTCGTTTGGTGGAGGAATCGGGCGAATGCGTGAAACGTGTGGAGCCGCATGTGGAATGTTTCTGCTTGCAGGTTTAGAACGTTGTGCACTAGAAGGTGCTGACAGAGGTGCGAAAGCTGCCAATTATGCCCTGGTTCAAGAATTGGCAGATAAGTTTAGAAAAGAAACCGGAGCATTACGTTGTGCTGATTTACTTGGCTTGTCTAAAAAGGAACCCATTGTCTCTACTCCAGAAGCACGCACTCCTCAGTATTATGCGAAACGTCCTTGCGTCCGGATGGTAGAAACAGCAGCTCGCATATTTGGTGAGTTTCTGGAAAACGAAGGTAAGATTTAAGAAATATCCCACAAAGGAGAAAAATTCATGAAGAAAGAAGAAATTTATGCTGATATTTCTGACTATTCTTCATGATGTTTTTCTATTTTTTGTACAAAGAAATATCGGTTTCAAGCAAGAATCAACGTACCTTTAGTGTTGTTTTTTGTATATTGGGTCTGTATAATGTCTACATTTGTAGAGCTTTTGACACAAATATTGTCTTTTCGGATATTTTCAAGTCTAAAATTGGGGCAGAATCAAAATATTTTTCCATAAAAAAGTGTCTTCCTGTTTTTTTTCGTTACATTTGCACCGCAATACAGACAAAACTTCTTTTGTGAAGGAAGTTAATATTACAGTTTTAAAGTAGAGAACTATGTTACAAGAAAAAGCAGGTGCTATTGCCGGACAAATCTGGGAAGCACTAAATGGAAATGAAGGTTTGACTCAGAAAGGACTTAAAAAAGCTGCAAAATTGAAAGCAGATAAAGATTTGTTCTTAGGATTGGGTTGGTTATTGAGAGAAGACAAGATTGAAACAAGCGAGGTTGAAGGTGAATTATTTATTAAGTTGAAATAAGTAGAATCTTGAGTATTGAAAAATGCGTTGCAATATCCGTTATGGAAAATGCAACGCATTTTTATTTTTATCCGATATAGTAACTCAGTTCGATATACAATGCAGTATTTTGTCCTTGCATACTTTCGTCGAACTGGATTTTTCCTTCACATGCCAGCCAGCCGATAGCTGCATTTAGTTCTCTGTCGCGAAGACCGGTTGCTTTTTTAAGCTCTTGGTATTCCCATTTTCTGTTATCTCCATGTAACAGATGCCATATTGCCTTTGCTGATTCTCCAATACTTTGCGCGTTCATAATTATTAAATTTTGATTGGTTATTACAAAGTTTGTTTGATAATTAGTTATCAATTCTCACAAATGTAGTATTTTTTGTGAGAAAATCCAATTTCTTTGTAATTTTGTCTTTCAAAAAAAAGAAAACTGTATATGTATACAAGAAAAGAACAAATGGAGGCTTTCGGGCGATTGCTCGATGTACTCGATGAGCTGAGGGTAAAATGTCCTTGGGATAGAAAACAGACAAATGAAAGCTTACGTCCAAATACCATTGAGGAAGTTTATGAGCTGTGTGATGCTTTAGTAAAAAATGACCAGAAGAATATCTGTAAGGAATTAGGAGATGTGCTGTTGCATGTTGTTTTTTATGCGAAGATAGGAAGCGAAACTGGCACTTTTGATATAAAAGATGTATGTGATAAATTGTGTGAGAAGCTTATTTTCCGTCACCCTCATGTTTTTGGTGAAGTGAAAGCTGATACGGCTGAGCAGGTTTCTGAGAATTGGGAACAGATAAAGATGAAGGAGAAAGATGGTAATAAATCTGTTTTAAGCGGTGTTCCGGATGCTCTACCTTCTCTTATAAAGGCATATCGCATACAGGATAAAGCTCGTAATGTGGGATTCGACTGGGAAGATCGCGAACAGGTATGGGAGAAAGTGAAAGAGGAAATCGGTGAATTTGAATCGGAAGTGGCAACCATGGATAAGGAAAAAGCTGAGGCTGAGTTTGGAGATGTCATGTTTAGCTTGATTAATGCTGCACGCCTATATAAGATTAACCCCGATAATGCACTGGAACATACCAATCAGAAATTTATCCGGCGTTTCAACTATTTGGAGGAGCATACCATCAAACAAGGGCGGAATCTCACTGACATGACGTTGGAGGAAATGGATGCAGTGTGGAACGAAGCAAAGAAAAAAGGTTTGTAATATTCTGTACATTGTATAATAAAAAAACCGGATATGTATTCGTTGGGTACATCATCCGGTCTTTTATTGTGTAAGTGTACGATATCAATAAAAATTCTGATGGAGTCTTTTTATTTTTTCTTTTTAGGTTTCAGGAGCTCTCGGTGAAATTTCATTTCAGCTCGCTGTATTTCAAAAATTTTCTTAGCAGAAAGAATTTTTTTGTATTTACGGACATATTCTAAGTCAAGCTTGTCAATTTGGATACGTGTTTCTATAACATCTTCTATCAACTGACCGTATTCACTTTCACTTACATTTTCTTCTTTACCTTTTCTTATCTTTTTCCAGGCTTCTTTGTTTAAGGCAGTTTTTTTATCCTGTAGTTCAAAATAAAGCGGGAAAAACTGTTTGGCTTCTTTGGTTGTAAGGTTTGCCTTTTCGGTAATGAACTTTTCTTGTATATTACGGAACTCTTCTTTACTCAGTTTAGCCTTCTGCGCATATACACTACTGCAGAAGCCTATGAAAAGAGCCAAAATATAAAATAGTTTTTTCATGTCTGGTTTAATTTTTCTTTAGTTGTAAATATTGTTGTCAGCTTCAGTTAAGTATTGATATAATTCGTAGTCATCCATCATTGTCTGATTGACGATCGGATCGAGGTATTCGTCTGGTATTTCTGTGTAATTTCCAATTTCCATATCTGTGCTTTGTGATGAAGGTTGTTCGCCTACGAAAGCGCGTACAGTGAACATCAGACCTACAAACATGGCAGCCATGTAAACCCATGGTTTGATGCGATCCCACATTCTGATTTCTGGTTCAGGCATAACTTCTTTTTCAGGAAGTTGCTCCATCAGTTTCTCGCTAAAATCCTGGAAATATCCTTCTGGAACAGTGAAAGGATTCTTCTTTCCATATTTCTTCAGTAAATCTTTATCTTCCTTCATAGTATGTTACCCTCCTTTATTATATTAGATAGCTGTTTGCTCATAAGGTTTAATCGTTTTGGCTTAAAAATTCTTCTATTTTTTTTACGGCATGATGATAAGAAGCTTTAAGGGCTCCCACACTTGTTCCCAGAATTTCGGATATCTCTTCATATTTCATTTCCTGGAAATATTTCAGGTTAAACACCATGCGTTGTTTTTCTGGAAGCGTTTGAATTGCTTTTTCAAATAGAAGCTGTGTATGATCACCATCAAAATAGGGATCACTTTCCAGCTTGTTTAAGGCCATCGCTTCTTCATCATCAATCGAAAGTTGATTCTGAGCACGTTGCTTGTTGAGAAAGTTCAGGCTTTCGTTTAGGGCAATACGGTATAGCCAGGTAGAAAGTTTAGCTTCTCCCCGGAAATAATTTAAGTTGCTCCACGCTTTGATGAAGGTATTTTGTAATAAATCATTTGCATCATCATGGGAGAGAACCATTCGCCTGATTTGCCAGTACAGTTGCTCACTGTATGCTTTTACTACTTCTCCGAAAGCAGCACGTTGAGTTTCCGGATATTGCAGTCGATTGATTACATCTTCCTCGTTGTATGTATTCATATTGTTCGATTCTTTATTTCAGTTGTTTGGATTGTTGTCTAGGCAATAGGGTTTAAGTTGGTTGGATTTTATTAACATTCTCATTAAAGAGTAATGTTCATGTTTTCTTGTGCCAGTATTGTTTCCGGAAAGATACTCTGTGCCTCTTGAAGTAGATGTGCCTCATCTTCATATCTTGCAGAGAAATGTCCTATAATCAACCGTTTGACTTGTGCATCGCGGGCGATCGTTGCGGCTTGTTCGGCTGTAGAGTGCATGGTTTGTTTGGCTCGGGCAACCTCTGTTTTCGCGAAAGTCGCTTCGTGGAACAGTAAGTCTATACCTTTTATCTGTTCTGTAATGCGTGGAAGATATGCAGTATCGGAGCAGTAGGCATAAGAGCGTGGGGGATCGGAAGGAGTTGTGAGTCGTTCATTGGGAATAACCGTTCCTTCTTCTGTTACATAGTCTTCTCCGTTTTTTATTCGGTTTATCATACATACAGGAATATGATAGAAGTCTATCATATCACGTTTGATGTGGTTTTGAGTTGGTTTTTCACGGAAGATAAATCCACAAGTAGGCAGACGGTGGCGCAATGGAATTGTTTCTACCGTAACGGAACGGTCATCGTATATGATTGTTTGCTCGCTTGGGTTAAAGGTATGAAATATAACTTTATATGGCATGCCTTTACAGAAAAAGTCTATATGCGGTGTAAGCAGTTTTTCCAGCTCCGGATGACAATAAATGTGTAAGTCGGCTGTACGTTCCAGCATACCGAATGTAGAAATCAGTCCAATTAGTCCAAAACAATGATCTCCATGTAAGTGAGAGATAAATATATGGTTTAACCTGCTGAATTTTAATCGTGAGCGGCGTAGCTGGATTTGAGTACCTTCTCCGCAGTCGATCATAAATAGCTTTTCCCGGATGTTTATGACTTGTGAGGTTGCCATGTGCCGGGTTGTCGGTAGTGCCGATCCGCATCCTAATATGTTTACTTCGAATTTTTCCATATAAACAAAGATAGGTATATTAATGGAGAACCGAAAATATGGGTAGAAAGATTTTAAATAAAATGAGGGAATACGATTGAGGTAATCAAGGCTTAAGGTATAAAAAAAGGGACTGTGCTTAGCACAATCCCTTTTCCTGATATCTAGAATTTAAGAATTATTTCTTACCTTCCAATTGTTCTTTCAAAGCAGCCAATGCATCGATGTCACCCAAAGTTGTAGAAGCAGCCTGGTTCTGAATCATAGGAGCTTCTTCTTTCTTAGATGATTTCTTTGTAGCTTTCTTTTCTGCTTTTTCTTCAGCTTTTGCTGCATCTTCGAAAATACGGCTGTGAGACAAGATGATTCTCTTAGCGTCTTTGTTGAATTCGATTACTTTGAATTCCAACTTTTCGTCCAACTGAGCCTGTGAACCATCTTCCTTAACCAAGTGTTTTGGAGTTGCGAAACCTTCAACACCGTAAGGCAATGCTACTACAGCACCTTTATCCAACATTTCGATGATAGTACCTTCGTGGATAGAACCTACAGTAAATACAGTTTCGAATACATCCCATGGATTTTCTTCCAACTGTTTGTGACCAAGGCTCAAACGACGGTTTTCTTTGTCGATTTCCAATACCTGAACTTCGATGTCTGCACCGATCTGAGTGAATTCAGAAGGATGTTTCACTTTCTTAGTCCAAGACAAGTCAGAGATGTGGATCAATCCGTCTACACCTTCTTCGATTTCTACGAATACACCGAAGTTAGTGAAGTTACGAACTTTTGCTGTGTGCTTAGAACCTACAGGATACTTTTCTTCGATAGTTTCCCATGGATCTTGTTTCAACTGTTTGATACCCAAAGACATCTTACGTTCGTCACGGTCAAGAGTCAGGATAACAGCTTCTACTTCGTCACCTACCTTCATGAAGTCCTGAGCAGAACGCAAGTGCTGTGACCAAGACATTTCAGATACGTGGATCAAACCTTCTACGCCCGGAGCGATTTCGATGAATGCACCGTAGTCAGCCATAACGACTACTTTACCTTTCACCTTGTCACCTACCTGCAGGTTAGCATCCAAAGCATCCCATGGGTGCGGAGTCAGTTGTTTCAAACCAAGAGCGATACGTTTCTTTTCGTCATCGAAGTCAAGGATAACAACGTTCAACTTCTGGTCGAGTTCTACAACTTCCTTCGGATCGCTTACACGACCCCAAGACAAGTCAGTGATGTGAATCAAACCGTCTACGCCGCCAAGGTCGATGAATACACCGTAAGAAGTGATATTTTTAACAGTACCTTCGAGTACTTGTCCTTTTTCAAGTTTACCGATGATTTCTTTCTTCTGCTGTTCAAGTTCAGCTTCGATAAGAGCTTTGTGAGAAACAACAACGTTTTTGAATTCCTGGTTGATTTTAACAACTTTGAATTCCATAGTCTTTCCTACGAATACATCGTAGTCACGGATAGGTTTAACATCGATCTGAGAACCCGGTAAGAATGCTTCGATACCGAATACGTCAACGATCATACCACCCTTAGTGCGGCACTTGATGTAACCCTTAATGATTTCTTCATTTTCAAGAGCTGCGTTAACACGATCCCAAGAACGAGTAGCACGAGCTTTCTTGTGTGACAGGATCAACTGTCCTTTTTTGTCTTCCTGGTTTTCGATGTATACTTCTACAGTATCACCAACTTTCAAATCAGGATTGTAACGGAATTCGCTCAACGGAATGATACCGTCTGATTTGTAGCCAATGTTAACTACAACTTCGCGTTTGTTCATTGCGATTACAGTACCGTCTACAACCTCACGGTCGTTAACCTTGTTCAAGGTGCTGTCATAAGCTTTTTCAAGTTCTTCTTTGCTTACGTTGGTTACTGCATCACCGCTTTCATAAGCATCCCAGTTGAAATCTTCAATAGGAGCAATGTTTTTTAAGTTTTCCATTAAATTAATAAATTGTTTGTAAATAACTAATTGTGTTAGACTTTATATTGTTTATATAAATCGGCTGCAAAAGTACAATAAAATCCTGAATGATACAACATTTCATGATTTTTTTGATATAAACTTTAAGAGATATTGGGAATTTCTGGTTAGGCTGTGTTAGGTTATGCTTCCAGTCTTACTTTATGTTTATAGTTGGATTCTTGTATAAGCAAGTTTGGGTATTTGGCTTCTTCTCATGGAGGAAGATAGGGGAGAAGTGTTGTGGGTTTATAAAAAAACTCGCGTGCAGGTGGATTGTTTTGCACGCGAGCTCTGCTTCTTATATATTCTTTTGATGTCTGATTAATCTGTTAATCTTCTAACGAATAATCAATAGTCGTAACTACACGCACTTTCTTAATATAAGGAGTATTGGCGTCACGATCTGTAATAGTGAACTGTCCTTGATTGGCGTGCCGTATTTTTCCTAGTTCGCTTTCCGAGTCTTTTGCAAATTTTTCCGCAGCCTGACGTGCGTTCTTGGTTGCTTCTTCTATCATTTGAGGTTTGATAGAATTAAGTCCCGTGTATTCATACTGCACATTGTACCGGTAGTCGCCTCCTGTTACTGCAATACCTCTTTTTAGCAATTCACCTTGTTCTGCTATAAGGCTTCTTACTAAATCCACTTTATTTGAAGTTACTGTAATGACTGTTGTAACGTTGTATCGGTAGGGACTATTATCATTATTGCTGTATCGTTCAGCTTTTAGGTCAATGATTTCAGGGGCATTAATGCTGATTTCTTTCTCGTCTATACCTTTTTCTATAAGAAACTGGGTAATGATTTTATTTGAGTTCTTTATATTGTCGTATAGAGCATTCAAGTCGTTGCCTAAGCTTTTGTACATAAGTGGCCATGTGACCTTATCGGCCGGTACTTCCATTTCTGCAAGTCCTTTGACATTTACGCTTCGGTCGCGTTCTGCGAACGATTTAAATCCTTTTTGGATGCAAATTCCCAGCAATAACAATCCGATTGCAAGGATTAATGATTCAATTCTAAAGTTCTTCATAATGGTTTAGTCTTTAATAGTTGGTTAGATAAATTTCTAAACCTAAGATAGTGATTAAAATCGAAAGGTGTGCTTTCCGTTTGGTTTTATTAAATATTGAAGGGGTAAAATAAAAAAAGACCATGAATCTCATGGTCTTTTCAGAAGAGCGGAAGACGGGACTCAAACCCGCGACCCTCAGCTTGGAAGGCTAATGCTCTATCAACTGAGCTACTTCCGCAATTTTAGTGGGCAAAGATGGATTCGAACCACCGAAGGCGTAAGCCAGCAGATTTACAGTCTGCCCCATTTGGCCACTCTGGTATTTGCCCAACGGATTAATAATATTTTCAAAGAGCGGAAGACGGGACTCAAACCCGCGACCCTCAGCTTGGAAGGCTAATGCTCTATCAACTGAGCTACTTCCGCAATTTTAGTGGGCAAAGATGGATTCGAACCACCGAAGGCGTAAGCCAGCAGATTTACAGTCTGCCCCATTTGGCCACTCTGGTATTTGCCCTTTCGCAACTGATTGACTAGTGTTTTTCTCAATTGCGATGCAAAGGTACAACTATTTTTTTAATTTGCAAACAAAATCTATCATTTTTATTGCAGTAATTGCACATTCATCGCCTTTATTGCCTAATTTTCCTCCTGCTCGTTCTTCTGCCTGTTCCATGTTATTGGTAGTGATTAGGCCGTAAATCACTGGTATATCAGTAGTTGCATTCAGTTGTGTAATTCCTTGAGTTGCTCCGGCGCAAACATAGTCAAAATGCGGAGTATCTCCACGAACTACGCATCCTAAAGCTATTACTGCATCAACTTTTCCACTTTTAATCATTTGTGCTGAGCCGAAAGTTAATTCAAAACTTCCCGGAACTGTTTGTACAAGTATGTTTTCGTCTTTTGCACCATGCTTTTTCAATGTTTTTACCGCACCTTCCAATAATGCGCCAGTTATATTGCTGTTCCATTCTGAGACAACAATTCCAAAACGCATTTGAGAAGCGTCGGGTACAGAGGTGAAATCGTAATCTGATAAGTTGTGATATGCTGTTGCCATAATAATTATGTATAAATGATTAGATGAATATGAAATAAAAAAATCATTCGGAGTAAAGTTTGAATCTCATGAGCATCCACGTTGATGTATCCGAGATTCTTCGCTTTGCTCCGAATGACAATACCTTATTATATATGTAATAAATATGCTAGTTATTATTTGATTGAAGCACGGTCAATGTATTTATCAATGTCCATTGCTTGGAATGAGTTTGCATATTTTGTTTTAATTTGCTTGTAAGCTTCAACAGCTTCTGCATTTTTACCTTGCTTTTCAAGTATCTGACCAGCCTGAAGCAAGTAGATTGGGCTTAAAGTAGTGCTGTTTGCTTTGTCTGCAGCTTTCAGCAATGTTGCAGCTGCTTTGTCAAGCTGTCCCATCTGAGCATAACAGTTACCCATTGTACCAATAATGGCAGGAGCAACCATATAATCGTCTGCGCTGAATTTATCCAGATATTTTGCAGCTTCTTCATACTTTCCGAGCTGTGCATAGCAAATACCAGCATAAGCATTTGCCAAGTTTCCTGCTTCAGTACCGCTGAATTCATCTGCTATTTTCAGAAAACCTGCGTAACCCAAGCTGTCACCCTTCAGTGCAGTTTCATAATTGTCGTTGCCAAAATACTGTTCACCTTTGAAAAGTGCCTCAGAAGCTTTCAACTCTTTAGGTTCACCGATAAAATGTTTGTAAGCCAATGTGCCACATACGATAACAACAATAGCTACTACAATACCTACTAACAGGTTTTTGTACTTTAAAAGGAATGCTTCAGAAGTACTCAGTGCTTCATCTACATTCAATGGGTCATGAGTGTGTTTTTGTTCTGCCATTTTATTTAATTGTTTTTTATTATTTCTCTTCTATTATTTAGCAATTTATATTTCGGTCAGCAAAAGTAGTTTATTTATGTTTATAAATGAAATTTGCGGGCATGTTTTTTTATCAATCGTGCTTTTATTGCTAATTTTGTAGTCTGAATTTAGGTTTTGAACTATGTGGCTTAAACGCATCTCTATATTAAACTATAAAAATTTGGAGCAAGTAGAAGTTGCTTTTTCACGTAAAATGAATTGTATAATAGGCAAAAATGGGATGGGAAAAACCAATTTGCTGGATGCAGTTTATTATCTTTCGTTTTGTAAAAGTGCTACCAATGCCATTGATTCACAAAATATTTTGCATGATCGTGACTTTTTTGTTGTGCAGGGGTTTTATGAAACGGACGAAGGAGAACCCGAAGAAGTATATTGTGGGCTGAAACGCCGTCAGAAAAAGCAATTTAAACGTAATAAAAAAGAGTATTCACGCCTGTCAGACCATATAGGGCTGATTCCTCTTGTCATGGTTTCACCGGCCGATTCGTGGTTGATTGCAGGTGGAAGTGAAGAGCGGCGCAGATTTATTGATGTCGTCATTTCGCAGTTTGACCGTGAATACTTAGAGGCTCTGATCCGTTATAACAAAGCCCTTCTTCAGAGAAATTCATTGCTTAAAGCAGATGTTGAACCGGAAGAAGAGCTGATGTTGGTGTGGGAGGAGATGATGGCTGCTTCCGGTGAAACGGTATATGCCAAGCGTAAAGCCTTTATTGATGAATTTATTCCCGTTTTCCAGTCGTATTATTCTTATATTTCCCAGGACAGGGAGCAAGTAAGCTTGTCCTATGAGTCGCATGCTGCCAAAGGAAATCTTCTTGAACAGCTGAAGGAGGTTCGTCAGCGTGATCGTATTTTAGGATATTCTACCCGTGGTATCCATAAAGATGATTTGATAATGCAGCTGGGAGATTTCCCCATTAAGCGGGAAGGCTCTCAGGGGCAGAATAAAACGTATCTGATAGCGTTGAAGTTAGCTCAGTTTGAGTTCCTGAAGCGTACTGGAAGTCGTACCACTCCCATCGTATTGTTAGATGATATTTTTGATAAGTTAGATGCTTCTCGTGTTGAGCAAATTGTAAAATTGGTTGCTGGAGACAGTTTCGGACAAATATTTGTGACCGATACGAACAGAGATCATTTGGATAAAATCTTACGTAAGATCGAAGGGGATTATAAACTCTTTGAGGTTGATGGTGGAGTTGTATCTGAACGTTGCAATGAAGAGGAGGAAATATGAAGCGGAATAATACAGAACAGGTAGGAGAGGTGTTGCGGCGTCTTCTCAGACAGGAGGGACTTGAAACTCCTTTGAATGAATATCGGCTGGTTGATGCCTGGAAGGATGTCGTGGGGGAAGCTATTGCTCGTTATACGACTAATATATACATTAAGAATCAAGTACTTTTCGTACATTTGTCTTCATCCGTTCTCCGTCAGGAGCTGATGATGAGTCGTCAATTGTTGATTCGTAACCTGAATTCACAAGTAGGAGCACAGGTTATTGTAAATATCATCTTCCGTTGATGATATTCGGTGGAATTTTACATACTCTTTTATTTGTTTGGTATGAAAGATTCCTCTTCACTCCACACTTCATCTATAGGCTTGTCGAATATTTCGGTAGGGATATGCGTACAAATCTGAAAGTGAAAACAGATACCTATCTTATATGCATTAAGTTGCTTAAGCAATCGGTCGTAATATCCCTTTCCTCTTCCCAGACGATTGCCCTGTGAGTCGAATGCTACACCAGGGATAATGGCAAGGTCTATTTTGTCATAGTTGGTTAAAAGTTCACCTTGAGGTTCTTCTATATTGTAACTGCCTTTTTGAAGATCCTGTTTTCCTGTATAATATCGTAGTTCGAGTTCGTCACCTTTTACAACAGGCAAGATAATGTTTTTACTATGGCTCCATTTTTCGATGAAATCGTGCGTTTGTACCTCATCAGGCAATGAGTAATACATTAATATTGTTTGGGCTTCAGCAAAAAGTGGATGCCTTTCCAATTTGCTTAGCAACAACGTAGAGTATGTAGCCAATTCATGATTAGTATACATCTTTTTCTTGTCTGCGATGCAGCGACGTAGTAAACGTTTTTCTTCTTTTAACATATTGAGTGAGAGGATTAAGATCAACTAAAAGTAACCGTAATAATTATCTATTATAGAATCTAAATATTTAGAGCCTTATCAAACCCCAGTTTCTGGATAATGATAAGGCTCTTTTATTGTAAATAAAGTAGTCAAGTTTCAGACTTTAAATTCCTTTTTATGGAACTTGAGTTTTGACATACTCTCTTATTCTTTGAATATTCGTTGAATTAAGACGTTTTGTTTATTTTTCTGAAGTTTTTTCTGGAGCTTGAGGGAATGATTCTCCTTTTTCCAGTACTTCAAGAGCCTTTTGTACAGTCTTATCTGTCAAGTTTGAATAAGTGATGTATGCCTCTATGCCTAACATGTTGTAAATGATGTTTCCATATAAGCTTTCTTCGAACAGCTGTTTCGATTTATACATCAGGATATTCCGACGTTTTAGTCCTTTCTTCTCTGCATATTCAGCGAACTTCTCTAACAGATTTTGAGTTTTTAAATAAGCTTCCATCTTTTGAGGAGTATCATACTCTTTAAGCTTGTTACGGTTTTTATCTGTATAGTCGAGCGTATAACGGACAATTAAGCCGCGTGTAGCAGCCATTCTGTAATATGAAGTCATACCTGTTGTATCTTGCGGAACAAAAATATCCGGCATGATACCACCACCTCCATATACCGTACGTCCTAAGCTTGTATGGTAAATTTCTTTTATATTCTGCTTAATACTGTCGGCTGAGAAAAATTCTCCATGTTCGTAACGGGTGATAATGTCCATTTCGTATTCTGCATCATTCCCTTTTTCATAAGGTTTCTGAATACAACGTCCGGAAGGTGTATAATAACGTGCGATAGTCAATCGGATAGCAGAACCGTCGCTGAATTCGATAGGCTGCTGTACAAGACCTTTTCCAAAAGAACGGCGGCCGATAATGGTTCCTCGGTCATTATCTTGAATTGCTCCGGCAAAAATCTCGCTGGCCGATGCAGATCCTTCGTCCATTAAGACAATAAGTGGCATAGTCTGGCTGCTTCCTGTTCCGTTTGAAGTATAATTTTCACGTGGCGACTTTCTTCCTTCCGTATATACAATAAGTTTATTGTTCGGCAAGAATTCATTTACCATCTGAATGGCAGCTGCCATATATCCTCCGGTGTTTCCACGAAGGTCTATAATCATACCTTTGCAGTTTGCCTGAGACAATTGTGCTAATGCAACCAGCAGCTCCGGATAGGTTGTCTCACCGAATTTGTTGACTTTGACGTATCCGAATTTGTCATTAATCATGTAAGCTGCATCAATACTTTTCACAGGTATATCTCCACGTACCACGGTGAAATGAAGAATTTCTTTTTCTCCCGGTCGGTATATACCTAATTTGACTTTACTTCCTTTTTCGCCTTTCAAACGGCGCATGGCTTCCGAATTGGTCACTATTTTTCCTACAAAGCTAGAATCGTCTACCTCTACGATGCGGTCGCCGGCAAGAAGGCCGACTTTTTCAGATGGACCACCTTGAATTACACTGTTAATATGAATCGTATCATCTTGTATCGTAAACTGAACTCCGATACCACTGAAACTTCCTTTCAGATCCGAATTGACAGCTTCCAGGTCTTTTGCCGGAATATATGATGAATGCGGGTCCAGCTCGGCAAGGATTTGCGGCATGGCTTCTTCTACCAGATTGAACATACTTACAGTATCTACATATTGTTCATCGATTATATGCAGCAGGGCATTCAGTTTATTAGAAGATGTATTGATGATTCCCAGCTTGTTGCCAGAAAAATGATTCGTATAAAACGTTCCTATCAGGATACCAGCTACAAGACAGATAGCCAGTAGGAAAGGCATTAGTCGATTCTTGTTACTACTCATATCTTTTATTCGTTAGGAGTTAAATAAACTAGTTCTATATTTGCACGTTTTAGGAGTTCCAATCCATCTTCCAGCCGATATTTTTCAGCAAAAACCACACGCTTTATTCCAGCTTGGATAATAAGCTTGGCACATTCTATGCAAGGAGATGCTGTGACATAAAGGGTTGCTCCCTCACTGCTGTTGTTCGATCTTGCTATTTTTGTGATAGCATTGGCTTCTGCATGCAGTACATAAGGCTTAGTGATGCCATGTTCATCTTCACACACGTTTTCAAATCCCGCCGGAGTACCATTGTATCCGTCAGAAATAATCATTTTGTTCTTTACTATCAAGGCACCTACTTTTCGCCGGTTACAATATGAGTTTTCCGACCAGATGGTAGCCATTTGCATATAGCGCTTGTCAAGAATCTCTTGTTTGTTTTCCGTATTTTCCATAATATATTAATGTCTGAATTGCATACATGTGGTACGTTCATTGGGTGCAAGGCGCAACATGATATTGTCGCCTTGATAAAATTGAACGTTTTTCAGTTTATCTATAAATTCTTTGTTCTTTCCAGAAAGACTTACCGTACATTCTATCTGAGTAATTCTGATAGAACGGTCTTTGGCATTGGCCTGCCATTTACCGCTATACGTACCATTCTCGATATTGCCCTGAACCGTTCCGTCGTCGTTGAACATAATGCTGAAAGCGTTTATTACTTTCAAATCTTCAGGCTTGGTATATGTAGGTTTGGCATTGGCATTATAATTATTCCAGTCTATGCCTGTATAATAATTTACCAGTTGCCACTGGCCACTGACAAAAATTTCATTTATGTCATCTTCCTGATTGCAACTGCTCAACAAGAAAGGCAGTACAAATAGCAGACAGCGTATATATTTTCTTATATCTAGCTTCATTTTATTCCATTTCGTTTTAGTAATGCGTGAATGGTCGGTTCTTGTCCCCGGAATCGTTTGTAAAGAGTCATCGGGTGTTCAGTTCCTCCTTTTGATAAAATATTGTTCCGGAACGATTGGGCAACATCCTGATTGAATATTCCTTTCTCCTTGAAAACAGAGAAAGCATCGGCATCAAGCACTTCAGCCCATTTATAGCTATAATATCCGGCAGAATATCCTCCGGACATGATATGTCCGAATTGTACGGTCATGCATGTTTCCTTTACCGGAGGTAATAATTGCGTGCGTTTCCATGCTTCACGTTCATATTCACGAACATCACCGTCGAACGCCTTATCCCGGGTGTACCAAGCCATATCCAGTAATCCGAAACTGATTTGTCGCAGACAAGCGTAAGCAACATTAAAGTTTGAAGCATCTATAATCCGTTGCAACAATTCTTCCGGAATAGATTCGTTTGTCTGATAATGACGTGCAAATGTATTAAGAAAATCTTTTTCAATGGCAAAGTTTTCCATTATTTGCGAAGGCAGTTCTACGAAGTCCCAGTAGACATTTGTCCCGCTCATGCTTTTAAAGCGAGTGTTGGCGAATATACCATGCAGCGCATGTCCGAATTCGTGAAGGAATGTATTTACTTCCGAAAAAGTGAGCAATGCAGGCTTATTGGCTGTCGGTTTGGTAAAGTTCATGGTTACAGAAACATGAGGACGACTGTTGGTTCCGTTTGCTTCTATCCATTGCTCTTTGTAGCTTGTCATCCATGCTCCAGAGCGCTTTCCCGCACGCGGATGGAAATCAGTATACAGAACAGCCAGATAACTGCCGTCTTTATCATATACTTCATAAGCCTTTACGTCCGGATGATATACCGGGATGTCTTTATTCTCTTTAAATGAAATACCATATAGGCGGGTTGCCAGTCCGAATACACCTTCCTTGACTCTGCTTAACTCAAAATAGGGGCGAAGTGCTTCCTCGTCGAGATTGAATTTCTCATTTTTCAGTTTTTCTGCATAATATGAAAAATCCCACGGCATCAGCTGGAAGTCTTTTCCTTCTGTACGTTGTGCAAGCGCTTCAATTTCTTTCACTTCTTCTCGGGCGGTTGGCGTATATGCTTCCAGCAGCTGATCGAGTAACTGATATACTCGCTCACTGTTTTCTGCCATACGTTTGCGAAGTGCGTAGTCTGCATAATTCTTAAATCCGAGAAGCTGTGCTAGCTGCATGCGCAGATTTACCAATTGTTTTACAACATCCTCATTGTTCTGCTCATTGTCGTGTATACATTGGGTATTGTAAGCCATATACAGTTTACGGCGCAATTCGCGGTTCTCACTATATTTCATGAAAGGAACATAGCTGGGTGCTTGCAGGGTAATTATCCAGCCATTTTTCCCTTTTTCTTTTGCTGTATGAGCCGCAGCTTCTATAATACTTTCAGGGAGTCCTTTCAACTGCTCTTCAGAATCTAAAAGCAACTCGTAGCTATTTGTTTCTTTCAAATGGTTTTGTGAGAAACGCAGAGTCAGTGAACTTAACTCTGTACTTATTTTTCTGAATGTTACTTTATCTTCTTCTGACAGGTTAGCTCCGTTTCGTACAAAACCGTCGTATGTCTTTTCAAGCAGTCGCAATTCTTCCGGAGTAAGCTTCAGGTTCTTTCTTTCTTCGTAAACCTGCTTTACGCGTTCAAAGAGTTTTTCATTTAAGCTGATATTGTTGCTGTGCTCCGAAAGTAAAGGCATCATTTTCTCTGCAATTTCATCCAGTTCATTGCAGGTTTCAGCACTCATCAGATTAAACATCACTGTAGTTACCTGATCCAGTAACTTGCCCGACTGTTCCAGTGCCAGTATTGTATTTTTGAATGTCGGTTTTTCCGGATTCGATATAATATCATTTATCTCTTTATCTTCCTGGCTGATTCCTTCCCGGATAGCAGGCTCGTAATGTACAAGCTCTATCTTGTCAAAAGGAACGGTTCCGTGCGGCGTTGTATATGGTTGTAAAAACGGGTTTTCCATAAATAAAGTTTTTTTATTCTCTTTGTAATTACTCAATGTTTCCATGTCGGGTATATCGATAATTCTTCGGCTCAACCGGATAACTCCTCCGTCTTTTAGTTCGTTCAGCACTTTCGATACATTAATTCTTGTATCGTCAATCTGTTCTGCAAGGTCTTCCATGCGTATCTGGAGTTTTTTCTCCCCAGTAGGAGTAATGCACCGGAGTTGCATGAAATTCACTATTTTATCCAGTGTGTCACTTGCATGTGGACTTTTCAGCTTACGGTAAACCGTTTGTGCCCGGTTACTCAACATATTTAAATAATTGAGCTGAAATATCTCATATTTATTAAGCTCCGACAGAATATAAGCTTTGTCTATGGTTATGGCATTTACATTTGTATGTGCATAATACGATGCCGTATATTGCGGATACATGCCAAACAGTGAGTAAGGCTCAATGATTTGAGGGCTTTCCAGTGTTTCGTGGATAGTATAATGGTAAGTATGGTCTACAGACTCAGCGCGTATTTCACCTTGTAAAATGAAAATGATATTGTTACAATAATCACCTTGTTTTACAATGCGGCTTCCGGCTGTATACTTCTGAAAATGCAATCTAACTTTTTCCAGTATGGATGTAAAGTCTTCCTTGCATAGTCCTTGAAACAGAGGTAGCAATAAAAGCTTATCGTACATAGTGCTTTGCATCGGCATTTAACTTTATTAAGTTATATTTTAACGTACAAAAGTAGCGAATATTTTGAATGTTTTTCCGGCTTTTACCTTTTTTATCGTTTCTTTCCGTCTGATAATGTTTGCCTGCTCCCTTGCATTATGGTTATTTTTGCATAACTTTGCGTAACATTAATCGTAATGAAGAGAATATGGGAACTTTAAATTTTCAAGAGCTGATCAGTGCTTTTATCGTATTGTTTGCAGTAATTGATATAATAGGTGCTGTGCCTATTATTTTAGATTTAAAGCAAAAAGGTCGTGCGGTAAATGCTGTTCAGGCTACTTTAATTGCTGCGGCATTATTGTTAGGGTTCTTTTTTGCCGGTGATATGATGCTGAAGCTATTTCAGGTTGACATTGCTTCGTTTGCCGTTGCCGGAGCGTTTGTAATTTTTCTAATGTCGCTGGAAATGATTCTTGATATAGAGATATTTAAGAATACAGGACCTATAAAAGAGGCGACACTGGTCCCTTTGGTTTTCCCTCTGCTTGCCGGAGCCGGTTCGTTTACTACCTTGCTTTCACTAAGAGCCGAATATGCTTCCATTAACATTATTATCGCGCTACTGCTAAATATGGTGTGGGTATATATCGTACTGAAGATGACCGACCGTATAGAACGCATTTTAGGGAAAGGTGGTATTTATATTATCCGGAAATTCTTCGGTATAATTTTGCTTGCTATTTCCGCTCGCCTGTTTACTGCAAATATAACTTCTTTGATAGATCAGTTCCAACAGTTAAAATAATAAAATCAGGACAAGCCATGCAGGAAAAAAACTGCAGCTTGTTCCCGATTTATCCAGATGTAGAGAGACTTTATTTTCGTATTTCTCCACTTCCGATACATAAATGGGCGTCTTTGTCGTAAATAACCCCAAACTGACCGGGAGCGATACCTTGTATTTTTTCAGAGCTTCTGATGTGGCATATGCCATTCTTTAATATGAGATTTCCCTGATGAAAGCCGTCTGTGTGACGGACTTTAAAGCAGACTTGCTGTCCTTTTTCCGTAAGCCATGGATTGTCTGTAATGAAATGAAAGTCTGTTAATTTGAATTCATTGCTGTATTGCTGTTCTGTATCATATCCATGCGATACATACAATATATTGTTTTCTGTATCTTTGTCTACAACAAACCACGGACCTCCACTCAATCCCAGTCCTTTACGTTGGCCGATAGTATGAAACCAGAATCCGCGATGTTTGCCTATTTCTTTACCCGATTCCAGTTCTATGATACTTCCCTGGCGTTCTCCTAAGAAGCGTCGTATAAAGTCGTTGTAATTGATTTTTCCTAGAAAACAGATTCCCTGACTGTCTTTCCTTTGTGCGCTGGGCAGTTTTGCCTGAGCTGCAATATGGCGTATTTCTTTTTTCATGTAGCCGCCTAACGGAAATAGCAATTTGGAAACTTGCAGATAATTGATTTGAGCCAGAAAGTCAGTCTGGTCTTTAATCGCATCTTTTGCTGTTGCCAGCCAGGTTTTTCCATTCAGCTCACAAGTTGACGCGTAATGTCCTGTTGCTATTTTATCGTAAGCATATCCAGCCTTTTGCTCAAAACAACCGAATTTGATCAGCTTGTTGCACATTACATCCGGATTGGGAGTAAATCCGTTTCGAACCTTTTCTATTGTATATGCTACCACCTGATCCCAATATTCTTTCTGAAGATCAATAATCTCCAGTTGCAGGCCGTAACGGCGTGCCGTAGCAGTAGCCAGTTCGATATCCTCTTCTGCCGTACAACTAAGTTCGTTGTCGGTGTCCATTCCTATCTTAATGTAAAATAAGTCAGGTTTGTATCCTTGCTCGCAGAGTAAATGTACGGCTACGGCACTGTCTACTCCGCCTGAGATAAGTGCAGCTATATTCATGGGCGATATTTTGTTTGCTGCAAAGATACCGCCTGCCGGCTTTGAAGCAAATACCCTTTTTAGGGTATTTTGCATTTACTACCTGCCATATAGCTTGTCGATCAGGTCACTTCTTCCTATTTTCTTCAGCTCATTGATGATAGCACGCCGTTCTTCTGGCTTGTACCAGAAGAAGAACATACGCTGTGCCAGTTTGTCTTTCTGAGTTTTGGCAGAGAATACAGGTTCCAGTGTATAAGGATGATAGCCTGTATACCATGCCTCCGTGGCTACAGTCATAGGAGTAGGAGTAAAGTCCTGTACCTGCTCCAGGTGGAAATCCAGCCGTTTGGTGATAACGGCAAGTTCAGCCATATCTTCTTCAGTACATCCCGGGTGACTGCTGATGAAATAAGGAATGATTTGCTGACGCAGGTTCAGCTCCTTATTTATTCGGTCGAAGATACGTTTGAAACGATAGAACTGTTCAAACGGTGGTTTACGCATGATATAAAGCACACGGTCGCTGGTATGTTCCGGAGCCACCTTCAAGCGTCCACTTACATGACGTGCTATCAGCTCCCGAGTGTATTCCGCCGTACTCTTGTTTACTTCAGGATCCTTGCTCTCGTGCAACAGTAAATCATATCGGACACCGCTTCCGATAAAACTCTTTTTAATCTTAGGGAGCGCATCGACAGCATGATAAATATCCAGCAGCGGGCGATGATCGGTATTCAGGTTCGGGCATACCTTAGGATGGATACACGACGGGCGTTTGCACCGGCGGCACATACGTTCATCACGTCCGTGCATGCCATACATGTTTGCCGAAGGTCCTCCCAGATCACTTAAGTAACCTTTAAAATCAGGCATTTCCGTAATAGCCTTTACTTCCTTTAAAATACTTTCCTTGCTCCGGCTCACGATAAATTTTCCCTGATGCGCAGAAATCGTACAGAAAGCACATCCTCCGAAGCATCCCCGATGAATATTGACCGAGAATTTTATCATGTCGAAGGCAGGAATCCGCTTCCCTTTATACTTAGGATGAGGCAAGCGGGTATAAGGCAAGTCGAACGACATATCAAGTTCTCCCTGTGTCATTGGAGGGTATGGAGGATTCACTACTACCACATCGTTTCCAACTTCCTGATAGATGCGTGCAGCTTCATATTTATTCGATTCCTCCTCAATATGGCGGAAGTTTTGTGCCTGTTTCTTTTTATCCTTCAAGCACTCCTCGTGTGAAAACAAGCGCAAATCGTTTTCGCTGGAAGCAAACTTAGCTTTCCGGCACAAATAAGCCGTTTGAGGTAAGTCGTAGGGGATAACACCGTCTGTTTTCAGCCGTTTGCATAAATCTGTAATGGGCTTTTCTCCCATTCCGTATATCAACAAGTCGGCTCCTGATTCAGTCAGGATAGAAGGACGGACTTTGTCTTCCCAATAATCATAATGAGTCAACCGGCGCAGGGAAGCCTCAATTCCCCCCAGGATGACTGGTACGTCCGGATAGAGTTTTTTCAATATCTGAGTATAAACAATGCTTGGATATTCCGGACGCATGTCATGTCGTCCGTCGGGAGTATATGCGTCTTCACTACGCAGACGTTTGTTGGCCGTATATTTGTTGACCATACTATCCATACATCCGGCAGAAACACCGAAAAACAATCGTGGTCGTCCCAGTTTTTTGAAATCGCGCAAATCGTCACGCCAGTTAGGCTGGGGAATAATGGCCACTTTTAGTCCTTGTGCTTCCAGCATACGACCGATGACGGCAGCACCAAACGAAGGATGATCTACATATGCATCTCCACTGAACAGGATAACATCCAGTTCATCCCATCCTCTCAATTCTACTTCTTTTTTGGTTGTAGGCAACCAGTCGGTTAGTTTATACTCTTTCAAATTTCAATATTTTTAGTTAGTCACAGGCATTGCCCTTTTCTTAAATTCCTTGTCAGAAAACAAGGAAAGAGCCTGTTTTAAAATTTCGGATATGTGTTTTTCAGGCATTTTTACAGCTTTCTTTTACGGAAAACTAAAAAATAAACCGGTATGAAATTTAAAACAGGCCCTTTCTTATTATTCTTCTTCTGTTTCTTCTTCTGTTGTCTGTTGTTCGTTTTCCCACTTAATGTAAAGCAGAATCAACTGATGAAGTCCGAATGCTTTCATATTATTGTGGTAAATAACATCAATGCAAAGATCTAATAAATCTTTACAATTCTCTGTCATGGATGCGATAAGCGAACGGACATTCAGTTTCAGCTTGTCAAGAACCGATTCATCAACAATACCGTTGCTGTCTATCAGTTGTTGGAACAAGGCATATTTTTGAATTGTTTTCAGATGTTCTTCCGATATCTCCATGCTGCGTGTGCCAGATACGTTTGTTTGTATTGTGTACATAGTCTTGATTATTTTTAACGTTTACATGAGCAAAGATAAAAAATTAAATGAATAGAGAGCATTATTTCTCCTCAAAAAAGTGCAGCATGGCTTTCATGACATGTGTCCGCTGGTCAGCATTCACGATACTTTCGAAAGGGAAGCCCAAAACAAAAGTACGGTACGCTCCTTTATAAGCCACTCCGGCACACTGGTTTCCTTCTGTATAACAAAATACAGGGAAAGCTTGTTCAGCTGGAAGAATACAGTCGGGGGCAGGGACAGCATACGTCTGCTCATTGGCACCACGTGGAATCTGAAACCTGATATTCGTTCCGAAAATCTCTCCCGAGCGTACATGTTTCATGCTTCCTCCGTATGTGTATTTCAAAACATTGGCGGTGAAGTTTGTATCGCCCAACTTATTACCGATATAAGAACCGCTGATAAACAATTTTCCTCCATCTCGACAATAATTGGTAAGAGCCTGTTGCATACGGTTGCTCAAAGTGCTGTTTTCTGCTCCATAAATAATATCTACCATGTAATACGGACTTAAATCAGTAGAACCACTCTCAACGGTTTCGCTGCTGCATGACACAAACGAATAGCGTCCGGCTGTCTGGATAGCCTTACCGTGCACAAACGGATAATCGAATGTATTTCCGGCAATCTGCATTCCTTCCAGCTCATTGCCGCTATAACCTAAACCATCTTCAGTTTCTATACCGGCTTTTGTGCGGTTAAAATTCTGCTGGTAGCCGCAAAATGCTGTCGTGCTGATGTATGGCAATCCCGGGTCGGACTGAATATCAAAACCTTGCATCATAAGGTTATTCATTGATTCCGGTCCACTTGTACGGTGAAATGCATTTACAATGAGTACTGTACCTTTACTTCTCTTTGCCTTGTAAGCCGACAAAATTTCTGAAGGGAAACTTTCACCTCCCTTATTTATAGCGGTAACTTTGAAACTATAAACCAGTCCAGGTTCTGCTTTTACAGTAAAACTGGTCCCTTTTACGTATGTTCCGTTGTCGAATCCACCATATCCGATACGCGTATAAACCACATATCCCTGAGCTTTTGCTGTTGGTTCCAACGGGTCTTCTGTTGGAATCCAGCGCAGTTCGAATGTATTTTTCTTCTTTCCTTCAGTCACTGCAAAATGGCTGACTGGCAACGGCTGAACTGTATAGTTGCTATGATGCATTTCTGCGAGGTATTTCAATATCGATTTGTAAACAGAACGTGCTACCGTAAATTTAAATTCCGGTTCATAGCCCAGTTTCAAATCGGCGAAATTCTGATGCGAAAGTGTTTCGAGTATCATCGAAGGTACAGCCGGCAGGCGAGTTTCGCTATAGTTTCGGTTCCACATGCTGCGTCGTGCCCACTGTATACCAAAGCGTGAACTGATATCTTTTTGCAATCCGGTCAGTACCATGTCTGTCAAGTCGCGTGATGCATAACGTGAAATCCCGCTGTTTACCTTTCCGTCGTTGAAATTGGTTGTATAGATACCCAGTGAGCCAACTAGCGCATCGTCAGTTTTGAATCCGGCATCACTATGCATGGCAAAAGTCAGTTCGAAAGGAACTTTCAGACCTTTTTCCGTGGGATTGAACACCGAACCTCCACTTAGGTAGTTGGTCATCAGTGAACGTGCATTGATATCATCATTATAATCGTTTTCCCCCTGACTCTTGCTGTATACCTCGTATGGCATTCCTGCCCATTGCCCCCAATAGCGCGCTCCTTCCAGGTAACGTGGCACTCCGCTGATGTTTCCGCCGCGAATGATATTTCCCATACCGCCTCCAAAGCGGACAGCATCGGCGCAAACTACACCTTTTTGTGAACTCTCGTTGCTCAGTACTACCATACCATAATCGTTCACCCCTTTGTCGAATTCGAATGTACCCAGATACACCCACGTTCCGCCACCCATTTGCTGGTTGACTTTAAATTCGGTGACGCCTCCTTTATGGAATACCAGATATTTGGCATCCGAAACACTCTGAGGCAAAGTTTGATAACTTACATATACAGTATATTTTCCTGTTTCAGGAATATTGGGAATCCATTCAGCAAAAGCTTTTTCTGGTTTTGAGAGGGTAGAGATAAAGCGTGCCGTGCCGTCGCGGAACGGATTATAGTTGTCAGGATATCGGAGATATTTCTGGGCAAACCCCGGTTGCGAGGTGGTTTTCCATACATTTTTTTTGTAATTCTTTTCGAAGTACCGGCTGCCGGGAGTACATGTATTATTGTCCACTATCACCTCATTCTTTTGCCAGTCGCGCTCACGTGGTGTAAAAACAACTGCTCCGGCGTTTTCGAGCATCGGAATAAGATAAGGTACTACGATAGACTGAGTATACAAATCTTCGGTAGTACCGAACAAGCGTGGACGCTGCCAGCGCCATTCGTTACGGTCGTTCTTATAAAATTTTCCGTGACTTTGCCATACGGCAATATGTCGGTCCTGTAATCCCTGACTGATTTTGAACGGTTTCGAGATATTCTGCGTCCATGCATCACCTTTATATTCTATTTTTCCATACAGGCGTTCCTTGTCCTTTCCCTTCTTGCGCAGAAAGTTAGGTATCAGATTTTCTATAGGCTGACCGTCAGCATACAGAGTTATCCGATAGTAATTTACGGGGCCAGGCAATAACTGTTTCAGAGAGCGGTAAATAGCCTGTGTGTTTTCTTCTGTAAAAGGCTGGTAACCAAAATTATCATTGGCATATACTTGCAAAGTCTTGTGCTCATGATCGACTGTAAAATGGTCGAGTTTGCATGTACCGATATTTGCATAACTCGTCTGGTAATTAATGAAATAGTCCGTCAAGCGTTGTTCAATATTTTTTTCCAAGCTTTGAGCCGGTAAATTACCTGAAACACAAAGCAACAGGCAGATATATGCAAGAAAAAATCGTTTCATAATGTAAGTTTTTATGTTGAGGGACAAACTTACGGAAAATCTGTGGAATAACCTTGTGAAACGGGGGAAATGATGCTAAAAGTCTTGGTGTCAAAGTTGATATGATGTAGCATCAATCGGTTATTCTGTGTATGGTTATGTTATCAATAATAGTTTTAAACTCGGCTTCAGGTTAGTTTTTTTATTGCTTGTGTAAGTGGAAAATTAAATTTCATATCCAGTATTTGGACTAACATACACCACACATCTACGGATAGTGACGTGAGAATACAAGAAAGCCAATACCGTACGTCTGTATGCTAACATGTAAGAAACTCGTTACCTACCACGACAGTTACGCAAAAGCAATGGAAAAATACGGTTTTGCAACGAGGTGTACGTGGCTCAGAAGCACGGCATACGACAACAGCTCAATACTACCGTGATTTCTTGTACTTTGCATCGAAGGGAAACCCATTGGAGAGTGGCTCAAGGAGCAGTTCGACAAGTTGTTTACAACTATACGGAAAAAGCCTTATACAGTTTTAAGACAGAAAAGGAATCAAATATAAGAATTAATTTCCTTAGTCTTAATCGAAAAGGAATAGTCAAAAATTGGTTAGGTTATTTATTATCAGTATCTTTGAGTGTCATCAAGATGAAAGATTATGAAAAAGTTTCTGTTCATATTGTGTTCATTGGTCGTTATCAGTAAGCTTGCCGCACAAAACAGCGATTATACAGACATATCCGCATTGCTGGAAAACAAAATTTGGAAGGTACAAGCTCCCAAAGACAAGCAATATGCCATGGAGATGGAATTTCGTGATGCAGGATGGAAAAAGACTTTTTTATATGATGAGAAGAAAACAGAAACATTTTATTCTTATTCTTTATGTGGAGATACAATCAAGGTTTTTGAGTCAAGGAAAAAGTATATCATTCAAGAACTGACAGACAGCACTTTGGTTTTCCAATATCTGCCGGATAGCTTGACGATGGGAGTCGGCTCTGTCAAATGTGTAACAGACAACAGTATTGAAGGACAGCGTAAGAACGAAGAACGGCTGGACAGTATCTGGCGTAAAGAGGAAATTTGGAACATGGGTGTTACAATGATAACCGGAGAACCTGTTAAAGATTTATCCACGATAGAACCTCCACGATGGGCTGTTTGGGATTATGATCTGACAAAATACTATGTTGCCAAGATGAAATACCCGGAAGAATTGCTGAAAAAGAATAGGGCGGGGTATTCTGTAGTGATGTTTTCCATTGATACTTTGGGATTGCCACGTGCTATCAATATTTTGACAACCAAATATAAAGACTTCGACAAGGAAGTCATTAGATTGACCAAAGAACTTCCACACTGCCTACCATGTCGGGACAAGAACGGGAAGCGTATGGAATGTCTATACACGGTATATGTCCCGTTTCTGCCACAACACTATAAAGACAGAGTAAGAAAAGACAGTATTTGGGAAGAAGAACAGAAACATTGCTTTGTGGAATGGGAATCACCATCTCGTTTCATGGATGGAAATCCAAGGACTATACAAAATTATATAGACGAAAGACTTGTGTACGATCCGAGTTTGTTAGGTAATAAAGAACAGGTGAGAGGATTTTATAAAGTAAAAATAAATTCGTATGGAGAGGTATCCGAAGTTGATGTTTTCCGTAGCTGCGGCATACATGAGTGGGACGCGCAAGTAGTGGATATTATCAAAGGTATGCCCCGATGGACACCTGCCATCAGTTATTATGGCAAAAGCAAATACCGGGAGTCTATATGGACCATGAACGTTTTCTTCAGGAAGACAAAAGGCAAACTGATTGCTCATACATTTGAGAAAAATCTTGAGACAGGTGTTCCCGTATGCTTCCTGAATGAACGGGGAGATACCATTGTGCCATACGGCAAGTATAATTACTGTCAAATAAATCGTGTCAAAAATTTAGTTTTCGCATACGAAAACAAGCAAGATACCCGGATTGTCTGCTTGAATGGTCAAGGCGAAGAACTGTTCTACGTCTTTCAGTATGACAATGGACCGGATAAACTTCGGGAAGGACTGTTTCGTATAACGGATGAAAACGGACTGATTGGCTTCGCTGATTCTTTAGGGAATATAGTTATAAAGCCCCAATTCAAATTTGCCTTCCCTTTTGAGAATGGCAAGGCAAAGGTTACATTTTCAGGAGAAAGTAAGGTCGTTCCTGATTCTAAAGATGAAAAATATTACTGGGATAGTCCCGACTGGTATTATATAGATACGAATGGCAAAATTTTATAGGGTTTATTGCTAACTTTAGCCCTTACCTCAACTTTTCTTATCTAATGCACCGAATACCATATAGGCCTTGATTCTTATAAAATCACATTATGCTGATTATCTGACTGTCTTCTGAAAATCTGTGCTGCGATGCTGCCTGAAAAGTTGTGCCATACCGAGAACATGGCTCCAGGTACGGCTGCCATAGGAAACAAGGCAAAATGGGTGGCGGCAAGTGAAGTCGCCAGACCGGAATTCTGCATACCGACCTCGATGGCAATGGCCGAACGTTTAGACGGTTCGCTTCCGGTTATGGCAGAGAGGCCGTACCCTAAGACTAGTCCGAGCACGTTGTGCAGAATAACCGCTACAGCCACTATCAGGCTGCATGTAAGGATGCTGGTCGCGTTGTGTGCTACGATGATGCCGATGATGAAGGCAATGGATAAGGTAGAAATCATCGGTAGCAACGGCACTATCCGTCGGGTAGTCCGTTGGAAGTAATGATTGGCAGCCACTCCCAGTACGATGGGTACTATCACCACTTGCACGATACTTAAGAACATGCCTGTTACGTCTACTTCCACCGATTCTCCGGCAAGTAACCATACGAGGGCAGGCGTCATGATGGGAGCCAGCAGGGTAGAAACTCCGGTCATAGCTACACTCAGGGCTACATCACCTTTGGCCAGGTAGCAGATAACGTTGCTGGCCGTACCTCCCGGACAACATCCTACGAGGATTACTCCTAAGGCGAGTTCTTCCGGCAAAGACAGTAACTTACAGAGTAGCCACGCCAGTGAGGGCATGATAAGAAACTGCGCCAGTTCGCCGACGAGAATGTCTTTCGGATGCTGTAAGACTGGTCTGAAGTCGGACGGACGGAGTGTTAGTCCCATGCCGAACATCACTACGCCCAGCATTGGTGTGATGGCCGAAGTGTCTATCCAGACGAACGAAGAAGGCAAAAAGAGGGCCACAGCCGTCACTAGCACCACCACAAAGGTAATATGGGCGGCAATCCATATAGATAGTTGGATGAGTTTATTTTTCATTGTTGTTGTCTCAAAAATTGTCTGCAAAGTTACAAAATTTCATGTGAATCTTGACGTGTATGTTTGTCTTGTCGAAAGCACTGTCTGTCAACTTCCGGTGAATCGAAGGCGGAAAATAAATTATTGCAGATATTTTGATTAAAAATTCAGCATCTTTTCTCCAAAATATCATGAAGTTTTAGAGAGAATTTGTACAAAAAGAAAAAGGAACTTCCTGATGAATTATAAAAACAAAACGTCCCGTGTGAAAAAGCACACAGGACGTTGTATATAAAGACTATACCTTGTCAGTCTATATCGCCTAAGACGAATTTGTGAGGATGTTTTCCTTTGAAATCTTTGAAATACAATTTGATTTCGCGCATATCCTTGTCTATATCCCCGCTGGGTATGATATACTTGCCTGCTGTTATACATTTCTTTTCGTAATCGATACCGATCAGTACGATAGGAATGTTTGCCCCTAATGCTATGTAATAGAATCCCTTTTTCCAGTTCGGGTTAGGAGAGCGGGTTCCTTCAGGGGTGATGGCAAGATGAAATTTCTCGCTGGCGTTTACTTGCTTGATGACTTGATCTACCATTGAGGTACGTTTGTCACGATGTACGGGGATTCCTCCCATCCAGCGGAACAAAATACCCAACGGAAAGAAGAACCATTCTTTTTTCATCATGAATCCCGACTCACGACCTATGGCACTGATAAACAGCTTGCCGATAAACAGGTCCCAGTTCGTGGTGTGAGGGGCTGCACAGATAATGCACTTGTCGAAATCAGGGACGGAAACTTCAGCTTTCCATCCCAGTATCTTGTGGTAGATAAAGCTGCAAATGGCTTGTTTCATGCTCTTTATTTACCCAGTTCTTCCAATTTTTTGAAAATAGTTTGTGTACCGTTGTTAAAGTCTTCTTTCAGTTTCTTATAGAAGCCTTTTACATTACCCGGTTCAGTATGGCTGATGCGGCTGATGATGTCCTGACGGAGATTGACTGCCTGAAGGAACAATTTGCTCAGTTCTTCACGGTTTTCATCTTTGGCATTCATGCTTTCTACGATACACAGACCTGCAATAAGGTCGGAAATATAATTGACGTTCTTTTTTAAATTTCTTCTACTAGCCATAGTTTTATTGTTTTAATGGGTTAATAAAATAGATTGATTACGGGGTAAAGATAACATTTTTTTTGCATACGTTTTCATATTTCCGAAAAAAAGGCGAAATTTGCCATACCGAAATTTATACACCTTATATAAATTAAAAACAATTATGACAAAAAGCGCATTACAAATTGCAAGAGCTGCTTATCAGCCAAAATTGCCTAAGGCATTGAAGGGTGCTGTAAAGGTACAGGAAGGAGAACCTACACAGTCGGTTGCCGATCAGGAAGAAATCAAGAAATTGTTCCCGAATACTTACGGCATGCCGTTGATTAAATTTGTTGAAGGAGAAGAAAAAGAATATGCTCCTATGAACGTGGGAGTAATTTTGTCTGGTGGTCAGGCTCCTGGTGGACACAATGTAATCTCTGGTTTGTTTGATGGCGTAAAGAAATTGAACCCTGCAAACAAATTGTATGGTTTCATCCTGGGTCCTGGTGGATTGGTTGACCACAAATATATGGAACTGACAGCTGATATTATCGACGAATACCGTAACACTGGTGGTTTCGATATTATCGGTTCTGGTCGTACCAAACTGGAAAAAGAAGATCAGTTCGAAAAAGGTTATGAAATCTTGAAAGAATTGGGTATCAAAGCATTGGTTATTATCGGTGGTGATGACTCTAATACAAATGCTTGTGTATTGGCTGAATATTATGCAGCTAAGAACTATGGTATCCAGGTTATCGGCTGTCCGAAGACTATCGACGGTGACTTGAAGAACGACATGATTGAAACTTCATTCGGTTTTGATACTGCTTGTAAGACTTATGCTGAAGTTATCGGTAACATCCAGCGTGACTGTAACTCAGCTCGCAAGTACTGGCACTTTATCAAACTGATGGGACGTTCTGCTTCTCACATCGCTTTGGAATGTGCTTTGCAGGTTCAGCCTAATGTATGTATCATCTCTGAAGAAGTTGAAACTAAGAACATGTCTTTGGATGATGTAGTAACATATATTGCTCAGGTTGTTGCTGACCGTGCTGCTGCAGGAAACAACTTCGGTACAGTATTGATTCCGGAAGGTTTAATCGAATTCATCCCGGCTATGAAGCGTCTGATCGCTGAATTGAACGACTTCTTGGCTGCTAACGGTGAAGAATTCAACAACATCAAACGTTCTAAACAGCGTGAATACATCATCAGCAAGCTGACTCCGGAAAATGCTGCTATCTACGCTTCTCTGCCGGAAGGTGTTGCTCGTCAGTTGTCTTTGGATCGTGACCCGCACGGAAACGTTCAGGTTTCATTGATCGAAACTGAAAAGCTGTTGTCTGAAATGGTTGCTACTAAGTTGGCTGCATGGAAAGAAGAAGGTAAGTATGTTGGTAAGTTTGCTGCTCAGCACCACTTCTTCGGTTACGAAGGACGTTGCGCTGCTCCATCTAACTTCGATGCTGACTATTGCTACTCTTTGGGTTACACTGCATCTATGTTGATTGCTAACGGTAAGACTGGTTATATGTCATCAGTTCGTAACACTACTGCTCCGGCTGCTGAATGGATTGCAGGTGGTGTGCCTATCACAATGATGATGAACATGGAACGCCGTCACGGTGAAATGAAACCGGTTATCCAGAAAGCTCTGGTTAAGTTGGATGGTGCTCCGTTCAAGGCTTTTGCTGCTCAGCGTGAAACTTGGGCTAAAGAAACTGCTTATGTTTATCCGGGTCCGATCCAGTACTTTGGTCCTACTGAAGTTTGCGATCAGCCGACTAAGACTTTGCAGCTTGAACAAGCAAAATAATAATTGCTTATAAATAAAGAAATCTGTCATTGCCTTCTCTGCCTGTCTGTGACTGGCAGAGAGGTGCAGTGACTATTTTTTAATGTAACTGGATAAACCTATGACAAAAGAACCGCCCATAATGGTGGTAAATAAGCCTCGCAAAACTACATCCCGTAAGCGGACGAGTTCTTCTTCATCGAATACGACTTCTTCTGGAGGACCGAAGAGAAGAACCAGACGCAGCAAGGATAAAAAGAAAATAGCACGTAAGTGGGAAGTTCCATCGTGGATATATTATATTCTGATGGGAGGGGCTGCTGCATTGCTGGTCATCGGGTTTTATTATTTCTTTATCCGTCCTTATGCATACAGATGGAAGCCTTGCTATGGTACAAAGGCATATGGCGTATGTCTTCCTTCGGGCTATCGGGTGCATGGGTTCGATATTTCTCACCATCAGGGTGAAATAAACTGGGCAGTGCTCAGCAAGACACAGTTTACTCCATTCCCTATCCGTTTTGTTTTTCTGAAAGCTTCGGAAGGTGGAGATTTCAGTGATACTACATTTGTCCATAACTTTGATCTGGCGCGACAGTACGGGTTTATCCGTGGTGCTTATCATTTTTATAATCCAAAGACAGATGCTTCGCGGCAGGCTGATTTCTTTATCCGCTCGGTTCAGCTGGAGCCGGGAGATCTTCCTCCTGTGCTGGATATAGAAAAGCGAGGGGATGATGACGACCGTTTGCGGAAAGATTTGCTGGTATGGCTTCGTAAAATAGAACAGCATTATAAAGTGAAGCCTATTCTTTATACTTCGTATAAGTTTAAAACTCGTTATCTGAACGATTCTGTCTTCAATACTTATCCGTATTGGATTGCTCATTATTATGTTGATTCTGTAGAATATAAGGGTCAGTGGAGATTCTGGCAGCATACAGATGCCGGTACATTGCCGGGCATAAGGGAACAGGTGGACCTGAATGTGTTCAACGGAACACTGGAGGAACTGAAGCAGATGACAATTCCTGTGTCTGAAGAAGAAAACTAACTATTTTATTGATTGGATTTACGCTTGCGGAGCTCTTCGGCAAGACGGTACTGGATGGCTGCTTCCATTTCTTTTCCGGCTTGTGTAAGTGCATCGCCAAAGCATTCGTGTGCTCCGGCGTGTTGAGGCTTCAGGGTAGTAGCTTTGTCGAGGTCGGCAATAGCTCCTTCGGTATCTCCTGTATGAAGACGCAGTTTTCCGCGGTTATAAACGGTTTTAAATTCCATCGGGCGCAGACGTACAGCCTTGTCAAGACAGGCTTCAGCTTCATTTATACGGTCGGCATTAAACAGGGTAACTCCTTTACGTACCCATGCATCGGCGTAGTCAGGATACAGTTCGATGGCTTTATCGTAATTGGCAAGTGCCGCACGGGTGTCGTGCATGTGTGTGATGCACTCATTTCCCATCAGGTAGTATTCTTTGGCGTATTTTTGAAGATTTCTCTGCTGTTCCTGCATCTGTTCTTTCAGTCGCTTGTTGTCTTCACGCAGCTTGTTGATGATGCCAAGCTTTTTCCGGATGAAACGCTGCTGGAGGGGCTTTTCTATATCGTAACGTGAATGGATAGCCTTAAAGAACTGATTGAGAAATTCTTCGAAGTCGCCTTTATCGAATGCTTTGACAGCAGCTACGTATTGTATGTCGGCCTGTGCTTGTTTCATGGCACGCTCGATGGCTTGTTCGTTGTTGAACCGTTGTGAAAAAGCTACGATTTCGGGGCGGACAAAGATATCTCCACGGGTTATTTCACGTTTCAGGCAGATGCCTTCCAGTGAAGTACAGCGACTTAAAGCGACATAGGTTTGTCCGCCGGCGAAAACTCCGCCGGTAAAATCGATGACTACCCGACTGAATGTAAGGCCTTGGCTTTTGTGTACGGTTATAGCCCAGGCAAGGCGGATAGGATATTGTGTAAATGTTCCCAGTTCTTCTTCCTCAATTTTCTTTTCTTCTTCATTATAGCGGTAGCGGATATTGCTCCAGCTTTCGCGATGAACGTCCAGTTCTTTTCCGTCTTCGGTAATGACATATATGATTCCGTCGGCATCGATACCGGAAATGGTTCCGATGGTTCCGTTTACCCAACGCTTTTCGGAATCGTTCTTGATGAAAATAATTTGTGCGCCGGGTTTTATAGTCAGTTCCATAAGTGTAGGAAGACTGCTTTCGGGGAACTCGCCATGTATTTCTCCTTGCAGGGTGACGGCTTCGCCGGGAAGTTCGGCAAGGCGGCGTTCGTTGATGTAGTCTACGTTGTCTCGGCGGGTGGCAAGAGTGATGTACATATCGTTTTCGCTTGCCTTTACCGGGGCGTTGTAACGTGTGTTCAGCAGTTGGAGGTCGGCTGCTCCGGCGGTGTTTGTGCGGATATGGTCGAGCACGTTGACGAAGACTTTGTCGGTCTGTCGGTATACTTTAGTCAGCTCGATGGCTACCAGCTCCATTTCGCGGAATACACGTGCAGAGAAGAAGTAGGGATTGGGGTAGAAGCGATTAATGATTTCTCGTTCATCGCTTTTCACTACCGGTTCCAGCTGGAAGGCATCGCCTACGAGCAACAGCTGTTTTCCGCCAAAGGGCTCGCGCATGTTCTGTGAATATACACGTAGCACTTTGTCGATGAAATCGATGATATCGGCACGTACCATGGAAATCTCGTCGATGATTACCAGTTCGATATTCTTGATGAGTTTACGGTGGTCTGATGAATATTTCAGGAAACTGTGCAGTTTTCCTCCTTTCAGACTAAAGTTGGGATCGTCGGGCAGGAGGGGATAGAAAGGGAGCTTGAAAAAGCTGTGCAGGGTACTTCCTCCTGCATTGATGGCTGCAATGCCTGTCGGGGCAAGTACCACAAATTTTTTCTTGGTAATCTGGCATACATGTTTCAGAAAGGTAGATTTACCGGTTCCGGCTTTTCCGGTCAGGAAAACCGACTGGCGGGTGTATTGTATCAGCTTTAAAGCATTTTGGAACTCTGCGTTGTCGGTATCTATCGGTGTATATGCCATAGGTGAAAACTTGATTTGCTGACAAAGATACATAAAAAAAGCGGTCGCATGTGCAACCGCTTAGTTGATTATTTACACGCCTCTCGGCATTTATCAGATTCTCTCTCAAAGCTGAAGCCTTTTTCAGCATTCAGCTTGTTTTTACTTGCTGATCTTATCGTTCAGCATTACGTAACCCCAGATCATTGGATCTGCATTTACGATCTTGTGAAAAATGTTTTTTACCTTTTTCATAATGTTATCCTTTCTTTTTTAGTTAAACATTAAATAATACCTGAAAACTTTACTTTTTAATTTTACGGCGAGCCTCACGGCCGGCTTTTTAATTCATCTTTTCAACCTTTAACCTTAAAAATTCAAATCTAGTTAAGTCTAGTCTTTTATTATTTCCTTTTGTTTTACACTGCAAATATACGAGTTATTTTAATAGAAAATATGTTTTATAGCATATATATTGCAAAAAGTGCCTCTTTTTTGACCTAAATCAAAAAAAGCCCTTCTTTTGTTACATAGGTGTGACGTGACTGAACATTTCTATCGGAGGGTATTGGACTTTTGGCGGAAAAAGTAATCGGGGCAGTCGATGAGGAGTGCATGTTCTTCGCATATATAATAAGGTATATGATTGGTGTGTAGAAGGAGATTAATGCTAAAAAGAGAAACAAAATAGCTTTTATTTATGCTTTTAAACAGATTTTTCACTATTTTTGCGTCTTCAAATTATTAAGCAAAATTAAAATTCGATGAAAAAAACATTCTTATTCGTTCTTTTGATGTGCTGTTTTGCAGGAGTGGCAAAGGCACAAAACATCCAGTTGCATTATGATTTAGGACGTGCTATGTACAATTCTCTGGAGGACCGTCCATGGGTTACTACTACAGTAGAAATGTTTAAGGCTGACAAGTGGGGTAGTACTTTCTTCTTTGTTGATATGGACTATACAGATAAGGGCGTGGCTTCTGCTTATTGGGAAATCAGCCGTGAACTGAAATTCTGGAAAGCTCCTGTATCTGCTCATATAGAATATAATGGTGGTTTGAATTATATTAACAATGCTTTTCTGGCCGGTCCGGCATACAACTGGAACAGTGCAGACTTTTCTCGTGTGTTTGGTGTGCAGGTAATGTATAAGTATATCCAGAAGAATGACGAACCGCATAACTTCCAGGTGACTGGTACATGGACTATCAACTTCTGTCAGGGTAAGTATACTTTCAGCGGTTTTGCTGATTTCTGGCGTGAGAAACATTTTGATGTTCACGGTAACGAACATAATTACATCTTTATGACTGAGCCTCAGTTCTGGGTAAACCTGAATCAGTTTAAGCATGTAAATAAGGATTTGAATTTAAGCGTTGGTACAGAGTGGGAGATGAGTACGAATTTTGCTACTCGTAACGGATTCTATTATATCCCTACGCTGGCAATGAAGTGGACTTTCTAATAGATTTATCATAAAATTATAAATAGTATGCTGGAAAAATTGTTTGGCTTCGACCGGAAAGTGACACGTGTACGTACTGAGATACTGGCTGGTATCACAACTTTCCTGACGATGGCTTATATTCTTGCTGTTAATCCGAACATCCTGAGTGCTACGGGAATGGATAAAGGGGCGTTGTTTACTACCACTGTGATAGCGTCGGCCTTTACTACTTTGCTTATGGCTTTTTATGCCAAATTACCTTTCGGACTGGCTCCGGGTATGGGACTGAATGCCTTTTTTGCTTATACTGTTTGTTTGACACTGGGGTACTCATGGCAATTTGCACTGACTGCCGTTTTGCTGGAGGGTATTATCTTCATCTTGCTGACAGTTACCAACTTGCGTGAAAAGATCGTTGATGCCTTGCCGGCTACATTGAAGAATGCGATTGGTGCAGGTATTGGTCTGTTTATTGCTTTTCTGGGTTTGCAGAATGCTGGTATCATTGTGAATAATGATGCGACTCTTATTTCGTTGGGAGATATAACTTCGGGTTCTGCTTTGCTGGGAATTATCGGCTTGCTGGTTACATCTATCTTGTTGGTGAAGCGTGTACGCGGAGCTTTGCTTTTTGGTATTTTGCTGACTACAATTATTGGTATTCCGATGGGATTGACACATATTGACGGCATTGTAAGTGCTCCTCCTTCTATTGAGCCGATTTTTTTTAAATTCCAATGGGAACATATATTTACTAAAGAAATGGTAATAGTAGTGTTTACTTTCTTGTTTGTAGATATGTTTGATACAATCGGTACACTGGTGGGAGTAACTACTAAGGCTGGTATGGTGACAAAAGAAGGAAAGATTCCTCACTTGAAACAAGCATTTTTGGTAGATGCTGTCGGTACAACGGTAGGTGCTATGTTGGGAACCAGTACAATTACTACTTTTGTGGAAAGTGCTTCAGGAGTAGGTGAGGGTGGACGTAGCGGTCTGACAGCTTTTGTTACAGCTGTTTGTTTCTTGCTTGCTTTGTTCCTTGCTCCTTTCTTCTTGGCTGTTCCGGGGGCTGCTACTGCTCCGGTACTGATTCTGGTAGGATTGATGATGATGTCTTCTATCAAGAAAGTTGATCTTACTGAGTATTCGGAGGCTATACCTGCATTTATATGTATTATCTTTATGCCTTTGGCTTATAGTATTTCTGATGGTATTGTATTGGGAATGATAAGCTATGTGCTGATAAATTTATTATGCGGAAATTATAAGAAACTGACTCCGGCTATGTATATTTTGTCGGTTATCTTTGTCTTTAAGTTCTTTATGTAGAATCTAGTTTCTCTCTGTTTTAAGGGAGAGGTAGCTTTGATAGATTAGTAAAAAAAGCATGTGAAATAGAAGTCTTCGGGCTTTGTTTCACATGCTTTTTTGATATGAAATGCAAAATTGTCTATTAACTTTCCATCATCACTTCTAAGGCAAACTTGCCTCGGATACACTCAGTGAAACACTAGCTCTGTGTCTCGAACGGGTGTATTTTAATGGTATTATTGTTATTTGTTTCCGATAAACATATTGAATAAGCTGATTCTAAGTATTATTTTTATGGATAAGCTCCCTTATTTATGTATATCAATAAGTTATTGATGATTTGAAAAGTATTATCGGACAGCATGTATTATTTTATGTTACTAGTCCCGATTCGGTCGGAGATGGATTTGAAAGAATTGGACCGAATCGCGACTATTTTTCTATTTTAAATGTACAGTTCACCAGAAATAAATGTTTGCTTTATGCCAGATGTTGTTCAATGTATTGCATGATTTCCTGTGTTGAGTCAGGATGAAACCAGGCTATTTCTGTATCACGCTTAAACCATGTTACCTGTTTACGTGAATAGATGCGTGAGTTCTGTTTTATTTTTTCGATAGCGAAAGGTAACTCCCACTCTCCGTCGAAATATTTGAATAATTCTTTATATCCTACGGTATTCAGTGAATTCAGGTTGCGGTACGGATATACTTTTCGTGCTTCTTCCAGTAATCCTTCTTCCATCATCATGTCTACTCGACGGTTAATACGATCGTATAGCTCTTCCCTGTCGCGTTTTAATCCGATTTTTAATATGTTGAAAGGACGCTCCTTACATGTACGTGTACGGAAAGATGTATATGTTTTTCCTGTCATATAGCATATTTCAAGTGCATGTATTACGCGTTTGGGATTCTTCAAGTCAACAATATTGTAATATTCAGGATCAAGAAGCTTTAACTCTGCACATAAACGTTCCAATCCCTCCTGTTCGTAACGTTCCAGCATTAACTGACGTGTATCATTGTCTACGGTAGGAATGTCGTCAATACCTTTGCATACGGCATCGACATACATCATTGATCCTCCTGTAAGTACTACTACGCTTTTTTCTTGGAATAATTCATTAAGCTTTTTCAGTACTTCACTTTCGTATTGTGCCGCACTATAGTAATCTGTCAGTTGCAGAGTTCCTACAAAATAATGTGGAACACGTGCTAACTGGTCGGGGGTAGGGGCTGCCGTCCCTATTTTCAGGTCGGCATAAAGCTGTCGTGAGTCGGCTGAAATAATAGAGGTATGATATGCTTCGGCAATAGACAGACTTAAATCTGTTTTACCTATACCTGTAGGACCTATCAGTACAATGAGTGTTGGTTTATTCATATATTCTTTTATAGCAACTAAAAAAAGGAGGAATAATCTCGTATCCGTTATTTGTCTTTCGAGATTTTCCTCCTTTTCGCGTAGATGAAAATAACAATTACAATATCTGTTAATTAATATTTGTCTTCATCGTAAGGATTGCTTCCTCCTTCCATATCAAAGCCTTCCGGATCGAAGTCTTCCATATCGAAATCTTGGTCACCATAGAAGTTCTCATCTAAATCGAGAGCAGTGTTTGTATTCATTTGCTCATCAAAATCAATGGTTTGTTTAGGTGGATTTCCTTCTTTGCGTGAGCAAGTCGCATGTTGTAAATCCTTTCCTGTAATAATTTCGGAAAGCTCTATAAAGAAAACACGTTCAGCAAGCGGATCGAATACATAAAGTAATTTCTGTTTTTCGTCTTCCAACAGCTCACTTAATGGAGTTTCCTTCATAACGAAAGTATCTTCTTCAGAGCTTCCGTTACCCATATCTTCTAAAGTAATTTCAATTTCTTTTTCCCAGTCATCATCGCAGATGAAAAAAGAAGTCATCTGATCATCTTTATAACCGGTACATTTTAATATAGCTTCGTGTAAATCGTAAAAAGAAGCTTCTGAGTCGATTTTTATCTCTCTCAAGAAATCATCGACTTCATCGGATATGATTCTGAATTTATATACCATTGTTCTTTACTGTTTAATATTCGTTGATGTTGTAAAGATATAAAATTTTCTTTATCGGATAATTCCTCTTTCCGAATTTTCAATAAAAGAAACGATATATTCAATTTCCGGAGTCATAGTAATCTCTTCACGAATTTGCTGCAAAGCATCACTGACATTTTTTCCGCTGTTGTAAATAATGCGATATGTATTGTGGATGTTTTCAATTAATTCGTTTGAAAATCCTCTACGGCGTAATCCGATGATGTTAATTCCGCTATATGCAATCGGTTCGCGACCAGCAATGATATAAGGAGGAATATCTTTGCTGAAACGGCATCCTCCCTGAATCATGACATAACCTCCTACTCGGCAGAACTGATGCATCAAAACATTGGCACTGACAATTGCATTATCATCGATGATAACTTCGCCTGCCATTTTTGTAGAGTTTCCTATAATACATCCGCTTCCGACAATTGTATCGTGAGCAACATGTACTCCTTCCATCAGCAGATTATTGTTGCCTACTATTGTTTTTCCTTTTGCAGCTGTTCCTCTGTTTATTGTTACATTCTCACGGATGGTATTATTGTCACCGATTTCTGCGGTTGTTTCCTCTCCACGAAACTTTAAATCTTGTGGAATCGCTCCGATGACTGCTCCTGGGAAAATGCGATTATTATTTCCAATACGTGAACCATATAAAATGTTTACGTTGGGCATAATTGTATTATTGTCGCCTATCACTACATTCTTGTCAATAAATACAAAGGGACCTATTTCGACATTTTCTCCTATTTTAGCTTCTGGATGTATGTATGCTAATGGGCTAATCATATTTTTTATAAGAAGTATTAAGTATTAAGAGTATAAATTGCAGGGATGAAGAATTCAGTCTAAATGTATTAGATAGAATTCTTCATCCTTGTTTATGTATCGTTTTTATTTGTTTTTCACTATTTGTGCCATGAATTCAGCTTCGCAGACAATTTTTTCGCCAACAAAGATATAGCCTTTCATAGTAGAAATTCCTCGGCGGATAGGTGCCATTAATTCTACACGGAATATTAACGTGTCACCCGGAACAACTTTCTGCCGGAACTTAACATTGTCTATTTTCAAGAAATAAGTAGAATATTTTTCCGGATCATCCAAAGAGTTCAATACCAGCAATCCTCCGACTTGTGCCATTGCTTCTATTTGAAGCACACCAGGCATGACCGGTTCGTTAGGGAAATGGCCAACGAAGAACGGTTCGTTGGATGTTACATTTTTTATACCAACGATATGGTTTGCTCCAATGGCGATAACTTTATCTACTAATTGGAATGGATAACGGTGAGGAAGTAATTCGCGAATGCGGTTTACATCCATGATTGGTGCTTCGTTGCAATTATATACAGGTGCTTGAATTTCATGCAAACGAATTTCCTTGCGTATCTGACGGGCAAACTTGTTATTGATTGTATGTCCCGGACGGGTAGCAATGATTCGTCCTTTAATAGGTTTTCCAATTAATGCCAAGTCACCAATAATATCAAGAAGCTTATGACGTGCAGGTTCGTTAGGCCATACCAATGGAATATGGTTGATATATCCCAATTGGCTTGCATCCATATGAGGTACTCCCATTACATCTGCCAGCTTATCGAAGTTCTCTTGTGTCATTTGCTTTTCGTAAATGACAATTGCATTATCCAGATCGCCTCCTTTGATCAGACCAGCATTAAGCAATGGTTCGATTTCTCGAACAAAAACAAAAGTACGTGCCGATGCTACTTCTGCTGGAAAATCTTCCATATTCTCTAAAGTAGCATATTGGTTGGTAAGTATTTTTGAGTCGTATGAAATTAGTGTATTGACACTAAATTTATCATCTGGAAGTACGGTAATGGATGAACCGGTAGCTTCATCACGGAACTCAATCTTAGACTTGATTATATAAAAATCTTTCGGCGCATTTTGTTCTTCAATGCCAACTCGTTTGATACATTCTACATATGCTTTGGCGCTTCCGTCCAAAATTGGGAATTCTGGACCGTTAACCTGAATCAAGCAATTGTCTATGCCGGCTGCATAAAGTGCGGCCATGGCATGTTCTACGGTACTTACTTTTACCCCGTTTTTCACCAAGACTGTACCGCGGGTTGTATCAACTACATTTTCAGCTACTGCATCAATGATGGGCTGATCATCTAGATCTATTCGCTGAATTTTATACCCGTGATGTTCTGGGGCAGGATTGAATGTAACTGTCAGTTTGACTCCTGTGTGAAGCCCTTTGCCATTCAGTGAAAAGCTGCCTTTTAAAGTTTGTTGTTTCAACATGGGTTTATTTATTAAGTTGTTTTTTTAGTTCTTCAATTTCCTTTTGTAATCGGTTTAGTTCAGTGTACATCTCTGGGAGTTTCTTAAATATTGCAGATGAGCGAGCAAATTGCTTCGGTTCAATAGCTGGATATCCCATTAAAGTACTTCCAGATTTTGTGTTACCCGGTATTCCAGACTGTGCTCCAACGTTTACATGGTCACCTACTTTTATGTGTCCGGCAACTCCAACTTGTCCTCCGAACATACACCATTCTCCTATTTTTGCAGATCCGGCAACTCCAACTTGTGATGCCATCACGGTATGGCTGCCGACTTCTACATTATGTGCTAATTGGATTAAATTGTCGAGCTTTGCTCCTTTATGTACAACTGTTGCTCCCATCGTAGCACGGTCTACACATGTATTAGCTCCAATTTCTACATTATCTTCGATGATAGTGATACCTATTTGGGGGATTTTTTCATAACCTTCAGGTGATGGTGCAAAGCCAAATCCGTCAGCTCCGATAACCGCCCCGGCATGTATAATGCAATTGTTTCCTACGCGACAGTCATGATATACTGTTACTTGAGGATATAAAATAGAGTTTTCTCCAACTCGGGCATGTGCTCCAACTGTTACTTGCGGATGTATATAGGTATTATCTCCAATTTCAGCTCCGTCTTCTATACAAGCAAAAGGACCTATATAAACATTCTGGCCAATTTTTGCACTAGGTGAAATTGAAGCCAATGGATCGATGCCAGTTTTTTTCGGTTTGCTCATTTCATATAAGGTCATCAGCTTTGCCAGACTTTCGTAGGCATTCTCTACTTTAATCAGAGTTGCTTTTACCTCATGTTCAGGTGTGAAATCTTTATTGACCAATACAATGGACGATTGAGTCTCATATATGAAATGCGTATATTTAGGATTTGATAAGAAAGATAATGCACCTGGGATACCTTCTTCTATTTTAGCAAAAGTGTGTACAGTGGCATTTTCATCTCCCACAATTGTTCCTTGGATATATTCTGCAATTTGCTTGGCTGAAAACTCCATAATTGATGTTTTTGTTCTTTTTTTACTTTAATAGTTTGAGTTTTGGAATGTCTTTAAAACTACATCCACGTTGTTAATTATGCAAATTACGTATTTTTTTTTTATATATCCGTGTAAAATGTAAATTATTTATCTGTATCCTATCGGAAAAGTGTTCTTTTTCTCTGATTTATAAAATAAAATACTGCCTTCCATGTATAAAAACGGAAGACAGTATTTTAGATTGATTTAACAAATTCTCCTGATCTAGTAGCAGGAAGTTATTCTTTGGGAAAGATCTTATTATAAGATAGCTTTCAGTAATTCACTCATTTGTTGCTGTACTTTATGAGCCTCTTCTCCTGCTACTTTTGCAAAGTTTTCAGTTTTATCTGCATAGATAATAGCTCGGCTGGAGTTGACAATCAGACCACATTCTTTGGTCATTCCGTATTTACATACTTCTTCTAGTGAGCCTCCTTGTGCACCGATTCCCGGAACCAATAGAAAATGATTAGGAACAATCTTACGAATATCTTCGAACATACGTCCTTGAGTGGCTCCAACAACATACATCATGTTTTGATCATTAGCCCATTCTTGAGATTTACGAAGAACCTTTTCGAAAAGACGTTCACCCTCTGGATCGGCAGTCAACTGAAAATCGTGTGAACCTTTGTTGGATGTAAGTGCAAGCAAAATAACCCATTTACCTTCATAAGTGAGGAATGGAGTCACGCTGTCTTCTCCCATGTAAGGAGCTACAGTTACAGAATCAATGTTAAGCTCTTCGAAGAATGTGCGAGCATACATGGCAGAAGTATTACCTATATCTCCTCGTTTTGCATCAGCAATGATGAACTGGTCAGGATAATTTTTCTTAATGTATTCTACAGTCTTTTCGAATGCGATCCATCCTTTTACTCCCATACTTTCATAGAAAGCCAGATTGGGTTTATAAGCAATACAGTAAGGAGCTGTAGCATCAATAATAGCTTTGTTGAAAGAGAAAATAGGATCTTCCTCTTTTAACAGATGTTCTGGTATCTTTTTGATATCAGTGTCCAGTCCTACACACAAAAAAGATTTTTTGTTTTTAATGTTTTCAAATAATTGCTGTTTGTTCATATCTATAGGGTTTTAAATTATTTGCTGAATAAATAACCGTTTATACTTACTTGTGTATGTTTTTTGTTGTTTTCTGTGGTATTCTCAACCGAAAATTCGGTGAGGTAAAATATTTTTCTATTTGAGTTGCATTTCAATTCTGTCGGAGGCATTTCTCCATATTTATATTGGTTAAGCTTCTCAAGGGTTTGGTAGCTTATGTACACAGTGTCGTTCTCTTGTTGTAACGGTATGGCCAATATTTGTTTTTCGCATTCGTCATTAGTTGAAACGTAGTACTGGTTCACGTATTGTAATTTATCATATCCGTCAGGGATGTTTATAAAAGCTTCTGAGGCTGACTTTCCAGAATAGGAAGTTGTACCTTGAGTCTCGCCTTCATTTTTGAACTCTGTACGGAGCATATATAATGAAACGTTTTCATCAATCCATTGTGCTATGCTTTCTTTACCAAACCATTCGTAAAGATAAATAATTTTTTCGTTAATAGATTGTGCTTTTGCAGAAGAAAAATTCTTTAGCCATTGGGTGTACTCTTCATGAGAAAAAGGAAGTTTTTTCTGTTGAGTATTCTGAATCTCCTTATTAATTTCGTTTTGAATGGTTTTTTGTGTAATACTTGAGTAATTGACCGGTAGAATTGAAGTCAACAGAAAAATTATAGAAAAAGAAACAGGAATCCAATTGATTCTTTTGGCCTTAATCAAAATCAGAGTTATGCATACAAAGTAGCACCAGACGTTGAGTGTGATTAAATACAGGCGGTTGATTGTCACTCCATAATCATTAAATCGCCGGATAATGCCTATAGTCATTAAGCAAAGCAGAGGCAATACAAATGCAGGAAGCCAGCGGGCTATTAATTCATCCATGCGCTTGCCATGTGCCATTCGAGTTGGATATAATCCGAATTCAATGGCAATACATCCAGTCATTAATGCAATGACCAGCCATGAAACCCATCCGATCGGAAGTTCCCAACTGGCTAGAATACGTAGTGCATAAATGTAAAGTACAATCAGATATCCTCCTGTAAGAGGAAGGAATAAATAATGAATTACATTATTTAAGAATGAATGTAATAAAGGGAGTGTGTTATGTTTCTCTTGTCTGGAAGGTAATAGTCCCAGGAATAATAACAGAGGCAAACATACATTACATATGATAACGATATATAAATAATATCGGGTATCAATGTTTATGTTGAATAGTTTATGCAATGACAATACCAAAAGACTGATTCCGCAGCTCATCACACATCCTATCAAATTGGCTGTAATGCATGATGTAATACTTGATACTGCGAAATTCCAGCTCGGTATATCATTTTTCTCTTTTAGAAAAGAGAGAAAAAAGATGGAAAGCCCTATGGCCAAAAGTCCTGCTCCATGAGCAATTCCTATTTCAGTGAAAGACTTCTCATAAGAATAGGAGTATAAATAAAATGCATCGGCTATCAGGAGTGCATGTGCTCCTGTTTGAATAATACTCTTCTTTATCAAACTTTTGATTTCCTCACACCATAAATGCAGAGAAAGAGAAAGTAAGGTTCCTACCGATAGGTAGTATCCTAGTATCCAGTAAAGTTTCTTGTTCTCCGGCTGATCAGCTGCTACTAAGTAACAGAGATAACAGGTTAAAGATAAAATAAAGAATAAAGTAATGGGAAAACGCTTCAGATTAATCTGGAGCGCCCCATTGAAGGTCTGAATTGTTTTTTGTAACCAGTGCCTTAGCATTTTAGTGAAAAATCAGCTATTACAACTCACTTTCTTTCAATCGTTCTGCATTCTCTGCAACAATCAGATGGTCGATGCAATCTTGGATATCTCCATCCATGAAAGCTGCCAGATTGTATATCGTATAATTGATACGGTGATCGGTTATACGTCCTTGTGGATAATTGTATGTGCGGATTTTAGCAGAACGATCTCCTGTGCTGACCATTGTTTTACGTTTAGATGCAATGTCGTCGATATACTTTTGATGCTCTTTATCATAGATGAAAGTGCGCAAACGTGATAAGGCACGTTCCTTATTCTTAGGCTGGTCGCGGGTTTCTGTACACTCGATAAGAATTTCCTCCACTACACCGGTATTAGGATTTTTCCAATTATAGCGCAAGCGAACTCCTGATTCTACCTTGTTTACATTCTGACCACCAGCACCGCCGCTTCGGAATGTATCCCATTTTATTTCGCCTTCATTGATTTCTACATCGAACGGCTCTGCTTCGGGTAGTACAGCTACAGAAGCGGCTGATGTATGAACGCGTCCCTGAGTTTCAGTAGCCGGTACACGCTGTACACGATGTACTCCTGATTCATATTTAAGAGTTCCGTAAACTTTATCTCCTGTTACCGAACAAATAATTTCCTTAAAACCTCCGGCAGCTCCTTCGTTTGCACTAGATACTTCCAGTTTCCAGCCTTTCGATTCGCAATATTTTGAGTACATACGGAATAAGTCCCCTGCGAAAATAGCGGCTTCATCTCCTCCTGTACCACCTCGTATTTCCAGAATAGCATTGCGATCATCTTGCGGATCAGCAGGAACCAGCAGAAGCTTAATCTCTTCTTCCAGTTGTGGAAGACGAGCTTCGCAAGCAGCTGCTTCTTCGCGAGCCATTTCTTTCATTTCAGGATCGTTCTCAGCCATCATTATTTTAGCCTCTTCTAATCCGTTGAGGCACTGCAGATACTCCTTGCGTGCCTGCATAAGATCTCCCAGTTCTTTATATTCTTTCGTCAGCTTTACATATCGTTTCTGGTCAGATATAACGTTCGGGTCGGTAATCAGGGTTGATACCTCTTCGAAGCGAGCTACTAATCCATCCAATTTTTCTAATATGGTATTGTTTTCTGCCATATTCCAAAGAGTGTTAGTTTATTAATTCTCTAATATATAAGTTGTTATTTTGCAAAACAAAAGCTTACCATAGTCTGCCATAAAATAATTGTTCCTGAATGAAATAGTCATCGAATAGATATTTTTGTTAAGATGGCTATTGTAGAACTTTATTATTTATGACTATGGTAAGCTTTCTTATTAGTTAGTATTTGAATTCTCCAAATTCACTACGGATAATCAGCTCTTTATGATCGCTTTCTTCAATACGTCCGATTATCTGAGCATCGATGTTGAATGATTTGCTGATTTCGATAACCTGCTCAGCATGTTCTGGTGACAAATAAACTTCCAGACGGTGTCCCATATTGAATACCTTATACATTTCATCCCAGTCGGTTCCACTTTGTTCTTTGATAGTGCGGAACAATGGAGGTACAGGGAAGAGATTGTCTTTGATTACGCGACAATTGTCTCCAACGAAATGCAATACTTTAGTTTGTGCACCACCTGAGCAGTGAACCATACCATGAATTTGCGGACGAAGAGCATCCAGCAATTTTTTTACAACAGGCGCATAAGTACGGGTAGGAGAGAGAACCAGCTTTCCTGCATCCAGCGGAGAGCCTTCTACTGCATCTGTCAATTTCAAGTTGCCGCTGTAAACCAATTCTTCTGGAACTGCCTTGTCGTAGCTTTCCGGATACTTCTCTGCAAGGTATTTAGAGAAAACATCATGACGTGCACTTGTCAGGCCATTGCTACCCATACCGCCGTTATATTCTTTTTCATAAGTAGCCTGTCCGTACGAAGCCAGACCTACGATAACGTCTCCCGGACGGATATTGGCATTGTCAATTACATCAGCACGTTTCATGCGGCATGTCACTGTACTGTCGACAATAATAGTACGAACCAAGTCACCAACATCGGCTGTTTCACCTCCTGTTGCATAAACACCTACTCCCATTTCTCTCAATTCGGCAAGCAATTCGTCTGTTCCGTTGATGATAGCCGAAATCACTTCACCCGGAACCAGCAGTTTATTACGTCCGATAGTTGACGATACCAAGATATTGTCTACAGCTCCGACACACAACAAGTCGTCGATATTCATAATCAAGGCATCCTGTGCAATTCCTTTCCAAACAGACAAGTCACCAGTTTCTTTCCAGTATAAATAAGCCAAAGACGACTTAGTACCGGCTCCGTCAGCATGCATGATATTGCAATACTCCGGATCACCACCTAGAATATCAGGAATAATTTTACAAAAAGCCTTAGGGAAAATACCTTTGTCAATGTTTTTAATGGCGTTATGCACATCTTCTTTCGATGCGGAAACACCGCGCTGCATGTATCGTTGATTGCTCATGAGATATTATTTGTTTGTTTTTGTTCAATTGAATGTGCAAAAGTACGGATTATTTTGCTTATGTCCTATCGTTTTTCTTGTTTTGTTACGTAGCTTGTCGTGAATGGCTGATTCATTTCCAGAGGCTGGCTTTCATTTCCATACCTGTCTACAGCTGTAACTGCCCAATATATCCGTTCTTGCCATGGAACTTCGGGACAGAAGATATACTGCGTAGAGTCAGTTCTTATTTCAATCAGGTTTGAGGCCTGTGTAATATCTATCGGATAAGTATTCGAAGCATATATACGATAATATACCGGAACCGAGGAATTATCGGTAGATGCATTCCAGCTTAACTTTACTCCTTTATCCAACGGGATAAAGACGGGATTTGCCGGAACGGAAGGAGCTATGCTGTCTATCCATGTCATAGCAGGAATGGCAGCAGGTTGTGTGTAGAAATGCTCTTTCAGTTCATCGAACACTCCTTTTGTATTGTCAACCAAAAAACGATTGCGGAAGTAAGCCTGTCCGTCAAGTTTTATATTACGCAAAAAAGAGATTTGCCGTACCACTTCATCAAGCTGCCAGTTTTGTTCTTTGGGGTGGAGAAAATAAATACCTAACCCAGGGACAATCCATCGTCCGTTTTTATTTTCCTGCCAGTCGAGAGCAAACGGATAAAAATGATTTCCCTGAAAATACATCATCGGGAATAAAGCATCGTGTATTCCTTCTTTCAGCCATTGAAGTGCATCTTGGTAAACGACTTCATAGGCATTCCATCCCCTTGAGGGATAGCGTTTGGTATCGTTGTATTTTCCAACAGGAGAACTGCTTACCTTTACCCAGGGCTTTAGCGATTTTGTTTCTGTATAAATACGCCGCACAATGCGGGTGATATTATTTCTGCGCCATTGCTGTAAAGATTCTTTTTTGCCATATTTGCGATACGTACTCTGGTCGGGAAAGTCTGATGCCCGTTCCGGGTATCGGATATAGTCGAGATGAATACCGTCTATATCGTAGCGGGAAACAATTTCGCGTACAATACTTGCAAGATAATTATCTGTTTGAGGGTTTCCCGGGTCCAGATACCATGTTCCTTTATATAGCTTGCAGATGGAGGGCTGTTTTCGTGTTACAGATTTTTTACCTAAAAACTTAACCTGTCGGGTATTTCCTATAGGGATGGTTACAATCCATGCATGCAGTTCCATACCTCTGCGGTGACATTCTTCTATGGCAAATTTCAGTGGATCGTAGTTGGGATTTCCTCCTTCGTGTCCGGTTAAGGATTCTGTAAACTGTTCTATGGCAGATGGATAAATGACATCTCCACGCAAACGGGTCTGAAACAATACGGTGTTGAAGTTTGCACGTTTCAGTGCATCGAGTGTCTTACATAATTCTTGTTTCTGAAGTTCGATAGTTTTGGCTGATGTTGCTTTATGCGAAGGCCAGTCCAGTCCGCCCAATGTGGTGAGCCAGGTTGCCCGTATTTCATATTTGGGTTGAGCATATCCGGACAGGGGAATAATGAACCCCAAAATAACAATGTAAATAGTTATAAGTCTGTTGTACATAATTTCGTTTTTTAGTTTTGCAAAGATAGCAATATGTTCTTTTAAATTATTACTTTTGCGCTCACTTAAATACTTTTTATTATGATAACTTTTAGTATAGCTTTAATTCTGTTAGTAGTCGGTTATTGGATTTACGGAGGTTATGTCAATAAACTGTTTGCTCCTGACCCCAACCGTAAGACTCCGGCACTGACTATGACCGACGGGGTAGACTTTATACCTCTTCCTACATGGAAAATATTTATGATCCAGTTTTTGAATATTGCAGGTCTCGGACCAATTTTCGGTGCTATTATGGGGGCACAGTTTGGTACAGCCTCTTATCTTTGGATTGTTTTCGGAACTATATTTGCAGGCGCGGTACATGATTTCCTGGCCGGAACTCTGTCACTTCGAAATTCGGGCGAAAGTCTGCCACAGATTATAGGACGATATTTGGGAAGTGGAACCCGAAAGGTAGCCTGTGTCTTTACAGTTCTGTTGATGATATTGGTTGGAGCTGTGTTTGTTTCAGGACCGGCGGAATTATTGGCTGGTATGACTCCCGCTTCTCTTGATGTTTATTTTTGGGTTATCGTGATATTCCTTTATTATATATTGGCAACGATGATGCCGATTGATAAGATTATCGGTAAGATTTATCCATTGTTTGCCTTTGCTTTGCTTTTCATGGCTGTAGGAATTTTGGTTATGCTGTATGTAAAAAGTCCGGATTTGCCTGAAATGTGGAATGGGTTTGGAACAAAATATGAACGGAATCCTATTTTCCCGATGATGTTTATTTCCATTGCCTGTGGAGCCATTAGTGGTTTTCATGCTACGCAATCTCCATTGATGGCACGATGCATCACCAATGAAAAGCATTGTCGTCCGATTTTTTATGGAGCAATGGTGACCGAAGGTATTGTTGCTTTGATTTGGGCTGCTGCGGCCACTTATTTTTTCCATGAAAACGGTATTGTAGATGAAGCAACTGGAGTTGCCTATTCGGGAGCGAAGGTAGCTACTGATATTTCGAAGGACTGGCTGGGAACCTTCGGAGGTATTTTGGCTATACTTGGTATTGTGGCTGCACCGATTACCAGTGGAGATACAGCATTGCGCTCTGCACGTCTGATTGTTGCTGATTTCTTTCATGTAGAGCAACGCAGTATTCGTCGTCGTTTGCTTATCTGTATACCTATATTCCTTGTGACTATTGCATTGCTGTTGTACAGCTTTGGCGATGCAGAGGGTTTTAAGATTATATGGCGATATTTTGCGTGGTGCAATCAGGCTTTGTCTGTTTTCACACTGTGGGCAATTACTGTATGGCTGGTACATGAAAAGAAAAACTATTGGGTAACGCTTATTCCTGCTCTTTTCATGACGGCAGTATGTTCTACCTATATATTAATAGCTCCAGAAGGACTTGCCTTATCTGAAAGTATATCTTATCCTCTCGGTGCTGTTTGTGTGCTGATTGCAATAATCTGGTTTGCTGTCTGGTATAAGAAGGAGAAAAAACGTATTTAATTTTTTACTATATCCTTTGGTCAAAGGATAGCAGAGTCTTGCAGCTACTGATTAAGGATGATATGTCATCTCATATAGTCAGTTGCGGCAAGACTTTTTTCTTTATATCGGCAAGGCTTTTCTGACAGAGCTGGTGAATTGCTAAAAAGCCGTGGCAAAATATTATTTCATGGCGTTTTTTTGTTACTTTTGCGACAATCAATTCTTAAAATATATTTATGGTGAAGAAATTATTATTTGTATTTATTTTATTGATAAGTTGTATCAATGCACATGCTCAATTCGAAGAAGGAAAATGGTATCTGAATACTTCTCTTACCGGACTGAATCTCTCGCATAGCAAATACGAAGGAACTAACTTTGGTTTCCAGGTTGGTAGCGGAGCTTTTGTTGTCGACAACCTGATGGTGCTGGTTAATTTCAAGGGAGAGTATGTAGAACACGGTATGGATGAAACAAGTGTAGGAGCCGGAGCAAGATATTACTTGTCTAACTGTGGCCTGTATGGTGGATTAGGCCTGGCTTATAAACATTTGTCGAATAGTGTAAATCGTAAAGATCTTGTCTGTCTGACTCCAGAGCTGGGGTATGCATTTTTCCTGAATGGAACGATTACCGTAGAGCCGGCTGTATATTATGACTTGAGTTTTTCGAACTGTTCGGAATACAGTAAGCTTGGTTTTAAGATAGGATTTGGTTTTTATTTCTGATTATATATCTAAATAGTGATGAAAAAAGTATTCATGTCACTCGCCTTGCTCGTTGGAGTTTCGGGGAGTGTATTTGCACAGAAAAAAGGGTTTGATTATAAGTTTTATGGTCAGGTACGTACAGATTTGTTCTATAACACCCGGTCTAATTCGGAAACTGTAGACGGATTGTTTTATATGTACCCGCTGGATGAAAATCTGGATCCGAACGGACACGATCTGAATGGAGTAGGTAATGGTAATTTTTATACGTTATATACTCGTCTGGGGGTAGATGTTACAGGCCCAATGTTAGGTAAAGCCAAGACCTCGGCTAAGGTAGAAGTTGACTTCCGTGGTTCGGGTACTACTTATTCGTTGTTCCGTATTCGTCATGTCTACTTTAATCTGGATTGGGGCAAATCAGCGCTGCTGGTAGGACAGACCTGGCATCCGTTGTATGGTGATGTTGCTCCTGAAATATTGAATTTGAATATGGGTGCACCTTACCAACCGTTTAGCCGTGCTCCTCAGATTCGCTATCGTTTTACTTCTAATAATTTTATGCTTACTGCTGCTGCTATCTGGCAGTCGCAGTACTTGTCAGTTGGTCCTAAAACTAATAAACCGGGAGAAACCTCTACCCAGAAAAGCCAGGAATTCATGAAAAAGAGCTGTGTTCCTGAATTTTATTTTGGGGTAGATTATAAACGTCCGGGACTGATAGCCGGAGCTGGATTGCATGTAAGTTCTATTACTCCTCGTACCCAATCGGAAACTGAAGACGCGATTTATTTCGTAAATGAACGTGTAACAGGTATCTCCGGAGAGGCTCATGTGAAGTATACAAAGGAGGACTGGCTGGTATCTGCCAAAACTGTACTGGGAACTAATCTGACTCAGACAAGTACTGTGGGAGGATATGGAATAACCAGTATCGATGAGGTGACGGGAAAACAGCAGTACTCTCCGTTACGTACATCTTCTACATGGGTGAATGTGGCTTATGGAAAGAAATGGCGTCCGGCTTTGTTCTTTGGTTATCTGAAAAATCTGGGTGCAACCACAGAAGTTCCTTATGGTACATTAGGAACAGGAACAACGCTCGACCAGTTGTTTACCGGTACAGCTGAACTTACTTATAATATTCCTCACTGGAAATTCGGGGCGGAGTATTCACTCTGTAATGCCTGGTATGGCGATGAATTTGATGCGAAAGCAAAAGCAATAAACTCTCATTCTATACTCAATCATCGTATAGTGCTGGTAGCTCTGTTTCAGTTTTAAAAAAAGAACGTGAATTTTTATATAAAACGTCCTGATGTTTTTGAAAAAAATTGCTCAATTTTTTTAGAAACATCAGGATGTTTTTTTATTCGTTGTTTTTTGTGATAAGCTATAATCTATGTGTCTGTTATGGTGAATTGTGGACCTTTTGTACGCCATTTATTAAATATTATCCATTTGAATGATATTGCATATTAAGTGTATTGTATTCCATTAGAGAAAAACCTTGTTTAGCTTAATTTTGTTTTCGTTGAATTTATCAAATTATTAAGTACTATGAAAATTGATTTATTTGGATTGCCAACAAAAACAATAGTTTTTTTATTGGGTTTTGCTACATGTAATATGGGATGTAGTGATGAAGTGGTAATAAAAGAAGATGTTTATGTGAAAGACACAGAGGGAGTTTTTCCTGATTATGGTGAAGTCTTAGCATTTCCTGGTGCTGAAGGGTATGGACGTAAGACAACAGGAGGACGTGGAGGTGAAGTGTATCATGTTACTAATTTAAATGATTCTGGAGAAGGCTCACTGAGGGATGCTGTAAGTAAGCCTAATCGTATTATTATTTTTGATGTTTCGGGTATTGTAAGATTAGAATCAGCTTTGGTTATTAATCAGCATAATTTGACGATTGCAGCTCAAACAGCTCCAGGAGATGGTATTGTTCTTTATGGGGATCGTGTATCTTTTTCAGGTGCAAAAAACCTTATTTGTAGATATCTTCGTATACGTATGGGAATGAATGGACCGGAGGGAAAGGATGCTGCAGGATTGGCTGATGGAACTGATATGATTTTTGATCATTTGTCTGTTACATGGGGACGAGATGAAAATTTTTCGATAAATGCTGGTGGTAAGGCAGATAATATTACCATTCAAAATTCAATTATAGGACAGGGGTTACAAAATCATTCTTGTGGAGGGCTTATTCAAACAGATGTAGATCATGGCATAACACTTTATCGTAATCTTTATATTGATAATAAGACCCGTAATCCTAAAGTAAAAGGATTAAATCAATTTGTAAATAATGTTGTATATAATTGGGGGAATGGAGCTGCCTATAATATGGGAGGAGATTCAGAAGGAGAGTCTGAAACAACCATAGAAGATAATTATTTTATTGTAGGATTGTGCAATAATTGGATGAATGTAAGAAATGAAGAGACTCAAGAAATAGAATTAAAAAATATTCCTGTGACTCCGACCCCTCCTTTTATAGGGGCAAATAGAGATTATAGGGCATATTTTAAAGGTAATTATTATGATTATAATAAGGATGGTGTTTTAAATGGTATAGAATTGACAGAAAATAATTATCCGGAGTTTTGTGAAAAAGAAATTTTTGATGAGGAAACAGGTAAATATTCTGGAATGCCGACTTTTTTATCTACTCCATCCATAAAACATAATTCCATATTAGGACAGACTTCTGCGGAAGAAGCCTATAAATGGATTGTAAAGTATGTAGGAGCTTGTCTTCCTGTGCGTGATGAAGTTGATGCCTATTTGATTGATGAATTAACTTCATTGGGTATAAAAGGCACAATAATTCAAGATGAGAGAGATAAAAAGCAATACCCATTGGGAGGACCAGGGAAAATTATGGAAGGTGAAAAAGCTCCAGATACTGATGGTGATGGCATGCCTGATTCTTTTGAGGAACAATATGGATTGGATAAAAATGACCCTACAGATGCTTCTATGATTGCAAATAATGGCTATACCAATATTGAAAATTATATTTTTACACTAGATGCTCAGATAAAATAAATTTATACAGAAATGAAAACATATATAAAATATTGTGCGTTTATAATGGCTGCTTTTTGCAGTTGCACAGAAGATAAGACTATAGTTGAGGAAATAATTCATAAGCAACCGGTTGCTTTTTCTTTTAATCAAGCTGTTGAAGAAGAATTACAGATTGATTTTAAGGCTGGGGATTTAATAGGAGTAAATGAACAAACTTGTACTATGTTAGCGAATGGGCAAATTAGTTTATATGAAATACCTGCAACTGCTGATTATATTGTTTACCATCCGTATGATGCTAAATTCTCAGAAAAAAATATTGAATTTAATATACCTGAACAGCAAGAGTTTGAAGAGAAAGGGGTTAATCCTGCTTCATTTCCTCTTTATGCTATTACTAATAATGAAGGTTTTGACAATTTAGTAATGAATCCTGTTTGTGGTAGTTTAAAAGTGACCGTACCGGCAGCTGATGAAGGCTTTACTTCGGTAACCTCTGTTACGATAAAAAGTAAAGAAGATGTGTTGGTTAATGATTTAGTTGTGAATCCTTCAACTAATGAAATTGTACAGAAAGGGGAAGGTTTCCATTCAGTAACTTTAAAAGGTAATATAGATTTGACTGAAGGTAAAGATTTATATTTTGTACTTCCATCTATAACTTTTAGTGAAGATCTTGAAATTGTTTTTCATTCAGTTAAAGGAGAAGGAACTGCGATTGTAAATGTAAAAGGTAAATCGATAGAAAAGGGAAAGATACTTTCTATATCTGTTGGAGCAATAAACTGGTTAGCCACCTCTAATTATTATGGAAAATCTAATTCCATTATTGTAGCTCCAGGTACGAGAACTGTTACAGTAGATTGTACACCATATTATACAACAGATATAAATTATTCTTATGAAAATATTCTGGCTGATAATGATAAGTTGCCTTTGTCTGCTAAATTATTATGGAATGATGTTTCAACAAATTTTGTTACAAAGGTAACATTAGCCGATGATAGAAAATCATTTCTTGTTGATTTAAATGGAGAATGTGGAAATGCTGTAGTTGCTATTTATGATAATATAAATCCAGATGCAGAAGAAGCGAATGTTCTTTGGTCTTTCCATATATGGGTAACAGAAATAAATGAACATAATTTAGGTACTAATATAAAAGGAAATAATTATATAGTTTTAGATCGTAATTTGGGTGCTGTATGTACTATACCAGGAGATACTAGATCTATTGGACTATTGTATCAATGGGGGCGTAAAGATCCATTTGTAAGTACTTCTGAATTTGGAATGAATACGAAATCAGTGTTATATAATCAGGATGGGGTTGTAAAAGAGAGTTCTCAAAAGTCGGATAATAGTAAAGGAACAATAGAATATGCTATAAAAAATCCGATGACTTACATTGTTGATGAAAATTCAAAAAGTAATACTTCTCAGTTGCCTTATCAGTATGCATACGATTGGATGCAATATGCAGATGATGCTCTCTGGGGAAATCCTTATGGGTATGAATTTCCTGATGCTTCTCTTTTAAAGAAATCTATTTATGATCCTTGTCCAGAAGGGTATATGGTTGCTCCCCGTGACACTTGGATGACTGCTGACAGTGAGAAACTTATATTTGATGATAATGGAAGTTGGGATGCTGAAAATCTGGGCTATTTATTAATTTATAATGAGCAAACAATGTGGTATCCTGTAACAGGAGTACGTAGTGCTAGAGGAGGAGGATTAACTGCTTGTAATGAATATGGTTGTTGCCTGTTTAGTTCTCCAGATGGAAATAAAAATGCAAAGGCTCCTTTTATAAAAATAATGAAAAGTGGAGTTGAAAAAAGTGCGGATAGAAGGGCAAATGCTTATCCTGTACGTTGTGTGAGAATTATAAAATAAAAAAACATCCTGACTTCTATAATAATTTTATATAGAAGTCAGGATGTTTTTTTATGCCTGTGAACCTGTTTCCATGTAAACGTACTATTTTATATGGAAAGATATACATTCAGCCTGTATATTTGCGTCTGTACTATTTGAATAATGAACAACTATTAAAAACACGATGAAGAAAAAATTCTATTGTCTATGTATGGGGATGTTACTGGGTATATCTTCGGTTGAGGCTAAAGTGACACTCCCTTCCATTATTTCCGACAATATGGTTCTGCAGGCACAGACCAAAGTCTGTATATGGGGTAAGGCTACTCCAGGTGAAAACATTTCGGTTGCACCTTCCTGGAATGAAAAAAGCATTAGCACTACGGCTGGAAAAGACGGACGCTGGAGGGTATATATATCTACACCCAAAGCGTCAGACAATCACTCCCTGACAGTTAAAGGAGAAAATGTCATTACTGTACGTAATGTATTGATCGGTGAAGTCTGGCTTTGTACAGGACAGTCTAACATGGAGTTTCCCGTAGCCCATGACCCGAAGGTGAAGTGGAAAACCGGTATGCTGGGTGAAGCGGAAGTAATGAAAGATGCAGATTATCCCGAAATACGTTTGTTTCATGTAGAGCATCAGCTGGCCCACGAAAAAGAACAGGATGACTGTACTGGTAAATGGGTTGTCTGTTCTCCCGAAAATATACGTGACTTTTCGGCTGTAGGGTTTGTATTTGGAAAGAAACTGCATAACGAACTGGGAGTTCCTGTCGGGTTGATTCAGTCTACGTGGGGAGGTACACATGCTGAATCGTGGACTTCTATGGAAGTAATGAAAGATGATACTCTATATAGTGATGTCCTTCAGCAGTTTGCTTTGAAAAATGTGAAACGTAATAAAGACTATTGTAAAGTACCTTCTACGCTTTGGAACGGAATGATAGCTCCTATTGCCGGATATACGGTAAGAGGAAACATCTGGTATCAGGGAGAATCTAATTCTATTCGCGCTGAAAAGTATCAGCAGGTTTTCACTAATATGATAAATTCCTGGCGTAAACGGTGGGGGCAATCAGACATGCCTTTCTATTTTATGCAGATAGCTCCTCACTACAGACAGCCGGCCGAGATTCGCGAAGCACAATTGAAGACCTGGCGTGAGAGCGGACTGAAAAATGTAGGAATGGCTGTTGTGGTAGATGCTGCCGATTCTACGGATATTCATCCGCGTAACAAACGTGTGGCAGGCGAGCGGCTGGCTGCATGGGCATTGGCAAAGCAGTATGGGAAAAACGTGGCCTATTCGGGACCTGTGTATAAAAAGATGAAGATTGATGGGAGCAGAGTGATATTGAGCTTTGATTATACGGAAGGTGGCTTGAAAACCTTTGATGGAGGTGATGTAAAAGGCTTTTTCATATCCGGAGAAGATGAACGTTTTTATCCGGCACAGGCTGTTATAAAAGGAAATAAGCTGGAGCTTACCTCAGACAAAGTTATGCATCCCATTGCAGTGAGATATGGTTGGGGAACTTTCTTCCGGGTAAATCTTTGTAACGGAGCGGGTATACCTGCAGTTCCTTTCCGTACCGATTGCTTTGCTCCCGAAAAGGCTTCGAGGAAGTTTGCCGATTCAGAGATACGCCGTTTCCCTCAGGCATGGCAACTGGATCATGGTAAACGTCTTTTCTTCGGGTATGCTCAGGGGGTAGGATGCTGTGCGATGCTTAACATGTGGAAAGCTACTGGTGATAAACGCTACTTCGATTATGTAGAAGAGTGGGGAGATACGATAATCAACGATAAAGGAGAAATATATAAGTATGATATGGCTACTTATAATCTCGATTTTATCAATCCGGGAAAGGTTTTATTCGATCTTTATCGTGAAACACGTGATGTTAAGTATAAGAAAGCGATGGACGTGCTGGTTAAGCAACTTGAACATCACCCTCGTACTTTAAAAGGCGGATTTTGGCATAAACTTGTCTATCAGCATCAGATGTGGCTGGATGGTTTGTATATGGCCTCTCCTTTTCTGGCTCAATACGGTGCGGAGTTCAATCGTCCTGATTTAATAGATGAGGCGGTGAAACAGTTCAGACTTTGTCATGAGTATACGTATGACGCTCGGACCGGATTGTATTATCATGCCTGGGATGAAAGTAAATCTCAACGTTGGGCTAATCCGGAAACGGGACATTCGCCTAATTTCTGGGGACGTAGCATTGGCTGGTGGTTTATGGCTCTTGTAGATGCTCTCGATTATATTCCTGAGAATCATCCGGGGCGGGCAGATATGATCGGTTGGATTCAGGGACTTGCTGAAACGCTTCCAAAGTATCAGGACAAGAATGGCTTGTGGTATCAGGTTATTGATCAGCCCAAACGGGAAGGCAATTTTCCAGAAGCTTCTGTAACGAGTCAGTGTATGTATGCATATGCCAAGGCAGTGAATAAAGGATACATTGACAAGAAGTATCGGGCGGTCGCAGAAAAGGCTTTTAAAGGGTTGAATGACAAATTGATGCGTGAAAATGCGGATGGTACTTTAACCTTGACTCGCTGCTGTCAGGTAGGAGGTTTGGGAGGTAATCCTTACCGTGACGGAAGCTTTGAATATTATATAGGAGAAAAAATGCGTGATAACGACGCAAAGGCAACCGGTCCTTATATCATGGGATGTTTGCAATTAGGATATTAAAAGAATGAGTGAAAATGAAAAAAGTAATTGTATTTTTATCTTGTGTGTGGCTGGCTGTGAATGTGTTGCTGGCAGAGGAGCCATATAAATATGAGTATCTTTATAAAGATTTACCGTTTGAGATGCCTCGTGTTAAGGCTCCGGTTTTTCCGGATAATGAGGTTAACCTGAAAGATTTTGGGGCTGTTGGCGACGGTATGCATCTTTGTACTGAGGCATTTGCCAAGGCTATTGATGCTTTGGATAAAAAAGGAGGTGGAAAATTAACAGTTCCGGCTGGTGTATGGTTTACTGGTCCGATTGTTTTGAAAAGCAATATCAATTTGTATATAGAAAAAGGAGCTATTGTTTTGTTTTCTCCAGATGTCGATTTATATCCGTTGGTAGAAACGGTATTCGAAGGTTTGGATACCCGACGCTGCCAGTCGCCGATATCGGGTCGTAATCTGGTGAATGTAGCCATAACAGGTCAAGGAGCGATTGACGGGAATGGTCATTACTGGCGTCCTTTAAAGAAACAGAAAGTAACAGAGGGGCAATGGAAAGCAGCTACTTCCCGAGGAGGAGTATATAAGCGCCCCGATTACTGGTTCCCTTATCCTGAAACATTGAAAGGAGATACTATCAGTAACATGAATGTACCTCAGAATCTGAAGACAGAAGAAGAGTGGCAAAGTGTACGCCATTTTCTTCGTCCAGTGATGGTTAGCTTCATAGGATGTAAAAATGTATGGCTGGAGGGAGTAATTTTTCAGAATTCCCCGGCATGGAATCTTCATCCGCTTATGTGCGAGAATGTCTTGATTGAGAATGTAGAAGTACGTAATCCGAGCTACGCTCAGAATGGCGATGGACTTGATTTGGAATCATGTAAAAATGCTTTAATCGTAAATTCTTCGTTTGATGTGGGGGATGACGGTATTTGTCTGAAGAGCGGGAAAGATGAAGACGGACGTCGTCGTGCCCGTGCTTGTGAGAATGTAATAGTGGACGGATGTACGGTATACAAAGGACATGGAGGTTTTGTAGTAGGAAGCGAGATGAGTGGAGGTGTACGTAACATCTCTGTCAGCAACTGTCAGTTTTTAGGAACAGATGTTGGACTCCGTTTTAAGAGTAAACGAGGTCGCGGTGGAGTCGTAGAGAATATATGGATCCGTAATATTTCGATGATTGATATTCCGACCGAACCAGTAACCTTTAATCTTTATTATGGAGGCAAATCAGCTGTTGAAGTTCTGGAAAGCGGTGAAGTAGTTCCTGTAAAAGTTGCTCCAATGCCGGTAGATGAAACAACTCCCTGTTTCCGGAATATCCATATTGAACATCTGACCTGTTCAAATGCACGCCGGGCTATGTATTTTAATGGAATACCCGAGATGCCTATAGATGGTATTACATTGAAACATATACGTATCAGTGCAAAGAAAGATGCTGAATTTTATTATTGCAAGAATATTTATAAAGAAGATGTAAAGATAGAATTGTTGGTAAAATAGAGATAATATTAAATCTTGTTTTCGAGCCTGAAGATGCCGTGAGGCATTTTCAGGCTTTCTTTAGTGTAATACTAACTAATCTGAATGGATTTTTTATTTAAATGAGTATGATATTCGTGCATTTGTATATTTTTCTAGTAGAATGTACATTATTCTATGTAGGATTTTGTTTAGATGTTTTATATTCGCAATGTACATAAATATGCTATTATTCAAGGTTCTACATTAACTTAAAGAAATAAAATTAAGAATACATGAAAAAACTGATTTATTCACTTGCTGCCCTGACTTTAGCAGCGTGCAGCGCTGAAAAGCAAGAACCTATCGACCGTCATGCGTTGGTTACCCGCAACAATCCCTCTGTGACGGCTGTAGATTCATTGGCATCTTTGTCTGTTGGTAATGGAGAGTTTGCTTTTACAACGGATATTACCGGACTACAAACATTTCCCGACGTATATAAAAATGGTGTACCTTTAGGAACACAGAGTCAGTGGGGCTGGCATAGTTTTGCTAACCCTGATGGATACAAGCCGGAGGATGCCTGGAGAGAATACGATTTTGGCCGTGGACATAAGGAGATATATTCTTGTCAATTTAAAGAAGAAGGACGTCAGCGTGAGGCATCCAATTGGCTTCGTGTTAATCCTCACCGTTTGCATTTGGGAATTGTGGGATTGGAACTGGAAGATGGTGTTACGGCTTCCCAGTTGCAGAATATCCAGCATAAACTGGATATGTGGAATGGAGAGGTGAGCAGTAGTTTCAGTATTTCGGACGTTCCGTACTATGTCCAGACTGTTTGTCATCCGGAATATGATATGATTGCTGCCCGTGTTTCATCTCAGTCACACCCTGGAATAAAATTCCATTTCCCTTATCCTACAGGTGGACATTGTGATGATGCGTGTAACTGGAATGCAAACGATAAACATACTACTACTCTTGTCAGTCAAGACGAGCAGTCGGCAGTACTGAAGCGTGAACTTGATGCTACAACTTACTATGTAACTATCCGTTGGGAAGGAAAAGCTACATTGGCAGAGAAGAGTAAAAACTATTTTGTATTGACACCTGCTGATACTGTTCTGGCTTTTACTTGTCAGTTTACTCCGGAGGAATCCAAGACTCCTGCTGTTACATTTGCTGAAGCGGAGAAGGCTTCGTCCGAATATTGGAATAACTTCTGGAATAAAGGTGGGGTAGCCGATTTCTCTCTCTGTACCGATCCTAGAGCAAAAGAACTGGAGCGTCGTGTTGTTTTGAGTCAATACCTGCTTGCAATTCAGTGTGCAGGTTCTACTCCTCCACAGGAAACCGGGCTTACTTATAATTCTTGGTTTGGCAAGTTCCATATGGAAATGATTTGGTGGCATCAGGCACAATTCGCTTTATGGGGACATCCTGAACTGCTCGACCGTACATTGGCATGGTATCATCAGGCTGAGCCGGTTGCCCGTGAAATAGCACAACGTCAAGGATTCGAAGGAATACGTTGGATGAAGATGACAGATCCTAGCGGAATGGAAGCACCTTCCAATGTCGGAAGCTTCCTTATCTGGCAGCAGCCACATTTGATTTATCTGGCAGAGCTTCTGTATCGTGCCAATCCATCGGATGAACTGATTAAGAAATACAATGATCTGATTCAGAAGACAGCCGAGTTCATGTATTCGTTTGCTGTTTACGATAAGGAACACGACCGCTATATTCTGAAAGGAGCTATTCCTGCACAAGAAACATTGCGTGCTGCCGATACGGTAAATCCTCCGTTTGAATTGTCATACTGGTTGTTCGGTATGCAGACTGCACAGACCTGGCGCGAACGTGCCGGTATGGAGCGTGTGCCTGAATGGGATACACTGATAGAAAAGCTTTCTCCTCTTGCTTACAATGAAGATAAGTTGTATCTGGCCGCCGAAACAGCTGTCGATACATACAAGGATATACGCTTTACATCCGATCATATGGCTGTGCTTGGAGCAGTAGGTATTTTGCCGATGAATAAGCTGGTCAATCCTGAATATATGAAGAATACGCTGAACTGGGTATGGGATAACTGGAACTGGAACAAGACATGGGGATGGGACTATCCGATGACTGCCATGGATGCTGCTCGTCTAGGTGAACCTGAGAAGGCTGTAGGGGCTTTGCTCATGGATAAGCGTACCAATACTTATTTGGTAAACGGACATAACTATCAGGACGGACGTCTGCGTGTATATTTGCCAGGCAATGGTGGATTGCTTACTGCGGTAGCGATGATGTGTGCCGGTTGGGATGGTTCTGAAGGTGTAAATCCGGGATTCCCGAAAGATGGTAAGTGGAATGTGCGTTGGGAAGGTCTGAAGCCACTTCCATGATAAATTGAATATGTTTAGAGAATACGGATTAACTGGAAGTATTCAAGAGTATATGACTTCTGGTTAATCTGTATTTTTTTAGAATGAATAAAGCAATTTGAAAAATGAATAAAAGAAACTTGTTTTCGTTTGTGTGGCTGTTGGCACTGGGAACTGTTTCCTTACCGGCACAAACCAAACAGGCTAAAAAGATCGGCGACTTTATCGAGTCGACTTCTTACAATGAACATAAACGAGGGGCTGAGCGTACGCTTCAGTATTATCCCGAGGGGGACGATTTTGTGTGTATAAACGGGAAGAACCGGTTTACCAGAGCGTTGTACGGAAGCTGGTCGCCTTTTCGTCTTGAAACAAGCGACCGTCCGGTTTTTGCTGCATACGATAAGCGTAACAGCAAGCATATTCGTTTCCTTCTGCAAGGCAGGGGACTGTCAGTCGCTCTCGATTCAATTGAATTTTGTGAAGCCAGATATACTGCTGGCCGACGTACGTATCTACTGAAAGATGCGGCTTTAGGAAAAGGAACGCTCTCTGTGTCCGTATTGGCTTTTCCGGATGCTGACGGAGCTGTCTGGAAATTCTCAGCGAAAGATTTGGCGGAGGATATGGTTTTGCGTTGTTTTATCTCTGAAATCCGGGCGAAGAAACTGAGTCGTAACGGTGATATGGGAGCCGATCCTCCTGGATGTTTCGAAGCCCCCGAAAAGCCTCAAAAGCAGAAAGAGTACGATTTACCGTTGACAGATGAGGTTTATCTGGTGTTGGAGAATCTGGATTTGAAGCTTGTTTCGCTTGATGAAGGAAGACGTTTGTATCAGAAAGCTGAGGATGCTCGAAAGACACTGGCTTCGCGTATCCGTTTTACTACTCCCGATCCTTATTTCAATACGCTGGGCGGAGCACTGGCTGTTGCTGCCGATGGTATTTGGGACGGGCAGGTCTGGCTTCATGGAGCGGTAGGATGGCGTATGCCGCTGAGTGGATGGCGTGCTGCTTATACGGGAGATGCTTTGGGATGGCACGACCGTGCCCGTAAGCATTTCGATGCTTATGCGGCCAGTCAGGTAACCGATGTACCCAATACGATTCCGCATCCGGCACAGGATTCTGCTTTGCATCTGGCACGTTCTGTCAAAAAATGGGGAACTCCTCAGTATAGTAACGGATATATTTGTCGTAATCCACGTCGAAACAATCAGATGCATCACTATGACATGAATTTATGTTATATCGATGAACTGTTGTGGCATTTCAACTGGACAGGTGATTTGGGATATGCCCGCCAGATGTGGCCGGTAATAACTCGCCATCTTGCTTGGGAGAAATTGAATTATGACCCTGACAATGACGGCTTGTATGATGCGTATGCCTGTATCTGGGCGAGCGATGCCTTGTATTATAACAGCGGGGCAGTGACGCATTCGTCTGCCTATAACTATCGTGCCAATAAGATGGCTGCGGAAATAGCCCGTAAGATAGGGGAGAATCCGGAACCGTATCAGAAAGAGGCTGACCGTATTCTGGCTGCAATGAATAAGCGTTTATGGTTGTCTGATAAAGGTCATTGGACGGAATATCAGGATTTCATGGGGCACAAGCGTTTGCATGAGAGTGCGGGAGTCTGGACTATTTATCATGCGTTGGACAGCGAAACGGCTAACCCGTTTCAGGCTTATCAGGCAACACGGTATGTCGATACGCAGATTCCTCATATTCCGGTTGAAGGAAAGGGACTGAAGGATGAGGGTTATGCTACAATCTCTACCACCAACTGGCTGCCTTATTCGTGGAGTATCAACAATGTAGCCTTTGCCGAAGTGATGCATACAGCCCTTGCTTATTTTCAGGCAGGTCGTTCTGATGAGGGATATAAATTATTGAAAAGCTCTGTTCTCGATGGCATGTATCTAGGTGACAGTCCCGGAAACTTTGGGCAGATCAGTTTTTACGATGCTGCCCGTGGGGAATGTTACCGTGATTTTGGCGATCCTGTAGGAGTTGCTTCACGCGTTATGATTCAGGGTGTGTATGGCATTTTGCCCGATTTGATGAACGACAAGCTGGTTATCCGTCCGGGATTCCCGTCCGACTGGAAGGAAGCGTCGCTTGCAACGCCGGATGTGACCTATCGTTTCTCAAGAGAAAAAGATACAGATACTTATCAAATTACCCAGCGTTTCGGTAAACCATTAGAAATCGGACTTCGGATAAAGGCTGTTCGCGAGAAAGTGGCTTCGGTTGAAGTGAACGGAAAGAAAGCGGACTGGAGTTTGGTTGATGCAGCAAGTGGCAGTCCGGAATTACTCGTGGTAGCTCCCGAAACGGAAAACGCCGAAATAACTATTCGTTGGAAAGGAAAGCCTTTGCAGACATTTGTTGCCGGAGAACTGAACGTTGATGCCGGTGGACAGATTTCACTTCGCGCGCCTCAGGGAATCCAACTGTGTGAAATTTACGATCCGCAGGGTATTTCAGCATCTACAACGATTGAACGAAACAGTTACAGCACAAACATAAATAAGGGGGTAGAAGGACATCATACTTTCTTTGTCCGTACCCGACAAGGAGATATGGACTGGTGGCAACCGGTAAATGTCTTCATCCAGTCTCCTTATGTTGCAGCGAGAGAGGATTTCTCGGAGGTGAATACATCTGCTTGCCGCATGATTGATATGGATAAATACTTGAACGATTCGGTTACTTCTATTTTCCGTGAACAATATTTCTCTCCGCGTTCTCCGTATACTACCTTGCAGCTTCCTGTGCAGGGCATAGGGGAGTGGTGTCATCCGTTGCTGAGCGCTTCGATTGACGACAGTGGATTGCGGAATCTGGTTCGTGACAACCGGTTTAATACTTCGCTGGGTGTTCCGTTCCGCCTGATGAAAGAAGGAAATAATATTGCATTTACTTCTTTGTGGGACAATTATCCAGACAGTATTTGTATTCCGCTTGCAGGAAAAGCGTCGCATGCGTATTTGTTGCTTGCCGGAAGTACCAATCACATGCAGTGTCACATTGCAAATGGGGTGCTGAAAGTGCGTTATACCGACGGTACGTATACCGAACTGACTCTGACTAATCCGGATAACTGGTGTCCGATAGAACAGGATTTTTATGTAGATGGAAAAGCATTTACAGTGCCTGAACCTCGTCCGTATCGCTTACATCTGAGAACCGGAAAAGTAAGTCGTGACCTGGGAAAAGAGTTAGGTATAACGGGCGTGTACGGTCGTGAGATAGAAGGCGGAGCAGGTGTCTTGCTGGATATGCCGCTCGATCCAGAAAAAACGCTTGAATCGCTTACCCTTGAAACTCTTGCCAATGACGTAGTTATCGGGCTGATGGGAGTTACTTTACAACGATAGAAAGAGAATCTGCCCATAAGTGGATAAAAACATCAGCATGTTTATGTGAAAACATGCTGATGTTTTTTTTATTTCTGTACAAAAATGCCGGAAGTTTGTACAAATGTTTTTTATGTGTTGTACAAATTCCGGCTGAAATTTGAGCATATTTTAAAAGAGACTTGCTGAAGCCTTTTTGTTCCTTGCTGAACTTTGAGTTTTACTATCCGGTAAAACGGCTTTTACTCCTTGTAACTTACTGGTATTAAGCGTATATTCCCGTTAAGACCGGAAGGTATTGTATCCCAGTTTTTGTAGTCGCCTTTTACATAGTTCAGCTTTGCCATATTGATATCCTTAAAGATGCGCCACTCTACATGCTTGCGATCCATATCAGCTATGCGGTTGGCTGGCAGATTGGTTACTTCGACTTCTATCCGGTTCTTTCCTGGTTTTAGCCATTTTCCGACCTTTAACCGGAATGGAACTGCCCAGACTATGCCAGCATCGTTTCCATTAATACGTACACGCGCACTCTCGCGTACGTCACCTAAATCCAGTATCCAGTCGTCTGCTTCCATGGAAGGCATGTTTATTTCGATGGAGTAGCGGCCGGTTCCCATATTGATTTTAGCTTCCGGTTGTTCCAGTTCTGTCCATGATGTGGGAGAGTCTATGTCAAACTGACCGTTTATAGCTGGTGCGCTTTCCACGAATTCCAGTTTCCATCCGTGGTCCAGACTCAGGCTATATGTCTGTTCTTCGGGATAATTCCACGCTGGTTCTTCGTCTAGTGACTTGTCGAATGTCTGAATGATGAGGCTTTCCCCCGATTTCAGTTGCAGACGGACCTGCAATTTCCCGTTTTCTATCCGGCTTTGTGCCTTGCCTCTTTCTCCGTTCATCGGATTGAAGAACATGGCAGTCGTTTCGGGAACATTCAGTGTAACCCATTCGTCTATATCTTTGTTTTGCAGACACGAAACAAAATAATGATGCCCTTCGGGATTTGAACGGCGGATAAACTGAAGTCTACATCGTGTTTTCAACTCTTCTGCGCCTGTTCCCGTCTGTGCCAGTACCTGGTGATAGTCGGAGCCGACAATGATGCGTCCTTTTCCGAGTGTGAATGTCTGTGTATGTGTAAAGGAATCGACGTCAGGAAGTTGTCCGGCGATGTTTATGAAAGCGGCGCGGTTTTGTTTCAGACGATTGTATCCCGGAATATCTTCGGGATATTGTTCTACAAAAATCACGGTTGCACCCTGACGAGCCAGTTCTACCAGCTTCTTGAGTGTGGCAGCAGGCATTAGTCGGGCGGCAGGAACAATGAGTGCTTTGTAGTGCGTACCCCCACTGGTGACGAGCTGATTGTCTGCACAACGTGTCGTCTTGATAAAAGCATCAGAGATATAGTCTACATCATATCCTCCGGCAATAATTGTCTGGATGGTCTTGATAAACTTCGGGGCGTACCGGTCCATTTTATGGATGTCGAACGAAACAAGTCGTCCTGGAAGTTCGTCCCATAAATCGTATATGGGCAGATAAACCAGAAAATCATTATCGGGTTGTCCCATTTGCAGAAAAGACTGGCAGCGGGTTATGTATTCAAAAAATGCAGGTGCGTCACGCCAGATACTATTGGTAGGCGACATATTGATGCTTGCGTAGAACAACCATCCAGGCCATGCCGCATCTTGTGGCGAATATGGTGTTCCGTGAAAGAACATGTGGTTGACTCCCGATACGAACATCAGGTCCATATCCGGCTTACACTGTGAGAGCGACGTACGGAAATGTTCCGTCAGCCAGGTAAATGTTTCCGAAGAAGTATAAGGCTTGCCGGCTATGTGTGCAGCCGAGGACGCATATTTCAGCATCGAAATATCCGAAAAATTCGGTCGGGTGAGAGAGTCTTTGCGCAGCCCCTTGATATGAAAGTCTGTCAGACCGAATCCTTCACATTCAGGAATGTCGACCGAAGCATACGTATCTATCAGATTGGCAGGCGAACCATGTGCCTGATTGCGAGTTGTGCTACCGTGTTTGTGAGCCCATTTTGTCCATTGGGTCGTAAAATTGTCTATCAGCATTTCGCTGACAGTTTCACGATAATCGGACACGATACGGCGAGTTGCTTCCGGACGTGAAGCGTCCAGAAACTCTGGAAAGTGCTCTTCGAGTTTGTAGCCCCTGCGGTGTTCGAATTCTTCCAGCAGGTGAGGAGTCCAGTCTGCCTTATACACTTCGTATGAATCATTAAAGAATGTACGCGGATAAGTTGCTTTGTTCTGTTTGAAAGCGCGGTCGAATTTGGTGAAATATCCTTTTACAGCCTCCGGATTCATGTGGTCCATTACATAACCTTCTCCGCCAGGAGCAGCACGTTTTACTTTTTGAAGCGTTTTACCTACGAACAAAGCAATCAGTTTCCATGCACCTTTCGGAGCATTCCATTCGAGCTTGCCGTTTTTTACTTTCGATGTCAGGTTCAGACATGTACCGTCTTCAGCATAAGCCATCAGTCGGCTTAATTGGGCAAATTCGCGTTGTTTTTGTTCTTTGGGAGACGTAATCTCTATTTGTTGTTTTATCTTTTTACCTCCCGTTACAATGTATTGTTCGAATATAGCCCGGGTAGCCGCGTGTTCCAATGTGATTTCCGGTCCTCCGAATGGCCATCCCGTTCCGGTATTCATATCGATGTCGATGCCGTTCTTTTGTGCTTCGTCTTGGGTGTATTGGTACATTTCCATCCATCGCGATGATAAAAACGGGATATCTCGCTGTTCGTTTCCCTTTACACCATAGATAGGCGTTATTTCCAGACTGCCTATTCCGGCTGTACCGTATTTGTGAAGATTGTATGCAAGTCCCTTTTGATCGACTGCACTTCCCATCCACCACCATCGGCTTCCCGGTCGTGCTTCAGGCTTTATTTCGGGCCAGTTTTGTGCTTGTACAGTACTTCCTAATAGCAATAGAGCTGTCAGTATGTCTTTCTTTTTCATTGGTATTTTATGATTGGTTTGTCTTGATGAAACAAAATTAAGGGCTTTGTTGATATAATTCAATGTATAAAAGTACATATTCCTAGAATATTGTATAAACCGTACCTAAGATGTGTGATTCTGTTTGCTATGTTTTATCTTTCTTGTAATTTTGTGCTTAGTTAATTGCATCAAGAAACATTTGTTTTTATACTGTATGAAAAACCAAAAGATTTGGATACTATGCTGGTTGGGCTGTTTGTTGTTGTCGTCATTTTCGGCGAAGGCTGCAATCGAACTTCGCAGCGAACGACTGACTACTGCTGATGGACTTGCAAACAATTCTGTGCGTTATATTTATCAAGATAGTAAAGGGTTTATCTGGATGGCCACACTGAACGGCTTGAATCGTTATGACGGTAATTCTCTTATCACCTTTCGTCCTCAGAAATCGAAAAAGATTTCTCTGGCAGACCATCGAGTGAAGGTGCTGGAAGAAGACCAGAATGGTTTTTTGTGGATTACAACGACAGCCGATTTAATCAGCTGTTATGATTTAAGGCATGACTGTTTTGTCGATTTTACCGGTTGCGGAAAATATCAGGATCATTATCGTGGCTTTTTTATAACAGAAGAAGCTGTGTGGCTATGGGGAGCTTCTCACGGATGTCGCCGTGTGACCTATCAGGATGGTCGTTTCACTTCTACATCATTTACCGTACAAAATGGCTCTTTGAAGAGCAACAATGTTCATTTTATCCGTCAGCACGGAGATAGAGTATGGATAGGAACACAGCAAGGTGTTTATTATTGGAAAGATAACAAGCTGGTGGCCGTAGATGAATCTCATTCGTATTGGAAGGCTATGTTTTACGAGGATAATCTTGTTTTCGTGACATCAGAAGGCGATTTGTTTTACTTTCAGACAGACGGAAAACTGAAATCTTTGGGAAGTCTTCCTCGTAAAACAAAAAAATGGGCGATGACCGGACTTTTCCGGATTGGTCAGAAACAGTATATCTTGACCTCAGAAGGTACGCTGTGTCTGGATATGAAGACTTTTAAGGTTGAGTCTGCTCCGGCATACTATAATATTCCTGAAGGACAGGTTAAAAAAGATGATAAAGGAGATTATTGGGTATATAACCGTACTGGTAATTTGTATTATATAAAATCGGATACAGGAGAAAAGAAAGTGTTCTCGGTAATGCCTTATGACAAGCTTGGATTCATTGATAAGGAACGATATTACATTGTGCACGACAGCCGGGGGATTATCTGGATTTCTACATATGGCAACGGACTGTTTGCTTATGATCCGGCTACTGAAAGCATACAGCATTTTACATCCGATTCGGGTATCTCTTCTCTATTGGCTTCCAATTATCTGCAATGTCTGATGGAAGACCGGTCGGGAAGTGTCTGGGTAAGTTCTGAATTTGCGGGTATATCTAAGTTGAGTGTATTGAATGAAGGCGCATCACGTGTGTATCCCGAAAAAGATTCTATGGCCGACCGCTCGAATACGGTGCGTATGATTGCTTCTACTTCTGATGGAGATATCTGGGTAGGTACACGTAGTGGCGGTTTATATATTTATGATGCAAAGCTGGAGGTTCAGAAAAAGAAATTTCATCATGATATAAATACTTATGCTGTTTGTGAAGACAATGAAGGGAATCTGTGGATTGCTACCCGTGGTGAAGGCGTATGGATTGGAGATGTAAAATATCGATATGATAAATTGAATGATAAGTCGCTTTCATCGGATAATGTCTTTTGTATGTTGAAAGACCGTAAAGGTCGTATGTGGATAGGTACGTTCGGTGGAGGTTTGAATCTGGCTGTTCCTACGCAGGATGGAAAGTATGAGTTCCGCCATTTCTTTACTCGTACTAACGGACAGCGGGAAACCCGTACGTTGTGTGAGGACAGCAACGGATGGATATGGGTCGGATCGAGTGAAGGTATATTTGTTTTTGATCCGGATAAACTGATTGCAGATCCGGAAGCCTATAAACATTATTCGTTAGAAAGTGGTGATTTGCAAAGTAATGATATCCGTGCGATAATACGTGACCGGAAAGGACATATGTGGCTGGCTGAGTCGGGAGCTGGATTTGGTATGTCTGTTGTCGGTCATAATTACGATAAGCTGGAGTTTACTCATTATACTTCACAAGATGGACTGGTAAGCAGTATGGTACAGGCCCTAATTGAAGATGATAAAGGGATGATATGGGTTTCTACTGAATATGGCTTGTCTTGTTTTAATCCGGAAACTGTTACATTCGAAAATTATCTTTTTTCTGATTATATATTGGGTAATGTATATAGTGAAAACAGTGTCCTGAAGCTGCAAGACGGACGTCTGGCATTGGGTACAGGACAAGGTATTGTTATTGTAGACCCAAAGCATGTTTCGGTGAAAGATACTCCTATGCAAGTTACTTTTACGGATTTGAAACTGAATGGTATATCAGTCATTCCGGGAGATAAGGATTCTCCATTGGAAGCTTCATTGGCTTATGCAGAGTCTGTCCGGTTGAATTATGACCAAAATTCGTTTGTGATTGAATTTTCTACATTCAACTATTCAGATGCTGGGTTGTCGAAGTTTGCTTATAAACTGGAAGGATATGACGATACTTGGAGTGCTCCTTCTTCATTGAATTTTGCAGCTTACAAGAATCTGCCTCCAGGATCCTATCATCTTCATGTAAAGGCAAGGAATACAGCTGGTACATGGTCGGATGAGTCTGTCTTGAAAATCGTAGTTGTTCCTCCATTTTGGAAAACGACATGGGCAATGCTGATTTATGTGCTATTGAGTATAGCTGTTTTATATGCGGCTTATCGAATAATATCGAAGATGAATACTCTACGTAATAAAATTAAGGTAGAAGAACAGCTGACAGAGTATAAACTGATGTTTTTTACCAATATATCGCATGAGTTCCGTACACCTCTGACTCTGATACAGGGGGCTTTGGAGCGCATTCATCGTGCCAAGAAAATCCCTGCTGATATGGTAGGAGCTGTCCGTGTAATGGATAAAAGTACACAACGCATGCTGCGGCTTATTAATCAGTTGCTTGAGTTCCGCAAAATGCAGAATAACAAGTTAAGTTTATCGCTTGAAGAAACAGATGTGATAGCATTTCTGCGTGAAATTTATCTGATCTTCAAGGATGCTGCTGAGTCGAAAAATATGGAGTATGTGTTTTCTCCTTCTGTGTCAACGTATAAAATGTTTATCGATAAAAGTAATATTGATAAAGTAGCCTATAATTTATTGTCGAATGCATTTAAATACACTCCTTCTAATAAGAGAATTGAATTTAGTGTATCTGTTGACGAAGCGAATCATAAACTGATAATGAAAGTAATCGATACGGGAGTAGGTATTCCCGTAGAAAAGCGTGGAGAGCTGTTCAAACGTTTTATGCAGAGCAGTTTTTCAAGCAGCAGTATGGGGGTAGGTTTACACCTTACTCATGAACTGGTACAAGTACACAAAGGTACGATATCATATGCAGAAAATCCAGGTGGCGGTTCTGTGTTTACAGTTGTGCTTCCAACAGATGCTTCCGTATATGAGGGTAAGGATTTCCTTATACCTGACAATGCTCTGCTGAAAGAAGAGATAGAAGCTGAAAAAGCACACCAGGCAGAGGATAGTTGGGAGATATCGGAAGATGAGAAAAACGAAAAGAACACCTCAACGGAGCCACTTAATAAGCGTAAGATTTTGATTGTAGAAGATGATAATGATGTACGTGAGTTTTTGAAAGAGGAGCTAAGTCCTTATTTCGAAGTGGTAGCAGAATCTGACGGAACTTCTGGACTGGAACGTGCGAAAGTTTATGATGCGGATTTGATAATAAGTGACGTTTTAATGCCCGGATGTTCAGGGTTTGAACTGACGCGTAAATTGAAAAATGATTTTAATACCAGTCATATACCTATTATTTTATTGACAGCTCTTAATTCTCAGGAAAAACATCTGGAAGGTGTTGAGGCTGGAGCCGATGCATATATAACGAAACCTTTCAGTAGCAGTCTGTTGCGTGCCCGAGTATTTAAACTGATAGAACAGCGCGACCGCTTGCGGGAAAAGTTCTCAAAAGATCCTCATGCTGTACGTCCGGCTATTTGTACAACAGACCGTGATAAGGAGTTTGCCGATAAATTGGCTGAAACTTTAGGAGAGCATTTGTCGGATCCGGATTTTACAATCGATGAATTTGCTTCAATTATGGGACTTGGCCGAACTGTCTTTTATCGTAAGGTAAAAGGTGTGACAGGATATTCGCCGAATGAATACATACGAGTTATGCGTATGAAAAAAGCGGTTGAACTCTTGGCTGAAGGTAAATATACAGTTGCAGAAGTGACTTATCAGATAGGAATGAATGATCCGTTCTATTTCAGTAAGTGCTTTAAAGCTCAGTTCGGAGTACCTCCGTCATCTTATTTGAGAGGAGAGAAAGAGGAATAGTTTATTCTATCACTTTTTCTAGTATTAAGCTAAATTATTAAAACTGGAAAAGACTCTTTGGAGATGAGGCTCAAAATAAAAAACAGAGATAAGTTTACTTACAATCCATAAGTCACAACATAAAAAAATCTCCTGCTTTTAGTCCTATAATTGTAATAAATAAGGGTTAAAGCAGGAGTTTTTTATTGCGAAGTTTCAATCTATAAGATTTTTACTTTTGTACTTCATTTTGAGCCTCTTTTATAGAATGACGATTATCGACTTATTTCAATTTATAAATTTCGCTTCCGGCCAGAAGGAAACAACCTGTTCCAAAATCATCAAAATCAGGCTTGCTGTCGTAAGTTACGGGCTGTCCGTCTTTGGGCTCCTTTCCAGTTCCTTGTACATAACCTAAGAATCCATCAGGATGAACAGCGTCTTTCACCATTGCATTCCAGGCTTTGAGTACTATTGGCAGATATTCGTCGCGATCAAGCAATCCGTTACGTATTCCCCATGCCATTCCATATACAAATAAAGAAGTTCCTGTCAGCTCTTTTCCGCCGAAGTGATTAGGATCGTGCAAGCTTACATTCCAGAATCCGTCTTCACGCTGGCAAGCTTTGATAGCCTTGCTCATAGTCAGAAAGTCGTTTATATAATCTTGGCGGTGAACTTCATTGGCTGGAATTTCATCGAGCACGCGGACTAGAGCTGCATATACCCAACCGTTTCCACGGCTCCAGTAGCAATCCTCTCCGTTAGGTTCTTTGTAAGGAGGGTCGAAGTCCTGATCTCTCCACCATAATCCATCCTTTTGATTGAACATACCATGTTCTCCATGCTGGTTGCGTGTGTATTCGTACATCTGCCACATCTTATCGAAATATTTTTGCTCTCCGGTCAGTTTACCCATTTTGGCGAAGCCTGGCATACCCATTTGTATAGCATCTATCCACCACCACTCGTTAATTTGTGGAGTGTTGACTAACATGTTGAGATTTGATTTTACATTAAGCAAGATTTTGGGTTCAGGGCAGAGGTTGTACATGTCGATATATACTTGTCCGCAGGCATAATTGTCGGCATGTCGGGTTGTTGTCCCTCTCCACATCCCCCATTTATGAAAATCCCCCCATTGATAAGCATATTCGTAATATTCAGTATCCGGATAAATGGAATAAAGAGCCAGTAATCCCTCGTAGTACACAGTGCGCGTCCAGATATTGCTGGCCCGCATCTTTCCTTTGACAAAACTGGGTAGTGTGCAGTCCGGATTATTCTTCATATAATATTTGTTCACTTTGATTAAAGTGTTCAGAGTTTCTTTCTGGTCGGGCAAATTTTGTGCATGCAGAATATTTGTCCCTCCCAAAGCGAAAACTAAAGCTGCAATAAATAATTTTTTCATGGCCTTTGCTTGTTAGTTATTGTAATATAAGTTTATTGACAAAAATAGTTGTCTGTCTTTATATATAGAATGGAAAATCATACAATAGTCTTTGATTTTATTCATTTAGCTCGTTTTAGGGTAAAAATGTACGAATTTATCAGGATAATGTATGATTTTCTATTTTGAGGTTATAGGCTTTTCTCTATTTTTGCCAATGTGAAAAGTAAAGATAATTTGTTTTATAAAAAATATACTATGAATAAAGTGTGGACAAGATGTGTTGTTTCTATTGCTTTAGCTTTGTTCGTTTTGCAGGCTTCAGCAAAAGAAGTTTTTCCGGACGGAACTCCTATACCCGACTGGTTTCGTCAGACAGAAATCGTTAAGTTGGAAGATTTAGGAAAAAGCTATCGTATTACAGACTATGGAGTATTGAATGACAGCACAATCATACAGACTCAGCAGATACAGGCCGTGATTGATAAAGCTTCTCAGGAAGGGGGAGGGGTGATTTATATTCCTCAGGGAACTTTTTTGAGTGGATCATTATTTTTTAAACCTAATACCCATCTTTATATAGAGAAAGAAGGAACACTGAAAGGTAGTGATGATATCAGCGATTTTGCGGTCATTGATACACGTATGGAAGGACAGAACCTGAAGTATTTTGCAGCGCTGGTCAATGCTATTGGTGTGGACGGATTTACGATTTCAGGAGAGGGACGTATAAACGGTAATGGGTTGCGTTACTGGAAGTCTTTCTGGTTGCGTCGTCAGGTGAATCCTAAGTGTACGAATCTGGAAGAACTGCGTCCTCGTTTAGTTCATATTGCCGATTCGAAAGATGTTCAGTTGTCTGGTGTTCGTCTGGAGAATTCTCCATTTTGGACTACTCATTTGTATCGTTGTGAAAATGTAAAATTGTTGAATCTCCATATTTTTGCACCTCATTTCCCTGTAAAAGCTCCTAGTTCTGATGCTATCGACATTGATGTATGTACCAATGTCTTGGTGAAAAATTGCTATATGTCTGTCAATGATGATGCGGTTGCACTGAAGGGTGGAAAAGGTCCTTGGGCAGATCAGGATAAAGAGAATAATGGGGCTAACCGCAATATTATTATTGAAGATTGTGTATATGGTCTTTGCCACAGTGCGCTGACTTGTGGTAGTGAGTCAATACATAATCATAATATAATCCTTCGCCGTTGTCGGCTGGATAATGCAAAACGGTTGTTGTGGCTGAAAATGCGTCCCGATACACCGCAGAATTATGAATATATTACCGTAGAAGATATTACGGGCACAGTTTCCAGTTTCTTGTTTGCAAAGCCATGGAAGCAGTTTTTCGACCTGAAAGGGCGTAAGGATACACCATATTCATATTCCAGTCATGTGACAATGCAGAATATCACAATGGAATGTGATGTCTTGTTTGATGTGACCAAGGCGGACGATCAATATAAATTGTCTGATTTTACTTTTAAGAATTTGGATCTGAAGGTGAAAAAGAATGCGAAAATAGAAGTTGACTGTGTTGATAATTTTGTATTGGAAAATGTTAAAGTTAATGACAATATAATCAGGAAACAGGTTTTAGATTTTAAATAGGTATTAGTATTTTAAGGTTTAATTTTTTACTTTCTTCGGGCAGGTTTCAGGCAGTCTGTCCGATTTTTTTGTTTCCCGACAAAGCTTTTTGCTGATATATATGGCTGTGTGTTTTGTGAAATTTGTACGAATTATCAGTGTGTTCATGGTTATAGCAAAGGATTTCTTTGGAAATATAAGGACGAATCATTCTTAAAAACTTGATTCATTCAAAAAATATGATGTTGTTTTATGTATTTTTTGTACAAAAGGAACAGACATTCGTACAAATTTTTCGAAAAGAAGATGATGTTTTTCCTGACTTTTCAAGATGTTTTGGGGAAATATGACCAGTTGTGATGTTGAATTTCAATCAGATTGAGTGAGAAATTTGCAGTCTTCGATGATAAAAGGGAGAAAAACAAAAAAGAGGCTGTCTCAAATAAACTTTGAGATGGCCTTTTTTGTGTCTGCAAAAAAAATCGGGCAAGTCCTAACTTCGCTCAGCCAGAACTTGCCCGTCTCCCTAATTTTTTGTATCTTAGGGAATCAAGTAAGATATCCCAAAGATAATGTTTAAAAGTTACACATCCAACGATAATCTGCTTTTACCTCCATGTTTAGGCGATTTTATTCCCCAGAACGATCCGGTCCGGGTTGTTCACCGTATCATTGAACAGATAAACCTTGAAGAACTTAACCGCAGGTATTCTCCTAAAGGCTGTTCTGCGTATCACCCGCGCATGATGCTTCAGATTCTTGTCTATGCTTATCTGCGTAATATCTATTCCAGCCGTCGCATAGAAGAGTTCTGTCGCAATGACATCCGCTTCATGTGGCTTACCGGCAATTTGACTCCTGATCATAATACCATCAACCGTTTCCGTAGCAGCCGGCTGAAGGATGTGCTGAAGACAATATTTGCCACCATTGTAAAATTCCTCGTGTCGGAAGGTTTTGTAAGTCTGGATGTGGCCTGTACCGACGGAACGAAGATGGAGGCGAACGCCAACCGTTATACGTTCGTCTGGGGCAAGTCCATACATACCCGCATATCCAGAATCGCTGAACAGCTTGAGGAGATATGGCGGTACGCCGAGTCCGTCACCAAGCAGGAGCTGCGTGATTCCACTCCGGTTACATATCAGGATATCACCCCGGAGAAAGTGGAAAAGGCACTCGGGCAGATAGATGATGCCCTGAATGGAGTGGACGCAGACAGAAAAATGAAAGCGAAGGTAAGGCGTGTAAGGAAGTCATGGCCTGAACAGCTCAGAAAATATGAATCACAGGGAAAGATACTTGACGGACGCAACAGTTACTCAAAGACGGACAAAGACGCAACTTTCATGCGCATGAAAGAGGACCACATGAGAAATGGGCAGCTTAAACCCGGATATAACCCACAGATCAGTACCAACAAGCAGTTCATTCTGAACTATACCATCCACCAGTGTGCGGATGATACCTCCACCTATCCTCTGCATATGGATGATTTCCATGCCCTTTACGGCAGATACCCTGACGTATCTGTCTGCGATGCCGGATACGGAAGCGAAGAGAACTACCTGTATGCTTTCAGACATGGCATTGAAACCTTTATAAAGTACAATTATTTCCATAAGGAACAGAAAAGGAACTTCAGAAATGACCCGTTTCTGTCTGCCAACTTTTATTATAATGAAGAAACCGACGGCATGTATTGTCCTATGGGACAGAGAATGGAAAGACTCTCCGATGTAAAGCGGACGACAGACAACGGTTTTGTACAGACCATCTCCAGATACAGGGCACGTAACTGCAAGGGCTGCCCGCTGAAGTGCCAGTGTCACAGAAGCCGCTCGGAAAGAATTGTACAGGTAAATCACCGTCTGAGGAAAATCAAGGCAAGAGAACGTGAAAAGCTGCTCTCTGATGAAGGTCTGAGATATCGCAGTCAGCGACCGCAGGATGTAGAAGCCGTATTTGGAAACCTCAAGAACAACAAGCACTTCAAGAGGTTCCATCTTCGTGGACTTAAGAAAGTTGAAATTGAGTTCGGCTTGCTGGCCATTGCACATAATCTTGCAAAAGTAGTCTCTTAGAAGGCTTATGGTAACGAAAAAACAGTTTGAATGGATAAAATCTTCAAAAACAAGCTTGTAAATTCCTCTTTTTGAAAAAAAATACAAATGACTTCAATCTGAAATGAAACAATAGAGGCCATCTCAAATTTATTTTGAGACAGCCTCTTTTCTGTATGTAAGGAATAATAGATTCAGTATTACAAGTTAACGCGTTTTTCCT
>ERZ791931.17-NODE-17-length-233612-cov-68.624272_pt1 | contig 233612 bp, 201 predicted proteins | sample MGYA00510127_ERZ791931 | MGnify/ENA primary metagenome ERZ791931 (study PRJEB30046, sample SAMN00792067) | human gut metagenome | study: EMG produced TPA metagenomics assembly of the A metagenome-wide association study of gut microbiota in type 2... | reverse complement strand
GTACACATACAAACTCCCGCTTCACTTTGTTGCTAAAGTAAAAGTAATAAAAGAAAAAGAAGTATGTATTGTATAATGCTTTCATTTTGTTCTCATTGTTATTGAATACGCTGCAAAAGTAATACTTTTCTAGCAAAAACAAATAAATAAGAAGTTTTTTTTCAAAAATATTTTTTCTTTGTCTCAATAACTTGTATTCTGGAATAAATAAAGTATATTTGTGAATAGACAGGTCTGCATTGTCGGCTATCATTATTCATTAAATAAAGGAGGGTGTATGGGAACTCTGGGATGCATCAATGACATGATGCGACGTGATAAGGAAAACAGGGAGCTTCGCCGGGCGAGTCGCGAACGGCTGAATGAGACAAGGAATCGTCTGCTTGATGTGAAGGGCAAACGTTCGGAGTGTAATGTGTCTTATGAGCAACTGGAGCATATTGCCCATGAAACCCGGGAATGGGAAGAAAAGGAGCGCAACAGTTTTCTTAAAGGTAAATTGGTTTTCATCACTTTGCTTGCAGGTATTGTTTTATTAATAGGGACAGTTCTTGCCCTATTCTGCAAATGAACCATGTCCGGTTATGGAGGTATATTCTTTTCTCCCGGTCACTTTACATGGGTTTCTGAACTGAATCATTTTTTTCTCTGCTTTCCATAATCCCCGGCATTTGCTGCAAAGCCCAATTGACCAGTCCTTCAAGGTGGGGTATCAGACTCAGTCCTCTTTCCGTCAGGCAGTATTCAACTCGTGGCGGAACTTCGGCATATACCTTTCGTTTTACCAGACCGTCAGATTCCAGTGTGCGTAAAGTGACGGTGAGCATTCGTTGTGATACATCGGCTATCGTTTTGTGAATATCACTGAACCGCATGGTTCCATTGGTATGTAGTGTGATAAGAACCAGCATGGACCATTTGTCACCAAGACGGCTGAGCACGTCTCGTATGGGACAATTACCGTTAGGATGGAAGTTTTGCATTTTTTAATCTTTTGTATGTTCTTGTTGTTCAATAACGGTTACTTCTGTGTAACCAGCTTATGCTGAAGTGCGTTTTTGTTTTTATGAAAGAGGCACGTTACATTTGTGGCACAAAAGTAATAAACTTACTAAAGATAACTATTGTTTTAACAGATATATTAATTGTTTTATTTAATGCATTAAGATTATGGCAAAGAAAGTAGCAGTTTTGGCAGTGAATCCGGTGAATGGATTCGGTTTGTTCCAGTATTTGGAAGCCTTTTTTGAGAATGGTATATCTTATAAGGTATATGCAGTGGCGGAAACAAAGCAAATTAAAACGAATTCGGGTGTTGAATTGGTGGCAGATGATATAATTGCGCATTTGGTAGGACACGAAGATGAATTTGATGCTGTGGTATTTTCATGCGGAGATGCAGTTCCTGTGTTTGCACAGAATGCAGATAAACCTTATAACATTGATTTGATGTCCGTACTGAAGGCTTTTGGTGAAAAAGGTAAAATATTGATAGGTCATTGTGCGGCAGGTATGTTGTTTGATTTTGCAGGAGTAACGGAAGGTAAGAAACTGGCAGTGCATCCGTTGGCAAAGCCGGCCATCACCAAGGGGCAGGCGACAGACGATAAATCTGTGGTTGATGGCAATCTTTTTACTGCACAAGATGAAAAGTTTGTATGGACAATGATGCCTGAAGTATTGAAGGTGCTTAAATAATGAAGTTGATGAACAAGGACGGAAAATCTTCCGTCCTTATATGGATTGTTGCGGACTTTTTCTATATATTTGAATTCGATTTTAAAAGATACAAATAATGAAATACGATTTTGATAAAGTAATAGACCGCAACGGTACTGCCGCCGTTAAGCTGGAAGAGGCGAAGGAAGTGTGGGGACGTGCGGATTTGATTCCTTTGTGGGTGGCAGATATGGATTTTGGTACAGCTCCTTTTATTGTGGATGCCATTCGTAAACGCTGTGAATGTGAAGTGTTGGGTTATACGGGGAAACCTGACAGTTACTATCGGGCAATCATTAATTGGGTGAAACAACGCTATGATTTGGATGTCACAAAAGAGATGATAAACTTTGTTCCCGGCATTGTTCCCGGCATCGGTATGGCAATGAACAGCTTCACCCGACCGGGAGATAAGGTGATGATTCAGCCGCCCGTCTACCATCCTTTTGCTTGGGTAACGACCCGCAATGAGCGTACATTGGTTACTAACCCCCTGAAATGGGAGAATGGCATGTATCGAATGGATTTGGATGCCTTTCGCGAACAGGTAAAAGGTTGTAAACTGTTTATTTTATGCAATCCTCATAATCCCGGTGGCGTGGTGTGGACAGAAGACGAACTGCGCACAGTGGCAGAAATCTGTTACGAAGAAAAAGTGTTGGTGTTCTCTGACGAAATTCATGCAGACTTAACTCTTCCTCCTTACAAACACCGTCCTTTTGCTACTATCAGTGAAAAGGCAAAGATGAATTCGGTGACATTTATGTCGCCCAGTAAGGCGTTTAATATGCCGGGGCTGGCTGCTTCTCATGCCATAATCTTTAATGAGGACCTGCGTGCGCGATTCCGTAAATTTATGGATGCCGGTGAACTGGACATGGGGCATGTATTTGCTTTCCTTTCCGTGGAGGCGGCATATACACACGGAACGGAGTGGCTTGACCAATGTTTGGCTTATATACAGGGAAACATTGATTATGTTGACAATTTCCTGAAAACTCATGCACCCAGAATTAAAGCCATTCGTCCGCAAGCGTCTTATTTGGTTTGGCTTGATTGCCGTGAACTGGGATTAAACCAGGAAGCACTAAACGATTTCTTTGCAGATAAAGCGCATTTGGCATTGAATGACGGAGCGATGTTCGGAAAGGAAGGCACAGGATATATGCGTCTGAATGTGGCAAGTCCGCGTTCTGTGATTGAGCAAGCGATGAAGCAATTGGCTGAGGCTTATCAAGCAATGTCTTTTTAGAAATTAAAAAGGGTGTGTCAAAACTAAACCGGTCTATCAAATCATCATCGGTAGGGGCAGGCAAACCCTGCCCCTACCGATGACCACGACCTTGGGAGTAATACACAAAGCAAACTGTTTTCGGGCGAGCGAACCTCGCCCTACTAACAAAATGACAGTATTATCAACGTTTAGACACAATCCCTTTTTTGAGTATAGAAAATTATTTCCTCGTATTATTATTTTAATGGAGGCATATTGGGTTCTGTTGGCCAATATGGATTTTGATAGATGGGTGAGTTCTCAATGGAACCGCCGCCTGACGTGATATCCATATCTTGAATTCTGTATGGTTCCAGATAGTGAGCCATAGCCCAGCGATAGCCGTCTTTAGCCAGGTTGTTGTTATTCTTTTCATAAGGACGCAAGTATGGACTGATAGCCGGGTCAGAAACATTGGCTTTAGGATTATCCATACCATAAACCAGTTGCGAAGTACCGTCTTCATTATCGTACCAATGCTGCATGCTTCCCCATAATTTGAAACCTTCAATGTGATATGGAGTGGAAATCATCTGATCCATAGCTCTCCAACGCATCAGATCCATATAGCGTAAACCTTCTGCCATCAGTTCGCAGCGGCGTTCGCGACGGATGTTGTAGAGGGTCGGGTCTATCAGTTTGCCTGCCGAATAAGCTCCCCAGTCATTAAGTGCTTCTTTAGCCATGTCGGTGGCAGCGATGGTTTTATTATAGTCTGTATCTACATGAGAACGTTTTCTTATCTGTGTCCAATAGCTTTGGGCAATATTGTCTAAAGAACCATTCTTCTCATAACATGCTTCTATATAGTTGAGCAGCGCTTCTGTGCCACGGAATATCAGTGCGCCGGTATAGCATAGCCCGTTACCTAAATATTTTTGGTCATAATTATTTCCTTTGCGGAGTGCATATCCGGTAGAATATCCTTTTTCTGCATTATTGTTAAGGATTACCGGGAATGGTTCGATAGGCACTGCCATATCACCTTCTGCCGATTCGAATAAAACATTTATTTGTCCCGGTTCTTTTAAAAAGATATGTAAACGTGAGTCGCGACCTTTACGGACATCGGATATAGTTTCATCTCCTTGATATCCGCTGCCTGCTGCATAGACGGGCAAGCCGTTTGCCATCAGGAATCCGTTTACCATGCCGCGTGTAACACCTATTCCATAGTTCCCGTGTTGGGCGGCTGTTGCGACACCGTGTGTCAATCCCAATGCTTTGCTGTATGGACGCCACAAGAGTACTTCGCTGTAGTCCGACATATCTTCATCTCCGAACATATCCATGTAGGGGTTGGCCGGTTCGGAGATAGCCTGTTGTATTGTTCCGGTGTTTTCAACCAGTTGGGTTGCGTCGGCCACTTCCTTGGCTGCGTTCATGGCTTCTGTCAGGAAGAAGTCGATTTCTTTATCGATATCTCCTGTCGGATATTGATAATTAGCATTATATTCTTTACTCTTTCCCGGCCATTCCGGTCCGTTGGGAACGAAAGGAGTATCTTTGAAGTATTTCAGCCAAGTACCTTCAAATAGAGCTACACGTGATTTCATCAGCAGTGCACACTCACGGTTGATTCGGGTTTTTTCTGTTCCCTTTCCCGAAGACATCATCTCGATGGCGGAATCCAAATCCGATAGAATGAAGCGTGCCACTTCGTTACGTGGTGAGCGTTTGCTGGCTTCTACCAACGGTTCCATTTGGTCGGGTAGGGTAGCCTTGACAATAGGGAAATCACCGTATGAACGGAGGCGTTTGAAATATTCGTATGCGCGCATGAAATACATTTCTCCGATGTATTGGCGTATTTTCTCTTCTGCTCCGGAAATGGTGCCGGCTTCAAACTCTGGCAATACTTTTTCAAAGAAGTAGTTACAACTATAAATATTTCCAAAGCTATATGAGCCTCCCGAAGATTGAGAAGTTTTCCATTGTCCGGGAATGTATCGGTTGTTATAACCGAAACCCGCTTGATTGTCTGTGTGGTTGTCTTCTCCATAAAGTCCGTATCCGTAGGCATGTCCGGGAAGTATGTCTGTATAGAGTTTGTTGGCATAGGCTTCCAGCTGGGATTCATCTTTCAGATATTTTTCCGGTGAAACGGAAGACATCGGTTCTTGGTCCAAAAAATCGTTGCAGGAAGTCATGAAGCCCAAAACGGCGACTCCGGCTACATATTTGAATATATTACTATGTTTCATAATTATTGTTTTTTTTAATGATTATAAGGTTACGTTCAATCCCACAGAGAATGTCCTGCTTAACGGATATGCATTTCCATTGTATTCGTCTCCACCGCCGATTGTTTCAGGGTCGAATATCTTGGTTAGTGAGGTTCCGGTCCACAAGTTCTCACCTGATACGAATATGCGTAATTTAGATACGGCAAATTTCTTGGTGAGAGATACCGGCAGGGTATATCCGAATTGAAGGTTTTTCAGACGGATATAAGAGGCATCCTGCAAGTAACCGGATTGTGTCTGCTTGTTTTTGTCGGAACCAAAGATGGGGCGCGGATAGTAGGCATCCAGATTGGTCGGCAAATCATTTGAAGGTTCGGCTCTGAAGTAATCGGCATGTTCTACAAAGCCGGTAGAATGCCACAATGAGGTGGCTCCCCAAAAGTATGCACTGCCTTGCCAGTAGTCGCGTTTCATTACTCCCTGGAAGAATGCACGGAAGTCGAAACCTTTCCAATCTGCATTCAGGTCAATACCGAATTGATAGCGAGGTTTGTTGTTGCCGAGTATTTTTCTGTCGCCCATGTCATCATACTTATTGCCTCCGCCGTCTATTTTACCGTCACCGTTTAAGTCTTTATACATGATGTCGCCGGCTTCCCAGTTGGAACCAAGGGCGTTTTGTCCTCCATTGGGAAGAGAAGCCAGATGTTCTTCCATCTCTGCGTCAGATTTAGCTATACCGATAGTTTCATAACCGTAAATGTCTCCCAGCATTCTACCTTTTCTATATTTGTCCAATGTATTGGTAGGATTCGGGTAACGGGTGATTTCTGTTTGCGAATCTGATAGAACGAATTTGATTCCATAGCCCAGTCCGTTTCTCAGACGATCTTGCCAAGCTATTTCTAAATCGAAACCATAAGTTCTCAAGTCGGTATTGTTGGTCTTGGGTACGCTTAAGCCAAGGATACTCGGAAGTTCGGGGGCAGGGCCTATCATGTCTAGTGTTTCGCGGGTATAATAATCGAACGAACCGGTCAGACGGTTATTGAAGGCACCGAAGTCAAGACCGATATTCCAATTGCGTATGCGTTCCCAGCCCATGGTAGAACTAATCAATCCGGGAACTGTAGCTGTATTGGGCTTGATACCGTTTTGTATCCAACCGCCGCCACCGGCAGAAACACCTAAGGTTTGGTAAGTGGGATACCATGATTTGGTATTCTGGTTACCTAATTCTCCATAAGAACCGCGTAATTTCAAGGTCCCTACATATTCGCTCAATGATTCCCAGAAGTTTTCGCGGGCAATGTTCCAACCGAGAGAGAATGAAGGAAACCAGTTCCAGCGTTGTTCGCGGCGGAAACGTGAGGTACCGTCATAACGGATATTGACTTCTGCCAGATATTTGCCTTTGTAGTCATAATTGATACGTCCGAAGAAACCGGCGGTAGACCAAGCTGCGCGCGAACCGTTTACGGAAGGAGTTACTACTTTTCCGGTATAATCCAGTCCGGTGGTAATATCAATTTCAGGTAATTCGGGTACGATAATACCTTTGCGGGTCGCACCGAATGTTTGTTGTTTCATTTCTTCGGCTTGAAAACCAATCATACCTTTAAAGTTATGTCCCGATTCAAGGCTGTGCGAATATTCCGTATAAGCATTGAAGTTCATATAGTTCTCTTTGGTTTGGTCTTCATGAGCTTCTGTGTCTTGATAATAGCCGATGGGGTATGGATTTCCTTGTACATCGTGATTATACAAAGTCTGTGTATCCCAGTGGTTGTTCACAGTATTGATTCTGTAGTTAAAGTCCACATGGGTTATCCAGTTCTTTATCGGTTCAAGAATAAGAGATATTTGCTGATATATATTGTCTGTTTGAATGTTGTGTTTTCCACCATCACGGAGGGGGAGTGCCGGAGAAGGAGAGTGGAACATGTATCCGTTGGGGTCATATACAGGCAGTGTGGGCCAGCCTTGGCGTGCCAAGTCGCGGAATAATGCATTGGTCAGATAGGCAGGACGATGAAAGTCTTCGCGTGTAAAGCGGCTGGTATAATTCACTTTTGCCCAATCAGTCAGTTGTGCATTGATTTTTCCGGTACCGGTATAACGTTTGTAGGTATCTTGGTTGAATTCCATCAATCCTTTTTGATCCATGAAGTTACCGGATATATAATAATTGACTTTGTCATTACCACCACTGAAACTCAGGTTATGTTCTTGTGAGGATGTCCATTCGCGATATATCACATCATACCAGTCTGTATTTGCATTACCGCCGGCATATCCGTCGAGCCAGTATTTATTGTTGGCATCAGCTAGAACTCCGTCGGTAATTTTACCATCTTGATAATCTTTGATGCGTTGCAGGTGTTCTGCATTAAAATAAGCTCCTGCTCCCGAATTGATATTTGCATCGTTGTAGAAAGTGGCAAATGTATATGAATCCATTTGCTTGGGAATTCTTACGGGCTGTCCCCAGCGGAAGTTATTATTATAGTTTATGGTCGTTTTTCCGCTCTTTCCACTTTTGGTGGTTACCAAAATTACACCAAAGGGTGCACGCGAACCATAGATAGAAGCGGCTGCGGCATCTTTCAGGATAGAGATATTTTCAATATCCTGTGGATTGATGGAGTTGATGTCTCCTTCCATGCCGTCAATCAACACTAGCGGACTTGCATCAGAACCATCGCCGATAGTTCCTGTACCGCGGATACTCATGCTCATCTTATTATCCAATGCACCGCTGGTAGTGGTGATTTGTAATCCCGGTACTACACCCTGCAGGGCTTGTACAGCATTTTGTACGGGGCGGGATGCGAGTGCTTCTGAGTCTACGGTACCTACGGAACCGGTCAGGTTGACTTTCTTTTGTGTACCAAAACCTACCACTACTACTTCATCCAAGGTCTTGGTGTCTTCTTGTAGCATGATTTTAAGGACGGATTGTCCGGTATACTTTACTTCTTTCGTAGTATATCCTACAAATGAAATCTGTAGGATACTTCCTTTTTTTACTCCTTCCAGGGTGAATCGTCCGTCAATGTCGGTGGTTGTTCCGTTTGTTGTTCCTTTAACAACAACCGTAGCTCCGATAACAGTTCCCAAGGCATCTTCTACAGTACCTGTAACTTTCCCGTTTTGTTGGGAAATACTTGTTCTAGGCTGATTAGGCATCTGTTCTGCCATACCGGTTACCGGAAAACTTAAGGCTCCGGCTAGCAGAATAAGCTTCATAGCTTGATTTTTCTTTAGCATAATATTAGTTTTTAATTAAGATTAAAAATATTCCTTTCTGAGAAGTTGTTTTGATGGCAGCAAAGTTACAATGAATGAAATAAAGACGTAAAAGAAGTTAATGGTATGAATTGGAGAATTCGGTACTTGCATAAAAGATAATTATAAAAAACGGATATGATGGAATGTGCTCATTATGAGTGTGTAAGCTATACATTATTATATAAGGGCAGAAGGATGGAACGGTAACATTAAAGCTTTTCCTCCGCCGGACTAACGTTTTCTGATTGCCATGTTAGTACGTCCTGCCGCAATGGGATGTACGTCCTACTGTAGTGGAACGTACGTCCTGCTGCAATGGAACATACGTCCTGCTACAGTGGGACGTACTGGTTGTTGGCAGATAAAGCCTTAGTGTGAAGTAAGAAAAAGCTTAGGAGTCCGTTCCGGATTGCCAAGCATGTCTGTTGCTGTCCATTTTCTACATGTTTTCTTTCCATTTATTCCGAATTTGTTAAAAGTAAGTTTGGAATTTAGAGCCTTGTTTTCATTTGATTTGTGTATGTTTGCAAAAGATTCTTGAATTTGATATACTGAATGACATGAAATTGAAAACGATATTTGTACTAGGTCTGGTGGCGGGAATGATGAGTTGCAGCACTCCGGCAGATTATTGTCCCGTTACGGCATCAGGTAATGATTTGGTCTTTCCGGCTTTGGCACAAAGTTGGGATGAAGGCATTCCATTGGGAAACGCCACGGTAGGTGCGTTGGTATGGGAGAAAGATACCGCCTTGCGCTTTTCCTTGGACCGTACCGATTTGTGGGATTTGCGTCCGGCAGATAGTCTGTCGGGGAATAATTATCGCTTTGCATGGGTCAAGGAACATATCCGTAAGGGTGATTATCGGCCTGTGCAGAAGAAATTCGACGAACCCTATGACAGGATGCCTGCTCCTTCCAAAATACCGGGAGCGGCTTTGGAGTTTCCGTTGACGAAACTTGGAAAGCCTGTACAAGTACGTTTGTATCTGGATAATGCTTTGTGTGAAGCTACTTGGGCAAATGGTACTCAAATGCAAACATTTGTTCATGCTACAGAATCGGTGGGGTGGTTTGTTTTTAAAAATCTGACTACGGAGCTGGAGCCTGTGTTGGTGGCTCCTCGATATAGGCAAGAGGGGAGCAGTGCCGAAGCAAGTCCGGTTTCGGGACAGGATTTGCAACGACTGGGATATGAGCAGGGAAGTGTAATCCGTAAAGACAATGAATTGGTGTATCATCAGAAAGGATATGGAGATTTTTCTTACGATGTGGTGGTGAAATGGGAACGGCAGGGAAATACACTGTATGGAACGTGGAGCATTACGTCTTCCTTGAGCGGAGAACAGGCAGAAGAAGAGACGTCGACTGCTATGCTCCGTGGCCTGGCAAAGGACTATAAAGCGCATCTTGATTATTGGGAACATTATTGGGCACAGTCGTCTGTTTCTCTTCCGGACAGTATTTTGCAAAAACAATATTATAATGAGATGTATAAGTTCGGTTCGGCAACTCGTGAAAATTCTTATCCTATTTCTTTGCAGGCTGTATGGACTGCCGATAACGGTAAATTACCACCATGGAAGGGGGATTATCATCACGACCTGAATACACAACTCAGTTATTGGCCTGCGTATGCGGGCAATCACTTGTCTGAGGGGTTGGGATATCTGAATACATTGTGGAATCAGCGTGACACTTACAAACGCTATACTCGCCAATATTTTGAAACAGAGGGTATGAATGTGCCCGGGGTTTGCACCCTGACGGGAGAACCTATGGGAGGATGGATTCAGTATGCCATGTCTCAAACGGCGGGAGCTTGGTTGGCACAGCATTTTTATTTGCACTGGAAATATTCTGCCGATAAGGAGTTCTTGAAAGAAAGAGCTTATCCTTTCTTGAAGGATGTAGCTGTATACATGGAGCAAAATTCGATTGTCGACAGCAAAGGGTTTCGTCGCTTGGAGTTCAGCTCAAGTCCCGAAATTTATGATAATTCATTGCAGGCATGGTTCAAGGATATGACAAATTATGATTTATCGCTGATGCATTTCCTGTTTGGTGCGGGGGCGGAGATGGCAAATGAACTGGGAATAAAGACCGAAGCAGCGCATTGGAATAAATTGAAAAGCCAATTGCCTGATTTTGATTTGGATAATGAGGGAAGCCTTACGTTTGCCAAAGGATTTCCTTATAATGCATCTCATCGTCATTTCTCTCATGCATTGGCCATTCATCCGCTGGGCATCATAGACTGGAGCGACGGCGAAAAGGCGCAACGAATCATTCGTGCCACTTTAAAGAAAATGAATGATTACGGACCGGATTATTGGACCGGATATACATATAGTTGGTTTGCCAATATGCAGGCGCGTGCATTCAACGGTGAAGAAGCAGCAAAAGCATTGAGAACTTTTGCCGAATGCTTCTGCTTGAAAAATACGTTCCATGCCAATGGTGACCAGTCTGCCAGCGGGAAATCGAAGTTCACATATCGCCCTTTTACGCTTGAGGGAAACTTTGCTTTTGCTGCAGGCATACATGAAATGTTATTGCAGAGCCATACGGGAGTGATACGGGTCTTTCCGGCAGTTCCCGAAAGTTGGAAGAATGTATCTTTTAACAACCTGCGGGCCATGGGAGGTTTTCTTGTCTCGGCGGCTCTCAAGGATGGAAAGGTTGTCCGACTGGAAATTTACGCTGAAAAAGGGGGCCGTCTTGCAGTCTTTTCTCCTTTTGAGCATAAAGTGGTGGAATATGATACTCAGCCGGGCAGTCGGATAGACTTAGCAGTGGAATAAATGAAGAAATCGTTTTATATTTGTATTACAAAGAAATAAAGAAGATTATGGATGCATGTGCCGTACACTCTTCCCTTTGGGAGATATTGGAGCAGATAACCGAAAATTTAAAGAGTAAGCGTCTGGCGGATGTGTTTCGCTTTATCTCGTTTTATCCTTCGGAAACGTATGGTCCGCATAAGCATTTGCGCATTGAGATAAACTATGTGAAGAAAGGCTATTGTATTCTTCATTTGGATAATGAAAGCGTGACTTTCAAGGAAGGAGAGATAATGGTCATTACTTCAGACGTCAATCATTTGTTTGAGGCGGGCAGTGAAGGGACAACTTTAATGCAGCTGGAGTTTTTGCCCGAAATATTTTCTAACTTTAACTTGAACTCCCGGGTGGGCAAAGATGCTTCGGTACCTACTTCCGTATTCTTGTTTTCTGAAGAGAACCGGCTGATTAAAATTGTGAATAATGTCCGTATCATGCGGGTAGTGCAGCGCATTGTGAATGAGCTGGAGACAAAAAGTGTGTATTATCAATACTTGGTCGTGATGTACTATGCAGAGTTGCTGGTGCTTATCTATCGCTATATGGATGAAGCTTATTTACCTATCTGTACCAATGACTCGTTGAGAAAAGCCATTGCTTATATCCGGTTGAATTATCATTCGGATATCAATATAAATAAGGTGGCGGAAGAAGTAGGCATCAGTGAACGTTATCTCAGAAACCTGTTTTCACAGTATTTGAATCTTTCTCCGTTGGATTATCTGAATCAGATAAGAATCAATAAAGCGGTGGAACTTTTAAGAAACACGGAAATGTCCATAAAAGAAGTATGCTTTCAGTGTGGTTTTCAGTCACCGCAATACTTTTCACGCATCTTTAAACAACAGATGGGGGTATCTCCGCGCGATGTGGCAAAATAGTACTTCCGTTTTGTATATGTTTTGGTTATATTTTCGCCTTTTTACATAAGTGCAATAGTCCTGAAAAGTTCTTTCTTTTTTTAAAGCAGACTACCTTTGCTGTTACTATAACAGAGTAAAAACAATCTTTTAATAGAACAAAAAAATGAAAGAATGGAACGATGACAAAGAGTTGGTTTCCTTGATAAAGGGAGAACTCTATACGGCAGTTGTCGGAGATATTATGGACAAGATGGGGTATACCCATCAATTCCTGCCGCCTCATATTCGTCCGCTTCGCGATGATATGTTTGTTGCGGGACGTGCCATGACTGTATTGGAGGCCGATGTATATGATAATCAGGGAACAAGCGGGACAAATCCGGTTCTGAAACGCTCTTTCGGTTTGATGCTCGAAGCATTGGATGACTTGAAAGAAGGTGAAATCTATATTTGTTCCGGCTCTTCTCCTTCTTATGCTTTATGGGGAGAGTTGATGAGTGCGCGCGCTATGCAGTGTAAAGCTGCCGGTGCGGTGGTGAATGGTTACTCTCGCGATACGAAAGGAATTCTGGCTTTAAATTTTCCTTGTTTTTCTTACGGTCCTTATGCTCAGGATCAGGCTCCGCGCGGAAAGGTGATTGACTATCGTGTACCTATCGAAATTGAAGGCGTGTTGGTAAACGATGGTGATATGCTGGTGGGAGATATTGACGGTGTATGTGTGGTGCCGCGTCAAATAGAAGAAGAGGTGTTTACTCGTGCTTTGGAGAAAGCGCGTGGCGAACGCATTGTCTTGAAGAAGATACAGGAAGGCATGAAAGCCCGGGATGCATTTGATAAATTTGGTATTATGTAATTTATAAAGCAGGAAAAGATGAAAATAACAGATGTAAAAGTATGGTTGGTGCAAGGCATCAAGTACAATTGGACTTTGTTGAAGATATATACGGACGAAGGTTATACAGGTGTAGGCGAGGCTACCAACTGGCCGGGAAGCCCCATCGTATACGAGGCGGCAAAACATATAGGCAGTCGCATTATCGGACTTGACCCGATGAAGACGGATTTTATCTGGACAAAACTTTATCGTGACTTAAACTGGGTAGGACCCTATGGTGCCAGTATGTGTGCCATTAGTGGCATTGATATGGCATTGCTTGATTTGAAAGGAAAGGTATTGGGCGTGCCGTGTTATGAGCTTTTGGGAGGAGCTTACCGTAAGGATATTCTTTTGTATGCCAATTACTGGTTTACGAAGGGGGGGCACAATGAAGCTGATTATGCAGAACAGGCACGTGCGGTGAAGGCTGCCGGATTTACGGGATTGAAGTTTGATCCGTTTGCACATACCAATTATTTCTATGGTGAAGATTTGGCATCCAATCTGACACTGACTCCTGCACAACAGGACTTGGCGTTCAATGTTTCAAAGGCTGTTCGTGAGGCAGTGGGGCCGGAGGTGGATATCATGATTGAAACTCATGCCATGCTTAATTACCGCATTGCCGTGAAGATGGCAGAGCGTTTGGCAACATTGGATATTGCCTGGTATGAGGAACCGGCAGGTCCGGAAAGTTCTCAAACATTGCGTGCCATGCGTGAACGTATACCTTCGGATGTTGCTATTTGTGTGGGTGAGCGTCATTATACTCGTTTTGGCATTCGCTCATTGCTCGAAAAACATGTATGTGATATCATCATGCCGGATATTACTCGGTGTGGAGGTCCGTCGGAGATGAAACGAATGGCTACTATGGCCGAGGCTTATCAGGTTTTGTTGGCTCCTCATAATCCCAATGGTCCTTTATCTACTCTTGCTTCATCGCATGTATGTGCTTCCGTTCCCAATTTCTTCCGTCAGGAGTTTATGTTCAATGATGTTCCCTGGAGAGATACTGTGATTGACCATCCCATTGCCGATATGGTTTATGACGGGCATTTACATTTGTCGGATCGCCCGGGGTTGGGAGTCGATTTGGTGGAAGAAGAGATGGAAAAGCATCCGGGTATTACAAGTAATCCTCCTGAGAACTTTTATATTTAATGCGTATGCCGTTTCAAATAGACTTAATAGGAAAAGTGGTCCTGATAACCGGAGTGTCCTCTGGTATCGGACTGGGCACCGCACATGAGTTTGCCCGTGCAGGGGCTTGTGTGGCAGGATGTGCGCGTAAACCGGAAAGTGACGATAGCGTTTCGGCATTTTTGCAAGCTGTGGAAGGAGAGGGTTGCAAGGCACTCTATGTCCAGGCAGATGTCACACAGGAAGAGGAATTGGAAAAGCTGGTGCAAGAGGTGATAGCCACTTTCGGGCGGCTGGATATTGTTGTTTCCAATGCCGGAATGAATGTATTTGAAGGTGCGGCGGAATGTTCGGAAAGCCGGTGGGCGTACAATCTGGATTTGAACTTGGCTTCCCATTGGCGTTTGGCCAGGATTGCCAAACCTTATTTGGAACAAAGCGGCAATGGGGTTATCTTATTGATGACTTCCAATCATGCTTTTTGCTCCATTCCGGGATGTTTCCCTTATAACGTTACAAAGACAGCTATCACCGGGCTTGTCCGGAGTCTGACCATAGAGTGGGGACCGAAGATACGGACAGTCGGCGTAGCGCCCGGATTTATAGATACGGCGGGAAACGATACTTGGTTCAATTCGTTTCCGGATGCTATGGCCGAACGTCAACGTACGATTAATCTTCATCCGGTAAAAAAAATCGGTACGGTAGAAGAAGTCGGCGCACTATGTGTTTATCTTGCTTCTCCCATGGCAGGGTTTATAAGCGGGACAACCATTTTGATGGATGGTGGACGATCGGCATTGATGCAAGATTCTTAAAATGAGTTTTCAATTGGTATTTTAAAATATATGATGATGAATGCAACTCTATTACATCGTTGTTATAATCGGACCGGTGAGGCTGCTACATGGATGCCCGGTTTGGAATGTTTGTTATGGGTAGACATTGATAATGGAATTTTATATCAATATACTCCTGACGAAGGTACGGTGAAAGAGCATACTTTTCCGGAAATGATAACTTCCGTTATTCCGTGGAAGGGGCACGGGGATGAAGTGCTTCTGGCAATGAAAAATCGTTTTATTGCTTATGATTTGGAGAAAAAGACTTATAAAACACTGATAGAATTTCCATGTCTGCATCCGCAGTGGCGTACCAATGATTGCAAGGCATCACCGGAGGGACGCATTTGGTGTGGAGTGATGCATTGCAGCGAACATAATGGCAACGGAAGTCTGTATTGTGTAGATAATGATTTATCTTTGACGCCTGTTTTGGGACAACAAAGCATTCCTAATGGAATTGTTTGGAACCGGAAAGGAGACCGTATGTATTATGTTGATTCCGGCAGAAGGTGTATTGAAGAGTATGCTTATGATTATTTGACCGGGGCTATTTATTTTATCCGTACTGCAGTACAGGTTCCCGTGGAATATGGAGTGCCGGATGGAATGACCATTGATGCCAACGGACTTTTGTGGGTGGCTCATTGGGGAGGATTCGGTGTGTACGTTTGGAGTCCGTCAACCGGGCAGCTTGTCGATAAAATAGAAGTTCCGGTTCCTAATGTAGCTTCGTGTACTTTTGGGGGCAAGGAGCGTAATCGGTTATTTATTACAACGGCTGTAGATGGCTTGTCGGAAGCTGAGATACAGGCTTATCCTTTGAGTGGAAGTTTGTTTGTGGCCGATGTACCCGGTGTTGTTTCCGGAGAGAATCATTATCCGTTTATAATCCGTTAAGAAAATGGCAATATGAATATATCAACAATTGATTTAATAGTCTTTATCGCCTACTGCTTGCTTATTTTGTTGGTAGGACTCTTCGTTTCGCGTAGAGGCAAAGGAGAGACACAAGATGCCAGTAACTATTTTTTAGCCGGCAGAGGCTTGGCTTGGTGGGCAATAGGGGCTTCTATTATTGCATCCAATATCTCGGCAGAACAGTTTGTCGGCATGTCGGGCTCCGGTTATGCCATCGGGCTGGCCATGGCGACGTATGAATGGATTGCGGCATTGGGGCTGCTGATTGTGGCTAAGTTTTTTATTCCTATTTTCCTGGAGAAGAAAATCTTTACGATGCCACAATTTTTGGAGGAACGCTTTGACCGCCGGGTGAAGACTGTAATGGCTTTTTTCTGGTTGGCGGTATTCATATTCATCAATTTAACTTCCATTCTTTATTTAGGAGCGTTGACGATTGAGAATGTTATGGGAGTTCCTATGTTGGCAGGGATAATAGGACTGGCGGCCTTTGCCGGAATTTATTCCATTTATGGAGGATTGAAAGCCGTGGCATTGACCGATGTTATTCAGGTTGTGTTTTTGATAGGCGGTGGATTGATAACAACTTACATTGCGCTCGATATGCTTGGCAATGGGGAAGGTGCTATTTCCGGATTTACTAATCTTTGTCATCAGGCGGAAGATAAATTCCATCTTATACTTGATAAATCACATCCCGGGTATATGGATCTTCCCGGGGTATCGGTTATCATAGGAGGGTTATGGGTTGCCAATTTATATTATTGGGGATGCAATCAGTATATCATTCAGCGTGCGTTGGCTGCCAAATCGGTAAGTGAGGCGCAAAATGGTATGTTGTTTGCCGGTTTCATCAAATTGTTGATTCCGTTGCTGGTCGTTATTCCGGGCATTGCGGCATTTGCTTTGGATGCTCCTTTGGAAAAATCGGATGAGGCTTATCCTTGGCTGCTGAGCAACCTGTTGCCTGTGGGAGTAAAAGGGATTGCATTTGCTGCTCTTACGGCAGCGATTGTCAGTTCGCTGGCATCGATGATGAACAGTATTTCCACCATTTTTACAATGGATATCTATCGTTCCTATCTTCGTCCCAAAGCCAGGCAGAGTGAGTTGGTGCGTACAGGGCGTTGGGCGAGTTTTATTTCGTTGTTGATAGCGGTGTGCATTGCTCCTTTGCTTTCGGGATTGGATCAGGCATTTCATTATATTCAGGAATTTACAGGTTTTGTGAGTCCCGGTGCATTGGCGATTTTTCTTGCCGGCTTCTTTTATCGGAGAGCAACGGCAAATGGAGCGCTTTCGGCGGCATTGGGTTCATTTGTGTTCTCTACTTTACTGAAAGTTCTTTGTCCGGCTTTGCCTTGGATGGATAGAATGGGAATCGTCTTCTTGTTGTGTTGCGGTCTTATTATTTTGTTGGGCAACCGTAGTCGGTCATTGGAACAATGCTCCACTATTCATGCTTCATTATTTCATACAAGTAAGTTGTTTAATATTTTTTCTTGCATCATCATTGCCATTCTGATTGGTTTCTATTGGCTTTGGTGGTAAAGGAATGCTAACCTTATTCATATAATTATGATAACGATAAAACAGACTTTATTAATAGCAGGTGTCTGCCTGCTTTCATATTCTTCTTTGAATGCGGCATCCGGTGCCGTCTGTTCGGGACGAACTTATATATTACCTTCACGGTTGGAAGGAGTGCGGCAACCTGTCATGTCATTAAGTGGAACGTGGTCATTCAAGTACTCTCCAAAAAGTCGGTGGACTGCTATTCAGGTACCCGGCGAAGCGGCTATGCAGGGGTTTGCCATCGAACATGATAAACCGTTCTTTTATAAGAAGACATTTACCATACCTGCCGACTATGCGGGAAAGCAAATTATTTTGCGCTTCGATGGTGTATACAGTCATGCAAAGTTGAGTGTAAATGGTAAGTTTGTCCGTGAGCATCATGGTGGTTTTACCCGTTGGGAAACTGATATTACTTCGCTGGTACGCGTAGGGAAGAAGAACGAAATCCAATTGGAAGTAGAAGACCGTTTAGACGAAATTTCTTATGCTTCAGGATACGCACATCATCCTATCGGCGGCATACTCCGTGATGTCACACTGTTCGCTTTGCCTGAATCTCATTTGTATGATGTGAGTGTGGAAACACATTTGGATTCACTTTATAAAGATGCCGAGTTGCGTTTTGATTGTGAGTTTATCGGTAAAGAAGGTGCGGAAGCAAGATTGGAGTTGAAGGATAAAGAAGGGAGAAATGTACAGTTGCCGCAAAGTCGTTTTAAGTTGGCGAAGGGGAAAAACACGTTCTTATTGCCTGTGGCAAACCCATTGAAGTGGGATGCGGAACATCCTAATTTATATACGTTGGAAGTGGCTGTATACAGAGATAACAAGGAACTTTCCCGTTTTGACCGCCGCATCGGTTTCCGGGAAGTGGAGATTGTGAAGGATCGTATGTTGGTAAACGGTCGTCAGGTGAAATTGCGTGGAGCTTGTCGTCATGATATACATCCTACATTAGGACGAACCACTACTGCCGACTTGGATAGTCTGGATGTATTGCTCTTTAAGCAATCTAATATGAACTTTGTCCGTACTTCCCATTATCCTCCTTCGGAACGCTTCTTGGAGTTTTGTAACCGTTATGGCGTCTATGTGGAAAGTGAGACGGCTGTTTGCTTTGTTGATACTTATCGGCAGAAGAATTATGCTCCGGGTAATACACAGAGTGATTCGGCTTATACCGACCGTTACTTGGGACAATGTCAGGAAATGGTGAAAGCTTTCCGTTCTCATCCTTCTGTCTTGTTTTGGAGTATCGGTAACGAAAGTGTTTATGGTACAAATTTCCAACTTTGCTGGGATTGGGTGAAGGCTACGGATACCACGCGTCCTGTTATTTTCAGTTATCCCGGTTCGGCAGTGGAAAAGAAAGCTAAAATATTTGATATCCTCAGTATGCACTATCAGAATGTATATGGCAATATCAATCAATGGGGGATGTCTACCCGTAATTTTCAGGGGCATGGTATACCTGCATTATATGATGAGTGGGCTCATCCGGCATGTTACACCTATGCCACTCTGCAGACCGATCCTAATATCCGTGAATTCTGGGGGAAATCTATTGATATGATGTGGGATGGCTTGTACAATGCGCCGGGCGGATTGGGAGGAGCTATCTGGGGGTATGTGGATGAAGTGTTTGCATTGCCTCAGCCCAAGGTTGGAACCGCATTCTGGAAAGAGTTTGCCCGTACTGCCAAACCTGAAAATTATCAAGGAAACTGTGTCGGATACGGAGAATGGGGAATTGTAGATGTATGGAGACGTCCGAAACCGGAATTTTGGTCTACCAAGAAAGCGTATTCACCTGTGCGTTTACTGGCAGATGACAATCTTTCTTTTACTGCCGGACAACCACTGATGTTGACTGTATACAATCGTTTTGACCATACCAACTTGAATGAGATAAAAGCTTTTTATACTTATAAAGGTATGAAAAAAACTTTAAAGCTAGGATTTGTAGAACCGCATCAGAAAGGACTTTTGACTATTCCTGCCGAGCAATGGGAAGAGGGTGAGAAATTATTGGTAGAGTTCTTTACTTCAGAAGGAGATTTGATTGATGCTTATCGTCCTGTGTTGGGAGTGGAAAAGGTGGACTATCCTGCTGTAATTGACGGAGAAAAACTGATTGTAACCGATAATGGTGATAAACTGATGATAAGAGGAGAGGGTTTTGAAATACCTTTCGATAAGGCTACAGGATTGATTGTCAATGCTAAAGCCGGCGAACAAGTGATCATAGAAAAAGGTCCGTTCCTTAATCTTTATGTGAACCTGAATCATTTGACGGGTGCAGAGGTTCGTAAAATGGCCAATCATTTTACGATTTCAGATTCGGACTGGAAAAAAACATCATTCAGTTACACTGAGAAAGAAAACGGAACAGTCAAAGTAGCGCTTGTCGGCAGTTACCTGGGCGTTGTAGCAGAGTTTGATATATTGATATCTCCTAAAGGAGAGTTGTCGGTTAATTATCAAACTTCCGGTGTACCCAATGGTTTCTTACGTGAGACAGGTTTGTCTTTCTATTTGTCGGATGCTATCCAGCACTTGGATTGGAAGCGTAAAGGGTATTGGAATTATTATCCGGAAGGTGAGTTTGCCGGAAATGAAGGTCGTACGTCCCTTTATCAGTCCAGACAGGCTGCATACGGCGAACAACCGGTTCAAGCTTGGCAGGCTGATACGCACAACTATTATTATTGGGCAGATGCCGGTGCCAATTGTAAGCAGCCGCTTACACAAATGGCAAAAGGTATGAAAGAGAATATTTACTATTATTCACTTTCTACGGAAACAGATTCCAAACATCGGGTATCGGTTGTTTCAGAAGATGCTTCTGTGGCTTGCCGGATAAACAAACGTGCCGACGAGCAATTGATTTTATACACAAATAATCGTTGGGATTATCCTGAGATAGCATGGGGAAATTATTGTAAGACATTGGAAGCTCTGCCCTGCTATGGACAGATAAATCTGAGAATGAAATAATCAAATAAAAGAAGTGTGTGTCATTCTATGATGAAGATTAATATAACAAAAAGATTGAACCGTTTCCTGGCAGTAGCCGGAGCAATGCTTATAGGGGCATTGCCGGCACTTGCCCAGGAAAGTTCATTGACAAGGGTCGCAGCTAATGATTGTGGTGTACCCGGTGCACAGCCTTTTTTGGTAAAAGGAGAGAATTATACGATGCCTTCGGAGGTGAAAGGCAGTAAGGAAGCTATAACCTGTAATTTCGGTGGAAAAGTGATTTATGCTTTTAATCAGTTGGATATTCATGCCGACTATCAGTTGGAAGTGGTTTATCTGGCTGACCATGAACGTAAACAACGCATTGTCGTAGATGGAAATGAAATCCAAAATGTAACGTTGGAAGCCGGAAAGGAGCAAAGATATTTGTTGGACTTACCACGTAAAGCTTATGCTTACAGCCAGTTGGTATTGGTGTTTGAAGTTGCCGGGAAAGGTGCAAATGCCATTGTATCCGAATTGAATCTTTATTCCTCCAATTCTAAAGCTCCGGTTCCTTTTAAAGGAAAAGAGAAAGAGGCATTGGGAAATGTGCTGACTTATCATATTGATACGGATGTGGATGTTGAAAAAGTATTGCCGGTTTATACGGTTCTTCCCAAAAGTGTTACGGGTACTTATCGGCCTGTTTTGTCTTTGAATGGAACATGGCAGTTTAATCCTCAGCCTGAAAAAGAGTTTTATAAACACTCGGATTCTTCCGGCTGGAAGTCTGTTATTGTTCCCGGTCAGTGGTCGATGCAGGGATTTAAGGTAGACTCGATGGCGTATGCAGGTTATCGTAAGTCGTTTGTTTTGCCGGAAGATTGGAAAGATAAGAATGTCAAATTACGTTTTGACGGAGTGCATAGTGAATACTATGTTTATCTAAATGGGGTAAAAGCAGGTTATCATTTAGGGGGGATGACTGTATATGAAATAGATGTGACCAAGCATTTAAAACCGGGTGTTAATGAGTTGGCACTTGCTGTGAGAAGTGAGTCTTTGGCTGATATGCTGGGCAGTCTGACTCAGTATGCTGCTCATCAGTTGGGAGGTATTACCAGAAAGGTGACACTGATGGCTGTTCCTCAAACTCATGTGTCGGATGTGCGTATTGTGACAGATTTGGACAGTGAGTATCGGAATGCGGCTCTGAAGATAGAGACTGCTGTAGTGAATAAGGCAACTTACGCACAGAATGGATTGACATTGCGATTGTCTGTCAATGGTTTGCCTAATGTCATAGAGCAGCGTCTTCCGAAACTGGCTGTCGGAGAGGTTTGGAAGGGGATTCTTTCGGATACCGTTGCCGCTCCGCTGTTATGGAATAATGAACAGCCTCATCTTTATACGTTGAGAATGGAACTTTGTTTAAATGACGAAGTGATAGAAACCGTGGAGAAACGTTTTGGCTTTCGTGAGATAGAAGTCCGTGGAAACGAGTTGTTTGTAAACGGACGCGCCGTTAAGTTGCGGGGGGTATGCCGGCATGAGATGCACCCTTTGACGGGGCGTGTCGTGGATGCAATGTGGCAACGAAAGGATATTGAACTTTATCGTGCCGCCAATTGTAATTTTGTCCGTACTTCACATTATCCTCCTTGTGAGGAAATGCTGGATATCTGTGATGAACTGGGAATGTTTGTCGAAGTAGAATCTCCGGTTTGCTGGGTGGGACATCATGCCAATGAAAATTGGAAAACACTCAATTATCAGGATAGCCAATACTATCCTTATATACTCCAGGCGAATATGGAGACGATTCATTTTTATCGTAATCACCCTTCTGTCTTGTTTTGGTCTATGGCCAATGAGTCTTATTGGAATAAAGAATTTGCCCAAATACAAGAATATGTGTATAAAGCTGATTCTACTCGTCCGCATACGTTTCACGACCAGGCGTATGGAGGATTTAATAATCAGGGAAGTACGGCTCCTATTGCAAATATTCATTATCCCGGACCTGATGGCTATAAGGTAGCTGCAAAGAGCAATCGCCCCATGGTTTATGGAGAGTATTGCCACTTGAATGTTTATAATCGTAGTGAACTGGTGACCGACCCGGGCATACGCAGTGATTGGGCATTGGCCTTGGCTCCCACATGGGAAAATATGTATCAGACCCGAGGCGTGTTGGGCGGTTCTATTTGGTCGGGCATTGATGATATCTTCCAATTGCCTGACGGGAATGCTGTCGGGTATGGAGCTTGGGGACCTATCGACGGCTGGCGTCGTCCCAAACCGGAATACTGGGATATGAAGAAAATTTATAGTCCGGTCAAAGTACTTACCGAAGCTCTTTCCCCAGCCAATGAATTGGTTGTGGATGTGGAGAACAGATATACTTATCTGAATATGGATGAGATAAAGATTGCTTGGCAATATGGCAAGGAGAAGGGAACGGTTTCTGCTTCCATTCCTCCTTCGGGAGATGGGAAGATACGGATTCCAATAGCCAACCCCGATAAGGCAAACGAGCTTTATTTGTCGTTTACTGATCCTCGTGGATTTGTTGTTGATGAATATCTGATACCGGTAGGAGAACAAAAACAAAATGAGTTGCCTCAATGGTTGTCGCAGCCGACTAAGCTGAAAGTCGGTAAAAAAGCTTATGTAATCAGTGGAAAGAACTTCAGCTGTGAAATCAGCAGATTGAATGGGCAGATTTTGTCTCTGAAGAAGGCAGGAAAAGAAGTATTGAAAGGAGGTCCGTGGTTGATGGCACTTCCGTTGACCGGAGGTGGATGCTATCCCAATCATAATGCCAATACACCTGTTTATAACGATTTATGTTCAGACTGGAATGCAGTGGAAGTAAAGGCGCATAAGGAAGAAAGTAATGTGATAGTAACTGTAACAGGAAGCTATAAGGAGTTTGAAGGCAGTTATCGTTTGACGGTTAATGCGAATGGCGAATTGGCAGTTGAGTATCAATTTAAAGCTTTGCAGAACGTCAATCCGAGACAATGGGGCTTGGTCTTCGAAGCACCGCAAGACTATGATCGGACGTTTTGGCGTCGTAAGGGAATGTGGAGTGTGTATCCTGATGACCACATTAGCCGCCCGACAGGTACTGCCGATTTATTCTATCAGGGTCTTCCTGTACAAACAAATCCGCGAATACAACCTTCGTGGTCGTGGAGCAAGGATTTTAATGAATTGGGCAGCAATGACTTTCGGGCTACCCGCCGAAATATTTGGTATGCAGGATTGTGTGACGGAAGCGGGCATAAAGTAACGGCTTGTTCAAATGGCGAGCAGCATTGGCGTTCTTGGCTGGGAAAAGATAAAATCTGTTTTCTTGTTGCCGACTTTGTGACTGCCGGCAACGAAATGTTTTTGGATGGATATTATGCTCTTTATCGTAAACCGATTAAAAGCAATGATATAATAAAAGGTAAAGTGAAATTAAGAGTGGAATAAAACAGTATATTTAGTACCTTATATTGATAGAGTTTTATTTATTAGTTCCGTTTTGTACAACTCTTCTTTCCGGCAAGTTGAATTTGGAAAGAAGAGTTGTTTTTATCTTTGTACTTTACAATAATCAGCTTATTAATGTCGTATTATGAAAGAATCAAGTAAACTCTTTGTCTTGTTTTTCTTCCTTTGTTCTTTGATGTTTATGGGGTGTAGTCCTATACAAAAGGAGAAACATACTTTTTCTATTGGTGATAAAACATTTTTGTTGGATGGCAAGCCCTTTCTGATAAAAGCAGCCGAGATGCATTATACCCGTATTCCTGCCGAGTATTGGGAACATCGTATACAGATGTGTAAGGCACTTGGCATGAATACCATTTGTATTTATGCTTTTTGGAACATACACGAACAAAAAGAGGGCGAGTTTGATTTTAAAGGGCAGAATGACATTGCTGCATTTTGCCGTTTGGCACAGAAACATGGAATGTACATCATGTTGCGTCCCGGTCCTTATGTCTGTTCGGAATGGGAAATGGGCGGATTGCCTTGGTGGTTGTTGAAAAAGAAAGATATCAAGCTCCGCACCAATGATGCCTATTTCCTTGAAAGGACAAAACTCTTTATGAATGAGATTGGTAAGGAATTGGCGGATTTGCAGGTGAGCCGCGGAGGAAATATCATTATGGTACAGGTGGAAAATGAATACGGAGCTTATGCTACCGACAAAGAATATATAGCCAATATACGTGATATAGTCAAAGGAGCCGGTTTTACCGATGTGCCTCTGTTTCAGTGTGACTGGAGTTCTACTTTTCAGCGTAATGGATTGGATGATTTGGTTTGGACAATTAATTTCGGAACAGGAGCCAATATTGATGCACAGTTTAAGAAGTTGCAAGAAGCTCGTCCGAATGCACCTTTGATGTGTAGCGAGTTTTGGAGCGGATGGTTCGACCATTGGGGGCGCAAACACGAAACCCGTGATGCCGAAACAATGGTTTCGGGTATTAAAGATATGCTTGACCGCCATATCTCTTTTTCTCTGTATATGACGCATGGAGGAACTACTTTTGGACATTGGGGAGGAGCAAATAGTCCTGCTTATTCTGCCATGTGCAGTTCTTATGATTATGATGCTCCCATCAGTGAAGCGGGTTGGGCGACTCCTAAATATTATAAGTTACGGGAGATGATGATGCAGTATGCCGACTCTGCACAAGTGATACCCGATGTTCCGGCTGCCTATCCGGTAATTGAGATTCCCGAATTTGAACTGAAGGAAGTGGCTCCGTTATTTGACAATCTGCCCGAGCCGAAGCTTTCAGAGGATATCAAACCGATGGAACAGTTCGACCAAGGTTGGGGAACGATTTTATATCGCACTTCTTTGCCGGAAGTGAAAGAAGGCACTACTCTGTTAATAGACGAAGTACACGATTGGGCACAAGTATATGCCGATGGTAAATTGTTGGGACGTCTGGATCGCAGACGAGGACAGAATTCATTGGTGCTTCCTTCGTTGCAGAAAGGTACCCGACTTGATATTCTGGTTGAAGCGATGGGGCGTGTTAATTTTGATGTGGCTATCCATGACCGTAAAGGAATTACGAACAAGGTCGAATTGCTGACCGAGACTGATAAGAAGGAATTAAAGAATTGGGAAGTTTATAGTTTCCCGGTTGATTATGACTTTGCAGAGTCAAAGAAATATGCGGAAGGTGAAAAACTTGATGCACCTGCCTACTATCGTGCAACATTTGAGTTAGACCGGGTAGGGGATGTCTTTCTGGATATGCAAACGTGGGGAAAAGGAATGGTTTGGGTTAATGGAAAGGCAATGGGACGTTTTTGGAAAATCGGACCGCAACAAACTTTGTTCATGCCCGGCTGTTGGCTGAAGAAAGGTAAGAATGAAATTATTGTTCTTGATTTGCTGGGACCTGAGAAAGCGACGGTATCAGGATTAAAGAGACCTATTCTTGATATGTTACGTGCTGAGGCTCCCGCCACCCATCGCACTAAAGGGCAAAATCTTAATCTAAAGGGTGAGAAGTCGGTTGCTATTGGCGAATTGACAGCAGGCAACGGTTGGCAGGAAGTTAAATTCGGAAAAACTGTTGCAGGACGTTATTTCTGTCTGGAGGCATTGAGTGCACAAGATGGAAAAGACAATGCTGCCGTAGCCGAGTTCTATTTGTTGGATGAAAATGGCAAGCCGCTTCCCCGTCAGCATTGGAAGATTGAATATGCCGATAGTGAAAGCACAAGTTGGGGCAACTTTACTGCCGATAAAATATATGACTTGCAGGAATCTACCTATTGGAGTACTCGTGATGGGGATAAATATCCTCACCGGTTTGTAATAAACTTGGGAGAAGACGTAAAAGTATCCGGTTTCCGTTATCTGCCGCGTGCTGAAGAGTCGTATCCGGGTATGATAAAGAAGTATAAGGCTTATGTAAAGAGTACCCCTTTTAATTTCTGATCCTTTTTTAGAGTTTTTATAATACAATCTTAGTTCTAAAAGTAATAGTCTGCAATTGGGACTATTGCAACTCCTCCTATCTCGCAGAAACGCCTGTAATGAGAATGCTTCTGTGAATAGGAGGAGTATCTGTTCACACATGCTTTCTGACGTTCAGTATTATTCCTCCATTCTGATTCTGTTTCCCGGCTTGCGTGCAGTGTCTGCGATAGTATGTACTTCGGCTTCTACTTTACCTTTTACAAATTCAGGAATATTATATGAGAACATGAAGCGTGAGTAGAAATCAGGGTCTTCTTGCGGGAGGACTAAAGGTTTTCCTGTTTTTCCGTTTTCATCAATATGTACCAGATATGGACGTGTATAAAGACCGTCAATGCGCCGGCTGCTGAAAACAAGCCAACGGCTGTTGCTGCTCCATGAATGATAGCTTTCCACATCATCACTGTTTACTTCATCCATACGGTGCATGACACCCGAATCCAAATCTATTCTATATAAATCTGCATCTTTGTGCCAAATGGAAAAGTTTCCATATTCGGATAACGTGAAAACGAGCTGTTTTCCATCGGGAGAGACCCGGGGGAAGGAGGCACTTTTGTGTTCTGCTCCGGTTATCTGGACGGTGGCTTGTTCGCTGCTGTAAAGTGTATCTACCTGATGACCGAAACGTCGGGCTTCAGGGTCGAAGCTGATAGAACAAAGACTGTATTTCACTGATTTAAAGTCTTTGGGAATTTCCTTGGCTTGTGCCGAGCAAAAATAAAGTGTTTTTCCGTCCGGTGAGAAAGTGGGGAAAGTTTCAAAAGCTTTATCGGAGAATATCAGTGAGTCGGTCACTACTTCATGCTTATTTACATCGTATACCACCACGTCTGAAGATAAATCATAGACTTCAATCCGGTTTTTATCGTTCATGTGGAAAGCCTGGCGGGTATTGTTGACGGAGAAAGCCACAAAATTGCCCGAAGGATGCCATGACGGATAAACCAATGATTGTACCTTTTCACCGGCTTTTGTATCCAGTTTTTCTACGCTTTTTCCATTTATAATGTAAGTACCCGGCAGTTCGGCACGCATGTGGAACAGCATTTTTTCCGGGTCTTGCCGGCAGAAGGAATGGCAGTTCATACAGTTATGGTTGGTCAGGCTGTTTTCGATGATAGGGGTTTGTTCATAATCGGTGATATGACGTTGGTAGATTCCCATTTTATTCCACAGTTCATATCCCGGTTCTATCAATCGGTAGACCAGATATTCGTCTATCGGGTCGGCAGATACATGCCACAGAAAAGTGGGGTAGCTTTGCCATTCGTTCTTTTCTCTTCGATAGACTTTTACATCAATATCTTTTCCAATGGCTTTGTCCAGTAATTTGTTCCATTCTTTTTCCGGAAAGAGAAATAGCCCGTCGGTGGAAGCTGCCGTTATCATCTTTTCATTGCCGCAGCTGAGCACGGCTATTGCTTCGTCTCCCGGCTCCGACAATCGGAAACGTAAGGGAGCGATATGTGGGGGAATGGTGACATCGGCGTAATCGGGAAAGATAGACGGCAGTTCGTCCAGTGTTACATCGGCAACCGGTTCTTTAGTTGTGCCGGTGCAAGCCATGCAACAGATACAAAGCAAAAATATGTGGAATAAGATAGCGTTCTTCATGGTTGTTTCATTTTTTGAACATATAATAATACCAGTATGTATTACCGAAACCGGTATGTAGTTTGTTGGGCAATGCAGCACTTCCTCTATTCTGAAGTACCGTTTGCTTGAAGGTACGGAAACGTTCTGCCACTTGTGGAGTCACTCCCAATCGAGTCCACGCTGCTGTGTCTCCTTCGTGGGCAAGAATGATAGCTTCTTGGAAACTTACCGGCATAGGCGACAGTCCTTTGGCATTATGATAAGTCTCTATAAGTTGGTTAAACGGAATAATGTCTTTATTCATTAGACAGAATATGCCCAAGTATTCGAATGCTGTTTTACATTCGGGGTTAGAAGCGATGATTTGGAGCAAATCGTAGGGAACTCCTTCTATCTGGGCCAAGCCGTCGGTCTTGGCAATGCAGCGTCGTTTGAATCCCAATTCAGAGTCCTTGTCAATGGCTTCATCATTGTTCAGGAATCGTTTTAAAGCAACTGCCTGTTCTTTATAAGCATGCGTGTCTTCCAGCATGCTGATGTATTTTCCGGCAACGGCATGATTGCCATAAATCAAATTTGTCTTCACCAGTCTGGTTAGCAGACGGGGATTTACAGTCCATTCGGAAGAAATCATTCCTTCGAAAGCCATTCGTTGGGCAAGGGCCACATTTCCCATTGCATAATAAACATCACTTAATAAGGTGGAAGCTGTGGTGGAACGATTCCATGCAATCCATAAACCGTCTGCTCCTACTTGTTTGAGCGATAATGCTTTGTCGGCCAAAATACCTTTTTGTGCCAATGCCAGATTTTGGAAACAGGCGTGCATGGCGTTTTTATCGGAACGAAGGGGAGCAGAAAGGAGTTTGTCCCATTGTTCGGTTCTGGCGTAATAATCGAGCTCTTTTACTAAGTACAATGTGGGGGAGTTGTATGCCTTTGTTTCGTTGTGCAGAAACCATCCTGCCAGGATAATCTGAAGAATAGGAGAGGTATAGGTCATCCATTTCTTTTTAAATCCTTTGAATTTTCCGCATAGGCAGGCTAGTATGAATATGAGTAATAATGCGCCCCATGCATAATAAATGATAGGTTGCAATGCCAATCGGGGATTGAAATAAGCATCAGGCGAGAATACAATGCGCGCTTCTCCTCCCAATCCTGTCTGATACCACCAACAAGCGGGAAAAATACCCAAAGGAAGTAATAGGAGGGAGTACCATTTGAAAGATGATTTAGTGTAGAATTCATAGAAAATAGCACAGAGTATGACTGCTTCGAATGCCGGACCTGCAAAGTAGAACAGCAGCCATGAGGCGATGGCCATGAATGGAATCCGAATAAAGGGGGAACGGATGCGGATGTATAAATTGAGTATCCACACTACTGATGCGTAAGCAAGAATACCTTCCAGATGATGATTGAAATCCATATCGGCCAATAATAGCAGGATGCCCGGCATCAGATAAGCCAATGGCATTTCCAGGTTGGGAGACAGCTTTCGCCAGATGTTCTGCACACCGATGCCGATGCAGAGAAACAGACAGGTCATAATCAGCGGTCCGATATGCGGATGGATGAAATATTGAATAAGAAAAGAAGCGATGTATTCTGAAATTCCTCCGGGATGGGAAAAGAGTTGGAGGGCGTAGTCTTGGTTAAAACGGAACAGACGAAATTGTTCGATATAAAAATAGTGGAATGCAAGTTGCCGTTCTAAATAAAAAAATAAAAGCAGACTTATACCTAGCCAACTTATTATATTAATTATAATGCTTTTCTTCATCAATGAGTTTCATTTATTCTGAAAGTGTCAGATTACATTAAATAAGGGAGGATGTGTCAAAACCTCTGAAAAGTTCTGATACATCCTCCCACTAAATGTTTTTTTAATATTTGTTGATAGCCTCTTTAGCCTTAGTGACAACCGTAGCAGCCGGAACCTCTTCCAGACTGAATTCATCGAATGCCTTTAATATTTTGTCAATCTTCTTGATTGCTGATTTATTTCCTTTCTTTTCGAACTCTTCCTTTAAGATGCGGATTTTTTCGTAAGATTGGATACCTTCAATCAAACGTTCGAAACGGATGGATGAACGTCCTTCGGGATAAATCATATAAGTGTCTCCGGCAGCCCATGCTGTGAAACGGCTGTCTTGCAAAGGATTTTTAACCCAACTGTTTAAAGCCCAACGGAGATAACCGTCCAAATTCTCTTTGGCAGCAAACCAACCTAACCATTCTGCTTCAGCCGGTGCACTGAAAGTGAAAGTATTCGGGCGGGGTTCGGTACAACAAGTATAATATGTAGTAACCTGTCCGGCTTCTTTGCGTGATTTAATCACTTCGGCAGGGAATTTCTCGCCTATGGCGATACAATAGTCATGTAATTCTTTCACTAATTCATCATGATAGGTTCCTGCTAAAGAAACTTTAAAGTCTTTATCGGCTTTGCGAATTACTTTTAATGTGGCCAGCATATCTTTCATCGGACGTTCGTCCATAGAGATATGTGTAATGTCGAACCATCCTTTTTCTTTCAGATGTTTGGCGAAAGAGGTCAGCATGTTGCCCCAGAATTCATCATAAGCAGCTTCGCCCGGTTTGGCATCCAGGTATTTGAATGAATTGCTTGCCTGGTCGAAATATTGGAAAGAAAGTCTCCAAGGCACCATTGAATAGCAATTGATTTGTTTCTTCACTCCCAATGACATCATATATTCCACCCATTTGTCGAATACGGTATAATCGAAATACCAGGTTCCGTCCGCTTTCTTTAACCAAGTCACCATACTTTCAAAAGGATCATAAGTCTGTCCGTTCCAAGGCTTGTGCATGATAGAGGCAGTGATGACTTTTCCGCCTGCGTCTACATAGTTTTGCATATCGGGACGCATACGGTCAAAATGTTCTTTGCTGAATGGCTCTACATTATAGTAACGTGCTTCGGCATACGGATTTTGCCATAAATCAAGGTGGAAAGCCCACTCTGTGGAAGCCGGTAAAGTGCGGTTCTTTACATTTACTGCTAATTTCAGTTCCGATAAAACTTTATCCCCATCTTTTACAGTAACGGTACCGGTATATTTTCCGGCTTTTACCTGTTGGGGTACACGGACACTGATCCAGCCGCCTTGTGTTGCATTGGCGGGTACTGTCAAAGTGGAGGCGATATGGTCGATAGGGTCTGCTACAAGTGTAGAGTCATAATCCGAACTTTTACGGTAGCCACATCCGCCTTTTCCGTCTTTATTCAATTCGTCGGTCATGACATAACGTACAAAACCGGTACGGACATTATCTTTTGAAATTGTTTCTTTGCCGGAGGTTAAGTCACTGACTATAAAAGATAAGTTGTCGAGTGCTTCGGGAGTCCATACAACAAGCTGTGCCGAAACTCTTTCACCTTTCCACGCAGTGAGGTTAATGTCTTTTTTTAGTCGGGCAATCGGAGCAGGTTCTTCTTTTTTGTATCTGATGTCTGTGCTGCCCCAACTGACTTGCGGAGCACTTACCTTAACCCATAAAGACGGGTTGGTTGAAATTGGATTACTTGCTTCTTCGTAGTTTGTTGAAGTCTGAGCATTTAGGCTGTTTATTGAAAATAAAAAAGCGCCTAGAATAATGAGTTTTTTCATAGGTTGTGATTATTTGTTTCTGCATGCAAAGGTAACGTAGTGAGAGTTAATATCCAAATGAGTTTCTATAAATCCTGTGAAATATCTCCATGGAATAAATAAAAGAGGCGGAAAAACAATATTGCTTTCCGCCTTGACGCTTCTTTTTATCGGCAAAAAATCGTTGCAATCATAATCCTGCAAATTTTCGGTGGTCAATGCCTTGGGTGGTAGCAGAAGTAACGTGGTGCAATGGGGTAATATCCACTGAGGAGACAGACACAATCTCCTTTCACGCATAACAGGACTTGAAACCTTTTATTCATGGGCATTTTTTGTGAAAGCAATTTATCAGCTTTCTTTTGACCGCCATTGATATGGGAAAAGATAGCACGAAGCTGTACTCATGCTCTCTTAAAACATGAATAATGCAGTTGCCACCAAACGGTTGTTAGATACAGAATGAGTATCAACCACTTTTCCATTGGAGTGGTTCAGAGAACCATACCATGCAGAAGTCAGATTGTATTCTACTCCTAATTTCCAATGAGGAACATTGTAAGTCAGTTCGGCTGTTCCGCTGAGCAGTTGGTCTACGTTTGTTCCCGTTCCATACATATTGGTCACGGCATCACTTGTTCCGAGATTTTTCATATAACCGAAGAAAATAGCCGGTTTCCATGTCTTGCCATATACGATATTAATCCATGAACTACTGTTGCGGTTAGGTGAATATTCCTGTTCGCCTGTACGTGGGTCAATTGATTTTATACCATAACCTCCCAACATAGAGGTTTGTGTAAGATTGGAACCTAATACGCTTTTGGCGGCAACCAACCATTTTTCAGAATTGTATTTCATGTGCACTTCGTATGACAGACTGGTGATACGTTCGCTCACTTTGTATATCTTGTCTTCCACAGTGGCTTGTGTACGGGGAGTCAAAGATACCATTTCGATACCTGCTCCTATCAATAAACCTTTGTGTTTATAGTCAATACCGGCATATATTTCGGGTACGCAACTGTTTTTGATGTACTTCTGACTTTTGCCTTCAGGACCTTGAGACAGGTATTGTGACTGCCAAAGGGCTGCACCTGTTATTTGTATATCTCCGGTTTTGTAGCGGTAGCGGATTTGCGGTGCACGGCTGAAGGGCTGAAAAGGAGCTCCCATATTCAGATTTAATATTTGGGGAGCAACATCACCATACAGGGGATGCCATGTTTGTCCCAGTAATAGAGCAGATGTGCCCCAATCCAAATTCAGATAAGCATGGCGCAGGCGAACCACCGAAAATGTAGTGCCCGAACCACGAAAGTCCAGTTCTACTTTGGCGGAAGTTTTTGCATTGCCTAATTTAGGACCTTGCACGTCCAATCCCATCCGGGTATATAAAGCATAGAAACTACCATTGGCTGTCGCGTTCAAGTCTTTGCCGTCGGCATCATATACTTTGTCCTTGGGATACATATAGAAAAGCCCGTCTACCGTTTCTTCGTTTGCCCGGCTGTTGTAAAATAAGTCGGTGCGGATTTGGCCATAGAATTTATAACTAAAATCTTTTAGTTGTGCAAAACTTGTTGTTGACGATAGCAGCAAAATTGTGAATAGTAGTGAATATCTTCTCATAATTTATCGAGTTTGTTTTAATAGCCTGCAAAATTATATAAAAACTGAGAAAAACGCGAATGAAAGAGAAGGAAATGTCGTTGAACCTTTGTGTTACGTGTGGCTTTGATTATACTTATTCCTTGAAAATTCTTTTGCTACCAGTCAAACTTTGTACCTGTGCTTGTCTTGGAAAGAAGAGATATGGGAGTGTAGGAATGAAAACTCAAAAAGGAGCTATGTCAAAACTCGACAGGGCTATCCCATCGTCAGCTGTAGGGGCAGGGTCTGCCCGAATACACAAAGCAAACTGCTTTCGGGCGGGCGAACCTCGCCCCTACGAACTAAACGACAGCATTATCCGCGGTTTGACACAACTCCTTTTCTTTATTTTGTATCAGGGGATATATACTGATTATTCACCTTTGATAGCTGCAACTCCCGGAAGAACTTTTCCTTCGATTGCTTCCAGCAAAGCACCACCACCTGTAGAGATGTAAGATACTTGGTCAGCCATACCGAACTTGTTGATACAAGCTACAGAGTCACCACCACCGATTAATGAGAATGCTCCGTTTTTAGTTGCTTTTGCAATGGCTTCAGCGATAGCACGTGAACCGGCAGTAAAGTTGTCAAATTCAAATACACCTGCAGGACCGTTCCAAAGGATAGTCTTGGCATTTTCGATGGCGGCAGCAAATGATTTTTGAGTTTCAGGACCTGCGTCAAGACCTTCCCATCCGTCAGGAATGTTGTTGGAAGGAACAATCTGAGTATTAGCATCGTTAGAGAATGCATCGGCTGCTACACAGTCAGTACCCAATACCAGATTTACACCTTTGGCTTTTGCTTTGGCAATGATGTCAAGTGCCAATTCCAGTTTATCGTCTTCAACGATAGAGTTACCGATTTTTCCACCCTGTGCTTTGGCGAAAGTGTAAGTCATACCACCGCAAAGAATCAGGTTGTCAACTTTGTCCATCAAGTTTTCAATAATACCGATTTTGGTAGAAACTTTAGAACCACCCATGATAGCAGTGAAAGGACGTTTGATGTCTTTCAGAATATTATCAACGGCCTTTACTTCTTTCTCCATCAGATAGCCTAACATCTTGTGGTCAGCATCGAAGTAATCAGCGATAACGGCAGTAGAAGCATGTTTGCGGTGTGCAGTACCGAATGCGTCATTTATATAACAGTCGGCGTATGAAGCCAATGTCTTGGCAAACTCTTTTTGAGAAGCTTTCATCGCTTTTTTTGCATCTTCGTATGCAGGATCTTCTTTATCAATTCCGACAGGTTTTCCTTCTTCTTCAGGATAGAAACGCAAGTTTTCCAATAACAGGACTTCTCCCGCTTTCAAAGCTGCTGCAGCATCACTTGCTTTAGCACAGTCCGGAGCAAATTGAACGGGTACGCCCAATTTTTCAGAAACAGCGTCTGTAATCTGGCTCAATGAGAATTTAGCATTGACTTTTCCTTTGGGTTTACCCATGTGTGACATGATAATCAAACTACCACCATCAGCCAAAACTTTCTTCAGTGTAGGAAGAGCACCACGGATACGGGTATCGTCAGTGATTTTACCATTTTCATCCAAAGGTACATTGAAGTCCACGCGGACAATCGCCTTTTTACCGGCAAAGTTGAAATTGTCAATTGTTTGCATAATCTCTTAATTTGTTTATAGTGTATAATTATAATCTCGTTTATTAAGGGTGTGGCAAAGTTACTAATATTTTTTGTTCGCAGAGTGTTAGAGACATAATATTTTTCTTCTTTTTTGCAGAAAGCATATTTCTAAATATAATAATGTGTCCTTGATAGCCCTGTTATAAAGGGTGAAATATTTTTTCCGTGTTAAGATTCTCATAAATAGTTTATTAACGAAAGCTTATGAACAAAAGTTAATTAAATGTTTGACTGTAAAGAGATAAAAAGTACTTTCACATGAGTGTACAACTGAATAATAGCCATTAATGCACTAATTAAAAACTTCTGTATCGACGACTAATCAGCTTGACCTGTTTTTGGTATTATTAAGGGATATGTGATAATGCATATCTTATGTCTTTAAATATAAATTAGATACAATGAAGTATTTGAACGGTGTTGCTGTCTGTTGTTTGGGCAGTATTCTATTTTTGTCTTGTCAAGAGCAATTTGAAGAAGACTCTGAAAGGCAGGAGGGTCAACAGTTACCAATGTCTGTTATAGCTCAAATAGGGGTTATACATAATGAGCCGACTCCCCGTTATTCGGGAGAAGTGGGGAGTGCTATTTTTGCAGAAGGTGATAAAATCGGTATGTTCGTAGATGATAATCCGGTCACGGAATGGACTTATTCCTTGAAATGGACTTCTCCAAAAGCTTATTGGGATGATTTGGTGACTGAAAGTACATTCTCTGCCTTTTATCCATATAATGATGCGACTACTGATAGAACAAAAGTATGTCTGCCATCTTTGAAGGGACAGGATGGTAGTTGGGAAAATATCCAGAAGTATGATTTTATGGTGGCAGAGGTGACTCAGGCTTATGGAGAGGATGGAACCGTTGCTTTTACCGGCAATAACTCTTTTCGCCATATTTCTTGTTTGGTGCAATTTGATATAAAAGCTGCCGGTACATTATCTGATGCGGTTCTGACTAACTTGTCGCTGGAAGGTGGTAATATTATTTCTTCTGCTACTTATTCGTTTGAGACAGAAAAGGTTACTCTTACGCAGGAAGGTGATTCCGATTTGTTGAGTGTTTCCTTGAATAACCATTCAATGGCGGATGAAAAGGAAGGTGTTTCTTATTATTTCATATTGAATCAGAAAACATCCGATACTCCCGTTTCATTGACGTTGGAATATTCGGTTGCAGGTAAGTCTTATGCCGCTTCCATTTCTACTTTTGCCAAAGATAATGCATTTAAGGAAGGTACTCATCAAAAGTATAATATTGCGGTCAATGGAAAAGAAATACAAATAACGGGAGGGGAGATTGGCAGCTGGAATGACGGCGGAGAAATGGGGGATATTAACCTTGATGTAAAGACCGGAGATGAAGAAAATAAATAAAGGTCAGTTTCGTTTTATATTGTTTTTGTCATTATTTCTGACACTGTCTTTCTCGTGTCAGCGTGTAATGGATGATGGAGAAGAAGACGATGTGTCGTCTTCTGATGGGACAGCATTGAAAATAATGGCCCGTTCCGGCGGAAATACATCTATTGAATATCCGGTTTATCTGTATGCTTTTAATGAGAAAGGAGACTGTGCGGCAAAGCAGAAGATAACTTCGGAAGAGGTGGAAATGAATCTGCAGTTACCTTCGGGAAATTTTAAGGTGGTGGCTCTTTCGGGAGTATCTAAAGGATATGTGATGTCCGATAATCCCAAAATCAGCGATGTAATCACTATGCAAGAAGGTGGTTGTGCTTCAAAAGCAATGATGATGGGAATGGCTGACGTTTCATTGGAAGGAAAGAATAAAACGGTGAATCTTATGCTTACTTACATGGTGGCTTCTCTTAATGTTGTTCTGACAAAAGCGGATAAGGTTAAACAGGTGAAAGTAGGTATATCGCCTTTGCATTCTTCTCTTAATTTTGAAGGAAAATATGGAGGTGAGGAAAAGAAACTGGAAATAGAGTGTGCGTTAGGGACAGATGGGAGATGGACTGCGGGACCTGTTTATATCTTTCCCGGTTCCGGCTCTCAAACCACTTTGTCCATCACGCTGGACGATTCAAAAGGAAGCCACACGTATGGATATGTCAGTAAAGTTGTTCCTCAAGCCAATCATCCTTATAATATAGGTGGCAGCTATACAGGAGATATTTCTATCGATGGAAGCCTGATAGCCAAAGGTTGGGAGGATGCGATAGATGTCGAGTTTAAATTTGAAACGGATGAAGACAACTCCAATGATGAAGATGTGGATGAGGATATATCGGGAGTTCCCGAGGTTGGAAGCATTTGGAATGATTGTATTGTAGCCGCTTCCAATAAAAGTAGCGATGGAAGTGGAACAGATTTGTTACTGATGAGTTTGGAAGAATGGGAAAGTCAAATAGCAACTGCCCGGTCTGTTCCCGAAGGCTATTCTGTTCATAATATAAAGAACTGGCGTTTTCCTACGGAACAGGAAGCCAAAGCAATTAGAGACCGGTTTAATGGTGACAGATTGATTGATTTGAATGAGAAAATAGAAGCCAGGAACCAAGAAGAGCTGGAAATAACACATGATTCGGATACGCGCTATTTATGTGATAAAGAGGGTGTTTTCTATTCTTTTCAGTTTATTGGCGCAAAGAGAGTTACGAAAGCGGGAAAGGATAAGTTTTATCTGATTCGTGTCGTTACTACCCATCACTTTTCAAAATAAGGAGTACTTATGTATAATGAATAGAGGCAGGTTTTAAGCCTGCCCCTACCTTAAAGAGTAAGATTCTTTTTAGAAATGATAATCTACACTTAAGCCGAATACTTTATTGGTACGGGCATAGACATCTGTTCCTTTTATGGTTGTGTTATTGTAGTTCTCTGAAGTTTTGGTGTAATCATCGTATGTTGTCCAGAAATAAGCGATGTTCAGGTTCAAATGCGAATTCATTTTGATTTTGGCGCCAAAGCCCAGAGAATAAGAATCGCAATAGAAACTTGTATCAGTCTGGAAGTTGTTGGACAATCCATAGTCTGTGTTCTGGTAACCGCCACTGATTGTCAGTTGTTTGGTAGCATCCCATTCGATACCGGCCAGGTATTCATTCGCGCCTTTAGTCAAGTATTTCTGTCTTCCCTCTGCCATGCCTGCCGATTTATCATCATAGAAATGATATTCTACGGAAGCGCGCAGAGTGGGCAGGATTTCATATCCGGCAGCAATTGTTAATAAAGAAGGAATATCACTGGGAGTATTTACGCCGTCTTTGTAAGGAGCAAGCAGCGGCTCGGCTTCTACCGGGTTTACATCTATCTTGTGTGTTTTGTTTTCGATATTCATGTTGGTTTTAAACTCATACTTGGCAGCAAAGTTCCATTTTCCGAACTTAACGTCTGCTCCGATAATGGGAGTCAGTCCCCAACCTGTCTGGTCGCAGTCCAGCTCAATATTGGCAAGCTGAGAACCACCCAGCTCGGGAATCAGTTTGGCATCCAGAAAACCTTCATAACCTCCGCTGAAATAGTTCATACGCCCTCCGGCAAATACTGACAGCCAGTCATTGATTTTATAACTTAATCCTAATTGCGCACCATAAATATATTGGCGTCCGTCCATGGCACTGTTAATAATATACTTATCGGGAGTCAGTCCTTTGGTTGCAAGCAACCCCATTGCAGCAGCACTGAACATGGGCAAACCGTCATCAAAAGAAGCCTTGCCGCCACCGCCGGTGATGGCAAAACTGGCAGAGATAGTCCAATCGCCTTTCTTGTAAGCTCCGTGGAAACTGGGGATGAAAGGAGCAGAAGCCGTACCTTTGTAAAGACGTGATGTGCCTTCACCGTCGACAGCCTGAAATAATGGGAAAGTGGAAGTTATCTCACGGGTTTGGTAAGCACTCTGTCCGGTCAAAGAAAGATAAAATCCGTCTTCGGGCAGAAAAGACAAACCTGCCGGGTTGGAATAAACACCGTCGATATCGATTGAAGCACCACGGGCAATCATTCTCAGAAAAGAAGCATGTTGATTTGTGTTAGTCAGGATACCTCCTGCAAAAGTTGGATTTGAAACCATTAGCGTCGCTGCGCCAATCAGTAGAATTTTCTTCATTAATTATTTTGTTTTTTGATTTTCGGGCGCAAAGGTAGGATAAAATAACACACAAGCAAAGGAATTGTGCAATTAATTGCGCTTTTAGATGAATATTTCAACTGTTTCAGAAGAAACTATTTGAACTTGCAATAAATGGTATAACAGTTATTAAGTCACGAAACAATGTAAAACAGAATAAATATTCCTACCTTTGTAACTCTTTTAAGCAATCAAAAAGTAAGTATGTATACTAACAAAGAAATATGGAACGTCAGTTATCCGATATTCCTCGGATTATTGGCACAAAACATTATTAATGTGACAGATACCGCCTTTTTGGGGAGAGTGGGTGAAGTGGAACTCGGTGCTTCGGCCATGGGTGGATTGTTTTACATTTGCGTTTTTACGATAGCCTTTGGCTTTAGTACAGGTTCGCAGATTATGATAGCCCGGCGCAATGGAGAAGGCAGATTCAGAGATGTAGGGCCTGTTATGATGCAGGGGTGTGCTTTTCTGTTGATATTGGCGGTCGGTCTTTTTGGGCTGACTCATGCGGCTGCTCCTTCGCTGATACGCTTGCTTATTTCTTCGGATGCCATATTCGATGCTACCAAAGAATTTTTGAACTGGCGTATTTTCGGTTTCTTTTTTGCGTTTGTCAATGTCATGTTCCGTGCTCTTTATATAGGTATCACGCGTACGAAGGTACTGACCTTGAATGCCATTGTCATGGCTATGGTGAATGTCGTGTTGGATTATGCCCTGATTTTCGGTCATTTCGGTTTGCCTGCCTTGGGGTTGAAAGGGGCTGCCATTGCTTCGGTTATTGCTGAGGCCTCTTCGTTGGTCTTTTTCCTTCTATATACTTGGGCAAGAATCGACTTCCGAAAATATGGGCTGAATCATTGGCCGCGTTTTGATTTCACTTTGCTGGGACGCATCTTGAGCATTTCTTGTTTTACGATGGTACAGTATTTTTTGGCAATGGCGACCTGGTTTGTTTTTTTTGTGGCTGTAGAGAGATTAGGACAGCGTCAACTGGCCATTGCAAATATAGTGAGAAGCATTTATGTGGTAATGCTGATACCTGTCCAGTCCTTGTCTACCACCGCCAATTCGTTAGTAAGTAACTTGATTGGTGCCGGAGGGGTGAGTCACGTCATGCAACTGATGGGGCGTATTGCCCGTATGTCTTTTATTATTATGGTGGTATGTGTTGCTGTTCTGGTTGTGTTTCCGCAGGCAATGCTTTCTGTTTATACCAATGAGGAGGCTTTGCTGATAGAGTCTGTACCTTCTCTTTATGTCATAGGAGGTGCCATGCTGATTGCATCGGTTGCCAATATTTATTTCAATGGTATTTCGGGCACGGGCAACACACAGGCTGCCTTGATACTTGAGACTGTGACTCTTGTCATTTATACTTCCTATATCTTTTGGATAGGATATATTGTGAAAGCTCCCGTATCTGTCTGTTTCTCCACCGAAGTAATTTACTATGCTCTGTTATTGATTTGCAGCGTTATTTACTTGAAAAAAGCAAAATGGCAGAATAAAAAGATATGAGGTAATTAACTTTTTTGTATTTTTGCACCTCAAAAGCTGTTTAAGGTTAGTGATTAAAGTTCAGTAACTTATAATTCATAATCCGTAATTTATAATTAAAGATATATGTTCGATAATTTAAGTGAGAGACTGGAACGGTCTTTTAAAATCCTGAAAGGTGAAGGAAAAATCACCGAAATCAATGTCGCAGAGACTCTGAAAGATGTTCGTAAAGCGTTGCTTGATGCCGACGTCAACTATAAGGTAGCCAAGAGTTTTACAGATACGGTGAAAGAGAAAGCGCTGGGACAGAATGTGTTGACAGCTGTCAAGCCTAGCCAGTTGATGGTAAAGATAGTGCATGATGAGCTGACTGCGTTGATGGGTGGCGAAACAGCCGAACTGGAATTGAACGGTCGTCCTGCAATCATCTTGATGTCGGGTTTGCAAGGTTCGGGTAAGACAACTTTCTCCGGTAAGCTGGCACGTATGCTCAAGGCGAAGAAGAACCGTAAACCTTTGTTGGTGGCCTGCGACGTCTATCGTCCTGCTGCTGTCGATCAGTTGACTGTTTTGGGAGAACAAATCGAAGTCCCCGTATATAGCGAACCGGGCAGCAAAGACCCGGTGCAGATTGCACTGAACGCTATTCACGAGGCAAAGGCAAAAGGTTATGACCTGGTGATTGTCGATACAGCCGGACGTTTGGCTATCGACGAACAGATGATGAACGAAATTGAAGCCATTAAGAAAGCTATCAATCCCGATGAAACGTTATTTGTTGTTGATTCAATGACCGGTCAGGATGCCGTAAATACTGCCCGCGAGTTCAATGAACGTCTTGATTTCAATGGTGTCGTACTCACTAAGTTGGATGGTGATACCCGTGGCGGTGCTGCCCTCTCTATTCGTACGGTAGTAAACAAGCCGATTAAGTTTGTCGGTACAGGTGAAAAGCTGGATGCTATTGACCAGTTCCATCCGGCACGTATGGCAGACCGTATCCTCGGTATGGGTGATATCGTATCATTGGTAGAACGTGCACAGGAGCAATACGATGAAGAAGAAGCCAAGCGTCTTCAGAAGAAGATTCAGAAGAACCAGTTCGACTTCAACGACTTCCTGGCTCAGATTCACCAGATAAAGAAGATGGGTAACCTGAAAGAACTGGCTTCTATGATTCCGGGTGTGGGCAAGGCAATCAAGGATATCGACATCGATGACAATGCTTTCAAGAGTATCGAGGCTATTATCTATTCCATGACTCCGGAGGAACGTACACATCCCGAGGTTCTGAACGGAACACGCCGTACACGTATTGCCAAGGGTAGCGGTACCACTATTCAGGAAGTAAACCGTCTGCTGAAACAGTTCGACCAGACGCGCAAGATGATGAAGATGGTCACAAGCAGCAAGATGGGTAAGATGATGCCGAAGATGAAGAAGTAATACCTTATATATAAGGAAAGGAGGAAGTGCAAAACTTTCTCCTTTTTTTATTATGCCGACTGACTGATTTATACTACATTTGTTGGAAAGAATCATTTAACAAAGAGATTATGCAATTAATTGACGGAAAAGCCATTTCGGAACAGGTGAAGCAGGAAATAGCTGCTGAAGTTGCCGAAATCGTAGCCAAAGGAGGCAAGCGTCCTCACTTGGCAGCTATCCTCGTCGGCCATGACGGAGGAAGTGAAACATACGTGGCAGCCAAGGTAAAGGCTTGCGAAGTATGCGGTTTTAAATCGAGCCTCATTCGCTATGAGGCTGATGTGACGGAAGAAGAGTTGTTGGCTAAAGTCAGAGAACTGAATGAAGATGCCGATGTAGACGGCTTTATCGTTCAACTTCCATTGCCAAAGCACATATCGGAACAAAAGGTGATTGAGACCATCGACTATCGTAAAGACGTGGACGGTTTTCATCCCATCAATGTGGGACGTATGTCAATCGGACTTCCTTGTTATGTATCGGCTACCCCGAACGGAATCCTCGAACTGCTGAAACGCTATCACATCGAAACGCAAGGTAAAAAGTGCGTAGTGTTGGGCCGTAGCAACATTGTAGGCAAGCCGATGGCAGCCCTGATGATGCAGAAATCTTATCCGGGTGATGCTACAGTAACGGTTTGCCATAGCCGTAGCAAGGATTTGGTTAAAGAATGTCAGGAAGCGGATATCATCATTGCTGCTCTCGGTCAGCCCAACTTTGTAAAAGCCGACATGGTGAAAGAGGGGGCTGTGATAATCGATGTGGGTACTACGCGTGTGCCGGATGCAAGTAAGAAGTCGGGCTTTAAGCTCACAGGAGATGTGAAGTTTGACGAAGTGGCTCCGAAATGTTCTTATATTACTCCCGTGCCGGGAGGGGTAGGGCCGATGACCATCGTTTCGTTGATGAAAAACACATTGTTAGCCGGTAAAAAAGCTATTTATAAGTAAAGGATATTGCTTTAATGAACCGAAATGCCGAGGGTGTGTCAGGATGATGGCTTGTTTTCATGTTGATACACCTTCGTGTTTTCGGATGCAACAGCCGATGTGGGAGATAAATCCCTCATCGCTGCTTACTGTAAGAAAGGGAGGGTTAAGTCGTTGCTTACTATCGGTTAAGAGCTCCTGAGCGGAAGAGTGCTACGTCCTACTGTAACAGGACGTACGTCCCATTGCAGTAGGACGTACGTTCCATTGCAGCAGGATATACGTCCCATTGCAGTAGGACGTAATAAACAAACTTACAGAAAGGCTTGATCTAAAGGACGAAAAGGCTTAGAATACCAAAGTCGTTGCCTTTGATATTGTACAGGGATGATAAAATTAAAAAATAAAGAAATGAAGAATGTGGTTATATTGTTGTTCGCTCTAGTGTTAATAACTTCATGTGGCGGACAAAAGAAACAGGAAGAAAAGGAAGTCCGGAATGTTCAGTTAAAGGGAGAAGAGATGCCTGTTGATACAGCCCTGTTCCGATATGCATACCGAATTAGGGTACAAGGAGATAAAGCCGTAGTCTTTGATCTTCATAATGTGGATTATTATTATCATGCTTTCACATATCCCGGCTTTAAGTATATTTCCTCTTTCGGTAAACGGGGTGAGGGTCCTGAGGAGATGATTTCGGCTGAAAATATTCGTTGGGGAGGAGATAATACAGCATGGGTGTTGGATGGCTCAAAGAATCGTTTGTTTCGATATGGCGGCATTGCACCGGGACAAGAACCGAAACTGGAGGAAAACATTTCGTTGGACAAGGCGTTCATGCGTCCTTTAGACTTTGATTTATCGGGTGCGGATTCCTTTGTTATTCCCGATTATTCGGGAGAAAACCGCTTTAGTTGGGCAGACATGTCGGGGAACTTATTGCATAAGTCCGACTGTATACCAATAACTGACGAGAAACAATTGAAAGAAAGCGCACCTGCTGTGGCACAAGGCTGGCGTAGCTTTATTTCGTTTAGCCCGGATAAGAAACTTTTGGTGACAGTAACTCAATTGGGAGATGTGCTTGATATTTATAATATGGAGAACGGCCGACACATCAACTATAAGGGAGAAGATGGTGAACCGGAGTTTCATGTCACTTCAGAAGGATATGGCATTCCGGCCGGACGGATGTGTTATTATGATGTTCAAGTGACAGAGCATTATATTTATGCCATTTATGATGGACGCAAGTTTAGTGATATCATGAAGGAAAAGGAATATAAGCAGGGTGCAAAACAGCTTCGGGTGTTTGACTTTGATGGAAAGCTGTGTAAGGAATACATGCTGGACCGTCCGGTTACGGGTATCTATGTAGACGAAGCCGGCCATTGTTTATGGGCAACGGATGTAAATACGGATAATCAGATAGTGAAGTATATATTTGATTAGCTATGGTTGGGTTGCTTTGGAGTCGATGGGTTTTAAGAACAGTTTAAAACCCTTGCCTCTTACTGTTGCAATGTCGTAAGGAGAATTTCTTAAAGCTTCACGGATGTGCTTGATGTGTGGTAAGCATCCGATAAAGTACACATTGTATTTTCATAAAATAGAAAACTCGATATCAACTTTAGTCAAAAGGAGGTTGACTCCTTGAGTTATATACCATTGGAAACCGGCCACCGTTTCTTCGCTTGGTATTATTTCAAAGCAAAGAAGCCGGATGCTTATATAAAGTCGATGGCTACCCATCGCTTAAATAAGATGTTTGTATGGGAACACACGCTACAAACATTTGAAGCAGTTTCTAAGCCTATTCAAAATTTTCTCAACAATAATCTTATAATGGTCAACTTGACCAACGGAACCGTTTTTACATAGATTGGAATTGACAACCAATTGATAGCCGGCACCTCTTATTCTTTTTATTTTATATTGCGGATAATCTTGTAATACTTTCCTTAACCTATTAATACTTGAGTCAACTCTTCTATCCAAATTCATTTCGCCCAATGTCTCGTACTCATTTGTCCACAGTCCTTTTTTTATTTCGTCCCTAGAAACAAAATGTTCAGTTCCTTTCTGAAAAAGCAGTAACAGTTGAAAAGCTTGCTTGGAAATATCCAACTCTTTTGAGCCCATATATGCTTTTGTCTTATTCGTATCCAAAATTATATCTTCCAATCGAATATTCCCTTCTGCCGCTTCTCCTTCACTCTCCGACGCTTTAACTTCGGCAGCAATAAAATTATCTTTTGCATTAAATTTCTTGTTCTTATAGTAGGTATATATGAGTATTAATAAGGCCCCTAATCCTAATACACAAACTACATAGAATATAATCAATAGGGGTATATATTTTATTATTGTCCAAATATTGTAATTCACCCATGCCTGCACACTGACAGTTTCTCTTGCATCCAGAAATTGTATCGTTGTGCAATATGCCGTTCGGGGAGAAAGAGAATCATTATTACTATACTGGGTCTGTCCCTTATATCGATAAATAATTCCCATTGAATCCGTTATGCCATTCTTTTTCATCTTTTCATTAAAGACAGCCATAAATGTATCCGGATTTATAGGAGAGTACTCCGCCAAGAGGTATTGGGTCACTAATTGATTAGCCCTATGTTCATCTATACTATCTTTAAAAGAAAAAGTCTCTATCCCTTTTTCTGTCTCTATTTGATAATTTTTAATCTTCCTTCCTCCTGGTCGAAAATAGATTGGTTCCGTATTGCTTCTGACATGATAATCCTCTATTATAGTTTCTTGCAAAACGCGTTCAGCCAACATGTGGATATCCTCTTCTGCAGACGGAACTAAAAAATAGAAAATGCCAATTATTCCAATCACGATTAGAATAATTAATCCAATTGTACTTTTGAATCTTGCAGCCATACTTTTTTCTGCAAAGATAACAAAAATAAAAATATGGATAAAAACATAATAAAAAAGAGATGATTGTAGATGTAATATATCTATTCATAGCATCGGTGAGGTTTCCATAAGGTTTCGGCAAGATAAATATAAGGCTTTCGTAAGGTAAATGTGAGGTATTCTATGCTTTAAATTAAAAAATAAAAACCTAATTTTGCCTCTAACTAATAAGATAGAAAGTATGAAAAAGAAAATGATCATTTCATTTATTGTTGTAGCAACAGTAATGAGTTTTATAGGTTCTTCCTATTCCAATAATAATACTAATGATTTATTATTAGATAATATAGAAGCATTGGCAAATGGAGAACAGGAAAATGGCATAAAATGCATAGGAGAAGGAACAGTAGATTGCCCTATTGGTATCAAAGTAGAAGCAGTAATCAGATTTTATGGTTTAGAATAGCACATGAAACACATTTATTTACTGTTTTTTCTCTGTTTACTATGTTCTTGCAAGGAATCAGCGAAAGAGAAAATCGCTCGTTTGGTGAGGGAATGGGATGGGAAAGAGATTTCCTTTCCTTCCCATTCAGTTTTCACCATTCAAGGGAAAGACACGGTTGATTTTTCTTTCGCAGATGCTGAGTATAAGATAGTTACTTATATAGACTCTGTAGGTTGCACCAGTTGTAAGTTGCAATTGCCTCGTTGGAAGGAATTCATGCACGAAGTAGATTCATTGGCTCAGGGGAAAGTGCCCTTTGTGTTCTATTTCCACCCCAAGGATGTAAAAGAGTTGCGTTACATTACCCGGAGGGATGCCTTCACTTATCCGGTTTGTTTCGATGAAAAGGACGATTTTAATGCATTAAACCGTTTTCCCAGTGAAATGACATTTCAATCTTTTTTATTAAATCGGGAAAATAAAGTGATAGCGATAGGCAACCCGGTTCACAACCCGAAGGTGAAAGAACTCTATCTGCAGAGATTGACCAATGGCAAAATGCCTTCTTCGTCAGTTGCCATGACAGACGTTTCCGTCAATACGGCCAATATGGATTTCGGGACTTTTCCACAATCGGAAAGGCAGGAATACAAGTTTGTATTGACCAATGAAGGCAACAATCTGCTGGTCATTCAGGATGTCACTACATCTTGCGGCTGCACCAAGGTGAGCTACAGCAAGGAACCTGTCCGTCCCGGCGCGTCATTGGAATTGACAGTGACGTATGAGGCAGAAGAAAAAGGTCATTTCAATAAGATGATAACCGTGTATTGCAATACAAAGGCATCCCCGCTTCGGTTAATGATAGCAGGGAATGCCAAATAAATAGAGTTTAATTTAGAGAAACCCTTCCTTCCTTTGGGTTTCTCCTTAAAGAAAGGAGGATTAGTCCGATGCAAACTTAATGGAAATAATCAGAATCTGCAAGTCATGTATTTGCTTTTTCTGCGGTGGAGTTCTTTCCGACAAAAGATGAAAACAAGATTAATGAATCATCGAAAAAATGAAAAGAGATGAAAAAGAATATTTTGAAAGCAACACTGGTTGCTGCATTCGGTTTGATAGCAGGATTTAATGTGTATAACTCTCAGAAATCGGATGTGATGTCTGACTTGGCTTTAGCTAATGTGGAAGCATTGGCTACCGGAGAAGACGATTGGTCATACCGTTTATTTCCGTGTGCACACAAACCTTGGAACGAATGTGTTTTAAGTACAGATACACGTCGTGATCCCTGTTCTTCATCGTCTTATTGCTAAAAAATAAAGCCAAAGGGATATTAAAACTTAATAAAGATGGTTTGAATATTCTTTTGGCTTAAATTAAATTTATTATGAGATTATTTTTTTTAATATTTCTAGCCATGGTAAGTTGTGATCATCAGCGTACCACACAACCCCATCATATAAAAGATTCTCTTGCATATGATATAGAGTCAATCAAGATAATTCCTTCTAATGATATTTTAGAACTTAAATCCTACCATATAACTTCTCCTTTTAGTTGTCAAAATATAGATGGAATTATCGCATATAATTATCGTTTACATTCATTAGACTTAATAGATTTATATAATCACAAAGAGATATCATCTATACCATTACAAAGAGAAGGGCCTGATGGAATACCAGGAAGAGTAGCTGGAATATTTCCTTTATCAAAAGATTCTATTTGGGTTTATGATGGAATTTATATGTATCTATTAAATAGTGCGGGTAGAGTAAACGAAAAAATTACTTTAGAGGATAGAGAATCTTTAATTATAAATACTAATTACGCTATGAATACAGCTAAGTTCTCTTATAACCCAAAACGACATTCATTGTTGTATTTAACTAGAAAAGACGATTTTATAGTAGAAGAATATGATATAAAAAAAAGAAAAATAATTAAGACATACCCACTTTCATATTCAATAATAAATCCAAAAGGATCTTTGCTATATGCAGATATGGATGCACCTAATGTTAATTTTGTAGACAATAAAATAATCTATAATTATCCATACGAATCTACAATATATCTATTAGACATGGATTCCGGAAAACAATTATTGATAGATGCCCCAAGTTGCTATACTTCAAATAAAGCACAGACGTGCAATGCTAATGGGTATTCAATTTGGGAGAGACACCGAATCGAAAATGTACACTTTTACGATATTATGTATTTACCGGAATGTAAAACATATATTCGATTACACATAGGTGGAATTGATTTTTCAGAAAAAGAGTCTGTGCAAACATTACTTGATAGTAGACCTATTTACATGATGGCTTTTGATAAAGATTTTAATATTATGGGCGAAAGTAAACTAGCAGGAAAACGATATAGTTGCTTTACAGGATGGTGTGCATTGAAAAATTCTGTATTGTTATTCAATGAAAACAGCTTATCGGATTCCATTAGTTATGAAACCTTGAATGTAGATATTATCAGCTCCATTAGAGGTCTTTAATATCCTCTATGATTAAATGCACTGTAGGGGAAGTAGAGTTGGAAAAGTATTAAATTCGAGTATGCTCAATAAATAAAGTTTAATTTAGAGAAACCCTGCCTAGAGTCTTGGGTTTCTCCTTTAAAGAAAAGAGGATTAGTCCGATGCAAACTTAATGGAAATAATCAGAATCTGCAAGTCATGTATTTGCTTTTTCTGCGGTGGAGTTCTTTCCGACAAAAGATGAAAACAAGATTAATGAATCATCGAAAAAATGAAAAGAGATGAAAAAGAATATTTTGAAAGCAACACTGGTTGCTGCATTCGGTTTGATAGCAGGATTTAATGTGTATAACTCTCAGAAATCGGATGTGATGATGCCTGATTTAGTATTAGCCGATATCGAGGCTAAAGCAAATACAATTGGATGTGAAACTTCTTATGGAAGTGTTCTTTATTATTGCATTGATTGGAGTGTTGTAACCATTTGCACCTGTGGAACAAGTCATCCGCAACATGCAAAAAGTTACTGTCCGGATAAATTGTGCCAATAAATAATGTAAAACATAGCCTGAACCTCATGCAATAACATGATATTCAGGCTCTATACTTATGATATATTATGGATAAAAAGAATTATTTCATATTGTTTGTTGTCGGCATATTAGTGTTTTCTTGTTCTTCTCCCCAAAAAACGGAACCATTATTTGAACAACAAAAAGAGTTAACATTTAACACATTAAATGTTGATGAACTTTTTTTTAAGCCTTTGTGTATTGAAGTCTTTGATTCTTTACTATTAGTGTGTGACCCCACAGATGAAGGTATTTATACAGTATTGAATTTGGAAACAAAGAGTATAGTCTGTAAAGGAGGAAGTACCGGGACAGGTCCTAATGACTTAATATCTTCTTGCATTATTGATAAGATAGATAATCACCGATTTCAGGTTATAGATGTATCAAATAGAAAAACTCTTTTATTTGATATTTGGGACATAGTAAAGACCGGCAAATTTATTCCTTATGATAATATTTCGTTTGAAAGGATTAGCGATAATAAAGAAAATAGCATACAATTATTATATCAAATCAATGATTCCACATGTGTAGGATTAGGTCCAATAAATGGCGCAAAATATTTACTTCACGGAAATAAAGAGAATAAATATATAGGAGAATACCCCGAGCAGTCAGCAACTCAGGTCAATCCTTATTGGATACACCAAGGCATATTGCACATAAATAGAGAGCAAAAAATGTTCCTTTACCATAGTCCATTTGGATATTACTGTGAATTAATGTCATTTAACAATGGTCAAATTAATCCTTTGTTTACAGACTTTAAGCCGCATTCGTATAAAGTTGACAATAATGAATGCTTAATAACACCAGAAACACCATGTGGAATTAATAATGCGGAAATAGTAAAAGATGGTGTATTTTTATTATATTCAGGACAAACAATGAAAGACTCACCCAAAATGGCTTTTTATTGTGAAAAAATATTATTCATAAATTTATCAGGAGAGCATAAAATTGAATATAAATTAGACAGAATGGCATCTATGATGGCTATTGACGAGCTTAAACACAAAATATATGTTATATCAGTGAATCCACAAACATACGAATTAGAATTAGGATATTATAAATATTGAAATCATGGGAAATCTATATTTATTATTAGTCGCATTTTTATTACTATGCGCATCATGTAAAAATACAAAAACAGACAACAACGATATTGCAGAGAAAATCTGTTTGAATTTTATAGAGAAAGATAAGAATTTGATAATACCCGATTCTTTAACAAATTTAGTAGATGGAACTTTGTTCAATACTAATAATACATGTGATTCAGGTATTATGTTGATACATACTTTAGATATAACTTGTGGTGGTTGTGTAAAAGCGTTAGATAATCTATCTGAATATTTTGTAAAATTAGACAAAAATCATAATATAAGAACTATAATTATAGCATCTAGTTCATATATGGAAAATGAAGTTGAAAAATATCTTTTCAATTATCCTTACCCAATATTATTAGATAGTTCTGAGATCTTTAAGATAAGAAACAAAATAATTCGTGATGACATTTTATGTTCTTTCTTAATTGAGAACTCTAAAGTTTTAAAGGTTGGAGACTTAAAAGACCAGACATTCAGAGAGGAGCTAATAGATTACATTTCAAAGAAAAATCATGAGAATAAGAAAGAATAAAAAGAAATTTTAGTTGTAACATTTATTCTGATTAGAAGATATAATGTTTACAACCTTTAGAGGTCGAAGCAATGTCTGGCTTGGTAATATTGGTTGTGTAAAATATTTTCTAGTGCAAACTTAATGGAAATAATCAGAATCTGCAAGTAATGTATTTGCTTTTTCTGCGGTGGAGTTCTTTCCGACAAAAGATGAAAACAAGATTAATGAATCATCGAAAAAACAAAAAGAGATGAAAAAGAATATTTTGAAAGCAACACTGGTTGCTGCATTTGCTTTGATAGCAGGATTTAATGTGTATAACTCTCAGAAGTCGGATGTGATGTCTGACTTGGCTTTGGCGAATGTGGAAGCATTGGCTGATGACGGTGAGACACTTACTCCCACAGAATGTCCGGGTGGAAGACATCTTTGTCAATGGATAATATACCCAGGCGGTTCTGTTACCTACTATGACAGAAACGGAGAAGATACTATTTAGTTTGGAAAAAAAACACTGGATTGGAACTGACTAAAATTAGTGAATGATTTGAACTCGTTTTTTATCTAATACCAAGAATTTATGAATATCAAAATTATATTATTAGGATTGTTTACTTTAAGTTTTGTTCAATGTACCACTCGTACAACGGATACAACTATAGGATATAAGTTTTCCAATCAAGAGACGTTGGTATTTGAGGACATAGATTATCCTGAAATACTAGGTGATATCATGCAGATTATTAAAATAGATAGCCTTTTGCTGATAAATGATTATTATGGAGATTCTTTACTTACTGTGTTCAATCTTAATAGTAATAAAGTAGAAAGAAAATTATTGGGGCAGGGAGAGGGCCCCAATGAACTAATATCCCCATTAGAAGTTCTTTTGTCGAATAATAATTTATGGATTTTAAGTCGTCCTATTCATCAGTTAAATCATCTATCAACACAGTCTATTCATAAAACCCCAAAACTGGTAAGAGATCTGCAAGTTAAAACAGAGGCGGATTGTTTCGTTCCATTAACCGATACTCAATTTGTGTTGTCCGGTTTTTGGAAGAAACGATATGCGTGGATGAACTTACAAAAAAGTGATGAGTTAATAGAGTTTGGTGAATTCCCGGACTTCTGGGAGGCAGAAAAAGATATTCCACACTTATCTAAAGCTATGTTTCATCAATGCCATTTTGCAGTAAATCCTCAAAAACATTTATTTGCTTCATGCTCTTATTTTGTTTTGGAAATCTATGAATATGACCCGTCAGGTAAAAAATGTCCGACACTGAAATTTAAAAAGCAACTTGGAAAATATCAATATAAATTCAGTACTGACGAACATGTTGTCTTCGCAAAGATGAAAGAAGGATGCGACCCGGTCTCTGTCGACATAGTGGGCACGGAAAATCATATTTATCTCTTGACTCAAGACCCGGAACAGAGAAAGCAAAGGAATATTCTAGTCCTTGACTGGAAAGGAAATCCTGTGAAGTTACTGAAAACAGGGCAACGAGTAATGTGTTTTGCCGTTGATGAAGAGAACCAAATGGGATATGGAATTATTCAGGACCCGGAAGATAAGCTTGTATCATTTAAATACAATCTGTGAAAATTTACGCAATAGCTTAATTTAAAGAATAAAAAGAGATGAAAAAGAATATTTTGAAAGCAACACTGGTTGCTGCATTTGCTCTGATAGCAGGATTTAATGTGTATAACTCTCAGAAGTCGGATGCGATGTCTGAGTTGGCTTTGGCTAATGTGGAAGCATTGGCTAGTAATGGTGAAAGTGAAGGAATAAATTGGAGAGGATACTACTTAGACATCGATAATAGTTGCTGTAAAATAGGACGTTATTCTGATGAATGTTCTGGAAAATATACTACCTGTGGAGATTAATTAATATATAAAAGAATATGAAGAAATATAATTGGATTATATACTTTTTTATTTTATTGCCATCTTGTATTGGTATTAAAAATCAGAATAGTGTGGAAATAGATTTAAGTAAGACTGTTCCTTCCATTAAATATTCCACTTTTGTGAAAAATATAGAATATGTGGATTTGCATTTGAATGACAGTTTACCAATATATGGAGTTGAGAATCTTTATTTAGACGAAAACAAAATATTTATCAAAGACCGGAAATCGGAAGGTATTCTTATTTTTGATGCTATCACAGGTAAACTTTTAAAGCGGATAACCCAATATAAGGAAGGACCGGAAGAAATCAAGATAATTGGAGCTTTTTGTTTGGATACCTATAATAAACAGCTCTGTATTTTCGATAAAGGTGATATGAAAATAAAATTGTATGATTATTCAGGCGATTATATTTCTTCGTATGTTGTTTCAGACTTTTTTATAGATATGGCCAAATTGGATAAAAATAGTATGACTTATTTTTATCCAATTTATACTGATAATGAGCAAAAGGAAGGTATTTGGACTTTAAATTCTTTAGATAAGACAGTTATACATTTAGATTCTAGTATAACAGAAAATTGCCGACTACATTATTTCCCAATGTTATATAATAACAATGGTTCTATGGTTTATTATTATGATAGAAACCGGGATAAACTTTCATTAGTGACATTTGACAAAATGGAGAATATGTATAGTTTTGATATACGTCAAAGAATTCCAATTGAAAAGATGGGTTTAAAAGATATTACTCCCCAAATACTGGATGGTTATTCCATTCTACATAATTTTGCCTGTTCGGAAAATTATTTGTTACTTTCTTTTCAAACTTTTGATAAGCAGAATATAGCAAAGAAAAATATAAAATGGGTTCTATTGGATAGAAAAACTGAAGAAATAATTATTTCGGAACATTTAGACAACGATATGGCACAAGAGGTTATAGACAATCATCTTCTTTTTTATTTAGATGATCATACATGGATTAAAGTAGATGATATGACCAATGACTACTTAATAAGATTACAATTATTACATTTAAAATAATACCTTTGCAGTTCATGTTGTATTAGGTGGCATTAAGGAAGTAGGTGCTTATTGTGGCTATTTTATAGACACAAAAGGTAGCGGTATAAAAGTCTATTACAAATAGAGAAGAACGAGAAAGGGAAAAATAAACTTTTCCTCTGTTGTTTATATATTCTTCTAGGCAAGGTGATTTTTATGCGATATCGCAGTCTGAAGATTTAGACTATAACATTATAGTTCTTAATTTGGATTGATCAATGAAAGCAGACGATAAAGGAGAATTCTCTTCTGCAATTAGCAAATGGATTGTTTGTTTTTTTGCGGTGGAGTTCTTTCCGACAAAAGATGAAAACAAGATTAATGAATCATCGAAAAAATGAAAAGAGATGAAAAAGAATATTTTGAAAGCAACACTGGTTGCTGCATTCGGTTTGATAGCAGGATTTAATGTGTATAACTCTCAGAAATCGGATGTGATGTCTGACTTGGCTTTAGCTAATGTGGAAGCATTGGCTGATGACGAATCTGTAACTGTTGAATGCCCAGGAGGTACTGATGAATGTGCTAGAGTTCTAGTTGGTAATACAGTACATTTGTTTTATAAAAAATAAAATATTGGGCTCTCAATGCGAATGATTTTATTTTTATAAATGAATTCCTAGGCAAAAACAAAGAATATAATTTCTTTCTATTGATTTTGCCTAGGATATTGAAGAAATTATATGAAGTATATTTATCTATTATTTCTATTCTGTTTGTTCGGGTGTACTCGGACTACGAATAAACAATCAAATATTAAAAATATATATTTAGAGCAATCAAATATTCAGGATTTTATAGGTCTTCCTATTCAATTAACCACCTTGGATTCAGTATTGTTTATTAATGACTTTTATGGAGATTCCTTAATTCACTGCATTTCATTAAAAGATAATAAACCAATAGCCAAGTTGGGAGTGAAAGGCAGTGGTCCCAATGAAGTTTTGTCTCCATTGTATATATTTATCAAAGAGGATTCTTTGTTTATGTTTTCACGTCCTCAATGGACATTATATAATATTGACTTGCAGGGTGGTAAAGTCAAAAAAAAGATTACAGTACCTATGGAAGTAAGTTTGTTGTTTCCATTTCAGGATAATCTTTACTTTTGTTCAGGTATGTTTGATGATAAACGTTTTTGGATTCTCAATTCTTTGGGAGAGAAAGTAGCTGCATTGGGTGATTATCCCCTACTTTGGAACGAGGAAGCCCATATCCCACTAGCAGTAAGAAGAATGTTTCATCAAGTACGAGGATATGGTTATTCAAGGACAAAAGGAGTTGCTGTAACTGATTCTCATGTCCTAGATTTATACAATAAGAATCACAAAGGAGAGTATATTCTCAAAAAAGAGGTGTTGCTATCGGCTTATGAATATGATTTTACGGATAAAGGTATATCCAGCCAGACACAATTAAGGTCTTCGTTCATGAAAGGTGCCATAAATCTTGCTGTAACCGATGATTACATTTATATATTATTTGATGTAAATTCGCAAGAGAACCTGAAACGTTTGAATAATGAGATTTGGAAATTTGATTGGGAAGGTAATCTTATATGCAAATACAAACCCAATATTGATATTTCTCTTTTTACATTGAGTTCTTGTAATAACATTATAGGACTGACGAATACAGAAGAACCTCAAATAGTTATATGGCATGAATAGTTTCTTTTATTTAATTTAGCCTCCAATAAACAATAGGCTATGGTATGGATATGAAAATAATCAGAATCTGCAAGTAATGTATTTGCTTTTTCTGCGGTGGAGTTCTTTCCGACAAAAGATGAAAACAAGATTAATGAATCATCGAAAAAATGAAAAGAGATGAAAAAGAATATTTTGAAAGCAACACTGGTTGCTGCATTCGGTTTGATAGCAGGATTTAATGTGTATAACTCTCAGAAGTCGGATGTGATGTCTGAGTTGGCTTTAGCTAATGTGGAAGCATTGGCTGATGACGCAGAATCTGGTGAAGACTTTACTAATGGAACAGATTGTGTTGCTGTATGGGAAAATTATACTTGTAGAGGAAAAGATGGCAAGTTATATTCTTATTCAATACCCAAGGCGAATAGCTAATAAAGATTCAAACCCTCTTTAAGAACAAAAATATTAATTGCTTTTGGGACTAGGCTTGTACCAATTCCCCAAAGAAGAGAAGGAATTTATGCAAAGATTATTTTTTATTGTGATAGCCGGTATCTTGATGTCCGGGTGTGCTTCTGAGAAGAAAAAGCAGGAGCTTGAAAGAGTTAGCAATATTGCATATACTACCATAACAGATAGTATCTATTCGAGTATGCCGGGAAAAATTACGGCTTTAAATGGACGCGTGTACTGGCACGATGTGACAGAAGCGGATAATTTTATTCATGTGGTAGATGCATCATCCGGTAAGGAGGTGTACAGTTTTGGTAATATGGGTGATGGCCCGAATGACTTTGCAATGCCGATTCCTTCAGTTTCTACAGAGGGTTTTTATCTAAGTGACTTGCAGAAAGGAATAGAGCATTTGTATGTTTTCGGTGAGGATGGGGCTTGCCACGTGGATAGAGGCAGCCTTGAAAAGAACTCGGAAGTAACCAGGATGCTCCATGTGGGCAAAAGCACTATAATTGCTCTGACTCCCGGTGCGGAAAATCTGTTTAAAGTGTCATGCAACGGAACGACCCAAGCAGGAGGCAAGTTCCCCTTGTCGGAAAAAGTCGGGAATGCCTTCTATCTTTATCAGGGCAACATGGACTATAATGCGAACCGGAACAGGTTAGTATACAGCAGTATGTCTTTCCCTTATCTTGCCACTTACTCTTTGGACGGATGCAAGCTGTCATTGGACAAGGAACTGCCCGAAAAGATAGACTACACCGTTCAGGATGGGAACTTGGTGACGGCTAAAGATTCCAAGCGCGGCGCGATGGAACTGGCATTGACCAAGAATCATATCGTAACGCTTGACAGGGATGTGGTGGTGGAAGGAGAGAAACCCAAAGGAGCCTCTCCACGTGACCCTTCCACCCTTCCTCATTCACTCTTCATTTATGATTATGAGTTGAACCTTACCCATATTCTGAATATGCAATTCCCGATATTGAGAATATGTGGTGATTCTCAAGGTGATGTCGTCTATGCGATAGTTTTGTCTCCGGAGTATAAGCTGATACAGATAAACATTTCCTCGATTAATGATAGTAGGAATGCCAAATAAATAGAGTTTAATTTAGAGGAATCCTTCCTTCCCTTGGGTTTCTCCTTAAAAAAGGAGGATTAATCCGATGCAAACTTAATGGAAATAATCAGAATCTGCAAGTCATGTATTTGCTTTTTCTGCGGTGGAGTTCTTTCCGACAAAAGATGAAAACAAGATTAATGAATCATCGAAAAAACAAAAAGAGATGAAAAAGAATATTTTGAAAGCAACACTGGTTGCTGCATTTGGTTTGATAGCAGGATTTAATGTGTATAACTCTCAAAAGTCGGATGTGATGTCTGACTTGGCTTTGGCTAATGTGGAAGCATTGGCTAGCGGTGAAGAAGGTATTGGAAAGGGCTTATTGTATGGAACAGAGCCTGATGAGAATAACCAATGTCACTATTGCTGCTGCCCTGGTGATAACGATTGCGGAGCTGCAGCTTGTAGCGGATGCTAAATATTTACTAGTGGATAATAGAAAACATTTTATGTCTTTTCTCACTAATCTTTCTATTATCCACTAAAATTTATCAATTATGAAATTATCTATCATTACATTATTATTAATATTATTGCTATGTGGTTGTAGCACACATCCTCAAAATGAGAACGGTAAGTTTATAAGGATTGACATAGAAAATTCAGCCAATAATCCATTCAATTTATCAAATCTTTCAAAAGAGGTGAGTTACATAAAACTTGAAACAAATGATTCATGTTTAATAAACAGTATAAAGGCAATATTCTATATTGACAATCAGATTATAATTAGAGACAATAACTCTATTTTATTTTTTGACAATACCGGAAAATTCCAATATAAAGTTAATCACCAAGGTGATGGACCAGAAGAATATCTTCGATTATCTGACTTTGATATTTGCTCTAAGAATGAGACAATGCACATATTGGATACGAGAAAAAAACAAATATTACAATACGATATGAAAGGGAAATTTCAGAATAAAAAAGATATTAATTTTTGGGCCATTGGGATGCAGCTTTTTAATGATTCCACGAGTATTTTATATAGTGGGAATCAAATATCACAAAACCAAAGTTATAAATTTACAATCTATAATAACATTAAGCAGAGCGTATCAGGTGGATTTTACCCTATTTCTCAGAAAAAGTCCAATTATCTACATGTTCATAATAACACTAATTTTAGTAAATATGGAAATGAATTCTTATTCTACGAATTGTATAATGACACGATTTACACTTTAACTTCAACAAATTGCATTCCTCGCTACTATCTAAATTTTGGCGCTTCAAGAATTCCGAATTCATATTTCGAGAAAGATTATAAAAACATCATGGAATTCCAAAATGAAATGAGCAAAAATGTTTTTTCGTATGGTATAAGTTCATTGCTCAACTTTCACAATAATATATTGCTCTCTTATTTCCATAATAAGAAAAAACACTTCCTCTATTATAATAAAAACGATAATAGTAATGTATCTTTCCATCAAATAACTGATCAAAATCTATTTAATGATTTCATCATTGATATCAAGAAATATAAAGTGAACTTTTATTCTTACGAAAATTATTTATTTACTATTTTCGACAATGAACTCTACATAGACGGGAATAGTAAAATTAAAGACAAAAAAATACAGGATGAACTCTCGGCAGTTAGCATAGATGATAATCCAATTATAAGAATTTGTAAAATTACCGATTAATAATTATGGTATCATCCGACTTGCATCCTTCAAAACAGAAAAGCAGAAACGCAAATTCACCTTGAAGAGCGTAAAAAATAGCAATAATCAAAAGCATTCTCTGCTTCGTTTAAAGATAACAGAAAGGATTATAAAAACAGTAAAACTCATGAGAGCAGAAAGAGGGTGGAAATAAACATATTTTTCTTTGCCGGAAGATGTTCTTCCCACCCTGCGACTCTCTTCTAAATGCACCCGAACCATCTATTGGAGAGATTTTAATCCATTGAAAACAAATAGAATATGAAAACAAAGAATTTAATTGCTGTAATAGCAGCAGCACTCCTCAGCAGTTGCATGCCTCAGAAGGAGGTAGCCGGAGACGTTTCCTTTTCTCGTGAGGACTTTCAGACAACGAAAGAATTGAGTAATCCACAAGAAATTGCAATTGACAGCCTGCTTAACCCGGCCGGTTTCCGTGTGATGAACGATAGCGTGCTTGTGGTGGTGAATCAGCCCAATTGCGAGTTCCTGCTCGAACTCTATTCCTTGAACACATTGCAGCCGTTGGCACAATTGATAACAAAAGGTAACGGACCGGGAGAAATGTTCAGCTGCGCTTTAGGACTTCACTCTAATGCTTCCGACAATTTCTATTTGCAGGACTCGAATTCAAAGACCTGTTATATCGTCGATTTAAAGACCTTATTGAATAGCCGCCGGTTCGTTCCCGACGAGCAATTCAGATATTCATCGGAAGTCTTGCCTACTTCGGATTTATGCCTATTGGATGATAACCGCTACATAGGATATCACATGTGGTATCTGGATGATAAGCAATTCAGTAAAGTGGATTCTCCCCTCGGCTATTACCAAAAAGGAGAGGACAGTGGCAAGGGAATGGATGATTTTCCTTTCTTTGTGGCTTCCGTAAATGGTGCTCGTCTGTTTAAGAACCCACAAACTCAGGAGTTGTGGACTGCGGACATGCATCGTGATGCCATCCGAATCTATAATGATTCATTGAAGCAGATTCGCGAATTGGTCGGCCCCGACCATTTTTCACCGGAGTATACCCGGAGGCAAATAGATGCTCCCGTAGCCTTCGTCACTTTTGCTGATGAATGTGATTATCAAGCTTATACGGATTATTATATCACCGACAAGCATATTTATTTGCTTTATGAAGGCAACAAGCATTTCGACATGAAAAATCTCTCACCTGTGGAAATATTCAAACTGGACTTTGACGGAAACTTGCTTTGCAACTATAAACCGGACCGATATGTGTATTCCATATCCATAAATAGGAAAGAGGATACGCTTTATTGTGCTTCACGTTCGTCCGTCATGGAGCCGCCTGTCATTTTGAAGTATAAGTTATAGAACATCGGCAAACAGTCCAAAAGCCTTCAAGAGTATAAGTAACAAATTGGTTATGAGAACTAATATCTATTTAATTATCGTATTATCCACTATCTGTTTTAGTTCGTGCTGCCGGGAAAAGGATTTGAAGTATTCCCTGAATGCCGCAGGCAAGAACCGAATAGAGCTGGAAAAAGTACTGGAACATTATAAGGATAGTGGTCCTAAATATGATGCTGCATGTTTTCTCATAAAGAATATGCCGGGATATTATTCGTATGCAAAAAGTTCCGGCCTGGACAGTTTGAGAAAAATACAATCCGTCATATTCCATAAAAAACATTTTCCTCGTGATTTGCAAGACAGATGGAGTAAGTTCTCCTACAAGAGCACACCCAAGGTGTATGACTGTCACGCTATAAAGGCTGAGTATTTAATTGAAAATATAGACTTGGCCTTTGCTGCCTGGCAGAAGAGACCGTGGCGGCACTCTCTTTCATTTGACGAGTTCTGTGAATGGATATTGCCTTATCGCATAGGGGACGAGCCGTTGGAAAACTGGCGAAAGTTTTTTTATCAAAAATATTCGGCTGTACTTGATTCTTTATATAAAGGCAATGATATGATGGTAGCGGCAGACTCGTTAATCAGGTTTGTAAAACGAGAAAGCGGCTATGTATATTCTGATGAATTAAGCCTGCCTCATCTGGGAGCCCTGTTTTTGCAAAAGAACTGTGTCGGATATTGTCGGGAGAGTTGTGACTTGTCTGTATATGTCCTCCGTTCGGTAGGCATACCTGTTGCCACGGATTTCATTATAAGTGCTCCCGAAGCCCAAGGCGGCCATTCCTGGAATGTCATAAAGGATGGGACCGGAATAATCCCTTTTGAATATGATGAGGGAAAGGTTACTCAAGGATATGATGACAAACGTTTAAAAGGCAAAATATACAGACAATGTTTTGGCAAGCAGAAAAAGGATATAACGGGAATAATGGACAAGCCGGAGGTACCCGCTGTCTTAAAGTCTCCCTACATAAAGGATGTCACCGGTGAATATTTTGGCGAAAACAGTGTGGAAGTAGAAATAGATGAGACTGAATGTGGACAATATGCCTATTTGGGAGTCTTTTCTTTTCCGGGCTGGAAGGCTATAGATATGGCGTTACACCAAAATGGTAAAGCCAGTATGAAAAATATAGAGCCTGATGTCATTTATGTACCTTTGGCTTCTAATCATAATGGAAGTCTGTTCCATACAATAGGATTTCCTTTTTGGCTGACAGATAAAGGATTAAAATATTTCCAGCCTGAGAAAGAAGTAGAAACCGTTGAATTATTCCGAAAATATCCGCTCCGAAAATGGACGCGTTTCCATATCAGTGAAATCATAGGAAGCCACTTGGATGTTTCAAATTCTTTGGATTTTCGACAGAGTGAGTTACTCTATATGGTTGCTGACACACCGAGAGTGAATTATAATCAAGTGATATGCCATCCTCAAAAAAAATACAGGTATGTGCGATATCAAGCAGCTGCAGATAAACCTGCACGCATTGCAGAGCTAATGTTATTTCGTTCAGAAGAGGACACGGTAAATCTGCCTTTTAAGATTATAAACGGAAGTGAGCCGTGTAAAGGAAATGAGAAAGAAGTAAAAGAGAATATTTGTGACGGAAACTATCTGACCTATTTCCTTTCAGACGAAAAAGGAGGCTATGTAACTTTAGACCTCGGCAAAGATGAATGGATAAAAAAGATAGTTTATGTGCCACGCAATGATGAGAATTTTATCAGTATAGGACATGAATATGAACTGTTCTACCAAAACGGACCTGACGGCTGGGTGTCTTTAGGCAGGAAAACGGCAACGGAACCCCGGTTGGTTTACAACAATGTTCCCAAAAACGCGCTGCTTTGGCTGCATAACCTATCTGCCGGCAAGGAGGAACAGGTGTTCTATATGCAAAACGGGCAACAAATATTCTTAAACAAATGGTAGGAAAGGTGAAAAGGCTGAAAAAAATAACGGACTGCTTGCTGTCGGTCGCTTTCTATATATGCATATTGATAATAGGATGGCTGGTATTACAAACAACCTGTTTCACGACTTTTACCATCCCGTCTGATTCAATGGCTCCCACCCTGCAGGCAGGCGACCGCATATTGGTGAACAAATGGATAATGGGAGCCCGCATCTTCAATATCTGGGATGCATTGGAAGACAAGGAGGTGAAGATTCACCGGCTGCCGGGAGTCGGAAAGGTTAAGCGCAATGATGTGCTGGTCTTCAATTTCCCTTATCCTGCCAAGCAAGACTCCCTGGCGATGGATGTCATGCTGTATTATGTAAAACGCTGTATCGCCCTGCCAGGAGATACGCTGGAAATAAGGAACGGATTCTATCGGATACGTGGGACAGAGGAAGAATTGGGAAATATAGCCGCCCAAAGACGCATCTCCGGCCTGACGGAAAACAATTCACGGGGAGTGGTCATGGAGAGTTTTCCGTGGAGCAAACGGTTGGGATGGACGATAAAGGAATTCGGTCCCCTGCCTGTCCCGGCAGAAGGGCAGGTGGTATCATTGGATAGCACCTCAATATTATTTTATCAACATATCATAAGGTACGAACAAAAAAAGAAACTTTCATTGAGGGATAAACTTGTTTACTTGGGCGACAGCCTGATAAGGGAATACCGGTTTAGGGAGAACTATTACTTCGTATCGGGCGACAACATGGAAAACTCCCGCGATTCGCGGTATTGGGGACTGCTGCCCGAAAGCTACATAGTGGGAAAGGCAACAAGAATATGGAAATCGGAAGATCCCGCCGACGGACATATCCGTTGGGACAGGGTGTGGAAAGGAATAAAATGAAACATATAAATAAAATAATGGCAAGTGGGATTTGTCTATTTATCACCTGGCTCTTCATCCTTGCCGGTGCGGTAGAAGCGGTATGGGGGCTTGCACAGGTATATGGCTTTACCGTCTCCAAGCATTCGCTCTATGCCCTTACCGGCTCTTTCTACAATCCGGGGCCTTACTCCGGTTTCCTTGCCATGACGCTTCCGGTCTGTCTGTATGAATGGCTGAAGCGTAGGAAGGAAAAGAAAACGGCAATCTATTATATAGCCTTATCCGTGTTGGTACTCCTTATTTGTGTGTTGCCGGCCGGAATGAGCCGCTCGGCATGGATGGCCGGGGCGGTCTCGTCGGCATACATCGCATATATGCATTACCGGAAGGGGATTCACGCCTACATCCGTTGTCACCCGAGACGGACGAAAGCGGGAACAATTCTGCTGATATTGCTCGCAGGAGGGATACTTGCCGGTGTTTACCTGATGAAGAAGGACTCGGCAGACGGAAGGCTGCTGATGTGGAAGGTGTCCGTGCACGCCATAGCCGGACAACCGTGGCGCGGATACGGCTGGGACGGCGTTCCCGGTGCCTATGGGCAGGCGCAGGAAGATTATTTCTCGGCGGGCAACTACACGGAAACCGAGGAACGGGTGGCGGGGTCACCCGAATATGTGTTCAATGAATATCTTCAGGTGGCGATGGCATGGGGAGTTCCCGTGCTCCTGATGGCGTTGCTGGTGGTGGGCGGAAGCGGTTATGCCGGGCACAGGCAGAAGGAGTACGGGCTGTGCGGTGCACTGCTGTCTTTGGCCGTGTTCTCCTTTTCTTCCTATCCGTTCCAGTTCCTTCTGTTTGTCGTTGCCCTGGCATTGCTGGTAACAGGGTGCGCGATAAAGACCCTTTCCTCCCGACGCCCATTGGTTTGCATGGCGGGAACCGTGTTCTTATTGTTGTCGGCGGGCTATGGGTGTTACCGGGTGTATCGGTGGAAGGAGGTGCGTGAGACGGCTTCGTCGGCATGGCACCGGAAACAGATGTTTTACCGTTCGGGGGCTTATGAACAGGCGGCGGAAGTCTATGCGGAGATATACGAAGACATGAAATGGAATGCCCGCTATCTGTTTGAATACGGTCATGCCCTGCACAAACTGCACAGAAATGAGGAATCGAATGTGGTTATGAAGGAGGCGTTGAAGGTGAGCGGCGACCCGATGATACTGAACATAATAGGCAAGAACGAGCAGGAGGCGGGTAATTATGCAGAGGCGGAATATTGGCTGATTCGTTCCACCCATCGGCTGCCGGGCAGAATCTATCCTTATTTTCTGTTGGCAAAGCTATATGCGGAACCGGGGTTTTATCAACGGCAAAAACTGGAACAGGCCGCAAGGATGGTAATGGAGAAAGAGCCGAAGGTGCAATCCACGGCCATCAGGCAAATGAGGGAGGAAATAAAGAAATTACTTTGATATTCCTATTTGTACTGAATTGTATAAATGCCTAAAAAAGAAAATTTAACAAAAAAAGAAGAGGGAAAATGAGTTTTATTCAAATATAATATTTTTATTTGTCTTTTAAACAAGAATAACATGACTATGAAATTACACATATTGGCTTATGGGCTGGTGCTGGCCACTACAGTGGCAGCTTGTTCTGATGAAAAAAAAGATTCTAAGGAAAAAGAAGGTGTGGAAACTGTATTGCCCTCATTGCCCAATGAGGTGACGGTGGTGCCGCTGGAAAAACGAGTATTCAATCATGAACTGATCAGTAATGGGAAGGTTACGGCAAAGGATTATGCCGACTTGTATTTTCGCACTGCAGAAGTAGTGGCCCATGTTTGGGTGAAAAATGGAGATGTGGTGCGTAAAGGGCAGAAAATAGCAGAACTTGATTTGTTTAAGTTGAATAATACGTTGGCACAGCAGAAAAATGGATTGGCCCAGTCCACACTGGAGATGCAGGATGTATTGATAGGACAGGGGTATGCACCCGATAATTTGAAAGCTGTGCCGGCCGATGTATTGGAATTGGCAAAAGTAAAAAGTGGTTATGAGCAAAGTAAAGCCCAATATGAGTCTGCCAAATATGATGTGGAACAAGCTACACTGGTGGCACCTTTCGATGGTGTTGTTGCCAATCTCTTCGAAAAAGAACATAACATTCCAAAAACGTCAGAAGCTTTTTGCCGGGTAATTAACGCCGGTACGATGGAAGTTGATTTTACTGTGCTTGAAAGTGAGTTGCCTCTGATTAAGGTAGGGGATAAAGTGGAAGTGACTCCTTATGCTTCCGCTGCCGGTGTACGTCAGGGAAGTATCAGTGAAATCAATCCGCTGGTGGATGAAAATGGTATGGTGCGTGTAAAGGCGCGGGTGAATGGAGGCAATAAACTCTTTGACGGGATGAATGTCAGAGTCAGTGTGAAGCGTTCGGTAGGAGAGCAGTTGGTGATTCCTAAAACGGCTGTTGTTCTGCGTTCGGGCAAGCAGGTGGTATTTACGCTGAAAGACGGTAAGGCTATGTGGAATTATGTGCATACAGGGCTGGAAAATATGGAAGAGTATACCATCACAGACGGTCTGGAGGAAGGAATGGAAGTGATAGTCACCGGTAATGTAAATTTGGCTCATGAAGCTCCTGTCAAGGTAATTAAGAATTGAGAATTGTCATTCTGAATGAATTGAAGAATCTGAAAAGAATTAGCAAATGGTAAAGTTCTTATTACAACGCCCTATAGCCGTGCTGATGGCGTTCACTGCCTGTTTTATTATCGGGCTGGTGACGTATTTCTCATTGCCGGTGTCTTTGTTGCCTGACATCGCTATTCCCCAAATTACCATTCAGGTGTCGGGAGAAAACTCTTCGGCGCGTGAGTTGGAGAATACAGTCGTTACACCGGTGCGCAGACAATTATTGCAGGTGGCGGGATTGAGAGAAATAAAAAGTGAGACTCGTGACGGTGCAGGTGTTATCCGCATGGAGTTCGAGTTTGGTGTCAATACGGATTTGGCGTTTATAGAGGTCAATGAAAAGATTGATGCTGCCATGAACAGCCTGCCCAAAGAGGTGGCGCGTCCTAAAGCAATAAAGGCAAGTGCAACGGATATTCCGGTTTTCTATCTGAACATGACACTGAAGAATGACCGGCCTTATGAGGGCACGAATGAGCAACAGTTTTTGGATATGTGCGAACTGGCGGAAAATGTGGTCAAACGCCGCATCGAACAGTTGCCTGAGGTAGCGATGGCTGATATTACAGGTGTCCCCGGAAAATTACTTCAGATAGTTCCCGATAAAGATAAACTGGCCATGACGGGTATCACGGTGGAGGATATCGAGAATGCATTGGCTTCCAATAATGTGGAACCGGGAAGTATGTTGGTAAGGGATGGGTATTATGAATATAATATCCGTATTGCTACGTTGCTCCGTACCACCGAAGATGTGAAGAATATATATATCCGTAAGGGAGACCGTATTTTGCAATTGAAGGAACTTTGCAAAGTGGATGTCGTATCACAAAAAGAAAGCGGGCTATCCGTTGCCGGAGGTAAAAAAGCGGTTACTCTGGCTATCATAAAGCAGAGTGACGAGAATATGGATGAAATGAAGGAGAAGTTGAAAGAAACGACTGATTATTTTGCTTCTCTTTATCCTGATATTGAGTTCAGTATAAGCCGTAACCAGACGGAATTGTTGGATTATACCATTTCCAATTTGCAACAGAATTTGTCTTTAGGATTCTTGTTTATTTTCATTGTTGCCATATTGTTCTTGGGAGATATCCGCTCGCCGTTGGTTATCGGTATCAGTATGGTGACCTCTATTGTCATTACTTTTTTCTTTTTCTATTTCTGCCATGTTTCATTGAATGTTATCTCATTGTCGGGCTTGATTTTGGCTGTGGGTATGATGATTGACAGCTCTATCATTGTGACGGAGAATATTTCTCAATATCGGGAGCGGGGATATTCATTGAAGCGGTCATGCGCTGTGGGAACTACGGAAATGATTACTCCGATGTTGAGTTCGTCACTGACTACCATTGCTGTCTTCCTGCCGTTGATATTTATGAGCGGGATTGCAGGTGCTATCTTTATGGACCAGGCTTTCTCCATCACAGTGGGATTGATGATTTCGTATGTCACCGGTATTATGCTTTTACCTGTGCTTTATCTGTTATTCTATAGATTAGGCATACGGAGCAAAAGCTTCTTGTCCAAGAGATTTGATAATCTGTTGAAAAACGAATGGCTGGAGGGTTTTTATGATAAAGGTATCGATTGGGTGTTTTCTCATAAGAAAATTAGTCTGTTGGGCACTTTGGCCACTTTGCCTGTTTGTGTGTTCTTCTTTTATTTTATGGAAAAGGAAAGGATGCCGGAGATAGACCAGAACGAACTGATAATGCGTATCGAATGGAATGAAAATATTCACGTGGACGAGAATAATCGGCGGGTGGATGAGCTGATGAAACTGACAGATGATAAGGTGACTGAACATACGGCTTATGTGGGTATGCAGGATTACATATTGAATGGAGGAAGTGAGTTGTCTTCAACCGAAGCGGAACTTTATTTTAAGACCGGGACACCCACAGAGATACTTCCATTGCAGGATTTGTTGACGAAGGAAGTGGAAGAGAAATATCCTTTGGCTGTGATATCTTTTTCTCCTCCCGAAACTATTTTTGAGAAGTTGTTTGTGACAGGGGAGGCAGATATCGTGGCAGAGCTTCATGCTGCCAATAAATCAAAAGCTCCCGAAGCCGAGCAATTACAGCAGTTGGAAAAGAACGTTATTCAGGCAACGGGAATGACTCCGACGGGTATTGCTTTCCGTAATCAGTTGAATTTGGTGGTGAACCGGGAAAAGTTGCTGTTGTATAACATTGCTTACGAGGAACTGACCAGGGTGTTGCGCACTGCTTTTAAAGAAAACAAAGTGTCTACCTTGCGTTCTTACCAGCAATATTTGCCTATCGGCATTGCCGGAGAAGAAAAAAGCGTGAACCGTATTCTGAATGAAACTTTGGTTCAAACTCAGCCTGATAAGAACAGACAGGTGAATTATATTCCGCTGAGTGAGCTGGTATCGATTGTTCCGGCTGAGGATTTGAAGAGTATTACGGCCGGTAAGAACGGAGAGTATATTCCGTTGAGTTTTTATGATGTTGAAAACCCTACACGACTTATGAAGGAAGTGAAGGAAACGGTTAAAGAAAAGAATGAGTGGGAAGTGGATTTCTCAGGCAGTTTCTTTTCGAATGAAAAGATGATGGGAGAACTGACTGTTATTCTGTTTGTGTCGCTCTTGTTGATGTACTTTATCTTGTGTGCACAGTTCGAGAGTTTCTTGCAGCCGCTCATCGTGCTGTTGGAGATACCGGTAGATACAGCTTTTGCATTGATTACCTTATGGGTGTTTGGACATACGCTGAATTTGATGTCGGCTATCGGTATTATTGTAACTTGCGGTATTGTGGTGAATGACTCTATTCTGAAACTGGATACTATTAACGAGTTGCGTAAAACCGGAATACCTTTGGTTGAGGCTATCCATATTGCCGGTAAGAGACGTTTGAGAGCTATTATCATGACGTCGTTGACTACTATTTTTGCAATGGTGCCATTGTTGTTTACTTCGGATATGGGATCGGAATTGCAAAAGCCATTGTCTATTGCCATGATTGGCTCGATGGTAGTGGGAACATTGGTCAGTTTGTTCATTATTCCTTTGATATATTGGTTTATTTATAGAAAACATGATAAAAATGAAGTACGTTAGTATATGGATCATAGGCTGTCTTTTATCGGTTGGCGTAAAGGCACAGCAGACGGTGAAATTGGATTTGCAGCATACGATAGAGATTGCGAATGACAGTTCGTTGTCGGCATTCAGATATCAAAATATGTATTTATCGGGTTATTGGGAATTCAGAACCTATAAAGCAAATCGCCTTCCCAGTTTGACACTCGACCTGACTCCGGCAAAGTATTACCGGTATATCACTCAGCGTTATGACTCTAATGAGGATATGGACGTATATCGTGAACAGCAGATGTTCAGTGCCGGTGGCGGACTGAGCATCAGGCAGAATCTGGATTGGACAGGCGGTACTTTCTATATAGATTCGCAACTTGACTTTATGCGCAACTTCGGTGATACGAAATCTACCCAATATTCCAGTGTGCCTATCCGGGTGGGCTATCAGCAGAGCTTGTTGGGGTATAATGCATTTCGTTGGGACCGTAAGATTGAACCGCTGAAATATGAAAAGGTAAAGAAACAATTCATTTATAATACGGAGACCGTGTCAGAGGAGGCTGTCACTTACTTCTTTGCATTGGCAATGGCTCAAGCCGACTATCAATTGGCTAAAGAGAATGTGTCTTCCAGTGATACCTTGTATAGTATCGGACTGCAACGCCATAAAATAGCAGCCATTTCACGTGCGGATTTATTGACCCTTGAATTGGATAAAGTGAATGCGCATAACACTTTGGAAAATGCACAGATAGCGCTGAAACGTGCTATGTTCTCATTGGCTTCTTTTCTGAATCTGGATAAGAATACGACTATCGAATTGTCTTTACCCGGTCGCCCTGCCGCCATGGAGATTCCGGTAGATGTGGCTCTGGCTAAAGCAAAAGAGAACAATCCGTCTTTCTTGGAGCAACGCCAGAATATTTTGGAAGCAGAACAGAATGTGAATAAGACCAAGGTGGAATCTCGTTTTAATGCCAGCCTGAATGCCAGTGTCGGATTCAATCAGGTAGCAGATAAGTTCGGAGATGCCTACCGCCACCCTTTGCAACAGGATTTGGTGTCGGTGAGTGTTTCTATTCCATTGGTGGACTGGGGAGTAAGAAAAGGAAAATACAATATGGCAAAGAATAACCTGAATGTGGTAAAGATTGCCGCACGTCAGGAAGAGCTTAGTGTGGAAGAAGAGGTGATAATGACCGTAAGTGATTTCAATATCCAGCAGCGCCTGATTGCCAGTGCCGAAGAAGCATTGGACTTGGCGGTGATGGCGTATGAACAGACACGCCAACGCTTCATTATCGGCAAAGCGGATGTAAACAGTCTGACTCTTTCATTAAATCGCCAACAAGAAGCACAGAAGAATTATATTTCGGCTTTACAGAATTATTGGTTGAATTATTATAAGATACGGAAACTGACATTGCACGACTTTGCTTCGGGATTTTCATTATCTGATAAGTTTGATTTTAATGTAGGTATGTATCGATGAGCAACTCTCGTACTTTATCTTCGTTTACGCTGATAGTCACTTTTGTCTGTTTGGCGTTGATAGGTTTGGCTTTGGTTCCGTTATTGCCGGTCAAACTGGCACCGTCGCGTGTTTTGCCGGGGCTCACTATTTCATTTAGAATGCCGGGTAATTCATCGCGGGTGATAGAGGCTGAGGTGACCAGCAAACTGGAATCGATGCTGGCAAGGGTAAACGGAATAAAAAATGTAATATCTACTTCTGATAATGGAGGAGGAAGTATAACGCTGGAACTGGATAAGCATGCGGATATTGATGCTGCCCGTTTTGAAGTGTCAACCATTATCCGCCAAACGTGGGCGCAGTTGCCTGACGGAGTCAGCTATCCTCAGATTAGTACCCGCCGTTCGGATGATAAAGCATCGAGGCCATTTATGACATATACTCTCAATGCGCCCTCTAACCCTATCTTGATTCAAAACTATGCCGAAGAGAACATAAAACCGGTGCTGGGACAATTGGCGGGTGTATATAAAGTAGAATTGAATGGGGCTACTCCGATGGAGTGGCAATTGGAATATGACAGTGAACAGTTGTCTCGCTTGGGAATAACACTGGGAGACGTGCAGGTTGCCATCAACCGCCATTACGAGAAAGAATTTCTGGGTATTTGTTCTATAGAGAAGGGACCGGATGATAAGGACTGGATTCGGGTGGTGCGCACTGCTACAGGCAAGGAAACGGAGTTTGAGCCCGATGCCATCAAACTGGAGACAGGAGATGGAACGGTGGTCACATTGGATAAGTTGATAAAAGTAAAGCATGTGGAAGAACAGCCACAGAGCTATTACCGCATCAACGGACTGAATTCCATCTATCTTTATATTACGGCTGAGGAAACGGCAAATCAGCTGGAACTGAGCCGTCAGGTAAAAGACCGTATGGCGGAATTGCAGGCAAAGATGCCGGCCGGATATGAGGTACATATCGGTTATGATGCCACGGAGTATATTCAAAAGGAATTGGATAAAATTTATTTCCGTACCGGACTGACTGTGCTGATTTTATTGCTGTTTGTTGCATTGATTACCCGCAATTTGCGTTATCTGTTTCTGATAGTAACCAGCTTGACTATCAACATAGCCGTAGCTGCTATTTTCTATTATATCTTCGGACTGGAAATGCAGCTTTATTCTTTGGCCGGTATTACCATTTCTCTCAACTTGGTGATAGACAATACTATTGTCATGACCGATCATATTTTGCATCGTAGGAATCTGAAAGCATTTGTCTCTGTGCTGGCTGCTACTTTAACTACCATCGGAGCATTGGTTATTATTTTCTTCCTTGATGAAAAGATTCGGTTGAACTTGCAGGATTTTGCGGCTGTGGTAATTATAAATCTGGCTGTTTCATTGTTTGTAGCCTTGTTCTTTGTTCCTTCCATGATTGACAAAATTAAGTTGGAGAAGAAAAAGACGAAGAAGCACAGACGCACTTGGATGAAGCGTTTTGCGGTTTATTTTACTCGCTTCTATCAGGGATTTATTTATTACTTGTGCCGCTTTAGGGTGCCGGCCTGTATTTTATTGGTATTGGGCTTTGGCCTGCCTGTCTTTATGTTGCCCGATAAGATGGAAGGGGAGGGGACATTTGCGGAATATTATAATAAGGTATTCGGCAACTCCACTTATAAAGAGAAAGTAAAACCGATAGTCGACAAGGCATTGGGAGGCAGTTTGCGTCTGTTTGTCGAGAAAGTATACGAAGGCAGTTACTTTAATCGTGACGAGGGAGAAGTGGTATTGTATGTAAATGCCAATCTGCCTAACGGAAGTACATTGGAGCAAATGAATGCATTGGTCAAGAAGATGGAAACTTACTTGAGCGATTTTAAGGAAATCAGGCAGTTCCAGACAGCTATATATAGTGCACGGCAGGCAAACTTACAGATTTACTTTACGAAAGAAGTGGAACACAGTGGCTTCCCTTATACATTGAAGTCTAATATTATCAGTAAAGCTTTGACGTTGGGAGGAGGAAGCTGGGGAGTATATGGTTTGCAAGACCAGGGCTTCAACAATGATGTGCGCGAGAGTGCCGGAAGTTTCCGGGTGAAGATGTATGGTTATAATTATGATGAGTTGGCTTATTGGGGAGACCGTTTGAAAGAGAAACTTTTGGAGCATCGTCGAATAAAAGAGGTGATTATCAATTCTGAATTCTCATGGTGGAAGGATGATTACAGCGAATTCTACCTTGACTTGAACAGGGAAAGGATGGCCAAGGAGAATATTACGGCTACACAGTTATTCAATGCTTTGGGACCTGTGTTCGGGCGTGATATTTATTGCGGAAGTGTTTTGTTTGAAAATCAGGCTGAATGGTTGAAGCTGTCTTCCATGCAAGGGCAGCAATATGATGTGTGGGGGCTGGTAAATGTTCCTTTGATGATAAACGGACACTCTTATAAATTAGCTGATTTTGCAACGGTAGAGAAAGGACAGTCTCCGCAGAAGGTGGCAAAAGAAAATCAGCAGTATCGTTTGTGTCTGCAATATGAGTATATAGGTTCTTCCGAGCAGGGAAGAAAGTTGTTGAAGAAGGATTTGGAAGCCTTTAATAAGATATTGCCGATGGGATATACGGCAGAGGATGAGCAGGAACGGTGGTCATGGGGGAAGAAGGACAATGCACAATATGCATTGCTCTTGATTGTGATTGCAATCATTTTCTTTACCACCGGCATTTTGTTTAATTCGCTCAAACAACCGTTGGCTATTATTTTTGTGATTCCTATTTCGTATATTGGTGTGTTCTTGACTTTCTATCTTTTTGGCTTAAACTTCGACCAGGGTGGTTTTGCATCTTTCGTATTGTTATGCGGTATAACGGTGAATGCAAGTATTTATATATTGAATGAGTATAACTCCATCCGCAAACGTTATCCGCTGCTTTCGGACGTGCAAGCGTATACTAAAGCATGGAATTCAAAGATTATTCCTATTTTCCTGACTGTTGTGTCTACTATTTTGGGATTTATTCCTTTCATGATAGGTCAGGGAAAAGAGGCCTTTTGGTTTCCGTTAGCAGCCGGAACGATTGGAGGATTGATTGCTTCTATATTGGGCATTTTCATGTTTTTGCCTATATTCTCTTTGAAGAAACAGAAAAAAAGAATGAAGTCTGAATAAAATGAAGAAATAAAAATAACATTGTATGGTTATTGCAATTCATTACTTATTGTAGAATAAGAGACGTAATGCCTTCTTCTTATATTTAGTGTTAATAAATTTTACCCATTTCAAACACATACGTCTGCACGGAACTATACATACGTTCGCATGGGGCTACACATACGTATGTGTAGGGCTATACATACGTATGCATGGAGTTATGCATACGTCCGTGTGGCACAACGAATCGGAAAGAAGATTAGTATGAAATTATTTGGTGGTATTATCGGGTAGTTGTAATATTGTATGCGTTTAAGCTTATTATAAAAAAACAAAAGTTATGTATATGGTAGAGAAGAGCGGCAAGTTGTTATGTCGTATAGTTCTTATTATGTTGTTGTTCGTCCTGTGTTTTTGTGCATCTTGTGGTCATAAAGAGGCAAGATATGCATTGGATATGGCAGAAAAACGAATGTGGGATGAACCGGATTCTGCTTTAAAAGTATTGGAGTCTATCGTTATGCCGGAAGATTTGGAGGGAAAAGAGCTGGCAGATTATGCATTGTTGTTGACACAAGCGCAATATCGTTCCAATATTGTCGCTACTTCGGATTCATTGATTAATATCGCTGTCGGGTATTATCAGGATAAAGATGTGGAAAAAAGAACGGCCTCATTATTATATAAAGGAGGAGTATTAAAAGATATGGGTAAAGATGAAGAGGCTATGTTGGTCTATAAAGAAGCGGAAAGTTATATTCCAAGAATAAAAGATAATAGGATTGTGACATTAATTTACATGGGATTGGGGTATTTGAATCAAAAGAATAGAAACTATGCTTTATCAATCGATTATTTTAAGAAGTCTGTAGCGGTTAACATTGTTCCAAAGCAGGTATTGTCATGGAAAGTAAGCAGTATAATGAATCTTGCTAATATATCATATTATTGGGGAAATAGAGATGATGCTGATTTGTATTATTCTCAATTATTGGATATGGTACCTTTGGTCGATTCTATGCTTCAGACAAAAATATATTATAATTATGGAATCTATAAAAGTAAGGAAAAAGAATGGGCGGAAGCTGAGAAGTATGTGCGTAAGGCGTTAGATAATGCGTCGGGAGACGTATCATATAGAGCTATGCTTTTATTAGCCAATTTATATAGCCGGACAGGACGTGACGGGGAAGTTGATAGCTTGTGTCAGTATGCGTTAAAAACATCGGAGCCGGCAGTAAAGGCTCGCATTTATTATTTCTTGTATGAGGAAAATGTGGCAAGAAAGGAATACGAAGATGCTGTTACCTATTTATCGCATTATGTATTATTGTCGGATACTTTGCGTTCTCAAATAAATCGGTCTGAATATTTGGAAATACAAAAGAAATATGATCAAGTAGTATTATTGAATAAGAATGTAGAGATACATAATCATTGGTATCTTACTATTATAATATCGACCGTTATAATTGTTGCTCTGATTGGAATACATTATTTGGTGTTGTCTATAAATAGAAAGAAAAAAGAAAAGTTATTATTGAAAAGCAAACAGGAAAAAGTGGAGCTGCAAGAAAAGATTGATGCCTGTCAAACTAAGATAGCGGAGGATGAAACGATGCACAATGAGGAAAAAGAAAAATTGCAGATGCAGATCACTCAATTGGAAGCGGAAAAAGAGCAAAAAGATATTAGTATTCGTCGGTTGGAAATCATTTGCAAATCGAAAGATAAGGATATTCCGTTGGAGTATATTGAAGCTTTGGAAATGATAATGAAACTGAAGTCTAAAGAACAGGCTTCCTATAATCCGGCAGTGGATAGGGAGAAATTGCATATTTGGTTGGATTTGGTTTATGATGATTTTGCCGGCCGTTTGCTGGAAAAGTATCAGTTGACCGGGCGGGAAAGGGATGTGTGTTATTTGAAAGCTTTGGATTTTTCCGATGATGAAATCTCTGAATTATTAAAGATACAATTGCGTTCGGAAGAACGATGGATTTATCGTATATGTGAGAAATTCGGGTTTCCCAAAGGTAGTAAAGATGATTTCGCTGCTTATATTGCAGATTTTAAGAAAAGAAGATAGGTGTTTTATTCAGGTTTTGTCGCAAAAAAGAGTGCTGCATTGAAATATAATGCTGATAATCAGTGAAAGTAAATGTCGCAAATCAGTTGGACGATTGTTTGGATTATTGTGGGGCTCTTTCTAAATTCGCAATGTAATAAAAACATTTGTTATGAAAAACGTATTGATAACTATCTTTTTTATCTTGTCTTTTGCACCTATGTTTGCGCAAACAGTTCCTGAAAAGGAAATTGATTTTGAGGGAAGTTTTATTATGGACGATGCCAGATCTGCTTCTCTGCCGATAGAGGCTTATCTTCAAGATACACAAGTTGTCATTACTTTTTATGTGGACCTTTCCGATGCCACGGTGACGATTGCATCAGAAGAAAATAATCAGGAAATGGAAGAACGTACTATTTCATTTATTGATTCCGCTCCGGAGGTTTTTAATATAAGTGGTTACTCAAAAGGTACTTATATTATAACTATAACGACACCGCGAGGTACGTATTTAAGTGGCTTATTCAGAATTGAATAACCACAAAGTGAAGCATGTAAGCTCATCATTACTTCTCTTCATGTTTTTCTGTCTTCTTTTTACTTGTAAAGAGGCTGAAAAGGGGAAGAATACACGTTTGGTTAAAGTGTGGGAAGGGAAAGCATCGGCTTTCCCTTCCTGTTTTATTTGTACTATTCAGGAGATTGATGCCATACATTTATGGAAAAAGTAGAAAGAAATCTCAATTTTATAAAGAGGAATAAAATAAAATGTTTTATTTTGCAGGTCAATAAACATTCTAATACTTACATATCATGTTAACTCAAATTATCAATGGTAAGATATTTACCCCGCAGGGTTGGCTGGACGAAGGTTCGGTGTTGATGCGGGATAATAAAATACTGGAAGTTACCAACTGTGATTTAGCGCTGATTGGCGCCAATCTGATTGATGCCAAAGGCATGTATATTGTCCCCGGATTTGTATGTATGCACGCTCATGGGGGCGGTGGTCATGATTTTACAGAGTGTACGGAAGAGGCATTCCGCACAGCTGTCAAAGCACATCAGAAACACGGTGCCACCAGTATTTTCCCGACATTGTCATCTTCTCCTTTTTCAGAGATTCGTAAAGCTGTAAGTATATGCGAAAAGCTGATGAAAGAAAAAGACAGTCCGGTATTGGGACTTCATGTGGAAGGGCCTTACTTGAATCCTAAGATGGCAGGTGGGCAGTTTGCCGGTAAGGTGAAAAATCCGGATAAAGAAGAATATACTTCATTGTTGGATGAAACAAATTGTATCAAGCGCTGGGATTCATCTCCTGAGTTGCCGGGTGCTTTGGAATTTGCCGGCTACCTGAGATCCAAAGGGATAGTGGCTGCCATTTCTCATACCGAAGCCGAATATGACGGTATCAAAGCTGCTTATGAAGCCGGATATACTCATGCGGCTCATTTTTACAATGCAATGCCGGGATTTCATAAACGCCGTGAATATAAGTATGAAGGAACGGTGGAAAGTGTCTATCTGACAGATGGAATGACTATCGAACTTATTGCTGACGGAATTCATTTACCATCTACTATCTTGCGGTTGGCTTATAAGCTGAAAGGAGTGAGCCATACCTGCCTGGTAACCGATGCGCTGGCTTATGCTGCTGCCGAAGGAGTTGAAATAACTGACCCGAATGTGATTATTGAGGATGGTGTATGCAAGATGGCAGACCGTTCTTCGCTTGCCGGAAGTATTGCTACAATGGATGTATTGGTACGTACGATGGTCAAAGCAGGCATTCCTTTGGGTGATGCCATCAATATGGTTTCGGAAACACCGGCACGCATCATGGGAGTAGATGATAGAAAGGGAACATTGCAAAAAGACAAAGATGCCGATTTGTTGGTTCTAGACCGTGATTTGAATATCCGTGCTGCATGGGCAATGGGCAATTTGATAGAAGGAACGAATACATTGTTCTGAATATACTTTTTAAATACTTTAGGGAAGATGTCTAAACAGTTCGAAGTAATTGTTTAGGCATCTTTTTTAGTTTTAGTAGTCATAATCAATGGGAAAATTACTACATTTGCAATTTGTAGAATTGAAAACTCAAACAATAAAATCGATATGAACGAAGCGATTAGACAAGACGTGCAGAAAGCCTGTGAGGTAATGCAGAAAGGCGGGATAATTCTTTATCCTACGGATACCATCTGGGGAATAGGTTGCGATGCAACCAATGCAGAAGCTGTGAAGCGTGTGTATGATATCAAGAAACGAGCAGACAGCAAGGCAATGCTGGTACTGGTAGACAGTTCGGTGAAAGTCGATTTTTATGTACGGGATGTACCGGCAGTTGCGTGGGATTTGATAGATTATGCTACCAAACCGCTGACTATTATCTATGACGGTGCTCGTAATTTGGCCGAAAATCTGTTGGCGGAAGATGGCAGCGTTGGCATTCGTGTAACAGGTGAGGCGTTCTCAAAAGAGCTTTGTTTCCGTTTTCGCAAAGCAATCGTATCTACTTCCGCAAACATCAGCGGTCAGCCTTCACCTGCTAATTTCAGTGAAATAAGCGAGGAAATAAAACAAGCGGTAGACTATATTGTCGGTTATAGGCAAGATGAAGTCGGACATCCGAAACCTTCCGGTATTATTAAGTTGGGTAAAGGAGGAGAAGTGAAGATTATAAGAGAATAAGAAAGAGAGAATGGATGCTTTAATAGAAGATAAGAAGAGCTTATTGCAGCGCTTTATTCTGTGGCGCGAAAAAAGGATAAAGGAAAAACATTTCATTCTGATACTGAGCTTTCTGGTAGGTATTTTTACTGCACTGGCAGCATGGTTCCTGAAGTTTTTGGTAGAATGGATTAAGGAATTCCTGACAGAGAATTTTGACTCAACAGGGGTGAACTGGTTATATTTGGTGTATCCTGTGGTGGGTATCTTTTTGACAGGCTTATTCATACGTCATATTGTGAAGGATGATATCAGTCATGGTGTGACAAAGATTCTTTATGCTATTTCGCGGCGTCAGAGCCGTATCAAACGGCATAATACCTGGTCATCGGTGATTGCGAGTGCCATTACTATCGGTTTTGGTGGCTCGGTGGGAGCTGAGGCGCCTATCGTGCTGACCGGTTCTGCTATCGGTTCTAATTTGGGCAGTGCCTTTAAGATGGAACATAAGACACTGATGCTTTTGGTGGGATGTGGTGCAGCGGGAGCAGTGGCAGGTATTTTCAAAGCTCCTATTGCCGGATTGGTATTTACTTTGGAAGTTTTGATGATAGACCTGACGATGGCTTCTCTTTTGCCATTGCTGGTGTCGTGTGTGACGGCTGCTACGGTTTCTTATATTCTCACCGGTTCGGAGGCTATGTTCAAATTTCACATGGATGAGCCGTTTTTGATGGAGCGTATCCCATCGGCTATCTTGTTGGGGATTGCTTGCGGATTGGTCTCTTTGTATTTTACCCGTGCTATGAATTCTGTAGAAAATGTATTTCGTCGTTATAATAATCCGTATGTGAAGTTGACCATTGGCGGCATCATGCTGAGTGTTTTGATTTTCCTCTTTCCGCCTCTTTACGGTGAAGGGTACGATACGATAAATTTATTGCTCAATGGGGTATCCAATCAGGATTGGGATACGGTGATGAACAACTCTATCTTCTATGGATATGGCGGTTTGCTGCTTGTTTATCTGGCATTGATTGTGTTATTTAAGGTCTTTGCATCCAGTGCCACCAATGGCGGTGGCGGTTGTGGCGGTATCTTTGCACCCAGTTTGTTTTTAGGGTGTATCACCGGATTTATCTTTGCCCATTTTTGTAACGAATTTCATCTCGGTCCGTATATTCCTGAAAAGAATTTCGCCTTATTGGGAATGGCGGGATTGATGTCGGGGGTGATGCATGCACCTTTGACAGGTATCTTCCTTATTGCGGAACTGACCGGAGGCTATGACTTGTTTTTGCCTTTGATGATGGTGTCTGTCAGCTCTTACCTCACTATCATGGTGTTTGAACCGCATAGCATTTACTCCATGCGCTTGGCTAAAAAAGGAGAATTGTTGACTCATCATAAGGACAAGGCGGTATTGACCTTGATGAATATCGAAAGCGTGGTGGAAACCGACTTTGAGAAAGTTCGTCCCGATATGGATTTGGGCGAAATGGTAAAAGTCATTTCCCAGGCAAAACGTAATTTATTTCCTGTTGTGGATGTGAATGGAGAGTTACTGGGCATTGTGGCATTGGACGATATCAGGAACATTATGTTCCGTCAGGAGCTGTATCATCGTTTCAAAGTGGAAAAGTTTATGGTGTCGCCTGCCGCCAGAATTTATGTCAACGATTCGATGGAAGAGGTTATGAGGAAGTTTGATGATACGAAAGCTTGGAATCTTCCTGTGATAGATGAGCTCGGCAAATATAAGGGATTTGTTTCCAAGTCGAAGATATTCAACTCATACCGTCAGGTATTGGTAGATTTTTCAGCAGATTAATAGTTATAAGTATGGAAAAGAAAGATTTGAGAATTGTATATATGGGTACTCCTGATTTTGCGGTAGAGAGTCTCAAATGTCTGGTTGAAGGAGGTTATAATGTAGTAGGTGTGATAACGATGCCCGACAAACCGATGGGGCGTCATGGAAGTGTGTTGCAGCCCAGTCCTGTAAAGCAGTATGCTGTGTCGCAGGGATTGCGCGTGCTTCAACCGGAAAGATTGAAAGATGAATCTTTTGTTGAAGAGCTTCGTTCTTTGCAGGCGGATTTACAGATTGTGGTGGCATTTCGAATGTTACCCGAAGTGGTTTGGAATATGCCTCGCCTGGGAACGTTCAATCTTCATGCCTCTTTGTTGCCTCAGTACAGAGGAGCAGCCCCCATCAATTGGGCAGTCATCAATGGAGATACAGAAACGGGTATCACCACCTTCTTTTTGAAGCATGAAATTGATACCGGAGAAATCATACAGCAGGTGCGTGTGCCTATTGCCGATACAGACAATGTGGGAATTGTGCACGATAAACTGATGATGTTGGGAGGAGAGCTGGTGCTTGAAACGGTAGATGCTATTTTGGCCGGTACGGTGAAGCCTGTTCCGCAGGAAAAACTGATTCAGTCGGAAGCAGAATTGCGTCCGGCTCCTAAGATTTTTAAGGAAACGTGTCGCATTGACTGGAATAAGGGAGTGAAACAGATTTATGATTTTATTCGCGGCTTATCTCCCTATCCGGCTGCATGGACAGAATTGTATATGGGGGGAGCCGGTAAGCAGATGATGAAGATTTATGAGGCTGAGAAAATCTTCTGTCAGCATGATATGCAGATAGGGGAGATTCGTACAGATTTAAAGACTGACTTCCGGATAGCGGTAAAAGATGGTTTCATTAATATATTGTCTTTGCAGCTGGCAGGAAAGAAACGTATGCATGTTGCGGATTTCTTGAGAGGTTATAGGACAGCTAATGATAACCGTGTAGAGTAATCACACAAAGAACAGATACAAAGTAAAAAGGCGCAGCCGGTGAATGCCGTCCTGCGCCTTTCGTTATAATAAATGAGACATTATATTATAACGGTCGTTTAGTTTTTGGGTTGAGTTATGGTTTAGATATTGAAATTCATGCTTTTTCTGTTATTGTTCATCGTGACTTCTACGATATCGGTTTCATTTTTAATTGTTTTTGTTTTTATCTTAAATCCTTTCAATGTACCTTCTTTAAATCCCGGCATATTTTCCAATGTAAATGAGACATAACCACTGTTGGCATTGAGTTGCAGGTCATCGGCCGCATCATGACGCAACTCGGCACTTAAATATCCGCGTGCGTCCGGCTGGGCATCTTTCGCTATGAGTAAGCTGATAGAATGTGGTATAAGATGGTTCCCTCCGTTTAAAAAGGTGTAGCGTAAGTTGAGATGCGCTTTGCTTATACTTTGCCCGCTAATCTCAATCGGGTCTGTGCCATAGTCTTTTGCATCATTGTCTTCCACGAAGACAGGTTCTTTGGTCAGCACTTTATTCACTTGCATAATAGTGATATAAGGAATACTGTCAGCACCTGTACTCTGAGGAATGGCAGTGTAAGTATAAAATATGCGTTGCCCTTTTTGGTTTATTTTATTGTCAGACAAGATTTGCGGGTTGGCTATATAAGTATATCCGTTTAAGTCAGTATCTATCAAAGTAGCCCCCGACAGCGTAATGGGATTGACAATGATGGCCATGTCTGCATTATAATTATCCATACTGCTTTGGAGGTCATCTATGTCTTCATCGTGACTGCATGCTTGCGTCATGCAGGTCACGACCGACAGAAAGAGTAGGAGTAGTATATTCTTTATATGCTTCATTTCATTATCTCTTTTTGAATGTTTCTATGACGTAAATGTACAGACAGGATGTTTACTGCTTCTAAAAGTGTTAAATCTGCTTAAGCAAAAAAAATCTGCTTCGTTAATGCAGTATTTTTGCAATCTCATCATTTATAGAATAAAATAGTGTCACAAACAATGAATGAAGCAGAGTTGGCCGAACGATGCGGCAAGGGAGATAACCTTGCCCGCAAGCAGTTGTATGAGCGTTATGCCGGACAATTGATGGCTATCTGTATTCGTTATATTGGTGACAGAGAGACGGCACAAGATGTTTTGCATGATGGCTTTTTGAATATCTTTCGTTCTTTCGACAAGTTTACTTACAAAGGAGAAGGGTCACTCAAAGCATGGCTTGCGCGTGTGATGGTAAATGAAGCTTTGGGTTATTTGCGCAAACAGTCTTCAGCCAATCAGGAAATAGTAGTGGAAGAATTGCCGGATATGGTGGATGGAGATGATGATACGATGGAACAGATTCCTCAGTCTGTATTGATGCAGTTTATAAAAGAATTGCCGGAAGGCTATCGCACCGTTTTTAATCTATATGTATTTGAAGAGAAAGGACACAAGGAAATAGCTCAGATGTTAGGAATCACCGAGCATACCTCTTCATCGCAATTATATCGTGCCAAAAGTTTACTTATAAAGAAGATTAATGATTATAGAAAGAGGATATAGGAATGGAAGAGAAAGATAAATGGATAAAGAATTTACGCCATCGGATGGAGGACTATTCCGAACCGGCTCCTGCTGATCTTTGGAATCAGTTGGAGAAGGAGCTTAATAGTACTCCCAAAATTATTCCGTTGTGGCGTCGCTGGCAGGCAGTAGCAGCAATTGCCTTGCTGGTGGTCATATCGACAGTGACCGTATGGTTCTGGCATTCTCCTTCGGCAGAATATGTAGAAAGAAAATCTGTTGAAATAGCATCTCTTTCTCCTTCGGCGGATATGAATGAGATAATTCCTACCCATCCGTCAGTGGCACATATCGCTCCCGAAATTACGTCAGTAAAAAAGAAAGTGAACAATGTGGAAGCTGTTATGCAGAAAGCTGTATCTGCATTTTATAATGAGGTGATGACAGAAAAAACAGCAGAAGAGAAGCCGATGGAGGAAACAGATAAGACGGATAAAAAGAGCAAAGAAACGGAACAGGTGAAGAGTGGAGAGCCTGTGCAGAAACCGGCTGCAAGAACTGCCCGGCGTAATAATTATTATGCATACGCCACCCCCCGGAAGACAAAAGACAGGAAGTGGTCGGTTGGTGTTTCTACCGGTAACGTTCCTTTTTCTTCCAATATGAATTATTCGGGATATGGAAGTCTGGCTCCATTGAATAAAGAACCGAAGAAAAATTCACCTTATGCTTCTTTGGAGGCAAGGAATGAACTGAACGAGCCTATTTATTTTGCTAATCTGAATGAGGATAATAATACGAAGGTGGAACATCACATGCCTGTCACATTCGGTGCGTCTCTCCGTTTTGAGTTGAATGAGAAATGGGGTATCGAGACGGGAGTAACCTATACGTTGCTTTCCACTGATTTACGTTCAGGTTCTCAGGATTCTTATTTTGAAGAAGAGCAACGCTTGCATTATGTCGGAATTCCTTTGAAGGTAGATCGTCGTTTGTGGAGTAATAAACGTTTTGAAATCTATGCTTCGGCAGGGGGAATGGTCGAAAAGTGTGTTTCGGGCACGATGCATAAGGTGGGCATTGTGAATAAGCAAGACAAAGATGCAACAGATGAAAAGATAAATGTGAAGCCATTGCAATGGTCGTTGTCGGCTGCTGCCGGTGCACAGTTCAAGATTACAGAGAAAGTCGGTATTTACGCCGAACCCGGTGTGGTTTATTATTTTGATGATGGTAGTCAATGGCAGACTATTCGCAAAGAGCATCCTTTTAATTTTAATATTCAATTGGGAGTGCGGTTTACTTTGAAATAAATGACTTCTGTTTGCAATTTTACCGAGTATTCGCAAATAAACCATTTTTTTGTACTACTTTTGTAACCTATATGCTAAGAAATAAGAACAGTGAATTATGGCTAAACCTCTAATATCTCCTTCTTTACTGTCTGCCAATTTTGCTAACTTGCAGGCAGACATACAGCAAATCAATCGCAGTGAAGCCGATTGGTTGCATATTGACGTGATGGACGGTGTGTTTGTTCCTAATATTTCTTTTGGGTTTCCCGTATTGAAATATGTAGCGGAACTGACAGAAAAACCTTTGGATGTACATTTGATGATTGTCAACCCTGAGAAGTTTATAAAGGAAGTAAAAGACTTGGGCACTATGATGATGAATGTGCATTATGAAGCATGCATACACTTGCACAGGGTAGTGCAACAGATAAAGGATGCGGGCATGAAAGCAGCTGTAACGCTCAATCCTTCTACTCCTGTTGCCATGTTGACAGACATTATCCGTGATGTGGATATGGTTTTGTTGATGAGTGTAAATCCGGGATTCGGAGGGCAGAAGTTTATTACACACACATTGGATAAAGTGCGGGAATTGCGCGAGCTCATAGCCCGTACCGGTTCGCAGGCTTTGATAGAAGTAGACGGAGGTGTGAATCTGGAAACCGGTAAGCTGTTGGTGGAAGCCGGAGCCGATGTCCTCGTGGCGGGAAATGCGGTATTCAAAGCTCCCGATATGGGAGAAATGATTCATAAGTTGAAGAATCTTTGATTATTCGGCAGTGCAATTATTTTCGGCTTTGAAGCCTTACTCTATACTCCGGCTGACCATCCCATTGGTAGCCGGAATTTTTTTATCCGATACCTGCTTTCGGTCTTTGAATTTGTTGTCTGTGCACTTTGGAGTGATGGCTGTGCTTTTTGTTGCTCTTCTGTGGATGCTGAGAACATGCGCTTACCGTTATCGGTGGCTTTTTGGAGGAACGGTCAGCCTGTTTCTGCTGGTTTTGGGAAGTACGGTGACGCAAATACAGTGGGATAAAATAAACTGCGATTGGTCATCGGAAAAGAAAGTGTACCGAGGTGTCGTTCAGGAAACTCCTGTTGAAAAGGAGAAAGTCATGGTATGCAAAGTAAAGACAGAGGACAGACAGGTGCTGCTTTCTGTTTATAAGGACAGTTTGTCTCAAACCTTGCAAAGCGGAGATAATATCTTGTTCTATGGCAAAATTCGTTCTCCGCACAATGCTGGTAATCCGTATGAGTTTGATTATGCTTCTTATTTGTTGCGGAAACAGATTAGCGGGACTGCTTATGTGTATGCCGGATATTGGCGTGTTATGGACAAACCGCGTGTGCTCAGTATCAAGCAACAGGCTTTGGCTTGCAGAGATAAGATTGTCGGGTGTTATCGGCAATGGGGATTTAAAGGAGAGGAATTTGCCGTACTTTCCGCATTGACGGTGGGATATAAAGAAGAGTTGAGCGATGAGTTGCGGGAGTCTTATTCGGTGGCGGGGATTAGCCATGTGCTGGCATTGTCGGGACTTCATGTCGGAATACTTTGGTTTCTGTTGGGGTATATGTTGCGGCCGTTTTGCCGTAATCGGGCAATGCGTATCCTGAAATGGGTAGTCGTTACGCTGTTGCTGTGGAGCTTTGCTTTTGTGGCAGGGCTGATGCCCTCGGTGGTGCGTGCCGTCATCATGTGTATGTTGGTTGAGCTCGGAACACTGGGAGGGAAACGAGGGAAACCTCTGAATATATTGGCAATAGCGGCATTCTCTATGTTGTTGTATTCTCCTTTTTATTTGTTTGATGTAAGTTTTCAACTCTCTTTTATGGCAGTTTTAGCCATTTCTCTGTGTTATAAAGAATTCTACCGTATCCGTTTTATCCGTAATCGTTTCTTGAGATATATATGGGGAACAACGATTGTGTCTGTGGTGGCACAATTAGGTACGGCCCCATTGGTAATGTATTATTTTTCCGGTTTCTCTCTTTACTTTTTATTGGCAAATCTGCTGGTGGCACCATTGATTCCTGTTATTATTTATCTGGCATTGCTGGCTTTTGTCTTTGCACCGGTCGCAGAACTTCATCATTGCATTCTGTTCATGCTGGAAGAAGTCATTAAATGTTTGAATTGGGGTACATGGACTATCAGCCGATTGCCTTCGGCTTTTATAGACTCGTTGTATTTATCTTCCTTGGAAGTATGCTTGCTTTATGCTTTTTTTATGTTGGGACTGTATTATTGGAGTACCGGGAGCAGGAAAGCGTTGATAAAGGTGTTTGCAGGAATAAATATGATTTTGGTACTTTTGCTCTACATTCATTTTCCCCGGGCAACCGTTCCTTCGATAGTGTTTTATAATCTGCATAATTGTGCTGCCGTTCATTTTATAGAGGCTGATAATTCTTCTTATTTATGTTCAAACAGGAAAGACAGCGCCTATATTTATATGAAAAACATAGCTGAAACCTATTGGAAACGGAAGAAGATGCCGATCCCCCATTTGCTGTTATCCGATTATGAAGGTAGAAATGTATGGAGCCGTAAAGGAATTGTCCATTGGAGGGGCATGAATATTTGTATGGTGACTGATGGGTATTGGCGCAACAAATCCGCCACAAATCTGTTGGATATCGATTATATGTATTTGTGTAAAGGATATAAAGGAGAGATTGCTCCGTTGCAAAAACTGTTTCATATAAAGAGGATAGTCTTGGATGCATCGCTCGGTGATTATAAGTCAAAAGCTTATAAAGAGGAGTGTAAAACCTTGGGTTTGGATTATATTGATATTTCGGAGAAAGGTTCTTTCCGTATTCTTCTGTGAATAAAGAATAAATTTGTATTTTTGCCATTTCAAAAGAAAAGATATATATATGTTATCAAAAGTAATTTCGCAAGCTAATATTGACCATGTGGAGAAATGGTTTGAGAGAGCTGAAAAAATAGTAATTGTCACCCATGTATCTCCCGACGGAGATGCGATAGGTTCTTCATTGGGACTATGGCATTTTCTGGAGTCTCAAGAGAAGAATGTGAACGTGATTGTTCCCAATGCTTTCCCCGATTTTTTACGTTGGATGCCCGGGGCGAAAGATATCATCCGTTACGACAAATATAAAGAGTTTGCCGATAAGTTGATAGCTGAGGCGGATGTTATTTGCTGTTTGGATTTCAATGCCCTGTCGCGTATTGATGCCATGGCAGATGCTGTTGCTGCGTCAAAAGGACGTAAGATGATGGTAGACCATCATCTTTACCCCGGTGATTTTTGCCGGATTGTCATTTCTTATCCCGAAATCTCCTCCACTTCCGAACTCGTATTCCGTTTGATTTGCCGTTTGGGGTATTTTGAAGATATCACCAAAGAAGGAGCGGAATGCATCTATACGGGAATGATGACAGATACAGGCGGTTTCACTTATAATTCGAATAACCGGGAAATTTATTTCATCATCAGTGAGCTTCTTTCGAAAGGCATAGACAAGGATGAGATTTACCGCAACGTATATAATACGTATTCCGAAGGACGCTTGCGCCTGATGGGGTATGTGCTGTATGATAAGATGCAGGTTTTTCCCGAATTCAATTCGGCGTTAATTTGGCTGACCAAAGAGGAACAAGGCAAATTTCAATATGTGAAAGGAGATACGGAAGGCTTTGTGAACATTCCCCTTTCTATCAAGAATGTCCGTTTCTCTGTTTTCTTGCGCGAGGATACGGAGAAAAACATGATTAAAGTTTCCTTGCGTTCGGTCGGTACCTTCCCTTGTAATAAAGTTGCTGCTGATTTTTTCAACGGAGGCGGGCATCTGAACGCTTCGGGAGGTGAGTTTTATGGCACAATGGAAGAAGCTATCGGCTTGTTTAAACAAGCTTTATTGAAGTACGAAGAGCTATTGTTGGCAAAAAAATAGTTATTTTAGTATAATTGCCTAAAAACAATATAAAAGTTTGCGGGTGATTTATTACTTTTGCCCGAAATTATAACAGAATCAGAATGAAGAAATTAAGTATACTGTTCACATCAGTGTTTCTATTAGGATTGTTTTTCCAGTCATGTAACAATGAAAAATCCTATGCTGAGATGAAGGAAGAGGAAAGAGAAGCTATTAAGCGGTTTATTGAGAAAGAAGATATCAAGGTAATTAGCTTTGAGCAGTTTCAGGAACAAGACTCAACTACGAATGTGAAGGATAATGAGTTTGTTCTTTTCTCGGACAATGGTGTGTATATGCAAATTGTAGAAAAAGGAAACGGGAATGTACTGAAAGACGGACGTTATGAAGTGCTGGCCCGTTATGTAGAAGAGCAGATAACGGCAGATGGCACAGGGGATACTCTGTCTTTGAATACTATTGGTAATCTTGCACCACATCCCGATGAATTTATGTTAACTAAGTCGGGAAAGAATTTTTCGGCTTCTTTCACTACAGGGCAAATGGCTTCTGTATACGGCAGCACGTTTGTTCCCAGTGGTTGGTTGATTCCGTTTAATTATATCAGAACGGGCCGCGAGATTTCCGGTCGGGCAAAGGTTAGATTGATTGTTCCTCATAGCGAGGGACAAAAGAATGCCTCTGCTTACGTTTATCCTTGTTACTATGAAATAACTTATCAATTAGGACGATGACACTGATTAAATCAATCTCAGGTATCCGTGGCACTATTGGTGGCCATGCGGGGGAAGGTTTGAACCCGCTGGATATTGTAAAATTCACATCAGCTTATGCAACGCTGATACGTAAAACAACAACTGTAAAGAGTAATAAAATTGTAGTAGGACGCGATGCCCGCATCTCCGGTGAGATGGTAAAGAACGTGGTATGCGGAACCCTGATGGGGATGGGGTTTGATGTGGTGAACATCGGCTTGGCTTCTACTCCGACTACCGAACTGGCTGTTACTATGGAAGGCGCATGTGGCGGTATTATTCTGACTGCAAGCCATAACCCTAAACAATGGAATGCCCTGAAGCTGCTGAATGAAAAGGGAGAGTTTCTGAATAAGGAAGAAGGAAATGAAGTTCTTCGTATCGCTGAAGCTGAAGAATTTGAATTTGCTGATGTAGACCATTTGGGCAGCTATCGTGAAGACAATACTTACAATCAAAAGCATATTGACAGTGTATTGGCATTGAAGTTGGTTGATGTGGAGGCTATCCGCAAAGCTGATTTCCATGTAGCTATCGACTGTGTGAATTCTGTGGGAGGAATTATCCTTCCCGAATTACTGGAACGTCTTGGTGTGAAACATGTAGAAAAGCTATATTGTGAACCTACCGGAAATTTCCAGCACAACCCCGAACCTCTTGAAAAGAACTTGGGTGATATCATGGGATTGATGGCAAAAGGCGGCTGTGATGTGGCTTTTGTTGTTGACCCTGACGTTGACCGTCTGGCTATGATTTGTGAAGATGGTAAGATGTACGGTGAGGAATATACATTGGTAACTGTTGCTGATTATGTATTGAAACATACTCCGGGAAATACAGTTTCCAATTTGAGTTCTACCCGTGCTTTGCGTGATGTAACACGCAAATATGGTTGCGAATATAATGCTTCTGCCGTAGGTGAAGTAAATGTGGTGACAAAGATGAAAGCAACAAATGCAGTCATCGGTGGTGAAGGTAATGGTGGAGTCATCTACCCGGAAAGCCATTGCGGACGTGATGCTTTGGTGGGCATTGCTTTGTTCTTGAGTCATTTGGCACATGAAGGTAAGAAAGTAAGTGAGTTGCGTGCTTCTTATCCTTCTTATTTTATTGCAAAGAACCGCATTGACCTGACTCCCGAAACCGATGTCGACGCAATTCTGGCAAAGGTGAAAGAACTTTATAAAGATGAAGAAATCAATGACATTGATGGTGTGAAGATTGATTTCCCCGATAAATGGGTTCATTTGCGCAAGAGTAACACAGAACCGATTATCCGTGTGTATTCAGAGGCGTCTACTATGGAAGCTGCTGATGAAATCGGACAGAAAATCATGGATGTTGTTTACAGCTTAGCAAAATAAGATATTAAATACTTTAATTTTTTATTTGCCATATCGGGCGGCAACTCTTGTTGTCTTCTTGATATGGCAAATGTTTTTTTACCATTAAAAGAAATACGATGAAAAAAGGAACATTTATGGCATTGGTATGCCTGGGACTGATGGTATTGACCACTGTCGGTCAGACTTCGGGGAAGAAAGGAACATGGAAGCTGGTTTGGCAGGAAGAATTTGACAACAAAGCCGGATTTGACACCACATCATGGAGCAAGATACCTCGTGGAACGGCAGACTGGAATAACTATATGTCTGATTTTGATTCATGTTATGCCATGAGAGATGGAAATATGGTCTTGCGCGGCATTGTGAATTATACGCAAAAGAATGATACCGCACCCTATCTTACCGGTGGCATTTATACCAAAGGTAAAAAGCTTTTTACCGGTGGAAGGGTAGAGATAAAAGCCAAGTTGCAGGGAGCTCGCGGTGCATGGCCCGCTATCTGGATGCTGCCCGAAAATGCAAAATGGCCCGATGGAGGTGAGATAGATATCATGGAGCGCTTGAATAGCGACACCATCGCTTATCAAACCGTACATTCCTATTATACCTATAAATTGGGGTTTGAGGACACTCCTCCTCATGGTGGTATCAATAAGATAAATCCTGATGAATATAATATTTACTCGGTAGATATTTATCCTGACAGTTTGGTCTTTGCCATTAACCATGATTACACGTTCACCTATCCGCGGATAAGTACTGACAAAGAAGGGCAATATCCCTTTTATCAGCCTTATTATTTGCTGATAGATATGCAGTTGGGTGGTTCATGGGTAGGAGGCGTGGACCCGAAGGATTTGCCGGTGGAGATGCTGGTCGATTGGGTGAGATATTATGAAAAAGAATGATACCTTACATCTAGTCTTCTACACGGAGCATGTCACTCATTATGCCGTCTGAAATGAAAATACCCGAGCGTGTCAGTTTTAGCGTATCATTGACTATTTCCAGTGTTCCTTGCTTCAGATAAGGCTGTGTCATGCGCAGACAATAGGCGTACAGTTCTTCACCATATTCTCTGCGAAGCTTGGATAGCGGCATTCCCCATTTGGTGCGGATACCGGTGATTACAAAGTCATTATAGCGGGTGTACAAATCGAGCTCTTCAATCTCGAATGCCGGTATCCCGCCGTCTATCCCTTTGATGTATTCATTCAGCGAAGCAATATTCCATTGACGCGAGATGCCGTTGTAGGAATGTGCCGACGGTCCGCAACCCAGGTATTTCTTTCCGGTCCAGTAACTGGAGTTATGGCGGGAATGCAATCCGGGCAGGCAGAAGTTGGATATTTCATAATGGTCATATCCGGCGGCACTCAGGCTGTCGATGAGTGTACCGAACAAAGAAACGCTTAAGTCTTCATCTGCTTCGGCTACTTTGTGTTGTTCGCGGAGTTTCCACAAAGCAGTATTTTCTTCGTATATCAGATGATAAGCGGAGATGTGTTCGGGATGCAGGTTTACTGCCTGCTCCAAGTCTTTTTGCCACGAATCGAGTGTTTCACCGGGGAGTCCGTACATCAGGTCGATACTGATGTTATGAAATCCTGCCCGGCGGCAGTTGTTAAAAGCATGGATAGCCCGGTCTGCAGTGTGACGACGCTGTAATAGTTTCAACATATCCTCGTTAAAAGTCTGGATTCCCATACTCAGGCGGTTGAATGGCAGGCTGCGGAGCATGGTGATATATTCCGGAGTCAGATCGTCAGGATTTGCTTCGAGTGTGATTTCGGCATCGGGCTCCACATTGTATACCTTATATATATGGGAAAATATGTTGATAAAGTCCTCTTGTGACAGTTGTGAAGGAGTCCCCCCACCGAAGTAGATGGTTTCTATTGTTTCTCCTCCGATATAATCTTTGCGCATTTCCAGTTCCCGGCACAGGGAAGATACATAAGCTGTTTTCTTTTCGCTTTGGGTGGTGGAAAAGAAATCGCAGTAGATGCAACGTCGTTTGCAAAAGGGAATATGTAAATAGAGTCCGGCCATATATTAAAATAATGTGCAAAACTACGAAAACTATCATTGCTTTTCGCGGTATCGAACTGATATTTATATTTATTTGAGGGATTATCGGAAGAATATATGGAATTAAGGCTAAGAATAAGAGGATATAACGTTTAAGGGCCTGATAACCCTGCCGTAAAACATAGTTTAGTAACACCTGCCTTGAGGTTGTTTTTTTTGTCTTTATTTCCTAATTTGCGCTCCACTTTTAAGGAGATATGAGACACATATCCGTTTGTTAATAATTAAATCTTAGATATCATGAAAGTATATCAGACTAACGAAATTAAGAACATTGCACTCCTTGGCAATGATGGATCAGGTAAAACCACCCTCACAGAGTCATTACTCTTTGAGAGTGGTATTATAAAACGTCGCGGCAGAATTACTGCCAAAAACACGGTTAGTGATTATTTTCCGGTAGAGCAAGAATATGGTTATTCAGTGTTCTCTACCGTTTATCATGTAGAATGGAACGGAAAGAAACTTAATATAATTGACTGTCCGGGAAGTGACGACTTTGTAGGTGCCGCACTTACTGCATTGAATGTAACAGATACTGCTATTCTTTTGCTGAACGGACAATACGGTCCTGAAGTAGGTACACAAAACCATTTCCGCTACACAGAAAAACTGGGTAAACCCGTCATCTTCCTGGTGAACCAACTCGATAATGAAAAGTGTGATTATGATAATGTATTGGAACAGTTGCAAACCATCTATGGTTCTAAAGTAGTTCCTGTACAATATCCGATTGAGACCGGACCTAATTTCCACGAGCTGATTGACGTGCTGCTGATGAAGAAATATTCATGGGGTCCTGAAGGTGGTGCACCCACCATCGAAGAAATTCCGGATTCGGAAAAAGAAAAGGCGATGGAGCTGCACAAAGCATTGGTTGAGGCTGCTGCCGAACACGATGAAACGTTGATGGAGAAATTCTTTGAATCGGAATCACTGACTGAAGATGAAATGCGTGAAGGCATCCGTAAAGGATTGGCGGCACGTGGCATGTTCCCCGTATTCTGTGTGTGTGCAGGTAAAGATATGGGTGTTCGCCGACTGATGGAATTTTTGGGAAATGTTGTACCGTTTGTAGATGAAATGCCCAAAGTACATAATACCAGAGGTGAGGTGGTAGAACCGGATGCTGAAGGTCCTACTTCACTTTATTTCTTTAAAACAGCCGTTGAACCGCATATTGGTGGAGTTCAATATTTCAAGGTGATGAGCGGAACCGTGCATGAAGGTGATGATTTGACAAATGCGGATCGTGGCTCAAAGGAACGTATGGCACAGCTCTTTGTATGCGCCGGTGCAAACCGTATCCCCGTTGAAGAACTGCGTGCCGGTGATATCGGTTGTACGGTGAAGCTGAAAGATGTAAAAACCGGTAACACACTGAACGGTAAAGATTGCGATAACCGTTTCAATTTCATTAAATATCCCAATGCTAAATATTCTCGCGCTATCAAGCCGCTGAATGAGGCGGATGTGGAAAAGATGATGGTCGTACTGAACCGTATGCGTGAAGAAGATCCCACCTGGGAAATCGAACAGTCTAAGGAGTTAAAACAGACTATCGTTCACGGACAGGGTGAATTCCACCTGCGTACGCTGAAATGGCGTTTGGAGAACAACGAAAAGTTGCAGATTAAATTTGAAGAGCCGAAGATTCCTTATCGTGAAACAATTACCAAAGCAGCCCGTGCCGATTATCGCCATAAAAAACAATCGGGTGGTGCCGGACAGTTTGGTGAAGTTCATCTTATCGTAGAACCTTATTATGAAGGCATGCCTGTTCCCGATACGTATAAGTTCAACGGACAGGAATTCAAGATAAATGTGAAGGGTACCGAAGAAGTTCCATTGGAATGGGGCGGTAAATTAGTATTCATTAACAGTGTAGTGGGAGGTGCCATTGATACCCGTTTCATGCCGGCTATTTTGAAAGGTATTATGAGCCGTATGGAGCAAGGACCGTTGACCGGCTCTTATGCACGTGATGTCCGTGTGATTGTTTACGATGGCAAGATGCACCCGGTAGATTCCAATGAAATCTCCTTTATGCTTGCCGGACGTAATGCCTTCAGTGAAGCATTCAAGAATGCAGGTCCTAAGATTCTGGAACCTATTTATGATGTTGAAGTATTCGTTCCAAGTGATAAGATGGGCGATGTAATGAGCGATTTGCAAGGTCGTCGCGGTATGATTATGGGTATGAGCAGCGAAAACGGTTATGAGAAATTGGTTGCCAAAGTACCTTTGAAGGAAATGTCTTCTTATTCCACTTCCTTGAGCTCACTTACCGGCGGGCGCGCTTCATTCATCATGAAATTTGCCAGCTACGAACTTGTTCCGGGCGATGTTCAGGATAAATTAATGAAAGAATTTGAGGCGAATGAAAATAAGGATGAATAACGTAAACTGTAAGAAATGATATCTAGAAGGAACGCTTTTCGTTAAAAAAGCGTTCCTTTTTATTTAAGTAACCTTAAACTTTTAGGTTTATTATTTGGTTTTGAACTTAATTTTTTATTATTTTTGCAAACCAAGCGGCGTTAATTTTGTTATAGTAGTCAGATTATTAGTTTAAATGACTTTTTCGGTTAATTATAGAGAATTGCCGTTTAAATTTGGTTAATCCGTTATGTAATAAGGTTTAACGCTTTTAATTTTGCTGGCATGAAAAAGTCTACTATTTGGATATTAGGAATTGTAATGGGGCTCTCATTTCTGAGTTTGCTTTACTTGCAAGTGAGCTATATTGAGGAAATGGTGAAGATGCGCAGGGAACAATTTGATGAATCGGTTCGGCGCAGTTTGGATCAGGCGTGCAGGAATATTGAGTTGGTGGAAACAAAGAAATATCTGGAGGATGATGTTGTTGCTACCGAAAGAGCTGCCCAATTATACCGGCAGCAGGCCGCCAAAGAGGGAAAAGAGGAAAACGAATTGGTCGCACATACACAGCATTATGCTGTATCTTCGGACGGGTTGGACGGGTATTCCACTTTCGAACTCAAGATGAAGATTAGTACAAACCGTCCGGCCAATGTTCCCAAGGCAATTATCTCTACCGGTAAAAATATCCCGCAAACAGCCAGGGCATTGCAGGAAATCATAAAGGAGAGATATGTATACCAACGGGCATTGTTGGACGAAGTGGTTTATACTATTTTGCGCACAGCCAGTGATAAACCGCTTAAAGAGCGTGTTAACTTTAAGCAGTTGGATTTGTTTATAAAGACGGAACTGTTAAATAACGGCATTGATATTCCGTATCATTTTACAGTGACAGATCGTGAGGGAACAGAGGCTTATCATTGTCCCGACTATACGAACGAGGGTAGCGAGAGCATGTACCGCAAGGTCATATTCCAAAATGATCCGCCTGCACGAATGGGAATGGTAAATGTTCACTTCCCTGATTTGAACAGTTACATATTCAGTTCTGTTAAATTTATGATACCGTCACTCATTTTTACGTTTGTATTGCTTGTGACATTCATCTTTACTATCTACATCATCTTCCGCCAGAAGAAGCTGACAGAGATAAAGAATGACTTCATCAACAATATGACACATGAGTTTAAGACACCTATCTCTACCATTTCGTTGGCAGCACAGATGTTGAAAGATCCGGCGGTGGGTAAGTCTCCGGCTATGTTCCAGCATATTTCGGGAGTTATCAATGACGAGACGAAACGTTTGCGCTTTCAGGTAGAGAAAGTATTGCAGATGTCAATGTTCGAAAGACAGAAGGCAACACTCAAGATGAAGGAAGTGAATGCAAATGAGCTGATAGCGGGAGTCGTTAATACTTTTACGTTGAAAGTAGAAAAGTATAACGGAAAAATAACTTCCAGTTTGGATGCAGAGAATCCTGATATATTTGTGGACGAAATGCACTTTACGAATGTAATCTTCAACCTGCTTGACAATGCAGTGAAGTATAAGAAACCGGAAGGAGAATTGCTGCTGAACATCCGTACATGGAACGAATCGGGTAAACTTTACATTTCGATACAGGATAACGGTATCGGCATCAAGAAAGAAAACCTGAAAAAGATATTTGATAAGTTTTATCGGGTACATACCGGTAATTTGCACGATGTGAAAGGCTTCGGTTTGGGCTTGGCATACGTGAAGAAAATAATTCAGGACCACAAGGGCGTTATACGTGCTGAAAGTGAACTGAATGTAGGAACAAAATTTATAATTGTATTACCTTTATTAAAAAATGAATAATATGGACGAGAAATTGCGTATCTTGTTATGCGAAGATGATGAGAATCTTGGCATGCTATTGAGAGAATATTTGCAGGCAAAAGGCTACTCGGCCGAACTTTGCCCGGATGGTGATGCCGGCTACAAGGCTTTCCTGAAGAACAAGTATGATTTGTGTGTATTGGATGTGATGATGCCTAAAAAGGATGGTTTCACGCTGGCACAGGAAATTCGTGCTGCAAATGCTGAAATTCCTATTATCTTCTTAACTGCAAAGACATTGAAAGAAGATATTTTGGAAGGTTTTAAAATCGGTGCTGATGATTATATCACCAAACCGTTTAGTATGGAAGAATTAACTTTCCGTATTGAAGCTATCCTGCGTCGTGTACGTGGTAAGAGAAATAAGGAGAGTAACATTTATAAGATTGGCCGTTTTACTTTCGATACTCAGAAACAAATTCTGTCTATTGATGGCAAGAATACCAAGCTTACCACTAAGGAATCCGAATTGTTGGGCTTGCTTTGTGCGCATGCCAATGAAATTCTGCAACGTGACTTTGCTTTGAAAACTATTTGGATTGATGATAATTACTTCAATGCCCGAAGCATGGATGTATATATCACTAAATTGCGTAAGCATTTGAAGGAAGACGACTCTATCGAAATTATCAATATTCACGGCAAAGGTTATAAACTGATAACCCCGGAAGTTGAGTAATGAGGTCATACATATAAAAAGTCCGAAACACTCGTTTCGGACTTTTTTGATTGTTAAGAATTTAAATAAACGAATCTTTTTTTTACCGCAATCGTTGTTATACATTTAATTCCGCAGCACCATGTCGGTGTTGTTTATTAAAATCAATAATTTTATGTGTAACAATTCATTTTTTTCTTTTATGAATGAGCAGAAAGAGCTTCTGCTGCAAAACGGGCAGTTTAAGACCGCCGTTTCCTATTCATGTACCTTAAACAGTTTTTTCAACTTCCGTAGAGGGAAAGACCTCGGCATCGAAGAGGTTACTTCAGAACTGATACAGAGTTATCAGTCTTGGCTGAAACAGCGTGGTGTGGTGGCAAACACCTCTTCTTTTTATATGCGTGTATTGCGTGCTGTATATAATAAGGCTGTTAAGAAAAACTTGACAGTGCAGCAACGTCCTTTTGAAGAGGTATATACAGGCATTGATAAGACTCAAAAACGTGCTTTGACGATAGAAGCATTACGCCTGCTCAGGAACCTGGATTTAAGTCACAAGAAGAAGTTGGCTTATGCCCGTGATTTATTTATGTTCAGCTTCTATACACGTGGCATGGCCTTCGTAGATATGGCCCATCTGTGTAAAGAGAATATAAAAGAAGGTACCATCACCTATCACCGTAAAAAAACGGGGCAGAAGCTGGTTATCGGACTTGAATCTTGCATGGCAGAAATTATAGAAAGATACAGTCCATTCACTAAAGATTCCGATTATGTATTACCGATTCTTCATTCGGATAATCCTAGAAACATACAGGTGCAATATTATAATGCATTACGCTATCAGAATATACAGCTTAAAAAAATAGAAAAGTTGTTGGATATTCCTCATCTGCATCTCACGACTTATGTGCCGCGCCACGCCTGGGCTTCCATCGCTCGTGAAAATGGTGTTTCACTATCTGTAATAAGTGAGGGCATGGGACATACTTCAGAAAAAACAACACGTATTTATTTAGCTTCTTTGAGTCAAGTAGTGATGGACGAAGCTAACCATAAGGTTTTATCATCAATTTGAAACTTATGGACTTTGTATCACCTCTTACACAGAGGAAGTACAATAAGGTTTATAATTCGCTGCAAAGTTAATATTTATTTCTATAAAAAAAAGAATGAAACCAGATGTTTTTTCTAAATAAAGTGAGTTTTCTTTATCGAAAAGCCATTTATAAAGTAAAGATAATTTAATCTACAGCTTTGAGTTAAAAATTGAATAAAATCTATATTTTCTCTATATAAGGAGCTTAGAAAGGCTTTTCATGCCCCTCAGAAGGTGTTCTGAGGCCCGTATCACCTCTGTGTAAGAGGTGATACAAAAAGTTTGATTCATTTTATTGAATCTTTTATAAAATTGCCTTCCAAAGGGGTGATGACGCGAAGCGTACTTGAACATGACGACAAACAAAGAAAAAGTGCAGCTGATCAAATGGTTCGCAGCGAAAACAAAATTTTCTGCAGAAAAGAAAATCAAGCAATTCTTGGAGCGGTTGGGTATAGAGCATTATATACCTTTCCGAACCGTTATAAAAGAAAAAGGAGGGAAGAAAGTCAAAGTAGAAAAGCCCGTTATACCCAATTTAATATTTATCCATTCAGATTATAACACTTGTCTTTCATTGGTTAATGAATATAAATTATCCATGAATTATCTCCTGAACTTGGAGACCCGCCAACTGTTGGTGGTCCCCGACAAGCAGATGCGTGATTTTATGTTTTTGCTTGATTTTTCGGAAGATGCAGTTCAAGTGCTTAATGAAAACCTTCGTCAGGGTGATCGAGTGCGCGTTATAAAAGGAGAATTTGCGGGTATAGAAGGCGAATTGATTCGCATTAAAGGGCATAAGCGGGTTGTGGTGCGTCTGGAAGGGGTATTTTCTTTAGCTACTGCCTACATTCCGGGGGCTTATCTGGAAAGAATATGATTCCTCTTTGAACTTTTTTAATTAAATCACAGAACTATCATTTTTTGAATGATAATTAAATTATATCTAGAAAATAAAACTGTACAGAATATATAATTTATGAAAAAACGTTTTTTAAGCATGCTTCTTATGGCAGTGTTGTTGATGTCCTGCAACACTTCCAAGGAGATTCTCTATTTTCAAGACATCAATGTAAATCAGCCTGAGGTTATCAGTGGCGCACGAGACATTACCGTGCAGCCCAAAGACCAGATTTCCATTCTTGTGTCAAGTAAGGACCCGCAGTTGGCGGCATTGTTCAATCTGACAAGGGCTCAGGCGCGTGTGGGAACAGAAGGCTCGGTAAGCGGTGGGGGAGAGGTATCTGGCTATACGCTGGACGACAAAGGAAACATTGACTTTCCCGTATTGGGCACACTTCATATTGCCGGTATGACCAAGAGTCAGATTGCTGTTTTGGTGAAGCAGAAATTGATAGACGAGAATTTGGTAAAAGACCCTGTTGTGACGGTTGAATTTATGAACCTTTATTTCTCGGTGTTGGGCGAAGTCAAGTCGCCGGGTAAATATAGCATTACCAAAGACCAAATCACTCTGTTGGAAGCCATCAGTATGGCAGGTGATTTAAGTATTTACGGAAAGCGTGATGCTGTGTTCGTTATCCGTGAAGAAAACGGAGAACGTGTCACTCATTGGGCAGATCTTCGTTCGAAAGATGTATTTAATTCTCCCGTTTATTATCTGAAACAGAATGATGTGATTTATGTACAGCCCAACAAAGTGCGTGCCGGCCAGTCTACTCTGAACGAGAACAGCGTGAAGTCTGTTTCGATGTGGATTTCTATTGCTTCTTTCCTCACTTCATTGGGCGTGTTGATATTTAAGTAATCTTTTACATTATATTATAATATATATGATAGAAAAAAAAACTGCCGTCGGCAAACCTACCGACGATTTTATACGGATACAAGACCTGTGGGGGCTGTTTGTTCCCAAATGGCGTTGGTTTGTTCTTTCTCTCTTTGTCACCATGTCTGTGGCAGTGCTGTATTTGATGAGTACTTCTGCCGTCTATACCCGCAGTGCGGCAATTTTGGTAAAAGATGATTCTAAAAGCGGTTCTTCGGGTGGAGCCATGAGCGAGTTTTCCGATATGGGTATATTCAGGTCAAATACCAATATCAATAACGAGCTGTTCACGTTAAAGTCTCCCGCATTGATGACCGAAGTGGTTCGCCGGTTGAGGCTGAACGAAACTTACACTGTGCGCAAAGGACTTAAAAATATAGATTTATATAAGGTAAATCCTGTGGCGGTGACATTTTGTGAAGTGATGGAAAAACCGGTCAGCTTCACCATTCGGATTGATTCCAAGGATGCTTTCACCATTTCCGGTCTGAAGGTTGCCGGAGCGGAATCGGAAAATACCTTTGCCGGCAGGATGGGCGACTCCATACAGACTGCAGCGGGAACTTTGTTCATTTCTCCTACCAAATTCTATAGCGATGCCTGCATCGGCACTTCCATCCGTTATGCCATAGGCAAAGCAGATGGTGCCGCCAACCGCTATCTTAATGCATTGCGTGTCGAATTGGGCAGCAAGGAAGCAACCATCATTAATCTGAGCATCAACGATACATCCATAGCCAGGGCAGAAGACATACTGAATACACTGATAGAGGTGTACAACGAAAAGTGGATACAAGACAAGAACCAGATTGCCGTCAGCACCTCTCAGTTCATAGGCGACCGTTTGAGTGTAATCGAAAGCGAGTTGGGACATGTGGACGAGAATATTTCCAGCTTCAAAAGCGAACACTTGTTACCCGATGTTCAGGCGGCATCCAGCCTTTACATGGCTCAGTCGGCAGAAAACAAAAAAGAACTGCTTACGCTGAACACCCAGCTTTCCACCGCTCGGTATATTCTGAAAGAACTGAAAGAAAAGAGTCTGAGTCAGCCGTTGCCTACCAATTCGGGCATCGCCAATTCCAATATTGAGAGTCAGATAAGCGAGTACAACAATATGGTGTTGAACCGTAACCGATTGATAGATAACAGTAGTGAGAAGAATCCGTTGGTGAAAGATCTTGCCAGTTCTTTGCAGAGTATGCAGCGCACCATTATTCAGTCGGTAGACAATCTGATAGTTTCTCTGAATACCCAGATACGCAGCATCCGTCAGCAGGAAGCAACCACTACCAGCCAGTTGGCTTCCAATCCGAGTCAGGCGAAATACCTGCTCAGTGTGGAACGTCAGCAAAAGGTAAAAGAGGAGCTTTATCTTTACCTGCTTCAAAAGCGTGAGGAAAACGAACTTTCACAGGCATTCACTGCTTACAACACTCGTGTCATCACTGCTCCTCGCGGTAGCATGGCACCGGTTTCTCCGCAGAAAATGAACATATTGCTGATTGCTTTTGCGTTCGGACTGGCAGTGCCTGCAGGTGTCATCTTTCTGAAAGAAAACATGAACAGCAAGGTGCGCGGACGAAAGGACTTGGAACATCTGAGTCTTCCGCTGGTCGGTGAAATTCCCTTGTACGGTTGTGAGAAAAAAAGCATTTTCGGACGGAAACCGCTTCGTAATAAGCGTGTCGTTGTGGTGGAAGAAGGAAATCGGAACGTCATTAACGAAGCCTTCCGTGTGTTGCGTTCCAATCTTGATTTTATGGTATCCAACACTCCGGAAGCTACGGCATTTGCTGTCACATCGTTCAACCCGGGCAGCGGAAAGTCTTATCTGTCGGCAAATATGGCAATCAGTTTTGCCCTCAAAGGGAAAAAAGTACTGCTTATTGACGGCGATTTGCGTCACGGCTCTCTTTCTGCCTATATCAACTCTCCCCAACTGGGACTGAGTGACTACCTGAGCGGACGTGTCGGCAACTGGGAAGAAACTTTGGTGTCACACGATAAATATGCCAATCTGAAGATGATTCCGGTAGGTACCGTGCCTCCCAATCCCACAGAGTTGTTGGAAAACGGAAAGTTTGCCGGACTGCTTGCACAGCTCCGCACCCGCTATGACTATATCTTTGTGGACTGTCCTCCCATAGACATTGTGGCAGATACACAGATTATCGAGAAAGCGACAGACCGTACCCTCTTTGTGGTTCGTGCCGGCTTACTGGAACGCTCCATGCTTTCCGAACTGGAAAATATTTATCGCGAAAAGCGTTTCAAGAATCTTGCCATGATTCTGAATGGAACCGAACGTACCCACGGTCGTTACAGTTACCGTTACGGCTATCACTACGGTTCTTACTATCATAGCGGTAAATAGTTTTTTATGTGGCCGTTCTCCAGATACATATCCGTATCTTCTAAAGGTATCCTGCAGGGTATGACCGATTGTCACAGCCACCTCCTTCCGGGGGTGGACGACGGTGTGCGCACTGCCGAAGAGTCTCTCCGTATTTTGGAAGAGATGGAACGGCAGGGCATTCGTAAGCTATGGCTCACCCCCCATATCATGGAAGATATTCCCAATACCACCGATGCTTTAAAGACCCGTTTCAGAACGTTGTGCGAAAGTTATCGGGGAAATATCCGGCTGGAACTGGCGGCGGAATATATGTTGGACAATCTTTTTGTCCGGCGTTTGGAGGCAGACGATATCCTTCCTCTGCACGAAGAAAAACGCTACCTGTTGGTAGAAACCTCCTATTTCAATCCCCCTATGAGATTGCTTTCTATGTTGAAGCATATTCAGGAGAAAGGTTATCATCCGTTGCTGGCACATCCCGAACGCTACGAATATATGCAAATGGCAGATTATAAAGCCTTACAGCAGGCAGGAGTAGCATTTCAGTTGAATATACCTTCGTTGGCAGGCATGTATGGTAAGCATGTGCAGAAAAAAGCAGAAGCTCTACAAGAGGCAGGCATGTATGCTTTGCATGGTAACGACACTCATTCGTTGGTTTTCTTTCAGAATTTACTGTCTGAGAAAATCAAAAAGTAAAATCATCGAAAATAAGTCGATTCTTATTACTCACAATGTTAACGATCTTAGTGTAAAAACAGGCTTTGAGCGGGCATAAATAACGCATTTTGTAGTATTTGTGAGATTTTTACAAGGAATATTTATTGGGTTTAAGCTGTTTAAACAGAGCGAATAGAATGCTCCTTGAATATAATCAAATCTATTTTTTATTTAAGAGAGTTTCTAAAAAGGAGAATTTCGTAAGTGATATGTCGAAATTGAGTATTAATATATTATGATGCATCAAGATAAAGTTCAAAATAATAAGCGGATAGCAAAGAATTCTTTGATATTGTATATGCGAATGTTTTTAATGATGGGAATTTCGTTATATACTGGTCGTGTGATATTGCACATGCTTGGTGTCACTGATTATGGTATTTATAACGTTGTTGCTGGTGTGGTTGTATCTTTCAGTTTTATTACAGGGACAATGCAAGCTGCTTGTCAACGTTTTCTTACTTTTGCCTTGGGTAAAGGTGATATGCAATATTTGAAGATTGTATTTAGTGTTACTCAGATTGTTCATTGGGTATTGGTCGCTTGTTTAATATTGTTTGGTGAGACGGTTGGGCTTTGGTTAGTGAATAATCAACTCGTAATACCAGAAGAAAGGTTAACAGCTGCATTATGGGTATATCAGCTTTCAATAATATCCTCATGTATTTCGCTTATTAGTGTTCCTTATAATGGTATAATAATTGCATATGAGCGTATGGATGTGTTTGCATTTATTTCTATTTTAGAGGCTATCTTGAAGTTATTTATCGTATTTGTTTTAATGTGGTTTGATTCTGACCGATTAATTTTATATGGAGTTTTATGTTTGGTTGTTACTCTGATAATTCGTGGTATTTACACTATATATACTAAGAAACATTTTGAAGTAGTTAACATAAATTTTTTTTGGGATAAATCCTTGTTTAAGGAGATCTTCTCTTTTGCAACTTGGTCATTATTGCCATCATTTTCAATGATGCTTCTTCAACAGGGTATTAGCATTTTACTTAATGTTTTTTTTGGACCAGCGATAAATGCAGCAAGAGGTCTATCTGCATATTTTCAGGCTTTAGCACAACAATTTGCAAGTAGCTTCCAGGTTGCTCTTAATCCTCAGATTATAAAATCTTATGCACAGGGCAATTTGGGGTATATGCATAGCCTCATATTTAGAAGTAGTAAATTTACTTTTATATTTGTATTGATTATTATATTACCTTTGGTAATAGAAACACCATTTATTTTAACTTTATGGCTAGGTGAATATCCAGAGTATACAGTTGGTTTTGCTCGTTATTCCATGTTTATTATTTTGTTAGATGCTACTTCAAATCCTTTTATGATAGCAGCAGGGGCTACAGGCGAGGTAAAGAAATATAACATAGTAATTGGCGGTATTATGATATTTGTAGTGCCAATTGGCTATTTTGCGTTTGAATTGGGAGCATCCCCTGTGAGTATACTTGCTATACATTTGTTTATTGCTGCTGTTTGTTTTCTTGCAAGGCTTTTATTGGTTTGTTCTAAAATATCTATGTCTGCAATGCTTTATTTTAAAGAGGTTATAATACCTGCACTTATTACTTGTGTTATATCTTTTCTATTGCTGTTTGTCTTGCGTAATTTTTTGTGTCAAAATTTTCTCTCTGTACTTTTGATAAGTATATTTTCTGTAATTGTTGTATTAACGGTCGGGTATTTGATAATTTTAAAAAAGAATGAAAAGGAATTTGTTTTATCAATTATAAAGTCTCGACTTCAATTAAAATAATTTTTTTATGACAATCTCAACTAAGGATCATTGTCCATTAGTATATATTTTGACTCCATCGTATAATTGTGGTCAATATATCTATCGCTTATTGAATTCTGTTTTAACGCAGACGTATCCAAATATAGAAATGACTGTTATTGATGATGGCAGTACTGATAATACTAAAGATATAATTATTAGTTATCAGTTTAAATTTGCAGCACGAGGTTATAAACTTAATTATGTTTACCAAAATAATCAAGGTCTTTCTTCTACTATTAATAATGGACTTAAATTAGTACATGGAGATTTTCTAATATGGCCTGATGCTGACGATTGGTATTGTAGAGATGATGCAATAGAGAAAATGGTTGTTACATTTGAAAATAATATAAATTTAGGAATTGTTAGGATAGGGAAACAATATGTGGATGAACATACTTTTTGTTCTATTGGAACTGTTGTTTTTATGAAACGAAACAATATATTCCATGATTGTTTGCTTAGTAAGAATGGATATTTTTTTGCAGCAGGTGGGGATATGTTAAGAGTTTCTTTGCTTGATGAATTTATTCCTAAGAGGGAAATTTATTATGAGAAAACTGCAGGACAAAATTTACAATTAACTCTTCCTTATTTCTATAATACAGAGTTTGCTATGATAGAAGAAGTAATGCAAAGTGTACTTGTCCGCTCTGTTAGTATGAGTAGAGAGAAGAAAAAGCTATTAGAAGTATGGAAAGTAGAAAAGGGATATTATAATACTCGTATCAATACACTTAAACGTATTCCTCAAATATCAACTTTTAAACGTTTTGCATATGAGATGTTGGTACATTGGAAATTCTTTAAATTAAGCATGTGGTTACTTCTTGTTAAATTATTATATCCAGTATATAAAGTTGTTTTTAAGAAATAAAAATGATACATATTGATGATAAAAGTAAATGTTGTGGTTGCAATACTTGTGTACAACGTTGTCCTAAACAGTGCATAGTTATGCATGAAGATGAGGAAGGGTTTCTTTATCCTCAGGTGGATGTTACATTGTGTATAGACTGTGGTCTTTGTGAGAAGGTGTGTCCAGTAATTAATCAAAATATGAAGAAAGATCCTATTGTAGTATTTGCAATGCAACATATGGATAAAGGAATTCGTTTGAAAAGTAGTTCAGGAGGTATTTTTACTTTTATTGCAACCAATATTATTGAAGAAGGAGGAATCGTTTTTGGTGCAAGATGGAATGAAAAACTTGAATTAGTTCACGATTATACGGAAACAAAAGAGGGACTTTCTTTCTTTTGCGGTAGTAAATACGTACAGAGTTGTATTGGAAATATATATAAAGATGTTGAATATTTTGTGAAAAATAAACGTAGGGTGTTATTTACTGGTACTCCTTGTCAGGTGGCAGGACTAAAAAAGTTTCTTCATAAAGAATATGAGAATTTATTAACTGTTGATATTCTATGCCATGGTGTTCCTAGCCCACGTGTCTTCAGGAATTATTTGACATATATTGGAAAAGGAAAAAAAATTGTAAATTTTGATTTTCGTGATAAATCAACAGGGTGGAAAGGATACTCGGTAAAATATGTCTATGAAAATGGAAAAATAAAGAGACATAGTGCCAGATTAGATGAGTATATGAGAGCTTATTTAAATCATTATATGCTTAGACCTTCTTGCCACGTATGTCCGGCAAAGGCTGGAAAAAGTGGAAGTGATATAACACTTGGAGATTTGTGGGGAGCAAATCAATTACCTATGATAAAGGATGATGATACTGGTCTAAGTGTTGTGATTGTGAATACAGAGAAAGGAGAAAAGAACTTGAATTTGCCAATGCTTGCAAATGTTGAGACATTAGATGTTTCTTTTGTAAAGAGATATAATTCAGCTTATTATGTAAGTAGTTCATGTTCTCCTTTTCGTAATTTATTTTGGAAAGATTATCATAAAAAAGGGATTATGGCAATGATAAGTCTTAATGATAAAATAGGGCCTACTATTTCTCAGGTAAAATTTTTGTTATTTAAGACTAAAGTAGCAAAGATGTTAAAGTATTTTAATATGTAATTAGATGTGACGATGAGAATAGGAATATTTACGCATCCATTGGCAACAAATTATGGTGGATTATTGCAAGCATATGCGCTTCAACAGATATTGATTAGAGATGGGCACGATGTAATAACAATTAATTGTAATAACAGAGTATTATATACATCCTTTATTAGACAGTTTTTAGGTTGGTTGAGTAGATTAAAAAAAAGATATATAAATAAAAAAAATATTTCACCTTGTTTTTCTCCTCAACCTACAATAGAACAGAATATTATACTTAGTAGAAATACAGACTTGTTCATTAATAATATTAATACAACGTACTGTTTTTATGATTACAAAGAATTATTGAAGATAGATAAAGAATATAATTTTGAGGCTTATGTTGTGGGAAGCGATCAAGTGTGGCTTCCGTCTTTTTTCCCTTGGTCCTTTTTAAATTTTGTGACTCGTGATAATGTCAAACGTATTGCTTATGCAGCTTCATTTGGACATGCAACTTGGCAGTATGATGATGAGCAGACAAAAAAAGCTTCTCAATTGGCTAAAAAATTTGATGCAATATCGGTTCGAGAAGATAGTGGTGTTACTCTTTGTAAAGATTATTTTAAAGTGAAAGCTCTTCATGTGCTTGATCCAACTATGTTGTTAAATCCAAAGGATTATCTTTCTGTCATAAATGTAAAAAAAGTATCGAAAATGATGTTTGCTTATGTTTTAGATAAGTCTGTTCTAAAACAAAAAATTGTAAAAACTATTGCAGATAAGTTACAACTTAATGTGTATACTTGTATGCCTGAAGAAGAATTTATCAATGGGGTGACAAAAGATATATCAAAATGTATATTTCCGGCTGTAGATGATTGGATTAATGGAATTAATAATGCGGAGTTTGTAGTGACAGATTCTTTTCATGGAACAGTATTTGCAATTTTATTTAATAAACCTTTTGTAGTAACTGGCAATGAACATAGGGGGATGGCTCGTTTTGAAAGTCTTCTTCGTATGTTTGGACTTGAAGATCGCTTGACGACAAGTTTGGAGAAGGCTTTGGAGCTTGTAAATACTCCAATAGATTATGTTAAGGTTAATCAAATAATAGAAGAAAAGCGTAGAGAATCTTTGCAATTTCTTTCAATTTTAAAAAAGTAGAGGAGTGCATTTTTTAATATAATTCATGATATGAATATTAGGAATGGTCGTTTATTATGTATTGCTCAGTATGCAGCTCCCTATGAAGGCAATTTTATTGCTTCTTTAGAGGCACTTGAAGCAATTTTGTGTAAAGAGTATAAATGTGAGGTAGCTTATGTTTTTCCTAGATTGGCTTCTTCCCAAGCTTGGATACATAAATTTATGCTTGAGCACAGGATTTTTTTTACGTGCAATGATGTGCGTCACTCTTATACAGAATTAGAAAAAATAAGAGAAGAATATATGCCAACACTTGTTCATACTCATTTTGATGGATATGATTTAGCTGTAAATAAGGTGTTTTTTAATGGAGTGAAGATAGTATGGCATATGCATAATCACCTTTCGTATGTGAATCATCCTTTAAAAGCTATATATCAAATGTGGTGTTTTTTGCAGCATTATGGTTGGCAAAGCAAAAATGTAAATATAATATCTGTGAGTGATGAAATGAAAAAATTTGTTGAAAAATGGAGGAAAAGGAGTATATATGGTACATTATTTGCGGGGGGGGGGTAAGATACAATTTATTCCCAATGGAATTGAATTATCAAGGGTCTTGAATAAACGTAAGCCAAGAATTTCTGATGATAAATTTATTTTTCTGGCATTTGGTGGTAGAAATTCTCAAAAAAGGATAGATGTGTTGCTGGAAGCAGGAAAAGAATTAATAAAGTTAAGGAATGATTTCCAAGTTTTTATAACGAAAGGAACGGATACAGAATCGGTCGTCAATAACTATTTTCAAGGTAATCTTCCGTCATGGGTTATATTGAAAGATCAAACTGAAGATATTGCTTCTCTTTTTAACTCAGTTGATTGTTTTATCAGTAGCAGTGAGCATGAAACATTTTCTTATGCTATTTGTGAAGCATCGGTATTTGGACTTCCTGTGATTCAAAGTGATATAGCAGGGACAATGTGGAATGCTAAGAATCCATCAACTCGTTTATTTAAGGTAAATGATCCACTTGCTTTGTGCAAACAGATGAATTTTATTATCGATGCAGATAAAGAAGAATTGGAAAAGCAAATCCAAGTTACAATTGAGAATAATAGACGTGACTATTCATTGGAGCAATGGGCACATAATGTGATAAGTTTTTATAAACAAATTTAATGAAGAAGAAACGTTATCTGTTTTTATATGGTCCTCTAAACGGTGGCGGTGCCGAGAGAGTTTTGCTTGATATATTGCGTAATTTTGATTATACTCAAAATGAAATACACTTATGTCAGTTTTGCGGTGGTGGAACACTTGTAGATGAAGTGCCGGCGGAAGTAGTAAAACATGAGATGTGGTCGGGATATACGTTGGGTTACAAATTGGCTTATCGCGCATCATTGAAATTTGGTTGGCATGAATTGCTGCGTCATCAGTTTCATAAAACAATGGATGCAAGTGGGGACTTTGATGTTGTGATTAGTTTCCTTGAAGGTATGCCATTGCGTATTCATTATTTGTTGGATATAAAGAAAGGCAGGCAGGTAACCTGGGTACATTGTGACTTATTACGTTTTCAATATACTGATAATCAATTTAGGGCAGGTGAACAGTTGGCTGCATACAATGCTATGGATACTGTAGTGTGTGTAGCACAGGATACTGAACGTGCTTTCAGGGAACGTTTTCCTATGTGTGCGGCTCAAACTAAAGTAATATACAATCCTATTGATATTGCTAAAGTAGAGCGTATGGGGGCTGAAGAAATAATTAAAAATGATCGTTTCACTATCGTTATGACAGGCAGGTTGACTCCTCCTAAGCAAGTACAACGTTTTGTTTTGATAGCCAAGCGTTTTAAAGATATAGGTCGCAATGATGTTCTTTTTCAATGGATAGGTGACGGTGAGTTGCGTAGTGAAATGGAACAACAAATTCACGATCTCGGTGTAGAAGATATGGTGCAAATAATAGGTTTCAAACGAAATCCTTTTCCTTATGTAAAATCTGCTGATATGATGTTTTGTTGTTCAGGCTATGAAGGCTTCTGCTTGGCTATTTGTGAGGCAATGGTACTTGGTATACCGGTGGTCAGTACAAAAACATCTGGTCCGATAGAAATTATAGATAATAACAAGTATGGAATATTGTGCGATCATGACGAGAATTCTATGTTTGATGCTGTGTTTAAAATGGTGAATGATGCAGAATTGCGCAAACATTATGCTGTGGTAGGTCGAGAACGTGTGCAGAAATATGCTGCAGAAGAATGCATGAAGCAGATATATCAGTTATAATTTATAATGAAAAAACGAATATTGTTTCTTATAAGTAATTTGGAAACCGGGGGTGTGAGCAAAAGTATGGTGAGTTTGCTCAATACTATTGACAGACAGAAATATGAAGTTTCATTGTGGATAGCATCTCCTCATGGTGTACTTTTTTCACAGATACCAAAGGAAGTGAAGATTTTTTCTGATCAAAGAATTACTGCACTTTTTCAGGGGGTTACCGGTTACGTTTATTTGTTAAAGCAAGGCTGTTTACTTTTGTTTTTGGGGAATTTATTTCGCATGTTTTTAACAAAGGTTTCTAAAGCATGGGCCGGACGTTTATTGGCTTGGTTGATGCCTGCAATTGGTGATGGTGAATTTGATTTAATTGTTGACTATAATGGTCAACAACAGTTGTATTATATGGTCAATAAATTAAAGGGTAAAAGGAAGGTTACTTTCTTTCACAGTGATTATTCTCAATGGCCTTATTATTACACCGCTGATAAAAAATATTTTCCTAAAGTTGATGCTATATTTACTATTTCTCCTCATTGTGTAGAAGTTTTAAAAGAATGGTTTCCTAAGCAAGCAGATAAAATACATTTGATGGAAAACATTACTTCACCGATACTTGTGAACAGATTAGCGGAAGAGTCTTTTAATAATCCGTGGCGTGAAGGAGCTGTGAAGTTGGTGACAGTAGGCCATGTAACTGATACTAAAGGTTCTCATTGGGCCATTGAAGCTGCACATATTCTGAAAGAACGTGGGATAGATGTACATTGGGCGTTTGTGGGTGCTGTCAGTGATGTTCCACGATATGCTAAAATGATAGAACAATGGAATTTGCAAGATAATATAGCTCTCCTTGGCATTACTTCTAATCCATACCCTTATATAAAATCGGCTGATATATTTGTACATCCTTCCCAATTTGAGGGTAAAAGTATAGCTCTTGATGAAGCGAAACTCTTGTGCAAGCCGATTGTCGTTACAAACTTTTCTACTGTTCATGATCAGTTTCAGGATGGTGTGAATGGCAGTGTTTGTGAAATGAATCCTGTTGCTATTGCTAATGCTATTGAAATGCTCATCAGAAATGAAAACTTGCGGAAAAAGTATATTGGTTATCTGAAAAAGAATGGAGCAGATAATACATCGGAAATAGATAAAATTTATGAATTAATTGATTAATAATGTTTTCATTATATACACTTGATATTCTGTTTAATGTTACTTTTTTTGTTACGCTTATTTATGGATGGCAGATATATGCAGGTTCGGCGGCAATAAGAGGTAATACCAAAGGCTTTGCATTTATGTTTGCTGTATTTGCAGCACTTATGCTTGGATTATATGATATTGGTTATGGTTATAGTGGTGATCGTGAGTTGTATGCATATTCTTTTTTACAGCATGTAAATTCTGATAAAAGTTGGAGTGAAATTTTATCAAATAAAGAATGGGCATTTTATTTATATCAAAATCTGACTAGTTTTCTTGGAGAACCACAGTATTGGTTTATACTTACGGCATTTATTTATGTTTTCAATTATTATGTAGTCGCTAAAAGGATAGCTCCGGAAAGCACTTTTTTGTTGTTTTTGGCCATTGTGGGTGCATTCTGTTTTAATGGTTATGGTACAAATACTATTCGTGCTGGCTTGGCTCTTTCTTTTGTTGTAGTAGGGGTGACATATTATGAAAATATTTGGAAAAGCCTTGTATTCTTTTTTATAGCTTATAATATCCATCATTCAACGGCTATTCCGATTGCAGCTTTTTTAGTCGCAAAGTATTATAGCAAACCAAAGTTTTTCTATTATTTTTGGTTTGTATGTGTTGTATTAAGTGCCGTTGCTGGTAATTTGTTTACCAGTCTTTTTTCTGCATGGGGTGATGATTTTGATTCACGTACCAGTTATCTGACAACAACGGAAACACATTATAACGTAGGTTTTAGAATAGACTTTATTTTGTATAGTTGTATGCCGATAATTATAGGGTATATCTATCAAAATAGATTACATTATAGAAATGAATTTTATTCATTGATTCATAATACATATATAATTGCTAATGCTTTTTGGGTTTTGGTGATTCGTGCCAATTTCTCAGATCGTTTTGCTTATTTATCTTGGTTTATGTATGCATTGGTTATGATGTATCCCTTATTGGAAAGTCCTGATTCTTTTAATAATGTACGTCAGAAGATCTTTTGGACTTTATTTGGTATAAATTTATTTACTTATTTTATGTATTGGCGATGATAACAGTTTTTACTCCTACATACAATAGAGCATATATTATTCGAAAGCTTTATAAAGCTCTTTGTGGGCAAATAAATAAAAATTTTGAGTGGCTTGTTGTTGATGATGGTTCTACTGATAATACAGAATTTTTAATTAAAGATTTTGTTGCAGAGAACAAAATCAAGATAAAGTATATTAGGCAGCAAAATGGAGGTAAACATATAGCTATAAATACAGGTGTAGCGGCTGCGAGTGGAGATTTGTTTTTTATTGTAGATAGTGATGATTATCTTACTCCAGATGCTATTGAATGGATGGATAGTGAGTGGAACCGGATAAAGGATAATAAGCATTTTGCTGGTATTTCAGGAATTCGTATTTATTCGAATGGAACTAAAATAGGTGGTGGAATTGATTTTGGTACTATTGATGCAGATCCTTTATCTATTCGTTACACTCATCATATTAAAGGAGATTTAGCAGAGGCTTGGCGAACTGAGATTATGAAGGTTTATCCTTTTCCTGTGTTTTCAGATGAGCGTTTTTGTTCTGAAGGATTGATATGGGGGCGTATTGCCCAAAAATATATAGTTCGTTTTGTTCATAAAGGTATTTATGTGTGTGGGTATCTTGATGATGGATTAACCAAAAATAGTATACAATGCCGTAGGAATAGTCCAGAGTATTCAGCTCTAGCTTATTCGGAGTTTATGAATTATCCTCAAATTCCAATTAAATATAAATTTGCTTATGCTATAAACTTTTGGAGATTTTCTGTTAAGGGAAAGAAATCATTTTTTGCGAGATGGAAGCAAGGAGGTTTTTGGTCTGTATTGGCTTGGCTTCCTGGTAAATTATTTGCGTTAAAGGATTTGAATCCTATTGTAAACAAAACTAAAGATTAAAAAAACAAAGATACGAAAATAAGTAAGAGATGATACCTAAGATTATACATTTTATATGGTTTGGACGTGGTGAATATAATGCGCGTATTAAAGATTGTATAGATTCATGGCATCGGTATTTGCCGGATTATGAATTTAAACTATGGAATGAGGATTCATTTGATATAGATAAGAGTTGTAAATTTGTACAAGAAGCATATGCAAATAGGAAGTTTGCTTTTGTGAGCGATTATGTTAGGCTATATGCTTTATATCACGAGGGGGGTATTTATATGGATACGGACATAGAAGTTTTAAAGCCTTTTGATGAAACTATTCTTAAGAACAATATAGTGTTTTCATTGGATGGTGGAGGATATTTAAGTGCTTTGATGATGAGTGTACCAAGGCAATCTTTTTTTGCGGAGATGCTTGATTTTTACCATAATATGTCTTTTTTGAAAGATGATGGTTCTTTTAATATGGAAGTAAATAATACCTTTTTGCAGAAGAAATTGACTACATTAGGATATAAACAGGAAAATGTGTTACAAAAAATATCAGACGGCATTATTTTTTATCCTGACGATTATTTCCATTGTAGAAGTTTAGTATCAGGAAAGCTTAATAAAACCTCCAATACTTATACTATTCATTGGCATACTATTACCTGGGTACCAATGAAGACAAGAATAATAAATTTCTTGCGTATTTATGTAATAGTGCCACTTGTTGGATATAAGTTATATATTAAATTAACAAAAAAACTAAAAGGAGATGCGACATATATCTAGAGTACTTCAAGTAGTTGCTGTTATGAATCAAGGCGGTGCAGAGAATATGATTATGAATTATTATCGTGCTGCTGATAAGAGTAAAATACAATTTGATTTTTTAGTGCATTATCCCAAACGAGGTTTTTTTGATGATGAAATAGAGAAAATGGGAGGGCATATATATAGAGCTATGCCTATTCGTCCATGGAATTATAGCAAGTATTTTAAATGGCTTGATAGTTTTTTTAAAGAACATCATGATTATGTAGCTATACACAGCCATATACAAGAGAATTCAGGGCTTGTATTTAAATATGCTGTTAAATATGGTATAAAGATTCGTATAGCTAATAGTCATATTGCTGATTTAGGTATTGATTATAAATATTTGTTTAGACAATTTGGGAAATATTATTTGAACAAATATGTGACTGATAGATTTGCTTGTGGGAAAGAAGCTGGAAATTTTTTATATGGGAATAAAGATTTTTATGTGTTTAAGAATGCAATAAAGGTAGATAATTTTGTTTTTAATACAGTGAAAAGAAATGAAGAGAGAAAAATTTTAAATATACCCAAAGATGCGATTGTGATAGGACATGTCGGGCGTTTTAATCCACAAAAGAATCATACATTTTTAATTGATATTTTTAAGGAAATATACAGCAAGAATAATAAAGCCGTGTTGGTAATGGTAGGTGATGGAAGTTTAAGGAATAGTATAGAAGATAAAGTGAAGTCATGCGGATTAAGTGGTTCGGTTTATTTCCTTGGGCTTCGATCTAATGTGCATGAAATTATGCAGGCTTTTGATGTTTTGCTTTTTCCTTCATTGTATGAAGGTTTACCTGTTTCGATTATAGAAGCCCAAGCTTCAGGTTTACAATGTATATTATCAGACACAATAGATAAGGATACTGATGTTACTGGTAATTGTCAATTTGTTTCTTTATCAACCTCTATTGCAGAATGGGCTGATATAACACTTAAGTCAGCTCAGGTTATAAGAGAAGATACTACTTTAAAAATACAAGCAGCAGGTTATGATGTAACAAAAAATATAGAGTGGTTAACAAACTTTTATCTAAAATATAATGAGTAAAAAGATAATGCTAGTTTTTGGAACTCGTCCAGAAGCAATAAAAATGGCTCCTCTTGTTAAAGAATTGAAGAAGCGCGCTACAGAGTTTGAAACAATTGTGTGTGTTACTGGTCAGCATAGGGAAATGCTTGATCAGGTATTAGAAATTTTTGATATACATCCTGATTATGATCTTAATATAATGAAGCAAGGGCAGGATTTATATGATATTACAGCAAGAGTGCTTGTTGGAATGCGTGATATTCTTAAGGAGGTTCAGCCTGATGTGGTACTTGTCCACGGTGATACTACAACTTCTACTGCAGCTGCATTAGCAGCGTTTTATCAGCAAATTCCAGTGGGACATGTGGAGGCTGGTTTACGTACGTATGATATTTATAGTTCATGGCCAGAAGAAATGAATCGTCAAATTACTGGTAGAATTGCAACATACAATTTTGCTCCTACTCCTCTCTCTAAAGAACATCTTTTGAAAGAAAATATAAGTACTGATAAAATTATAGTTACGGGTAATACTGTTATTGATGCTCTCTATTGGGTTGTGAATAAGATAAAACATGATATTGTTCTTGAGAAAGAACTTAAAGGTATACTTGCGAAGGCTGGCTATGATACAGAACGTCTTAAAGCTGGAAAAAAACTTGTGTTGATTACGGGACATCGCCGTGAAAATTTTGGAAAAGGTTTTATTAATATGTGTACTGCCATTAGGGATTTGAAAAACAAATATCCCAATGTAGATTTTGTATATCCTATGCATTTAAATCCTAATGTGAGAAAGCCTATATATCAAATATTTGGTGATGATTTGAGTAATCTTGATAATATGTTTTTTATAGAACCTTTGGAATATCTTACTTTTGTATATTTAATGGAGAAATCTTTATTGGTGTTGACCGATAGTGGTGGAATTCAGGAAGAAGCACCAGGTTTGGGTAAACCTGTATTGGTGATGCGAGATACTACAGAACGTCCTGAAGCTTTATCTGCAGGGACTGTGAAACTTGTAGGTACAAATTATGATGTTATTGTGGAGGAAGTTTCAAATTTAATAGATAATGTAGAAGCATATAATAAGATGAGTAAGGCTGTTAATCCTTATGGAGATGGATTAGCATGTGGTAGGATTGCTGATTATTTGATTTCAAATTGATATTTTTTTAGCACGATGACTAAGCAAGAAACACAGATAATGAAAGGTGTGGCAATATTATTAATGATATTTCTTCATCTTTTCAATCAAATGTCTAATGTAGAGCTATGCAGATCATTTATATACATTGGTGATATACCTTTTGTATATTGGTTGTCGGCTGCTGCAAATCCTGTTGCGTTTTTTTTAATACTTTCAGGGTATGGTATGCACTTTATCCACGTTAGAGGGAAAGGGGATATTCATAGATGGAATAGAATTGGTAAGCTATATTTACATTGGGGGGGGATTTTAGTGTTGTTCACAATTCCTTCCTTTATTTATACTGGGAGGTATTATGTAGATTTTCAGCAAGTCATAAGTAACTATACAGCCTTTAATACATCGTGGTATGGTGAAGGTTGGTTTCTCTTTCCCTTTATTTGTCTTTCGTTGTTGTCTCCATGGATTTTTAAGTTGACAGATAGATATAAAGTTAGGTGGATATTGCCGATATCATTCTTATTAGGCACATGTACAAGTTTTATTATCAGTCGTTATGGTGCACAGTATCTTTACAAAAGCCATTGGCTGTACAATCCTTTTTTGATATTGCATTTAGCTCCTTCTTTCATATTTGGTGCAATGTTACAAAGAACAGGGTTTATACATAAAATGCAGGAAAAATATAATTCCCGGTGGTTATGGTTGGCATTAATACTGGTTGTAATAATTGTATGTGTTACCCGTACAGCCGCTTGGGGTCCATTGTATGCGATGGCGTTTATAGTATTATTTCTTTCGGCTCCTCGTTGGCAATGGGTTGATAAAGGATTAATGTTGTTAGGAAATCATTCCATGAATATGTGGTTGATACATGCTTGGTTTTGTTATTATATATTTCATGATTTAACTTATTCATTAGGTTATCCATTGCTGATATACATAGCATTAATTGTGATAAGTTTATTGTGTTCTTATTTGGTAAATGCTATTTGTTCGTTGCCATTATTTATAATAGAAAAATGTCAAAACAAAAAATAATTCGTGCCTGTACAGTGCCTCAGTCTTTAGGTTTTGTTGCAGGTATGCTTTCCGATTTGCAAAAGAAATATGAAGTAGTTTTATTGTCATCTCCCGGTCCCGAATGGGAAAGAATATATAAGTCCCATCCCGATATAAAGTGTATAGAAGTGAATATGGAACGTCATATTTCACCGATTAAAGATATAAAGTCTTTGTGGCAGTTATGGCGTACATTCCGTAGGGAAAAACCACAGATGGTACATTCCATGACTCCCAAAGCGGGGTTGCTCTGTATGATGGCTGCGTGGATGGCGGGTGTGCCTGTACGTGTGCATACCTTTACCGGATTGGTGTTTCCTACGGCTGTTGGAGGCAAAAGGAAGATTCTTATGATGACAGACCGGCTTACTTGTGCCTGTGCCACACATATTATTCCTGAAGGAGAAGGAGTAAAAAACGATCTTTTGAATAATGGAATTACAAAGAAGCCAATTAAAGTATTGGGCTACGGAAACTGTCGCGGAATAGATTTGAAACGTTTTGACAGGACACCGGAGGTTATGGAACAGGCCGGGCGGTTGCGTAAAGAGGGTGTTTGTACTTTTATTGCTGTAGGTCGTATAGTGGGAGATAAGGGTATCAATGAACTGGTGGAAGCTTTTGTCAAATTGAACAGGGAAAATGCTGATACACGTTTGATTCTTGTGGGTGGTTATGAGGAAAAGCTTGATCCTCTTAAACCTGAAACGCTCTCTCTCATTAAAAATAATGATGCCATTGAAAGTGTAGGTTCTCAGAGTGATGTGCGTCCTTGGTTTGCTGCATCCGATGTGGCTGTACTTGCTTCGTACCGCGAGGGTTTTCCGAATGTGGTCATTGAAGCCGGAGCAATGGGGCTCCCACAGGTTGTGACTGATATTAATGGTGCTAACGAGATAATTATAGAAGGTGTAAATGGTACGATTGTTCCATCAAAAGATGCAAATGCTCTTTATGATGCCATGAAGCGTATGCTTGATGCCGGCTATCGCGATATCCTTGCAAAGAATGCCCGTAAGTGGATTGCTTCAAGGTATGAGCAGGGGTTTGTGCACAAGTGTTTATATGATTTTTACGACACTTGCTTATAAAAAATAAAGACTCCCGGCATACACCGGAAGCCTTATAAGGATAGAGACAGTTATTTAGATGCTGACTGTGAAGCTCTTTTGATTAAAAAATGTTGTTGTGATAGGAAATCTGAAAAGGAATTCGTTTCTTTGTTGCAAAGAATAAAGCTATAATGAAAACATTACCGGAATATATTACCTTATTGCATAGCTATATGCAGCAAAATGCGTCAAAATATGGTATTTTGCGTATGGGAATTTTTGGCTCGGTAGCTCGCAATGAACATACACCCACAAGTGATGTTGATATTTATGTAGAAGGAAAGCTCCACGGATTTTTCGCTTTGGCAGGTATAAAGCAAGAATTAGAAGAATTGCTTGATTGTAAAGTAGACATAGTGCGGTTACGCGATAAGATGGATTCTTTTTTACGTGAAAAGATACAAAAGGAGGGGGTTTATGTATGATACGTTGATTGCTTTCCATACGCTAGAGCTAATACAGGAATCTTTATTATTTTGATGTAGATGCTGATGAAATTTATCGTATTTGCCAAGAAGACATCCCACAATTACATCAAGTGATAACGCGGATGATGGATGATTTTTATAAATCCTTATATTCCCGGCTTGCCTTGAAACAAGGGCATGCGCACCATTCTCTTAAATATCAATAATGATATGTACAAAATTTGTACGCGATTGTATTATTCACTATCTTTGTTTTTAAATTAAAATACATAATGCTATGTTGATTATAAGCAGTAGAGAATTCAGAGACAACCAGAAGAAGTATTTCGATTCGGTTGATAATGGTGAGCAGGTGATTGTCCAGAGAGGGAAAGACCGTTCGTACAAACTTGTTCCTGTCACGGATAGTGATGTCTGTATGACTGAGGAAGAGTTCTACGAAAAGATAGACCGTTCTATCCGGCAGGCAAAAGAAGGCAAAGTATTAAGAGTATCATCAGATGATGACCTTAAAAAGTTGCTTTATGATTGAGTATGAGCTGGAGTTTACTCAAGATGCGTTGGATGATATTCAAAGGCATAAGAAGAGCGGGAACAAACCCCTGCTCAAGAAATTGGAGAAACTGCTGGGGGAACTAAAGCAGCATCCCACAACGGGCACCGGACAGATTGAGCTCCTAAAACACTATAAGGAGGAAACCTGGTCGCGGAGAATAAACGATGAGCATAGGCTTGTCTATCGTATTAAAGATGAGGTAGTGACAGTCCTCGTATTATCGGTGTATGGGCACTACAAGTAAGAAATGGATGGTAGGCTATTCACTTGCTTATAAAAAATAAAGGCTCCCGGCATACGCCGGAAGCCTTCCACTAATAGAAACAATTTTATAAATCTTTATATTCCCGGCTTGCCTTGAAACAAGGGCATGCCTTGTGAACATTCGTAGAGAGTTCATTGTGTCCCGCAATGCGGGCTTCGGGATAATCCAGCCGAAGTTGCCGCAACAGTGCTATCAGCGCGATTTTCTGTTCCATGGTCCGTGTGTCGGCAGGTTGTCCCTGTTCGTCCAGACCGCCTTCGTAACACACTCCGATGCTGTGGTCGTTGAAACAGCGGGCATGGGCGCCGATATGGTCTATCGGGCGGCAGACATGGGTGATACCGTCGCGGGTGATGTAGAAGTGATAGCCGATATCGGCAAATCCGCGTTCCTGCACATGACAACGGCGGAGAGCTTCCACCGGGAAGCTGCGGTCGGCGCGCGTGGCAGAACAGTGAACTACTATCAAGGCAATGCGCCGGTAGTTTTGATACTGTGAACTGATGTTGTCGTAAGTCATTTTTATTAAGAATTAAAAATCAGATACAACTTTGAATACCCAGCACACCGCCTATGGCGGTGGCTACTGCAATAATTACTTTGATAATGATGCTCCAGGTTGATTTTCCTTTTGGTTTTTCCATAACAGTGGGGTTTAAAATGATACATAATTTTTTGTATTAGGGCGGACACACGGGTCCGCCCCCTACGGTCTAGACAGCCGGTTCTTCCTTGGACTTGAGCAGGTCTTCCACCACTTTGCCTTCTTTCTCGGCACGCAGTGCGGCTGCTTGTGCGGAACGGCTGGCAACGGGCTGGAATTCCAGATTGCCGAAAATGGTCTTCAGGTCTTCTCCGGGGACGTACTGGATGTTGATGCCGGTGATGCACGAGGCGGTAAATTTCTCCAGACTGTCGGCTCCGCGACTGGTGATTTGAAGACGGAACTTGCCTAAATCGCCGAAGTCTACCTGTTTGCCTTCTTTCAGGGCTTCCAGCAGATTGTCTACGGTGGCGGTAAGAACTGCCACTACATCGGCGCGGCTCACGGTGGTCTGTGAGGACACACGTCTGCTGAGCTGTTTCAACGAAAGTTCACCGTTCATCTGAGCTGTGGCGTAAGCCTTTGGAGATGCTTCCCTTTCCAACGGATTGGGGCGTAATGAAACACTGTAATTTAATGCCATAATGTTACTGTTTTTAAAAGATTAATATTAATTGAACATGACAAAGATAGCATTGCGGAGGAACGGAAAAATGAAAAGCTATGAATGCCTGTGAAGTGCTGTGGCAAAGTATGACAGAGTATGAATTAAGATGAATTAAAGCACTTTATATAGTTGGCTATACGGTTGATTTTCATTACATTTGTTCTATTAATCAAATAGAAAAATGATATGAATCAGAGAGAAGACGAGAGGGAAGGATGGCCGGTGAAACCTTATTACAAACGAGACTTGGCGGTGGCATACGCTCCCGATATCACTCCGGTGGCTGCACTTAACCGTCTGTCGTCATGGGTGCATCACCACAAGGTGCTTTACCGTGCTTTGGCGGATTCGGGGTATACCGACCGGCAGCGGATGTTCAATTCGGTACAGGTGGAGCTGATTTTCCGGTATTTGGGAAGGCCGTAGGGACAGACCCGGTGTCTGTCTGTTGGCATCCCCGTATGGTTGGAAACGCGGACGTATGCATGAGCTTACACGTATATACGTGCAGCCTCACACATACGTTCGCATGAGGCGATGCATACGTTCGTGTGGACGGCCTTTATTCCGCGCGGCATTCCTCTTCGCTTTCGTGCTCTTCATAGCGTCCGCAGGGACGGCGGGTGTAATACACGGTTCCTGTGCGGCAAAGCTCCTGGTCGCGTACCTTCAGCATGTCTATGCGCGTAAAGGCGCGGTCGGGTTCCGATATACGCGAGACGGTGAGGATGAAATCTGCCAGGTTTGCCCAGTTCGCACTGCCCGATATGGTGTACATATTGATGGCTTCCAGTTCGTTCCGGCCGTTCACGGTCTTCAGTCCGCGCGGATGCGCCACGATGACCACCCAGATGTGGTTTACACGTCCCCATGTCTGAAACTTGGTGAGCATTGCCTTGATGCTTTGCGTTTCGGTTTCGCCGTTGCCGCTTTGTGTTTCGATGAAAAGATAGGGGTCTACCACCAGATATTTCAACGGATGTGTGCGGCGCACCCGGTCGGCACGGTTCAGGATGTTTTCGGGCGTGGGCGGTACTTCGTGCATATCCAGATGAATCATGTGGGTATCCAGAAAGTCAAGATAGGGTGTCAGTTGTCCGTCGGTATAAGCGGTGGTGTTGGCTTTGCCCAGCATCAGGCTCACCAGCCGGGCGATGTGCTTGTTCTTGTCGGGAACCTCAAAGGAAAGATAGCATACAAACCGGTCGGTCTGCTGCATGATGCGGCAGGTCAGGTCGTTCAGAAAATCGGTCTTGCCGCTGTTGGGCATGCCGGTTACGATGATGAGCCCGCCGATGTCGGTGGGATGGAAGATGCGGTCGGTCAGCGGGCCGTAGCCCACGCTGTAACCGTGGTCGTATTCGCCGTGGAGCACACGGATGACTTCATCCCTTCGCTCCGCCACGGTGATGATATCGGTGGTGTGGCGTACGCTTGCTCCGTCGATGACACTGCGCACCACTTCGATGCCGTATTGCAGCATCACGTCGCCTATGTCCTTGCATCCGCCGGGCAGGGTGACGAAGAGGCAGCGGGCGTTGAAGTAGTCCGACAGCCGCTTGGTGAGTATGCGGCCGGGCAGGTCGGTGTCGCCGCAGACCACGATGTGGTCCACCTGTTCCAGCCATGGGAGAAACGCTTCGAAGGATTTGCCCAAGTCGCTTGCGGCTCCCGACGGTACGCTGATGACATATCGGTAGCCGGCTTCTGCCAGCACCAGCGTGTCTTTTTCGCCTTCCACCACGATGACCCGCGGAATGGTTTCTTCCTCCACGAGCAGCGGATTGAGGCAGTCGATGTTGTAGGGGGCGCAAGGCGTGGTGGGTGAGTCCTGTCCCCAGAACTTGCTGTAGACGGTGGGTTTTCCCTCTTCCTGCCTGGCCGAGGGCGATGGACTGCACGAGCGGTACTTGGCGTTGACGGGGTGTCCGTCCACATAGTTCACGTAGGCGATACAGGGGAACACGTTGGATGCCTGTTCGCTCTTGTTCTCGCTGTCCTTGGTGATGCAGTAATGGCGCAGGCAGCCTATCCGGGCTGTGATGGCGGTGGCGAGGGAGATGCCTTGGTCCAGGAGGTAGCGGCGCGCGGCGAGCTGGTCGGGGTCGGTACAGTCGGGCGAGTCGGTGAGGGGTTTGATTTTCTGCATCACTTCGGCGGTCAGGGGCTTGTAGTCCGAGGGCAGCATGGGCACTTCGCCCAACGTGCTTTGAGCGTCGTTTCGGGCGGTCTTGTATCTGTTGCCGCTGCGGGTCGGGGCATATCCGGCAGCTCCCGCGGCATATTGCGGGAACATGGGGCGGTCTGCCTTGCAGAAGTCGGTCAGTATGCCGTTGAAGTTACATCCTGCGTAGAAGCAGTGGTACACACCTTTTGCTTTGGAGATGGACAGATGGGGTGTTCCGCATTTGGGGCATACGGCAACAAAATTCTTTCCCGCGCTTTTGCGGTCGGGGAAGTCTGAAAGAGAATAATAAGGCTTCATATCAATTTTAAAATTAGAATGTAAAAAATAAAAAATCATGGTTGACAGGGAACTGCTTCAGGACCCGGAGTGTTGACCGTCGGTGTCCACCCATTTTTGTGAGAGGACGTTCCAGATGGCTTCATCGGAGGACCGTGGCGGTGCATCCGCCGGTATTTCCACTTTTCCGTCTATGGGGTCGTCATAGTATCGGATATCTTTGTCGGCATCCTTCCATTCGAATGGCGAGACGGGACGGAATTCACGGAGTTTTTTGCGTTGTTCTTCCAGTTCTTTCAGCAGTGTTTCGCCCAGTTTTTGTGTGGCTTGCTGTATCAGGTTCTCCCCGTGGCGGGTCTTGATAAGGTTTTGCAGCCAGATGATGCGTCCGTTGTGCGGTGTTTTGGCAAAATTGGACTGGGCATCGAAGTGAGGAATCAGGAATTCGTTCACCAGAACGACCAGCGCATCCAGTGCGCGCGGTCGGGTGTAGCGGTAACCGGCAACGATACGGTCGATAATCGGCACCAGTACTGCCTGCTTCTCTTCGGGAGTGGCGTTGAGCTTGTGAAAGAACTCTTTGGCAGATGAAGAAGCTTTTGGAGCTTCATCGCCGTGAGGCGTTCCGGCAGGATTTTCAGAAGAATTCTCCGAAGGAGATATATTATTATTTATATTATATAATATATTACTATTAGTTTTTGAATTTGTTTCTGCGGGAGAAACTGCGGGAGAAACCGCCGGAGAAACCGGAGCAGAAATAGAATTCGTCGATTGATGATGCCATAAGGGAGTGAAGAATGCGAGAATCTCAGTTCGGTTTTCATTCCATACCAGTTCGAATGATTTGCATTTTTTGATGTATTCCAATATGTCCGAAGTATGTATGTTTTTTAGTGCCAGACAAATTTGATAGAGGTTGTTGATGGGGTATACTCCATCTTCATTCATGAAATGGGGCATACCCAGATAGAGATCCAGTAATTTCAGACAGGCAGAGTCGCTGACTCCCCATGCCTTCCATTGGTGAATCATTTTCTGTATTTCACGGATGGATACGTTTTGTTTCAGTGCTTTTATAGCCATAAGAGATATTGTTTTAAGTTAATTCTTGCGAAGTTAGGAAAGAATAAGTTGGTATTACTTCCCGCTAGGGAGAAGTAAAGACACGTTTGTTGTATATAATTAACAATTAATAAAAGAAAGTAAGATGAAGAACAGACAGTTCGATACAGAGAAGTTGGCAGCAAGCATCAAAGTGCTTGTTAAAGCTGCCGGATTGCGTAATTCAGAGGTTTGTAAAGACGTTCGTATGAGTCCCTCTTGTTACTACAGGACTCTTAAAGGTAAACTGATGATTTGAGTTTTTATGCTGTTATTATTCATTTTCTGATTATCAACTGCCGTGATTGCGGTGTGGAGACTCAGATGGAAGCAGTGAAACGTGAATGGTGGAATGTGGTAATGGAGAATGAATGGGAGTTAAAAACGGTAGATAAAAGTAGATAAAAAAGAAGAAAGACCATGTATCGTAAGTATTTAAAGCGTTGGCTTGATTTTGTTATTGTATTGTGTGTATTGGCTGTCATTTGGCCGATATTGCTTTTGATCACTTTATGGCTTCACTTTGCCAATAAAGGAGCGGGTGCCTTCTTTACTCAGGAACGTCCCGGACGAAATGGAAAAATATTCAAGGTAATCAAGTTTAAAACAATGACGGACGAACGTGACGCAGACGGTAACTTGCTTCCGGATGCAGAACGTCTGACCCCGGTAGGGCGCTTTGTACGTTCTACTTCTATTGATGAGTTGCCACAACTGATTAACGTGCTGAAGGGAGATATGGCGTTGATAGGGCCACGACCACTGTTAGTGCAGTATTTGCCTTTGTATAGCAAAGAGCAGGCACGCAGACACGAGGTACGTCCCGGAATTACCGGTTGGGCACAGTGCCATGGGAGAAACTCCATCAGTTGGACGGAAAAATTCAAACTGGATGTGTGGTATGTGGACCATTGTTCGTTGATTACAGATATTAAAGTGATTTTTATAACAATTAAAAAGGTGTTGCTTCGTGACGGTATTTCGCAAGAAGGACAAGCAACCATGGAACCTTTTAACGGAAATAATTAATTATGAAACAACATAACATTCTTATTACATCTGCGGGAAAGCGTGTAGTATTAACCCGCGCCTTTAAAGACACTTTGGCAAAATATGATTCTAAGGCTAAAGTTTATACGACAGATATGAATCCTGAGATGGCACCTGCGGGATATGTTTCGGATGAATGTATACAGGTACCAAGATGTACAGCTGATAATTATGTAGAATTGCTTCTGCAAATATGTAAAGAAAAGTCAATAGGACTTATTATACCTACTATTGATACTGAATTGCTGATATTGGCGATCAATCGCTTAAAATTTGAAGAGTTGGGGGTGGTTGTAAGTGTTCCTTCGATGGATTTTGTAGCAATATGTAGAGACAAGCGAAACACTGGGCAATTTTTGGAAGCACACGGTATTCGCATACCGGCAGAGGTGGATAAATATAATCCTGTTTTTCCTTTATTTGCCAAGCCTTATGACGGTTCTTTGAGTGCCAATCTGCATTATATAACTAAACCTGAGGAACTCACAGATGATATTCTTAATGACCCCAAGTTGCTTTTCATGGAATATATCGACAAGAAAGTGTATAAGGAATATACGGTGGATATGTACTATGGAGCAGATAATGAATTGAAGTGCCTTGTTCCGCGTGAACGCATAGAAATCAGAGCCGGTGAAATAAATAAAGGATGCACGCATAAAGGTAAGTTGATGGAATACCTCAAAAAACGGATGTCACATATTGAAGGTTGTGTGGGGTGTATTTGCCTGCAAGTCTTCTATAATCCTGAAACGGAAGATGTGGTGGGTATAGAAATAAATCCGCGTTTCGGTGGCGGATATCCTCAAAGTTATGCAGCCGGGGCTAACTTTCCTGAATTATTGATACGTGAATATTTTGGAAAGGAAAAGATTGAATACTTTGAAGATTGGAAAGATAATTTGATAATGCTTCGGTATGATGATGCAATTTTTGTCGGATAAAGATATCGTGGTCTTTGATCTTGATGATACACTATACAAAGAAATAGATTATCTTTTTTCGGCATATCATGCCATTGCAGAGAGTATCAGATTAGATGTTGCAGGTGAAATGCTTGATTGGTATCATGCCGGGAAAAATGTGTTTTTGTGTTTACAAGAAAAGTATAGTGTAGGTTTGTCTGTGACTGAATTGTTAGAGATATACCGGTATCATGAGCCCCAAATTTCTCTTCCTTCTGAAAGTGCTGCTTTACTTTTACATCTTCGTAGAAAGAATATCAGATTAGGGATAATATCTGACGGTCGTAGCAGAACTCAGCGCAATAAATTGAGGGCATTAGGATTGGACTGGATAGAAGATGTGGTGATTTCTGAAGAGTTTGGTAGTGAAAAGCCTTGTGAGGCAAACTATCTGTATTTTGAAAAGAAATATCCTGATTATCGTTTTACTTATATAGCAGATAATTTGAAGAAAGATTTTGTGGCTCCGAATCGTTTGGGGTGGCGTACTGTCTGTCTGAAAGATGACGGTAGGAATATACATTCACAAAATATAGAAATAGCAGAGGTTCAGAAACCTCAGTTTATAATAGACAAATTAACAGATTTAATTAAAGTGGAGAAAAAAAGGTTATGAGTTACATTCCTGAAAAAACAATTTACCTCTGTCTTGCTCACATGAGTGAAGATGGAATAGAGCAGAAATATGTGAAGGAAGCATTCGATACCAACTGGGTAGTGCCTTTGGGTCCCAATGTAAATGCTTTTGAGGAAGACCTCAAGAACTTTGTCGGAGGAAAGAATGAAGTTGTCGCACTTTCGGCGGGAACGGCAGCGGTGCATCTTGCATTGATTGGCTGTGGCGTTCAGGCGGGTGATGAAGTTTTGGTACAAAGCTTTACCTTTTGTGCTTCGTCGCATCCGGTTACTTATCTGGGTGCAAAGCCTGTGTTTGTCGGCTCTGAAAAAGATACGTGGAATATGGACCCGGTGTTGCTGGAGGAAGCTATCAAAGACCGTATGGAGAAAACGGGAAAGAAGCCCAAGGCGATTGTTCCGGTGGCGCTCTACGGTATGCCATACGACTGTGAGAGAATTATGGAGATTGCAAACCGCTATGACATTCCTGTGGTGGAGGATGCGGCGGAAGGGTTCGGTTCCAAGTTCGACGGCAGGGTGCTGGGCACTTTCGGCAAGTTTGGCGTGTTGTCATTCAACGGCAATAAGATGATTACCACTTCGGGCGGCGGTGCTTTGATTTGCCGGAATGCCGAAGATAAAAATACCATTATGTGGTATGCTACTCAGGCACGCGATGCTTATCCTTATTATCAGCATACGGCAATCGGCTACAATTATCGTATGAGTAATATTTGTGCCGGTATCGGTCGCGGACAGATGACCGTGGCGGAGGCGCACATTGCTCATCATAAGCATGTGCAGGCTTTGTATGAAGAACTGTTGAAGGATGTGAAGGGCATACGTATGCATAAGCAGCCTGAGGATGCGCGTTATGATGCCAACTTCTGGCTGTGTACGGCTACCATCGATCCTGATGTGAAGGTTGTCGGTCAGGAGAATGCGTATAAGGAAGTGGTCAAGACTGCGGTGGGAGGAGCTGCCGGGGTGATTAAGGCGGTGGACAGTGCCACCACGGATTGCCAGCCTAATGAGAATGTGGAAGCAATGCGTGTTTTCATGCTCGCTAGGAAGATAGAAGTACGACCTGTGTGGAAGCCGATGCACAAGCAGCCGGTGTATGCGGATGCGCCTGTTTATACCAACGGGGTGGAAGAGGAAATCTTCAGGACCGGACTGTGTCTTCCTGCGGGCCCTTGTGTAAGTGACGAGGATGTGGCATACATTGTGCAGACAATAAAGGATTGTATAAAAGGATAATGGATTATTATCGGTATTTGGATATGATTTGGAAATTATCAAACTGGTATTTTTCGAAAGATGCGCTGCCGTATTGGTGTATATTCGTTTTGGATTGCCTGATAGTGCTGGGCGCGGATGTGTTGGTTTATGCTTTGAATAACGGAACACTTTCTTTTTTGCAGAACTTTGTACAACTGACAGGAGCTTTTTGCTTTTATTTGTTGTTCTATGTTGTGAGCTTTCGGATGTTTCATACGTATTCGGGGGTGATTCGTTATTCTTCGTTTATCGATTTGCAGCGGATGGGTTTTGCCATGATTACGGGCTTGCTGATGATTATAGGCGTCAGGTATCTGCTGAATGAGGATTGTTGGTTGATGGCAGTCGGTATGAAGGATATCGGAATTGCCGCATTGCTGGCTGTTCTGATGATGTGGAGTGTGCGGGTTTTTGTGAAATATCTGTATGACTCTACTTTTAACAGACGACGCGGAAAACGTGTGTTTATCTACGGGGTGAAAGCCGGCGGAGTGGGACTGGCGAAGAGTATCCGCAACCAGGTTGACTCCCGATATGTCGTGAGCGGTTTCGTTTCGGACAGGCAGGATATGCAGGGCCGCTTCCTGATGGGGAAGCGGGTTTATTCCAACGATGAGCATTTGGTGGAGAAGATGGAGGACTTCGGAGTGCATACTTTGCTGGTTTCTCCCTTGAAGAATGAGGCGATTCGGAATAACCCCGAAATGGTGGAGAGGCTGATAAAGGCAGGTATACGAATCTATATGATTTCTGCCGCGCAGGAGTGGGACGGTAAGAGTGATCTTGACCATCGTCAGCTTAAGGAGGTGGATATTGAAGATTTGCTGCCTCGCGACAAGATAGAAATCGACTTGAAAGCGGTGGAGGAATTGCTTACCGGAAAGAGTATTCTGATAACGGGAGCTGCCGGCAGCATCGGAAGCGAGATGGTGCGCCAGATTGCCAAATTTACTCCGCAAAAGCTTATTCTGATAGATCAGGCGGAGACGCCTTTGCATGATATACGTCTGATGATGGCGCGCAAATGGCCCGACATCGAGGCGGAAACCATCGTGAGTGATATTTGCATGAAGGAACGCATGGAGGAGATTTTCGGTATATATCGTCCCGATTATGTGTTTCATGCGGCGGCGTATAAGCATGTGCCTATGATGGAGAATAATCCGGGAGAGAGTGTGCGTAATAATGTGGAGGGTACGCGTATCATTGCAGACTTGGCTGTGAAGTATCGGGCAAAGAAGTTTGTGATGGTGTCTACGGACAAGGCGGTGAATCCCACCAATGTGATGGGGTGCTCCAAGCGTATCTGCGAAATTTATGTGCAGAGTCTGGATAAGGCGGAGAAGGATGGCAAAGTGGAGGGAGTCACTCAGTTTGTCACTACGCGTTTCGGTAATGTGCTGGGCTCGAACGGTTCGGTTATTCCGCTGTTTAAGGAACAAATCAAGCAGGGCGGACCGATAACGGTGACGCATCCCGATATTATCCGTTTCTTTATGTTGATTCCCGAAGCTTGTAAGCTGGTGCTTGAGGCGGGAACGATGGGCAATGGCGGTGAGATTTTCGTGTTCGATATGGGTAAGCCGGTGAAGATTGTGGATCTTGCCCGACGTATGATTCAGTTAAGCGGAGCCAAGAATGTGGAGATTAAGTTTACAGGATTGCGCGACGGTGAGAAACTGTATGAGGAGGTATTGAATGAAGAAGAGACGACCAAGCCTACTTTTCATCCTAAAATCAAGATTGCGCAGGTGCGTGAGTATGATTATGCCGATGTGTGCCGGCAGGTGGATGAGCTGGTGGCTTCCAGTGTGGAAGAGGATGATATGGAGATTGTAAAACGTATGAAGGAAATGGTTCCCGAGTTCAAGAGTAAACATTCGGTGTATGAAGTTTTGGATAAGTAGAATTAGGTATCGGTGGTTTTTGCCGTTATGTTTGTCGGCGCTGTTTGTTTGTACCGGAAGGGCGCAATCGGCAGAGAACACGCGGGTGGATGTGTTTATGGGAGCCGAATTGCATTATCGTGATATTTTTCATAATAAGATATATGAGGTGCTGGTGAACCTGACACCCGGAGTGAAGTGGTATATGGGAAACCGCTGGCAGTTGGCGGGACAGGTCATTGTGCCTGTTTATAATGATTATGGCGATCGTTATAAGAAAGTCCGTCTGAACATGGCTGTGCTTAGCAAGGAATGGGACTGGCACCGGAAGCTTTTTCTGAAAGTGAGCGGAGGACTGTTTGCGATGGAACGCTACGGACTGGATGTGAAGTGGATGTATGCGGCTACGGACTGGCTTGCCTTGGACGCACAGGCGGGATGGACGGGTTTTTGTTCCATGGCGGCAGGATGGGAATGCAGTCCGATGGAGCGTTTGACGGCTCTTGCCGGGGTACGTGCTTATCTGAATGGGGTGAATACGGAATTCCGGGTGCGCGGCGGCCGTTTCCTGTATGAAGACTGCGGTGTGCAGGGAGAAGCGATGAGGCATTTCCGGCATTGCACGGTGGGGGTGTTTGCCCAATATACCGATAAGGGAAAAGAGAATTTCGGTTTTAAGGTGGTTATGATGATTCCTCCTTATAAACGGAGTAACAGGAAGGTGCGTTTCCGCCCGGCATCCAATTTCCGCTTGACGTATAATCAGGAGGCGGATGCTTATGCGGGTAAAATGTATACGACCGACCCCGAAGAGAATGAACGGGAAGGATGGTTTGACCGCAGCCGGTCGGACTGGGGTGCGAATGGCATGACGCCTGATTTTACTGTTCGACAGAAAGGAGGTACTGAATGAAAATGAGATATATAATGGGGTGCTTCATGGCATTGCTGTTTTCGGTGCCGGCCGTGGCACAGCAGTATACGGGCATGAGCGGTTTGATACATGTTCCTTCGGCGGACATGGGTGAAGAGGGGGAGGCACGCGCAGGGGTGCATTTCCTGAATCGGGAGTTTACTCCGAATGTGCTGACGTATAAAGGCGATAAATATCATACGATGAGTTATTACCTGAGTATCACGCCGTTCAGGTGGATGGAGATTGCGTATACTTGTACGCTTTTGAAATCGACGAAGATTGTTGACGGTGTGGAAGATAAGGAACATCCGGGGCTGCACCGCAAGGACCGTTATTTTTCGCTCAAGCTACAGCCGGTTCGTGAGAAGCCGGGTAAGTGGTGGCCGAGTGTGGCGATAGGGGTCAATGACCTGGATTTCCGTGTAAACTGGCTGAAGACGCAGCATGAGGCGGATGTATCGCGTGTGGTAAACAGCTATTTTTCCAATTATTATGTGGCATTGTCCAAGCATTTCCGGCTGAAGGGGAATGTGCTGGGTGTGCACATGGCTTACCGGCACTGGCGGTGGAGTCTGAACTCGAAATGGAACGGACCGGTGGGCGGTATTACGTTCAGCCCTTCGTTTCAGAAGAATTTCCGGTTGATAGCGGAGTATACGGGCGATGATGTGAACGTGGGCTTTGACTGGAAATTGTGGAAGCACTTGCTGGTACAGTCTTCGCTGCAAAACGGCAAATATTTTTCCGGAGGGGTGTGCTTTTGCATCAATCTGTTGTAAATGATATAACTAAACATAATTTTTAAATTTAATTATTTTACTATGTACAATTTTGTAAGAAGAGGAGCTTATATGCTTCTGATTGCCGGTTTGACCATGGGGGTTGCCGGTTGTAGTGACGATGACCCTGATTATGACAATGTGACTCCGCCTGTGGTTGAGGTTGCTTCCAATACGTTGACCGGAGTTATCACAAGTCTGAACGGTGAGGGAATCTCAGGTGCGAAGGTTTCATTGGGAGAGGGTAATTCTGCCACGACCGATGCCAACGGTGTTTATCTGTTTAAGGATGTCAAGGCGGGTACTTACCAACTGAAAGCGGAAGCCGAAGGTAAGTTGTCACAAACAGGGACATTGACTGTTGCGGATGTGAAGAAGAGCCAGAATCTGGTGTGGAATGCGGCACTTGCTTCTGACGTAAAGAAGGAAGTGAGTGTATCGGCTGATGCACCAAGTGAGGGAAAAGTGGAAACGGAAACATTGAAAGGCAATGAGGAAGCCAAGGTGGAAGTGAAGGCTGAAATCGCTGCCGGTGCCGTGGAAGCAGATGAAGCCGGAGAAGTGAAGGTTGTTATCTCTCCGCTTTATAGGGAGGAAGATGTAATGGCACGTGCTGCGCGTGCTACCGATGAGACCATGTTGGTCGGTGCCGTTCTTTCTTGTAACAAGGAGGGTGCTTCTTTGAAAAAGGCTATCGAGCTGGGTTTTGAGTTGGACTCCGAACTGGCAGGTAAGGTGGAAGCCAAGCAGTATAAGAACGGTGAATGGGTGAAGGTGAACAGCCGAATCGAAGATGGCCGTGTGATTATTGCTGCGAGTGAGTTTGCCTCTTATGGTCTGTTCCTCGGTGTGGAATTCTCAGAGAAGAAGAGTACCGAAGTTGTTGCGTTTGAACAAAGTAAATGGGACAACCTGTATGGCTCTAAGGATATGTCTGTGGGTGAGGCTGCTTATATCTATAAAACAGGTACTGAAATCAGTACTGAAGGAACAAGTAAACTGACTGCCCTTTTGGTAGAGAAGTTGGCACAGCGTTTTGGTGCAACGGCAGTTACAGTCAGCGGTTCTTATCCCATCAATGTTACATTGCCGGTAGGTACTATGTTGGAAATCAGTGGTGTGCAGGAAGAATGGAGCGTGTCGGCAAGTGCACTCGGTAAGTCGGCTTCAGGTACACGCTACGGTATTGTAACGGTTGCGGTTGTTACTTCCAACCGTCAGCACACCGGTGGTGGTGAATAAACTGTAGTTTGTATTAATTTTTGTGGCCGGTCGGGAAGTAAGCATAAGCCGGTCAGTTATATATTAGGGAGGTAATGGCAGTTATCTTCCTAATATTTTTTTTATGCCAACTGTTGCCGGTGTTCATATAATTGTGGGCACTTGAATCTGAAACATAAAAAAAAGTTGTGCCAATATTTTTGACACAACCTTATTCATTCTTTTTCTTGTATACTTTAATCGACTATGCGCTTGTTCATTATGATATAAACAACCAGTCCAACAATGATAAGAGCAGCTGAACCACCTAAAACTGCGTTATCATTAATAGCAGAACTTCCTGCGCAGAAGATACCAACCAAAATAGCGGCACCAATGATCATAAGTATCAGACCTAAATTCTTAAGTAAGCTTTTCATGTGTGTATTTTATTAATAGATTATTTTTCTTGTGCACAAATTAAAGCATAATTCTGTTATGAAGGAAATTATTTTAGGAAAAAAAGATGAAATAGCAGAAATTCTTTAATCTTTGGTGTTCGTAAATATCTTCCTTAGTACATCCTGACTAACTTTCAGCTCTTCTAATGTTAATCCTTGCAAAGCTTCTTTTAATGTCTTATTGGCGATAAACCGTGCTTTTTCTTCCAGTTCACGTCCTGTTTTGGTTAAATGAACCAGATTCGTGCGACGGTCTTTCTTGTCCGAGATACGGACTACCAAGTGCTGACGCTCCATGTTGTCTATCAGACGAGTCATGCTGGGCTTGTCTTTGAAAGTGGCATTACACAGTTCTTGCTGGGTTACTCCGTCCCGTTCCCACAGAAACAAAAGCACTGTCCATTGTTCAGGAGTAATGTCTACTCCGTTCTGACGGAAGTTGCGGCTCAGTTTCCTATTGATGGCTGCCGACACTTTACCGTTCAAAATAGCGAATATCAGCTGGATATCAAAACTAAATTGTTCTATCATATAATTATTGTTTAAACAACTTTGCAAAGATACGATTCTTGTGGGAATAACGCAGATTTTAAGGATGAAAAAATACTAAAAGGCAAGATTAATTGCGAAATGAAACTATATTTTTGAAAGAAAATGCCTGTAAGTCTTTGTAGATTAAGAGAAAATATCTACCTTTGCGCTCGCAATTTAAAATTTTAATTTAATAATTTAATTAACGTAGTATGAATCAATACGAAACCGTTTTCATTTTGACTCCCGTTTTGTCTGATGTTCAGATGAAGGAAGCGGTAGAGAAATTCAAAGGTATTCTGACTGCAGAGGGTGCAGAGATTATCAATGAAGAAAACTGGGGCTTGAAGAAATTGGCTTACCCCATCCAGAAAAAATCAACTGGTTTCTATCAGCTGATTGAGTTTAAAGCAGAACCGAAGGTAATTGAAAAATTGGAAATAAACTACCGTCGTGACGAACGTGTTATCCGTTTCCTGACTTTCAGAATGGATAAATACGCTGCTGAATACGCTGCTAAGAGAAGAAATGTTAAATCAACTAAAAAGGAGGATTAATCATGGCACAGCAACAATCAGAAATCAGATATTTAACTCCGCCCTCAGTAGACGTTAAAAAGAAAAAATATTGCCGTTTCAAAAAAAGCGGTATTAAGTACATCGATTACAAAGATCCTGAATTCTTGAAGAAATTCTTGAACGAACAGGGCAAAATCCTTCCTCGCCGTATTACAGGTACTTCTTTGAAGTTCCAACGTCGTATCGCGCAGGCTGTTAAGAGAGCACGTCACTTGGCGTTACTTCCATTTGTAACTGATATGATGAAATAATAAGGAGGAATAAGTATGGAAATAATTTTGAAAGAAGACGTAGTAAACTTAGGCTACAAGAATGATATTGTAACTGTAAAGTCTGGTTACGGTCGTAACTATCTTATTCCGACCGGTAAAGCTGTGATTGCTTCACCTTCTGCAAAGAAAATGTTGGCAGAAGAATTGAAACAACGCGCTCACAAACTGGAAAAAATTAAGAAGGATGCTGAAGCTATGGCAGAACAGTTGAAGGGTGTAACTTTGACTATCGCTACCAAAGTGAGTGCTACAGGTACTATCTTTGGTTCTGTTACCAACATCCAGATTGCTGAAGAATTGGAAAAATTAGGCCACAAGGTTGACAGAAAGATTATCGTTGTGAAGGATACTGTGAAAGAAGTTGGTTCTTACAAGGCTATCGTTAAACTGCACAAGGAAGTTTCTGTAGAAATTCCGTTCGAAGTAGTTGCTGAATAATCTGTAAATACTTTAAAGTATATGCTGAAGAAGCCCGGTTCGCTAGAGCCGGGCTTCTTCTTTTTCTTGAGATTCCTCTTTTTTGTGGAAAGGGACTATATTAAATCGTTTTTGGCTTGCCGGTATATAAATTTTGTCTATCTTTAGCATGATAATTTTTCATACACGAATGAACTACTATGAAAACAAACCTGATAGAGAAAGTGAAGCGCATGAGCACAGAGTATAGATTCGGTGACTTCTTTCGCAACTTCATTGCTGTGGTGCTGGGTATTGTTATTACCTTTGCCGGCAGTGACCTGATAGAAGAACGTAAGATAAGAAATGAAGTGAAAGATGCTCTGTCATTGGTCAAAGATGAAATATTACTCAACAGGGAGACTATAGAAGAATTGATGGAGCAGGAGCTGTTTGAACAGCGGGGGGCGTGTTATCTGCTTCAATATAAAGATTCCATAGATAAGGCATCGCCGGATTCAATTGAGAAATATGGCTATTCGCCATTCCAGTCATTCAATCCTATTTATATTGATGATGCAATGGAGATGCTCAAAAGTTCATCGCTTATCTCTGCTATTGAAAATAAAAAACTTGCTACCCGGATTATTCAAACATACAACACGATAAAAACAGCTTATGGCAGTTTTGGGGCTTTTATGGATATAAAGCTGAAATGTATTGAGAAATTGACTGATAAGGCAGAAGTGAGAGAAGCATTGGCAAAGAATAAGCTCAGGACTAAAATGCAGGAGTGGGACTTTTATTTCACTATCCCGGAAGGGGTGCAGGCTGTGCAGCAAATTTCTTATATACATAGTTATCCAAGAAAAATGTATGGACGGTATATGGAACAGATAGACGAGACGTTGGCTGCCATTGACGAGGCGTATAAATAAAAAAAAGTCTGTTGTGCTTTCGCACGGCAGACTTTCAATTCTCTCTAATGTTCGTTCTGAATATTATTCAGCTACGGCTGCAGAGTCAGCAGCTGTGCTATCAACAGCAGCTACAGTGTCAACTGTTTCAACAACAGCTGCTTCAACTGTTTCAACTGTAGTAGAATCTGCGTTTTCAGCTCCGTTGTTAGCAGCTTTGTTTCCGCAAGATGCGAAAGAAACAGCTGCAAATGCTACGAACAAAAATACTAATTTTTTCATTTTCTTTGCTTTTTAAATCTGTAATACTAAATAGTTGCTTTATTAAAACGTTGCAAAGGTATACACTTTTTCAATATGTTGTACTCCTGAAACCGACTTTTTTTCCACATTTTTATGTTGTGCAACCTAATTTACTGATTTATAGTATGTTTTAAAACATATTGTTATTCCTCTGCAATGCTGTTGTAGAGGAAGCGTTTTATACTCTTTTTGGGAGTCTTTTCAAATTCGGTAGGATAAAGCTGAATAGTACTTACTTGTTCGTAATTGCCTACCAGTTTATTCAGATTTTTCAGGTTCTCGTCCATTACCGTTTTTATATTGTCGGGGGTGTTCAATCCCAGAGAGTCAAGACTGTCGTAATCGGGATAAACCAAAGCCACAAGTTTTTTATTGCGTTCTATAATCAGACTTTCCAGAACAAAGGGCATATTATTTAACTTCGCTTCAATTTCCTCCGGAAAGATATTTTGTCCGTTGGAGCTTAACAGCATGGTTTTGCTGCGGCCGCGGATATATATGAAGCCGTTTGCGTCAATGGTTCCCAGGTCACCGGTCTTCAGCCAACCGTCTTCGGTAAATACTTCGCGGGTTGCTTCTTCGTTTTTATAATATCCTTTCATTACGTTTTCTCCGCGCACCTGAATTTCGCCTGTCGTATTGTAGGGGTCATCCGAGTCGATACGCACTTCCATGATGTCGAGAATTTTTCCTGCAGAACCGGGGATGAAGGTATTCCAGGGGGCATAACTGATGAGCGGGCCGCATTCTGTCATACCGTATCCGATGGTAAAGGGGAATTTTATTTTGTAGAAGAAATCTGTTACTTCCGGGTTCATGGCTGCACCGCCAATAATGACTTCCTTGAACCGTCCGCCCAGGGCGTCAATCAGTTTTTTACGGATTTGCGCATATATCTGATTGTCCAGCAAAGGGATATTCAATGCCCATTTCATGCTGCGCTTATTGATAAGTGGCTGAATGACATTCTTGTATATCTTTTCTATTACCAGGGGGACTGTGATAATCAGGTTGGGCTTCACTTCTTCGAAGGCTTTCATCAGAATTTTTGGAGAAGGTGTTTTGCCTAACAGCGTGACATGGGTTCCCACGGCTGTTGCGGTCAGAAAATCGAAAGCACAACCATAAGCATGGGCCAAGGGTAGGAAAGAAAGTACTTTTTCTCCTTTTTTCAACAGTCCTGTTCGGATACCGAAGGTGACATTGCCTGCCAGATTGTTGCCTGTCAGCATCACTCCTTTGCTGAAGCCGGTGGTGCCCGAGGTATAGTTAAACAACATCACTTTATCATTAGACAATTCGGTATAGATGATGTTCTCCTTTTGGAAACCTTTGGGATAGGCTTTTTTCATGGCCGTATCTATGTTGCGCATGAATTTCTGAATAGTCTCTCCATCACGCTGGTGCAGACAACGGTAATCTGTCAAAGAAAAGACAGCACGTAAGTTGCCCAATGCTTCTTCTTCCAGGTTTTCCCAGATATTATCGCTGACAAACAGGAATGTGGATTCGGAATGATTGACGATATGATGAACGTCATTCGGCTTAAAGTCTTGAAGAATAGGTACAACGATGGCGCCATAGGTAATTGTTGCCATATATGCTATGCACCAGCGAGAAGTATTCTTACCTATGATTGAAATTTTATCACCGCGTCGGAGACTGCAATGTTGAAACAGCAGGTGTAACTTGGCTATTTCTTCTGCCACTTGTCCATACGTAAAAGCGTTGTCTTCACCATAATCTGTGTAACACGGTAAATCCCAGTTCTCCTTAAAGCTATTCTCGTATAGCTTAATAAAGTTCTCTTTTATCATTGCACAATTTTTGATGTAATGTGCAAAAATAAGCATAATTATTGGTATTCTAAAAGAATTAAGGAGAATTATGTGTAACTTTGTTGCCTAATATAGATAAATAGGTATGATTGATACGACAATATTCCAAAATAAAACGGCCGTTTATTATACATTGGGCTGTAAATTGAATTTCTCAGAAACCTCAACAATTGGCAGAATTCTGAAAGAAGCCGGTATCCGTACTGCGCGTAAAGGAGAGAAAGCCGATATTTGTGTTGTAAATACTTGTTCGGTTACTGAGGTTGCCGATAAAAAGTGCAGGCAGGCCATCCATCGGTTGACTAAACAGCATCCGGGTGCCTTTGTTGTTGTCACCGGATGTTATGCTCAGCTGAAGCCGGAACAGGTAGCGAATATTGAAGGGGTAGACCTTGTTCTCGGTGCGGAGCAGAAAGGGGAGCTGATGAATTACCTTGGAAATCTGGAGAAGCATGAGAAGGGAGAAGCCATTACGACGGCTACCAAAGATATTCGCAGTTTTTCTCCTTCGTGTTCGCGGGGTGACCGTACCCGTTATTTCTTGAAGGTGCAGGATGGTTGTGACTATTTTTGCTCTTATTGTACGATTCCGTTTGCCCGTGGACGCAGCCGTAACGGACGGATTGAGGACATAGTGGCGCAAGCTCGCCGGGCAGCCGGGGAAGGTGGAAAGGAAATAGTTATTACCGGGGTGAATATCGGGGATTTCGGAAAGACGACAGGCGAAACATTTTTTGATTTGGTGAAGGAACTGGATAAAGTGGAGGGTATAGAACGTTATCGTATCTCTTCCATCGAGCCCAATTTGCTGACGGATGAGATTATTGAATATGTTTCTCGTTCGCGTGCTTTTATGCCTCATTTCCATATTCCTTTGCAGAGTGGCAGTGACGATGTGTTGAAGTTGATGCGCCGTCGTTATGATACGGCATTGTTCGCTTCTAAGATTCGCAAGATAAAAGAAATGATGCCCGATGCTTTTATCGGTGTGGATGTGATTGTGGGAACCAGGGGGGAGACAGAACTGTATTTTGAAGATGCATATCGTTTTATCGAAGGGCTTGAGGTGACTCAACTTCATGTGTTCAGTTATTCTGAACGTCCCGGTACTCAGGCGTTGAAAATAGACCATGTGGTTTCTCCCGAGGAGAAACATCGGCGGAGCCAGCGTTTGTTGGCGCTTTCGGACGAAAAGACAAAGGCTTTTTATGCCAGACATATTGGCAAAGAGGCTATCGTGCTTGCCGAAAAATCGAAGGCGGGAATGCCGATGCATGGCTTTACGGATAATTATATCCGGGTGGAACTGGAACATGATGATGCGCTTGACAATAAGTTGGTGCGCGTAAAATTGGGTGATTTTAATGAAGACGGTACTGCCTTGAAAGGTACAATTATATGAAAAAGATATCAGTTGTCATATTGAATTGGAATGGGGAAGCTATGTTGCGGCAATTTCTTCCTTCGGTGATAGCATATTCTGAGGCGGAAGGAGTGGAGATATGTGTGGCTGACAATGCTTCTTCGGATGCATCGTGTGACGTGGTGAGGAAAGAGTTTCCTGCTGTGCGCCTTATTGAACTGGAGGAAAATTATGGCTTTGCCGAAGGGTATAACCGTGCCTTGCAGCAGGTGGATGCGGAATATGTGGTTCTTTTGAACAGTGATATCGAGGTGACACCTCATTGGTTGGAGCCTTTGCGGGATTTTATGGAAGTTCATCCTGAAGTGGCTGCTTGTCAACCCAAACTTCTGAGTCAGCGCAATAAGGAGTTTTTTGAATATGCGGGTGCTGCGGGGGGGTATATCGACCGTTATGGGTATCCTTTTTGTCGCGGACGGATTTTTGAAACGGTAGAGAAGGATGGTGGGCAGTATGATACGGTGATGCCTGTTTTTTGGGTTAGTGGAGCTGCCTTTTTTGTCCGCTTGAAAGATTATCGTGAGGCAGGAGGTCTGGATGGGCGTTTCTTTGCTCACATGGAGGAAATTGATCTTTGCTGGCGTTTTCGCAGCCGTGGAAGAGGATTGGTATGTATTCCGCAAAGTGTGGTGTATCATGTAGGTGCGGCTACATTGAAAAAAGAAAGTCCGCGGAAAACATATCTGAACTTTCGGAATAATTTATTGATGCTTTATAAGAATTTGCCTGAAAAGGAACTGAATAAGGTGCTTTGTGTGCGTGGTTTTTTGGATAGGATTGCTGCTATGGTTTTCTATCTTAAGAAGGATAAGGAGAGTGCCAAAGCTGTCTTTCAGGCAAGGAGAGATTTTGAGCGTACCCGTTATAGCTTTGCTTCTGCCCGCGTGGAGAATATGATGAAAGCTACCGATGAGCCTATTCCCGAAAGAATGGAGTATAGTATTTTGTGGAAATATCATGCGTTGGGCAAGAAAAGGTTTTCACAATTGCGTAATTTTGTGAAAGGGCTGACTGCCTGATGTGGGTAAACTAAATTTAGTATATTAAAAAAAACGACTATGAGCAAATTGGTTAGAAAAATTGGCTTGGTGGCACATGATGCCATGAAGAAGGACTTGATAGAATGGGTTCTTTGGAACTCGGAACGGTTGATAGGTCACAAGTTTTATTGCACGGGAACCACAGGAACACTTATCCGGGAAGCTTTGAAAGAGAAACATCCTGATGTGGAATGGGATATTACTATTCTGAAATCAGGTCCGCTGGGTGGTGACCAGCAGATTGGTTCGCGCATTGTGGAAGGAGAAATCGATTATCTTTTTTTCTTTACCGACCCGATGACTCTCCAGCCGCATGATACGGATGTAAAAGCATTGACTCGTTTGGCGGGTGTGGAGAATATTGTTTTTTGCTGTAACCGCTCTACGGCTGATCATATCATAACCAGCCCTCTGTTTGTTGACCCGGAATATGAGCGCACTCATCCGGATTATACCGGATATACACAGCGCTTTGCCAATAAGCCGGTAGTATCTGAGGCAGTGGAACGGGTCAATAAACGTAAAGGCAGAAAGAATAAATAATTATTTTATTCCAATGGCGTAAAGTGTATTTTATCGGTCGTAGTGTACTGCGACTCCTACTTTCTGACAATCCGCCCCCATAGGCGGATTTTCTTTGTATAGACGAATATCTATTTCTTCGATGACAGGGAAATCATGGAACAGCCGTTCCGCTATGCGTTCACATACGTGTTCCAATAACCTGGAAGGCGTTTTCATAACTTCTTTTACCGCGGTATGTACGTCGGCATAGCTTACGGTTCCCTCCAGTCTGTCTGTCTGGGCTGCATGGATAAAATTTGTTTTTAATTTCAGGTCAATGGTAAAGTTGGCTCCCACAACCGTTTCTTGTGGAGCTACTCCATGACGGGCAAAGAATTTAAGACCTTCCAGGCATATATACATTGATGTTGCTTTCATGCTTTTGTTTTTATTGGACGGACAAATATAAGGTACTTTTTCCTTATGGGAAAGAGAAGCAGAAAAAATGCTAAAAGAAAGAGGAATTGCCATTCGATACAGGCAGTTCCTCTTTTCTTCTCTTTTGTGATTACATTATATAATAAACCATTATCCGCATCTTGACGCTCCACAGGTTTTGCAGATAAGGCATCCCTCCTGATAAACGAGAGTTTCATGTCCGCAATTCGGACACTTCTGACCGTCGGCTTTCGTTCCGTCGGTAACATATTTTTTCAGAGCACGTTCTACACCGTTTTTCCATGTGTTGATGCTTTCGCTGTCCAATTGCAGTGAGTCCACCAACTTAATGACGCGGTCGATAGGCATGCGCCAGCGGAGGACGCCCGAAATCAGTTTGGCATAGTTCCAGTATTCTTTATTAAACTTCTCGGACAGACCTTCGATGGTGGTCTTGTATCCGCGCTTGTTTTCAAACTGGAAGTCGTAGTGTTTGTTGCCGTCTTCGTCTACATTTTTAATGATTCGTCCGCTAGTGACAGACTTCGGCAATAAGATGCCCTCTTCATCGTCTTGCAGACCGGTAAATATCTCGTATGGGTGACCGTCCAGCAGACCGACAAAGGCTACCCATTTTTCCTTGTTGTTCTGGAAACGGATGACATCGGCTTCTAATACTTTCGGGCGGACTTCGACTACCGTAGGCGGTTTGCAAGGTGGCATTTCTTCTTTCTTATCCTTCTTCTTGTTGGAAATCAATACACCGGAACGTGACCCGTCACGATATACGGTACAACCTTTGCAGCCCGAACGCCATGCTTCTACGTAAAGACGGTTTACGAGGTCTTCATCCACATCATTTGGCAAGTTGATGGTGACACTGATGGAATGGTCAACCCATTTTTGGATACGTCCTTGCATCTTTACTTTCATCAGCCAGTCTACATCATTTGATGTTGCCTTATAATAAGGTGATTTTTTTACCAATTCGTCTATTTCTTCCTGTGTATAACGCTTGGCGGGGTCGTAGCCGTTTATTTCCATCCATGTTACAAACTTATGGTGGAATACCACATATTCTTCGAAGGCGTCACCTGTTTCATCCACAAAGTCAACATGTACTTGCGGATCATTCGGGTTGACTTTTCTTCTGCGCTTGTAAACCGGCATAAATACGGGTTCAATGCCCGAAGTGGTCTGAGTCATCAAACTGGTGGTTCCCGTCGGAGCAATTGTCAGACAGGCAATGTTACGGCGTCCGTATTTGAGCATGTCTTCATACAATTTCGGATCAGCTTCTTTCAAGCGGTTGATGAAGGGGTTGTCTTTTTCTCTTTCGCTGTCATAGATAGCGAATGCACCGCGTTCTTTTGCCATTTCTACAGAAGAACGATATGCTTCCAAGGCAATCGTTTTATGCACTTTTTCCGAAAATTCGGTTGCTTCTTCAGTTCCGTAGCGTAGTCCCATGGCGGCGAGCATATCTCCTTCGGCAGTGATACCTACACCGGTACGGCGTCCCTGACCGCTTTTCTTGTATATTTTTTCCCACAGATGTCTTTCTGCCCCTTTTACTTCTTCACTTTCAGGGTCGGAGTCAATCTTGGTCATAATTCTTTCGATTTTCTCCAGCTCCAAGTCGATAATGTCATCCATGATGCGTTGAGCTAAAGCAACATGTTTTTTGAACAGCTCAAAATCGAAATAGGCATCCTTGGTGAAGGGATTGACTACATAAGAATATAGATTGATAGCCAGCAAACGGCAGGAGTCGTAAGGACATAAGGGAATCTCACCGCAAGGGTTGGTAGACACTGTGCGGTAACCTAAATCTGCATAACAGTCGGGTACGGATTCGCGTATGATGGTATCCCAGAACAGAACACCCGGTTCTGCCGACTTCCACGCATTGTGTACAATCTTCTTCCATAAAGCCGAAGCGTCTATTTCTTTGGTTGTCGAAGGTGTGGCAGCATCGATGGGATATTGTTGTGTATATGGAGTACCGTCAACAGCTGCCTGCATGAATGCATCGTCAAGTTTTACAGAGACATTGGCTCCTGTAACTTTGCCTTCTGTCATTTTAGCATCGATAAATGCTTCAGAATCGGGGTGCTTGATAGATACGCTCAGCATCAATGCACCACGACGGCCGTCTTGAGCTACTTCACGGGTGGAATTTGAATAACGCTCCATAAAAGGAACCAATCCTGTAGAAGTCAGTGCTGAGTTCTTGACAGGTGAACCTTTCGGACGGATATGAGACAAATCATGTCCTACTCCTCCACGACGTTTCATCAGCTGAACCTGTTCTTCATCAATGCGGATAATGGCACCATAGGAATCGGCTGCACCTTCCATTCCGATAACAAAACAGTTGGACAATGATGCTACTTGGTAATCATTGCCGATGCCTGTCATCGGACTTCCTTGTGGAACGATGTACTTAAAATGGTCCAATAACTCGTAAAGTTGTTGTGCGTCCAGCCCGTTTTTGTATTTGCTTTCAATGCGGGCCACCTCATTGGCAATACGCCAATGCATGTCTTCCGGTGACTTTTCGTAAATATTGCCGAAAGAGTCCTTTACTGCGTATTTGTTTACCCAAACCCTGGCAGCAAGTTCATCGCCCTTAAAGTATTGTAAAGATGCTTCAAAGGCTTCGTCGTAGGAGTAAATTCGTTTTTCCACTTTTCTGTTCAGATTTACTATAATTATTAATAAGCTTAAGATGTAGAAGTCCTAACTCATTTATAACAAAAGCGTCGGCAAAGCTATATATGTTTTCTGAATAAACAAAATAAATATCGAATAAGTTTTCAACAATTTAAAAGTTATCCAAAACGGTCTGTTAATTATTTGATTTTCAATATAGGTTGTTGATGCGTGAGCTGCTAAAGTTTTCTATTTGGAAAATTTGAGTAAAATGTGAAGTAATGAAATAATTGAAAACTCCAAATGTTTGGGGTGGATTATTTTGCAAAAAAGGTTATTGAATACGCTTTTCTTTTCTTATCTTTGCAAGAAAAAGAATATGGATTCAATAAAGAACAGACGGTCTATCCGTAAATACAAGCAGGATGAAATTCCCGCTTCTTTGTTAAATGATTTGCTTGAAGAGGCTTTTCGTGCTTCTACTATGGGGAATATGCAACTATATAGTGTGGTAGTCACTCGTGATAAACAGATGAAGGAAAAATTGGCACCGGCTCATTTTAATCAGCCTATGGTAACGGGTGCACCGGTGGTGCTTACTTTTTGTGCCGACTTTAACCGCTTTAGTAAATGGTGTCGGGCACGCAAAGCGGAACCGGGATATGATAATCCTATCTCTTTTTTGAATGCGGCGACAGATGCATTGCTGGTTACACAAAATTTTTGCACATTGGCGGAAGAACATGGGTTGGGTATTTGCTATTTGGGTACTACTATCTATAACCCGGACCAGATAGTTGAGATTCTCCAGTTGCCGGAACTGGTGATGCCGGTAGCTACCATAACGGTAGGATATCCTGACGAATGTCCTTCACAGGTCGACCGTCTTCCTGTTCAGGGGCTGTTGCATGATGAGGTTTATCATGATTATTCGGTTGAAGACATCGACCGTATTTATGCTTATAAAGAATCATTGCCGGAGAATCATCGATTTATAGAGGAGAATCAGAAGGAGACATTGGCTCAGGTGTTTACTGACGTACGTTATAAGAAGGCTGATAACGAGTATATGTCGGGTATCCTGAAGGCGACATTAAAGAAACAGGGGTTTGAAAAATAATCCGTTTGTATTTATTTTTAGGCATGAATAACACACGATTTACGGAAAAGATGAAAAATCCGTGTTTATCTGTGTTATTTGTGCCTAAAAAGCAGTCTCTACAGAATGAGACTTTTTATTTTCTTCTTAGTAATGCTTCAATTTCTTCTATATCAGCTTTGAATGATTTATCTACCTCTACCTGATCTTTCACTATTTTGCAAGCATGCAATACGGTAGCGTGGTCTTTATTTCCAATTAACTGACCAATCTTGGAAGAGGAGGCGTCTGTATGCTTTTTTGCAAGGAACATGGCAACCTGACGTACCTGCACGACTTCTCTTTTGCGCGTTTTAGTGTGGATTGCCGATTCTTCTATCTCATAATGACTGCATACTTTGGCGATAATGTCCTCGATGGTAATCGGTTTGCTTTCGCAACGAACCGCTTTGCGAACAATCCGTTCTGCCAAATCGATGTCCACGTCACGCTTAAAGATAATGGACTGTGCCAACAGAGAGTTGATGATACCTTCCAGTTCACGTACGCTTTCGTTGACGTTTTCGGCAATGTAGTTTATTACAGATTCAGGAATATTCAGTCCGTCACGGCGAATCTTGTTGCGGAGAATATTCTTTCTCAGTTCCACATCAGGCTTTTCCAGTTCGGCTACCAAACCCCATTTAAAACGGGTCAGGAGGCGTTCTTCCATACCTTGCAGCATCACCGGTGCGCGGTCGGAAGTCAGGATAAGTTGCTTACCGTTTTGGTGCAGGTGGTTAAAGATATGGAAGAAGGTATTCTGAGTTTTGGTAACACCGGCAAATTCCTGGATATCATCGATAATCAGCACATCTATTGTCTGGTAGAAACTGATGAAATCATTGAAATGGTTTGTACGTACAGAGTCGGTATATTGTACCTGAAACAAATGTGCCGATACATATAATACTCGTTTTTCCGGATAAAGTTCCTTGATGCGTGTACCTATGGCATTGATTAAGTGGGTTTTTCCCACACCTGACGGTCCGTATAAAAACAACGGATTGAATGTCCGGGCAGGGTTCTTTGCCACGGTTTCTCCTACAGTACGCGAAAACTCGTTACTGTTTCCTTTGATAAAGTTCTCGAAATTGTAGTTCGGGTTCAAGTGCGGATCCAAATCCTGCGGAGCCGGAGCCTGCATCGGGTTGGGAGCCTTATTGCCATCTTTTATAACTGTTTGTGCGGGTAATGCCGAAGAACGCTTGGTACCCTCTATATTTACAGTTATATGATTGGTCTTGTCTGTTAATATGCAATACATCAACTGCGTACCTTCCCCGATTTCTTTATAAAGGGCTGCACGCAATAAATCCACGAACTTTTCTTCCAAAAATTCATAGAAGAAAGGACTCGGGACTCCAATGGTCAAGGCGTGGTCTTCGTACTTCAGAGGTACGATAGGCTCAAACCAAGTTTTATAAGTCGTATCAGGAACATTGTCTCTAATGATATTGAGACATCGATTCCATAAAACGACGTGATCGTTTTCAATCATATAAGACATTTATTATAAAAAGCGAAACTTCTACAATGCAAATTTCGAAATGAAAATCTGAAAAAACAAATCGCTTTTTTCTTGCTTTTTATATTTTAAAAGTAATCTCTTTAGTTTCAGTGACTTATAAAAAGCACTCTGAGGTCAGTCCGGAATGAAAGTTGCATATTTGTAAGCTCTTGATTCTTAGCTTTCTATTGAGCTTTTCTTGTGTCGCTATATTGGTGATTAACTCCGCTTCTTTAAGCCTTTCTTCCCTGTTGACAGCCTTTTACTAGCCAACAGGGAAAAAAAGGAAATATGGCTTTATTTAGAATATTTCTATTTTAAGCGGAAGCCTTACTTATCTTTCTTGCCGAACAGCGAGAAGTGTACATACCGTTTGGGATGTGCCTTCAGGTCTTCCAGCAGGGAAGCTGCATTGGCTGTTGTTGTACTCAAGTTCTGGTAGAATGTCGGGTCGTTGAACAATAAGCCAATGGTATTATCTTTGCGGGTGAGTTTTTCGGTCAGCAATTGTACATTATATAATGTAGAGTCTACTTTGCTGAAAGTGCTTGCATAGTCAATGCCTTTTAAGTTTTCACTGATGACAGAGAAGTTATCGGTAATGGTCACCAATCGGCCGGTGATCTGCGGTAATTCATTATTCATTAATGAATTCAGCTGGCGTGTAGTAACGTCCAAGTTGGCTGTCAGTCTCTCAGCATTGTGTATGGTTGCCGTCAGTGCCGGGTCTGCCAGGAGTTTGTTCAATGATTGAAGAATGGAATCCATTTTGGGAAGAAGCTGTTCCACTTGGGGAACCAACTTTTCTTCAGCTACCCCCATCAAACCATTGTTGGTTATTCCGGGCAAAGTATCTCCCGGCTGGAAAAATTCGTTGGTTTTATCATTCAAGAGTAAGTTCATTTTTACCGTTCCCAGCATTTCGGTAACCAATTCTCCTTTACTTCCTTTGGGGATGCGCATTTCTTTGTCTACCTCTACCTCTACCGTCACATGCCCCGGTTTCTTGTAATTATAGTTGATACTTCTCACAGTACCCACTTTAAAACCATTGGCAAATACGGGGCTGGAGCCGGCCAGACCGTTTATGTTGGTATATTCTACATAATAATAGTTTGCTGATTGGAACATGTTGATTCCTTTCAGGTAATTGATACCATAAATTAGCATGGCTAAAGCAGCGATGCCTATTAATCCTATTTTTACCTCTTTCGTCATTTCTGTTATTTCTTTTATATAATTATCTGTTTTTCTTAAATTCTTTGATGGCTTCGTTTACATTCATCTTTTCTCCGTTTTTAAAGGCAATGATGAATGCATCTTTAAATTTAGCGGTAACTTCGCGCTTCATGCGTAATACCTTATTATAGTCGGTGCTTTCTCCATAGGTATATTTATATAGCCCTTTTTCTTTATAATAACTTACCGGAGAAAGTCCTTTTAATTGTCTGCTGTTTTTGGGCAATACCCTATCGGATGCCAATATTTGTATTTTGAATATCGGTTTATGAACAACTTCAGGGTTGCTCTTATTTGTCTTGATGTTAGGTGTATCCGGCTTTCTGTTGCTTCTTACCGGTTCGGGTGCACTGTCGGGTTCATCGGTCGGTGTTTCCGCTACAGATTCCTCCGGTTCGGGCACTTCCGGTTGCTGCACTTTGCTACGGTCTATTGGTGCGTCGTGTTCGCGTTTATAGTTTAAGAAAGCTTTGTAAATACTGTTTGCCAATGCTTCACTGCCTGTGTTGGACAGAAGATACTGTTCTTCATCGGGAGTAGAGATATAGCCGAGCTCTACCAATACACCGGGCATGGATGTTTCACGAAGTACGAGAAATCCTGCCTGATGCACGCCTTTGTCTATGCGGCGTGCCGAAGTCTTGAATTGTTTTTGTATCAGAGTTGCCAGTTTGACACTCTTCTCCATGTTTTTGTCCTGCAGGAATTCAAAGATGATGTAACTTTCCGAAGAGTTCGGATTGAAACCGGCATAACGTTGCTGATAATTGTCCTCTATTAAAATAACAGAGTTTTCCTTTTTGGCGACTTCCAGGTTTTCTTCTGTCCGATGGAGACCGAGGGTGTAAGTTTCCGTACCTCTGACATTGCGTCCGCGGGCTACCGAATTGGTATGGATGGAGATGAATAAGTCTGCTTTGGCGTTATTGGCTATTTGTGCCCGGCGGTCCAAAGGAATAAACACATCGCTGCGGCGTGTGAATATGACTTTTACGTCTTTACAGTTGTTCTGTATCAGGCGTCCTACTTTCAATGCCACATTCAGATTGATATTCTTTTCTTTTCCGCGTCTGCCGATGGCACCGGGGTCATGGCCTCCGTGACCGGGGTCAATGACAACAGTGAAGTCCTTTCCTTCGGCTGTAAGACAAAGAAAGGGCAAGACTAGCGCAAGGCTACACAACAGAATTATTATTTTAAGTCTATCGGTTCTCATATTAATTAAGGTGCAAATGTAGCGATTTTTAATGAAAACTCGGCTTTTACCTTCAAGTTTTGTGTTTTTTAGTAGAAAGATGCCATAAAACCCGAAAAACAGACGAGTATTTGGTTGATTTTCTATTACTTTGCATCCCCAAAAAATCTATAATATGCTTAAATTTCTGAAGAATTGGACGCTGCCTTTGGCAATGTTTGCCGGAGCTATCGGATATTTCCTGTTGGCCAACGTCACTATTTTGGAGCCGGCAAAACCTTTTGTGAATTGGCTGATTGCCGTTTTGACTCCTTTTCTTATCTTCGCACAGTTGCTGCTTACTTTTTGTAAGATTGAGCCCAAGGAATTACTACCCAAGGCATGGCACGTATGGCTATTGTCCATTCAGGCTGTATCAAGCGGCATTATTGCTTTGTTGCTGATTTTCTGTCCCATGGAGGAGGCTTACAGGGATATTTTTGAAGGGGCGATGGTTTGCCTGATTTGTCCCACGGCCACGGCAGCGGCTGTCATTACAGGAAAACTGGGAGGAAGTGCTTCCACGCTTACTACTTATACCTTACTTTCGAATGTATTGGCGGCAATAGCGGTGCCGCTTGTGTTTCCGCTTGTGGAGCCTCATGCCGACATCACCTTTGTGGTGGCTTTTCTTAAAATACTGAGTAAAGTGTTTCCTCTGTTACTGGCTCCTTTTTTTATTGCATTGTTGTTTCGTTATTATATCCCGTCTGTACATCGGCTGTTGTCGAAATATCATGGGGTCGCTTTTTATTTGTGGGCGGTTGCACTGACTATTGTGACAGGACAAACCGTGCGTTCACTGGTTACCGCTGCTGCCGATGTTTCCATCGAGATAATGATTGCTTTGGCAGGACTTGCCACTTGCTGTCTGCAATTTTATTTTGGTAAAAGAATTGGCAGTGCTTATCATGACCGAATCAGCGCGGGGCAGGCTTTGGGACAGAAGAATACGGTGCTTGCCATTTGGATGGCAGTGACTTATCTCAATCCTTTATCGTCTGTCGGTCCCGGTAGCTATGTGGTGTGGCAAAATATTTTTAATAGTTATCAACTGTGGAAAAAGAGGAAGAGTGAGATGAAATAACCGGTGTAAGATAAGAAGGATAGAAAAAAACATTATAAATAGATATGAAAACGGACTTTACAATCAGGCAAGCTCAACAATCGGATGCGGTTGCGCTAAAAGAGTTATTTCAAAATACTGTTCTTGTGATAAACAGACGTGATTACTTACAGGCAGAAGTTGAGGATTGGGCATCCTGCGGAAGTAACCTTTCTAACATTAAAGAGAGGATAGAGACCCACTATTTTGTTGTAGCCGTTAATCAACAGTCACAAATCGTTGGTTTTTCATCTATTACGCCTCAAGGCTATTTACATTCTATGTTTGTCCACAAGGATTTTCAAGGTGAAGGTATTGCTACGATGCTTTTGGAAGAAATAGAACGCTACGCAATTACAGCCGGGATTACGCGGATTACATCCGAAGTGAGCTTGACTGCCCGCCCTTTCTTTGAAAAAAAAGGTTATGCAGTAGAAAAAGAACAAAAGCGCAAGGCGAATCAGCTTTCTCTCACTAATTTTTTGATGGCAAAGGAAGTGGCGTTTTTGGAGTATTATAATAAAAAGGTTACAGATTAAGCTTAGTACGTTCCTTTGTCTGTATATCCAAAACAGACTCAGCCTGACAGAAAGCATGCTTTTACACGTACGTCCTCATAGAACTACACGTACGTATGCGTAGCCCTACGCATACGTACGTATGAAGCTATACATACGTACGCATATGCCTGTACGTGCGTATGTTATTTTTATGAAAAATGAGGGGATTAATTCGTTGTTAAATAATCTCCATCGAAAGACAAAGGCAACAAAGCACTTACACCTTCCATGATATAAATATCCGATTTGCTGTAAAGTAAGATACGCATTGGTTTTCCAAACCGCTTTTCAGTTTCCAGCAACACTTGTCGGCAGGCACCACAGGGTGGGATGGGAGTGTCAAGGAAGTCTTGTTCGGTTCGTGCAGCAATGGCAAGTGTTTTTACCGCTTGGTCGGGATATTGGGAATTGGCATAAAATAGGGTAGTGCGTTCGGCGCATAGTCCGGAGGGATAAGCTGCATTTTCCTGATTGCTCCCTGTTACCACAACACCGTTCTCCAGCAGGGCAGCAGCTCCTACCGAGAAATGCGAATAAGGTGCATAACTTCTTTGTGTTGCCTTGCACGCAGCATCCACCAATTTACGGTCTTCTTCCGTGAGTTCGTTATACTTGCGTGCCTCAATATTGATTTCCAGTTTGATTTCTTTCATGGTGTTTAAGCCTTGGTTTGTATGCAAATGTAATCTTTTGCTTTTGATTTCCAACTTCTTTCTTCCGGTTAATTTCAAATTTCTTGCAATTGCTGTTCATTCGCTTCTTCTTCTCGGAAAATAATTATCGTATATAATTAAAAGTCATTAAAAAAGCTGTATATTTGTACTTCGTGATAGAAAATGAAGAACGAAAAATGATAGATCAAGCAGTAATTGACAGAATAAATCAGGGTGATGTAAAGGCATTCGAGTGCCTTTATAATGACTATTTCGTTTATTTATGTGCTTGTGCCAATTCTTATATCTTCAATGCCGAGGAAGCTCAGGACATAGTGAATGAAGTCTTTATGAAATTGTGGTATAAACGTGGTGATTTATTTTTTCCTATTCATCCTTATCTGGTACGCAGTGTGCAAAACGGATGTTTGAATTATTTGCGTTCACTTCATAGCCGGGAGCGTGTGGCAGATGAATATCGCGAAACATTGCTTGAATATCAGGAAGAATATTGCATGAGTGAATGCAATCCTTTAAAAGAAATGGAACAGGCTGATTTGGAGCGTCAGGTACAGACCGTAATTACTTCCCTGCCCGATAAGTGCAGAACTGTTTTTGAACAATATCTTTATTCTGAACTTACTCCGCAGGAAATTGCCGAGAAGAATGGAATCTCTGTCAACACCGTGCGTGTGCATATTAAAAATGCGATGGACAAGATGAAGGAGAAGCTGGGTTCACGAATCGGAATTCTCTTATTTTTTCTTTTTTAAATGAATAATAAAAAAAGTCCCTTTTTTATTAAATGCTTTTAAGGTTGTGCGTGTATTATTATTAGTTTAATAATACAAGACCGACAGAATGAGTAATTCAATACATGAGTTTGACAGGTTGATGCTGGATTATCTGAAAGGTGATATAACACCTGAAGATAGGCAGAGAATGACCGAATTATTACATAAGGATGCTTCCTGCCGGGAGAAGTATCGTGAGATGTCACGTGCTTATGCCATTGCTTCTGTGCCTTGGTTTGAACGGAGAAAGAAGCAGAACCTTGATTTTCTGCGAGAGAAGTTAGACCTCCGTTCCTCGCCCGGACGCACTTTGGTTAGAAGGGTGAGAGTTGGGAGCTTTGCGGCAATGGTAGCATTATTGATTGGCCTTGGCATTCGTCTTATTTATTTGAATAACCATCCGGCAGAAGTGATTGTTCCACCTGTTTCCTATTGCCGGATAGAAATTCCTCAGGGTGCGCAATCCAAATTGATATTGCCGGACAGCACCTCGGTTTACCTCAACGGAGGTACCATTATAAAGTATGATGCGTCATTTCAGAATAAGGCTGAACGCGAGGTTTATCTTAATGGGGAAGCTTACTTTGAAGTGGCTAAAAATGCGGAAAAGCCTTTTATTGTTCATGCGGCTGATTTGAATGTCAAGGTACTTGGTACCAAATTCAATGTATCGTCTTATCCGGACGAGCCAAACATAAAAGTCAGCCTTGTGGAAGGGCGGGTCAAAGTGTCCACGGCTTCGGATGGAGTTGATAAATTTTATCTGTCTCCCAATGAGCAGGCTGTGTATGACAAGGCAAAAAAGACTTTGTCTGTAAGGGCTGTAGACGCAGGCTCTCAAGTAGCCTGGACAACAGGACGTCTTGTTTTTGTCAACGAAACCTTATTTCATATTCTGAAAACGATTGGGAAAAAATATGATGTTCAGATTTTAATCCAATCCCGGAAGATGAATACTGAATATTTTTCCGGTAGTATAGATGCAGACCTGACTTTGGATGAGATTCTTTCTTATCTGGATGTAGATAATAAGTTTGTTTGGAGAAGGAAGGGAAAAACCGTGGTTATTGCTGACAGATAGGATGTAAAACCGTATCCCTATGGGTATACCTTAAATATTTTTGTTAACTAATAATTCTAAGTATGAAAAAAACTTTTTGCAAGACTCGCAGGGGACATTGGGTCCCTCTGGCATGGGCAGCTTCATTCCTTTTATGGGGAAATGTTGCTTTCGCTGCATTGCCTATTCAGGAGGCAAGACTTTCCATGCAGCATCGTTCGGTATCCTTGAATCAAGTCTTCAGTGAAATTGAAAGACAAACGGGGTATTCTTTTTTGGTTCGTAATAATGATATAAATACGAATCAGAAGATTTCCATTGATGTGAAGAACAAGAGTGTCAAGGAAGTCTTGGAGATTTTATTTGCCGGTAAGAATATACGTTATGAAGTAGAAGGGGAACGTATTTCTGTTTATAAGCCTCAACAGACCAGACAGACTACAATTTCCGGAATTGTTGTGGATGCCGCTCAGGAACCGATTATCGGGGCTTCTGTCGTAGTGGTAAACACAACCAACGGCTGTATCACGGATTTTGACGGAAAATTTTCTTTGGAGGTTTCACAATTGCCGGTGAAGGTACAAATCACTTATATCGGTTATAAATCGCAGGTAGTGACTGTCAGTGATGCTAAAACTGTTCAGGTTGTTCTTCAGGAAGATACCGAAACATTGGATGAGGTAGTTGTTGTCGGTTATGGCTCTCAGAAAAAAGCCAACCTGACCGGTGCTGTTGCTTCTGTAAAGATGGATGAAGTGATGGGAAACCGTCCGTTGGCACAGGCAGCCGATGCGTTGCAAGGTACTGTTCCCGGTCTGCTTGTTTCCAGCAGTGGAAATGCCCCCGGTCAGGGAAAGTCTTTCCAAATTCGCGGTGCTTATTCGGTAGGTGTAAAAAATAGTGACGGTTCGTATGGTAATACCATCAAGCCTTTGGTTTTGATTGATAACGTAGAAGGCGACCTGGATATGATTAATCCCGAAGATATTGAAACCATTACCGTATTGAAAGATGCTGCTTCGGGAGCCATCTATGGTGCGCGTGCTGCCGGTGGTGTGATTTTGGTGACAACCAAACGTCCGAAAGGTGAGACTACTTTCCAATTGAATTATAACAATAACTTTGCGTTTGCTTCAGCTATGAATCTGCCTGAACAGGCTCCCCTGATGGAGTATTTGCAAGCGTATTCGGATGCTGCCGGTGACCAGTTCTGGACAATGGGTTCGCCCAGTGTAAGCAAATGGATGGGTTATCTGGAACAATATCGCAACAATCCTTCTTCTATTCCTACGGTAGGTGATGGCATTTTTAAAGATGCAGATGGTGCCGTATATTATATGAATGAAAAGGACTTGACAAAAAACATGCTCGAAACCAGTTTCCAGCAGAGCCATAATATATCGATGACCGGAGGTACGGAGAAACTTCGTTTTCGTCTTTCTGCAGGTTATATTGACAATAACGGTGTGTTGATTACGGATAAAGACCAGTATAGGCGAATGAATGTAAGCGGATTCATCTCAGCCAATATCACGAAATGGTTTACTCAGGAAGCTACTCTTAGTTATGCCCATAGCAAGAAAACATTGCTTAGCTCAGCCTTGGGTGCTATCTATTCCACCCGTTTGGCTTCTTTTTATCCTGAAGGAAATATGCCGGCCGGAATTTCGGATGAGGCAGAAGGCTTGCCTTTCTTTACTCCTGCCAACCAGATACGTTGGTCCAATCCCTCAAAGACATTGAATGATAACCCTCGTATTTTCTTGAAGTCCATACTGAAACCGCTTAAAGGTCTTGAAGTGGCGTTTGAATATACGTTTGACAAGAAAATATATGATTATCATTGGTATACGGGAAGTGTAGCTTATACCACAGTTCAGGGAGGTAAAGACACTACTCCGACAAACGATTATTTACAAAAGACAAAAAGATATACCGATTATAATTCAATAAACTTATATGCCACTTATGATTTTAATCTGGGCGACCATAAGTTTAAAGTGATGGGCGGGTTTAACCAGGAGTCAAGTTATCGCGAAACAATGGAAGCTTATTCATACGGGCAAGCGGTAATTGAAGTTCCTTCGTTGGGTTCGGGTACTTCTACATTGAAGGCTACCGATAGCTATAATGAGTATTCGGTACGTGGAGGCTTCTTCCGTGTGAACTATAATTATCTGGACCGATATTTATTGGAGGTGAACGGACGTTATGACGGTTCTTCCAAATTTCCCAAAGATTCTCGTTATGGCTTCTTCCCATCGGTTTCCGTTGGTTGGAATATTGCTCAGGAAAAGTTTATGGAACATACACAAAATTGGTTGGGCTCATTGAAGTTACGTGCGTCTTACGGTATGATTGGTAATCAGAATGTGCCGGCTTATTCCTTCATTCCTACCATGACAGTGAATAATAAATACAATGGATGGTTGTCCGGTGGCAATTATGTGACAGCCATCACTTCTCTTCCTTCTTTGGTAAGTAGTAATTTTACTTGGGAAAAGGTGGGTACTATTGATATAGGTCTTGATTTCTCTATGTTCAGCAACCGTTTCACCGGTACATTCGACTGGTATCAGCGTAATACAAACGGAATGCTGGCTCCGGGCATGCAGTTGCCGGCCGTAGTGGGTGCGAGCGCTCCTTATCAGAATACAGCAGATATGCGTACACGTGGTTGGGAATTGAGTGTGAATTGGCGTGACCAAATCGGAAAGGTTGGTTATCGTGTAGGTTTCAACCTGTCAGACAGCCAATCAAAGATTGTGAAGTATAATTCGAATGAATCCGGCATATTAACCAGTACTTTGAGTAATGGTTCTACCTTCTGGAACTATTATGAAGGAAAAGATTTAGGAGAAATTTGGGGATATGAATACGATGGTTTCTATACCGTGGATGATTTTACCGATACATCTTCATGGAAGTTGAAAGAGGGTGTACCTAGTATTGATGGTTATAATCCTCGTCCGGGTGATGTGAAGTTTAAAAATCTGAAGGACGATGACCGTGGAACCAATATGATTTCCAGTGGTGATAATACGGTCAGTAATCCGGGCGACCGCAAAGTGATTGGTAATAATACACCGCGTTATCTTTATGGTATTACGCTGGGAGCAAATTTTAAAGGATTTGATTTGAATGTATTTATGCAAGGTACGGGAAAGCGTGATGCATGGATTGCAAATAACCTGAAGTTTCCCTTGTATTCCGACTTCAAGTTCATCGCCTTGTATAAAGACTTGGGCAATTATTGGAAACCGGTAGATGCTGCGAACGGAGATTACACGGCTGCTAATCCTAATGCCGAGTTCCCGCGCATTTATGGTAACTATGGTAATCAGGGTTCTAATTACCGCCAATCAGATAAATATTTGTCGGATGCTTCCTATTTCCGTATCAAGAATGTTACATTGTCCTATACTTTCCCGAAAGCATGGATAACAAAAGCATCTTTATCGCAACTGAAAGCCTTTGTCAGCATTGAAAATCTGGCTACATTCTCATCATTGCCGAAAGGTATTGACCCGGAAACATTGTCATGGAACTATCCGGCATTCCGTACCGTATCTTTCGGGCTTAATGTTACATTATAAACCTAAAATTAGTACGAGTATATGAAAAAACTATTTATAAGTTTGGCTATCATCGCAGGAATCAGCCTTTCCGGTTGTAATGATAGCTTTCTGGAAAAATCCCCTGTTACGGACTTGACAGAAGAAAACGCATTTAATTCCTACGATAACTTCAAGGCTTTTATGTGGCCTTGCTATGAAATGTTTACGAATAATACCATCCGTACTTCTTTGAACGGATGGGGACAAAACGGTCCTTATAAAGGTGATATGGATGCCGGTTATTTTGAACAGAAATACGAAAGCGGCTATAATGATTTCGCTTACCAAACCGTTGCCAGCGTAGCATCGGGTAATGGTTGGAACTTTAGTTCATTTATTCGCCGAATCAATATCATGCTTTCTCATATCGATGATTCCGAGATGACTGAAGCACAAAAAAACCATTGGCGTGCGGTAGGTTATTTCTTTCATTCCTTCTGGTATATGGAGTTGATAGACCGCTTTGGTGCTGTGCCTTGGGTGGATCAGGTCTTGAAGGAAGACTCTCCTGAAGCTTACGGTCCGCGTATTGACAGGAAAACGGTGGCAGACAATGTGTTGGAACGTTTGAAATGGGCTGAAGAGAATATAGGCGATTTTACTTCGGAGGATGGAAAGAACACCATAAACAAGGATTGTATATTGGCGGCTATTTCACGTTTTGGCTTACGCGAAGGTACATGGAGGAAATATCATGAACTGGGAGATTATGATAAGTATTTGCAAGAAAGTGTCCGCGCTTCGGAGCTGTTGATGAGCGCTTATCCTACTCTTTATACCGGAACAGACGGACAGCCGGCGGCAGGGTATGGTGAAATGTGGACTACGGAAGATTTAAGTACCGTTCCCGGCATTATTTTATATAAAGAATATGTGACTGATATAAATCCGATGGGTACTTCTTATATCGAACATACTTCTTCACATTATGTAGAGATGAATCAAAAAACGGTAGATTTATATCTGATGAAGAATGGTAAACCTATCTTAAATGCAGAATCCGAGTATCATGGAGATAAAGATATGTATGCCACTTTCCGTGACCGCGACCCGCGTATGTATCACACCATCATGCCTCCTTATAAAGTGAAAGCAGGAGGAGGTACTTACCGCACCTGGTCGTATACCGACAATGAGGCCGACCGTGAGTATATTGATATCATGGGAGCGAATACCAGTTGCAGCAATCCGGGTATCGGCATGAAGCGTTTGCCGGGACAGAACTGGAGTGCATCCTTGGTTCCCGAAATTCCCAGACTGGGTACAGGTGCTTTTGTTACTTGCCGTTCCGGTTATTATGTTTGGAAGAACTGGGATAACTGGGAAACCAATTTTAATAATGGTAATTTGAATACGGCAGACAAACCTATTTTCAAGATTGAAGAAGTGTTGTTGAATGAGGCCGAAGCCAAATTTGAACTTGGAAATTTTGATCAGGGCGTAGCCGACAAGACGATTAACAAATTGCGTGAACGTGCAGGGGTTGCCAAAATGGTAGTTGCCGAAATTGATGCAAACTTTGACCCGAATCGTGGGAAGTACTACCCTAAGAATAATGATGCCGGTGTGGAGGTTGACCCTGTATTGTGGGAAATCCGTCGTGAGCGTATTATTGAGTTGATGGGTGAAGGATTTGGATTCTACGATATTCGCCGTTGGCGTATGGCTCCCTGGTTCTTGAACAGACCGGCAACCGGAATCTGGATGAGTAAAGCAGATGCGCTAAGTAACAATATGACATTGTATAATCCTGAAACGGGTTATTCCGACGGTACATCAGGTACAATGTCCGAAGGTTATCTTTATCTTTTCAATGACCCTCTGAAAGAAGGAAAAGGATGGTTGGAAAAATACTACTTATATCAGGTGCCGACTACCGAAATATTATTGAATCCTTCTTTGGAACAGAATCCGGGATGGTAATTTGAAATAGTATATAAAAACAAGCAGATGGAGGCCGGCTCAACTAAGCAATTAGTGAGAGATGGCCTCTTTTCTTTAAAAACAGAAGTAAAAATGGAAAACCGGAAAATGTGGTTTAGCGTCACCCTCTTATGTACACTAGGAATGCAGCAGGTTCTTGCGGCAGAAAATGTAAAAGGAGACCGGCCTAATATCGTGTTCATTCTTGCAGATGATTTGGGCTGGACTGATTTGGGAGTGATGGGAAGTGACTATTATGAAACTCCGAATATAGACCGTTTGGCTGCGGAAGGATTGCTTTTCGATAATGCCTATGCTGCTGCAGCAAATTCTGCACCCAGCCGGGCTTGCATGATGACAGGCATGTACACACCCCGTCACGGTGTATATACCGTTAGTCCTCCCGACCGGGGTGACCGTAGGCTGAGAAAATTGATTCCAATCGCCAATACGGATGATGTCCGTGCCGATTTTGTGACGATGGCTGAAGCGCTACGGCAACAGGGATACCGGTGTGGGCATATCGGAAAGTGGCATTTGGGAGATGACGCAGACGGAACAGGCCCTCTTTCTCAAGGATTCATTTGGAATGTAGGAGGAAACCGGGCCGGCTCGCCTTATTCTTATTTTTATCCTTATTGTCTGCCCGATAAAAGTAAATGCCATCTGGGATTGGAGAAAGGAACACCGGGAGAATACCTTACCGACCGCTTGACGGATGAGGCTGTTTCTTTTATAAAATCCCACAAAGATGCTCCGTTCTTTCTTCATCTCTCTCACCACGCGGTTCATACGGCTTTGCAGGCTCCTGCATCGGTCGTTGATAAATACAAGAATAAACCTGTAGGAAAGTACCATACTAATCCTGTATATGCTGCGATGATTGAGAAATTGGATGATGGAGTAGGAAAGATATGTCGTGCCATTCAAGAGATGGGAATAGAAGAGAATACCATTATTATATTCTATTCCGACAATGGCGGTTCCGAACCGGTGACTGATAATTATCCTCTTCACGGCGGGAAGGGGACGCCATACGAGGGAGGTTCGCGTGTTCCTTTGATTATCAAATGGCCCGGGAAAATACCGGCAGGCACACGCACTTCTGTTCCGGTCATCGGAGTAGATTTCTATCCTACTTTTGTTCATCTTGCCAAAGGAGAAACATCGGGAAATCCGGATGGAAGAGATATCTTTGAGGTTGTGAAAAATAAGGAGACAGAACGGGATTTATTTTGGCATTTTCCGGCATATCTGGAATCGTATCTCAATGGCGGTAAGGATTTCAGAGCGCGACCTTATTCAAGTATTCGTTCGGGTGATTGGAAATTAATTTATAATTACGAGGATAAGTCAATGGAATTGTATAACCTGAAAGAAGATTTGGGAGAGACAAGGAATATGGCAGGACTTAATCCTCAAAAAAAGGAAGAACTTTATAACAAGCTTATGAAGTGGATTGATGATACACATGCGCCTGTTCCTACCGAACCTAATCCGTATTATCAGGGCATAAAGTAATTTTTAATGAATAGGGCATATTCCCTTTGCCTTTTCAGAAGAATGCCTGCCATGGCTACTATTTGTTTTAAGTAGGTTATGGCAGGACTTTTTTATATACGAGTGAAGAAAATGATTATCGTTTTTTGGGAATGCCAAGCATTTCTTTGGCTTTGTCTTCACTGGATAGAAAGTCAAGTGAGTTGATAATCTTATCATAATTCTCTTTGTCTGCAATGCGGGTTGCCAATATTTGCAGTACTTTCAGTTTATCATCGTCGAAGGTATAGATAGACATGAGTCTGACACATTGTTGGCAGCTGAACCAACGGTGTCCGGCGGCTAATGACAATATATCCAATTGTTCGTCTTTGAAAGGTTTCTGTTTTATCTTATTGTATAATTGTTGGAAATCATTGTCACTCGTTATTTGGGGATAATTAGGACGGTGTCCGTTGTGATGTGGCGGACGAGGAGCAACCGTAGATTCCACCTGTGCGGGAGGACATACTGCCACCGCAGGAGGAGTGGGGACACTCTCAAAAGAATCCAAATTGCTTACCAGATTGTTCTTGAAATCAATCAGGATAGTGGTTCCATAGTGTCCTATTCCTCCTCCTTTCCTGTATTCCCATTGCTCTCCTTGTTCGTCGAACCGGCGATAGTCGGGGCGTCCCAGCAGTTTGGTCACTTCTTCCTGTGTCATACCTTTGTGAATGGATAGTAATATGTTATTGTCCATTAAGCTCCCGCAACTTCCGAGAACAAGGCTTAAAAATAAAACGGCTAGTGTTTCTTTTACTCTTTTCATATAATGTTGTTTTTATGTGTAGGCAAAGATAGGCAGGGAATTCGATATGATCGGGCTCTTTTCCCTATTTGATTATAGGGATTTCCCTACAATTGTTATTGTTTGGAAGAAATGCGCCTCGGATATTTAATTAATGTAAAATCCACCGTTGCACATTTAACTTCGTTACTTTTAAAGGTTCTAACTGATAAACATTGCAAGAAACAGATGATAAATGAAGATAAAATCCGGGAAGCTTGCGCTTCTGATAAGGAATATGGATTCAAATTGCTGATGGAGAATTTTCAGCAACCTATATATTGGCACATCCGACGCTTGGTGGTTTCCCACGAAGATGCGGAGGATATACTGCAAGAAGTATTTATCCGTGTCTTTCGTCACCTTGACCGGTTTAGGGAAGAGAGCTCGCTGGGCACATGGATGTATCGGATTGCAACCAATGAATGTCTCCGTTTCTTGAACAGCCGAAAAGAGCAGGCTGTTTCTGCCGAGGAAGTGCAAGAGGAATTAATGAATAAATTGATGGCATCCGACTATGTGGATTACGATAATGCAATGGCAGTGAAATTTCAACAAGCCATTCTTTCGTTACCTGAAAAACAACGTATCGTGTTTAACCTGCGTTACTATGATGAATTGGATTACGAGGAAATTAGCCGGATAACCGATACGCGGGCGGAAACGTTGAAGGTGAATTATCATTATGCCAAAGAGAAAATAAAAGAATATATGACTAATAATTAAGGATAGAATGGAGAAAGAATTTGATTTTAAAAACATAGGAAAGCAGATGCCTTATCGTACACCGGATGGTTTCTTTGACCGGATGCAGGAACAGGTATCGGCACGTACGAAAGTGGAAAAACATAAAAAACAACTTCGGATGAGGTTGGTGATTGCGGCAACACTGGCGGCGGCAGCGATGGTGTTGGGATTGGTTTTCTTTCCTGCCGGTACTCCGGAAGCGGAACAAGTATCTTCCAACTCTTTACTTGTGGCAACCGGTATTGACTACTCATATTCGGATGCAATGGATAATTTTATAGCCGAAATGCCGGATGATGAGTTAGAGGAATGGGTGGAATTATCAGAGTATGACATATTTATGAATTAATTATTTATTTAAAAAGTAATAGATTATGAAGACAAAAAAGTTTTTTATGGTGTTGGTAGCTCTCTTTATGGGTAGTCAAATGGCAATATTTGCACAAGGTAAAAAAGAAGGAAAGATGGACAGAAAGCAGTTCGGTCAGGAACAGATGCAGAAAATGCAATGTAATCAGCTCATAAATGCACTGGCATTGGATGATGCGGAGACTGCTAAGTTTAAACCTGTATACACCAAATATATGGAAGAAATGCGTGCTGTCCGCGATATGAATCCGCGTGCTCCTCGTTCTACGCTTACGGATGCAGAAGTAGAACAAGTAATAAAGGCTCGTTTTGCTCAGAGCCGCAAGATGCTGGATATTCGTGAGAAATATTATAATGAATTCCGTAAATTCCTATCACCGAAACAAATACAGAAAATGTATAATATGGAAAAAAGAATCGGAGATAAAATGAGAAAGGAGATGGGTAAAAGACAAGGAATGAAGAAGAATAATAATAGTAACAGCAGGAGATAATTCCTGCTCTTCACAAATAAACAACACGGATTTTACGGATTCAAGAGCTCGGCTCCTTATGTCCGTAAAATCCGTGTCCGGATAATAAAAGACGGTCGATTTCAGTTTATTTCTTGTAAACTTTCAAGTTGGATATTTTACTTTTGAATTCTCCTGCCTGTTCTAATGGGAATACCAGTGTGCGGACATAATTCATTTTTGTTTTTCCTTCTTTATCAAAGAAACGTTGCTGAATATTCAGTTCTTCTACTAATTTTCCATTGATAAACAGACGTGTTGCTTTGTTATCTCCTTCTATACCGATATTTAAACGTTGGCCCGGTTGGATATTGTAACTGAATGTGTTTAAATATCCGTCACGTGCAAAACCTAACATTCCACGTATAGGGTCGGACAGATAGAATACGGCATCCGGTGAACGGAACAGTTCGGTTCCCGGTGTTTCTGCTGCACCTTCCACATCAAATGTCACACGATAACCGTAACCGATTTCACGATGTGGTGTGCGGCTTTTGGGAGCAACATTGGCTTGTTCGTATACCAGTCCCGGCGCATTGCCGATACGTCCCATTTGGTTTACTCCCGGTGCTTCGCTCAACGTTTCGCGCATGCGGTTGAATTCATTATACGGAAGTGAAGTTGCAGTTCCCGTCCACATTTTTACGGCTAAAGTTTGTAAAGCCGGGAACGTGCGGTGATGAATATCTTTGGTAGAGATACCGTTTCCTACATGGTCATTCCATACTGCAAACATACCTCCCAGAATGGCAGGATCTTTTTCTTCGAAAACAGCTTTACCTACGTGGGCAGGAGTCCAGGAGTTATATAGCTCTTCCGTGTTCAGATAATCATAATAATAACCGGCAGCAGGTACGATATAAAGAAAACCGTCGGGAATGGAAATAAGTTTGTATCCTTGTTTAACCATTTCTTTAGGCTCTGCATATCCGTTATACCAGGCGCTCATAATTACATTTTCGGCTTTTACGGGAGTTTCTCCTTTGGCATGTGTCAATGCTCCCCATACACAGGCTTGTTTTCCGAAGCCTTCTACATAACGGATATAATGGTCTGTAAACTCACGGAATTTTTCCACTACTTTTTTGTCTTTGTTTGAGTATTCATCTGTGCCGATGTGTACGCGTGGACCACGGAAGACAGGTTCTTCTCCTTCCAAATACTCTTTAAAGAGTCCGTCCATGAATTTATATGTTTCGGGATTGAACAAATCCAGATGATCCATTCCATACTCTTTACTTCCTATCTCGGGTTTATAATGGCTGAATGCCAATGTGTGGGCAGGCGCATCTATTTCCGGGATGATTTCGACGAAACATTCTTCTGCCAACTTCTGCAAATCGATAAATTCTTTTTTTGTATAGAATCCGTCACGTGCCGTGAGTCCGGGATAAGTATCCGATTCCAGGCGGAAAGCTGCATAAGTCTTGTTCCAGTCCTGTTCAAAATACTGTTTAAATCCATTATCGTTCAGATGAATTTGCAGTGTGTTCATTTTGTAGTATGCCATGATTTTCACGTAATCGCGCAAATAAGACATAGGAATGAATTTTCGTCCGCAATCAATCATAAATCCACGCATGGCATAGTCGGGATAATCACGGATTTCACCTTTGGGAAGAGCCAGGTCTTCTTTGTTTTGTTCGGCTATCTGCAGCAGGGTACGTGTTCCCCAATATACACCGATGGCTTTGGGGGCGGTCAGCTCGATTCGGTCGGTAACGCGAATGGCGTATCCTTCTTGTCCTAATGATTTGTCTTTTTTAAGTGAAAGAATGAGGTCGCCTTTCTTTCCTTTTCCTTCCACTATCTGCGGAGTATGATTAAATAAGGTATTGCAGTCATCTGCCAGCATCCGGGCGATGCGTTGCAATTCAGAATTTCCTTTTGGGTAAACAATGCGGGTTTGTTCGGTAGGAATGAATTTGCCTTCGTTGCCTTTCCATTCTTTCAGTTCCGGGATAACAAAAGGTTTGGGATTAACAGCAGCTTGTGCAATGTTTATACAACATACACAGCAAAGAATCATCATTAAACAGATTCGGTTAACTGATTTCATAAATTAAGTAGTTTTTTAGATATTGTGTAAAATGTAAATTAAGTTTTTCTTTTGCAGGACAAAGATAGAAAATAATCCTTTCATCATTCTCGAAAAAAGAAAGATTCTTTCCGAGTGTCGACTCTTTTTTGTATGTTTGCGAGAACAAAACCAAAACGAATTCAATAATCTAAAAAAGAAAACCATGAAAGTCAAGAAAATAACTGCATCAGTCAATGATGCACAAGCCGTGCCTCAAGTATTGGATAATGAAGGCGTATCGTTTCAAAAGATAGATATTGTAAATTGGAAGGAATATCCTTATCATCCTGAAGCTGCTTTTCGCATCGCGCATACGGCCGATTCCATTTTAATACATTACAAAGTGACCGAAGGCAGTGTTCGTGCCAAATATGGAGAAGATAACGGAGCGGTCTGGACTGATTCGTGTATGGAGTTTTTTTCAATTCCCGCAGGCGATGGTGTGTATTACAATATGGAGTGCAGCTGTATCGGCACATTTTTGGTCGGGGCAGGAGCAGAGCGGAATAATCGGGAACATGCACCGCGTGAAGTGATGGAAAAAGTGTCTCGTTGGTCGAGCTTGGGCCGTACGCCTTTTGAAGAACGGATAGGAGAATGTACTTGGGAAGTGGCTTTGGTCATTCCTTATGCAGTATTCTTTAAGCACCGGATTACTTCATTGGACGGACAGACGATAAAGGCTAACTTCTATAAGTGCGGTGATGAATTGCAAACTCCACATTTCTTGTCGTGGAACCCCATCAACATAGAAAAGCCGGATTTCCACAGACCCGATTTCTTTGGTTCATTGGAATTTGAGTAAAAACGTAAATTATTTGAAAAAGAATACATACTGCCGGATAAAATCAGTATGTTTGCAGGTAACAACAATTTAAAACGAGAAAATTATGACAGCAATTATTGTGATTGTAGTAGTCGTTATCTTGGCAGCCTGGTTGGTTTCCATGTATAATTCATTGGTTAAAATGCGTAATAACCGCGAGAATGCGTTTGCTGACATCGATGTTCAGCTAAAGCAGCGCCATGACCTGGTACCTCAGCTGGTGGAAACAGTAAAAGGATATGCGGCTCACGAAAAAGATACGTTGGAGCGGGTTATCAATGCCCGCAACGGGGCTATCGGTGCCAAAACCATTGACGAGAAAATTGTAGCAGAGAATGCCTTGTCTTCTGCTTTGAGTGGATTGAAAATAACATTGGAAGCCTATCCGGACTTGAAAGCAAACCAAAACTTTCTTCAGTTGCAGGAGGAAATAGCCGATTTGGAAAATAAGCTTTCTTCCGTGCGCCGTTATTTTAATTCTGCTACCAAAGAATATAATAATGCAGTAGAGACATTCCCTTCCAATATTCTGGCAGGTATGTTCGGTTTCCGTAAAGAAGTGATGTTTGACTTGGGAGAGCAACGCGCAGCTTTGGAGGAAGCTCCTAAAATTAAATTTTAAGGACGATGCAATATGTTGGCATACACACACAGCAGAGCAGGAATAACTTTCGTTCGCTGCTTCTGCTCTGTTTGTTTCCCTGCCTGGTAGTAGGGCTTTTGTTCGTGTTTTGTTATTTGCTGGTTTATTTGACACAAGGTGATGCACCCCATTATTATCAGGTAGGTATCACCGACCGGTCAGTGGCTTTATTTATAGAAATGGCTCCTTATGTATTGGGAGGCGTATTCATTTGGTTTCTGATTGCCTACTTTGCCAATACTTCCATCATCAACGCTGCTACGGGTGCCCGACCGTTGGAACGGAAAGAAAATAAACGTGTCTATAATCTGGTGGAGAATCTTTGTATGAGTCAGGGGATGCCGATGCCTAAAATCAACATCATAAATGATGATTCACTGAATGCTTATGCCAGTGGTATAAATAAAAAGAGTTATACCGTAACATTGTCTAAAGGTATCATTGAGAAGCTGAATGATGAAGAACTGGAGGCAGTTATAGCCCATGAATTGTCTCATATCCGTAATCATGATGTACGTTTGCTTATCATCTCCATCGTGTTTGTGGGAATTTTCTCTATGCTGGCACAGATAGCATTGCGCTCTGCTTATTATTCTTCCTTTACACGTAAACGTGATGACAAGGGAGGGGCGGCTTTGATTCTTCTGCTGACCATGTTGGTTGCGGCTGTCGGTTATTTCTTTGCCATCTTGATGCGCTTTGCCATTTCGCGCAAACGCGAGTATTTGGCAGATGCAGGTTCGGCGGAGATGACCAAGAATCCTTTGGCTTTGGCAAGTGCTTTGCGTAAAATATCGGCCGATCCCGATATAGAAGCTGTGAAGCGTGAAGATGTGGCTCAACTTTTTATTCAGCATCCGGGCAAGCAGGCAACAAGTGCATTGAGTGGGTTGAGCGGGCTTTTTGCGACACATCCTCCCATCGAAAAACGAATACAAATATTGGAACAGTTCTGAAAGATGAAAACGACGTTGAGATATATTATCATTGTTGTGCTGTGCGGATTCTGTCTTTTTACGGCGCAGGCGCAGACGCGTAATCGTCAATACGAAGAATACATTCATAAGTATAAGGATATAGCTGTGGAGGAAATGAAGCGTTATCGCATTCCTGCCAGCATTACATTGGCACAGGGATTGTTGGAATCGGGAGCCGGAAAAAGTGCTTTATCCCGTAAGTCGAACAATCATTTCGGCATTAAGTGCGGAGGTGACTGGACAGGGCGTACAGTGCGTTATGATGATGATGCCCGTAATGAATGCTTCCGTGCTTACAAGCATCCGCGTGACTCCTATGAAGACCATTCCAAATTTCTAAAAGGGCGTTCGCGTTATGCCTTTTTGTTCAAATTGAAGATAACAGATTATAAAGGTTGGGCACATGGGTTGAAAAAAGCCGGATATGCAACAGATCCTCGCTATGCTTATCGTTTGATTGACATTATCGAACTGTATGACTTACATAAATTCGATACCCGTGACGGTATCAAGTGGATGAAAGAGTTTCCAAATCCGCATCAGCCTTATTTGGCAAATGATTTGCTGTATATTGTGGTGCGTAGCGGAGATACTTTTAAAAGTCTGTCGAAAGAGTTCGATATCAGTCAGCGTAAACTGAGAAAGTACAATGACTTGTATAAAGGATATGTGTTGAAACCGGGAGATATTATCTATTTGGATAAGAAACACCGTCGTGCCGACAAAGAGCATGTTGTTCATGTGGTACGCAGCGGAGATTCAATGTACTCCATTGCACAGAAATACGGAATTCGTCTGAAGAATTTATATAAAATGAATAAAATGAAGCCTGAGGATGCAGCGCCGAAGGTGGGAGATATATTGCGTCTGCGATGAAACGGAATCATGAATGTCCGTTTGCAGAAGTTTAAAAACGTACAGGGTGTTCGATATCGGACACCCTTTCTTTTTGTTTTATGATTGATAATCAGATTATTGGTGTTTTGGCATGAATGTTGCTTTAGATTTGATATGAAAAAAATAATAAAATAACGATAAATTATGGACAGAGAAATTCCAAAAGAAGTACGTGATAAAGAGCGTAAGAAAATGTTGATTAAATATGGTGTTATAGGTGTTGCCGGCATCGTATGCATCGCTTTGCTGATTTCTTTCATGCGGAGTAGTGTGAATCGGAAGGATTTGGTATTCTCGGAAGTGGATACAGGGATAATTGAGGTAAGTGTGAGTGCTTCCGGTAAGGTTGTTCCGGCTTTTGAGGAAATCATCAACTCTCCCATCAATACCCGTATTGTGGAAGTTTATCGTAAGGGAGGAGACAGTGTGGATGTGGGGACGCCGATTCTTAAACTGGACCTTCAGAGTACGGAAACGGAATATAAGAAATTGCTGGATGAAGAGCAGATGAAGCGTTATCAGCTGGAACAGTTGAAGGTGAACAATAATACGTATCTGAGTGATTTGGCAATGCAGGTGAAAATTTCTGCCATGAAGTTGAACCGTATGGAAGTAGAGCTTCGTAATGAACGTTATTTGGATAGTTTGGGTTCCGGTACTACGGATAAGGTGCGTCAGGCAGAGTTGAACTTTAATACGGGAAAATTGGAATTGGAACAGCTCCGCCAGCAATATGCAAATGAAAAAGAAGTCAAGGCAGCCGACCTTAAAGTGAAAGAACTGGAATTTAATATCTTCGCAAAGAGTCTGGCCGAAATGAAGCGGACATTGGATGATGCCCAAATCCGTTCGCCACGCAAAGCTATTCTTACTTATATTAATAATCAGGTCGGTGCACAGGTGCCGCAAGGCACACAGGTGGCTGTCATCTCAGATTTGAGTCATTTTAAAGTGGAAGGTGAAATAGCCGATACTTATGGCGACCGTGTGGCGGCAGGAGGACGTGCCATTGTCAAAATCGGCAATGAAAAATTGGAAGGCATCGTGAGCAGTGTTACGCCGTTGTCAAAGAATGGTGTAATTTCGTTTACAGTCCAGTTGGTGGAGGATAATAACAAACGTCTCCGTTCAGGATTGAAAACAGATGTATATGTAATGAATGCCGTGAAAGAAGATGTGATGAGAATAGCAAATGCTTCTTATTATGTAGGCCGTGGCGAATATGAATTGTTCGTGCAGGACAGTGATAATGAGATAATAAAGCGTAAGGTACAACTTGGCGACAGCAACTTTGAATATGTGGAGGTGGTGAGCGGATTGCAACCCGGTGATAAAGTGGTGGTCAGTGATATGAGCAATTATAAAAACAAAAGCAAGTTGAAAGTCAAGTAGGAACAGTTGCAACATAAACGAAAAAATAAAATTCTCTTTTTAAAGTAAATAAGTGTTTCGTGGGGGATTGATGAAGAATCCGGCAAAGAAACCGGGTTCTTCATCTAAATAAAATGTAATTTAATATTTATTCTTGATATGATAAAACTATATTTAAAACAAGCATGGACACTGATAAAGCAAAACAAGCTTTTTACTTCTATCTATGTGGTGGGTACGGGTCTTTCCATTGCTTTAACCATGACTATGTTTATTATCTTTTATGTGAAATTTGCTCCGATTTATCCGGAATACAACCGCGATAGGATGCTAACGATTAAGGCAATGAAATGTTATCCTAAGACAAATAAGGAAAGTTGGAATTGCAATGGCGGTGCTTCCTACTATCTGGTGGATAAAATGTTGAAAAATTTGCCTCATTTGGAAGCTATCGGTGCCGGTACGCAGGATTTTATGGGTAATAATACGATAGCCTTGCCTGATAAGAAAGAGGTAATGGAGGTAAATCCATACTATGCTGATTCCGGGTTCTGGTCTGTGTTCTCTTTTCGCTTTTTGACCGGAAAACCTTTTACTCAGGCTGATGTAGATGCCGGTTTGCCTGTAGCTGTTTTGTCGGAAAGCCTTGCTAAACGCATTTTTGCTTCGACAGATGTAGTAGGGAAATATTTTACCTTCAATGGTAAGGAGTTTCGTGTGTGTGGAATTGTGCAAGATGTGTCGAATGCCACTCCTGATACGGCAGGTGACTTATGGATACCTTTGTTTTTATACTCATGGGTGTCCCGAACGTTTGAGGGTGAGAAACTGATAGGTAATGTCCATATTTATATGCTTGCTCCGACACCGGCCGATAAAGAAGCTTTGCGTGCCGAAGTACAGGATGTTTTTCGTAAATACAATCTTCAGACTTCCGAATATGAAAATGATTTAATGCAACAACCCGATGATTTCTGGAAAAGTACATTCCGAAAAAATTCCTGTGAGGCGCCTGATTGGGGGGAACTGTTGAAAGGATTGATTTATATATTACTGGCTTTGCTTTTTATTCCCGCCATGAACTTGAGTGGCATGATTTCATCGCGTATGGATCATCGCTTGTGTGAGTTGGGGGTACGCCGGGCGTATGGAGCCACCAATAAAATATTGTTGGGACAGGTGTTATGGGAAAATCTGTTACTGACTTGTCTGGGTGGTTTGATTGGTATTTTACTATCCTATTTAATTGTACTGACTGCAAGTGACTGGATACTTAATTTGTTTGACGATTGGGTAAATGACCCTGACAAAACACCGTTTCTTTCTTTCGAGATGCTGTTCAACCCATGGATTTTCAGTTTTGCTTTTGTGCTTTGTGTGTTGCTCAATCTGATATCGGCATTCGTGCCTGCCTTATGGTCTTTGCGCCATACCATTATTCAGTCTCTTAATACTAAACGTTAATACAAAAATACGATTATGATAAAGAAAATAATATGCCAACTATGGAACCAGCGCAGAATGAATGGCTGGATATTTATAGAATTGGTCATTGTCAGTTTTTTCCTTTGGACAGTGATTGACCCCATTTATATTCTGACTGCCGATAAACTTATAGCTTCGGGGTATGATGCCCATAACAGATATGTGGTGAAGATAGGGAATTATGAATCTTCCAATGGGAATTATCAAGCAGAAATGAATACAGATTCCATTTGTAAAGAATCTTATAATCGTATTATTCGTGTGGTGCGCGACCTGCCTGAGATGAAAGATTTCTCTATTGCTTCCAGTGCCAGCTTTCCTAATTCCGGTTCATGGAATGGAACACAAATATATAATGATACGGCGGATATCAAGAATGATAAATATATACATACACAATATTATGAATTTTATCTGCAAGACGGTAGTAACATGTTTCGCACTTATGGCATGAAAGATGCTTTTACGGGGGCTGATATAAATATACCGGCAGATGCGGCGACACGTCAAAAAGTATTTTTATCAGAGGCTCTGGCCCGGGCTCTTTTTGGAAAAACGGATGTGACAGGGCAAAAAGTATATTCTCATGATAAGAGCAGTTATGAAATTGCAGGTGTCTTTCAAGATTATAAGCATCGCAATTATGAACAACCTTATCCTTTATTGGTGTGGGTATATAATGAGATACAAGGGAAGACTTATATGAATTGGAGGTACAGCATCACTTTTTCGCTGAAAGAAGGAGTAGATGCCAACGCTTTTGAACAGCGTTTCAAAAAGGAAGTGATGCCTTTGCTTAAGGCTGGTAATTTCTATTGTTCCGGGCTTGAATCGTTTGAAGAGGTGAGTTATATGTATGCGCAGAGAAGCGGTGTCATCAATCAACTCCGCCTGAAATATTCGTTAGCCGGATTTGCGTTGCTCTGTATTTTCTTGGGTATGGTAGGTACTTTCTGGATTCGTTGCAATGCGCGCCGTCAGGAGATAGGTATTATGCGCAGTATGGGAGCATCTGAAAATGCTGTGCGTAATCAATTTTTAGCGGAAGCATTTTTATTGGTAACGGTTGCTTTTGTGGTAGCTCTTCCGGTGGTTTTCCATCAGGTGCATGAGAGTGGATTTTTCTCTTCGGGAGTAACGAGGGCAATACTTGATATGAGTTATTGGCAAAATCAGCCGGTGATGCATTTCTGCATTGTTACACTGATGACTTATATCATCTTGCTTGTTATCGCATTGATAGGTACTTATATACCGGTGAAGCGTGCCTCGCATATCTTGCCTGCCGATGCTTTGCGTGACGAATAGTTTCCGATGCGCACAAAATCGGGCAGAGTGTTCGATAACGGACACTTTGTATGAAGCACAAAATATTGATAATAAATAATTTATACTTTTGGCATAACTTTTGAATGTTGAAAGACAACAGCGAACTTTTAATGAAGATAATAATAACAATTTAAAATAAAATGATTATGGCAATGATTAAATTAACCGGCATTAACAAGATTTACCGTACAAATGAAATTGAGACCTTGGCACTTGAGAATGTAAATCTGGATGTGGAAAAAGGTGAGTTTGTGAGTATCATGGGTCCCTCAGGATGTGGAAAATCTACTCTCTTGAATATCATGGGGCTGTTGGATGCACCCAGTAGCGGTAAGATTGAGATAAACGGTACGTCGGTAGAAAATATGAAAGACAAAGAATTGGCGGCTTTTCGTAACAAGACACTTGGTTTTGTTTTCCAGTCTTTCCATCTGATTAACTCATTGAATGTGATTGACAATGTAGAGCTTCCTTTGCTCTATAGAAAGATGCCGGCCAAAGAACGTACCCGTTTGGCTAAGGAAGTGTTGGAGCGTGTAGGGCTGAGCCATCGTATGCGCCACATGCCCACTCAATTGTCGGGTGGTCAATGCCAGCGTGTAGCCATTGCGCGTGCCATTGTCGGTAATCCTGAAATAATCCTTGCCGATGAGCCCACCGGTAACTTGGATTCAAAGATGGGTGCGGAAGTGATGGAATTGTTGCATAAACTGAATAAGGAAGACGGACGCACCATTGTAATGGTAACTCACAATGAAGAACAAGCCAAACAGACTTCACGCACGATTCGCTTCTTTGACGGACGTCAGGTGATGTAAAACCTGTTTTGGTAGATAGGATTGTTGCTTCTTTGCCATTAGCGTTATCGGTTATTGATGGCGCTAATGATTGTTTTTGGCATTTGGATGCCTGCTACACAAGCTATGAAGATTCAGCCTGCCGAAGCGCTGCATGAGGAATAAGAATATATATAAATAAAATGATGAAATAAATTTTAGTGTAAATGAAAAAGATAATACAACAAGCCTTTTTTCAGTTGCGTAATCAACCTTTGTTGAGTGTGATAACCGTTTTGGGCACCGCACTTGCCATAGCTCTGATTATGGTGATATTGATTGTGTATCAGGCAAAGACGGCAGATTATGCCCCCGAAGTGAACCGTTCCCGTTCGCTTTATGTCAAGTGGGAACGTACTGTTTATGATAAAAAAGACCCCAATAGTGCAGGGCATTCCCGTCCTTCGTTGTGGTTGGTAAAGGAGATATTTTATCCATTGACTACTCCGGAAGCAGTTACTGCCACTTACGAGGGAGGAGAGGTTCTTGTGGGTACCGTCGGTTCCGACGAAGAAATGAATACTCCGCTTATGTTGACCGATGCCGCCTTCTGGAAAGTATATCAATTCCGTTTCTTGGCGGGCAAGCCTTTTACGGAAGCTGATTTCCAATCGGGGATGAAGCAAGCTGTCATAGCCAAGAGTGTGGCACGCCGGCTTTTCGGAGGGGCAGAGAATGCCATAGGAAAGGATATTCTGGTTAACTTTGCTGCCTATACAGTATGTGGAGTGGTGGATGACGTGAATCGTTTTTGTGAGTTTACATGGAGTGAAGTATATGCTCCTTATACCTCAAACGCTATTGCCAGTGAAGCGGAGGCAGGTCAAACCGGTGGTAATAATGTTATTACCATTCTTGCCCGTTCTACCGATGATTTCGATGCTATTCGCAATGAAGTGGCTCGCGGTGTGGCGCAGATAAACACGACATTGGGTGATATGGAATTGCAATTGATGGGACAACCTGATAATTTCCGTATGCAGCTCAATCGTAAGTTTGCCAATCAATACGAGAATCTGAATGCCAATTTCTGGAAATATGGTATTATGATACTGATTATTCTTTTGGTTCCTGCCATCAATTTGAGTGGACTGACCAATACCCGTATGCGCCGTCGTTTGGAAGAACTTGGCATCCGCAAGGCTTTTGGTGCGACTCGCAATGAGCTGGTATGGCAAGTGTTGAACGAAAATCTGGTACTGACGGTTATGGGCGGATTATTGGGGTTGGCATTGGCTTATCTGTTCTTGTGGTTGATGAGCGACTGGTTGTTGCAAACCGTATGGGGAGCCACTGCTACGATGAATGCCTCTATGGTAAGTCCTGTGATATTTCTCATTGCATTTGGCTTTTGCTTGATACTCAATATGTTTTCGGCATACGTGCCTGCATGGAGAGTGGCGCATACTCCAATTGTAGATTCGTTGAATGAAAAACTCTGAAACCATGTTGATACATATATTAAAAATTATAAAGAACAACCTTCGTGCCAATCTTCTTTTGGTGGCCGGAATATTTGTGATTGCCACTTCCTTGTGGTATGCTGTGGACTATGTATATGCCGTGGCGGTCAACGGACAGAAATCTCTTGGCTTTGAATGGGAAAATGTCTATTACATCCAAGTGGGCGTATTACCTCAGGAGAGTCTGGAACGAGATACAACCACTCGCTCTCCCGAGATGATGACCGGTGAATATCTGGAGTTCTGTAATCGCTTGAAGCGTCATCCTGCCGTGAAGGATTTGTGCTATACCCGCATGCATTTTCATTATGTGTGGAAGAATGGGTTTAAGACTGTTTTTTATGATACTTTGCAGGCAGGTGCTTATACGCGCATGGTCAGCCCCGGTTATTTCTCTGTGTTTGGAGTAAAGGGGGCAGACGGATGCTCTCCCGAAGAACTTTCAAAACGTGCCCGTCCAGAAGAAATGGTGATGACGGACAATCTTGCCCGTTACCTGATAAGTGGAAAAGGAAGCAAAGAATATACGCCCCGCAAAGGTGTGGAAATGGTGGGTAAGCTTGTGAGCTTTAATAAAGATGGAAGTGATTCTGTCCGGGTATCTGCTGTTTGTGAAAATCAGAAGTACAATGAATACACTTCGCAACAAGCAGCGTTTTATTATGTCCGTAATGATGGATTTAAATGCACCTATGCCAGCATTCCTTATCAGGACTTGTTTATTCGCGTAAAGGCGGATGCCGATCGCCCCGGTTTTGTAGAGGCTTTCCGCAAGGAAATGAAGAAACAGCTTCGTGTAGGCAATCTTTATTTGGCAGATATGCGTCCGATGAGTGAGTTCCGCAATGAGCAATTGTCGGACTATCGCAGTGAACTTTATACTTACCTTGCTATTGCCGGTTTCTTCTTGATTAATGCATTCTTGGCGGTACTTGGCACTTTTTGGTTCCGTACCCAACACCGTCGGGAGGAACTTGCCATCCGAATCACTTCGGGAGCTACTCCTCACAGCCTTATGCGGCTCTTGATGGGAGAGGGGATTTTGTTGGTTACTTTCGCTTATATTCCGGCATTGATTGTTGCTTACAATTTAGGCGTTGCCGATTTGGTGAATACGTGGCCGGTAGAATGGAGCTTGGGACGTTTTATTGTCGGAGGAATACTTACTTATTTCCTTTTGTTGGTAGTAGTGGTGTTCAGTATTTGGTTCCCGGCTCGCCAGGCCATGAAGATTCAGCCGGCTGAGGCTTTGCATGGGGAATAAGAGTATGAAAAGGAAGTTGATAAAAGTTGCTTTCACGCATCGCACTCATTGAATTCCTTTGTTCATCGGGGTTTGATGTGAAGAGAAACAATGAAGGTTGCTTTCACACGAAAGTCCCCATGAATAGGACGTTTGAGCACCGTTATGTGTGAAAGGAGATTTCATCAATTCTCCTTTCCTAAAAAGACCTTGACCTTTTTAAAAAACTTCAAGGTCTTTTTTAAAGACTCTTCCATCTTTAATGAAAACTTCAAGGTCTTTTCTGAAACAGCTATAATCAGCTGTTCGTATATGAATAGAGTGTCCGATTTCGGACACTCTATTTTTATATTAACTTGTTATTATTCAGTGATATATGTTTTTGGCATACCATTTGTTTACTCTCTTGCAAAAAAGAAGCATAAGACAATGAAGAAAAAAGTAATATCTTTGTTTATGGTCATCGCTCTTTCGATGACTGCCGGAGCGCAGACGCAAGTTAAAGAACATCGACGTTCCATTACGCTTGACGAGGCCATTGTGATAGCCCGCACTCAGAGTGTGGATGCAGCTGTGGCATTGAATGAGTTGAAAACTGCTTATTGGGAATACCGCACATTCCGCGCCAACCTTTTGCCGGAAATGAATTTGAAGGCAACACTGCCCAGCTATAATAAGAAATATAATTCATACCAGCAGGAAGATGGTACTTATACGTATGTCCGTAACAATAATTTGCAGATGAGTGGCGAACTGTCCATTGATCAAAGTATTTGGTTTACGGGTGGTACGCTTTCGTTGAACTCTTCTCTTGATTTCTTGAAACAGTTGGATGGCGATAAATCCAAACGCTATATGTCCGTGCCTATTGCCCTGACTTTGAACCAGCCTATTTTCGGTGTAAATAATATTAAGTGGGATCGTCGCATAGAGCCTGTGAGATATGCTGAAGCAAAAGCTTCATTCCTCAGTGCTACCGAGAATGTGACAAGAACGACCATTAATTATTTTTTCAATCTTTTGTTGGCAAAAGAGAATGTGAATATAGCCCGGCAGAATTTGGAAAATGCACAAAAGCTGCATGAAGTGGCGAAGGCCAAGCGCAGCATGGGGCAAATTAGTGAAAATGATTTGTTGCAGTTGGAATTGAATGTGCTGGATGCCCGTTCTACTCTGACTGATAATGAGAGTACTCTGAAAAGCCGTATGTTTCAGCTTCGTTCTTTTTTGGCATTGAGTGAGGATGAAGATTTGGAGCCGGTGGTTCCGGAAAGTATTCCTTCGGTTTTGCTTAATTATGATGATGTGCTCGATAAAGCGTTGACCAATAACTCTTTTGCCCAGAATATCCGCCGCCGTCAGTTGGAGGCTGATTATGAAGTAGCAAAGGCGAAAGGTGATCTTCGTGAGATTACCTTGTATGCGCAGGTCGGCTTTACGGGAACGAATAATGAACTGAATACCGTTTATCATAATCTGAAGGATAATCAGATAGTGGAAGTCGGTTTCAAGATTCCTATCCTGGACTGGGGGAAACGTCGGGGAAAGGTGAAGATTGCAAAGAGTAACCGCGATGTGGTGGAAAGCAGATTGCGTCAGGAAACCATGAACTTCAATCAAGACCTTTTTATCCTCGTAGAGCAGTTTAATAATCAGCAGATGCAGCTTCAGATAGCAAATGAAGCAGATAAGATTGCCGAGAAGCGTTATAATACCAATGTGGAGACTTTTATGATTGGAAAGATTTCCACGCTCGACCTGAACGATTCTCAGTTGAAGAAGGATGAGGCAAGACAGAAACACATCAATGAATTGTATGCCTATTGGTCTTATTACTATCAGATTCGCAGTCTTACTTTGTGGGACTTTACGGACAATACGGGTATTGATGCCGATTTTGAGAAGATTATCAAGCAGTAATTGAATAATAATTTTTATTTTTGCATCATTATGATATTGATTATAGATGATGATAGTGCCATCCGTTCTTCTCTCAGCTTCATGTTGAAGAGGGCAAAGTATGAGGTTCAGGCAGTTGCAGGACCTCGGGAAGCGATAGAGATTGTGCGTTCCGTGGCTCCTCAATTGATATTGATGGATATGAATTTTACCTTGTCTACCACCGGAGAAGAAGGATTGACGCTTTTAAAGCAAGTGAAGATATTCCGGCCCGATGTTCCTGTGATATTGATGACCGCATGGGGAAGCATTCAGTTGGCTGTTCAGGGTATGCAGGCAGGTGCTTTTGACTTTATTACGAAGCCGTGGAACAATGTCGCTTTGATGCAACGTATAGAAACGGCTCTCGAACTGACTGCCGATAAGCAGAAACCGGAAGCTCCGGTGGTGGATAATGACGGCTTTGACCGCAGCCATATCATCGGAAAGAGTAAACCGCTGATGGATGTGCTGGCTACCATTAAAAGGATAGCCCGTACCAATGCTTCCGTACTTATTACCGGTGAAAGCGGGACCGGCAAGGAGTTGATAGCAGAAGCAGTGCATATCAACAGTTCCCGTGCCAAGAAGCCGTTTGTGAAAGTGAACTTGGGCGGCATTTCACATACTTTGTTCGAGAGTGAAATGTTCGGTCATAAAAAAGGAGCGTTTACGGATGCTACTTCCGACCGTATGGGGCGTTTTGAACTGGCGGACAAGGGAACTATTTTCTTGGATGAGATAGGAGATTTGGACTTGAGTTGCCAAGTCAAATTGCTTAGGGTGCTGCAAGAGCAAACCTTTGAGGTCTTGGGCGACAGTCGTCCGCGAAAGGTGGATATCCGTGTGGTGAGTGCCACCAATGCCGACCTTTCCCGGATGGTTCGGGAACATACTTTCCGTGAAGATTTGTTTTATCGCATTAATCTGATAACGGTACATCTTCCTGCCTTGCGCGAGCGCCGTGAGGATATTCCGTTGCTGGTGCGTTACTTTGCCGATAAGCAATGTGAAGCCAACGGTTTGCCTAAAGTGGATTTTACGGTCGAAGCGATGGAGTATCTCAGCAGATTGCCTTACCCGGGGAATATCCGCGAATTGAAGAACCTGGTGGAGCGTACGTTGCTGGTGAGCGGTAAACAGGTGTTGATGTCCGAAGACTTCAAAGCGCAATATCAATGCCCGGTGGAGCCGAAAGTGACCTCTAATCTGCAGGGTATGACGTTGGAAGAGATTGAAAGGCAGACGATTTTGCAGGCATTGGAGAAGTACAATAATAACATGTCACAGGTGGCAACAGCACTCGGTATCAGTCGCGCTGCTCTTTATCGTAGGTTGGAAAAATATAATATTATGATAAACGATTAAATAAAAAAATGAAACTGAAGTTCTTTTTCTTCATTCTATCATTGTTGTTGGTGGCGGTTTGGGGAGTCCTGTTGGTACTTTCTTTCAAGGAACGCGGCATGCTCTTTTATATGGTGGAGGGAATTATCACTTTCAGTCTCATCTTTCTTATCTTTTTTTACCGCAAGGTGATTAAACCATTGGATACTATCGGCAATGGTATGGATTTACTCCGCGAACAGGATTTCAGCAGTCGCCTCACTCCGGTGGGACAGAAGGAAGCCGACCGCATTGTACTTGTATTCAACCGCATGATGGAACAGTTGAAAGACGAACGACTGCGCTTGCGCGAGCAAAATCATTTTCTTGATTTGCTGGTCAGCGTATCTCCTATGGGACTGATCATTCTGACTCTTGACGGACATGTCTCCATGATTAATGCTGCCGCGCTCCGTTATCTGGATTATGTGACAGACGATGAAGTGAAGGGACGTTTGCTTTGTGAACTTACCTCGCCTTTGGCGGAAGAGATAGAGCGCATACCGAAAGATGCCAGCAAGACGGTTCGTCTGAGTGACTCCATGATTTATCGTTGTTCGCGTCTTTCGTTTGTAGACCGGGGATTTGCGCATCCGTTTATCCTGATAGAAAGTCTGACCTCCGAAGTGGTGAAGGCCGAAAAGAAGGCTTACGAAAAGGTGATTCGCATGATTGCGCATGAAGTCAACAATACGGTGGCGGGCATTACTTCCACTCTTGATACAGTGGATGGTGCTTTGGAGTGTATGGATGATACCGAAGACCTTCGTGAGGTGATGAAAGTATGCGTGGACCGCTGTTATAGCATGAGCCGTTTCATTACTAACTTTGCCAATGTGGTGAAAATTCCTGAACCGCAATTGCAATTGGTCTCTCTGAACGACCGTGTGGCGGCTTGTAAAATGTTTATGGAGACTGTTTGCCGCAACCGTAATATAACGCTGCACTTGACTTTGTGCGATGAAAATCCGCATGTACGCATGGATACTTCCCTGTTTGAACAGGTATTGGTGAATATCATAAAGAATGCTGCCGAGAGTATCGGTGAGGAAGGCAATATTTTTATTCGTACTTCTGTCTTTCCTACCATGCTTGAGATTGCCGATACGGGAGCCGGCATCAGCAAAGAGGTGGAAGCGAAATTATTCAGTCCTTTCTTTTCTACCAAACCCAACGGACAGGGTATCGGTCTGATATTTATTCGTGAAGTGCTGATGAAGCACGGATGCACGTTCTCTTTGCGCACTTATTCCGACGGACTGACACGGTTCCGTATCCGTTTCAGTGCTTGATTTTGCTCTTGTAGACTTCGCCCCGGCTTATCACTTCTTTTACAAACTTGAAGGTTTCTACTCCGCGGAAGTAACCATTCTTGCAGAGGGGGTCGTTGAAATATTCTTCGTTGCTTTTCAAGAGAATATAGTCGGCTACATTATTGTCCCAGATGTATTTGTTTTTTCCATATTTTTCGGCCAGGGCCATAGCATCTGTGATGTGTCCGATGCCGGCATTATAGGCTGCCAGGATAAACTTGATTCGTTCATCGGGGTCGGGAATGCGGCGGAAAGAGTTGGCAGTGGCGGCAATGTATTTCACGGCGGCTTTGATGCTTTCTTCCGGGTTCTGTTCCATTCCGGCGGGGACGCCCATGGCACGTGCGGTGCGCGGCATCAGTTGCATTAATCCCTTGGCGCCTGCCCATGAGACGGCGGTCGTATCGAAGTTCGATTCCGTGTAGGCCAGCGAAGCCAGCAGCCGCCAGTCCCAGTCAATTTCTTTGGCGTACTTTTTGAACAATTCGTCATAGTGGGATATTTTTCCTTTCTGTATGGACAGGATGGAACCGTGCGGTATTCGTTTGCTGATTTCAAAATACCGTTTGCTGCTTGCCCGGTAAGACGGGGAAGTCATGTTTTCCCGATGCCATTGGGTGGCTGCTGCTGCCAGCAGGGGAGATGTTTTTCTGACCGCCCACGAAGCGCGTTGGTCGAAACTGATGGGCATAGAGATATTCAGGTTCGGATAATATGTTTTGTTGAGCTTGGCAAGGTCGTTGTCACAGACGGCATAATCGATGGTGCCGTTGGAAACCTGCATAATGAGGTCTTCGGTGGTAACACTGTCATTCTCTACTTTATGAATCAGGATACCTCCGCCCAGTTCTTTGTCCAGATTTATCAGGCGGTCAAGATATTTGCCGGGTTTCACATATACTTCTTTGCCAATCAGTTCGGTTACATTCTGCAGAGGGGGGACTTTGTTGCTGTTTCGTTGCACCAGTACTTGGTGGGTAATGATGTCTTCGCCGCAAAACTCTACACTGTCTTTGAATTCCTTCGTGATAGGGAGGTTATAGGCTATCAAATCGCCTTCACCGGTCAGTAATTTATGTACCAGGTCGTGTGTGTTCTTGGCTGTTTCCATCCTCAGCTTCACACCAAGCGAGCGGGCAAACTGTTCGGCCAATTCATATTGGAATCCCATGGGTTCGCCCCGGTAATTGAAATAAGAAGTCGAGCTGTTGAGGGTCAGCACCACCAATTCTCCACTGTCTTTCATTTGCGGCAAATCGTAGTTTGTCACTTCATTGCTTTGCGGTTGTTGGCGGCATGCCATCATGCAGATGCAGGCGAGGAGCAGGAACCGGACTAGTTTCATTTGCCCAAAATCTTTTCGATATATAGCTTAAGAATTTCAATCGCCTTCTGATTGTTGCCTCCATTGGGGATAATGATGTCGGCATATTGTTTGGTCGGCTCGATGAATTCATCATGCATCGGCTTCAGAACGTTGCGATACTTGTCTATCAGCATTTCCAAAGGATGGCCCCGTTCCACCATATCACGGGTAATGACACGCAACAAGCGTTCGTCGGGTTCTGCGTCTACGAAAATCTTCAAGTCCATCAGGTCGCGCAATTCCTTGTCATATAAACTCATGATACCTTCTACGATAATGACTTCCTTCGGCTCTATATGAATGGTTTCGGGCAGACGTGTACATACTATATAGGAATAGGTGGGCTGTTCGATGGAACGTCCTTGGCGTAATTCGGCTATCTGTTGTTCGAAAAGTGCCCAGTCGAATGCATCGGGATGGTCGAAGTTAGTCTGCTTGCGCCTTTCCAAAGGGAGGGAAGATTGGTCGTTGTAGTAAGAATCTTGTGGAATAACGGCAACGGAACCTTCGGGCAGGCTCTCTATTATTTTCTTGACTACAGTGGTCTTTCCTGAACCGGTTCCTCCGGCTATACCAATAATTATCATAATAATAGGATGTATTTTAAAACAAAACTGTTACTTTTGCATCAGGCTACTTGTATTGGCCGATGTTAATTACAAAAGTAGAATAATTAATTAAAATATCAAGTATGGTAAAGCATATAGTTTTGTTTAAATTGAAAGAAACACTTCCGCAGGAAGAAAAACTGAAAGTGATGAATGATTTTAAGGCTGCCATTGAAGCATTGCCTGCAAAGATTGGTTTCATTCGTAAAATATTTGTCGGTCTGAATATCAATTCTGCCGAAGCATGGGATATTTGTTTGGAGAGTGAGTTTGATACATTGGCAGACGTCAATGCGTATGCTGTTCATCCTGACCATGTGGCTGCTGCCGGCATCCTGAAAGATGCAAAAGAAGGACGCGCTTGCGTGGATTACGAATTTTAAGATGTAGCCTATGAAAAAGATAATCAATCCCTGGAAAGGGATGGAAGGATATAATTGCTTTGGCTGTGCGCCCAATAACGAGGCCGGAGTGAAGATGGAATTTTATGAAGATGGCGATGAGGTTATCAGCATTTGGAAACCTCAGCCACAATTCCAGGGATGGATTGACACACTGCATGGCGGCATACAGGCTGTGTTGCTGGACGAGATTTGTGCGTGGGTGATTTTGCGTAAGATGCAGACTACCGGAGTGACCTCGAAGATGGAAACCCGCTATATGAAACCTATCAGTACGAATGATTCGCATATCGTGCTGCGTGCTTCTATCAAGGAAGTGAAGCGCAATATCATTCTGGTGGACGCGGCTATCTATAATAATAAGGAGGAATTGTGTACCAAAGCGCTTTGTACTTACTTTACTTTCTCGCAAGAGAAGGCAAAAGAAGAGATGCACTTTTTGCATTGTGATGTGGAGAGTGACGAACAGCTTCCTTTAATTTGAAAGAAAAATCAAAGTTTTTATGATAATTATTTGCTGTATTCATTTTAATACTTTATTTTTGTCGCAAATAAAAAGAAAAACTATGGTTAGAACAGCTACACATCATCATCATTTTCCTAACGAATAACGCGGTGGGCTGTGATGATATTGTAGTATACTGATATAAGGGCTTGCCGATGCGGTAAGCCCTTTTTTATTTGCTTGAATAATAATCAAAAGATAGAAAATATGCTTAGAATTGCAGTACAGTCCAAAGGCCGTTTGTTTGAAGAGACAATGGCATTGCTACAGGAAGCGGATATCAAAATTTCCTCTTCTAAAAGAATTTTATTGGTACAATCATCCAATTTCCCCATCGAGGTGCTTTTTCTTCGTGATGATGATATTCCCCAGTCTGTAGCCGGTGGTGTGGCGGATTTGGGTATCGTAGGCGAGAATGAGTTTGTAGAACGCAAAGAAGATGCAGAAGTCATTAAGCGGCTGGGATTCAGCAAATGCCGTTTGTCTTTGGCCATTCCCAAGGATGTGGATTATCCGGGGTTGTCTTGGTTTGAAGGTCGCAAGATTGCTACTTCTTATCCGGGTATCTTGAAGGAATTTATGCAGAAGAATGGTATCCATGCAGATATTCATGTCATTACCGGTTCGGTGGAGATTGCTCCGGGAATCAGCCTGGCAGATGCTATCTTTGATATTGTGAGTTCGGGGTCTACACTGGTCAGCAACAGCCTGAAGGAAGTAGAAGTGGTGATGAAAAGCGAGGCATTGTTGATTGGAAACAAGCATATGTCCGAGGATAAGAAGGAGATATTGAATGAATTATTGTTCCGCATTGAAGCGGTGAAAGCAGCGGAAGATAAGAAGTATGTATTGATGAATGCGCCTGCCGACCGGCTGAAAGAGATTATAGAAGTATTGCCCGGCATGAAGAGTCCCACGGTGATGCCTTTGGCACAAGAAGGTTGGTGCTCGGTGCATACGGTGCTGGATGAAAAACGTTTTTGGGAGATTATCGGAAAGCTGAAAGCATTGGGTGCGGAAGGAATTTTGGTATTGCCCATAGAGAAGATGATATTATAGTGGGTCCGGAGGAGGTGTTTCCTCTTTTAAAGAAATAAAGAATATGAAGAAAATTATATATCCCGACAAAGCAGAATGGGCGGATATGCTCCGTCGTCCTGCCCTCCATACCGAAACGCTTCGCGATACCGTGAAGGAAGTGCTTGACCGTGTAAAATCGGAAGGAGATAGAGCCGTCATTGAATATGAAGAACGGTTTGACAAAGTGAAACTTGATGCCTTGGCTGTGACCGAAGCGGAGATGGCGGAGGCAGAAAAAGATGTTCCCATTGAACTGAAAGCGGCCATTATGCTTGCACAGAAGAATATTCATGCCTTCCATGCTGCGCAGCGTTTTGAAGGAAAGAAAGTACAGACTGTTCCGGGAGTGACCTGCTGGCAGAAAGCGGTTGCCATCGAGAAAGTCGGTTTGTACATTCCCGGCGGCACGGCTCCGTTGTTCTCTACCGTGCTGATGTTGGCTACTCCTGCACAAATAGCCGGTTGCAAAGAAATAGTTCTTTGCACTCCTCCCGATAAAGCGGGAAAGATTCATCCTGCCATCCTCTATGCGGCAAAGCTGGCGGGAGTCAATAAGATATTCAAGGCAGGCGGAGTACAGGCTATCGGTGCGATGGCATACGGAACGGAGAGTGTGCCGAAGGTTTATAAAATATTCGGTCCCGGCAATCAATATGTGACGGCTGCCAAGCAGCAGGTTTCCCTGTGTGATGTGGCCATCGACATGCCTGCCGGTCCTTCCGAGGTGGAAGTGCTGGCAGACGAAACGGCCAACCCCGTCTTTGTTGCCGCCGACTTGCTTTCGCAGGCAGAACATGGGGTAGACAGTCAGGCGATGCTGGTGACTACTTCCGAAAAGCTGATGGAAGAAGTGGAATATGAAGTGCAGCGGCAATTGGCCTTGCTCTCCCGTTGGGAAATAGCGGAGAAATCTTTGGCCAACAGCAAGCTGATATTGGTGAAAGATATGGATGAGGCAATTGCTTTAACCAATGAATATGCTCCCGAACACCTGATAATCGAAACCCGGGATTATGAGGAGCAAGCCGAGCGTATTGTCAATGCAGGCTCTGTATTTCTGGGTTCCCTGTCGCCGGAGAGTGCAGGCGATTACGCATCGGGAACCAATCATACGCTGCCCACAAACGGTTATGCCAAAGCTTATGGCGGAGTGAGTCTGGATAGCTTTATCCGTAAAATAACTTTTCAGGAAATCACGCGCGAAGGCATAGAGATTATCGGTCCCGCCATCGAAGTAATGGCAGCCAACGAACAACTGAGTGCGCATAAAAATGCCGTCACCGTCAGATTAAAAGCAAAATAAAAAAAGAGACTATATGAAAGACTTAAAAGAATTGACGCGTCCCAATATCCGGGCTTTAAAGCCATATTCATCTGCGCGCGATGAATATAGCGGGGCAGAAGCCTCTGTGTTTTTGGATGCAAACGAGAATCCCTATAATACTCCGAACAACCGTTATCCCGACCCGATGCAGCGAGAGCTGAAGAATCTGATAGCTCCCGTCAAGAAAGTCAAACCGGAGAATATCTTTTTGGGAAACGGCAGCGATGAGGCTATCGACTTGGTTTATCGTGCTTTCTGTCGTCCGGGGGTGGATAATGTAGTGGCTATCGACCCTACTTACGGTATGTATCAGGTGTGTGCCGAGGTGAATGATGTGGAGTATCGTAAGGTATTGCTGGACGAAAACTATCAGTTTACTGCAGACCGGCTGCTGGCGGCGACGGATGATAATACCAAATTGATATTTCTCTGTTCTCCCAATAACCCGACCGGGAATGCGTTAGACCGTGAGGAAATGGAAAAGACTCTGTCTGCTTTTCAGGGATTGGTCGTCATCGATGAGGCTTATTCCGATTTTTCGGATGCACCTTCGTTTCTGCTTGACTTGGAGAAACATCCCAATCTCATCGTTTTTCAGACTTTCTCCAAAGCCTGGGGATGTGCCGCCATCCGGCTGGGCATGGCATTTGCTTCTCCTGAAATTATCGCGATTTTCAGTAAGATAAAGTATCCTTATAATGTGAATCTGCTGACTCAAAAGGAGGCCATTGCCATGATGCATCGCCATTATGAAGTGGAACGTTGGGTGAAGTCATTGCTGGAAGAGCGTGCGCGTCTTATCGATGAGTTTATACAGTTGCCCTGCTGCGAGAAGATTTATCCGACAGATGCCAATTTCTTTTTGGCAAAAGTGACGGATGCGAAGAAAATATATGCTTACTTGGTAAGTAAAGGAATCATTGTACGTAATCGCACCAATGTTTCTTTGTGTCGTGACTGCCTTCGCATCACTATTGGCACTCGTCCCGAAAATGATACGTTGCTGGAGGCGCTGAACGCTTTTGGCATGCAGTCCGGCAAATAAAAAGATTGTAACAGATGAAAAAAGCATTATTCATAGACCGTGATGGTACGCTGGTGGTGGAGCCGCCGGTGGATTATCAGCTCGACTCGTTCGAGAAACTGGAGTTTTGTCCCAAAGTGTTCCGTAATCTGAGCTTCATTCGGAGCAAGCTGGATTATGAGTTTGTCATGGTTACCAATCAAGACGGACTGGGAACGGATTCTTTCCCGGAAGATACTTTCTGGCCGGTGCATAATCTGGTGTTGAAGACATTGGAAGGGGAGGGTATCACATTCGATGATATCCTGATAGACCGCAGCTTTCCCGAAGACAATGCCCCAACCCGCAAACCGCGTACCGGAATGATGGGAAAATATATGACGGGAGACTATGACCTGGCGAACAGTTTTGTCATCGGCGACCGTGCTACAGATGTAGAACTGGCCAAAAATTTGGGCTGCAAGGCTATTTTGCTTCAAGACGATAAAGAGGTACTGAAGGAAAAGAACCTGGAAGCATATTGTGTGTTGGCCACGACCGATTGGGACCGGATAGCTGAGTTTCTGTTTGCCGGAGAACGTATTGCCGAGGTGCGCCGCACGACGAAAGAGACGGATATCTTTGTCCGCCTCAATTTGGACGGCAGTGGTCGGTGCGATATTTCCACCGGGCTTGGTTTCTTTGACCACATGCTGGAGCAGATTGGCAAGCACGGCGGCATTGACCTTACCGTTTGCGTGAAAGGTGACTTGGAGGTGGATGAACATCATACCATCGAAGATACGGCCATTGCATTGGGTGAATGCATTTATCAGGCCTTGGGCAGTAAGAGGGGAATAGAGCGTTACGGTTATTGTCTGCCGATGGACGATTGTCTTTGTCAGGTAGCTCTGGATTTTGGCGGCCGTGCCTGGTTGGTGTGGGATGCGGAGTTTCATCGCGAAAAGATAGGAGAGATGCCTACCGAAATGTTTCTTCATTTCTTTAAATCACTGAGTGATGCAGCACGTATGAATCTCAATATCAAGGCAGAAGGAAATAATGAACATCATAAGATAGAAGGAATCTTCAAGGCCTTGGCGCGTGCCATCAAGATGGCGGTGAGAAGAGATATTTATCATTTTGAGGTGCCGTCCAGCAAAGGGTGTATTTAGCGATGGTGAGTATGCCGGCAATGTCGATAATATGCAGGTGTCCACACGTATATACGCGCAGGCCTGCGTGAACGTACGTATAGGCCTACGCGTATATATGTGCGGCCCTGCGTGAACGTACGTGTGAGCCTGCACGTATATACGCATAAGCGGAGCCTTGCAAATGACCCGGTAAAAGGATGAAAAAGTTATAATTCTTCGCATTCTTTCAGCCACATTGCGGCACTGGCATCGCTGGGCATACGCCAATCGCCCCGTGGACTGAGAGAGACGGAACCTACTTTCGGACCGTCGGGCAGGCACGAACGCTTGAACTGCTGCTGGAAGAAGCGTCGGCAAAATGTGGTCAGCCATTTCTTGATGACTTCTTCATTGTACGTATCGCGGAAGGCTATGCTTGCCAGATAGAATATCTTGCCGGGGCGGAAGCCGAAGCGAAGGAACTGATAGAGGAAGAAGTCATGCAGTTCATACGGTCCTACCAAATCTTCTGTCTTTTGTTTGATATTACCTTGCTCGTCTGCCGGAATCAGCTCGGGGCTGATGGGTGTATCTACAATATCCAGCAGGGTGATGCGTGATTCATTGTCCACACCGTTCAAGGCAATCCAATTTACTAAATATTTTACCAATGTCTTGGGAATGCTGGCATTGACACCATACATGGACATGTGGTCGCCATTGTAAGTAGCCCATCCCAAAGCAAGTTCGGAAAGGTCGCCTGTGCCGATGACCAGACCGCCCAGCCGGTTTGCCACATCCATCAGAATCTGCGTGCGTTCGCGTGCCTGACTGTTTTCATAAGTCACATCGTGAACGGTCATGTCGTGGTCGATATCTTTAAAATGCCGGATGCAGGCCTCCTTAATGCTTATTTCTTTGATAGTGACTCCCAATGAAGCCATTAGGTGGAGTGCATTATTATAGGTGCGATCGGTTGTGCCGAAACCGGGCATCGTGATACCGATGATATTTTTGCGCGGAAGTTCCAGTTTATCAAATGTCTTGACGCATACCAGTAAGGCCAGAGTGGAATCCAGTCCTCCCGAAATGCCGACTACCACGGTCTTGCAGTTGGTATGTACAAGTCGTTTGGCCAAACCTGCTATTTGGATGGCGAATATTTCTTCGCATCGTTGGTCTAATTCATTTCCTTGAGGCACAAAGGGGTGCGGCTCGATGGGGCGGGTTAGTGTTAAATCGCGTGTATTGACAAATTCGGTGTTGATATGGATGGCAGGACGACCGGGACAATTGCCGATATTGGCTGCAAAAGTAGTGTTGGTCAAGCGTTCGCCACGGATGCGCTCTACGTCTATTTCGCTGATTACCAGTTGCTCTTTGAAAGAAAAGCGTTCAGATTCGGCCAATAGGCTGCCGTTTTCGTAGATAAGTCCGTTGCCGGCGAAAACCACATCAGTGGTAGATTCTCCAAACCCGCTGGAACTGAACACATATCCTGCCAGACAGCGTGCGGATTGTTGGCTGATAAGTGAACGTACATAAGCATGTTTTCCTATTCCTTCATTGTCGGCCGACATATTGAATATGATTTCCGCTCCTTGCAGCGCCAATGAAGAGCTGGGCGGAATAGGCGCCCACATGTCTTCGCAGATTTCAATGCCGAAGCAAGTATCGGGCGTATCGAAAAGCAAGTTGGCGCTGACCGGCACGTTTTGTCCGCAAAGGCGTATATTGGTATCGGGATGATTCAAAGCGGAAGTAAACCAGCGCTGTTCATAGAATTCTTTATAATTGGGTAAATAAGTTTTGGGCACAATACCCAGAATCTTTCCTTTTTGGCAAACTACGGCACAATTAAGTAAAGTGGAGTTCATGACGACCGGCATGCCTATGATAGAGATAATATCCATTTGCCGGGTATTATTCATAATCTGCATTAAAGCTATCTCTGCTTCTTCCAATAACAATGTTTGGCCAAACAGGTCGGCACAAGTATATCCGGTGATGCTAAGTTCGGGGAAAATAATGATTTGAACACCTTTCCCGTCAGCAATGGCAATTTGAGTTTCAATTTGTTGTGCGTTAAACTTGCAGTCGGCTACTTTCACTGCCGGAACAGCCGCCGCTACTCTTACAAAACCATATTTCATAATTATACCTTATTATATATAGGTGCAAAAATAATCATTCCTGATTGATTTATTGCATGAAAGAAAAAAAATAAAAAAAAGTAAGGAAATTATTTGTTAGTTACTAGAAAGTACATATCTTTGCACGTGAAATAAAGTTGTAACAATTACAAATTTGAAAGAGAGTTCTTATGAAGACTTATGATTATTTACTCAGTTATAATATAAAGCCATCTGTGCAGAGAATAGCTATTATGGACTATTTGTTGGCTCATAAAACTCATCCGTGTATCGATGAGATTTATATGGCTTTGTGTGACGATATTCCTACATTGTCGAAAACTACGGTTTATAATACATTGAAGCTTTTTGTGGAACATGGTGCAGCTTTAATGCTTACGATTGATGAAAAAAATGCATGTTTCGATTCGGAAACCTCTTTGCATGCTCACTTTTTATGTAAGAAATGTGGCAAAATATATGATTTGCCTTTCAGTGGCGAAACGAAACAGGTGGAACGTATTGACATGAATGGTTTCTTTATTGAAGAAATACATCAATATTACAAAGGGGTATGTCCGGCTTGTGCTGCAAAAGAGCAGGGAAAAGAAGTAGGCTGATAATATGGTGATCAACTAATAAATAAAATATTGACTAACTAATAAAAAAGGAAATTATGAAAAAGTTTATTTGTACAGTTTGTGGTTATATTCATGAAGGTGATGCAGCTCCTGAAAAGTGTCCGTTGTGTAAAGCACCCGCTTCTAAGTTCAACGAAATGGTAGAAACAGAAGGTGGTTTGGAATTTGCTGACCAACACGTAATTGGCGTTGCTAAAGGTTGTGACGAAGAAATGATTAAAGATTTGAACAACCACTTTATGGGTGAATGTACAGAAGTTGGTATGTATCTGGCTATGAGCCGTCAGGCTGACCGTGAAGGTTATCCTGAAATTGCTGAAGCTTTCAAACGCTATGCTTGGGAAGAAGCTGAACACGCTTCTAAATTTGCTGAATTGCTGGGCGACTGCGTATGGGATACTAAGACTAACTTGGAAAAGAGAATGAATGCAGAATCAGGTGCTTGCGCTGACAAGAAGCGTATTGCTACTCGTGCAAAAGCTCTGAACTTGGATGCTATCCACGATACAGTTCACGAAATGGCTAAAGACGAAGCTCGTCATGGTAAGGGCTTCGAAGGCTTGTACAATAGATATTTCAAGAAATAATAAGTTTATTATAAATAAAAAGGCCGTGCAGATTTGTTTTGCACGGTCTTTTTTATTGTTTTTCTTCGTCGGTTATTCGTATTGTGCCAACAGTTCGCTTAGCTCTTTGGCTTGTAGCACACCGCTTTGTCTCCACAACTGCTTGCCATCTTTGAAAATCATGAGTGTGGGAACAGATTGTATTTGGTAGTAAGCAGCCAGTTCTTGGTGTTTGTCCACATCTACTTTGACTACTCTTACTTTTTCACCTTTCATCGCTTTTACATCTTCCAGGATGGGTTTCATCATTTTGCACGGACCGCACCATTCGGCATAAAAATCTACTAGTACAGGGATATTTGAGGTAATTAAATCATCGAATTTTTCCATATTAATCTCCTTTCGTTATTAATTTCTTTTATATAATAAACGCCTGTAGAAAGCTTTTTGTTGAATGACAGGCTAAAAAAATAAGAATCCGAAACAGCCTGACCATTTCGGATTCTTATTTTTTTTGATTGGGATATTCCCGATTTATTTCTTTGTTGTAGACGAAGTATAACGTGCGTTCAATCCGTCAATGATTTCCTGAGTAATGTTGTATGCAGGGTTTGCATATAGCAAGTTGTCAAAGCCGGTATTGCTGATAATCAAATCGTAACCTTTGTTTTGGTTATATATTTTCAGGAATGAGTTGATAGAGTCACGCAATTGTAAGCTGTTCTTTTGGTTCTCATCTGCAAGTTCTGCACTCAATTTCTGTTGCAAAGCCTGCAAATCCTGCTGCTGTTTCATTAAACGCATCTGTTCCTGTTCTGCACGTTCACGGCTTGCAAAACCTCCGTTTTGAAGTTTACGTTCAAATTCTCTGGCTTCGGCTTCCAGTTTTTTACCTTTTTCATTCAAGGTAGTACGGATGTTTTCTTCCTTGCTTATCATGGCTTCATTCAAGTCGTTCCAAAAATTATATTTGGTGAGCAGTGAATCGATTTCTACGTAAGCAATCTTCATGTTGGAAGAACCGGCAACACCCGCAACGGGAGCAACATTAGAAGTAGTAGAAGCATTGTTGTTTTTGTCGGTACATTGTGCAAATACCAGCACGGTGGCCAACGCTAAAAATCCATTCAGGATGAAATTTGTTCTTTTCATAATCTTTTTTTACGTATGTTTTTATTAGTTATTTTTCTTCTTTGCCTTGTTTCTCTACTTCGGGAATCGCTCTTTTATTTATTTTCTGTGCTTCACGGTCTTGTGACTGTACACATCCGATTCCTTTCTTCCGAAGTGCTTTATTACCACTGACATGTGTATTGGGGAACTTTCCTTTTATGAAGATTCCTATACATAATAATGCTATACATATAGCAACTATTAACACTGTTATAAAGAGAGTATCAAGCATTTCTATTATTTTTGTGGTGCAAAGTTAGTGTAAGGTGATCGAAATGCCAAATTTATTTGAGCATTTCCGAACAGAACTCTACATTTGCAGAGCAAATATAGACTTTTGAAGTGACTTAGCTTTCTCTTTTTCCATTAAAAAAGAGGAAGGAGTCGGTTAAATATATTGATTTAACTAATTTTTGCAAAACTACAATTAGATTTTGCACTAATACCAATTATAGATATGGATAAAAAGGATTTGAAACCGGCCTCTGTTTTTCATTATTTTGAAGAAATATGCCAGGTACCCCGTCCCTCTAAAAGGGAAGAGAAAATAATTGCTTATTTAAAAGCATTTGGTGAGAAACACGGTTTGGAAACCAAGACGGATGAAGCCGGAAATGTGTTGATTAAGAAGCCGGCAACTCCGGGTAGAGAGAATCTGAAGACGGTGATTCTGCAGTCACATATAGATATGGTTTGTGAAAAGAACAGCGATGTGGAGCACGACTTCCTGACCGATCCGATTGAAACTGTGATTGACGGAGAATGGTTGAAGGCAAAAGGTACGACTTTAGGTGCTGACAATGGAATAGGGGTAGCTACCGAGTTGGCTATATTGGCATCTGACGATATTGAGCACGGACCGTTGGAATGTCTTTTTACTGTAGATGAAGAAACCGGATTGACGGGTGCATTTGCGTTGAAGGAAGGATTTATGAGTGGAGATATTCTCATTAATCTTGACTCGGAAGACGAAGGTGAATTGTTTATCGGTTGTGCCGGAGGAGCTAACACGACGGCTGAATTTGCTTATCAGCCGGTTCCTGCACCACAAGATTATTTTTATTTTAGTGTAGCAGTAAAGGGCTTGACCGGTGGCCATTCCGGTGATGATATAAATAAAGGAAGAGCCAATGCCAATAAATTATTGGTTCGCTTCCTGACTCAGCTGGCTGCTAAATATCCGATGTATTTGTGTGAAATAGACGGAGGAAATCTTCACAATGCCATTCCGCGTGAAGCACGGGCACTTTGTGCGGTTCCGATGAAGGATAAAGAGTCGGTGCGTGTGGATTTAAATATTTATACGGCTGAGATAGAGAATGAATTTGCAGTGACCGAACCTAATCTGAAAACCGAGCTGTCTTCCGAAGCTCCCTGTAAGGAGGCTATTGATATGGTAACCGCCGGTCGTCTGCTGAAAGCGGTTTATGCTGTTCATAACGGCGTGTATGCGATGAGCCAGGATATTCCGGGACTGGTGGAGACATCTTCTAATCTGGCTTCTGTCAAGCAGGCAGACAGAAAGATAAAGATTGTGACAAGCCAGCGAAGTGCTATTTTGTCCTCTCGCAAGGATATGTCCGAAATGATTCGTTCTGCTTTTATGCTGGGTGGTGCTGAAGTGACTACAGGTGAGGGATATCCGGGTTGGAAACCTAATCCGTCTTCACCTATTCTGAAAGTTGCTGTAGACAGCTATAAGAAATTGTTTGGTGTGGAGCCGAAAGTAAAAGCTATTCATGCCGGACTGGAATGCGGTTTGTTCCTGGAGAAATATCCTTCGTTGGATATGGTTTCTTTCGGACCGACTTTGCGTGGAGTTCATTCACCGGATGAACGTATGCTGATACCGACGGTAGACAAATTCTGGCGTCATTTGCTGGATGTGTTGGTACATGTACCCGAAAAATAATTCTAATAAATAAGACATGAGGAAAATCATCCTATTTCTATGCGTATGCTGTTTGGTCGGGGTTGCTTATGCTCAAGAACCTTTCAGAGTCATGTTTTACAATGTGGAAAACTTGTTCGATTGTCAGCATGACACATTAAAAAACGATTATGAGTTTTTACCTGATGCTCCCAAAGGATGGACTCGGGCAAGATACAATGATAAACTGGCAAAGATAGCCAAAGTGATTGTAGCGACAGGTGTGAAGGATGTGCCGGATTTGGTTGGTCTGTGCGAGGTGGAAAATGACCATTGCATGAAAGACCTTACTGAATATTCGCCTTTGCGTGAAGCCGGTTATCGGTATGTCATGACTGACTCTCCCGATCAGCGTGGCATTGATGTGGCATTGCTTTATCAGCGTGGAAGCTTTAAATTGCTTGGCAAAAACTCCATTCGTATTCCGAACGAAGAGATTGACAGGACGCCTACCCGTGACATTCTTCATGTGACAGGGCAGGTGTTGTCGGGTGATACATTGGATGTATTTGTCTGTCATATGCCCTCACGTTCCGGGGGTGAGGAAAAGAGTGAACCTTATCGTTTGTTCACCGCACAGATACTGCATGCTTCGGTTGATTCCCTGATGAACGTCCGCCGGCATCCCAATATTTTGATTATGGGTGATTTCAATGATTATCCTACCAATAATTCGATAGCTAAAGTACTGGGTGCCGTTGCTCCGAAAGGAGAAGTGCAGGCTACGAAGTTATACAATCTGATGGATGGACGTAAAGACGGGACTTACCGTTACCGTGGTGAGTGGGGAATACTTGACCAATTGATTGTGTCCGGTTTCCTGTTGCAGGGACATGCCGGTATTCGGACTTCTTATGACAAAGCACAGATCGTGAGATTCCCATTCTTATTGGAAGAAGACGAAAAATACGGCGGTGACATTCCTTTCCGTACTTATTGGGGGAGGAAATATCATGGTGGTTTTAGCGATCACTTACCGGTATGTGTAGATTTTGAAATAGGAAAAAAATAAAGGTTATGCAACCTTTCCCTTTTAGTAGGGAAGGTTGCATAATTTGCTAATGGTATCCAAACCATTTTTATAAGAGGTATGTTCCCAGTAGTGTCCGGCATTGTATTGGTCAAAACTATTGAGCGTTATCTTGTCATCTTCTATTTTTTCCATTATATTTTTGTCCAATATCTCAGCAAATATATAGTTTCCTTTATCCGGTACCAAGAGGGTATATAGTTTGGGTTGTATTCCCAAAGGCTTGTCAAAATCACTTAGGCGGATAATGCGATAGCGTTTGACTCCGTCTTTTTCGGCTATCAAAAGCAGGAATTTGTCTTTTGATGCCGGGCTGCAAAAGAACAATTCATTGACATTATCGACAAAGACGATAGGAGAATTAAGTTGTGAAAAGCCTTTCTTTAAGTTGGAAATGCCGATTTCTCCTGTTTTAAAGACACTGACCAATAGCTCTTCATCTCCTTCTGTATCATACGAACAGATTACTTTTCCACTATCTTCTCCCCATATTCCGATTTTGGGACTGGTGGAACCGGCTATTTTGCCATTATTGAAGAATGATATGAATTGGAAATTACTGTTATAGCCTAGTTCCGTTTTCTTTTGTAGAGGGTTGGGACGTAAGACTGATGTCTGAATATTGAAAGTAGCCTTTTTCTTCTTTGTAGTGGGGACTGCAATGACTGGGCCGGGCGCATTTATACTCTCTTCTTGCGGATTGTCAAAAAGAGAAAGTGAAATGCTCTCATGGGAATTGTTCTCAGTGATATCCGGAGTAGCTGTTACCGGAGCAGACTCGTCAAAGATATATTCGTTTCTTTCGGCAGAGAACAGGGTTGGAAATTCCGGTTTCCGAGCTACAGAGTCTAATTTCAGATTACGTCGTGCTGCTATGAATTCATGGATATTTTGTTCCGGTTTGCAGATGCACGAACTTCCCGAACGGGTATAAATCTTACCGCTGACTTTTACTACCTCGTTGATGGGTGCTACACGGAAAGCCAGTACAATGCGTTCTTTGCCGTATTCTTGAAAGTTGCAACGTATGTATTCCTGATAGCGGTTATAATCTTCTTTCCCTTCACCCAATAAGCAGATAATATTATGGTTTACTGTGCGCAGATAGATATCGCAGTCGTTGTGTACCAGCTTCAGGTCTTCTTGGATTCCAGTCAGATATCCTTTATCGTTTACACCGATATAAAGAGTACCTCCATCGGTATTCATAAATGAAGCGATAACACGAGCCAACACCATACTTTGATCTTCGCGGGCATCTTTTTTGGCGTGACCAAATGCCGATGATTTAAATTCGCGCTCTACTCCTTCGTGTCCGAAATAAACAGGGATGGAAGGAGCTTCTTCTTTTTTCTGTTCCTTGATACCAAGTAGGGAATTGATGTTTTTGTAGATGATATGTTGCAGTTCGGTATCTTCTTTGGAAAGGAGTGTACTCATGCAAAAATAGCGGGCCAGTTCGGCAATAGTCAGGTCTTCACTTTGCATAAGCTGTTTCAGACGGTCGGTGTTATTATCTGCCATTAAAGAGAGAATATAGACAATTTTTTGACAGAATTCAAACGTAATTCCATATTGTTTGATGCCTAATTGTTCCATACGTGCCAATAGAATATTGAATCGCTGAATATTGTCATGCGAAAAACGTTCGCTGGATGGCAGGATAGCTATTTGGTTAATATTATAAATGTATTCGGCACACAGTCCATAATAAGTGGCTTTTTCTTTTTCACCGGAGAAGAGACACAACAGTCGCAGAAAGTTATAAGCATTAAATTGCTCATTGGGCTCATTTAACTCTTTGGATAGTTGGTCGAGACAGAAAATCAACTCTTTGGCAACTTCTTCGTTAATCGGCCATGTTTTATTTTCTGCTTTTCCTGACTTCTTTGTTTTTTCTTCCGTTTCTTGCTCCTCTTCCATTATGTAGGTTTCCGCTACATCCGAGCTGAGAACAGATTGTATATCTATCTTTTGCAGAGCATTAACAAAAGGGTTATTCTTTAGTTTCAGTGTCTGTTCTTTAATTTGCCGTTCAAGGGTGTTGTTCTGATATTCTCTCAGATGGGTGAAAAACTCCTGTAGGTGAGTGTGTACTTCTTGGTAGAACGCTTCCGCAGAGATATCAGCTTTTACTTTTCCTATATTGATATTATTGTTTAGAAAAGTGTTGTTATCCGGAAATTCTACCTGGTATATATCTCCTACCCGGGGTTTAATCCATCTATTGATAGGGGTGGTAGAAGTAGCTCCTGTAATAAGAAGCCATTTGATTTTATTCCCTTCACAATCGGCAATCATAGCCGGTATTTTTTTTCTTTTTACATTTTCCGCATATACAAATTCATTGTAGCGCGATGCCAGTGAAACCCTGACTCCTTCATTACTGCTGCTTAATACTTTTACTTTATAAGTATCATTACTTGAGAAGTAGTTTTCAAAGTTCTCAATACAAAAGTAACAGGCATTGATTTGTGTTAATGGAAGAATAGCCTTCACTCCTCGGTATTGTTCATCCAGTATGACTCCTTCCAGATATTGCCTGGTGCGGTCCGGTCCGATAATTCCAATGGTAATTTCTTCATTTGCAGAAGGATATTTTGTATTGCTATCTTTGGTTTCTGTGAAAGAAGTTTCCAAGATAGAACTATTTTGAAGAGACTCCGGTTGGTTACACTCATATAAAGGATAGTCTTCCGTCAGTTGATGCCAGTAAAGTTGCAGTTCGGCAATGCTTTTACAATTATTGAATAGGTAAGTAGGTTTACTGAATAAGGCAATAAAAACTCTGTTTTCCATCAACGCAGCTCTTTCTTTTCTGCCTTTCCATGTATGTGCGCTATGTGGAAACAGGGTACTGAGTGTAAATCCGTCTTTGTCGAGCGTCAGTGTATTATGTCCATTGCTATATTGTTTCCATTTGTTATCTTGCGGTTCGGCAGGCATATTAAGCTCGTCAATGCGTATATTTACCATTTGAGCTATAAATCGGTTCAGCTCGAAGTTTAACAGGTGTTCCCAGTCAAGTCTTTTTTCCAAAGAGCTTTCACCGGTGAGCATCGTGTATGCTTTGTTTTTCAGCTGAGAACTAAAGGGAGTGTCCAGCCTTGACAGGTATCTGTATATGCGTGCTGATAGGATTCTGGTATTATCGGTTTCTTCGAAAGGTACTTTATTGCTGAGCAATGATAAAACAATGAGATAGATTGCTTCCTCTATCTTTGTTTGCAATACACATTGTGCATTCGTATACCAAAGTTCCGAAATAATAATTTCATATTGTTCTATTTCCAGTTTCAATATGTTTTGCAGGGTAGCATTGTGATTGTCGCTTATCACCCCATTCTTTTTTAGCAGATAGATTGTTTCGGCAATTATGGGTAATTGCTTTCTCAATAAGGATTTGTCATAGGCCAGAAAATAGAGAAACATTTCTATTTTATGAGAGGCGTATAGCAGATAATCACTTGCTTGCAATTTATAAAGCATTGTACGGATAAAAGAGTCTGCCTGATTGTCTTTAATGAGGTTCAGCGCATTGCGTCTGGCACGTAAACTTTCTATATATTGCTCCATCTCCTCTCGTTTGGCAGCTAACTGTTCAGGGTAGACTGTTTGCAGATAGCGTGATCCTTCGCTTATCCAAGTGTATAGCCGGTAGGCTGTTTGATGATATTGAGGATCCTCTTCTTCGTCTTGAAGGAGATTGTGGCTATATAAAGCATAATATCGGGCTGCTTGTTCAATCCATTTTAAATCATGCTCTTCATGTAACTTTCTGAGAGTTTCCAAAACAATTGCTGCGTCTGTATACGGGCAATGATACTCTTTGGAGAAAATGTCTTCTTTGATAAAAGAAACCACTTTTTCTATATTTAATGGAGTGTTGTTTTCAGCCATAGATATTATTTTTAAGGTTTGATAAATTTGCTTCTTTATTCGTGGTGATAAGGTCCGTTGTTCAAGATTGTCATGGCCCGATAGAGTTGTTCCACAAAAATGAGCCGTATCATTTGGTGAGAGAAGGTCATCTTGGACAGTGATATCTTTTCTTTTGCTATATCATATATTTTCGGAGCGAACCCATAAGGACCGCCAATGATAAAGACCAGTCTTTTATTTACCGTATGCATTTTTCTTGCCATCCAGTCGGCAAACTCGACAGAACGAAATTCTTTTCCATGCTCGTCCAGGAGTACCACTACATCCCCCGGCTGTAATGCTTTCGATATGAGTTCGCCTTCTTTTTCTTTTTGCTGTTCCATGCTCAGGCTCTTTGTGTTCTTCAGTTCGGGGATAACCTCCATATCAAAGGAAATAAAATGTTTGGTACGTTCCACATAATCATTGATGGCAGTGATATAGTGTTTCTCGACTGTGCGTCCTACGACTAATAATGTAAATTTCATGCGTTTATCTTCTGATTTGTCATGCAAAAATAAGGAAAATATTTACTATATCTATCAATTGATAAAAAAGAATGATTGACATTTTTTGATGAAGGTAGCTTTGCTGAGCAATGAAAAAACACTTTCCTAAATAATGGTGACATCTTTGGGAAAGTGTTTGGAGACTTTTGTGAGTGGAGTTATGATTCCTTATCTGTTTTCTTTGCGTACTTCTCTTAGGATTTGTTCCAGTTCGAAGACCTTTTCGGGGTGCTGCGTTGCCAGATTTTCTTTTTCCCCTGCTTGTTCCATATTATATAGCTGTGGCGTTTCCAGATAACCGGTTTCTATTTTGGGCCCCCAATACATGAATGGCACTCCGCTGCTGGGCTCGATATATTTCCAGTTTTTGGTCCGAACGGACAGTGCATGGTTGGAGGCTTGCTCTATTACCCACGGGCGGTCTGTCTTGTCCTTTCCGAGCAACGTGTTCATTCGGTTTTGGCTGTCGGGAACACTTCCTTTGGGAAGGCGTGCCCCGACCAGCGAAGCTAAAGAGGCCGCCCAATCTATTTGTGAAATAAGTGCGTCCGAAACTTCCGGTTGCCTGATGATCTTGGGCCAACGAACGATGACGGGTACGCGTGTTCCGCCTTCGAAGGCACTGTATTTTCCGCCTCGAAGGTTGCCGCTTGGTTTATGTCCGTTCAGCAACTTTTCTGCCTGGTCGTCATAACCGTCGTCCACTACCGGTCCGTTGTCGCTCGACAGGATAATCAGTGTGTTCTCTGCCAATCCGGTCCGTTCGAGTGCCTCCAGCAGTTGGCCGACGGTCCAGTCGAATTGCGCGATGGCGTCTCCGCGCAGTCCCATCGGGTTCTTTCCTCGGAAACGGTCGTGTGGGAAGCGGGGGACATGCACATCGTTGGTGGCAAAGTACATGAAAAAAGGCTCATCCTTGTGCTGCTCAATGAAGCTGACGGCATGGGCGGTGATGGAGTCGGCTATGTTTTCGTCTTTCCACAAGGCTTTGCCTCCTCCTTTCATAAAACCGATGCGGCTGATGCCGTTCACAATGGACATGTTGTGTCCGTTGCTCGGTTTCAGGTTGTATAGCAATTCCGGGTTATCCTTTCCGGTGGGTTCACCGGGGAAGTTGTGCGTATAGCTGACTTCTATCGGGGCGGAAGGGTCATAGTTGGCAACCTGCCCGTTTTCGATGAAAACACAGGGCACACGGTCGGCGGTGGCAGCCATGATATAAGAATAATCGAATCCTAAATCGCCTAGAGCCGTAGGCAGGGGAGCATTCCAGTCTTGTTGTGCGGTTTTGTCACCCAGTCCCAGATGCCATTTGCCGAAAGCACCGGTGGCATAGCCTGAACTTTTGAATATATCTGCCATCGTGTATTGTTCGGGACGGATAATCATTCCCGCGTTTCCGGCTGCTATGTCCGTTCCCGGTTTGCGCCAGGCATATTCACCCGTGAGCAGGGAGTAACGAGACGGCGTGCAGGTTGCGGCAGTGGCATGTGCATTCGTAAACCGGATTCCTTCGGAGGCAAGGCGGTTTACGTGGGGAGTTTCTATGTTTTTGGCTCCATAACATTCCAAGTCGCCATATCCTAAGTCGTCTGCATAAATCAGGATGACATTGGGCTTGGACGTATTTTGCTTTGGCCCTCCGGCGTGGGCGGCCAAGCCGGAGAAGCATGCCAAAGGCAGTATGTAGTGAAAAGCTGTATTCATGGTCGTAAATTTATAGTCCTACTCTGTTGGGGTCGGGGGTGGAAGACTCTTCCATCAACTGTCTGAACTTGGCAACAATGTCGGGATGTTGTGCTGCCACGTCGTGCTCTTCGCGCAGATCTGCATCCAAATCATAGAGTTGCATTTCGGTGTTTCCTTGCCTGATGTTGGTTATGATTCCTTTCCATTTACCCATTCGGATGGCTTTATTGCCGATTTTCGGGTCGGGATATTCCCAGTAAAGATACTCATGTTCCTTTTGTCCGGCTTTGTTGCCGAGCAGGGTAGGCAGGAAACTGATGCCATCGGTGGGCGGACAAGTGACGGATATTATTTCGGCAAGTGTCGGCATGACGTCTTGAAAACAACAGATATGGTCGGTTTCCGAACCGGGCTTGATTTTGTCTTTCCACACCATGACGGCCGGGACGCGGATGCCGCCTTCGTGCAGGAAGCATTTGCCCCAACCATATTCGGACTTGAACCAGCCGCCGCTGTTGAACCACGGCGAGTCGCTGCCGCCATTAAAGGTGGGGCCGTTGTCGGAAGTAAAAATAATCAAGGTGTTGTCATACAGGTTTTCTGCTTTTAACTTTTGGATTAGTTTGCCCACTTGCTCGTCGAAGTAGCTAATCATGGCCGCATAAGTGGCATGGGGATAGCGGCATATCCCGTATCCGGCTTTTCCCGTATAAGGTTCTTCATCGCCAAACTTCTTGACATAATGCTGAACCCATCTTTCGGGTGCCTGAAGTGAGACGTGAGGCAGGGGAGTGGTCCACATCAGGAAGAAAGGCTTTTGCTTGTTCTCATCCACGAAGGACATTAACTCGTCGAATATTAAGTCGTTGGCATATTCTTCCTGCTCGAATCTTTTATAGTTTTGGGGGTCGTAGGGGTCTTCATCTTTTCCCAGTCGGGCAAGGTGAGGGTTAATGACTTTGTTTTTCAGATATACACGCTCTTTGTTTTTGTAAAGGAAAGCGGGGTAATAAGTGTGTGCCTGGCGCTGGCAGTTGTAGCCATAGAATTGGTTGAATCCCTGTTTGTTGGGAGTACCTTCCGAGTCGGGAAATCCCAGTCCCCACTTGCCGAAGCATCCGGTGGTGTAGCCGGCGTTCTGCATCATCCGCCCGATGGTCATGGTGTTTGCCTTGAGCGGATATTGTCCTTCCAGTTCTTTGTGGACAAACATGGAATCGTGGTCATTGGTGGCACCGCGATAGGCCATTTCGTTGTTGTAGCGTATCTGTGCGTGTCCCGAATGCATGCCGGTCATCAAGACACACCGCGCCGGGGCAGATACCGGCGAACCGGTGTAGTGCTGGGTGAAGCGCATTCCTTCCTGCCGGAGTTGGTCGATATGGGGGGTCTCTATTTTTTCTTGTCCATAGCAGCCTATGTCACCGAATCCTAAGTCGTCCATCAAGATGTAAATTATGTTTGGGCGGCTGCTTGCCGTTTGTCCCAAAGCGGGCATCGCGCTTAGTGCGGTAATGCCTAATATGAAGTTGGCCTTTTTCATGATATAGTAAGCTTTTATTCCCATTTATAATTGTTGTCTGTCTCTTCGGTCAGTGCCGGTCCGAAGCCGTAACCTCTGTTTTCAAACCACTTTTTTTTATGGAGGATACGTTGGTAAAAGGCATCAAAATCCATTAACGGCCCATTGTGCCACATTTGTTCCGCCAGTGCCAAGATGCGTGGAAACAGCCGGCGGTCTATCATGTATTCTTTCACGCCGTCATCAGTCCAAAGCGCACATCCCATTCCCCGGATGAGCGGATTGCTTTCTTGTGTGGCTTTGTAGGAGGGATTGTTCATATAGACATCCTTTAAATCGAAGGTGCGGGCCTGCTCATATCCTTTCCAGGGAGTGAGTGGAAAATTGAGATAGGTGTAGTAGTTGGTACTGCAAATGACGGGATAATGATGGCGGAGGGCATTGCGGAGTGCCAAATCTTTGTGTCCGCGATAGTTCCACCATTGTATCACGATGTTGTTGGGCAACGGATAGCCGTCATTATAAACCACATCTCCCCAAAAAATAGCTTTTTTTCCTTTGCTTTTCAAGTATTCCGCCATTTGTGCCGAAAACCACAGTTGCAGGTCATGGCTGTTTTTCAGACCCAAGTCGGCGATTCTTTTTTGACAGTCCGGGCATTTGTTCCAATTGTCTTTGGGAGCTTCATCTCCTCCCAGATGGATGTAAGACGAGGGGAACAAGGTGCATATTTCGTCTAATACGTTTTTGAGGAATTGCAATGTATTTTCTTTCCCTGCACAAAAAATGTTTGGAGTAAAGCCGAGTTTGGGAATTTCGACAGGGCGGTTGAAGCACCCCAATTCCGGGTAAGAGTGGAGTGCGGCTTCGGCATGTCCGGGCATGTCTATTTCGGGGACAATCGTGATATTGCGTGCGGAGGCATAGTCCACAAGGGCTTTGATTTCTTCTTGGCTGTAGAATCCCTGTTGTTCTTCCCCAACGGCGGCGTATGCTCCTTTTTGAGTCAGCAACGGATATTGTTTGATTTCGACACGCCAGCCAAGTCCTTCGGTCAGATGCCAATGGAAATAATTCATCTTGAGGAGTGAGGCCATGTCGATGTATTTCTTGATGGTGGCTGGTGATTGGTATTGACGGCCGGAGTCGAGCATGAAGCTGCGCCATTTGATGCGCGGCGCATCCACGATGTCGACACATTGGAATAAGATTTCTCCGTCGGGACCCGTTTGTACCCACTGGCGCAACGTTTGCACGGAGTAAGTAAATCCGGCATTGTCGGCGGCTTCTATTTTTATATTGTCGGGTGTGATGTGCAGGGTGTAGCCTTCGGGCGGGCAAGCGGGATTGCGAACGAAGCACAAGTCGGCTTTTTCTTTTGCATCGCACATTTGAATGTGGGGAACTACCTCGTCAATAAGCAGGGATAGGTAAGTCGCTGTTGAATCTTCTGCATACACTGTCACCCCCTTGTCTTTTATACTGAAACAACCTTTTGTCAGAGTTATCTGTTGAGGGGAAGGGATAATCACCTGTCCCTGGCAGGTCAGTGCACGGCAGAAGAGTAATATCAAAAAGATAATGGATGATTTGTTTATCATAACAGGTTTGTTTAGGTAATATGGATATATAGGTATAAATAGTCTGATTGAGTTGTTGCTTTTGTTGGAGAAGGATGTGTCAAAAGTAAAATTGAAATCTTGACACATCCTTTCTTGGAATTGATATTTACGGTTTATTTACCTACTCCGTCATTCCAGCCCGGGTTCTGCTCGAGTTGAGGATTCAGAACACGTTCCTGACGTGGTATCGGATAGAGGTAATAATATTCCGGCCAAAGCTGGGTAGGTTGCGGATGGAACTCCAAATAACCTTCGTTTCCGCCACCGTCGATGGTCACATTTGTTCCGGCCGGGAAGTCTGCCTTACGCACATATTGTCCCAGTTTTTTCTTCATGGCATAGTGACATTTCTTCCATCTTCTTAAATCGTTGAACCGGAATCCTTCGGAAAATAGTTCAATACGTCTTTCACGGCGTATTTCCCATAGCAGAGGATTGACGGCATAATCGCCACTGTAAGCCGGATTGCCAAGGTCACGTTTCGGATCGAAAGACTCATTGATTTCGGACACTTTCATCGGAGCAACATTAGCACGAGGACGCAACTTGTTGATGGTTTGATCTGCAACTGACTGGGTGAATTCTCCCAGTTCGCACATTGCTTCGGCGTAGTTCAGCATCACTTCTTCCACTCTGAAGATAGGCATATCGGTTTCTTCATTACGTGCGCTTCCCACTTCCAGATAAGTGCAGAAATATTTCCAGTTATTGTATCCGAAAGCCGATTTGTACCAAGGCTGGTTATTCAAATAGAAATCATAATGAGGAACAGCGCCTAAAATACCTCCGCTGAAACCCTGACGGAACGGCAATGTTTTTTGTCTTTCCTTGCTGCTGCCATATCCTATTCCTAATCTGATGTTCAAACTGTCAATGAAACTTCTGTCTTTCGGATTGTCAGTGAATTTCCATTTGTTGTCCCAAGCTGTTGTTGATTCGGAACGGTCAATGTTATAAGGCGGGGTGACGTGCAACCACAAGCGGTGGTCGCGATTGCTGAACTCTTCATATATATCTTTGTCACTCAAGAACAAAGGACTGTTCCAGCGCGGTTTTCCATCGCTACACAGGTAACTGTCCACTAAGTCACGGGTGGGGTTATAGAAAGAAGTGGCAGTGGTTCCTCCGATACTGACTGCGTGAACCACGTTTTCTGCATTGGAATAAGGTTTATACAAAATAATTCCCGGTACACCACTTAAGTCCAATGAACAGAATAAGTCATCATAATTATCGCATACATTCGGATAGGTGTGGAGCACTTCGGCAGATACGCGTTTGCATTCCTTTAAATAGGTTTCTGCATCATTCAGACCGTGATATTTCCGCCATGTGCCTTCAAACAGACAGAAGCGTGACATGAAAGTTTGTACCACGGCTTTGGTTATGCTGTTTTCTCCGTCACCGTTCACATTGATGTTTTGTTCGGCATATTGCAAATCTTCCAGGATATGTTTGGCTATGTCATCTCTGGATGCTCGCGGTCCTTGTATCAGGTCAGTTTCACTGTCACTCAATACATGGTCAATCCAAGGTACACCACCATAGTCGCATAACAATGAAAAATAACGGTAGCTGCGGAAGAAATATCCTACACTGCGCCAATGAGCCTTTTCTGCTTCGGTCATTTGTGAACCGTCTATGTGGTCGAGCATTAAATTAACGCGGCGGATGAAACTGTAATATTCCCATGAAGTATTTTCTTTTTTATCAGGAACAGTAACGATACCTCTAATCCAACCGGTTTCACTGGTTTCTCGGGTTTGATTGTAGGAAATGTCATCTGTGGCATTCTCAGAGCCATATCCTAATGCGGGAAATGTTTCATACAGTCCCCATGCGTATGCCTTGAAATTGTCGTAAGAGACAAAAGCTGTTTCTGCTGTAGGATTTCCCAACGGATACCTCTCCATAAAATCATTGTTCAGACAGCCGGAGAGTAGAAACATACATAGTATAAGTGTATAATTTTTCATAATTTATCTGGATTTAGAATGTTACATTAATACCGAAAGAGAATTTTCTCATAAAAGGATATTCCCAAGCGCCTTTGGTTAACATATCTGTTTCAAGTCCTTCGGGAAGGTGATCCCATGTATAGAGGTTTTCTCCTGTAGCAAAAACTTTAATCTGGTCAAAATGCACTTTTGTACACCATGCTTTGGGTAACGTATAAGACAGGGTGATATTCTGTAATTTCAGATAGGATGCATCTGCCAGATACTTGCTTTGTACCCAATGGTTTTTATCCGTGTTTACCCCATTATTGGCGTATACGCGCGGATAGAAAGCATTCGTATTTTCCGGCGACCAGAAATCCAGTGTTTCTTTGAACAAGCTTCCCCAACTTCCTGTGGGCCATGCTATCTGGTCTCTACGCCAGTAGTCGCGTTTGCCCACTCCGCGTAGGAAAACAGTAAGTTCAAAGCCTTTCCAACCTACTCCGGCAGTGATACCGTAATGGTAACGTGGAGTAGAATTGCCAATAATTCGTTGGTCACCCGGATTGTCTGCTGTTCCGGCTCCACTGTATATCTCTGTGGGGTCGTCATCAAAGTTCTTGTATAACACATCGCCCGGATATACTTTTCCAACTCCATGAGGGATAGGAATACCTTGTTTCAACGTTCCGTCAGCATTAAAATCATTTTCTGTATAAAAACGGTCGGTTACATATCCCCATATTTCACCCAGTTTCATACCTTTTCGATAGATTTTGTCACCTATCAAGTTGGTTTCATTGTTATATTTGGTAATTTCGCTTTGCGAATCGTAAAGATTGAATCCGATATGGTAACTCCAGTCTTTGATTCTGTCGCGCCAGCTGAGTTCCAGCTCCCAACCATAGGTTCTCAGATTGGCTGCATTTTGTTTGGCAGCACTGGCTCCGACTACCCAAGGTAAATCCATGCCGGGAGCAAGCATGTCTTTTGTGTCGCGTCGATACCAGTCAAAAGTACCATTCAGACGATTATTGAAAAGTCCGAAATCAATGCCGAAGTCCAAAGTGTATACCTTTTCCCAAGAGAAAGAACTGCTGACCATGAGCGGTGCTTTCAGAGTGGTAGTCTTTTTTCCATCCACCAGCCAGTTACTCAGGTAAGGAGCCATGTCCGGGATATATGGATAATTGATGGGGTTGCCATTGCCGTCTAATAAAATCTGATTGCCAATGGAACCATAAGAAGCTCGTAATTTCAAGTTGGAAATAATTCCTTTACTGCCCTTCATGAAGTTTTCTTCCGAGATACGCCAGCCGGCTGAGAAAGATGGGAAGAATCCGAAACGATTGTTTTTCGGGAAACGAGATGTTCCGTCATAGCGTCCGTTAGCTTCGAACATATATCTGTCATTATAATTATAACTGATGCGGTAAAACATTCCTCGGATGGCATATTCCTCAAACTTATCGGTAGTGGAGGCCGTGCCGGTGGCACCTGACAAAGAGGGCAGATTGCTCAGCAACACGTCAGTCTTTTCCGACCATTGGGATTCATAATGGCTTTCTTCCTGATTGAATCCGCCCATTACGCTTATATTGTGTTTCCCTATTGAGAAATCGTAATTAGCAAAGATATTGATGGCATTATAGTTTGTAAAATCCTGAGTCAGTGCATATCTGGTGTTTTCTACACTGTTCAAGATACCGGTGAAATTAAATCCTACGTACTGATATTTGTTTGCATAAAATTTATTGTATTTCGTAGTCCGGTTGTAAGTATACTCACCTGTAATCTTTAGACCTTTAAGAGGGGATATAATGACACGTCCTAATACACGCATATCGGTTTTTTTGATATTGCGCGGTTCACCATACCGTACATAAGTAGCTGAAGTTTCGGCAGGATAGGTGATACCGTCGACTTCATAAGGCGAAATATTTTGATATGATGGCAATGCCATAGCGCTTCCCCACACACCGTTTCTACCACCTTGTTCCACTTTGTACTGATTGGAATTGGCATAACGGACGTCAAGCTGTGTGGTAAGCCATTTGTTTACATCCACACTGATAAAGCTGGAGAAATTGACACGGTTGAATTTGTCCTTGTCTGTGATAAGTATGCCATCTTCACCGGTATAGCCGAGTCCCATACGGTAACTTGTTCTTTCGCTGCCGCCGGAGACAGAAAAACTGTGGTTCTGCATGAAGCCAAAATTGTCCATCATATCATCAAACATATCATTTTCACGCATCAGGAATAAATTTCCCTGTTCATCATAGATATATCCGTTCGGATATTTGGCAGGGTTTGCATTATAGTCCGTGATGTATTTTTCCCATTGGGTGATATTCTTTCCGTCCACGTATGTATCGTTTTCCCATCCCATCTTTTTATATGCCAACACCGATTCTAACGGACTGGCCTTTTGGGGTAGCTCTAGTGCGGTAGAGAAAGAGAAATTGTTATTGTAATTGAATTGAGGTCTGGTGTCTTTTTTTCCTTGTTTAGTGGTAATCAATATGACGCCAAAGGCAGCACGGGCTCCGTAGATAGCGGCAGAGGCTGCATCTTTCAAAATAGAAACAGACTCAATATCTTGAGGATCAATCATATTTATGTCCATTGGAACGTTGTTTACCAAGACGAGTGGAGAACCGCCGTTGATAGAGGTCGTACCGCGGATATTATAGGACATGTCTTCGCCCGGAGTACCTGTTGTTGCTTCAATTTTCAGGCCGGGGACTACCCCCTGTAAGGCAGCGGTTATATTGGATATAGGGCGGTCTCCCAAAGACTCTTTCATATTGACGGCACTCACCGCACCGGTCATATTTACTTTCTTCTGGGTTCCGAAACCGATAACTACTACCTCGTCCATTAATTGGGTATCTTCTTTCAATTGGATATGGAAGGTTGACTTATTTTTAAGGCTGATTTCTATTGGTTGATAACCTATATACGAAACAGATAATTGTCCGTTTTCAGGCACTTCCATAGAGAAATTTCCATTTACATCGGTTATGGTGGCCAATTGGCTGCCGATTACTTGAACGTTAGCTCCAATTAATGCTTCACCTTTGGTATCGGTAATGATTCCTTGAATTTTTTTCTTAGGAGCGGAATTTTCCTGTTTTCCGTTTGTAACAGAAGCGGGTTGGGGAATGATGATAATATGTCCCCCCTCGGTTCTATAAGAGAATCCGGTATTTTTAAGAACTGCATTCAAAACAGTTGCCGTACTTTCGTTTTTGAAATCAACCGTTACTTTTTGATTGACATTCAACTTTGTTTGATTGTATGCGATGCTGAGTTTGGTTTGTTTTTCAATACTTTCAAAAACTTTTAGTAGCGGTTGGTTTTTTACTGATACCGTTACAGGTTGATTTTGTCCGAATGCAATGTTATAAAAACATAAAGCCAACAGCAATACATAAAATTTATGAATTTTTACGGGTGTGTTTAGCCACGATAAGTTTCTAAATTTCATAATTTTGTGAATTAATCATTAATACTAAATTTAAGTGTCTTGAAATGTTTAAATGAAGTGATTTTGATTGATTTCGGGAACCGGATTACTCGCTATTTTCCGGTTCCTTTTTCTTTTTATTTTCCTCCTTTCTTTTTAGGTAAATATTCTAATATGATATTATCATCTTCTATTGTGTATGACAGATTGCCTATGGTTTTTGTGATAATGTTCAGTACATCATTGATACTACTTTGATGCTTGAATTTTATTGTATATAGGTCTGTTGTATTCAATGTCGGTGGAAGTAATATGTGGACATTATAAGTCCGTTCTAATGATTTGACGATTTCTTTTAAGGATTGGGATACAAAATTCAACTCTCCTTTGGTCCATCCTGAATAAATGGAAGCATCAATTTTTCTCTTTTGAAACTCTCCTGTTGTATTGTGATATTCTAGTTGTTCGTTGGGAGAGAGAACAGTGATTGGTTCTTCTGTAGGTTTTTGAATCATGACCGATCCTGATTCCAAAGTCGTTACGGTCTTGTCTTCATTTCCGTAAGCGCATACATTGAATTTTGTGCCAAGTACTTTAATCTTTAGTGAGGACGTCTTTACAATAAAAGGATGTTTTTGGTCTTTCTTCACATGAAAATTCCCTTCTCCCATTAGATATACTGTACGCATTTTGCCGATGAATTTCTTAGGGTAAACTAATAGTGTTCCGGCATTTAAGTAAACATGCGAACCGTCGGGCAATATAATTTCATGTTTTTTGCCTTGAGGTACCAGATATTCTACTTGTTCTATGTTCTTGGTATAGGTATCTGTGTATAGATAAGCAGCTAGCATGGAAAATAATGGAATAAGCAGGACGACAGCCGCCCGTATAATTCTATAGAAACGGTTATGAGTTATCTTGGAAGGAGGCACTAAGGCAGCTTTGCGGCAGAAGTTACGATAAGACTCAGCAGTGCTTTGATCTGCTTTGTAGCTGGATTCATCCCACACTTGTTTTAATGCGGCTTCTTTCTCCGGCTGTCCGTGTGAATCAATAAGCCATTTCCATACTTTTTCTTTCATTTCTCGGCTGGATGCGCCGGAAATGAAATAATGTATTATTTTATATGCATTTGACATATACGTGTTTTTGATAGGTTCTGGTATATAAGATACGTGAGACTAATCAAACACACAGTCGTAACTTAAAAAAATATAATTAAAATCAGTGATAATAATTTTCGGATATCTGCTAACGCTTGAGTCAGATGGTTTTCAACTGTTCGTTTATTGATACATAAAGATGCTGCTATTTCATCATTGCTCATTCCTTGTTCGCGGCTCATTTTATAAATTCTTTGGCGTTGTGGTGGCATTCTTTCCACGGCAATTGTTATCAGCAGCTCTAACTCTTTAGCATCAATATATTTATAAATTTCATTATCTTCAATTACATTTGGAATAGATTCGGTTTGTTTTTGCTGATAATTTTTGAATAGCATGTTTCGTTCGATGTGCCGATATACGGCATTCTTGGCGATGCGGAATAAATAAGCGCTTATATTGTCTATTTTATCAAGGGATGTTCTGTTTTGCCATAAAGTAGTAAAAATATCTTGAGAAATGTCTTCAGCTTCTTCCGGTGATTGCAATAAGTCGCAGATGAAACCTTTCAAACGAGGATAATAAGAATAGAAAAGCACTTCAAAAGATTTGGTGTTTCCTTCGGCTATTGTTCTTATAAGTGCTTTTTCGTTTTCAAGTTTCATATCTTTCTTCGGTTTACTTTGCAAAAATAGGGAAAATCTATACCTTTGCCTATCAATTTACAAAAAAACAATAACACAATGGATGAATTAGTAGTAAAAGATTTGATAGACAGACTGATAGACCTGTCTTTCGCCGAAGATATAGGTGATGGAGACCATACTACCTTGTCATGTATTCCTGCGGATGCTATGGGCAAATCAAAATTATTGATTAAGGAGGAAGGCATATTGGCTGGTATTGATGTAGCTAAGGAGGTATTCCATCGTTTTGATCCTACCATGAAGGTAGAGGTATTCATTCAGGACGGAAGTCACGTGAAACCGGGTGATGTGGCGATGGTGGTTGAAGGTAAAGTTCAGTCCTTGCTTCAGACAGAGCGTTTGATGCTGAACATCATGCAACGTATGAGCGGCATTGCTACTATGACCCATAAATATGTGAAAAAGTTGGAAGGTACCAAAACTCGTGTCCTTGATACCCGTAAGACTACTCCGGGTATGCGTATTATGGAGAAAATGGCTGTAAAGATAGGTGGAGGATGCAATCACCGTATCGGTTTGTTCGACATGATTTTGTTGAAAGACAATCATGTGGACTTTGCAGGGGGCATACACAATGCGGTTACTCGTGCTAAAGAATATTGTAAGGCCAAAGGCAAAAACTTGAAGATAGAACTGGAAGTTCGCAATTTTGATGAACTGAATCAGGCATTGGCAGAAGGGGTAGACCGTATTATGTTTGATAACTTTACTCCTGAAGACACACGTAAGGCAGTAGAGATTGTAGGTGGACGTTGTGAAACGGAGTCTTCCGGCGGCATCACTTATGAGACGATGTTACCTTATGCACAGGCAGGGGTAGACTTTATATCATTTGGAGCATTGACCCATTCTGTGAAAGGATTGGATATGAGTTTCAAGGCTTGTTAATAGCGATTGTATATAATATATGTGTAAAAGAGCGACCGAAAATCGCTCTTTTTTATTTTGAGTCAGCATTGTTCTTTTTCTTTTCTTCCTTAAACTGTGTGGGAGTCATCCCTTTTATTTGCTTGAAAGAGGTACTGAAATAACGGGGATAGGTAAACCCGACTTCATAGGATATTTCATTGATATTGAGATTGGTATTTGTGAGTAGGTATACTGATTTCTCTATACGTAATCGGTTTATGTAGTCATTCACACCCAGTCCGGTCAGTATTGTTTTTGAGCTTCCTAAGCCGTTTCATTAGCCGGACCAGGCGTTTTCGTCCTTTCGGTTATGCCTGCCTGTCCGTCGAATTACTACAGTCTTCGGTAGCGGACTGTATAGTCCGTTGCAGTGGACCGTACAGTCTGCTACAGTGGACTGTACAGTCCATTGCCGCAGACTGTAATAATCTTCCGTTTAAAAGACCTTGGCCGAACTTGGAAAACGGCTTATTCTTCCCTTTGTTTGTGATATGATATTTAAATCCCCAGGAATAATGACTGCTCCCTTATCATCTACACACTTTTTGACTTGATCCTATATCTTTTTTCAGTCATAACTATAACCGGAAAGCAAAAGTTTTGTACCTTTGCATCCGATTTTAGAAAATGAATAAAAGATTGTAAAGTATGGAACTACCGGAAGACCCGATGATGCTGTTCAGCATGGTGAATATGAAACTTCGCGATTGTTATTCTTCGCTTGATGAACTTTGTGAAGATATGAATGTAGATAAGGATTCTTTGATACGAAAATTGAACTCCGTAGGGTTTGAATATAGTCAAGAGAACAATAAGTTCTGGTGATTTATCTGCATTTTTCTCTTTATTGATTATGTTTGTGCTAATAATTTAGCTGTTGCCCTATCGGGCTTGCCTGTTTCTGTAAGAGGTAGATTCTCTACCGGTATAACGCGTTTGGGGCACCAATAGGCAGGCAATACATCCTCACAAATCTTCTGAATTCTTTCATAAGTATCTCTGCTTCCGGGATTGTTTTCAATGAGCAGAACTACTATTTCACCAAATTTTGCATCAGGTGCAGAGGTAATCATAAATGGAGTATGGAAGTGTTTTTTCAGTGTGGCTTCCACCTGTTCTATTTGTATCTTTACACCACCACTATTTATTATATTGTCTTTTCTTCCTAAAATGCGGAATTGCCCTTGGTCATTCAGTTCTGCAATGTCATTAGTGTATAATACTTTATCACACACTTTGGGAGCATTGATAATCAGTGTATTCTCTTGACTCAACCGGATGGAGACGCTTTCAAAAGGGGTGTACCATTCGGAAGCTTCTGTCCCGTTTACTCTGCGTAAGGCGATGTGCGAAAGTGTTTCTGTCATCCCGTAGGTAGACCATACCTGATTGGGAAAATCTTTTAAAGCTTGTGCCAGCGCGCTGTCAATCGCACCTCCACCGATGATAAGATGTTTTATTTGCTTCAATAATTCTTTTTCTTCGGGCACTTGGAGGGAATTGTATACCTGCATCGGAATCATGGCAGCAAATACGGGTGCTTTCTTCAGATTTTTCAAGGGATGGCCCGAAGGTGTGACCGGAAGGAGATTGAGTCCGGCAACCAGTGAGCGTATCACCACCATCTTTCCGGCAATATATTGCAGAGGCATGCACAGCAGTGCTGTGTCATTTTCTTTCAGTCCGAGAAATGAACAGGTGAGGCAGGCGCTTTCCATCATGCTTTCTTTTTCTACACGCATTGGTTTGGGCTTGCCTGTCGAACCGGAAGTATGGACAAGAACGGTGGGTTGATGGTTGAACCATTCGGAGAGAAAAGTAAAAAGTTCTTGCCGGAAGCTTTGCTTGTCGGTAGGAATATTCATGCGTATCATCGCTATTTCCCAATGGGTATAAAAGATTCCTTCTATTTGGATACGCTGGGTGGTTATGTCTGTGTAGTAAGTATTCATTGTGCCAGCCATTGTAATAAATCAGGTTCTTGCTCTTCGGGATGAAACCACAGGCAGTCTCCTTCGATATGTAGCGGATAATTTATGTTGTCTGTAAACAGTAACCCTGTTCCAAGGCCTTGTGGAAGCGTAGGTTGCAGGGTAGCGCACCATTGGGCGATAGCGTTTAGTCCGATATTTGATTCCAAGGCCGAGGTAATCCACGAACCTATCCCTCTTTCCGCTGCCAGTTCCATCCATTCTTCCGACCCGCTGATTCCGCCGTGAAGGGAGGGTTTCAGAATGATATATTGCGGTCGGATGGTTTCAAGCAGTTCTATCTTGCGGCTGCGTTGGTTAATGCCGATAAGTTCTTCGTCCAAGGCGATAGGGAAGGGGGCGGAAGCACAGAGTGTGCTCATCTCTTTCCACTGTCCGGCGCGGATAGGCTGTTCGATGGAGTGAAGGTGAAACTCGGAAAGACGCTGTAATTTATCAAGAGCATCGGTGGGAGTGAAGGCACCGTTGGCATCCACACGTAGCTCTATTTGTTCGGGAGTAAAGTGCCGGCGGATATGTGCCAGTAATTCCAGTTCTTTTTCAAAATCGATAGCCCCGATTTTGAGTTTGATACAGCGGAATCCTTTTTGCATTTTTTCTTCGATGCGCCGATACATTTCATCAAAGCTTCCCATCCAGATAAGTCCATTGATAGGGATACCTGCTTTTCCTTTGCTGAATGGAGTGTGCCAAAATTGTAGGCTGCATGCGCGGAAATGAAGTAGGGCGGTTTCCAGACCGAACAGAATAGACGGATAGGGAAGCAGGGCTTCCCGGTCTATTTCTCCGGTCTTCTCAAAGTTTTTGCAAGCGATGGCCAATAGTTCATCATAGTTGGGAACATCGTCACAACTCAGGGCAGGGAGAGGGGCGCATTCACCTACTCCATAATAACGGTTGTCGGTATCGGTGAGGAGTATATACCATACGTTTCGGGTGGTATATACTCCTCTCGATGTACCTGCCGGTTGCTTGAAGTGTAATTGTTTCTTTATAATGCGGGTTTGGAACATACTTTTTTATATGTGTTTTGTTTTGTATATTTATCTCTGACAATTTCAAAGGCGCGTTGAACCCATGTGTATATGTCTGTGTCAGGAATATCGCCGTTAAAATTAAGCTGTAGCCAATGCTTCAGACTTTGGTTTATGGGAGTGCCGATTGAAACATGTCTCTCTTTTATATCTTCAATTTCATCTGGAGTAGATTTGACATTGACAAAAGTGAAATTGTCAATGTCTATAAAACAGAACATGTGTCCGCAAACATAAAAGGCAAGGATTGAATCATATCTTGCTGCAAATTTGCCAAATGGCATCTTCTCTGAAACGTTGCCTAATGAAAGACAGTATTTCCTGAATACTTCAATGTTCATGTCTTTGAAATTACAATTCGTTTTTACGGAAATTTGGGATAATCCTGGAATCGTGGTTTACGTTTTTCCAGAAATGCTTTTCCTCCTTCCTGTGCCTCCTCTGTCATGTAATAAAGCATGGTAGCATCTCCGGCAAGCTCTTGGATTCCGGCTTGTCCGTCCAGCTCGGCATTGAGTCCGGCTTTAATCATACGAAGAGCTAGCGGACTGTGTTCCATCATTTTCTCTGCCCATGCCACTGTCTCGTCTTCCAGACGCTCAAAAGGAACGACCGTATTGACCAATCCCATTTCCAGTGCTTCTTGTGCAGAGTACTGACGGCAAAGGAACCATATTTCGCGTGCCTTTTTTTGTCCTACGATTCGTGCCAGATATGATGAACCGAAGCCGGCGTCAAAGCTGCCCACTTTGGGACCTGTTTGTCCGAAGATGGCATTGTCGGAAGCGATGGTTAAGTCACAAACTACATGGAGCACGTGCCCGCCGCCGATGGCGTAACCGTTGACCATGGCAATGACAGGTTTCGGCAGGGAACGGATTTGTTTTTGTACATCCAGCACATTCAGGCGGGGAACACCGTCTGTTCCGATGTAACCGCCGTGACCTTTTACGTGCATATCGCCTCCGCTGCAGAAGGCTTTATCGCCTGCTCCGGTCAGAACCACTACGTTGATATCCCGGCACTCACGGCAGTAATACAGGGCATCACTGATTTCGGAGGTTGTAGTCGGGGTGAATGCGTTGCGGTAACGCGGACGGTTGATGGTGATTTTTGCTATTCCGTTATAGAAATCGAAAAGTATGTCTTGATACTCTTTGATGGTTTTCCATTCTCTTGTTTCCATTATTCTTGTTTGTTTATGTATTTTTTTGTGAGTTTACCGTACGGACGGTATGCCCGTATGAATCAATTTTGACGCACTCTCATGATAGAATTATTCATTTGGCTTATTTTTAAGTCCGTGGTAATATTCTCTCAACAGGGTGGTATCTTTTTCCTTGTCTGTAAAGACTTCCATTAACATGGGTTGCATCAGCGTTTCCGGGGTGGTGAATTGCTTCATGGCATCTTCCAGTTCTTCTTCATCGGTTACTTTTATATAGATAAAGCCGCGTTCTTCTGCCCAACCTTTGGCAGTGGTGTAATGTTCGGCTGTGATGAACTCCCGTGAGCGACTTGATTTGTCCATGCCCGGCAGAGTGTGGAATATCTCTCCACCTTCATTATTCAATAGCAGAATACGGATATTTGCACCATAATTCTGATTCCACAGTGCATTCATGTCATAAAAGAAACTCAAATCGCCTATGATGATGAAGTTTAGTTTAGTGGATGCTACGGCATATCCGATGGCGGTGGAAAGTGAACCTTCTATCCCGTTCACACCTCGGTTACAGCAAATTTCTACTCTTGGCGGTATTGTGAATAATTGGGCATAACGTATCGTAGAACTGTTTGCCAGATGCAACGCACAGGGTTCCGGCAATGACTGAATGAGTTTTCCTATGGCTGAGATTTCGGAGTAGGGCAGTTCCGGCATCGGCACGGTCTTACAGTAATTCTCCCACATCAATGGATAGTTTGTCGGTTTGTTGTCCAAAAGAAAAGCAATTTTCTCTAGAAATTCAAATGGGTCCATTTCAATGATGGTCGTCAGGCAACCGTATAAGTCGGCTATCTTTCCATCGGTGGAAATATGCCAGTGCTCACGCGGAGGATGTTTCCGCAGGTATTTCTTTAATTCCTTGGATACAATATGTCCGCCGTAAGTAATCAATAGCTCAGGAGTCATATCGTTCTGACGTTCGGAACTCATGGAATAGATGGCTGCATCGAAGTTCCTGATAGGAATGCCGGGAATGGTCTGGTTACCCAAATGTTCCGTCAGCCAAAGGAAATGTTTATACAGGGGTTTCACATATTTCTTTTCGAACAGATAAATCAGATTCATCTGTCCGACCACTATCATGCGTTTGTTATATTTATTCAGACGTTCAATCAGTATTTTATAGTCGCGGTCGTATACACTCAATCCTTGGTAGCGGGTGATGACGCGTACTTCAGGAAGCGCTTTGACTGTGAAACGGTAGATGGGTTCGGAGATAGGTACGTTGATATGAACCGGACCTTTACCGTGGTGAGTTGTTTCCAGTATGGCTTCGTTAATCAGACGGTTGCAGAACCATTCGTCTTCGTCGGTTTGCACTTCGGGTAAGTTGACCGACATCTTGACCAACGGACCGAATACCCCCGGCTGAGGTAAAGTCTGTCCATCCATTTGTCCTATCCAGGCAGCAGGGCGGTCGGCAGAAATGACAATTAAGGGAACTTGTTGGTAAAAGGCTTCGGCTACGGCAGGATGCAGATTCAGCAGTGCCGAACCGGAAGTGCAACATACAGCAGCAGGACCTCCCCCCTGTAACGATAACCCGATAGCAAAGAATCCTGCACTGCGTTCGTCGGTTACAGAGTAACAGGTGAAGTCCTCTATATTGGCCAGTGTATGCACGATGGCAGCATTACGACTGCCGGGACAAAGCACTATTTTCCGCACACCGTGTGCCTTGAGAAGTGCCGCCAACTGAAGTATGTTCTTTTTGTCTGAATACATAATTCTTTTACTTTAATATAAATATATTTCTCTTTTATCGTCTTTGCTCCGTAGGGAATTGAATTCTTCCGAATGCATGTTGCTATGCTATTGGACGGGCGCAATCATGTGCCCCTACGGTGACAGGCTATCTGTTTATAAACTCAGGATAAAGAATGCTTTTCATCGTATTCATCTTGTCTCCTGTTTCTGTCCATTCCGATTCTATTTCAGAGGAAGCAAGGATTCCTCCACCTGCGTATAAAGTGGTTTCACCCGGTTTTATTTCCATGCAACGTAGGTTGACATATAAATCTGTATGTCCTTCGGTGTCCAGCCAGCCTATAAAACCGGAATAATAGCTACGGTCATATCCTTCATTTTCCAGGATAAATCGGAAAGCATCTTCTTTCGGCAATCCGCAAACAGCGGGAGTAGGATGAAGTTCCTGAAGTAGATTCCCTATATTATCTGTGTTCTTTAATAAAAAATAAAAGTCGGTTTTGAGGTGCACCAATTGTCCGGCACGGGCCGTATAGGGGCCTTTCTCATTCATCTTATTGCCAAATTTCTTGATAATCCGACGAATGTAATCTGCCACATAACCTTGCTCGTCTTGGTTCTTCTTGTCCCAGTCCATTGGCATGACTTCGTTTTGCATCGGCATGGTGCCTGCCAAGGCTACGGTGTGCCATTCTTTGCCGTGTCCGCTCAATAAGATTTCAGGTGTACTGCCCACCCACGTACCGGAAACAGGAGTATGACACAAATAAATCATCATGCGTGGATAATTGTTGCAGGCACGGACAAATGCAGCCAATGGCGAAAAATCGTCATTGATATGCTTGGTGGAAGAACGTGACAAGACAAGCTTTTGGAAATGTTTCTTTTGAAGGGGAGTGATGAAACGCTCGAAAGCTTGGGTATATCGCTCTTTGTCTGTTTCTTCCGAAACGAAAGGAGACAGTTTTTCGGTCTGATTCTTGCAAGTCAACAAGGCATCGGCACATTCCAAAGAAGAAATGGCTTCGCTGATTTCATCCCAGTCGTATGCTGTGATATCAGGACGAATCACTATCAGCGGATGATGGTCGGACTGAAGGAAGGGAGCCATGACAAACCCTTTCTTCTTATTTAATTCCCGAATATCCGCTAACTGTTCCACATCGCCTGATTGTTGTAGCACAAAGTAGCATTCGTCTGTCCAGGGCAGCCGATAGAGAGCAAAACTGAGTCGGCTGCGTGTCAGGCAATCCAATAAATTCTGTATATGTCTGTTAGGTAGATTCATTTCTTTTTAAGTATGAAGTTAACGACACGAATGGTAGAAACAAGTTTCCCCTCGGGAGTGGTGATATCTATGTTCCATATATGTGAGGAATTGCCGCGATGAATTAATTGACCGTTGGCAATCACTTTTCCGCCCACAGGAACCGATGATATATGATTTCCACTTACTTGTATGCCGCATGCATATTCTCCTTCGCGACATAAAGACATAGACCCGTGTCCGGCTGCAATTTCGGCAAGTGCCAATGATGCACCTCCATTCAGCATGCCAAAGGGTTGTGAAGTACGGTGGTCGACAGGCATTTCGGCACGTACCTCATCGGTGGCAGACGGCATGAATCGGATACCCAAGTGTTCTGCCATTGAGTTCGAATAATCAGGTTTACAGGTTGTTTCTTCTCTCATTTGTAAGTCTGTTCTTTCTATAGGACTACAAAAATACATAAAATTTGGATGAAACAGCTTGGAAAGGACGTCTTTTAGTAACAAAAACGTTTCATCTTTTGTTTTGAGATATATTTTTAATTTTGCAAATGATATATCATAACATCGTTTTTGGGAAACGATAATGCAGAAATTGGCAGCGCCGAGTATCGTGCCCCAAAAAGAGGATATTCTTTATGTGACAGGTACTTTCATTGCTGTTTCCTTTTAAACTATATATTTATTCTTTGGAGTACTGTCGAAGTTTTTTCTCGTGATTTCCGGTTAGGGATTATACGGATTACACGGATAGATTCAGGTTCTTTCTGTGTAAGCTGTATCCGAATAATGTATGTCGTTACTCCTCAGCTTTTTCCTATATTTATAATAAATAATACCAATCATATCAGCTATAAACCATCCGATGGGGATAGACCACCAAATGCCGGTTACTCCAATAGAGGGGATGGCAGCGAGCCAATAGGAAAGAGCAACTCGTGTTCCTAGCGATGCAATGGTCAGTATTACAGACATTTCCGGCATACGGATGGCCCGGTAGTATCCGTATAGCAGGAATAAAATCCCAATACCACAATAAAATACTCCTTCGATGCGCAGATAACCGATACCTACATTCAGAATCTCCGTTTCATGCGGAGCTACAAAAATCAGCATGAATGGTTTGGCGAATAAGAAGACCAAAACAGAAATGAACAGGGAGAAGACAATTGTTGTAATCAGCGCACTTTTTACTCCTTTGCGGATTCGTTCATACTTTTTTGCTCCGAAGTTTTGAGCGATAAAGGTGGAAAAAGCATTTCCGAACTCCTGTACCGGCATATAAGCAAAAGAGTCAATTTTTATTGCTGCCGCAAAAGCCGCCATCACCATAGAGCCGAAACTATTGACCAGTCCTTGTACCATTAGAATTCCCAAATTCATTACCGATTGTTGTATACAGGTCAGGGTGGAGAACGAAGTGATTTCTTTCAGGCAGTGGCGGTCGAAATGCAGGTCGTTGCGATGCAGTCTCAATTCGGGACATTTTGCGTAGGTATATCCCATAATTCCCAGTGCGGATACTCCCTGTGCGATAATTGTAGCAATGGCAGCTCCCTTGATTCCCCAATCCAGTAGCAGGATAAAGAACAAATCCAGTCCGATATTCAGCACGACAGAAATCGCCAAAAAATAAAGAGGAGTGACTGCATTGCCGATGGCACGCAACAGTGCAGCATAGAAATTATAAATAAAAGTAAACCCGATTCCCCAAAAGATAATCCACAGGTAATCATACATCATCTGATAAATATCATCGGGAATCTGTAATAGTTTGAGAATGGGATGAATGAAAGACAGAGCTGCTATGTTCAGTACGATTGTCACTGTTCCGATGAGTACGGCCGATACGTAAATGCTTCGTCGTAAAGCCTTCATCCGTCCTGCGCCATATTGCAGGGAAAAAACTGTACCGCTTCCCATGGACAATCCCAGCAGGATGGAAATAAGAAAAACCATCAGTGTGTAAGCAGACCCGACGGCAGCCAATGCGCCGGAACCGATACATTGTCCCACAATCAGTGTATCGGCTATATTGTAACACTGTTGTAGCAGTGAGCCTATAATCATAGGTAAGGTAAAACGTAGCAGGGTACCTGTGATGCTTCCCTGTGTTAAGTCTGCTTTGGATAACATGATATGTGCTTGTTTTATTTAAATTTTGCCCCAAAGGTAATAAACACTTTTTTGAATGTCTGCTTCTTTGTAGAAGAATTAGAGTATAAGCCTTTGCTGGCGATTTCTGTCGTGGCAAACTTTCTTCCGATAATCTTGTTGATAGACAAACATAACTTTTAAAACGAATCAATATGAAAGAAAAGAAAGTAGTCCGTGAAGAGCGGAATAAAGAGAAATTGACTTCAGGTGATTGGGTGATGGCCGAATTTTATTCCATTCATTCATTGAAGAGCAGTCGTATGCATGCTGTTATTGACGAGTTTAAGAAACTGATGGGAGGGAAGGTGGAAGTAGTGCAGGTGAATGTGGATGAAGAAAAAACACTTGCCGAATTTTATACCATCGTGCATATTCCTACTTATATATTCTTAAGAAAAGGAGAGCAGTTGTGGCGGCAGACCGGAGAATTGGGATTGGACAGATTGGAAAAAGCAGTAAAGGAATTCATGGTTTGAATCGTGTAGGGATGTGTTAAAACTAAACCGACCTATCACATTGTCAACTGTAGGGGCAGGGTTTGCCTGCCCGAACCGGTTGTCATGACCTTGGAAGTAAGTCACCTCTTCTTAAAAAGAGTTAACCTGATAATGTTTTCCATTGGAAATTTTTGTTTGTGAGAAATATCATGTATGTTTGCATAAAGTTTCCAAAGGAAAATATTAATTGAATTAAAATAGTTGAACTTATGAAGTATATAATAGTAGGAGGTGTAGCCGGAGGTGCAACCGCTGCTGCACGTATCAGGAGAAATACAGAAGATGCCGAAATCATCTTGTTTGAGAAAGGGGAATATATCTCGTATGCCAATTGCGGCTTACCTTATTATATAGGTGGCGTGATTGCTGAGCGTGAAAAACTGTTTGTGCAGACCCCGGAGGCTTTCGGTAAGCGGTTCAATATCGATGTGCGTATCCGGTCCGAGGTCGTGGCCATCCATCCTGCAAAGAAGACAGTGGATATTCGTACTTCAGACGGGAAAACCTATACGGAGAGTTATGATAAACTATTGCTTTCTCCGGGTGCGTCGCCTGTCCGTCCTCCCTTGCCGGGTATTGACAATGAAGGAATCTTCACGCTTCGCAATGTGAATGACACGGATGCCATCAAGAACTATTTGCAGAGGCATGAGGTGAAGCGCGCGGTAATCATCGGTGCAGGCTTCATCGGGCTGGAGATGGCGGAGAATTTGCAGGAAGCCGGTGCGGAAGTGGCGGTTGTAGAGATGGCAAATCAAGTCATGGCACCGATTGATTTCTCTATGGCATCGTTGGTGCACGAGCACTTGTTGCAGAAAGGGGTGCAGCTTTATCTGGAAAAAGCGGTGGCTTCTTTTGAGCGCACAGCCAGCGGATTGGAAGTGATTTTCAAATCGGGTGAAAGACTGCCTGCCGATATGGTGTTATTATCTATCGGTGTGCGTCCCAACACTTCGTTGGCAACAGATGCCGGACTGGAGATAGGGGAGATGCGCGGCATCAAGGTGAACGATTACTTGCAGACTTCCGATGAACATATTTATGCGGTGGGCGATGCTATCGAATTCCGCCATCCGCTGACCGGGAAGCCGTGGTTGAATTACTTGGCGGGGCCGGCCAATCGTCAGGCACGTATTGTGGCGGATAACATGGTCTTTGGAAATAAGATACCCTACGAAGGAGCTATCGGTACTTCCATTGCCAAGGTTTTTGATATGACTGTTGCTACTTCGGGTCTTCCGGCAAAACGGTTGAAACAGGCAGGCATTGATTACCTGTCGGCAACCATCCATTCCGGTTCGCATGCAGGATATTATCCCGATGCTTTACAGATGTCCATTAAAATAACATTCTCTCCTGCCGATGGCAAACTGCTCGGAGCGCAGATTGTGGGCTATAGCGGAGTAGACAAGCGCATTGACGAATTTTCGCAAGTGATAAAGCATAACGGAACTGTATATGATTTGATGGCCTTGGAGCAGGCATATGCTCCTCCTTTTTCTTCGGCCAAAGACCCGGTGGCAGTGACGGGATATGTAGCCGGAAATATACTGAACGGAAAGATGCAGCCTCTTTATTGGCGTGAGTTGCAGGTTGCCGATTGGAGCAAGGTCACGTTGGTGGATGTCCGTACTCCCGATGAGTTTGCGCTCGGTGCTTTGAAGGGGGCTGTCAATATTCCTTTGGATGATATGCGCGATCGGATGAAAGAAATCCCCCGGGATAAGCCGGTCTATCTGTATTGCGGAGTGGGGTTGAGAGGTTATCTGGCTTCCAATATATTGTTGCAGAACGGATATCAGGAAGTAAAGAATCTGATAGGTGGTTTGAAATTGTATAAAGCGGCAACGACTCCTTTGCCCGAACCGAAGGAGTTCTCAAATTCCGGCTCTTCAAGTTCTGATTCTTCTAAAGTTGATCATTCTGAACATAGTAAAGATTCTGCTGAAGCTTATACTATTGCTTCTTCTGTTATTCCTTCTATGAGAGCAATAAAAGTGGATGCTTGTGGCATATCTTGTCCCGGTCCTATCATGAAGCTGAAGAAAAGTATGGAAGAACTGGCAGATGGGGAGCGTCTGGAAATTGTGGCGACGGATGCCGGTTTCCCCCGTGATGCCGAGGCATGGTGTCAGACTACAGGAAACCGTTTTGTTTCTGCCCGTTCGGAAGGCGGAAAATACCGGGTGGTAGTAGAAAAGAATATTCCTCAAGTATGTGCAACAGAGACTTGTAAAGCGGACAAAGGGAAAACTTTTATTCTGTTCAGCGATGATTTGGATAAAGTTTTGGCTACTTTTGTACTCGCAAACGGTGCGGTGGCAACCGGGGAGAAGGTGACTATCTTTTTCACATTCTGGGGACTGAATGCCATCAAGAAACTGAACAAGCCTGCTGTGAAGAAAGATTTCTTTGGTAAAATGTTCGGCATGATGCTTCCTTCCAGTTCATTAAAACTGAAACTTTCAAAGATGAATATGGGAGGGATGGGTAGTAGGATGATGCGGTATATCATGAATAAGAAGAACATTGACTCACTGGAATCGTTGCGTGAACAGGCCATTCAAAACGGTGTCGAGTTCATCGCTTGTCAGATGTCGATGGACGTGATGGGCGTAAAGCGCGAGGAACTGTTGGATAATGTGACTATTGGCGGTGTAGCTACTTATATGAATCGTGCGGAGCAGGCAAACGTGAATTTGTTTATTTAAAATAATGTATGGAGAAAATAAAATCAATATGTGTCATGAGAGAGCTTTTTAAAGCTCTCTCTGAACTGGAAGCAAACTTGATAGAGCAACATGGGGTATCATTGAATGAAGCAATGGCACTTTGCTGTATCGGAGGTGACAGATTGACGGCGAGCGCTATATCAGAGCATACGGGTTTATCGGCTTCACACACATCGAAAGTGATTCGTTCGATAGAAGATAAAGAGTTGATAGTTCGCAGTTTGGGCGATAAAGACAAGCGGCAGATGTATTTTACTTTATCGGATAAGGGAAAGATTTGTTTGAATCAGTTGAAGGAGAACGAAATAGAAGTTCCTAAGATGTTGAAACCATTATTTAAATAGAGTTGATAGTTGGTGATGAAAAGTATGTCTACTTATTCTGCAATATTAGTGGATGATGAACAAGCTGCCCATTATGCCATTCAAGTCTTAATAAAGGAGTATGATAATATAAGTCTTGTCGGACAGGCTTATAATGGCAAACAAGCTATTGAAATGATAAACAGGTTGCGTCCTGATTTATTGTTTTTGGATATTCAAATGCCTGATATGAATGGTTTTGATGTATTGCATCATTTAGATTATCAGCCTTACATTGTTTTTTGTACGGCATACGAACAATATGCAATAGATGCTTTTAATCAAAACTCTATTGACTATTTGCTTAAACCGGTTGATGAAAAACGTTTTGTCCAATGTATGACAAAAATAGAAAGATTATTTCCCAAAGAGCGGAAAATAGATATTTGCCAATTGCAAGAATTCGGCAAACTTTTTAATCCTCCTAAAAAAGCATTCGCAATACCTGTAAATATCGGTTCAAAAATAGTATTTGTTCAGTGCAGCATAATTACTTATTGTGTGGCAAAAGACGGATATGTTTCTTTAATCACTGATGAAGGAAAAGAGTATGTTTGTAATCTTACTTTAAAGCAATTGGAAGAACGGTTACCTGATGACTTTATTCGTGTCCAAAAGTCTTATATAGTTCACAAAGAAAAAATAGAAGAGATACAGAAATACTTTAATAATCGGCTTATACTGAAAATGAGGGACCATAATCATACGAAAATAACGTCCGGTACAAGTTATATTGATAAGATTAGAGAGGAACTTATGCTAGGATAATCTTTCTTTTTTCAGGTTTACTGTAGAATTGTTCAGGTACAAGGAAAATAGCTTCTCATAGCGGTCATTGAAGTCTATTTTTGCATTTGAAATAATTAAAACAAAATAATCATGAAGAAGTACCTTGCATTCTTTTTATTGTTATCAGTAACCGCACTTGTTTATGGTCGGCCGCAGAAACTTGTTATTAAAACAGACAAAGAATCTGTTGAATTGCGTTATTGGCCTTTGGACGGTAAACAGTTGCCTTTTTATAGCTTATATTCACCTGTCATTGTTACTTGCAGGCAGATGACAGAGATTGAGCTTCCTTGTAATGAGACTATATATAAAATCTCATTAGGGAAGGGTAAAACTTCATTGGTTTATGCAACTGCCGGGGCTGTGGATACAGTTTCCTTATATCGGGACAGCGTCTATTTCAGTGGGCATAACCAGACCTATAATTTATATCTGGAAGAGGCGGAAAAAGCCGACGAGTATTGCCGTAGTTATTCTTATACTCGTAATCACCCTCTTGCAAAGGTACAATCATTGGCAATATTTAAAACAATTGTAGCCGACCGCAAAGCCAAAGACGAGGCCCTGCTTAACAAAGAAATACCAGTCGGAAGATTTATGTTGCAACAACAACGTTTTATTGATTTAAGATATAAGGCATTGTTTCTGAAAAAGGCCATTGCTTTATATGCGTCTTCTGATTTCTCGGATGATTGGATGAATGAATTCAAAGCTATGGATTTTCATTTTATGGATTCTATATCTAGACAATCAGGATTTTTTCCTAAGATATTGGAGGATTATGTTTTTATTAAGAGTTTTGTATTGGATGGAATAAATCCGAAAACTGTAGACGAAGAGTCTGTGAATACCTTTTTGTTTGAGAAGTATTGCCATTTGCTTTCAGATAAGAATCTGGAGTATGTAGCCGCCTATTTATTGTACAATGATATTTTTCAAAAAAGATATAGTAAGGATATTCCTTCATTATACGATAAATATATTGCTTTGTTTCCCGATAATCCCTACATCAAAATATTGCTTCCCGAAGTGGCTAAGATTTCGGCTCTTTATCATCAGAAACCCGATAATGACAAAATACAGATAGTCTGTTATGAAACAGAACCCGAAGATTTTACTGATATGATGCGTCCGTTTGCCGGAAAGGTAGTTTATATAAATATATGGGCAACCACCTGTTCTCCTTGTATTCAGTCATTTTCTAATGTAGCAGCTATGAAACAACATTTTCCTGATTCAAAAGATATTGTACTTTTGTATCTATCTATAGATAGAGATGAAAGGCACGAGAAGTGGAACCGGATGATAAATTATTATAATTTAGAAGGATATCATTATCGGGTGAATAAGCATACCTCTAAAATCATATATTCTGCTTTTAAGGATTCTAAAGGGATATTGACTATTCCACGTTATGTTATCGTTGACAAGAATGGAAAAATTGCATTTATGAATGCAGCTTCGCCTTCGAATCCTATTGAAGTAAGAAAACAATTACAAACACTCTTATAATAATTTTTTATGAATTTGTATACTGAGTTCTTGGTCGCATTCATGCTTGTTTTTGCTGTGGGATATACTTTGGCTTATTTGCCGGGAATGTTAAAAATGAAAGCCATTTATAAAAGAAATCTATTATTTCTAGTTTCTGTTGGTTTGGTTCTACAGCTTGGCAACGGGCTTAAGCTTTCTTATTTGTGGGCAGTCGGTTTTATTTTTTTGATTTTCAATCTTTATTTGTTCTATACGAATAAAAGAAGAAATCTTTTGAAAGTATATTATGCTGTCATCGATTTTATAGTGTGTTCGCTTACATTGTTCTTGTCTGCTTGTATTGTGGCGGAAATGGATGATATTCCAATTAAACAAGTTGTTCATCAGCGATTTCCGGACGGTAGTTATACTTTCTCTCCGGGATACTTGGATGAGATGATTGTATTAAGTATTATCTTATCACTGCTTATAGTGAATTACAAGTATCTGTATATTTATCTTTTAAAGAAATGGGAAGAACGGCAAAATCGTAAATATAGGAATCTTCAATATCAGAAGCGGTATTTACAACTAATTATTCCTCAATATTTTATAAGCAATAAGTCAGGAATATGGTCGTTGTCTTTAATTGTACATTCTAAAGGATGAAGATTTAACATTTTTATTATTTCTTAGCTTATTTGACTTATTATCACCTGTTCGTACAGTCAGAGTACTTCTTCCGAAAGTTGTTCGGGCTCCTCGTCCGTCACCTTATGTTGGTTGACGCCGGGAAAGTAGTGACGCGCGTAAATCATCTGTTGCCGGATGTTGCTGGTCGTCACGTACCGCCCAACATTCTATTAATTTATGAGCGTGCTCTAGCGGGTGATAATAAGTCGGTGAGTTGTCCCATCAAGCCGAAGAGGAACCGGAAATTATTATTTACCAGTTCGTGGTCACCTTCGATGAAGCAGTCCTTGATAAGCGTTCTCATAGCCGATACCTCGTCTTTCTTGGATACGGGCATGAACTTGGAGAACTGCGAAAAAGTTGGTTCTGCCATGAGGGCTACATACATCTCCTTTTTACCGCAAAAGGTTTTCCGAACTCCACCATCAAATAAACCTTGCGCAACTTCTTTTTCTTCCATAAACGTATTTTTTATTTTCCGATAGATATAGGACGGAAAAAAAGAAAGAATGTGGAAAAACGGAAAGGAAAGTGCGGAAACCCCGTGATGTTTTCCACCATGTGTATATGGGAAAGGGGTACGTTATATTTCTTTAACAATATGAAATAGTGAATTTTGCCTTATTTTGTGTCCTTTTATGTAGACACACAGAATAATAAGCCTATTTGTATGAATAAATTTACAATAGACATAGACGAAACATTTAAATACCATTATCGTTCGTTATGCTTGTACGTGCTGCACTATGTCCATGATACGGATATTGCAGAAGACATCGTACAAGATAGTTTTTCTGCCTTGTGGGAGAAATTAAGTATCAGTGGAGCCGAGATAGAAAATGTCAAAGCCTACCTTTATACGACTGCCCGCAACCGCAGCCTGGACTATCTGAAGAAGGAGGAGATTTATGATCCGAATCTTTCCCCTTCTGATTTTGAAGATACGTTGAGCGATGAGGAAGCGGAGGAACGTTCGGTCAGGGAAGCGCGGATGTGGACTGCCATTGATGCCTTGCCCGAACGCTGCCGGGAGATATTCCTGCTGAACAAACGCGACGGCATGAAATACAGGGAGATAGCCGCCAAGTTCCAGATTTCCGTAAATACGGTGGATAACCACATCAGCAAGGCGCTCCGACTGATACGGGAAGGGACACAGAAAGTTTACGCATTCTTATTTAACTAATATTCACAAATTCCGCATAGTGAATTTGTCTGTAATCCCAGTCATTAATACGAAAACCAAAATAAAAGAGTATGAGAACCACGGATGAAAAATGCCTTCATTTTGTCTTGCGCCACTATCAGAAGAACAAGTTGGATACGCAAAAAGCATTGAAGGCTTTCAAAGAGAAATACCAGATAACGGAACAGGAACGGAAATCCTTCCGCTTGTGGTGGATACTTCCCGGTATGGCGGCAGCCATTCTGGTCGCAGTCCTTATTTATCCCCGCTTCCGGGAAAACGGAGCATGGAAGGAGGTAACGGCTTACTCGCACCCCGTGGATTATATGCTTCCGGACAGTTCCTCCATAACCCTGTTCCCGCATTCTTCCGTCCGTTTCCACGCAAAAGATTACCGGAAATCCAGCCGCAAAGTTCACATGGAAGGAAAAGTCGCGTTTTCTGTCAAGCATGACAATGCCCACCCGTTTACGGTAGAAGGGAAACTGTCCCAAGTCAGGGTATTGGGTACTGTCTTTACCGTCGATGAGAGCCGTGCAGACACAGCTATCGTGCAAGTCACATCGGGAAAGGTGCAGTTCTCAGCAATCGGGCAACCGGACGTTGTGATACTGACCGGAGGCATGGCAGCGCAAGTGACGGAAGAACAACCGGACGTACAGGTAATCAAAGAACGGAAAGCGGGCAGCTTTATTTTCGACAACGCCCCACTTCCAAAGGTACTTGAGGAATTGTCCCGATATTATAAAGTCAAACTATCCGCAAGCAATGAGAATAAACGCCTGACGGCCAGCTTCAAGAACAAAAGCCTTGATGAAATAATCAGGTTTATAGAGAAAGTGTTGAATGTAAAGATAGAAAAAGTAAAACAATGAAGTTAACAATCATTGCGATTATATTGTGTGTCTCTCTGGGTGCTAAAGCCCAACAGGATTCAACCGAAATGAAAAAAGCCATAGATGCCATGCAAAAAATGTATTCTGTTCATTTCGTATACGATTCTTCCTTGGCAAATATAAAGCCCAAAGGTATCTTCCAGCGGAGCAGTTCCTTGCCTGAGAACCTAAAAAGGATTTTCAGCGGAACCGGCATCCGATGGGAGATTCAGGGAGAATATGTCCTGCTGTTCCGCCAGAACAACTATACTTTTTCCGGCCACATATGCGAGGATAAGGGAGAAACGCTGATCAACGTGACCATTTTCGATTTGAATACCCAAACGGGAACACTGAGTAACGAACAGGGATTTTTCAGCATTACGCTGCCGGAGGGGAAACACAAACTTCGTTTCTCTTATATAGGTTATCAGGATGTGGTGAAGGAGGTGGATTTGACATCCAATTACAACGGTGTCATCTACCTGAAAGAAAGCAATACTTCGCTGAAAGAAGTAGTAGTGGTTGCAGACTTGAACGCTTCCCTCCGCACGACACAGACCGGCAAAGTGTCGCTGACCTCGGAACAGTTGAATACGGAGTTTTCGCTGCTTAGTTCACCGGACTTGGTAAAGACCCTCCAGAATATTCCCGGTGTGGCTTCCGGAACGGAGCTGCTTTCCGGCATGTATGTACACGGAGGCAAGAACGATGAGAACCTTTTTCTGCTGGACGGAACACCGCTTTACCAGATCAACCATTTGGGCGGGCTGTTCTCCGCTTTCAATACGGATATTATCAAAAACGTGGATTTCTATAAAAGCGGTTTCCCGGCACGTTACGGCGGCAGACTTTCTTCCGTAGTGGATGTACGCACCAAAGAGGGGAACATGAAGGAGTTTCACGGGACTTTCTCCTTGGGGCTGCTCGATGGCAGAGTCCAGTTTGAAGGCCCGATCATAAAAGACAAGACCTCGTTCAACATAGCCATGCGAAGAAGTTGGGCAGATCTTTTCACAGCTCCGGCATTCTTCCTGCTCAACCGTTCCAATCCCGATGACAAAAAGAACGTGCGCTATGCCTTTCACGACATCAACGGGAAAATCACCCACCGTTTTTCGGACAATAATAAACTGTCCCTTAGCGTGTATTCCGGAAATGACCTGCTGAAGACAAAAGCCCGGCAGACGTTCGAAGACGGGGAACATTACGACTCCGATTTCAAGGCTCAATGGGGCAACCTGACTACGGCTTTGACGTGGAACTGTCAAATCGTCCCGAAGTTGTCCGGCAGTTTCACCGGTGTCTATTCACGCAATATCTCCATGTATGATTATGTGGAAGGCAGCCGTTTCTTTTCCGACGGGGAACAAACTTCCATGACGGGAATGGAACGGTCCAACCGTTCCACAATCGACGACATGGGATACCGCATGGAGTTCGACTACCGTCCCGGCACGAATCATCATATACGCTTTGGCAGCAATTATCTGCATCACATATATCATCCGCAAAGCACGGCTTCCAGAAACCAGACGGACAGGGATACCTTATCGACAGAAAACGCAAGCAGCTATAAGGGTAACGAGGTCGCTTTTTATGTGGAAGATGAAATGCGGCTGTCCTCCAGGACGAAATTAAACGCGGGACTGCATTACACCCTTTATCAGACAGACGGAAAGATGTACCATTCCTTGGAGCCAAGACTGGCCATGAGTTACCAATGCTCGGAAAAAGCCACGATGAAAGTGTCCTATACGGAAATGAGCCAATTTGCGCACCAACTGTCAAACACCTATCTGAACCTGCCGACAGACAGTTGGGTTCCTTCCACACGCAAAGTTCGTCCCATGCGTTCAAGGCAAGTGGCAGCCGGGATATATACGGAGTTGCCTTGGCATATCAGTTTGAACGTGGAAGGATATTACCGTACCACAAGCCAACTGCTGGAATACGACGGGGGCAACAGCCTGATGCTTCCTGCCGAGAACTGGGACAATCTGGTCAAGACCGGCAAGGGAAAGTCTTACGGCGTAGAATTGTCATTGGCATACAAAGACCGTTACAATGTCATCGAAGCAGGATATACGCTTTCATGGAGCTTGCAAAAGTTTACTGATTTTTATCCCGGCTGGT